>Ga0302121_10000001_pt1 | contig 394240 bp, 390 predicted proteins | sample CB21_surface_MG_FD_203120 | JGI IMG/M metagenome (GOLD analysis project Ga0302121, IMG submission 203120) | Marine microbial communities from Western Arctic Ocean, Canada - CB21_surface | ecosystem: Environmental > Aquatic > Marine > Oceanic | place: Canada: Western Arctic Ocean | collected... | reverse complement strand
AAAAAATGACACAAAAAATCAACCAACAAACACGCAGAGCAAAAATAAAAGACCAGCCATTTGTAAATTTACTGATGCCAATAGGTTCAGATGCGGGAAGAGAAGATCTTGAAAAACAAAGAGCCCGTATAAGAAAGATCAATAGAACTGCAGCAAAGAAAATATTTGTGCCATTTTCAACAAATATGGAGCAACGAAAAGCTGCAATAGAGCTCCGAGCAAAGGGCAGGAAAATTGTATCAGGCTTGCCTGGTCAAGTTCCTGACTATGAAGACTTAGAGTGCTCGCTTCAACTGATTGAAATGGGCGGACAATTTATAGTAGCGCCGATCGAGCAGTAATCCTTATTGGGCGGGAATTTTTTGATCCTGCCTAAATTTATTGTTCTGAAAATTAAGCAACTGGATAAGTTATAAAAATTAGCTTTCTGTGGGTTTTCAGTCAGTCAATTTTTTCAGTAAATGGCTTTCCTGTAAGTTCGATCATTATTTCTTTTTTGCAGGTAATAATCGTCACTCTGTTTTCGCCAGGCCAATCCATAGAGACCAGGTCATCCATCAGCTCATCATCAAGCGCATCTGCTTGATTGATCTCGGCATAAGAAATAATTTCTGGGAACACAATACGTAATGACGGCTCTTCATCTGAGGGGTCTTCTAGGCACTCTATAAATAATAAACGCACATCAATGTCGTATACCAAATTAGAGATATAAGGGGAGCTATTTCCCAACAGTGTTGTTAATGTCATAAATTTTCCCTGAGATTTTATTTGGCGTCATGTATTAGCACAGCAAGTCACTTAGATGAGTATACATTAGTAGCCAAGTATTCTTTATTATGATTTACCGCTATTCTGTTTGAATGATTTTTTTATTTTATGGAGTTTTCAGGTGGCCAATGAGAGCAGACTAGTTTACTCCACAGAAACTGGTCGGATCAAGCACCCCAAAGAGCACAAAGACAGGCCGACCAGTGATGGAATAGTCCGAGTTTGTTTCGAGAAGAAAGGCAGAAAAGGGAGTGGTGTTACAACTATTTCTGGCCTGCAAATTCCCGATGAAGAATTAAAAAGTTTAGCCAAAAATCTTAAAAAACTTTGCGGAACAGGCGGCTCTTTAAAGAATTATGTCATTGAGATACAAGGTGACCACAGAGAAAAGCTGTGCGCAAATTTACAGAAGCGAGGCCATATTGTCTTGCAATAACAGCATATTTTTATAGTAGGCCCCACAAAAGCCAAAGTGAGTAATCTTGAACTATTTAAAATGTAATAATAGCTTTGCCGCACTAGGAGACGGCAGGGGCTTGCTGCTTGGAGAGGTTGAAGGTCCAACAGGAAAATGGGATGTACGTCCCAAGGGTGCAGGAAAAATACCCAAATGGAGTGAAGAAATAAGTGAGAGCTGCTCTTCCTAAAGGTATAAAAATACATTACATGAACAAGAAGTGATTTATGCTAATCATCGGAATGGTTTGGTCTCCCTGTGATTAATGAGCTGCTAGCGCCTAGCATTAGACCTATCCAGCGGGTACTTTGATCATTTTCGAGAGCAATTTTTACCATAACTGTCAGAGGTATTGAGAGCAACATTCCGACAGGACCTAAAATCCATCCCCAGAAAACCAACGATAAAAATACAACTAAAGGTGACAAGTTGAGTCCCCTGCCCATCAATTTTGGTTCCAGCACATTGCCAATCAGGATATTAATTACCATATAACTTGCAGCTACTAATCCAGCTGTCAACGGTCCCAGCTGTACTAGAGTTAGTAAAATTGCCGGAATCGCTGCAATAATAGACCCAACTGTAGGAATAAAATTCAGCAAGAACGCAATCAGCCCCCACATAACAGGGTAATCAACGCCAAATTGCCACAAAATAATTGTAACCAAGCCCCCGGTCAGCAAACTTAAAAGTGATTTAATCCCTAAGTAGCTATGTACGCTATCTAAGAAACGAGCTAACCCGTCATTGACTGATGCATTAGAGTTTTTTGCAAGTTGCAGTTTTTTGCTAAACCCAACCTCTTCGGCTAATATAAAAATCACAGTCAACAAAATCATAAAAGTATTGGTCAGTGCATTTCCAAAAGATGTCAGTGTATTGCCTGCAATCTGCATAATAGCACCAGGATTAAGGCTTTCTCGCATCTGCCCAGCATCAAGTATTAAGCCAAGACCACTTAACCAATGGAGCAGCACAGCACTCATCTCTTGAAGCCTATGTTCATAGCCTGGTAAATTTTTTCGAAAATCACCCACAGATGATCCTACCAGTGCGCCAATCAACCAGCCCACCAAGAACACACAACCTACAATTAAACAAATAGACAGTCCGCCTGGTACTTTTTTTGCTTTAAGCCAAGACAAAAGGGGGGAGAAAATGAGGGCTATAAACACTGATAGAAAAAAAGGTACTAATAACGCTTCTGCCATTTTAATTCCGGCAACCACTACAACAAAAGCAGCAGCAGTTACAAGGCCTTTTGTAAATGATGAGGATTCTTTCATGCGTCTGTTTCCAATAGCTCTATTAGTAGTTTTTGTATTTTTTTAACCCCCTGCTCTGTAAGAAGGTCGCTCGGATGATTCGTGCCCTCCACTTTGCTTATAACTTGGCAGCGCAAGCGAATATTTTCTAGTATTTCATTATGCCTAATCGGAAGCCCAAGAAATACCTCCCAATCATTAGTGGTAGCATTACCATTTAAAACTAAACGTAATAGCTCAACAACATTTTCCTTCTCTAGGCGATACACGGGAGGCCCGGTTCGTAAAAAAATTAGAACAGCTATTAGAACAAAAATGAAAGTAGCAACCAAAGTCAGTAAGAGGCTCAAAAATCCGCCGATTATTTAAAAACAGTAATAAAATTTACAACAAAAGATATGCTTTAACCATAATTTAATTTTCAACCTATTGTCGCTGAAAGAGACAATTATTGCTGTATGCACATCAGAGCTCCCTTGTGGCGCTAAATCTAAGATCTGGGTATCTCTCCTTTGTTAGAGATAAATTAACTCTAGTAGATGCAAGGTAGGTTAGATAGCCGCCGCCATCTAACGCTACACCATCTGGCACTTTTCGCTTTATTTCTTCTATTTTTCGAACATCGTCAGCCTCTATCCATCGGGCCGTATGTACATTTACTGGCTCATAAACTGCTTCCACGCCATATTCATCTTTGAGCCGAAAAGTGACCACATCAAATTGCAGTTGTCCTATCGCACCAACAATAATATCATTATTATTTAGCGGGAAAAAAACCTGGGTACTGCCTTCCTCAGACAACTGCTTGATACCTTTCTGTAATTGTTTCATTTTCAATGGATCACGCAGTCGGATGCGTCTGAATAGTTCTGGAGAAAAATAGGGAATACCGGTAAATTTGATATTCTCTCCAGTGGTAAAGGTATCGCCTATCTGGATAGTGCCGTGATTATGTATCCCAATAATATCTCCAGCCACTGCTTCATCTAGTGACACTCTCTCTCCCGCTTTAAAACCAACAGCATCAGAAATACGCAAATCTTTTTTCTGCCTAACATGGCGAATCTTCATTCCTTTGATATATCTGCCTGAGCAAATACGCACAAAAGCTATTCGGTCTCGGTGTTTTGGATCCATATTGGCTTGTATCTTAAAAACAAACCCAGAAAATTCTTCCTCACTCGCAGCTACATTTCGTTCTATTGCGGCCCTAAATTGCGGGGGCGGAGCTAAATCCACAAAATTATCTAGCATTTCTCTTATGCCAAAATTAGCCAACGCTGTACCAAAAAATACAGGGGCTAACTGTCCATTCAAAAACATTTCCATATCAAAAGAGTTTGTGGCGCCCTTCACAAGTTCTATCTCCTCCCTGACACTTATAGCCAAGTAACTCAAAAACTCACTTGCTTCATCCGAGTAAAGGCCTTCTATCCTCAAATCTTCAGGAATAATACTTCCTTGGCCTTGCTGGAAAACATGTATTGTATCTGTATGAAGACTGTACACACCCTTAAAGTCTTTGCCACAACCAATAGGCCAATTAATTGGAGCGCAGCTGATCTTTAACACTGCCTCTATCTCATCCAAAAGGTCAATCGGGTCGCGTATTTCACGATCCATCTTGTTTATAAAGGCTACTATTGGTGTATCTCTTAGTCGACATACATTCATCAACTTGATCGTACGCTGCTCTACGCCTTTTGCACCATCAATAACCATTAATGCTGAGTCTACCGCTGTTAGAGTACGATAAGTGTCTTCAGAAAAATCTTCATGTCCCGGGGTGTCCAGTAAGTTGACTATGCGACCTTTATAAGGAAACTGCATGACAGAAGATGTTACAGAAATACCGCGATCTTTCTCCATCTGCATCCAGTCAGAGGTTGCATGTCTATCGCTTTTTCTACTTTTTACTGTTCCAGCAATTTGGATCAGATTTCCAAATAATAAAAGTTTTTCGGTAATGGTGGTTTTACCCGCATCAGGGTGCGAAATTATCGCAAAAGTTCTTCTTAGCCTCACCTCTTTAGAAATTAAACTTGGTGACATTTTCTATTTTCCTTTGATGCAAAAATAAACGTACATAAAAAATTAATGCGGCTTTGAAAGCTACCAATGCAACGGCTTGAAATTATACACAGATTACCAAGGAAATAGCCCCCTGAACTGCATCTCAAAATAGCAGATATAAAAATCCTTTGTGGAAATTTGACAATATTTTTACAGCAATGATTACCAACAAGGACCTGAACGAAACCATCCAGCTATCGAAAAACGACTTTTCTTACTGGCCAACACCTCATGATAAACATCTTCGCTGAAGAAAATAACAACAGTACCAAGAACAGGCTCGACACTCATTATAATTTCTTCAGAATGATGGCCGTATATAAGCAACTCTCCCCCATCCCCTGCCATCCAATCTTTGTTTAGATAGACTACAATTGATAGCACTCTATTTGATTTTCCCCTAAAAGAATCCTTATGCTTTGCATAAAATCCATCTTTGCCATAATAAGAAAAATGACTCTCAAATGAAGACAACCCTAGAAATAATCGCCTATTCAGGTAGTCCTGCAACGATGACGCCCACTTAAGCCATTCTTTCTCACCATCAGTGGAGCCGGTAATCCAGGAGGTTCTGTCAGTACGAACAGATTTATCTATCGCATGATCATCTCCCCTTCCAACTCCAGCATTTGCAAATAATACTGAAGACGTTAATTCTAAGCGCATAGAGAGTTGGGCAAGAAATCCTGATGTCAGCCTCCTAGTTTGAACACTATAACCATTTGAAAAGAGATCGCCTGCTATCGCTTCAAATAAAGTATCTCGGCCATTTTCGTTTATATCTTTGTTTGTCTTAATAGCCTACAGCTCCATAGCCATTAGTAGGGCATCCTCAGATGTTAATGCGGTCTGGTAATAATTTTTTCTTTGGCATACCTCAACAAACCCAATATTTTCATATAAATAAATTGCACTAGCATTATTCACTCTTACTTCAAGGAAAAATCTTTGTGCATTTTCCGAAACAATAGCAATCAAATGCTCGAGCAAATAACGTCCGTGGCCTTTGTTTTGATGTTCAGGATGAATAGCAATATTAAGAATTTCAGCTTCGTTAACAACAATATTGTAAATTGTATAGCCTATAACATGGTCATCTAAGGTAAGGGTCAAGCCATGATGTTTCTCACAGCTATCAATGAACTGACTTTTCCGCCAAGGATGAGGCGTAGATTTTTGTTCAATCTGAGTAATATCAGCCACATCAGAGAGTGCCATAGGACGTATATTTAAACGATTTATTATCACAGTATGCACTTAGCAGTTATTTAATTTCTCTTTGCTAGGGATCGAATGGTTTCCCATACTTCTAACTTCGACGAAGGGTCCTTTAAAATTTCTTGCAGACTTTTAACAACAAAAGTGTCCACTACATCTTTTATTTTTATAGTTTTATCTACAATATCCGCATAAGGCTCTTCTGTAGAGGAGAATAACTCAAACGCTATTTTCCCCATAAACAGCACATTGGTTTTGCTGATGCGAGCATCAACAAAATCTGACATCATTTTACGAGCATCAGATTTATCTTGAAGGTCGTCACTCTCGACAGGCCAGTCAATTAGCTCAGCACGCGGTAAACTGCCAACAAGGAATCCCATACTACGCAAAATATTAGCAAGCAATTGGCACTGATCATCGTTTAATTTAGCATCGGCATCTAATTCGTTAAAAACCAAAAGCTCATCGCAGGGTTGCCAGCATGCTAGCCTAAAACTCAAGGGCGCAGCAAACACTGTATTTATGTTCCCTGTTGGCATTATATTTTTTTTTGGGGTTACTTTCAGCGCGTCAGTCGTCTCTATTTTAGATAAATACTGCGTTACACCTAAGTTAAAAAGATACCAAGTGCGTGACTCTGTATTCATAAGCCCCCTAAATGCCATCTAATTGGGGATGCAAACGATCTGGATTTTGTATTAAGTTAAGCGCATGCAGGTAAGCTCTAACACTAGCAACCAAGACATCGGTGTCAGCCCCCTGTCCATTTACAATACGGCCACCTTTTTCCAGACGGACAGTAACCTCACCTTGAGAATCCGTTCCAGCAGTTACCGCATTTACAGAATAAAGCTTAAGCTCTGTATCACTTTTTGCTAGTTTCTCTATAGCCTTGAATGCTGCGTCAACAGGGCCGTCTCCCTCAGATGAAGAATCGTATGACTCACCCTTATATTTCAAAGTAAGCGTCGCAGAAGGAGGCCGGCCTGTTTTTGAGATCACCTCTAAAGCTTCTAGTGTTATTTGATCGCCGTTCGATTCATCCAGTTGTACTTCTGAAACAAGGGCCTGAAGATCCTCATCATATATTTCACGTTTTTTGTCAGCCAAATCTTTAAACTTAGCGAAAGCTTCGTTCATTTCGGTCTTGCTCTCAAAATGAGTCCCAAGCTCCTCGAGGCGAGCCGCAAAAGCCGCGCGCCCAGAAAGCTTGCCTAAAACAATTTTATTAGTTTGCAAGCCCACATCTTGAGCACTCATAATTTCATAAGTTTCACGAAATTTAAGCACTCCATCTTGATGAATTCCTGACTCGTGTGCAAAAGCGTTAGCGCCAACAATTGCCTTGTTGGGCTGCACAGGAAATCCCGTGATGCTCGATACTAACCGAGACGTTGAAGTAATATGAATAGTTTCGATACGCGTCTCCACTGGGAAGATATCCTTTCGCGTTCTTACTGCCATCACCACCTCTTCAAGGGCAGCATTACCTGCGCGTTCACCTAAACCATTAATAGTACATTCTATTTGACGAGCCCCTTTCATGACAGCTGCCAATGAATTGGATACAGCCAAGCCAAGGTCATTGTGGCAATGTACAGAGAAAATTGCTTTATCTGAATTAGGGATAGATTCAATCAAACGACCAATAGTGTTTGCATACTCCTCTGGAAAGCCATAACCAACTGTATCTGGAAGATTAATAGTTTTTGCCCCAGCGCCAATAACACCTTCGATAACACGGCACATAAAATCAAAATCTGAACGGCTTGCATCTTCTAGGGAAAACTCGACATCATCTATTAAATTTCGAGCGTACTTTACGGCGGATACAGCCTGCTCAAAAACTTGATCTGGATTCATCTGAAGTTTATATTTCATATGGATTGGCGATGTTGCAATAAAGGTATGAATACGCCCTGAAGACGCCCCCTTTAAAGCCTCTGCAGCGCTATCAATATCCTGATTCTTGGCGCGAGCAAGACTGCAAACAGTGCTGTCTTTAATCGTCTCAGCAATAGCCTTAACTGATGCAAAATCACCAGGGCTGGAAACAGCAAATCCTGCTTCAATGACATCAACTCGAAGTTTCTCTAGAGCCTTAGCCACTCTCAGTTTTTCATCCCTAGTCATGGATGCACCAGGGCTTTGCTCCCCATCGCGTAGCGTTGTATCAAAAATTATTAATTTTTGTTTTTTCATATTACATCTTTACCCCATAAATCTTAGCTTTTAGCCATAACGCTGGAGCTGAAAAGCTATACACTAAGGCAAAAATAAATAAAATTCGAGGCGGGTCAATTGTCACCACAATAAGACCCATCACCACAGAAAAAATCACTACGAAAGGCACCTTTCCCTTAAGGTCAACTTCTTTCAGGCTGCGATAGTGAAAGTTAGAAACCATCAACAAGCCAGCTAAAGCGGTTACTGCCGCCACCAAAAATGCTAACTCATTTGTTAGCTCGATCCCATGACTACACCAGACCAAAGATGCTATCAGTGCAGCTGCTGCGGGGCTTGGAATTCCAACAAAACAATCGCTCTTCCCTGAATCAACTTGAGTGTTAAAACGGGCAAGCCTGAGCGCCGCACATGAGGCATAAATAAAAGCAGCAGCCCATCCAATACGGCCTATCTCGTTAAGTATCCAGCTAAAAGCCAGCACTGCAGGCGCTATACCAAAAGAAACCATGTCAGAAAGACTGTCATATTGGAGGCCAAACTCACTAGATGTGTTTGTCATGCGCGCTACAGTTCCATCCAGCCCATCGAAGATCATTGCAATAAAAATTGCAATTGCAGCTGCTTCAAATTTTCCATCCATCCCCGCAAGAATTGCATAAAAACCAGCAAACATAGCTCCAGTAGTAAAAAGATTGGGCAGAAGATAAACGCCTCTATGTCTAGCCTTTACATGCTCAAGAGGCAATTTATCGCCTTCGGTCGCTGGGGGTGAATCATTAATATTTGATGTATTATCTTGACCCTTGATATCGGTCATATCTAATCCTTCGGTATGTAACACAAAACCTACATTTATCTTTTTAGTGCATCCGTGTGGTTGATTATCCCCCAATTTTAGCTTCTACCCTAGAGTTCAATGCATTAAAGATTAATATTACATCAAACACTAAAGCATGAGATAAAAAAACCGCGCCTTGGCGCGGTCAACTAGGCGGTCACTTAAAAATGTCTAGTTTTTATCTTTATCTACCAACTGGTTGGCTGTAATCCATGGCATCATAGAGCGCAATTTAGCACCAGTTTGTTCAATAGGATGCGCTGCATTATTACGACGATATGCTGTCATAGAAGGGTAATTCATTGCTCCTTCTGTAATAAACATTTTCGCGTATTCTCCGTTTTGAATACGCTTCAAAGCATTGCGCATAGCTTCACGAGATTGATCGTTAATAATTTCTGGGCCAGTGACATACTCTCCATACTCTGCATTATTAGATATAGAATAGTTCATATTGGCAATGCCTCCTTCATACATCAGGTCAACGATTAGCTTGAGCTCATGCAGGCACTCAAAATAAGCCATTTCAGGAGCATATCCGGCCTCCACCAATGTTTCGAAGCCAGCTTTCACTAATTCAACCGCTCCCCCACAAAGAACTGCCTGTTCTCCAAATAAATCTGTTTCGGTTTCATCTTTAAACGTAGTTTCAATGATACCTGTTCTTCCGCCACCAATACCGGACGCATAGGACATAGCTACATCTCTTGCCTTGCCTGAAGCATCTTGATAAATTGCAACTAGATCAGGAATACCGCCGCCTTTAGTGAATTCATTGCGAACTGTATGTCCGGGAGCTTTAGGTGCAATCATAATTACATCTAAATCTTTGCGAGGTACAACCTGATTATAGTGAATTGCAAAGCCATGAGCAAAAGCCATGGTGGCTCCCTTCTTGAGGTTTGGCTCAATTTCATCTTTGTAGAGATGCGACTGAAATTCGTCCGGCGTAAGGATCATCACTAGATCAGCTCCAGCGACAGCCTCAGGAACGTTCTTTACAGCTAATCCAGATTGCTCAGCTTTAGCAACAGAGGGTGAACCTGGGCGAAGCCCTACGGTGACATCGACACCTGAATCTTTTAGATTCAAGGCATGCGCATGGCCTTGTGAGCCATACCCAATAATGGAAACTTTCATCCCCTGAATAATTGAGAGGTTACAGTCTTTATCGTAAGAAACTTGCATGTTTTTATCCTATATTTTTTATAAAACAAATAGTTATATTTTATGGAGTACCTGTAAAAATCATACTATAAATCAATCATACCTTCAGTATTTTTTCACCACGAGCTAACCCAGAAACCCCTGATCTAACTAACTCAAGGATATCTGCATAATTGATAGCCTCAAGAAAAGCATCAAGCTTATCGCTGCTACCTACGAGCTGTAATGTATATGCATTGACGTTTACATCAACTACTTGGCCACGAAAAATATCTATGCAATGATTAATTTCTGCTCTCTGAGCCTCGTTTGCCTTTACTTTCACTAGCATTAGTTCTCGTTCGATATGGGAGCCTTCGATCAAATCTACGACTTTTATCACATCTATTAATTTATTTAAGTGTTTGGTAATTTGCTCAATCACCTGATCACTGCCATGCGTAGTAAGCGTTAATCTAGATAACGTCAAATCATCAGTTGGGGCAACATTAAGCGTATCAATGTTATAGCCTCTCTGTGAAAATAATCCAACTACTCTAGATAGGGCACCCGGCTCATTTTCCATTAACACTGAAAGTATATGTCTCATCAAGTACGCTCCTTTTTGCTCAACCACATATCACGCATCGACCCATTAGGGGCAATATGCATTGGATATACATGCTCTGAACGATCAACATTAATATCCATAAAGACCAGTCGATCCTTTAAGCTAAAGCACTCCGACATTTTATCGTCCAGTTCATCGAAATTTGAAACCCGCATTCCTACATGCCCATACGCCTCTGTTAATTTTACAAAATCTGGCAAAGAATCCTCATAAAGACTAGATGAATAGCGTCCACTGTACTGCATGTCCTGCCATTGCCTAACCATGCCAAGAGCCTGATTGTTCAAACTAATAATCTTTATGGGAAATCCATACTGCAGGCAGGTAGACAGCTCTTGTATACACATTTGTATGCTACCCTCACCTGTCACGCAAGCCACTATTCCTGAAGGATAAGCTAGCTGGACACCCATGGCTGCAGGCAAACCGAAACCCATAGTTCCAAGGCCCCCTGAGTTGATCCAACGACGAGGCTTATCGAACAAATAATACTGGGCAGCAAACATTTGATGCTGGCCAACATCAGAGGTAACCCAGGCGTCACCGCCTGTTACTTTGTAGAGGCTTCTAATCACATCCTGGGGCTTAATAACATCGCCAGCACTCGGCTCATGTCGAGGTTGAGTATATATTCCATACTGTTCCCTCCACTCGTTTATCTGCATCCACCATTGAGACAAAGCCTCTTGATCTAGAATTTCTTTGTTGTCATTAATTTGATCAATCATTTGCTGCAATATAGTGCCGCAATCACCAACAATAGGGACATCTATAGTCACGATTTTAGAAATAGATGTAGGGTCAACATCAATATGTATAATTTTTGCAGATGGGCAAAACTTACTAGGAGTATTGGTCACCCTATCATCAAAGCGTGCCCCCACTGCGAGAATAACATCAGCTTCATGCATGGCATTATTTGCTTCTACAGTTCCATGCATTCCTAGCATTCCTAGAAACTGAGGATCAGTTCCCGGAAAAGCCCCAAGCCCCATTAGTGTATTTGTTATAGGTATATTTAACAGTCTTGTAAGTTCAGTTAACTGGGGAGATGCATCGCCCAAAACAACACCGCCACCGCTATAAATAATGGGGCGCTTGGCTGCTAATAAAGTCTTGATAGCACGTTTAACTTGACCGCCATGCCCTTTAGTTGTCGGGTGATAAGAACGTATTTTTATTTTTTCAGGATACTCGTAAGGTATGCGATGATTTGGTGCAGTAACATCCTTGGGAATATCTACAATAACCGGTCCAGGTCGACCTGTCCTTGCAATATAGAAGGCTTTGGCGATAACGCCAGCGATTTCGGATGCGTCCATCACTAGAAAGCTATGCTTAACTATAGGCCTAGAAATTCCGACCATATCAGTTTCCTGAAAAGCATCGCCACCAATTTTATCACGAGGAACTTGTCCAGATATAACAACCATAGGAATAGAATCCATATAGGCAGTTGCAATACCCGTTATCGCATTTGTGGCTCCGGGACCAGAGGTTACAAGAACTGTACCGACATCTCCGGTAGCGCGAGAGTAGCCATCAGCAGCATGCACGGCGCCCTGCTCATGTCGAACGAGTATATGCTGGACATCTTCCTGCTGAAATAGTGCATCATAGATATGCAGTGCTGCACCGCCAGGGTAGCCCCAGATGTGCTTTACCCCTACATCCTTAAGTGCACGAACAACTATTTCACCGCCAGAAAAAAGTTCCAATTTACAAGCCCTCAAATATGAATAAAATCACTCCGAAAAGCCTACCAAGGAACATAAATAGTATAATGCTGCAACATCACAGGTATGTTTGTTATAACACAGCAACTGAAAATATATCAGTGCTTCAGATTCATGGGTAAACAAATCTGTTCTGGATGCCGAGAAAACGCTGTTTACGCTTATCTAGCAGGCTGGCAAGGAGCCAGTTTGTGAGAGTATCGACCTAAGGCCTCCCACAGAAGAACAAATTTTAGAGCGTAAATGCAATGTAGTCAAGAATATAGCTTATGCTTCTCGACTAAAACCAGAAAAACAGATGCTTTGCTGTTTTTCAAACAAACCATATTAGACTTGCCATTCTGCCAGTATTTCCATCTCGTCGATAGGAATAAAAATTCAGACGATCGCTGTAAGTACAACGATCGCCACCATAAATTTGAGTAACTCCTGCTTCATTTAAAATTACTCTGGCAAGTCCATATAAATTAGCCATCCATTTTTTGGTTTTTTTTTCATCTTCCTCTGTAGTTCTGAGAAAACAGGTATTAAACTTTTCCTTTATGCAGGGAGTGCTAGCGCTAGAAAGAAATGCCTGCCTAACTTCGACACCAACTTCAAAATTTTTTTGACTTATTGCGGGGCCAAGATAGGCCATTAGATCCCTAGGAGATACAGCAAGCTGCCTGATTGTATTTTTCACTATACCTGCAGACAAACCTCGCCAGCCCGCATGAATCGAAGAAACTATAGTGCCTTGTGTATTACAGATTAAAATTGGCAAGCAATCTGCCGTTGTCACAGCGCAAACGATACCAGCTATATCTGTAAAAGATGCATCTCCGATTACAGCTGGTGCACTACAAGTGGCTTTTATTACATGCGCCCCGTGCACCTGATCAAGTAGTTGCGGGGCTGATGGTAAATTTAATTCTTTTGACAGATCTCGCCAGTTTCTCTTAACAGAATCGACGCTGTCTCCTGTATTAAAGCCAAGATTCAAGCTATTCCATGGGGGTAGAGAGACACCGTTTTTCCTAGTAGTAATGATAGAAAACACATTTACTGGAGCCGGCCAGTCCGGTTTCAATATATTCATATCCGGATCAAAAATTTAAATCTATGGGCAATTTTCACAACACAGAACTCACTCATTGTTAGTTTCTGTTTTTAAGGCCTCCAATAAAATCACAAAATCTTTTGGTGCAGGAGCATGCCATTCTATATATTGGTTAGAAGTAGGGTGAATTAATCCTAGTCTTCCGGCATGCAAGGCTTGACGCCTAAAGCCCCGTAATACTGTTTGTAATTTCAAAGTTGCACCCTTAGGTAGCTTAAGGCGACCGCCATAAACTGAGTCACCAATCAAAGGGTATCCAATATCTGCCATGTGAACGCGTATTTGGTGCGTTCTACCCGTCTCTAATTTAACCCTAATATGTGTGTACTGAGAAAATTTTTCAATCACCCTATAGTGAGTTATTGCCTCTTTTCCACCATGACCAACAACGGCCATTTTAGTACGAATTTGAGGATGTCGCCCCATAGGCTTCTTGACTGTTCCTCCGCCTGTCATAATCCCTTGAGCAATAGCCTGGTATTCACGAGAAACTGTCCGTGATTGCAGCTGTTTGATCAGCGAATGATGAGACTCTAATGTTTTAGCGACAACCATAAGTCCGGTAGTATCTTTATCTAGACGATGCACAATCCCAGCACGAGGAATTTTTTCATTAGTCGAAATATGATGTATGAGGCCATTAAGCAGGGTTCCTGTGTAATTACCCGCAGCCGGATGAACAACTAGCCCGGCTGGTTTATTTATAACAATTATATCCTCATCTTCAAATACAATGTCTAGGCTGATGGCTTCTGGCTTCCATTCCCCTTCTGGTTCTAGCATTACGTTGGCTGAAAGCAGCTCACCACCGATAAGCTTATCCTTGGATCGACGAATATTTCCATCTACCAGCAAATCTCCTTTTTTTATCCATAGCTGCAATCGTGATCTTGAAAAGCCCTTAAATAGATCAGATGCAGCTTGATCTAAACGCATTCCACGGAATGATAGCGGTACACTTTCTTCTAGTTTTATAGTGTCTGACATATAGTCTCAGTTATTGATATTTTGTATACTGTCGAGGCTGTGGTTAAATACCATATCTTACAGATGTAGCGATGTCTAAAAAACACTTTAAGCTTAACTTAATAAAGTTAACACAGGGATGTGGTCATTCATGCGATTTTTGTTTTCAATACTACTACTTACATGCTTTTTAACCACTGGATGCACATGGTTTAACAACATGAATGGCATCTCAAGCGCTTCAGAGGATCTTGATACTACCAGCTACACAGAAAAAGATTTTTTTAATGCCATTCAAGGAGACCTTAAAGGTGGCTTTTGGTACACAGCTATTGATAAATTACATGCGCTTGAGGCTCAATATCCATTTGGAGACTACGCTGAACAGGCACAACTTGAACTAATATATGCTCACTTTAAAGCAGGTGAGCATGTAGCTTCCACTAGCGTTGCTGAGCGATTTATTCGGTTGCATCCACAAAACTCGAATGTCGACTACGCTTATTATCTAAAAGGGCTATCTTCTTTTGTAGAAAGTGATGGCATGTTCGGAAAGCTACTTCCGATAGACGAAACAAAACGTGATCCAGGGGCAGCCCGTAATTCTTTCTCTTCTTTCAGCGAACTGTTAAACCGATTCCCAGAAAGTCCATATGCTCCAGATGCTCAAAAACGGATGATCTACCTACGAAATATTCTTGCACGTCATGAGGTTCATGCAGCGAATTACTTCTTAACCCGTGGCGCATACCTTGCTGCTGCCAATAGAGGTCGCTATATTATCGAAAACTTTCAAAAAACTCCTGCTGTTCCAGACGGTCTTGCCATTATGGCCCAAGCCTACCATCTCATGGAAATCCATGATCTTTCCAATAACGTGGCTGAATTGCTTGCGAAAAACTACCCAAATCATCCAGTCTTAGACTCTAATGGAAAGTTTCAATATCAAACCACCTCATTGTCGCTAAAAAGAAGCTGGACCAACACACTAACTGCTGGGTTGTTTGATAAGCCAGCGGAACTTGGATTTGATTCCCGTCATATCTTTAATGAGCGCTACAAAAACATACCTAGAGGTCAGGATAAAACATCATGGACAAGCAAGGTTAGCTTTGGTGTGTTTGACTGATCATCATTTAAGCCTTTTCAAAAATCATCCTTATAGGGAAGAAATCTTTTTTTTATCTAAAAAAGATGTAGATCTTAAGTCTCTATTTTTAATGCATTCAAACTTTAGGCCATTCAAAAGAAAGAAGGGTTTTGAGGGACTAGTGCAACTAATCACCGAACAACAACTGTCTGTAGCTTCCGCCAAAGCGATATTCAACAGACTCAAAAAGATAGTCCCTATATTTAAGCCAAAAGAATTTTTACAAAAAAATGATCTGCAATTACAATCAACTGGGTTGAGTAGGCCTAAGATAAGCTATTGCAGGATCCTGGCTGAGAGAATTATCTCGAAAGATCTTTCTTTTCGTGTAGTTCATAAAATGAACGATGAAGAGCTAAAAAAAGAACTCTGCAAAATTAAAGGAATCGGTGCATGGACTGCAGAGTGCTATATGCTAGCCTCCCTTCAAAGAAGGGATATTTGGCCTGTTAAAGACGTAGGCTTGCAGGTTGCTATACAGAGAATTAAAAATTTGAAGAGTAGGCCTACTGAAAAAGAAATGGTCATGCTGGCAGCTGAGTGGCAGCCCTATAGATCAATTGTAGCCAATGCACTATGGGCATCTTATGATTAAATTTGTTTAAGCATTTCAAGAAAACAGCACCTATTAGCCTCTAGGTCAAAAACAGAGAACAAGGGCCCTCAAAAATGAATAATGAATTTACCTACAATGAAATTCGCGAACAAATGAAAGTTATGCCAAACATTGATCCTGAATTCGAAGTAAGGCGACGACTAAGTTTTATAAAATCAACTCTCATTAAATCAGGGCTGACACATTTAGTTCTCGGCGTAAGCGGTGGTGTTGATTCGGCGACCTGCGGAAGACTGGCTCAACTAGCAATAGATCAGCTTAACCAAGAACACCTAGGCCCTACATATGTTTTTATTGCCGTAAGACTTCCATATGGAGCGCAGGCGGATGAGGCGGATGCGCAGGCGGCCTTACAATTTATTCAGCCATCTAAAACTGCTTTTATTGACATTAAACCAAGTGTAAATGATATCCATGAAAAAGTAGTTAGCACTACAAATAGCAATGTAACGTTCACTAATGTAAAAAAAGACTTCGCCAAAGGCAACACTAAAGCTCGTATTCGCATGACAGTGCAATATGAAATCGCTGGTTTGTGTGAAGGGTTGGTTCTTGGGACAGATCATTCTGCCGAAAATATTACTGGATTTTATACAAAATGGGGTGATGGAGCTTGCGACTTGGCTCCCCTGTTTGGTTTAAGTAAAAGACAAGTGCGCAAAATTGCTAAGTTCCTCGGTGCACCAACCAAGCTCGTCAGTAAAACACCGACAGCAGATCTTGAATGTCTTGCTCCACAAAAAGCAGACGAGGATGTCTTAGGGATTACTTATGACAAAATTGATGATTTTCTAGAAGGAAGGCCTATCAGTGAAGAGGCAATGGGCACTATTGTTTCTCTCTTTAATAAAACCATACATAAGCGTAGCTCTATCGCAACAATTTATGATCATAGTAGTCCATAAAAGCTACTAACGAAGCTCTCGGGGAATTGAAAACTTTACATTTTCTTCCATCCCGACAGCCTCGATTGGAATTTTACATCCCATAAGCGCCAAAACATCAATAACAGAACTAACGAGGGCTTCTGGAGCAGAAGCCCCAGCCGTAACGCCAATCTTAGTTTTTCCCAGTAGCCACTCCTTATTGATCCCTTCAGCATCATCAATCAAATACGCTTCCACGCCGCAATGTGCAGCCAGCTCTTTCAAGCGATTAGAGTTAGAGCTATTAGCTGAGCCAACAACGAGAATCAAATCACATTCAAGAGCTAATTGTCTGACAGCATCCTGTCTATTTTGAGTGGCGTAGCATATATCATCTGTTTTCGGTCCCTTTATGAGAGGGAAACGCTTCCGCAATGCATTTATAATTTGAATCGTATCGTCAACAGATAGCGTTGTTTGGGTCACATAAGAAATTTTATCTGGATTTTCGACTTGCAATTCTTTTACGTCAGATTCGCTTTCTACCAGATAAATACGACCCCCGTTAGCGACTTCAGGATATTGACCCATCGTACCTTCAACTTCAGGATGCTCTTGGTGGCCAATCATTATACAGTCGCGACCCTCATCGCTAGATCGAGCAACCTGCATATGCACTTTTGTCACCAAAGGACAGGTTGCATCAAAGATTCTCAAATTTTTTTCATTAGCTTTTTTTCTTACAGATTGGGATACCCCGTGTGCACTAAAAATTACTGTCACATTATTCGGAATATCTTCTATTTCATCTACAAAAATGGCGCCACGCTCACGCAATATACCCACCACTGATTTATTATGCACCACTTCGTGACGAACATAGATGGGGGCGCCATAAATGTCTAGCGCTCGAGAAACTATTTCAATAGCCCGATCTACTCCAGCGCAAAATCCTCTTGGGTTGGCTAGCTTTACATCAATCAATGTTTTACCACTGGCTCAACAGAGAGAATTTTCACTTTAAAACTAACAGTATGTCCAGCCAAAGGATGGTTGAAGTCTACTATGACTATTTTTTCATCGAAATCTATCACTACGCCAGGTAATTCAGCTTTGTTTGCGTCAGCAAAGGATATCAATAACCCCACCTCAATATCTAGACTGTCAGCAAAATCTTTCCGAGAGAACTCCTGGATATTACTAGGGTTGTGCTGTCCAAAACCATTTTCTGGTTCTATAATAATTGTCTGCTCTGCTCCCGCCACCAGGCCAGTCAAAGCAAGCTCAAATCCTGGTAGCAATTTTCCGTCTCCAAAAACACAGGCGGCAGGATCTTTATCAAAATTAGAATCTACCAAGGATCCATCTTCTAAAGAAAGTGAAAAATGCAATGTTATTTTTGTATCCGGCCCAACAGGAGGCATCCCTGTATCAGATAATTTGCTCATAAGATCACCTATTCATACTTTTTTTGATACAAGAAAGCTCTCAAAAATTAAAAATACCGCTCCCAAAGTAATACTTGCATCAGCAATATTAAATACTGGCCAATGGTATATACCGTAATAAAAATCAATAAAATCAATAACATATCCTAAAAATATTCGATCGTACAGGTTACCAAGAGCGCCGCCTAAAATTAAAGCTAAAGACGTCGATAAAAAAAACTGTGACGCTTTCAAGCGATATAGCCAAACTATCAAGACAATACTTACTGCCAATGAAATTATTAAAAATAACCAACGCTGCCAACCCCCAGCATCACTTAAAAAACTAAATGCTGCTCCCGTATTGTGCACCAAGGTAAAATCAAGCCCAGGAAAAATATTAATATATTCTCCATATAAAAAATTTTGAGTTATTGTATATTTAGCAAGCTGATCGGCAATCAACAAAACAATAGCTACAACATACCACCGCGCTATTTGCCAGCTCATAACATTAATCCTAAAAAATTAACTATAGCTAAAGACTGCGGGGAAACATGGGCACTCTTAGGCATATAAACGCTGCTCGCCCTGTCCATCAATATTTTCAATACAACGACTGCAAATATCAACATGTTTTGCATGAGAGCCTACATCTTCGCGATGATGCCAACATCGCTCACACTTTGCATGCTTTGTTCTGATGGCTTGTACCAAGAGCCCATCAATTTCTGTTGGTGCTACATCTACGGCATCACTAAGAGGTTTTATCTCAGCTTCAGAAGTAATAAAGACGAACCTTAGCTCATCCTCTAGCTTCTCTAGAGTCTTTTGTATTTCTTCGTTCACATAAACTATGACTTTGGCTTCAAGTGATTTTTGAATACCATCTTTCTTTTTTTCTTCTAAAATTTTGTTGACTGCATTTCGTACCCCTAAGATTAGCTCCCAGTCACTGGCTGTAATTTTGCCTCCAACAACAAATGGCAATTCTTTCCATTCGGCAAAAAAAACAGACTCTTCTCTATCACCAGGCATGCATGCCCAAATTTCTTCTGCGGTAAAGCTCAATATCGGTGAAATCCAACGGACAAACGCGTCTAAAATATAGTATATGGCTGTCTGGGCTGATCGCCTTGCGATAGAGTTTCCTTGGCAAGTATACTGACGATCCTTGATAATATTTAGATAGAATCCACCCATATCAGTAACACAAAAGTTATGCAGTTTCTGGTAAATATGATGAAATTGGTAGCTATCATATGCTGCTACAATTTCCTTATGCATCTTTATGGTTAGGTCTAAAGCCCAGCGATCAAGCGCTAACATTTCATCGATAGGCACCAGATTGTCAGAAGGATTGAAATCGTCTAGGTTAGACAAAAAGAAACGCGCTGTATTTCGGATTCTGCGATATGAGTCACCAGATCGTTTCAAAATTTCATCAGAAACACTCATCTCACCACTGAAATCTGTAGCTGCAACCCACAACCTCAATACATCAGCACCCTGATCGCTGATAACTTGTTGTGGTGATAATACATTGCCAATAGATTTAGACATCTTGCGGCCATCAGCATCCACAACAAAACCATGTGTCAAAACTGCCTTATAGGGAGCAGTATTTTTTATTGCAATTGCAGTTTTTAACGATGATTGAAACCAACCCCTGTGTTGATCAGATCCTTCGAGATAAAGATCTGCAGGAAATTGCAACTCTTTGCGCTCATCAAGAACAGCGGCATGGGTGACGCCTGAATCAAACCATACATCCAAGGTATCGCTCACCTTGTTATACTCATTTTCTTGGTCACCTAATAATTCCTTGGCATCTATTTCATACCAAAAATCTATGCCGTGCTGCTCGACGCCAGATGCTATAATTTCTATTAAGCGCGGAGTATCAGGATGAACATCGCCAGTCGATTTATGAATGAACAATGGAATAGGAACGCCCCAGGTGCGCTGACGGGAAATACACCAATCTGGGCTATTTTCAAGCATTCCATTAATTCTTGCCTGTCCCCACTCTGGATACCAAGACAACGATGGAACTGCTTTTTTTGCTTTTTTTAGCAAACTACCCTGAGTCATGCTAATAAACCACTGAGGGGTCGCACGATAAATCAATGGAGTCTTAGTTCGCCAACAATGGGCATAACTATGTGTAATCTTTGTATTAGCAAGCAACCGATTTTTGTTTTTTAGGAGGCCCACGACCTTTTCGTCAACCTTGTAAACATGTTCTCCAGCAAAAAAATCTACGTCTTTTCGAAATATGCCGTTATCATCAATATAATTAAGGGTGCTAATATTATATTTTTCCGCAACAACAAAATCATCCACACCATGATCCGGCGCAGTATGAACACACCCGGTGCCAGCATCAGTTGTAACATGATCTCCAAGAATGACAGGTACCTGACGGTCAGAAAAAGGATGCCTCAAGACTAATAATTCAAGCTGAGAACCTTTAGCGTGACCCACCACCTGATACTCCTTTACCCCCCAGCGGGACAAAATAGACCCCACAAGACTTTTGGCAACCAAATATCGTCCCGGTAAACAACCTGGGGGCTGGCAAGCTAGAAGCACGTAATCTAGTTCGGGGTTCAAGCTAACTGCCTGATTTGACGGCAAAGTCCAAGGAGTTGTAGTCCAGATAACTACGGAGATATCACCAACACCATTAATCTCAGACATTGCTTTGCCGAAAGCCTCTTCGTCAGCCACAGGAAACGCGACGTCAATTGAAAATGAAATTTTGTCTTGATATTCAACCTCAGTTTCAGCCAGCGCCGATGCGCCTACGACACTCCAATAAACTGGCTTGTAGCCCTTAACTAAATGTCCGTTTTCAATAACTCTACCAAGGGCACGAATAATACTTGCTTCAAACTTTTTATCCATAGTGAGATAAGGGTTGCCCCATTCGGCAAAAACACCAAGTCGAATAAAATCTTCCTTTTGCCCTGCTACTTGTCGTTGTGCATATTCCCTACATTTTTGGCGAAAAGTTTTATGATCCACCTTGATCCCAGCTTTTCCAATTTTTTTTTCTACTTCATGTTCAATAGGGAGTCCGTGGCAGTCCCAGCCTGGAACATATGGGGCATCGTAACCACTAAGGGTTCGAGATTTAATCACAATATCTTTTAATATTTTATTAACGGCATGACCAATATGAATTTTACCGTTCGCATAAGGAGGACCATCGTGCAAAATAAACTTTTCTCTACCATGACGCTTTTCGCGCAACCTCTCATAGAGCTTGCTTGCCTCCCAGTGTTTAAGCATTTCCGGTTCCCTCTGAGAGAGATTAGCCTTCATCGGAAACGAGGTAGCAGGCAAATTTAAAGTTAATTTGTAGTCAGTCATTTTTTAAAATCTTCTTCTGTCTTTATGCAGTAAAATATTTTCGAGCGACCTGAATGTCGCGATTAATTGCTGTAACCATCATGTCCATGGAAGAAAACGTTTTTTCATCACGAATTTTAGCTTTAAATTCTACGTGAATTCTTTGTCCATACAAATCTTCATCAAAATCTAATAAATGGACTTCAAGGACCGGCTTAACTAAATCACCTATAGTTGGCCTGATGCCCACATTGGCAACACCCGCTAAGCGGCGATTACCCAACAATACCTCTACAATAAAAACCCCACTTAATGGGGCGCTGTATCTTTTTAGCGCGACGTTAACGGTAGGAATTCCAATCTCCCTACCAAGCCTCTGTCCATAAATAACGCAACCCGTGATCTTAAAGGTTTCACCCAGCAGTCTCTCGGCTAGAATGAAATTAGATGCCTCTAAAGCTGAACGAATACGAGTACTACTAATTCGCTCGCCTTGGTGCTCTAATGTTAAAGTATCAATGACATCAAAATTATTTTTATACCCAGCTTGTTGTAGCAGCCGATAATTTCCACTTCTATCGTGGCCAAACCTAAAATCATCACCCACTACTAAACAGCGAACTTTTAAGCCAGAAATCAAAACTTTTTCAACAAAATCTATTGCTGACAAGCTGCGCAAAGAGCGGTTAAATTGCAAACAAAAAATTTTATCTACACCCACATTAATGAATGCCTCAACTTTTTCACGCAAACGCATTAAGCGAGCTGGAGCCTGTTCGCCAGAAAAAAATTCTTGGGGCTGCGGCTCAAAAATCATAACAACAGAAGGCAACCCAAGCTCGTTAGCTTTATCAATCAACTGCCGTAATATAGCCTGATGTCCTAAATGGACGCCGTCAAAAGACCCGATAGTTGCAACACAACCACTATGCTCAGGCTTCAAATTATGCAAGCCTCTAATAAATTTTTTATTATCTTTGGTCACTTGCCTTGTTATCTTTAGTCACTTGCCATCGATTTCGAGAAATGAAACAAAATTATACCCATCCATGGCGATTAAAAACAGATTAGCTTCTTATTTATATTAGCATTAAGCTCAGCTTGAGCCGATCTAAGTCACAGCTTATTTATTTTTCAGATGAAAAAAGCGAAAACCGCCTAAAAAAAGAGCTGAAATATAAACCATTACACCTACAGCACACATCATGCTTAACCATCCAGCCCTTTCCCACCAGACCAATTCTAGCCAACTGTTCAGGTACGCAGTAAATCCATATAAAGTGACACACATCGCGATATTGGCATTCAACAACATAAATAAAAATTTACGCCAACCTGGCTCTGGAACATACACATCACCCTTACGCAAGCCGCGAAATAACAAAATACTATTTAGTATAGCGGCTAACGATGTTGCTAAAGCCAACCCAACATGTCCTATCTCTAAATAAAAATGAAAAGGTGTCGCTAAAACAATATTGAGCCCCATATTTACCGCCAAAGCTATGATACCTATACGAACAGGGGTTCTAATGTCTTGACGGGAAAAATAACCTGGAGCTAAAACTTTTATCATCATAAAAGCTACCACTCCCACTGAGTATGCACGCAAACTCATAGCAGCCATAGCCATATCTCGGGGCGTCATGACTTCTCCATAATAGAATAATGCTACTAAAATTGGCTCGGCCAAAATTATCAGCGCTATGGCTGCCGGAATAGCAATAAGCAAAACTAAGCGAATCGCCCAATCTAATGTGGCGCTGAACTTTTCAAGATTATCGGCGACATGTTGCCTAGATAGATTAGGCAATATGACGGTAGCAATAGCAATCCCAAACACACCTAAAGGCAGCTCGGCTAAACGGTCAGAATAGTAAAGCCAAGAAATACTTCCCGTGGGAAGAAGTGAGGCTATCATGGTATCCAGCAAAAGATTTATTTGACTCACTGAAACGCCAAAAATTGCTGGGGCCATTAACTTCAGTATCTTGACAACCCCCTCATCACGCCAGCCTAAAGCAGGGGAAGGAATCATATGAATTTGAGCTAAAAATGGTAGCTGAAATAACAACTGTATTATACCTGCAGCTAAAACACCCCAAGCAAGAGCATATACAGGCTCATCAAACCATGGGGAGACAAAAATCGCTGCAACTATCAAGGATATGTTTAAAAAAACGGGAGTGATGGCAGGAACTGCAAATCTATCATAGCTATTAAGAATTGCTCCGGCAAACCCTGTTAAGGATATTAGCATTAAGTAGGGGAATGTAATCTTCAACATGTCGCTAGCAGCAGCAAATTTATCTGGATCATCTAACCAAAAGCCAAATGCAAAAATACCGGTAATCAAGGGAGCCGCTATGACAACTAAAACTGTAACCGCAATAAGTATGGATCCTAAAACCCCAGCTACGCTATTTATTAAAGCTTTTACTGCAGCCTGACTGCCGGCCTCTCTATATTCAGCTAAAACAGGCACAAAAGCTTGAGAAAAAGCACCTTCAGCAAAAAGTCGCCGAAAAAAATTAGGGATTTTAAACGCAACAAAAAAAGCATCTGCCATGGCATCTGCGCCAATAAACCTGGCTATAACGATATCTCGTAACAACCCCAAGACCCTAGAGCACATGGTCATGGAAGCGACTACCCCGCTAGATCTTAATAATCCCACTGGTTCCACTAGAGGGTCTGGCTGCTTGCTTATATCAAGCGCATCTTGATGCTTCAAAAGTTAAGCCCCGATTACTTTGTAAAAGTAAGAAATTAATTTTTAAAATAATCATATCCATATTGAGCTTAAGTTTACGATCATATTTAGATTTAGCACAGACATAACATGAAATATGAGAAGAACTCTCCTAATATTAGATTTTAATCATGATAATAAAGGTTTCACCACAATTCATATTGATAAGCACTAGCAAACATTGTATATTCTCGCGCCTTGAGTTAAGACCTTAATCTTAATATAGCTTATAAGGAGCATTAGGTGGCCAACACACCCCAAGCACGCAAAAGAGCGCGCCAGAATGAAAAAAATCGTAAGCATAATGGCAGCATGCGCTCCATGGTTCGCACCTATCTAAAGAAGACAGATGCTGCCATAGAGTCAGGTGAGGCAGCGGCAGCACAAGCTGCTTTCAATATAGTTGCCCCCATACTTGACCGAATTGCCGATAAAGGAGTTATCCATAAAAATAAAGCTGCCCGTCACAAAAGTCGCTTAAACGCAAAAATAAGGGCCCTTTCAGCTAGCTAGAGCCGTTAAATTAGCTGCCCGAGCAATGTAAAACCGGCATATAGCCGGTTTTTTTATATATAAGTTTTAATTGAACGGCGATCTTTCGCAAAGAGAAAGAGTACTCTAGGTGGAAACATAAATCAGGTCAAAACTAAATTATCACTATGAATTAACTCCTGGGAATCACAATAACCCAGCATATCAGATATAAATGCACTGCTTTTACCAATAATTTTGGCGCTCTCAACGGCACCGTAATTAACGATTCCTCGTGCAACTTCGGCGCCGCTCCCATCAACACACTTCACCAAATCCCCTTTGCGAAAATTTCCCTCTATGCTCTTTACCCCAATTGGAAGCAGGCTCTTGCGATGCTTTACCAGCATTTTTACTGCTCCTGCATCAAGTGTTAATGCACCAAAAACCCTCATCCTGCAAGCCATCCATTGCTTGCGAGCTGCAATTGGTTCTTTGTTAGCAGCAAGCAGAGTGCCCAATATTTGTCCTTTCAGCAATTGAGTTAAGATGCCATCTACCTTGCCATTAGCTATGATAGTGTTTGTACCAGAAAGAGAAGCAAGCCTGGCAGCCTTAAGTTTTGTAACCATTCCTCCTCGCCCCAGGCTACCTGAGCCTCCAGCTAATACACTTAACGTCCTATCTCTCGAGTTTCCATAAGAAATTAATTTAGCCCGAGGATTTCTTCTCGGATCTGAATCAAAAAGACCATCCTGGTCAGTTAGTATGATCAATAAATCAGCATCTATTAGATTTGCAACCATAGCGGCCAAAGTATCGTTGTCGCCAAAACAAATTTCATCTGTTGCCACTGCATCGTTCTCGTTAACTATAGGCGCCACTTTGAGCTTAAGTAATGACTGTAATGTATTTCGAGCATTCAGGTAGCGTTCACGAATTGAAATATCATCATGATTTAATAAAATTTGGGCAGTAGTATGCTTATATTTCTGAAACTCAAATTCGTAAGCCTGAGCTAGTCCCATTTGGCCGACGGCAGCGGCGACCTGCAGCTCATGCACCAATGAAGGGCGCTCGTCCCAATTAAGCCTGAACATCCCCTCAGCAACAGCACCAGAAGAAACAATCACAACCTCTAACCCCTTATTAAGCATACCTGCAATCTGTTCCACCCAGGCAGCAATAGCTGCCTTATCAAGCCCTTGATCATTGGAGGTTAATAGTGCGCTGCCAATTTTTACAACCACGCGCTTAGTGTTTTTTACAGAATCTCTGCGATTAATCATATTTCGTCCAGCTACATTATTTAGCCACACTCGTCATGAGTTTTTATTTATCTTTTAAGCTTTATATTAAATGGCTAATTTTTATTATTTTGAAAAATCTTTATTTAATTGCTATATATCACTTCGATATCATCGTCATCGTCATCGTCCGTCAACTTTACCTTCTCTTTTAGCAACTCTATTCGATCTCTAGCTTCAAATTGCATTTTTGACTGGAGCTCTCTTTCGTAAGCTGCAGCTTCAGGGTTCTCTTGCTCCACCTCCCAGCAGTCTTCTAGGCGATTCATTATGTCCTGGCACAAGACTTCGGTCCCAACGGCAGCTAAAGCAGATATATAATATACAGGACCAGTCCATTCTAGCTTTTCAATAACCTCTGCACAGCGACTAATTTTTTCATCTTCCGGCAACATGTCAATCTTATTTAGTACTAACCAGCGCTCACGACCCCAGAGAGTAGGGCTGAATAAATCCAATTCATTCTCTATAACATTAACATTACTAGCTGGGCAGGAGTCATCCGCTGGCAACATGTCAACCAAATGCAACAATAAACGCGTTCTGGTTAAATGTTTTAAAAAGCGGATGCCCAAGCCAGCACCTTCAGCCGCACCTTGGACCAAACCAGGAATGTCCGCAATCACAAAACTACGGTATCTTTGCGGACTCACTACCCCTAAGTTTGGCACTAGCGTGGTGAACGGATAATCAGCGACTTTCGGTCGCGCAGCTGAAACAGCACGGATAAAAGTAGATTTGCCGGCATTCGGAAGCCCCAGCAATCCAACATCAGCCAAAACCTTAAGCTCTAGCTTTAAATGTCGCAGTTCGCCCTCAGACCCTGAGGATGTTTGTCTTGGGGCACGATTAGCGCTCGACTTAAAGCGAGTATTACCTAATCCATGGTAGCCGGCCTTGGCTACCATTAATCGTTGGTTACCAGCAGTTATATCGCCGAGCACTTCTTCGGTATCTTCATCTATGATCGTCGTGCCAACAGGCACCTTTAAAATAAGATCATCACCGCCCTTGCCAGTACAATTTGAAGATTTTCCTGCTTGACCGCTTTCAGCATTAAAATTTCGCTGAAAGCGAAAATCAACTAACGTATTAAGATTACTGTCGCCTTCCAAATAAACACTGCCGCCATCGCCGCCATCGCCGCCATCTGGGCCGCCTTTTTCAATAAATTTCTCACGACGAAAACTAAGGCATCCGTTACCACCTCGGCCTGCTTGAACATGAATAGTTGTTTCGTCAACAAATTTCATAATATCGAGTCACAATATATTTTAAATACTAGAATCTTGGTCTGGATTGAAAATGGAGTATACAGCTTCTAGAGATGCGTTATAAGTTATCAAAATACAAACAAGGCTAAGAAAGTAAATTACGTCGTCATAACAAAAAGCCCCGCTTTTAGCGGGGCTTTAGCCTAAATAAAAAGGCAACCTAATTTGACACCTTAGGCAGTCACAATATCAACATATTTTCGATTACTGGGTCCTCTTACTATGAACTTTACTTCTCCAGTAGCAGTCGCAAATATTGTATGATCTCGGCCAAGTCCAGCATTATTGCCCGCATAAAATCTCGTACCTCTCTGCCTAACAATAATGCTTCCAGCAGATACTTTTTCTCCTCCAAAGCGCTTAACGCCGAGACGTTTACTTTCGGAATCGCGTCCATTGCGGGTACTACCACCAGCTTTCTTGTGAGCCATGACGTTCTCCTATTTGTTGATCTCGGGTTTAACCTTAGGTTTAGCTTCCACTTTAGCCTTGGGTTTAGCTTCCACTTTAGCCTTGGGTTTAGCTTCCGCTTTAGCCTTGGGTTTAGCTTCAGCTTTAACCTTTATTTCGCCTATAATTATACTAGTAATCTTAATCTCAGTGAACCACTGACGATGACCCATTTGTTTGCGGCTATGTTTACGACGATTAAATTTAATGATTTTTACTTTATCAGCACGTCCATGACTTAGCACTTCCGCCGTAACCTTTGCTCCATCAATATAAGGCGCACCAATTTTGATTTTCTCGCTGTCAGTAACCATAAGTACTTCAGCAAAATCAATTTTTTCACCTGTGGGCACATCTAGTTTTTCCACACGAAGAAATTCGCCCTCTTCAACACGATGTTGTTTTCCGCCACTTTTAATTACTGCATACATACGATTTACTCCATATTCGCTTCACCAGTTCAAGCCCAAAAAACGATTTCTCTAGGCCGGTTTTGCGAGCGCGTGGATTTTAAGACAAACAGCACCTAATCGCAAGAATAAATTGTTATAAAGGTTGGCTATAATAGCTATAATAGCTAGGAAGCTTGACATGAAAACACCTCAAGCCCCAAAATTCAATCTCTTCTATTTATTTTATTGAGCAAGCTAATGAAGGTACAAGAAAATCAACAAGTCACCTGCATGCTGCCATTTCATCAAGTAGTAAAATCTGAATTTGAAGAAGTCAACAATCTAATCGTTAATCGACTAGATTCTGAAGTCGAGCTAATTGAAAACATTGGTCAGTATATTATTGACGGCGGCGGAAAGCGCCTCAGGCCTTTATTAGTACTTTTAAGTGCTAATAGTTGCGGATATAAAGGTACGGAACATATAGTACTCGCAGCAATCATTGAGCTCATACATACAGCCACATTACTTCATGATGATGTGGTCGACACCTCAGAACTTCGGCGCGGCCAGGCAACAGCAAATACCAAATATGGCAATGCTCCTAGTGTACTGGTTGGCGACTTTCTCTATTCAAGGGCATTTCAAATGCTTGTTGATGTTGGCAACATAGAGATCATGGAAATTATTGCAGCTAGTACCAACATAATATCGGAAGGAGAAGTTCAGCAACTTATCAATGCTCGCAATCCTGACATAAGCGAAACAGAATACAAAAAAGTAATATTTAAAAAAACAGCGATACTTTTTGAAGCTGCCGCAGAAATAGGCGCTTTGATAGCAAAATCTACGCCCAAACAGCAAGCAGCCTCCAGTGGCTATGGCCGTCATATTGGGATGGCATTTCAATTGATGGATGACGTGCTTGATTATGATGGCGATATTAAAGATTTGGGCAAAAATATTGGCGACGATTTCGCAGAAGGTAAGACAACTCTGCCGCTAATTTATGCGATGAAAAATGGCACAAAAAAACAAAGCTTGATGATTCAAGAAGCAATAAAAAATGCTACTTTTGATAAATTAGACGCTATTTTCGATGTCATTAAAATCACTAGAGCGTTAGACTACACCAAGTCTTGTGCTCATATGCATGCATTAAAAGCCATACAGTGCCTTGAAAATCTTCCGGACACTAAAGAAAAGAGAGCAATGATAGAGATTGCAAAATTCTCTGTTGAGCGCAGCTTTTAAGTATTTTTATTTTTACGTATTGCTGGTTGCATATTGCAGTCCATGTAAAACTTACATACAAATACTCCGGAAATAATTCCAAATTTTATATTTTCTGGACTTAACATATTAAATTAGATCAGATTAAATTTGCTGTTGGTTATATAGATATCAACCACCTAAATCCAAGCTTGAACAAAGTAACCTATTAGTAACATATTTAGAGGCCATACAATTTAATGACAAAATTTATTCCGCAGTCGCAAAACTCTTATGATTATGAGGAGTTAATATCCTGCAGCAAAGGAAACTTGTTTGGCGAGGGTAATGCTCAACTTCCCGGCCATAATATGCTAATGGTAGATAGGATCACCCATATTCATGCTTCCGAGGGGAAATACGGTAAAGGGATTATGGTTGCTGAGTTAGACATCAAACCAGATTTATGGTTTTTTGGATGTCATTTTGAGGGCGATCCAGTCATGCCTGGTTGCTTAGGTCTTGACGCTATGTGGCAACTCACTGGCTTTTTCTTGGCATGGAAAGGCAACCAAGGCCGCGGCAGAGCTCTTGGGTCAGGAGAGGTCAAGTTTGTTGGTCAAGTTCTTCCATCAGCGAAGCTTATCACCTACAGAATTGACGTATCACGGATAGTTGAACGAAAATTAAAAATGGTAATCGCTGACGGTACGGTCACTGTAGATGGTCGAGATATCTATACAGCCAAAGATCTTCGAGTTGGTTTATTCGATTCAACTGACAACTTTTAATCGTTTAGATTATAATTCATTCTTAAAATATGGTGATATCCGGATCAAAAGCCGGCACAGGGGGCAGATAATGAAACGAGTAGTGATTACCGGAATGGGTATTGTTTCTTGCTTAGGCAATGATAAGGAAACTGTCACTAAATCTTTGCGTGAATCTATTTCGGGTATAGCCTTCCAGGAAGAGTTTAAAGAAATGGGCCTGCGGTGCAATGTTGCCGCCAAGCTAGATATCAACATAGAAGAACATATTGATCGCAAAGTATCTCGATTTATGGGACCTTCGGCAGCCTATGGATATATCGCCATGGGGAAAGCAATTGCTGATGCAGTGTTATCAGAAGAGCAAGTTTCTAATATCCGCACTGGCCTGGTAATGGGCTCTGGTGGCGTTTCAGGAGAAATGTTTACAGAGACGATTGATGTCATGCGAGAGCGCGGTATCAAGCGTGCTGGCCCCTACAGAGTCACCCAGATTATGGCGAGCACTGTTTCCGCATGTCTGGCTACTCCATATAAAATAAAAGGAACCAATTACTCTATTTCGTCTGCTTGCGCGACCAGTGCGCACTGTATTGGCCATGCTATGGAATTAATACAAATGGGCAAGCAAGACATGATTTTTGCGGGCGGCGCAGAAGATATGCATTGGTCTATGGCGGGTATGTTTGATGCCATGGGGGCCCTATCAAGCAAGTACAATGATACCCCTGATCTAGCTTCACGGGCTTATGACGCAGATAGAGATGGCTTTGTGCCTGGTGTGGGTGCCGGCTGTCTAGTGGTGGAAGAGCTAGAGCATGCTTTAGCTAGGGGCGCAAAAATTTATGCCGAAATCACCGGTTATGGAGCAACTTCAGATGGCTACGATATGGTGGCGCCATCTGGCGAAGGAGCAGCTCGATGTATGAAAATGGCTATGGAGACCACAGACGGCCCTATTGACTATATTAACACGCATGGTACCAGTACTCCTGTAGGGGATCTTGCAGAGTTGGCAGCTATAAGAAGCGTATTCGAAAAAGATGTACCGCCTATTAGTTCGACAAAATCTCTATCTGGCCATGGCCTAGGGGCAGCCGGCGTCCAAGAAGCGATTTACTGTTTACTGATGATGAAAGGTAACTTTATCTGTGCGTCAGCAAATCTAAACACACTTGATCCAGAAGCCGCAGGTTTGCCAATCTTAAGCAGTCGCGTAGATAACGCTGACCTGCAACATGTTATGTCGAACAGTTTCGGGTTTGGTGGAACTAATGCAACTTTAATTTTCAAAAAATATTAACCATTAATATATTAATGTATTAATGTATTAATGTATTAATGTATTAATGTATTAATGTATTAGATAGCAGTATGGAGTTTCCGATCTAAACCTGTTAAATTATTTATACAAAATTCAAAAAACTTACTACTGGAACACGACATGGCTCGAGGTATTAATAAGGTAATCTTGGTAGGTAATCTAGGTAAAGACCCAGAAGCTAAATTTATGCCAAATGGCAATGCTGTGACAAACATAACAGTTGCGACTAGTGAGACCTGGAAAGATAAACAGACCGGACAGCAACAAGAGAGGACCGAATGGCATAGAGTTGTATTTTTCAACCGCCTTGCAGAAATTGCAAGTGAGTATCTAAAAAAAGGATCTAAGATTTATCTGGAAGGATCTTTGCGTACACGAAAGTGGCAAGCACAGGACGGTCAAGATCGCTATACTACAGAAATTGTAGCCAGTGAAATGCAAATGCTAGATAGTCGAGGAGGATCTTCAGACTATCAGGCTCCTACTTCAGAGCAGAATGAATCCCCACATCAAACCGGAGTAACGTCAGACAACAAGGCAGCGTCTTCGTCGCCCGAATCAGGATCAAGCACATTTGATGATGACATCCCGTTTTAAATACAGCCTACAATATACAATTTCAAAGCATTACCTTTAAATTGTATGTTCTGATAATTAAAAATCTACCTTGCGGCCTAAAACTCTCTCCATACTTTCAGGGCAAAATCTATCAATATCTATCTTAAAATATGCTAGTTTTTGTTCGGGGATAATTACAACATCACACACCCCTGGAACAAAATCAATATAATCATCAGCTGCTATGGCATCACTAGGGGCGAGCTCAACCACTAAACTCTTCAGATGAAGAGGTTTTTTCATGGTGATCGCTACAAAAATCCACACCACGATCAATGCAGAAACCATCCAAAATACCCCAAAATAGCCGAAATAGTAAGCAACTAGACCGCCAAAAATTCCGCCAAAAAATGCCCCTAGAAACTGACTGGTAGAATAAATTCCCATTGCGGTACCCTTTCCTCCAGCGGGAGCCAACTTGCTGACAAGTGATGGTAATGTTGCCTCAAGCAGATTAAATGCCATAAAAAATACAAACAGTCCCAGCAAAAATAAAGTATGGTCATTGGCTCCACTGCCAAGTAATAACTCACCTACAGCTAACAGTACTACAGCGCCAACAAAAACTGGTTTCATTTTTCGTCGGGCTTCAGCCATTATGATAAAAGGAAGCATGCAGATAAATGAAAGGCCCATGACACTCAAATAGATTATCCAGTGTTGCTCGCGACCAAATGCAAATGTTTGCTCTAAAATTAAAGGCACCGAAATCCAAGTAGCCATCTGAGAAAAATGCAAAACTGCTATGCCAAAATTTAGCCGCAATAACTCACGATCTCTTAATAATTTTCCAAACATTTGAGGGATGGCTTGGGATTCAGCATTTAACTTAACAACCATTGGGGAGGGAATGACAAACAATAGTATTAATATGCCGCAGATTGCTAAGCCCGCTGTTAGCCAAAATAACCCTGACAGCCCCCATAAATTAGCTAAAATTGGACCAGCGATCATAGAGATGGCAAATGCAACACCGATGCTTCCGCCAATTACTGCCATAGCCTTAGTTCGATTTTGTTCCGTTGTAAGGTCTGAGAGTAACGCCATAATAGTGCTGGCTACTGCACCAACCCCTTGCAATGCTCGCCCAGCAATTAGCTCCCACATAGAATCAGACATGGCAGCCAACACACTGCCACAGAAAAAAACTAGCATCCCAGCAAAAATTACGGGTTTTCTACCGATTCTGTCTGACAAAAATCCTAGAGGTATCTGGAACAAGCCTTGAGTTAATCCATATATACCCAACGCTACACCAATAAGAATCGTGGTGTTTCCAGAATATTGGTCCGCATATAAAGACAAAACCGGAAGCAGCATAAATAGGCCAAGCATACGAAAAGCATAGAGAGCTGCCAAACCAAATAGGCTTTTTCTTTCCAAAGAATTCATGGATTATCTATTATCGCTAAACTTAAAGAGGACTTATATTATAGATTGCATCACTCTTAGATGTAATGGCTAATAAAACAAAGCTTCAGTCAAAAAACCCTATCTATTCAAGAAAATAAAAATAAGTGTGGCAAATGGTCACTATTACCCAAAAACTATCTTGACCTCTCTTGCTTTATTGTCCTCACTTGCTCATGATTGTTCGTTACTTTTTGGATTATATCTAGCATGAAGCATATTTCCATTCACGGCGCAAAAACTCACAATTTAAAATCAATAAACCTCACTCTTCCCCGAGACAAGCTTATCGTCATAACAGGCCTGTCAGGCTCAGGGAAGTCATCCTTGGCATTTGATACCCTCTATGCTGAAGGACAGAGGCGATACGTGGAATCTCTATCCGCTTATGCTCGTCAGTTTTTATCTATGATGGAAAAACCTGATGTAGACCATATTGATGGGTTATCCCCTGCTATTTCCATTCAACAGAAATCCACATCTCATAACCCACGCTCTACTGTAGGTACGATTACAGAGATACATGACTACCTGCGATTGCTTTATGCCCGAGCAGGAGAGCCAAAATGCCCAGACCACAACGCACCCTTAAAAGCACAAACTATTAGCCAGATGGTAGACCAAGTTCTGGCTTTACCTTATGACTCCAAACTGATTTTATTGGCACCTATTATAAGAGATCGAAAAGGTGAGCATGCTCATATATTCCAAAATATGAGGGCGCAGGGCTTCATTCGAGCCAGGATAGATGGGTTGGTGGTAGATCTCGATGATGCTCCTGTACTAGAAAAAAATAAGAAGCATACGATTGAAATAGTAGTCGATCGATTTAAAGTTAAACCCGAGTTACAGTTAAGGCTATCCGAATCCTTTGAAGCTGCAGTGAACCTTTCTGAAGGGTTAGCTATTATAAGCTCCATGGACGGGTCTCCAATTATTGACTCGCCAATAGGCAATGTTTCATCGCTCAAAAATCCTTCGGAGATTCTTTTTTCTGCTCGATTTGCGTGCCCTGTATGCAACTATAGTATCGATGAGCTTGAGCCTCGGATGTTTTCTTTTAACAGCCCAGCCGGAGCCTGCCCAGATTGTGATGGACTCGGTGTTAAGCAATTTTTTGACATAGATCTTATTGTGCAATTCCCAGAATGCTCCATTTCCGAAGGAGCCATTAGAAGTTGGGACAGAAAGAATCTTTTTTACTTTAATATATTGACCTCTCTTGCAAAACACTATGAGTTTGATATTGATAGTCCATTTCAGGACCTGCAACAGTATCACCAACAAGTCATTTTATTTGGAAGCGGGCAAGAAATCATAGAGTTTAACTATTCAAATGATAAAGGCGCTATTTTTAAGCGATCACATACGTTTGAAGGCATTGTTCCAAACATGGAAAGGCGCCACAAAGAAACAGAATCGCATCATGCAAGAGAAGAGCTTGCAAAATACCTTAATGTTCAACGTTGTCGAGAATGTGACGGCGCTCGACTAAAAAAATCAGCAAGGCATGTTTTTATTGATAAAAAATCCCTTCCTGAAGTAGGTAATTTGCCTGTTGGAGATCTTGCCAATTACTATGAAAATTTGCACTTAGAGGGTAGCAGAGGAAAAATTGCAGAGAAAATCCTAAAGGAAATAAGAAATCGACTAAATTTCTTAGTAGATGTAGGCTTAAACTATCTCAACCTCAATCGAAGTGCAGAAAGTCTTTCTGGTGGAGAGGCCCAACGTATAAGACTGGCTAGTCAGATCGGGGCTGGCCTTGTGGGGGTTATGTATATTCTTGATGAACCTTCGATTGGATTACACCAACGGGACAATGAGCGACTACTTGCTACTCTTACTCGGTTGCGGGATATTGGAAACACAGTGATTGTGGTGGAGCACGATGAAGAGGCTATCAGGGAAGCGGACTATATCGTAGATATTGGGCCTGGGGCAGGAATACACGGTGGAGAAATCGTAGCAAAAGGCAGCTATGATGACATCATAAATGAACCTCGATCTCTAACAGGGGACTATCTATCCGGTCGACGAAAAATAATTATTCCTGAGAAACGCACCGTTCCAACAAATAAAAAAATTATGCTAAACGGCGCTAGCGGGAATAATCTACAAGATGTAAATCTCGAACTTCCCGTGGGGCTACTTACATGTATAACTGGTGTTTCAGGGTCAGGGAAATCTACGCTAATCAATGAAACACTTTATCCTATTGCTGCAACTGAGCTAAATAAAGCTACGACCAAAAAATCTGAAGCTTATGAATCAATTACAGGAATGGATAATTTTGATAAGTGTGTAGACATAGACCAAAGCCCTATTGGCAGAACCCCTCGCTCAAATCCTGCTACCTATACAGGTATATTTACACCAATCAGAGAATTATTTGCAGGCACCCAAGAAGCTCGATCGCGAGGCTACAAGCCCGGAAGATTTAGTTTTAATGTTAAAGGTGGCCGTTGTGAAGCATGTCAGGGGGATGGTCTCATTAAAGTGGAAATGCATTTCCTGCCAGACGTCTATGTCCCTTGCGATATATGCAAAAGTAAGCGTTACAATAGGGAGACTTTAGAGGTTACCTATAAAAGAAAAAATATATCCCAAGTACTTGATTTAACTGTGGAAGATGCTCTAATATTTTTTGAACCAGTTCCCTCTATCGCAAGAAAACTACAAACACTGATCGATGTGGGGCTTTCGTATATAAAATTAGGTCAAGCTGCAACAACACTTTCGGGTGGCGAGGCCCAAAGGGTGAAGCTCTCAAAAGAGCTCTCCAAGCGAGATACTGGCAATACACTATATATACTGGATGAGCCCACCACAGGACTGCATTTTCATGACATCCAGCAACTGTTAATCGTTTTACATCGCCTGCGTGACCATGGAAATACAGTTGTAGTCATAGAACACAACTTGGATGTCATTAAAACAGCCGATTGGGTTGTAGACCTTGGTCCAGAAGGTGGTGCGGGAGGAGGAAAAATTATTGCCACTGGTACCCCAGAAGACATTGCACAGTCAAACGACTCGCCAACTGGACACTTTTTGAAAAAATTACTGGGCTAACAGTTGCTATTCTAGCAAAGCATGCTAGACTACTGTATAAAATTACAGTATAAGGGTGTTATTTATGATACATGCTAATTTAGCAAAATTAATTTACTTGCTTCGCTCCAAAATTCGCTTTGCACGCTACAAGGCATTTCACCAAGCGCCCTACAATAATCTAAAAGATAATAGGTATTTCTCGCCTAATGATAAGCTTCACCCTGTAACTTTAGGGCCGGAGCAGCTTAGCAGGTTCTTCACCTATATCGCTAATACCGAACACTCCAAAATTTAAGACCTTTTACCTTCTCTTAGCTTATAAGGAAATAGTATCGTTGCTATTTATACTCATAACGCCTCTCTCTCTGTTAACATATCATCTAGTGTAGCGGTTAACACACGAGGTCTAACGAGTATTAGGCATGAACAAATATAAAGTTGGCGGCTGCGTTCGCGACAAATTGCTTGATTATGATTACACAGAAATAGACTGGGTAGTTGTTGGTTCGACGCCACAAGATCTCCTGGATAAAGGGTTTCTTCAGGTCGGTTCAGGTTTTCCTGTCTTTCTCCATCCTCAAACTAAAGAAGAATATGCTCTAGCGCGCACCGAACGAAAATCAGGTGTTGGCTACAAGGGATTTGAGTTTTTCACAGATGTGAATGTCACCCTAGAAGAAGATCTTTCAAGAAGAGATCTGACTATTAACGCCATGGCAGAAGACTCCGATGGCAATATAATAGATCCTTATGGCGGTCAAAAAGATCTCTCTCAAAAAATACTTCGTCATGTCTCAGATGCCTTTTTAGAAGACCCTTTGCGCATATTACGTGTGGCACGCTTCGCAGCTCGCTACCATCATCTGGGATTTAAAGTCGCAGACGAGACATTATCATTGATGACCCATATATCAGGCAGTGGAGAATTAGTCCATCTTGCCGCCGAAAGAGTATGGGTGGAGACAAACAAAGCACTGCAAGAGAAAACACCTAGTATTTATATTGAAGTTTTACGTCAATGTAACGCCCTATCGAAGCTATTTCCAGAAATTGATCGACTCTTCAACGTCCCTCAGAGCATGTCTAAAGCCAATACTGGAATGCATACTTTATTATCCTTAGATTATTCAGCTGCGCTAGATAATGATCCATCCACTCGGTTTGCTGTGCTTATTGGCAACGTAGGAAAAGGTATCGATGCTGCATGCATAGAGCAGCACAATGAAGATGTGAACATTAAAATAGTTCATGATCTTTGCAATCGACTAAAAACGCCAAATCGTTATCGAGAAATCGCAACAGCTGTAACTAAATATAGGTCTTTTTGTCATAATTCAAGAAGCTTAGATCCCTCAACTATCGTTGAAATGTTCAAGGGTGTGGGTGCATTCAAGGCATCTAGTAATCTCATACAATTTGTTAGCTGCTGTGAAGCAGATGCTAACGCCTCTAAGGAATCTAGAGCTGCCTCTTATGATGCAGGCATATGGCTCATCAAAGTTTTTAACGAAATTCAATTAGTAGATAACAAAGCATTGATGAAGAAAGGCTTTAGTGGCGAACAACTGGGGCAAGAAATTGATAGATGCCGAGAACAAATTATTGCTAAATTAATAGAGAAAAAGTTTTGACCAGCATGAGCGAAAACAAAAATCCGGTAGCGCTTATTACAGGAGCAGCTCGTCGTATTGGTGCAGAAATTTCACGCATTTTTCATAACCATGGCTATGATATAGCAATTCATTACAATAATTCTGAGCACGATGCCGAAGCCCTCGCTCAAGAACTAAATTCGGTACGCAAAGATTCGGCTGCAACTTTTAAAGCACAGCTAGCCAATAGTTCTGACATTAAGGCTATGGTCAAAAAATTACTTTTATGGCGAAAAAAATTAGACGTATTGATAAATAATGCTTCGAGTTTTCATCCTAATACCCTAGAAAAATCTAACGAAGATCAGTGGGACGAGCTTATAAATAGCAATCTCAAGGGCCCATATTTCCTCTGTCAGGCAATCGCCCCGCAACTGAGAAAAAATGCGAGCATCATATCCATTAACGATATCTACGCTTTCAGCCCTCTTCAAGGTTACAGCATATACTGTATAGCTAAAGCCGGAAATGCCATGCTCACCAAGTCTTTAGCGAAAGAACTGGCTCCCAAAATACGCGTAAATGGGATAGCACCAGGTGTAATTTTATGGCCTGCCTTAGACACACAAATGAATGAGGAAATAAAAGAAAAAATTATGGGTGCAATCCCTCTTAGGCGTAAAGGAGATCCGAAAGATATTGCTCAAACAGCCCTCTTTCTAGCAACTTCTGCAAGCTATATTACAGGACAAACTATCGTTGTTGACGGTGGTAGCTCGATATAACTACCACTTGCAGCTTTACGGTGTGCCTCCACGCTCTATGATGACTCCAACATCAGCTGCATTAGCAATTGCCCCAGGCTTCCCAATACGAAGTCGCAACCACGAGATACCAAACTCATGGAGAATAATTTCTGCCACTTTCTCAGCCATCGTTTCTATCAATAAAAATTCACTACTCTGAACAAAGTCCACCAATCGGACTGAAACAGCACTGTAATCGATGGTAAGTAGAATATCTTCTGATTCGGCTGCTTTATGAATATCGGTAGCCATTTCGAGATCTATGCTAACTATTTGGCGAGACTGGCGCTCCCAGTCATGTATGCCAATAATAGTATTTATCTCAAGATTCTTAATATAAACAATATCTGACACGCTTTATTCCTCGGTTAAAGGCATAAGGTTATCCATTGGCCATCGCGGTTTAGCGGTAACGGCTAGATCTTCATGATATCCCGCCAAAAGACGCTGGCATCCAGCATAAGCAATCATAGCGCCATTGTCAGTACAAAACTCATGTCTCGCATAGAAGACCTCACCATTAATCTTATGTATTCTCTCAGTCAGTTTTTCTCTTAGTCGCTCATTAGCAGAAACTCCACCAGCAACAACCAACCTCTTTAAGCCAGTTTGCTTAAGTGCTCGAAGACATTTAATTGTTAGTGTGTCTATAACAGCCTCCTCAAAGGCACAAGCTATATCTGCAGAGGTCTGATCGTCTGGCAAAACGTCATCGCCACGATATTTTACGATAGTATTCAAGGTGAATGTCTTTAGTCCAGAAAAACTAAAATCAAGGCCAGGTCGATCTGTCATAGGCCGAGGAAACTTGAATTTTTCAGCCACACCTTTCTTTGCAAGCTCAGCAATTGCTGGGCCTCCAGGATAATCCAGATCAAGCATCTTCGCTGCTTTGTCAAATGCTTCACCTGCTGCATCATCAAGTGATTGACCTAAGATATGATAAATACCGACGCCCTTAACTTCTACCAACTGGGTATGTCCGCCTGACACTAGCAGTGCAATAAAAGGAAATGCTGGCGGACTCTCTTCCAGCATTGGAGCCAACAAGTGCCCCTCCATATGATGAATTCCTATTGCAGGAACCTGCCAAGCATATGCCAAGGCGCGTCCGACGCACACCCCCACCATCAAGGCACCAATTAGTCCCGGACCTGAAGTGTAAGCTAAGCCATCAATTTCTTTCGCTGTGGTGTTGGCATCCGATAAAACTTGCTTAATTAAGGGTAAAATTTTTCTCACATGATCTCGAGAGGCTAGCTCTGGAACCACCCCACCATATTCAGCGTGAACTCCTATTTGGCTATACAGATCATGCGCTAAAAGCCCACCATTACTATCATATACAGCAATGCCGGTTTCATCGCAGGAAGTCTCAATACCTAGTACTCGCATTGTTTTAACTCAACTCTATTAATACTGGATCTGCAGAAACACTTACTTAATTTGACACTATATTGACTGCTATCATTACTAATTTTTTATTTTTTTAAAAAAAATAAAAAATCACATGCTTAAGCAAAAAGAAATATATGCATCTTATGTCGCACTCAACGCAACTCATAAAAGTTTTGCAACTCAGACAGTATATGTTTAGAATACTGGCCCTTGCGAGTAAAGGAGTATCTTTTCTTAATATTTTTAAAAAAGACTCTTTTAATTCTTAAATAACTAGCAGTATACAATAGGATAGTGAATACATGCCTTTCGTTCGCATTAAAGAAAATGAGCCCTTCGATGTCGCTTTACGTCGCTTCAAGCGTTCATGTGAAAAAGCTGGAATTCTAGCAGATGTTCGCAGTAAGGAATTCTATGAAAAACCAACATGGGAGCGCAAAAGAAAAGCTGCAGCAGCGGTTAAGCGTCATGCTAAAAAGAATTCTAGGGATAACAAGAAATTTGTACGCATGTACTAAGTTCAATTATAGGGCTAAGTTAAAAATTTATCGTTTAAGCGCCGCAATGTCGGCGCTTTTTTTGTTTATAGAGCCAAGGATGAGCTAAATGCTAAAAGCACAGATCACACAAGAAATGAAAAATGCTATGCGTGCTAAAAATAAACTAAAATTGGGCGCAATTAGGCTCATTTTATCTGGTATAAAGCAGATTGAAGTAGATGAACGGATTGAGCTAGATGATGTTCGAATTTTGGCTGTACTCGATAAAATGGTAAAGCAACGTCGTGACTCTGTTACACAGTATGTAGACGCAAATCGACAGGAATTGGCAGATATAGAACTGGCTGAGATAGTAATTATACAAGAGTTCTTACCTGAAGCTCTTAGTGATTCTGAGGTTGCGACTATGGTATCTGATGCTATTGCTGAATCAGGCGCTCAGTCTATGAAAGATATGGGTGCAATCATGGCAATCATCAAACCTAAAATTCAAGGCCGTGCCGATGTTGGCGCAGTAAGCACAATAATTAAAGCTAAGCTAAGCTAGTCAGGCTGTGCAGTTTAATTCTCCTGGCAGGATAACTCTGTTAAATTGTAAGCTGGCATAAAAAGGCTTATGGTTATCCTAGCCCAACATGTAATACTTTGTTTAGTTATAAGTCGCTAAGTTAAAGCAAAGGCAGCAAATACATGCCAAGTAAAATTCCGCAAAGCTTCATCGATGACGTGCTTGACCGATTAGATATTGTTGATGTGGTAGGAAGTCGCTTAGACCTTCGAAAATCTGGCAAGAATTATTCTGCCTGCTGTCCATTTCATGACGAAAAGACTCCTTCCTTTAGTGTGAGCCCAGACAAGCAGTTTTACTATTGTTTTGGTTGCGGTGTCGGGGGAAATGCAATCGGCTTTGTTCTTGATTTTGATAGGACCTCTTTTCCTGAAACTATGGAAATGCTGGCAAAGCAAGTTGGCCTAGAGGTACCTCATAAAGCGCATGATACGGACGCTAACATCAGCTACAAGAAATCTCTTTACGCTATAATGAAAGAGGCTGATAATTTTTACCGTAGCAATCTGCGTGAACCGATTAATGCCAAAAGAGCTGTCAATTATTTAAAATCTAGGAAGCTGAGCGGTGAAACTGCTCGTAACTTTGGCATTGGCTTTGCGTTACCTGGATGGGACAACTTACTCCAAGGTCTGGGCAGCAACGACGAGAGGATTCAACAATTTAAAGATGTTGGGCTTCTGGTTGACCGTCATGATGAAAATAAACTTTATGATCGTTTTCGCGATCGAATCATGTTTCCAATTAGAGATGTTCGGGGTCGAACAATCGGCTTTGGTGGTCGCGTGCTTGGTGACGACAAACCAAAATATCTGAATTCACCTGAGACACCGCTATTCCATAAAAGTCGAGAGCTGTATGGGCTTTATGAAGCGAATCATCATCTTCGTGAGATTAAAAATCTGATCGTAGTAGAAGGATATATGGATGTTGCAGTCTTATCTCAAAATGGTGTCCATAATACTGCAGCTACACTAGGTACGGCTGTCACAATAGAACATCTTAATAAACTATTTCGGTATACCTCTGAAGTTATTTTCTGCTTCGATGGTGATGAGGCTGGTCGGAAGGCTGCATCTCGAGCCCTTGAGGCAAGTCTCCCCATAATGTTGGATGGGCGTTCAGCAAAGTTCATGTTCTTGCCTGAAGGAGAAGACCCTGACTCATTAGTTCTAAAGGTTGGCTCCGCACAATTTCTTGAGCTAGTAGAAAATGCAATGCCGCTTTCTGACTTTCTTTTTGAGTCAATTTCTGAGAATCATGATCATGATTCACTAGATGGTCGAGCGCGGCTAAGTAAACTCGCAGCACCACTAATCAATAAAATGCCTTTGGGGGTATTTAAAACTTTAATGATTCAAACTTTATCCCAGCGCACAGGACTGGATGCAAGTACACTCTCTAAGTTAATAGAACCAGCGCATGATCCGATGCAAACACATCAAGAGAAGGAAAAAGAGAAAGTAAAATCAGATGATTACTTGGAATATTATAGCGACCTAAATACAAGGCATCACTTAGATCACAGCAAGTCAAATCATCCAAAAAATTCCAATATCGAAAAATCTTCTAGAAAAAATAAGCGTATAAAAATTCCGGCTATGCAAACATTGATTGCTCTTTTGGCCAATCACCCAGAGCTTGTAAAATATTTGCCCAACGTGGAAGTGTTGGCAGACTTAAAAACTGAAGGAACAGATATTCTCATTTCTTTGGCAAGAATAATTCATGAGAATCCTGATTATACGCTAAACCATATTATCGGTTACTGGCGAAGTACCCATGATCAAGCTCAAGCAGAGCAGCTAGCTAACATCGCTGCAATAGATTTATTTCGTCCTTTAGCTAACAGCCATAGAGACAACGTCAAAGAATTTAAAGAGATATTAGCTCGATTAACAAGAGACTCAATGGTCAATATGAAGCCAATGGATTTGTTTCTTTATTTGGCCAAAAAAGAGTCTATCGACGATCATGATCTAAAAAACCTTAATCGTGCATGGCTAAATCTTCCCAAAGAACAACAAAATGATGAAATAAAATCACTTTTTAATCAAATAACAGGAAAGCCAAGGATTCTTTGATAGTAAAAAAAATTACCTAATTTTCTTAGACAGATAGGACAAATTGAGTTTGTTTTAGTATAATTACACACTGTCTTTTTCCCATCCAACTTTAGTCATAGCAGATCGTATATGAGCGGTATCGCACAACAACAATCACGGATCAAAGATTTAATTATCAGAGGTAGAGAGCAGGGGTACCTGACTTATGCTGATGTAAATGATCATCTACCTCAAGATATTTCTGACCCCGATCAGGTAGAAGATATCATTCAAATGATTAATGACATGGGGATCAGTGTCTTCGAGAGCGCACCAGATGCCGAAGATCTCCTCAACACTGCAGACATAACTACCGATGATGTTGCTGTTGCCGAGGCTGCTGCTGCACTTGCTGCTGTAGAAACAGAACAGCATCGAACTACAGATCCTGTTCGTATGTACATGCGTGAAATGGGTACAGTTGAACTGCTTACCCGCGAAGGTGAGATAGCAATTGCCAAACGTATCGAGGAAGGTATTCGCGAACTAATGTGCTCTATAGCGGAATGGCCAGATATCGTCGATTACATCATTGAAGAATATGATCTCATAGAAAAAGATGAACGAAAACTCGCGGATATTCTGATTGGTTATTTGAATCCCATGGAGCATGTGCCTTCTGCTCTCGCCCAAGCAGAAGCAGCCAAGAAGGAGGAAGAAGAAAACGGCGAGACCGAGGTGACTGAAGATGAAGATGAAGATGAGCCTGATACTGGTTTAGACCCGATAGAAGCAAAAGAGCGTTTTGATCTCCTAAAAAAATTAAACAACAGTGCTAAAAAAGCATTAAAGAAGCATGGTCGTGATCATAAGATCACCATAAAAGCCATGAGTGAGCTTAGCGAACACTTTAAATATCTGAAGCTAGCTCCACGAAAATTTGATCCTCTAATTGTCTTGGTGCGCGAAGCTCTTGGTCTGGTCAGGGCCGCAGAACGACAAATTACAGCGCTAGCTGTTCGTCAATCCAGGATGCCAAGAGGTGAGTTTATTCAAAGTTTCCCTGGAAATGAAACTAATGAAAACTGGGTAACGGAAGTATGTAGTGGTAATCATTCATACTCGGAAGCTTTAAAGCTACAGGAAGTCGAAATACAAAGGGCTCAGCGTCGCTTAGGTCGGATTTCTGCAAAGAATGGCTTAACTATAACCCAGGTCAAAGATATCAATCGTCGTATGTCTATAGGTGAAGCTAAAGCGAGGCGAGCTAAAAAAGAGATGGTTGAGGCTAACTTACGTTTGGTTATCTCTATTGCAAAAAAATATACCAATAGAGGCCTCCAATTCCTTGATCTCATACAAGAGGGGAACATTGGGCTAATGAAAGCAGTTGATAAGTTCGAGTATCGCCGCGGCTATAAATTTTCCACCTACGCCACTTGGTGGATACGCCAAGCAATTACTCGATCTATTGCTGACCAAGCACGAACTATTCGTATTCCTGTTCATATGATTGAAACTATCAATAAACTTAATCGTATTTCAAGGCAAATGCTTCAAGAAATTGGTAGGGAGCCAACGCCCGAAGAATTGGGTGAGCGAATGGAAATGTCTGAAGATAAAATTCGCAAGGTGCTGAAAATTGCCAAAGAGCCTATCTCAATGGAAACCCCGATTGGGGACGATGATGATTCTCACTTAGGTGACTTTATTGAAGATGTGAACATTCTGTCACCAGTTGATTTTGCCACCAATGACAGCTTAACGGATGCGACCAAAGAAGTTTTAAATGGCCTTACCATGAGAGAAGCTAAAGTGCTTCGCATGAGATTTGGTATTGATATGAATACAGATCACACGCTGGAAGAGGTAGGCAAACAATTCGATGTAACGCGAGAACGAATTCGCCAAATTGAAGCTAAAGCACTACGTAAACTTCGCCATCCCAGCCGCTCTGATCATTTGCGTAGTTTTCTTGATGAGTAACGCGAGCAACGCTTAAAGGGCCCATAGCTCAGCTGGTTAGAGCAGTCGACTCATAATCGATTGGTCCCAGGTTCAAGTCCTGGTGGGCCCACCATTCAATGTTACATGGCTATTCAGGAAAATCTCTGCGCAAAGACTTAATCTTACTGCGCAATGTTTTGTTATCAAGCCGTTTTTTCTGAGAACTCCTAGTTGGCCTGGTGGGTCTTCTTGATTTTTTAACCACTAAAGCCATTCGAATAATTTCCTGGAGCCGCTCAAGCACATCGTTTCTATTTTTCTCTTGAGTGCGAAATTTTTGGCCTTTTATTACCAGCACCCCCTCTTTATTGATACGGTTATCATTTAAATCCAGCAATCTGTCCTTTTCAGTGTCTGACAAAGAAGACTCTTTGATATCAAAACGAAGGTGCACAGCAGAAGAAACTTTATTTACATTTTGCCCTCCTGCTCCCTGAGAACGAACAGCTGTAATTTTTATTTCATGATCAGGAATAGAGATATTTGGAACAATGACTAACACCGATTAGTTCCTGTATTTTGGTGAGGATTAACTACAATAACAAATCTTGGTCAATTGGAATAAACTTAGTAGCCGCACTAATTAAAGATCCAGCAGTCAAGGAAGGGACGCCGTATACAAAGGCTTCAACCGCAAGATCGTTTCTTATTTTAGATAACAATAAGTCAAAATCTCCATCTCCAGAAAGCAATATGATTCTATCAACTTCTTTCGCGGTATCCAGCACGTCAATTGCAATACCGACATCCCAATCACCTTTTGCTGAGCCATCTCTTCTCTGAATATAAGGTTTAAGCTTTATATTAAATCCTATATTTCTCAATGCATCTTGAAATTTTAATTGACCTTCGTCATCGCGATGAATAGCGTAAGCATTTGCACTCACAATATCGCCTTGTGGGGACACATACTGCCACAACTTTCTATAATTGAACTGGCGTCCGTAGGCTTCACGCGTCGTATAATAGATATTCTGGACATCAACAAAAATTGCAATTTTTTTTGCCGCAGGAATTAAGTCCAAATGGATCACCAGTAATTGAAAATTCTGAAGTACTATAACATTAAGAAAGACTCATAGCGTCAGAGATAGGATGCTCAGAATCCGTATCGATAGCCAACAGAAATCATGTCATCCATTTCCATTTGTATGCCATTTACATTTTGATCCAGCTGCTTGGAATATCCAAACTCTATTCCATGGCCCCCAAGAATCCCTTTTTGGCCTAACAAGGCAACACTCCAGTGAGCTATCAATGTATTTCCACCATAATTATCAGGATCTGCTGTTTGTACTGGAAGCATTATTCTGGAATCTATTCCGTCTACATCGCCCTGATATTGATAAGATAACGATAGAGACATTCTTATCCATGGAACAAAAGAAACCCCGCCCCAAGCTGAAACATCGTGCTTGTCTCCGAGTGTGTAGTTCTCATCATTTTCACCAATACGCATGACTGCTTGATATTTAGCCCCCCAGTCCAACGAATGGCCGCTTTTCCCGGTATAAGATACACCAGAAAGCACGTCATAAGTTCCAGACCCCAGCTGCATTCCATAAGGCAATATTGTTTTATTCCTCATGCCCATGGGGGTCAAAACAGTGCCCTTTTGGTCAATATTTCCCGTTGGAAGACTAACGCCCAAATCCAGATGTAATTGGTGATCATTGCGGTCTGACACTTTCCATAGAGCGCTCAAAGAGGTGTCACCCATTCCGCTAGATTTGGTTTTAAAAACACCTCGCTTGGTGATGCCAGATGCGCCCATGTAAGTAAGAAGTTCCATTTCTTTTTCAAAATGATGTAGCATGAGCATCCAAAACACTGTGTCAGTCTGGGCATACATTACGCCAAACATATCCATTTTAGAGTCCATCTTAATGGGAACAACTCTCAATGTAGCCGGTTGCCCTACATCTCCATAGAAACGATTGGGGGCAGCGGTGACAATTTCATCTGAAGAAATCCGCTTATCTCCATCGAGGCTGTCTTTCATGCGCATATCCATTGTGCGGAAAGAAAGCATCCATCCTCCTTTTTGATGCGCATGTCCTGTCGATTTATGGCCGCCATGAGAGCCTTGTGTCTCATGGCTGGTTTGCTCGGCAATGCATAATGAATTAACAAGCAATAAAGGTGCTATCATAAATACAATACTTACAATTTTCACGTAGCTCGCCTCTCAAAAATTAAGGTCGACAAACTACATTTTTTTGCAGGAAAAGGAATGTGGCATATTGTCGCACTTACTGCTTGACTGGTCTCTTGAGCAGTTTTCTCTGGAGAGTGCGTCGATGCATACCCAGAATACGTGCTGTCGCAGAAACATTTCCCTTGTTTTCTAAAAGAACTTTTTGAATATGTTCCCAGGCCAAGCGGTCGACACTTGGAGGCGTCTGATGCGATCCTGTAGTAACTATGTTAATTCTCTTACCGCTGAATACTGAAAGAATTTCTTCTATATCTGCAGGTTTGCATAAATAATCCTTGGCTCCCATCTTTATTGCTTCGACTGCTGTAGACACACTTGAATAGCCGGTTAAAATCAAAACATCGATATCTGGTTTAATGATTTTAAGCTGGGGCAGAACCGTCAATCCTGATCCTCTCTCAAGCTTTAAATCTAAAATAGCTTTGCTTGGCTGATGCCTCTCACAAGAAGCAACTGCCTCTTTAGCTGTCGAGGCAGCGACAACAAAGTACCCTCTTCGAGTCAGCGCCCTTCCCAAGACATCTAAAAATATCTCATCATCATCAATAATCAATATGGTTTTTTTGTTTATCATTTTTATACTGGCACTTTCAAATTTTTTGTTAATCTGCGCTTATTGGTTCAAATATGAGCGGCAATGAAACCTTGGTAAGTACACCCCTATTGTCTGCAGGCATTATGGTGACACTGCCCCCGTAGCGATTTATAGAGGCATGCGTTAAAAAAAGCCCTATCCCCAAACCATCTTTTTTTTCGGATGAAAATGGCTTATTCAATATGTCTTTCTGATATGAAGATAGCCCTTTACCGTAATCTCGAATAGAAAATTCTAATTTTTCTTCATCCCAAAATACAGATACGTCAACTTTTTCTGGGCTAGCATCAGCTGCATTATTTAGCAAGTTCAATAACGACTGTGCAATAGTGGGATAAAAAAACGCCTCACGCGCTCTTGGATTATCGATAAAACGCACTGATACATTCAGTTCTGGATGAAGCACCTGCCATCGCTCCAATAACTGATTAACGTATTGCCGAATAGGCCTAGCCTCTTTGTTGTTGGCTGTAATGTCAGCGGTCGCGACAAGCTGCCTGAGTGTAATCCTGCATTGTTCTATCTGGCCTCGAAGGATATCTATATCCTGATTAAAGTTAGATTTATCTTGTCTCATTTCATCCACAAGAATTTTCATAGTGTTCAGCGGGGTTCCAAGCTCATGCGCTGTTCCTGCTGCCAATGCACCAATACCAATTACCTGCTCATCTCGTAACTGATTTTCTCTGTGTGTAGCTATTTGAGAGCTTTGTTGTTTCAGTGCGCCAGCCATTCGAGTAACGAAAAAAGTAATAAAAAGTGCACTCATCACAAAATTTCCCCACATACCTATGATATGCAAACTATTATTTTCTTGATGATGCCCATGGTGCAGGTCTGGGGAAAAAGCTGAAATAGGGAAGCTGCCTATCAAGAGGGCGCTGTACGCCCCCAAACATAACAGTGTGGTGATGCACGTGTAGCGAAGCGATAATGTCCCAGCAACAATGCTGACAGGAACCAAGTAATAAGAAACAAAGGGGTTTGACGCTCCGCCACTAAAATACAACAGGATAGTAAAAAAAAATACGTCGATGAGTACTTGGCAAAAAAACTCTAGCTCTGTTATTTCCATAGTCTTTAATGATCGATGCCAAGTGGCGGCAATCACCACACCATGCAAAAGAAGAATAATGCCAAGAGTTGAAACAGGTAGTCCTATATCACGAAATTTACCAAAGAATACTAAAGCTAAAATCTCACACCCAAGGATAATAGCCCTAATAACACTAAGCTGATAAAGATTTTCTTTAACGGCCGAGATCATATATGGGGTTTTTTTTATCATGCTAGTATTTTTTCAGGTTGGTCATTGTGGGTCTCAAATGACTCCGTCATTTTTCAGCGCTTCTTGAGATATCTCATCCAATCCAAACAGTTTGCCAAATATTTCTGCATTGTGGCTACCGATATCAGGTCCTGCCCAGGCTGTCTCTCCTGGGGTTTCACTAAGCTTTGGTATCATTGCAGGAATCTTCAGTGGCTCACCGTTCACCTGCACATCTTCAAACAATCCGCGTGCATTAAAATGTGGATCTCCCAGCATATCTGCTGCATTGTAAATCGGGCCTGAGGGTACATCACTAGCATCTAAAATTTCCAAAACTTCCTTGCTTTCTAGCCCCCTACACCATGTAGAGAGAGCTAGATCTATCTCATCCTCAAACTGCACACGACCTGCATTATCAGAAAAATGTGGATCCTGGGCCATGTCTGGTCGACCAATAGCTATCATTAGACGGCTAAAAATTGAATCTCCATTACCTCCAATTACAACGTATTTTTTATCAGCACACCGATAAATATTTGTGGGAACAATACCAGTTACCGTGGTTCCTGAAGGCTCACGAACTATTCCGGCGCCATCAAATTCAGGAATAACGCCTTCTAGCATATTAAACATTGCTTCATATAAAGCGATATCGACAATTTGCCCTTTGCCGCTACTGTGACGTGAAAGAAGCGACAGTAGAACGCCAAAGGCAGCATGAAGGCCAGCGATACTATCTCCAATACTGAGGTTGGGCCGAACGGGGGCTTCTCCCGGAACACCATTGACATAACGAAAGCCGCTAATTCCTTCACATACCGAAGCAAATCCAGGCTTGTGGGCATAAGGTCCAGTCTGCCCATAGCCAGATATACGGGTGTAGATCAAACCAGGGTTAGATTCCCTGAAGCGCTCTGGACCCAGATTCCAGCCCTCCATTACTCCAGGTCGAAAATTTTCTATTAATACATCGGCACCATCAATAAGCTGCCCAACTAGGTCTCTGCCTCTCTCTGATTTTAAATTGATTGTGATACATTTTTTGTTGCGGCCTAGACTTCGCCACCATAGTGAAGTTCCATCCTTTAACACTCTCCAGTTACGCAATGGATCCCCTTTGCCCGGAGGCTCAACTTTTATCACTTCGGCACCAAAATAGGCTAGCAGTGCCCCAGTAAAAGGGCCAGCAAGCAATTGTCCTAACTCTATTACTCGATATCCTGATAAAGGTTTTGTATTTACCAAAACAACACCCTCAGTTCGTTCCGCCACCTAAATAAAAATAGAATTTATCATGACATTATACCTTTGCATTCAAAGAAACCTTATAGCAAAAAATACAACAATACAGGAATCACCAGAAGAGACAATAAAGTAGAGGTCACAACTACCCCTGCTACCTCATTTGGGTCTCTATCAAACTTCAGTGCCAATAAATAATTAAACACTGCGGCTGGCATAACAGATTGTAATAAAACAACATGTTTTGCTGTTCCCGAAAGCCCTAGTATTTGAACAACCATACAAGCAAATGCGAATCCGCCACCTATACGTAATAATGAAAATATTATGCTACGACCCCAGCCTGCAGTGGTCAGGTTTGCAAGCGAGACACCCAAGGTAATCAGCATCAGCGGGATAGTCAGCCCACCCAGTAATCCCAGAGTAGAGTCAATCCAACCAGGCAGAGTTACTCCTGTTCCCAGCAGAAAAATTGCTATAATAATAGAATGGACTAGTGGCAAGAAGGCCAAATCTTTAAGTGCTACCCTAAATCCTTTATTAGAGCGAGACATCAGAGCTACCCCACCAGACATCAATGCTGCCATTTGCACAAGAAAAAAAGCCAAGGCAAGAGCCAAGCCCTGCTCCCCAAATGCAAACAAACACAACGGCAAACCCATATTGCCATTGTTTGGAAAAACCACTGTTGGCAACAATGCGCGAATACTCCCGCCAGAGATACGCAATGCCAACATACCAAGCATTGCAGTGCCTAGAAATATTAGCAGTGCTGCGAAAGCAACTGCATAAAATTCTTGTCCAGAAACTTCAACTTTACTGATAGTCGAAATAACCAAGCATGGTGCACCAATATTCATAACTATACGACTAACAAATTCAGCTGAATAAGGTATAGAAGACCGCGCCCAGCAATACCCTATGGCGGTACAAATAAAAACCGGGGCCATCACGCTCCATAACTCAAAAAACATTTATCTTTTACCTCATTTCTTAAAAATAATACGCTACACTTAAGCCTTACAGATTAATAGGTGAAGTATATTAAGCTTTGTATAATGCCAATAAAAACATACCGCAATGAATAATCTGTCGCTATCCACCCATGGAGGCAAGAATTAAAAGCGAGCCAAAATACATGAATTTTACAGGGAATCTAACACGTATCTTGATTTTATGTATTTGTGTATTCTCATACCATTCTGTAACGATTTTTGCTGCAAGTGCAGCCGTGTCCTCTAGCACTATGCTAGATACCTTTGAAGAAAAAAAAGATCTAGTGACGAATGATCCAGGACAAAATAACTTCCCAAAAAAATCTGCAAAAACTGATTCCAAGGATCCCTCTGAGTTTAAACTAATTGTTGATAGCCATCTTCTCGCTATCGAACAAAAAGAAGGCGAGGAAGGCCCTTACAGTCTAGAGTTATCAGAAATGCTTTATAACCTAGGAAAGATACTTCAAAGTAATCGCCGCCCAAATGAGGCAATTGCCGTCTACAGAAAAGCACTTTACATTAAGCGTATTAATGATGGCCTGTATGGCTTATCTCAAGAAGCGATACTGCGCGGTATTATTAACAGTCAGGCCAGTCAAGGCAACATTACCGAAACAACTATTACTTACGGTCAATTACTCCAAGTTTATTTGGAAACTTATGGCCAAAGCAGCACAAATCTCATACCCCTCATGAGTGAGGTAGGTCAATGGAATCTTGATGCATACTCCCAGACTGGAAGCCGTAATGACGGCTCTCACCTTGAAATAGCCTTCCAGTTATATTCAGATGCCATTAGGATCTTAATCGAGCATCAAGATGAATCTAACACTAAGCTATTATCGTTATTAACTAGCTTAGCCACAACATGCTACCACCTGTCTGCGCATCAGCAGTTATATCCTGACTTTGGAGAACTTGGAGCATCTGTTCCCTTTGGTTACCGGTCAATGGCTCCAAAAAACACAGTCCTAGGCCGGGGTGCTTACTTTAATCATGGCCTATTGGCACAGGACCAGATACTTAAAATACTCAATGAAAATTACAACTCCACAAAAAAAGAAAAGGCTTTAGGGCAAACTAATTTGGGTGACTGGTATCTCTTATTCGGAAAGTACCAGCTAGCAATAGATGCTTACAAAGAATCCTATAATATAGTAACTGGGAACAAAGAAGCCAAAGAAGCCTTAGACAGACTATATTCTAGGCCCGCTATGTTGCCAAGACGCGACAGTTTCTTTGGCTCTCAGGGATCTAGAATTATCGAGCCAAGACAAGAATCGACTCCGCCATCAACAGGCAACTATGTTAATCTTTTAGTAGATGTAACTGCGGCGGGAAGCGCAACTAATTTTAACATTCAAAAAATATATCCTACAGAAACACATGAATATGGCGAGCGAGCTATAGAAACTATTCGCTCAAAAAAATTTAGGCCTCACCTCAAAAATGGAGTGCCGAAATTAGCAACTGATTTTCCGATACGAGTGATACTTCCAAATGAATAAAATTAAACAGATACAGCCAGATAGCCAAAGAGTATTCTTTACCCTGCATGCAATTCTGAGTGGCGTCATAATCTTATTGTTAGGGGGGTGTGAAAGTATGGCAGCTAGCAACAACCCCAGCTCAAAATCGACTTCATCTGCCGCTACTCAGCCAGAAAAAATCGTCTTGCCTGGCACGCCAGGAATCATTCCTTCTCAAGGCTATCAGAACACACCAAACAGGGAAAATATCCCCTCTAGCATAACTACTGAAAAAGAAAATATATCAATTTTAAATGCAGAGCTAGAAAAATCAATGACCGCATTCGATAATATGCTTGCCTCCGAAAACACCACTATCGAAATTGAAGAAGACACGATGTCAAGCGATGCTTTAAGTGACACTTTAAGTGATAATAATTCTGAATCGATGGAAGAAGCTACAAACTCTAGCTCAAGCAGCGCTTCAGAGAGACCCTCGGGAGCCGAGGCTAGCAATGAAGGAGAAAATGGCAATGGAAGCAGCAGTGTCAATAATAATAACAATGCTCGCTATCAATCTTCTATTCCAGACCAGGGCAGCCTGCCTAGCGGTCGGCCTGATACTAGTACCCCGGTAGATGTTATAGATAGTGCTAGTGATGACATCATTGCAAGACAAATACGAGAGGCTGCAACAAAAGAAAAAGACCCCAAACTACAAGAAAAGCTTTGGGCCGAATACCGAAAATATAAACAGGGTAACTAAAAAAATGCCTATGAAGTCACAGTTTGCTCATAAAAGATCACCAATAGTCTCTTTTCTTCTTGCTTTGACTATGTTGGCGTTTGCTGCCTGTAGTGTTCAAAAAGTCACAAGCACTGTCGTTATGCCGCTTAACCAGCAGCCTGTTTCAGCACAAAGACTGCATCCGCTTGATATTGCCGTATTGCCTTTTAAAACTCCCCTTAAGGGCTCACAAGAAAATATCAGCCCAGCGACCTCTTCTTCTGCGCGTAATGCTGAAGGGCTTTTCTTGGCTAATCAGTTAACATCAACCATTCAAAAAACATCAGCATGGGGCGCAGTACGATCGATTCCTAGTCGTGAAACAACTGTAGATGTATATGTGGAAGGCAAAATCATTAACTCTGATGGTGAAAAATTAACCTTAGAAGTCAGCGTATCAGACACTAGCAACCGACTCTGGTACACCAAAACCTATACGCAGAGCGTAGGCTACTATGCTTACAAGAATACTATGGAACTTTACCGTGACCCTTTTCAGAATCTATTTAACAGCATAACAAACGATTTGGTACAATATCGCCACGAATTATCTTCTGTTGATGCAAGAAGATTATCCACAATTTCCAGCTTAAGATTTGCCCGTGATTTTTCTCCAGAAGCATTTGGCTCACATATAAAAGAATCTTCATCTGGTGAATTTCAAATCATCCGGCTTCCTGCAGAAAATGATCCTGTTCTGACTAAAATATCAGAAATTCGAGAAAGAGATTATTTATTCGTAGATACTATGCAAGGACATTATGACGCCTTCTCAGGGCGTATGAAAAAACCTTACCAATCATGGCGCCAAGCCACTCATGAAGAAATAAGCTCTGCACGAGAGCTTAAGCGTCAATCTGTAACTCGAACTATTGGGGGAATTGCTGCTGTTATTGGTGGAATTATGGCCTCTGGAAGCGGAAATGGTTCTGCGCAATCTGCCGGTGCGGTGGCAATTGGAGCCGGGGCTCTTTTGGTTAAAAGTGGTTTCGAGAAAAGAGCTGAATTAAAGATTCATGAAGATGTACTGGCTGAACTGGAGCAATCCTTAGAGGCAGAAATTGAACCTCGTGTAATTGAACTAGAGAATCGCACAGTAACCCTTACAGGAAATGTAGAGGAACACTACAATCAATGGAGATCTCTTTTGCGAGAAATATATAAAACTGAGCGCGGCGAGATCTAATCTAAATGAACGATACTGATGGCACCAAGCCACACTCTGAATCCATAAACGCCACTAATGTTCCTTTAACTAGAAATACCATCAGTGTAGCTGAGTCTATTCCTTGGCAGCAAAGACGCAGCACTATTATTGCTCTAGGTGTCAGTTTTTTTCTGGCACTAGTAGTCATATTTGCGCTCCCCTTTTTGATTCAGAAGCCCACAGAGTCTGAGCTGCAAATAGAAAGTCAGCACAGACAGACCCCGTCTTTAAAAGAATCCCCCTTTGTAGATGCGCAGCTATTGAAGGCTCGACGAAAATCGCAAGACAGTCTCAGTAAATTTCTTGCTAGCCAGGATTTTCTTGAAAGTAAAAATGTTCAGCTATGGGGTAAAAAGGTATTTGAGAATGCCCTAGAAATAGGAGCCAAAGGAGACCTCTTGTATCGCCAAAGAGACTTCAAACAGGCTTTAATTTTATACGAACAAGCACGAACTAATCTTGTAGAGCTGGAAAGCCGAGTGCCTGAAGAATTATTTATTAATCTCAAAATAGCCGAACAGGCCTTTTCTCTTGGAAATGCAACAGAAGCGAAGGAATATTATCAGCTGGCGCTCTCTATTGACCCCTCTAACACTATCGCCCAAAAAGGCTTAGAGAGAGCTTATTTTTTAAATGAAGTTTTGGCGCTGCTCAAGCAAGCCAACAATGTCCTTGAGGAAGGAGATCTTAAGCAAGCACAAGAAATTTTTCTGAAAGCCGTCAATCTTGACCCTTTGAGCGAAGAGGCTATAAGTGGAGCTAGCAAGGTTTTACATCTTATTACAGAAAACCAATTTATCGATACCATGAGTGCCGGCTATCAAGCGCTAGAAAATAACCAACTCAACGGAGCCATACGGTCATTCCAGAAAGCGCTAGAACTAAAGCCTAAAAATTCAGGAGCCTTTTTAGGCTTAACTCAGGCACAATCATTATCGATCCAGAAAACTATTAAGACTCAACTAAGTACTGCTTCATCGCAAGAAGCACAGGAAAAATGGCATCAAGCCATAGGGAGCTATGGAGCCATCTTGGCGAAAAATAACTCATTGATAGAAGCACAGCTAGGCGAAAGCCGCAGTAAATCTAGAGCCAATCTAAGCGACGCTATAGACATTATTCTAGCATCCCCTCTTAGGCTTGCATCACCAAAAGTGTATGAACACGCTAAAAAATTACTGGACACTGCACAGAAAATCAAACTTTCAGGGCCCAAGCACACGCAACAAACTAATCAGCTCAGTCAGGCTCTTGAAGAATCACAAGTGGTTCTATCGGTGCAGTTCCGCTCAAACGACTCCACTACAATAGTACTTTTGAGGCATGGTATGCTTGGATTATTTAAGGAGAAACAATTATCACTTCAGCCAGGGGATTATATCGCGCTAGGCAGCCGAAAAGGCTATCGTGATGTGCGTCTTGAATTCAGAGTGACGCCAGAAAAAATGCCACTCAGCGTAGAGATTGCATGTGAAGAGAAAATTTAATGACAAAAAGAAAAGATACTGAGTCAACATCCCGCAAGCAGTCTGCATCAAGCGATGAAAAGCTTATTCCTGTAGATTTTCAACCGATACAAGATGCGGTCAAAGGCTCCAATGTCTCATTCAAACCATTAAGGTCAAGTGTTACGCTCGGGCTCTTAATAAGCACTCTAGCAATATGGTTTCTTCTCACAGCAAAATCAGTAGTTATCTCAGTTGCCCCTCCTGCAGCCCAGCTCAATATAAAAGGGGGTTTCAGTTTCCCTTTAGCTGATCATTATCTAGTACGGCCGGGGAGCTACACAATTGAAGCATCAACTGATGGCTATATTGATCTAAAACACCCTTTTACTATTGGCGAAGATGACCATACAGTAATAAACCTAAGCATGGAAAAGAAGCCAGGCCACCTGCATTTAACCACTCATCCTGAGGGAAGTGAGATTCTTGTGGATGGAGAATTTATTGGAGTTGGCCCTTTTACAATAACCCCGCTATCTTCAGGGCCGCACTTGTTAGACATCAGAGCGCCTCGCTATATCCCTAAAACTGTAACTGTAGAAATAGAAGGGCTGGATCGCCAGCAGGATCTACATGTTAGCCTTAAGCCTGACTGGGGGCATATAGAATTTAGCTCTTCGCCACAAGGTGGAACGATACGGGTCAGTGGGCAAATTATCGGAAAAACTCCATTCTCAGTACCAGTTCTATCAAGCGGAGAGGTCGTTACCATTACATACCCTGGCTATAAACCATGGAGTAAAAAATTATCTATAAATGCAGGCGATATCCTGAAGATACCAGAAATAGAACTAGTACCTGCTGACAGCATTGTAGATCTAAGCACTATGCCATCTGGAGCGACAATTACAATAAATGGCGAATACAGAGGCAATACCCCCAACACTGTTTATCTCGATGCTGATAGGAAGCATAATATTTCCGTTTTTCTTAATGGTTACTTGACCCAAAAACACTCCGTATCACTGGCGTCAGGAAAAAGAAAGAATCTGTCTTTAGAATTAATTCCTAGCATAGGTGCTGTCAAAGTACTTGTGTCTCCAAAAGATTCCACAATATGGATTGACGGAAAATTACTAGGTATTACAGGCGAAACCCTACGGCTGCCGTCTCGTCCGCATCTCATGGAAATCAAAAATTCTGGCTATGTCAGCTACAAAAAAGTTATCACACCACAGCCTCAGTTAGAACAAGTCATCCAAGTTCAACTGCTTACAAAAGAAGAGCATTATTGGGCAAGCATTCCAGTAGAGATTACAAGTCCAGGGGGGCAGATCTTGAAACTATTCAAGCCAAAGGGTACTTTTACAATGGGAGCCCCTAGGCAAGAAGTCGGCCGAAGAGCAAATGAGGTATTAAGAAAAGTAAAAATTACACGCCCTTTTTACTTGGCCGCCAAAGAAGTGACTAACGATCAATACTGGCAGTATAAGCAGCATAGCTCTCGTCATGCCGGCGGCAAAACTTTAGATCGACCAAAGCAACCTGTGGTGAGCATTAGCTGGGAACAAGCGGCCTTATACTGTAATTGGCTCAGCCGGAAAGAAAAACTACTTCCGTTCTACATAGAGAGTGCTAATAAAATTACCGGTTCAAACATTAGTGCTACTGGTTATCGTTTGCCTACAGAAGCCGAATGGGCATGGGCTGCCAGGTCTTCAGGACCAGACAATCAGTCAGAAAATTTACATAATAACTTTCCACCTAAGGACAAAAGTGGCAATTTTGCTGACATCAGCGCAGCTAACATTTTAGAATCAGTCATCCCTGTTTATAATGACGGACATTCTACTACAGCGACAGTAGGGAGCTTTAACCCCAACAAAAAAGGTCTGTACGATCTAGATGGAAATGTAGCTGAATGGGTAAACGATTACTATGGTATTAGGTTTAATCTTGGCAATGCAGTAGAAATAGATCCTATGGGACCAAATGAGGGAGAACTGAGAGTCATACGTGGGGGTAGCTGGCGCCATAGCGATATAGCTCAGCTGCGACTATCATTTCGAGATACAGGTAATAGTGCCCGAGATGATGTAGGCTTTAGGGTTGCTCGCTACATTAAATCAAAAGATAAAAAATAAAGATAGAATAACTAATAATAACTGGGGCAGCAGGATGAAATCCTATTTCATTTTATTACTATTATCAGGACTCAGTCCTCTCGTTTTTGCGAAAGATGAGCAATCAGCACAGATGTCTAACCCTCAAGCAGTAAAACCAAAAAACTCCGAAATAGCCATTTCGAGAGAATCTAATCTGAAATCAAGACAAAAAGTAACGCCGCCAAACGCTGCCAACAATAGAATATTAGAGCGAGAATTCAGCCCTAGCGAAGAAATTTCTGAAGATCTACCAATTCCATTTCCCGTGGACATTTAAGGAGTTCTAATCATATGGAAACAAAAGTCTCATCAGAATTCATGTATCAGGTTTTTTCACTGATTCTGGCGCTAATTGTAGTGCATACAATATACTTGGCACTCATTCGTCCTAATGCAAATATTCTACTAGAGCAACAGTTAGCCAAAGAAGAGGCCGGGGAACCTTATGTGGCTGTAAGGTCATTTTATATTGTAGTAAAAGACTATGAACAGGAAGCCTGTTTTATATTGATGATTTGGGCCTGCGCCATCATGGGCTTCAAGGCAAGAAGTACCATGGATGAGCGTAAGTTACTCAACCAAAAATTATTAATAGCCACTGAAGGAACACGAATATTGCCCGAAGACGCACGCCAAATATCTCGTCCTATTCAAGCATTAGCCCCCACTCAGAAGGCATGCCTTATTCCAAGAGTACTTCTGACTGCGCTGCATCGATTTGAATCTACAAGGAATATCCAGGATGTCTCCAGCGCTGTCAGTGAAGTCCTAGACAAAGAATCTGATCGACTAGACTCAGAATTATCTATGGTGCGATATATTGCATGGGCAATCCCTTCAATTGGATTCATAGGCACTGTTAGAGGTATTGGAGAGGCATTAAGTCAAGCGCATAAAGCGATTGAGGGCGATATCGCAGGAGTTACAGCAAGCCTGGGAGTAGCATTTAACTCTACTTTTATCGCATTGGTAATAAGTATTTTTCTGATGTTTATCGTACACCAGCTGCAACTAGCACAAGAAAGACTGGTTCTAGATACACACAATTACTGTGATAGTAATCTAGTCCGCCACCTTAAAACAGATCCAGTATGACAAAAAACTAATAAAAAAATTGATTAGGTTGAAAATTCTGGTATGAGCGACAACATGGGCACAGCAATCATAGAACTTAACGACTCTGGGCACTGCTGCAGAAATAGCAAGGGTGAGGTATTTGTCAGCCCCGGTTACGCTTTTTTAACTAATAAAGGTATTGATACTGGAGATATCGCTCGACTAAAAAGCTATTTGTCGCCACAGCAAAGTTTCAATCAATTTTGGCGCCAGCTAAGTCTATCTCCACTTGCTCACTCTACAAACAAGGTTAGGCATAATGGAGATCTAGCATTCCAACAATTGCTCGACTTACATAAAGAGCTCGGCCACCCAAATGAAGTTATATTCGCTATTCCGGGAAGCTTTGATCGTGAACAGCTATCTATAATCTTAGGTTTAATTCAGGCGACCCCCTTCAAATCGATCGGTTTTGTGGACTCAGCTGTCGCAGCTGTGTCTCAACTGAAATTCACGGAAAAATCTAATAGCAAAAAATATCTGGTACATCTAGATATTCAGTTACATCAAATCGTTTTTACTCGTCTACTTGTTAGCGAACACTACAAAGAAAGAGTGCATGTTGAGGTTGTTCCCGATGTAGGGCTAAAAAATTTCTATGATGACTGGGCAAAATATATTGCTAACAAATTTATTCAAGAGTATCGATACGATCCTCTTCATACAGCAAAAGGAGAGCAGCAGCTCTACAACCTCTTACCAGGTTGGATAAAGGAGCTATGCGCAAAAAAAGAGGTAACGATTGTTCTTGACAGTCCACAGGGAAACTACCAATTAATACTGAATCTGGATGATCTTTTAACGAGAAATAACGAGAAAATAGCCCAACTAAAACAAAAATTCAGTGCTATCGTGCTCGAAGGTGATTTGTTATTTGCTAGTCATAGGACAAGATTGCTACCCGGTCTCACTGAGCAACTAGGAAAATTTCATATATTGCCAGAAAATTCTGCTGTTTTAGGGTGCCTTCAGCACCTTAACGATATCAAGCAGGATCATGAAGATATCTTTCTTGTCACCAAAATAGCCAATCAAGATCTGTCCGCAGTCGAAGAATTTTCTCAGTCACCCGAAAACACCCCAACCCATGTCCTCTATCAAAATACAGCTCTAGCAATAGGAAAAATATTATACATTAGTACTCATGGGACACTTCTCGCATTCTCGCAAGGGCGCGCAACCAAAACGTTTCTTTCCTATAAAAATGGTAACGTATACCTAACAACTAAAGAAATAGACCTAGCAAAAAAACATCAAAATAACCCACTCAGGATAGGCGAGAGTATTGCAATTAGGTCCCAGTCTTTTCAGCTGATCGAGGTAATTTAAGGTGGTTCGCCCGAAACGCAAGATAACTACTTTTAGTTTATCTTTTTTGGATATTATGGCCTGTGGATTTGGGGCTGTTACCCTTTTATTTCTGATACTTAAACATAACCCTATTGCTAACGAATCAACTGACCCTTTACTTGTTACTGAAAAAAATCTTCTTCAAGAAGAAATTCAAGTAGGGACAGCTGACTTGATAGCATTAAAAAATAGTTTAAAGGATATAGAAAAATCCTACACTGAAGCTCTAGGTTTATCTAACGAGACCATAACTAAAATTCAAGAAGCTGACTTAGAGTTAAGCGTGCAATCTGACCCAAAACAAGAGATTGCTATATTAAAAAAACAACTCATTGAACTGCAGGAAAAAACAAAGCACTTTAAAGAGAAAGCTGTAGGGGAAAATACACGACATTTTTCAGGGGACGGGAAACGGCAATATCTTACCGGTCTAAAATTAGGCGGCAAGCGCATCGTAATTCTAGTTGACACTTCAGCCAGCATGCTTTCAGACTCTATTGTTAATGTAATACGTCGTCGTAATATGAGTGATGAGTCAAAGAAAATCTCCCCTAAATGGCAGCGAGCCGTCAAAACAACAGAATGGCTAATAGCTCAGATGCCTGAAGCAAGCCAATATCAAATTTATACCTTTAATAACTCATCAGGCTCAATTAATCATGACGATGGTGTTTGGCGCAATACTCGAGATAAAGCGGGCCTAGACAATTCAATTAGCCAGCTAAAAAAGATTGTTCCTGCTGGAGGCACTAATTTATCCAAGGCATTTAAGGCGTTAAAAAGTTTCAACGCTCCTCCGGATAACATATTTTTAATCACAGATGGTCTGCCCACCCAGGGAAACAAGAAGCAAAAGAATATGACCATATCCGGCATAGATCGCATACAGTTATTTCAGGAATCTTTAAAGGAACTACCATCAAGAGTCCCTGTCAATATACTATTATTTCCAATGGAAGGAGATCCTGCTGCAGCCGCCAGTTATTGGAGGTTAGCAATATCAACTAACGGGTCATTCATAAGTCCTTCGCGAGATTGGCCATGAGTCGTAATAAACGGCAAAAGAAACGCAACGTCACTGAGATTAGTGTCTCTTTTCTCGATGTTATTAGTTGTGGTTTTGGGGCCATAGTTCTTTTGCTGTTAATTGCCAAGACTGTTGATCCATCAGCATTTCAAACCGTAAAAAATCCTATAGAGGGTAGTATGGCTGCAATGCAGCAGCAACTATTTAAGATACGCGGCGAAACAACCGCACTCAATCTTTCCTTTCAATCTAAAGAAGAACAGCTCTCTGATATTCGCACTCGTATCGAAAATCTAAAAAAAGAGCTAGCCGAAATACAACAGAAAAAAAAAGCAGCAGCTAGACTAGAAAAAGCAGAGCGAAGCAAATTATTGCTTGCCCAACAAAATCTTACCGAAGAAATGAAGCGCCTTTTAATGGGCGTCGAACAATCTAAAAATGACATGATTGGGGGGATTCCTGTTGATAGCGAGTACATTATTTTTATCGTAGACACATCAGGCAGTATGTTTAATTTCGCATGGCCTCGAGTGCGTAAAGAAATGATCAATATTCTTAATATCTATCCCCAAGTAAAGGGGATTCAGGTTATGAACGATATGGGGGATTACATGTTTTCTAGCTTCAGTCGAAAATGGATACCCGACACACCTGCGCGCAGAAAAGCTATCTTAAATCGACTGGCCACCTGGACGCCTTTCAGTAACTCCAGCCCTGTTGAGGGGATCCAAAAAGCAATTCAACAATTTTATTCCTCAAATAAAAAAATTAGTCTTTATGTTTTTGGAGATGACTTTACGGGAAATTCTATTGGCCAAGTCTTGGATGCTACGGATAGAGCCAATCGAGATAATGGAGCCAATCCATTAGTGCGAATACATACCATTGGTTTCCCAGTTCACTTCCAGGTAGAAGGAGGAAATCTCGCAACAGCTACACGTTTTTCCGCCCTAATGCGTGCATTAAGTTACCGTAATAATGGCACCTTTATTGGTCTTACTGGGCTCAAATAAATGGCTATCGTATTGAACACAAAATTCTCGTTAGGTTTAACTATTATTGTTTATTTGCTATTAACAGGATGCTCAACTCACGTAGTGGTAACAGGAGAGCACCCTCCCGTTTTAGTTCAACCTCTCGACTATAATGTCGGTTTAGTGCTAAACAGCTCATTTACTGATTACTCATTCACAAGAGAAAAAGACGACCAAAAAATTATCATCACTCTGGGAGACTCGCAAACTCAACTATTTTCTCAGATTTTTGAGGGTATATTTACCAGCACGCAAAGGCTTCAAGTGAAGCCCCAAATAACAACCAATCCTATGGATCTTGTAGTCATACCTCGTGTGGAAAAATTACAGGTATCTATGCCCGATGAAACCAGCCTTAACGTGTTTGAAGTATGGATACAATATAAGCTAGAAATATTTGACACAAATAGTGCACTCATCACCGAATGGTCAGTTAGTTCATATGGTAGGACGCAAACTCGTTTTCTTAAATCTACAGAAAGTGCCCTACATCAAGCCACTAATTCAGCCTTAAGAGATGCAGGGGCACAAATAGTAATTGGCTTTAATAGAATTCCAAAAATCCGCGACTGGGTTAAGCGAAAAACGGGCTCAAATAATGCCAGATAACACTTTATTGAGTACTGCTGCATGGTCTCTATTGCTTATTGCAATTCTTGCTGGTTGCTCGACATCTTCTATTGTTGACGAGCAAAGATCAGACACTGCCAGCCTGGAGCTGTCCTCTGGAGAAAGGCTGGTTATTATGGGAAGAAGACATGGAAATTCCTATGAAACTGAACCTGATTTTATCAATTGTATTAGCAATAATGTTGCCAATACAGGGAAGTTTTCGGTTATGCCAGAACAAGAATTTTTAGATACATTGTATCCTTGGTTTGAACCCAGAGTAGCGCCATTAAAATTACAAGGCATGAGTAAAACTCTTGCTATTACTGTGGTTGCTGATCGAATTAAGGCCATCGGCATCAGATATGTAATTTGGGTAGATGGAAGTACAGAAACTACAGAAGAAAAAGGCTCTATGCATTGTGGAATGGCGCCTAGCGGAGGCTGTTTTGGCTTTAAAAGCTGGGATAAAACTTCTTCTTACGAAGCGACTATTTGGGATTTGAAGCACTTAACCGAAAAAGGCAAAGTTAAGGTCGATAGTAAAGGGGCTTCATACATGCTAGGAATAATTGCACCCATACCTCTCATTGCTCAAGTAAAAGGAGTTGCCTGCGAAGATATTAGCAGTCAACTGAAAGGCTTCTTTAGTCAATAAATTTTATAGTTTATTGTCCAGACAGCTACAACAAAAAAATCTTTCAGTTAAAATAAAAAAGCAACGCAAAACCATCCGAGAAAACTTTTATGAAAAATAAACACTCATCTAGTCCCAGTACTGAAATAATCACTGAATACATAATGAGCTATCTCGCGCCTCTAGATCCGCCGATAACTGTTGATGGCGGAATGATTATAGCCAATGTGCGTCCGGGCGGCTGGGTTAAAGGTCCAAAGATTTGCGGTCAGTTCATTGCTCCTGGTGCTGACTGGCTACGTATTATGCCTTCAGGTGTTTTTCGTCTAGACGTAAGAGGCCTAATACAAACTAATGACAATGCATATATTTACTTAACTTATAACGGAATCATGAAAAATTCAGTAGAAAGCGCTGAGCGCTTAATTGGCGGGGAGCTACTAACAGATAAGGACATTCCTTATTTTGTAGCAGCGCCGACTTTTCAGACTTCCTCAGAAAAGTATAGCTGGCTTAATGAGATACAGACTATTAATAAAATGACTGAAATACAGTTTGGTAAAGAAGGTTACGTGAAATATGACGTGTTTGCTATTCGATGATCAGCGTACAAGGCACTCTAATTATAAGATAAATAACAAAGAAGCTATTGATAAAAATTTTCACCATTACGCCTTAATTATATTTTTAAGCTCATTTTTATCAAAAATATGGACGAGTTTAACCTAATCAAGCTGTAATATGACTATAATCAAAAAATTACTTATTTTTGCTACTAAAAAATATTAACCATCATTTTTTCAGGAGACAACACTGATGTCGGGAAAAAACCATGTTTGGCGACTAAGAGAGCGTCCTGTTGGTAACATTACAGATGACACATTAAGCTTTGAAAGTGAAAGCATCCCTGAACCGAAAGACGGGGAATGCCTTTTTAGGCTCAACTATTTATCTCTTGACCCAACTAATCGCATTTGGATGAGTGATGAAGAGCAGTATATGCCGCCTGTCGCTCTTAATGATCCCATGAGAGGGGTTGTTTGCGGCACAGTACTCAAAAGTAATACGCCTGAATTTAAAGAGGGCGATATTGTTAGCGGTATTGGGACTTGGGCTGACTACCAAATAGGTACGCCAGGATCGGTCGGCCTATTAGGGGCTATAGGTGGTATATCGGTCATGAATGCTTTTGCCACTCTTGCGCTTGTCGGCCCCTCGGCATACTTTTGTTTACTTGACATCGGTGCACCAAAGGCTGGGGAAACTGTAGTTGTCTCTACTGCGGCTGGCGCTGTTGGCTCAATTGTTGGTCAAATAGCGAAGATCAAAGGTTGTCATGTGGTTGGGTTAACCGGCTCTGATGAAAAATGTCGATGGATCAAAGAAGACCTAGGCTTTGATGAAGCCATTAATTATAAAACCGAAAATATACCGGATGCTCTTGCTCGTAGCTGCCCGAATGGTATTGACATATATTTTGATAGCGTTGGCGGTAGCATTCTCGACGAATGCTTAAAGCTAATGAATCTTCATGGAAGAATCCCTACATGCGGTCTTATCTCACAATATAATTCACCGGATCCAGTACCGGGACCTTACAATTATGGCTTAATATTGATGCATAGGTTGAAGATTCAGGGATTCATTATCCTGGACTATCTAGATCGCTTTCCTGAAGCAAATGAAGCCATTGTAAATTGGATGTCAGAAGGAAAAATAAAAGTGAGACTTGATGTTTCAGATGGCCTAGATTCCGCCCTACATAGCGTCAAAAAGCTATACACTGGGGAAAATACAGGAAAACTCATGGTCCGCGTTAAGGATGTTTAGGCCAACCTAAACTGACATTGTGTAAATTTTCGTAATTTTCATGCAACTTCAACATACCACTCAGGTTTTCTCATGAAGGCCTGCATGGTATATTGAAAATACATGAAGTGACAATTGCAGTTATACCGCGCCAACTAATCTGGCCAAAAACCAACTCACACCACCCATAACGGCCACAACGATCCACCATAAAAATAGCAACCTAAATCGAAAAGGCTTTCGTTCAATGGAATGAATTCCAGAGTTGATTGTCTCGTTAATCCTGGCTAAGTCTTCTTCGTTGTAATCTTCTTTGCTTCTCATGCCCATAGTAAATTTTACCTCATCTTGCTCTTATTAGCCCGTCGTTTATTATAACAAGGTTGTTATGTCGAGGCGATCAGCCACTTCATCGACTGAAGCTCCAGGTTGGTAAGCGAGCTCTCCAATCATTGGGGAGGGAATCCAACGTTGTAAAGTCGAAATATTTTCTTTATAGCGATCCATTTCTGGCACTATCTGGTTAGCTATCCAGCCTGTTAGCATCAAGCCATCTTTTTGGATAGCTTCGGAGGTCAATAATGCATGATTGATGCAACCAAGATTCATACCAACAACAAGCACCACAGGTAGTTTAAGCACTCTAGCTAGATCAGCAAAAGTTTCCCGCTCATTCAACGGTACCCTCCACCCTCCTGCACCCTCAACAACACAAAAATCAGGCCTCTGCATCATTAGCCCGCGATAAAAACCAGCTAAACGATCAACACTTAAACGACGCCCTATTTCTGCGGCAGCTATATGTGGCGCAATTTCTGGTTTCAGCGCTACAGGGTTCAGTTGCTCATAGTTTACTGGCAAGGAGGTTTGAGCCAACAGCTTGATAGCATCACTATTCCGTAAGCCGTCCACTGTCATTTCGCATCCTGCAGCAACTGGCTTAAACCCTGACGTACTTAGCCCTAGTCTAGAAGCCGCGGCCAACATGCCTGTAGCAACATAGGTCTTTCCAACATCCGTACTGGTACCTGTAATGAAATAAGATTTAGACATTCAGGGTGCATACTCCATAGATTACTTGCCATGTAGCAGGCAGCTGTCCTCGAGAATCTCGGAACTTATCGTAAGCGCTCACTAAGTTACGAATGTTTTTAGAGCCAGTCATTCCTTTATTCTGCCCAGCATTCAAGTTATGTGCACCGAGATCCTTCAGCTCTTTCATTAAATGACTGATATCGCGATAAGTTAGCTTGTGATCCTCAATTTCATAATCTTCGATATCAAAACCTGCTTGAGAAAAAGCTGTTTTCCAGCTATAAGGATCCAGGAATTGATTCACATGCACGTAGCTGTCAACTTCTATCCAAGATTTTCTTAATTCAGATAGTGTTTTACTACCAAGAGAAGTGAATGCTACTCGTCCACCAGGTTTAACTACACGAGAAATCTCATGAGCTAGCAGCGGCAACTGATCGCACCACTGGAAGGTCAAATTAGAAAAAATAACATCTACAGAGTTATCAGCCAATGGGATATTTTCTGCATCTCCACATAACCAGAGATCAATTGAATCATGCCGTGATCGAGCAACCTCAAGCATCCCCTCAGCAAGATCTATACCTACAATCGTCGCAGAATTATATTTATTGGCGAGAGGTTTGACAAAAAATCCTGTACCGCAACCCAGATCAATTACTGTGTTTTGTGACACCCTATCAGGTAAAAAATTTAGTAGTTTTTCTCCAACCTGGCGCTGCAGACGAGAAACTGAATCGTAGCTATTTGCTGCGCGACTAAAAGAATCAGCTACTCTTTTTTTATCTAAAAAATAGCGTTTTTCTTTTAAAAAAGATAGCACGCTTGATGCTACTTTTTTTGTATTACTTATATGTAGCAAATGCCCTGCTTTCGGTATAATTTTTATTTGTTGCAATGGATTCAATATTTCAAATTCACTGGTTATATCTAAATTCACTAACTGGTCGACTTCACCAAAAATATGCAGTCCGGGAATTTTCAGCTTCCTCAAGGTGTCTCTATTGTCAATTTCAGCAAGTAGTTCTAGGCCCCGAAGCCAAGCATTGTGACAATAGCTGTTCTTTTTCCTATCAGTAAATTGCTTTAATCTTTCTATCACGCCCTTTTGTAATAATCGAAACAACTTTCGTTCTTCTGTATCACCGCGACACTGCAATGCATGAAAGCGCCTCAAACAAACAGCTGGCTGCTCATTAAACAGTGTCACAAAATCTTTAAATATTTTATCTGGCATACCGAAACTCCAGCCAGGTTGCTGAGTAAAACAAGGATTAGTGGCGACAGTAATTAAATTAGAGAACCGTGAGGGATGACGACCCGCTAGAGCTGTGGCGATCGCCCCCCCTAGAGACCACCCCATGATGCTACATTTGTTTGGCATCATGGCCAAAATAGCATCGAGATAATACTCTATTGGCCAGCTAAATTCTGTGTTGGTCTCCGAGCAAGCATCAGTCTCTAGTTTAAAAACATCATTTTGGCCAAACCCAGGTAGATCAATAGCTAAAATATTTAGAGTTCTTGTTAGTTCCGGTAGAATGAGCTCCCAGATACCACTATCAGCCCCCCAGCCATGGATGAGCACTAACGGTTCTGATTGAAGAAGTTGGCCTGTACAAGGATAGGTGTGTACAGCTAGCTTACTGATCAAAGGTTTAGCTTTTTGCCCCAATAAGCCAGAAAAATTATCAGTGCTCATTTAACTAAACCCCGAAGATCCGTCAAGATGCCACTAAGGGTATCAAGAAGGGCATCAATTTCTTCTTCTGTGTGTTTTACAGAAAGAGTAATACGAAGCCTTGCGGAGTTTATAGGGACTGTAGGCCGGCGAATTGCCCCTACAAGGAAGCCATTTTCCCTCAATCGGTCGCCTACCTTAATTGCAAGCTCATCATCATAAAGCAAGATGGGCTGGATAGGGGTTGTAGATTTCATTAATTCCAATCCGAGCGTTTCTGCTCCGGAGCGAAAGCGAACTATAAGGCTGGCTAGTTTTTCACGTCGCCAAGTTTCTTGCTGTAAAATTTTAAGACTAGCACGTGTAGCTGAAGCGACGGCAGGCGGAAGTGCAGTAGTGTAAACATAGGTTCGTGCATATTGGATTAAAGTTTCGATTAATGCCTCAGAGCCTGCAACAAAAGCGCCAAAAGTTCCAAATGCCTTACCAAGAGTCCCAACCAAAATAGGAAGCTCCTCAATACTTAAGCCAAAGTGCTCAGCAAGACCACCCCCGTTATTCCCCATAACCCCAAATCCATGGGCATCATCAACCATTAGCCAACCTTGTTCTTTTTGACAGGCATTAACAAGATCAGGCAACACAGCCAGATCACCATCCATGCTAAATACGCCATCTGTCACAATCAGCTTTCTGCCGTTGACACCTTTCATTCTATTTAGCAAATCTGCAGTGTCAGAATGACGATAACGAGAGCATTTAGCTTTGCTAGCTACACCCCCATCAATTAACGAAGCATGATTTAACCGATCCTCAAAGATATGATCATTTTTATTACCAGTAAGGGCCAGAATAGTCCCCAAATTAGCCATATACCCTGTAGAAAAAAGCAGCGCTCGGGGGCGCTGAGTGAAGACAGCCAGCTCTTCTTCTAAAGCCTGGTGCTCATAAGAATGGCCGTAGACTAAGTGTGATGCGCCACTGCCAACACCAAAAGTTTCTGCACCTTTCCTGAAACTCGCAACAACAGATGGGTGGCTCGCCAAGCCCAAGTAATCATTACTGCAAAAAGCGATACAATCTTTACCGTTCACCTGTACATGGGTAGACTGCGGAGATTGTAATAAGTGCCGTTGACGATAAAGGTTATCCTCATTACGCTGAGCTAGTTTAATTAAAAGCTGCTGATCCATTGAAAACATAATCAGTCAATCTTCTTAATTAGCAGCGTCGTAAAATAAGTGTTCTGTTTTTGCTGTAGAAAGTTTTCTATGCAGTGTCTCTTCTTGGCCATGGGGCTCTTCGTGGATTTGATTTTTTTCGGGAACAATACCCAGTCTGTTAAGCAGAGCCATATCCTGATTAGCCTTAGGGTTAGGGGTGGTAAGCAAAGTTTCACAGTAAAATATAGAATTAGCTCCCGCCATAAATGCTAATGCCTGTAGCTGATCATTCATTTCCTCTCTTCCAGCAGACAATCTCACATGAGACTTTGGCATCATGATGCGAGCGGCAGCAATAGTCCGGATAAATTCGAAAGGATCCAGGTCCTCCTCTTGATCCAGCGGAGTTCCTTCAACTTTGACCAACATGTTAATGGGGACTGATTCGGGTTGTTGAGGGAGATTTGCTAGCTGCACCAATAATCCAGCACGGTCACTCTTACCCTCCCCCATACCCACAATTCCTCCAGCGCAAACTTTCATTCCAGCCTTTCTTACATTACTCAATGTGTTGATGCGATCTGCATAAGTACGAGTAGTGATTACTTCCCCATAATATTCTGGGGAAGTATCCAGATTATGGTTGTAGTAATCCAATCCGGCATCTGCCAATATTTGTGCCTGAGTTTCCTTTAACATGCCGAGGGTCATGCAAGTTTCCAGTCCTAAATTTTTTACTTCCTGCACCATTTTTGTAACGTATGGTAAATCTTTATCTTTTGGAGAGCGCCAAGCAGCGCCCATACAGAAGCGAGTGGCTCCGGCAGCCTTGGCTGCTTTTGCCTCCCCTATTACTTTCTCAACTGCTAACAACTTCTCAGTCTCCAGCCCCGTGTCATAGCGCGCGCTCTGAGGACAATATTTGCAATCCTCAGGGCAAGCACCTGTCTTAATAGACAGCAAAGTGCTTAGCTGAACCTCGTTAGGATTAAAGTGCTCGCGATGAACCATTTGAGCCTGAAACAATAAATCGTTAAATGGTTGCTCAAGCAAATCTAAAGTTTCCTGTCTAGTCCAGTTATGACGCGCAGGGTTTAAATGACTCACTGACATACAATCCCCTCAAAATGTTCATTTAAGGCTCCATCATAGGCAAGGTTAGATGACTGTCAACCAAAAATATAATTTAAGTTAACTATACTAAAAATAAAGCTACCCAATCATGTCATGCTATCGTGACTGGAAAAATAACGGTATAGCCGTGATAATGCTCTAATACTTTATTGATCAAGACTTTAACTATGACTCAAAATCAGCCTACAGAGCTCCTATGGGAGAAAATACAAACAGGAGCGAGAGGTATTTCTCGCTCTGAGCCGTCTCTACAGGCTTATATGCAGAACGCTATCCTGAATCATCGCTCGTTGCTTTCTGCTTTAAGTTTTCTCCTAGCAAACAAACTTCAATGTAAATCGGTCACAGAGTCAGTCCTGCGAGATATATTTGGTCTTGCCTTCAGTTCTAATATTGAAATTGAAAAAACGATCAGTGACGATATCCAAGCGCTCATTGAGCGTGATTCTGCATGCCATAGTTTTTTATCTGCTTTTACACATTACAAGGGATTTCACGCGCTGCAAGCATGGAGAGCAGCTCACTGGCTGTGGCATCAAAATAGAAAATCTCTAGCATTTATGCTTCAAAACCGAATATCAGTAGTATTCGGTGTAGACATTCATCCAGCTGCAAAAATTGGCAAAGGAGTCATGTTTGATCATGCAACAGGAATTGTAGTAGGCGAGACAGCTGTTATTGAAGATTGTGTTTCTATTTTACAGGGTGTCACCCTGGGAGGTACGGGAAAAGAAGGAGGGGATCGTCACCCAAAAGTTCGCTCCGGTGTTTTAATTGGCCCGGGAGCTACGATCCTTGGTAATATTGAAATTGGAGAAGGATCAAAGATTATTGCGGCCAGCGTAGTCTTAAAAGACATACCTCCTCACTCTATAGCTTCAGGAGTGCCTGCCGAAGTTATTGATGTGATGAAAACAGACTCTCCTGCAGAAAAAATGGATCAAAGCCTCTCCGGATGACCATCCGGCCTATTCTTTACAGGTAAAAATAATATTTTTTTATTCACATAAACAAAAGACAACGATAAAATGCAGCCCACCCAATCAATAGGAAAAATCATGGAACGCCCAGAAGTAACAGTAGGTGACTATATCATCCTCAAAGGATACGAAGAGGACCCCGGCATGGAAGCCCATATTTTCAAAATAGAAGAAGATGGTGTTTTATTTGTTGGCTATCATGCGTATAGCATCAGAACAACAAAAGCTCACGCGTATTGGAATGATTCTTATTGGCAGGTAACGAAAGCTAAGTATGGTAAAAAAAGCGCTGGTATTCGTTTTTAATGCTTCTACTACCACAGCCCCAAGCACGGAAACTTCATGCCTCTACTGCATGTTCTATACGTCAGGAATTTTTAGGCGCTGTCCAATATTGATCTGACTGTTATTCAATCCATTATGTTTTAGTAACTTTTTTATTGAAATCTTATAGCGCTTAGCAATCCGATAGACTGTATCGCCAGAAGCAACAATATAAATTTTTGGCCCATGAACCCTAGATTTCTCTGATGCCAACAAGGTATCAACAGGGGGGTTAGTAGAAAAATATCGAGTCACCCCCTTAAATATCGCATGGGCCATTTTTTTCTGGTAGTTTTTGGTGGCCAATTTCTTTGCCTCTGAAGGATTCGAAATAAATCCTGTCTCTACAAGAATGGATGGGATATCCGCAGATTTCAGAACCACAAAACCTGCTTCCTCCACCTTTTTTTTGTGCAATTTTGCTATACTGCCTATAGATTTAAGTACTGAAGTTCCAAGGACCAAGCTGTTGCTTAATGTAGCCGTCATAGATAAATCCAATAGAACGCTGGCTAGCATATGATCTTTGTCATCAAGGCTAACACTGCCAGAACCTCCAATCAGATCAGTACGATTTTCTCGGCTCGCTAGGTAGCGAGCAGTTTCACTGCTGGCACCACTGCGAGATAGTATAAACACTGAAGCCCCGCTTGCATTTGGTTTATTGAATGCATCAGCATGGATAGAGATGAATATATCTGCACGCTTTTTGTGAGCAATACTAGTACGCTTACGTAAGGGAATATAATAATCGCCGCCTCGAATCAAAACACCCTTATAGCCACGTTTTTTATCAAGTAATTTTTTTAATTCACGCCCAATAGCCAAAACTACATGCTTTTCCAGAAGACGCTTTGGCCCAATAGCTCCAGGGTCTTCACCTCCATGCCCGGCATCAATAGCAACCACAACATCCCTATGATTATTTTTAAGGAGGGCAATAGAGGCTGGCTTGGTCGATTTTTTATTCTGATCATAAAGATCCACCACCAATCTATCGCTATATTGTTCATTGGGGCCAAGAATAAAAGCTTTAGGATAGAGCGGTTTTTTTAAATCAAGAACAATTCTAAGGTTATTCTTTCCCATTGTGCTGCTTCGAAGCGAACTTATGGGCATTAAAGAGAAATCAAGTTTTGTTGTTTGCACGCCCAAGGTGGTATCTTGGATGTCTATTATCAGACGATCGGGGCTCGTTAGTGGCACTATTTTATATTTAACCGATTCGCTCAGATCAAACACCAATCGAGTATGATCTGGCGCTCTCCATACCCTTACATCATCAACTGTTGCAGCAGAAAGAATTAAAGGTGTGGCCAAAAATATTAAGGCCAGACCACCATAAAATATGTTATAAAATTTAGAAATCAAGCTGATTTTCTCTATCTGATGCCAAGTGAGCCAGTAGTAAATCGCCCATGTCAGTCTCAGAGCATATTTTTATTTCTCGGCCTTCATGTGTCGCAATTATACTTATTTGCAAATCAGCCATGGGCAGGAATCCATGGCCTCGCTCTGGCCATTCGACCAAACAACAACCACTTTGATGAAAATAGTCCCTGATACCAAAAAATTCTAATTCCTCAGCAGAGCCCAATCGATATAAGTCAAAATGGTGCACCTTCAAAAGTCCCTGGTCATATGATTCTACCAATGTGTAAGTGGGACTTTTAACAACACCATCATAACCAAAAGCCTGAAGAATGCCTCGACAAATTGTGGTTTTTCCTGCCCCAAGATCACCACCAAGAAAAATTAATGCAGTTTTTGGTTCCGGACCAACAAATATATAGGAGAGCAAGCTATGGCCAAGCCATTTGCCGAATTCGATCATATCCACCTCACGAGGCAATACTCCTACAAAAAAATGTCTCATTGTTTATTCACCAGTTAACTCAGTTGGTGGCTGAAGAGACTGCTTGAATGTAATACTAGATAAAAATTTATACATAAAATTCCACTTGTTAGGCAAATATCTGGCAAAATTATACGCTAACTTCAAATAGCTAATCGATCATGCAGCTTAAAATACCACAATTAGATTATATACACCTTGCAAGGCAAATTAAGCTATGGGGAGAAGAATTAGGATTTCAACAAGTAGCTATCACAGATATTGATCTAAAGAAGACAGGGGAAAAACTCAATAAATGGCTTGAAAGTGGCTATCAGGGGGATATGGACTGGATGGCAGCTCATGGAGAGAAGCGCTACCACCCAGAGCAGCTGCTGCCCGGCACATGTTCTGTGATAACTGTAAGAATGAATTACCTGCCTGCTGATAGCAATATGATTACAATACTCAAAGATGCTGATAAAGCTTATATTTCTCGTTATGCTTTGGGCCGAGATTACCATAAAGTGGTTCGCCAGCGACTAAAGATGCTAAGTAAAAAAATTCAAGAGGTGGCTCCAGAAAGCATCATCCAAAGACCTTATGTAGACAGTGCTCCTGTGATGGAAAAACCTTTGGCGGAAAAAGCTGGTCTTGGATGGATGGGAAAAAATACATTAATAATTAACAGCGAGGGAGGATCTTGGTTTTTTCTTGGTGAGATATATACAAGCCTACCCTTACCGTCAGATCAATCAACAGAGGTAGATCAATGTGGTGAGTGCAAGGCATGCATCAAAGTGTGCCCTACAGACGCGTTTCCCGAACCGTATGTACTTAATGCAAAACGATGTATCTCTTATTTAACTATTGAACACAAGGGCAGTATCCCCGAAGAATTCCGTCAGCCTATGGGCAATCGGGTGTTCGGGTGTGATGATTGCCAAGCAGTTTGCCCTTGGAATAAAGAAGCCAAGCCTACAAATGAAAGAGATTTCTCACCACGTCACAATCTAGATAATCGCGAACTTGCCGAATTGTTTCTTTGGACAGAAAAGGAATTTTTGCAGTATACCGAAGGTTCTCCAATCAGGCGCATTGGTTACGAGCGATGGCTGAGAAATTTAGCAATTGGGTTGGGCAATGCGCCAACCTCAGAAAAAACTATTAACTCCTTGGAGGCAAGACAGGATTTTCCTTCAAGCTTGGTTCAAGAGCATGTTTTATGGGCCTTAGATCAACACAAAGAGAGGGGAGGAAAAAGGAAAAGACGTCAGCGAAAAATATCTAGCTCGCCTATTAAACCTTAGGCATATTTTGATACTTTGGACGCTTAGATTCAATAATCTCTCGTGTTTTTTAACCTTAAGCTTTTTCTGGCACATTAAAAAATAGGTGCCGATAGTGCCTTAACTCCGCAATAGAATCTTTTATGTCGTCCATAGCTAAATGAGAGCTTTGCTTTTTGAACCCCTCCAGTATCTCTGGTCGCCAACGCTTAGCAATCTCGTTAATACTACTTACGTCCAGATTACGATAATGAAAAAAAGCTTCTAGCGTCGGCATTTGTCGTGACAAAAAACGACGGTCCTGACAAATTGAATTACCACACATCGGGGAAACCCCAGAATTTACGAATTGCTCTAAAAATATAATCGTATCACGCTCCGCCTCTTCAAGAGATACCTTGCTGCTACGCACTCGTTCCGTTAATCCCGACCGATGATGCTGCCGAGTGTTCCATTCATCCATACCTTCAAGTGCTTCATTTGTCTGATTTATGGCAAAAATGGGGCCTTCGCCGAGAATATTAAGATCTTTATCGGTAACAATGGTGGCAATTTCAATAATGACATCATTGATGGTATCCAGCCCTGTCATTTCAAGGTCTATCCATATGAGGTTCATTGAATCTTTTTTTGTTTTATTGATACTATTCATTATTATCTACGCCATTCGTTAGATTTTTGCCACATTTTTAAAATAATTCATCCTTCAAGAATCCTGATCTGCAATATTCCGTTTCTGTCACTCTACGCCTATATGCTATATCCTTAGCGCCTAGCAAGCCAGCAATGATCATATTATTGTTGGCTATTAATAAGTCATGGGTCGGAAGGAAGAATATTGACAAAACGCCAACTAACCAAGCAGCAACGCCGGCGAATTGAACAGAATCAAGCGAATGCAGGCACTGAAATCAATACCCAGCAGGAGGCTACCGGAGGGAAGGCTGATGATGCTGATCTAGAACGATATGGTGTCGTCATTGCCAGCTACGGAGCTCAGGTTGATGTTGAAGCTATAGATATTTCAAAAAAAATCGTTCGACGATGCCACCTAAGGGCCAATCTACCCACAATTGTTTCTGGCGACAAAGTCACCTGGAAAGATAGTGGTACCCATGGCGTTGTTATTGCTCAGTACCCTAGAAAATCTGAACTTTGCCGGCCTGATAATCGAGGAAATCTTCGCCCTGTAGCGGCCAATATTGATAGGATAGCTATTGTTATAGCTCCTTATCCGGAACCACATACAAATCTTATTGATAGATACCTAGTCGCAGCTGAACATCAAGCCATACAGCCCCTAATCATCCTAAATAAAGCTGATCAAATAGAGCAAGAAAATTTAGAATCACTGATTTCTCTGGCTAAAAATTATGAAAAAATAGGGTATGACTATTTCTTAGTTTCTGCTAAAGATGGGGTTGGCATGAAGGAATTTGAAGCCTACCTGAGGGGGCTCACCAGTGTGTTTGTAGGTCAATCTGGAGTAGGAAAATCTTCTTTGCTTAATAGACTGTCTCCTGAAATCAATGTCGCTGTAGGCGGCTTATCCAAATCAAAAGAAAAGGGCACACATACAACAACCACTTCCAGGCTTTTTCATCTCCCTAGCGGAGGTGATGTTATTGACTCTCCAGGAATACGTGAATTTGGATTGTGGCACCTAAAGCCCGATGCAATTGCAGAAGGATTTATAGAATTTTTAGCCTATCTTGGAAAATGCAGATTTCGTAACTGCCGTCACCAACATGAGCCAGATTGTGCGCTAATTGAAGCAATTAGTGCTGGAAAAATACAGCGAGCAAGATTTGAGAGCTATTTGCATATGGTTAGCAGCCTTAAAGATGGGTAGCTGGGTCCTAAAAAATTTTCAATTATAAGAATTCCTGAGATGGAATAGATCTTGTAGGGTGATATAATTATGCTTTACAAGATTCACGCGACATAGCAGAGGGCTAGTATGCCAAAGACATATAACTTAATAGAGTCAGAATCTTTAAGTGAGCGACTCAATGAGCCCAATCTCTTAATTGTAGATTTATGCAATGATGCTCTTTATAGTCGAAAGCATATACCTGGGGCCGTCCATGTTTCACCAAAAACACTTATGGCTGGATCTTTTCCTACACCCAACATGCTCCCATCAATAGAGCAAATTTCAGCTATAATTAACAGCATTGGTCTCACTGAAGAAAAGCATGTAATCGCCTATGATGATGAAGGTGGAGGCTGGGCTGGGAGATTTCTGTGGACTCTTGATGTAATAGGACACAAAAATTGGTCATATCTAAATGGCGGCCTTATTGCATGGCATAACGAAGGCCACCCAACGACAGCTGACGTTCCTGTCATCAAAACAACTCATCGCGATCTTGTGATTGATCGCTCACCTATTGTAGATGCTGAAGAAATTATGCGGTCTCTAGAGGGCGCTCAACTACAGATTTGGGATGCTAGAAGTGAAGGGGAGTATACTGGAATCACTCTATACGCCGAAAAAGGTGGTCATATCCCAGGTGCAATCCATTGTGAGTGGACCAACATGATGGATTTTCAACGGAATCAACGTATTCGTAATGATGCGCTAACAAGGCTTGAAGATTTAGGTATTTCTCAAAAGAAGCCAACAATTACTCATTGTCAATCGCATCATCGCTCTGGGTTCACATATATGCTTGGAAGAATCTTAGGGTTTGAGAGTATCCGTGCTTACGACGGATCTTGGGCTGAATGGGGAAACCACCCACACACTCCTGTAGAAATATAAACATATGAATAATTTACGTTCAGAATGGTTTGCTGCACTTCAGCGGATACTTCCACAGCATACATTATCTCGGATTGGTTCATTTTTGGCTGAAGCCAAAAACCCTTGGCTGAAAAATTTATTAATTAATCTATTCATCAGAGTCTATGATATCAACCTAGATGAAGCAAAGTCAGCCTCACCGAATGAGTATCAAAATTTTAATGATTTTTTTACTCGAGCTCTAAAGGAAGATGCTAGACCAGTTAACAGTAATGATGCTGTTATCGTCTGTCCAGTTGATGGGATGGTTAGCCAAATGGGGGCTATTCGAGAAGGGAATATTTTCCAAGCCAAAGGAAAATACTTCTCTTCCTCCTCATTGCTTGGCGCTGATGATGAGGACAGTAGGCGCTTCCTTAACGGCGATTTTATTACAATCTACCTATCACCAAAAGACTACCATCGGGTTCATATGCCAATCGATGGAGAGCTGCTCTACACGCGCTATATTCCTGGCAAACTTTTCTCTGTTAATCTCACAACCACTAAACATATAGATGGTTTGTTTGCAAAAAATGAGCGGTTAGTCTGTATATTTAAAACTCCAGCTGGACTTTGTGCTGTGGTCTTGGTTGGAGCAATGATGGTAGCCGGAATAGAATCAGTGTGGCATGGGCACTATCATCCTAACACTTTAGTTATTAATCAATTCGACTCACAGAATGTTAGGCTAAAGAAAGGTGAAGAAATGGGGCGCTTTAAATTTGGCTCTACAGTAATCGTAATGTTTGAGCCCAACAAAACAGCATGGTCAGAAAAATACATGCCTGGATCAACTACCCATTTTGGCGAGATAATGACAACTCATGTACAGCATCAATAAATATTTTTACATTTTCAGGCTTGATGTCAGGGGTTATTCCATGACCAAGATTGAACACATGCCCATTACCACTACCAAATTGCAGTAAAATAGACTGGACCTCTTCTCTAATGCGCTGTGGAGTTGCACGAAGAATTGCGGGATCCATGTTGCCTTGCAAAGCAACACGATCACCCACTTTTTTCCGCGCAATCCCAATATGGGTAGTCCAATCAAGGCCCACAGCATGGCATCCAGTATCAGCGATATCCTCTAACCACTGACCTCCCCCCTTAGTAAATAAAATTACGGGCACCTTTCTACCTTCATTCTCTTGAATTAAACCACGAATAATTTTCTTCATGTACTGTAAAGAAAATTCTCGATAGGCGTCATAAGAGAGGGCTCCACCCCAAGTGTCAAAAATTTGCACTGCTTGAGCGCCAGCCTTAATTTGAGCGTTCAGATAAGCGATTACTGATGCAGCAAGGACATCAAGCAATTGATGCATTAGCTCTGGCTGATTGTAAACCATGGTCTTAGATAGCGGAAAATCACGGCTGGCTCGGCCCTCTATCATATATGTAGCCAATGTCCATGGACTGCCAGAAAATCCTATTAACGGCACGCGGCCATTAAGTTCTCGTCGTATGGTAGCGACCGCTTCAACAACATAAGGTAGATCCTTATAAGGATCGATAACGGATAATTTATTGATATCACTTTCGGTTCGAACTGGCTTATGAAAACGAGGGCCTTCGCCAGACTCAAAAAATACCCCTAAACCCATAGCATCGGGTATCGTTAAAATATCAGAGAATAATATGGCGGCATCTAGATTATAGCGATCCAAAGGCTGCAAGGTTACTTCGCAAGCTCTATCAGGATTTGTGCAAAGCGACATAAAATCACCCGCTTGAGCTCTCACTTCCCTGTATTCTGGAAGATAGCGGCCAGCTTGCCGCATCATCCAAACGGGAGTTACGTCTACCTTTTCTCGCATCAATGCTCGCAGAAAACGATCGTTTTTAAGCTCTATCATAAGAAAAGGTCCTTAGATTTTCAGGTAATCAAGAATGCCTTCGCCGGCTTGACGACCCTCCCAGATAGCGGTCACAACCAAATCAGAGCCGCGCACCATATCGCCACCAGCAAATACTTTGGGGTTACTAGTTTGAAATTTAAATTGTTGCTCTTCTGCTGCAATAACACCTTCCCAGTCATTTAGTTCTACGCCGAGATTCCCCATCCATGGGGCTGGGTCAGGCTTAAAACCAAATGCAATTAATACCACATCTGCCGGCAATATCTCTTCACTACCAGGCACTGGAATGGGGCGGCGACGGCCATTTTCATCAGGGTCGCCCAGTTCAGTAGTTATAACCTTAACTCCCTCAACTTTGCTGCTGCCAATAATCTCCACAGGTTGCCTGTTAAATAAAAACTTAACCCCTTCTTCTTTGGCATTTTTGACCTCTCTTCGTGAACCAGGCATGTTTTCTTGATCACGACGATATGCACAAGAAACATTAGTCGCACCCTGTCTGATAGATGTGCGATTGCAGTCCATAGCGGTATCTCCGCCCCCGAGAACTACCACTCGTTGATCCTTGACAGTGATAAAATCACTGGGATCTTTTTCCCAGCCCATATTTCTATTTACGCTAGACACAAGAAATGGCAATGCATCATAAACACCCGGTAAATCTTCACCAGGAAAATCACCTTTCATGTATTTATAGGTGCCCATACCTAGAAAAATAGCATCAAACTCACTTACCAAGTCATCAATTTCAACATCCACACCAATCTGTGTGTTTAGCTTGAACTCTATTCCCATATCCTCAAAAATTTCCCGGCGCTGCTGCATGATAGATTTTTCCAATTTAAATTCTGGAATACCGAAAGTCAGTAGGCCACCAATTTCAGGATAACGATCAAAAACCACTGGTTTAACTCCACTACGCACCAGAATATCAGCACATCCGAGTCCTGCTGGTCCGGCACCAATAATGGCAACCCTTTTGTCAGTCCAGGAAACTTTTGACATATCTGGACGCCAGCCCATAGCAAACGCAGTATCAGTAATATATTTTTCAGCATTACCGATTGTTACTGCACCAAACTCATCATTAAGCGTGCAAGCCCCCTCGCATAAGCGATCTTGTGGGCAAACACGCCCGCATACTTCCGGTAGTGTATTGGTAGCATGGCACAACTCTACAGCCTCAACGATATTTCCATCAGATAGGAGTTTTAGCCAATTTGGTATGTAGTTATGTACAGGGCACTTCCATTCGCAGTAAGGGTTACCGCAATCTAAGCAGCGATGCGCTTGATTGCATGCATCCTTTGTTTCAGTAGGTTGATATATTTCAACAAATTCTTTGGTGCGGCTATGCATATCCTTGGTTTCAGGATCATGTCTTCCTACCCGAATAAACTGGAAATCATTGTTTAATCTATCGCTCATAATTATAAACTCTTTAATATCAACAGCAGTTTTGGGCTTCTGTATTGTTTCACATTATTGGGATTCAGCACGTGTATGCGCCAACAGCTTTTCTAGGCTAGCCGCCTTTGGCTTCACTAGCCAAAATTTTCTAATAAATCCCTCAAAATTATCCAGAATCTCCTGACCCCAAGCGCTAGCTGTCTCTGCAACAAATTCAGCAATCATGGCTTCCAAATGAACGCGATACCCTTCTGTTGATTCAGTTGTAATGCGTTGAATTTCAACTAACTCCATATTATAGCTGTCTACAAAACTTTTATTTTCATCCAGAACATAGGCGAAACCGCCCGTCATGCCAGCCCCAAAATTAGAACCTACGGAGCCTAGCACAACAATTACCCCCCCTGTCATGTATTCACAGCAATGATGTCCAGCACCCTCAATTACAGCCTGAGCACCTGAATTGCGGACCGCAAAGCGCTCTCCTGCAAGACCAGCGGCAAACAACTTGCCTGATGTTGCGCCATATAGACAGGTGTTACCCATAACAGGAGTGACATTAGAAGAAAAATTGCTATCTTTTGGCGGCGCTATGACAATTTTACCGCCAGCCATTCCTTTGCCAACATAGTCATTAGCATCACCACAAAGATGTATATTTAAACCGCCCGCATTCCAAACACCAAGCGACTGCCCAGCCACACCATGTAGCATTAATTTTATCGGAACATCAGCCATACCTTGATTACCGTAACGTTTAGCTATTTCGCCAGAAAGACGGGCACCAATAGAGCGGTCACAATTGCTTATGTTATAGCTAAACTCACCACCTTTTTTTGACTCAACAGCAGGCAATATATCAGCCACCATTTCTTCAGCTAAGCGCCCTTTGTCAAAGGGTGCATTTTTAATCACCTGGCATGTTTGTGGTTTGCTATCCAGCAATGCATCAGTATAAAGTATTGGGGACAAATCTAATTTCTTTTGTTTTTCTGTGTTACCCTCAAAAATTTCCAGCAAGTCAACCCTGCCAACCAGCTCTTCCATGGTTCTTACCCCGAGACGGGCCATCCACTCTCGAGTTTCTTCCGCCATAAAGAGAAAGAAGTTCTTTGCTGTTTCCACAGTACCTTTATAGTAGTTCTCCCTGAGTTCTTTATCCTGTGTGGCAACCCCAGTCGCACAGTTATTCAAATGACAAATTCTCAGATACTTACATCCAAGAGCAACCATTGGGCCGGTACCAAAACCAAAGCTTTCTGCGCCTAAAATAGCCGCTTTTACAACATCAAGGCCAGTTTTTAGCCCCCCATCTGTTTGAACACGGACCTTATGGCGCAAATCGTTCGCTTTAAGCATTTGATGAGTTTCAGCTAAACCCAGCTCCCAAGGAGAGCCCGCGTAACGAATCGATGTTAGTGGACTTGCTGCTGTGCCGCCATCATAGCCAGATATTGTAATCAAATCTGCGTAGGCTTTTGCTACTCCCGCAGCAATAGTTCCAACACCTGGGCGGGAAACCAACTTCACTGAAACTAACGCTTCTGGATTGACCTGCTTCAGGTCAAAAATAAGTTGAGCTAAATCTTCAATTGAATAAATATCGTGATGAGGAGGAGGAGAAATCAAAGTTACGCCGGGAACTGAATATCGGAGTCTGGCAATTAACTCATTCACCTTGCCTCCTGGTAACTGTCCGCCTTCACCAGGCTTTGCACCCTGAGCTACTTTAATCTGAATCACCTCAGCACTTGACAGATAGTGTGGCGTTACCCCAAAACGACCAGAAGCCACTTGCTTAATTTTCGATGCCTTAATTGTGCCATAACGAGCAGGATCTTCACCCCCTTCTCCTGAGTTAGATCGACCCCCTAGGATGTTCATAGCCTGAGCTAAACCTTCATGAGCCTCTGGCGATAGCGCTCCTAAGGACATACCTGCCGAATCAAATCGTTTCAATATTTTTTCAATCGGCTCCACGTCAGACAAAAGGATCGGCTTAATGTCAGCTTTAATCTTCAGGAGATCTCTGAGGGTTGATGCAGAGCGTTTATTCACTAAGTCAGCATAATCATGCCATGCGGTATAGTCACCCTCTTGTACTGCACGATGAAGAGTTGTTACGACGTCTGGATTAAATGCATGGTACTCTTGGCCGTGGACATACTTTAGTAGCCCACCTGGATTGATCGATTTTCGTTCACTCCAGGCCTGATCGGCGAGTCTTTGTTGGTCCTGCTGCAGATCGTTAAAATCTGCACCCTTAATACGACTCGGTGTTCCTAAAAAGCACATGTTAACTATCTCAGGAGAGAGTCCAATAATCTCGTACAACTGAGCACCTCGATACGAAGCAACCGTAGAAATACCCATTTTAGATAGGATTTTTAACAACCCTTTATTCATGCCTTGGCGGTAGTTTTTAAATGCTGCATCTATATCACACAGTATTTCTCCTGCTGTCACCATATCAGAAAGGATGTGGTAGCTTAAAAAAGGGTAAACCGCAGAAGCACCACAACCTATTAATGTTGCAATTTGATGAGAATCACGAGCAGACGCGGTGGATGCAATAATATTAGCATCACAACGAAGACCTAATTTAATTAAATGATGATGAACTGCACCTACGGCCATCAACATCTGAATAGGCAAATTATTTGGAAGAATGTCAGAATCAGACAGAATGCAGCACCTAATGCCATCTCTGACGGCATCAGAAACTTTCTCACATAGACTTTGGACGGCCTGCTCTAAATTGGATGTCTTTGGGTCATAATTAACACTAAATTTTTTAACCCGGTAGTCGTCCTGTGTGTTATTTTTTAACGCGTAATATTTGCGTGGCGATAAAACTGGGCTCGACAAATTAATGCGCTTTGCATGTTCGGGGGACTCAAGGAAAATGTTACCTTCGCGACCGAGTTGTGTCTTTAGGGACATAACAAGTGTTTCACGTAACGGATCAATGGGAGGGTTGGTCACCTGCGCAAATTGTTGCCTAAAATAATCATAGAAGCTGCGATCTTTAACTGAAAGTACAGCCATTGGCGTATCATCCCCCATGGAACCGACTGCTTCTTGGCCTCCTTCTGCTAGTGGTCGCAAAATTTGCTCTCGTTCTTCCATGGAAACTAAGAACATCTTCATAAAACTACGAATTTTTTCCCTGCTTAAGGCGCCCTCAACTTCTATGCTTTCATCATCCATAGAAGACATAATTTTGATAGTGCTGCTATTTAACCACGTCTGATACGGATTGGCGGAGGCCATTTCTTTGTCAATCTGACCAGCGTTCATGATAGAGCCTGTATGCGTATCAATCGAAAGTATATCTCCTGGGCCTAAGCGTCCTTTAGCAACAACGCTACTAGAGCTATATTTATAAACACCAACTTCTGATGCAACAGCAATAATATCGTCATCCGTTAACACCCAACGAGATGGCCTTAAACCATTTCTATCCAGCGTACAAACGGCATAACGCCCATCAGTAATAACTAGCCCAGCAGGGCCATCCCATGGCTCCATATGCATAGCTATATATTCAAAGTAAGCTCTTTCGTTCAACCCATAGTCTTGGTTGTTATCCCAGGCTGGTGGTACCAACATTCGCACGGCTTTATGGAGATCTATGCCCCCTGCAACCATTACTTCAAGCATATTGTCCAGACTAGAAGAATCTGATCCTGTTCGGTTGACAAGAGGCTTTACATCCTGCAAATCGGGCAAGAGGGGGGTAACAAGCTTAGGAGTTCTGGCTACAGACCAGTTTCTATTCCCATGGAGCGTGTTGATTTCTCCATTATGAGCCAGCATTCTAAATGGTTGAGCCAGTGGCCACTGAGGGCTAGTATTGGTAGAAAAACGTTGGTGAAAAATACAGATGGCAGTTTTTAGGAGCGGATTTGCCAAATCTGGGTAAAATATCGGCAAATCAACTGGCATCATTAGCCCTTTGTAGCTAATAACATTTTCTGCAAGGCTGGCAATATAAAAAGAGTTGTCTGATGCTAGAGCAATCTCAATTTTTCGCTTAGAAATAAACAATCGAGCATTGAATTTTTGTTTGTCTAGACCGCCTGCAGCAATAAATATTTGCTCAATTTCTGGCAAGGTTTCTAATGCGATGCGGCCCAAACAATCTTTACTTGTAGGAACTTTGCGCCAGCCGATCACTTCTAACCCCTGATCCAACAAGGCCTCCGACATAGCATTTTTAGCATGGTTGCGCTGATCGCTGTCTTGGCTGAGCATTACTGAACCAACCGCATACAATTCAGGTAATTCGACGTCAAACAGCTTTTTAGCCGCATCTCGCATAAAAGCATCCGGCTTTTGAAGCAATAACCCGCAGCCATCACCAGTTTTGCCATCAGAAGCAATACCGCCACGATGGGTCATGCAAGCTAACGCTTCAATAGCGGTTTCTAGGACACGGTGGCTCACCTTACCTTTCGTGTGGGCAATCAGTCCAAATCCACAATTATCTTTGAATTCATCTAAGCTATAGAGGCCTGTCGGCATAATAAACGGTGCTCTAGGTAAAATATGTTGAAAGACCAGCCGACTCATAGAAAAAAACTAATACTGCTGGAACAAGAAAATAACTATTTTACACGTCCGCGACCTATGTAACAATTACCGCGATGTGAATAAGGCCTATAACTTTAGGTGATATAATTTATAGGTTGTCTTGTCTTCTAAATAACCTTCATTAGAAGATCTGGTTTAATTTCAGAAGTTACTGTTGCAACTCCAATAGATCGAAGAAGTACAAAACGAAGACTGCCATCTAGAGCTTTTTTATCGACTGACATGAGCTCCAAAAAAATTTTGGAGCTCATGTCTTTTGGTGCTACTGCAGGCAAATCACAGAAAGCCAGAATTTTTCTTATCCGGCAAACATCAGCTTGATTTATCCAGCCCAGTAAACTCGACAGCTCTGCGGCCATAATTATTCCAATCGCTACTGCCTCGCCATGCAACCAGCCCTTATAGGACTGAAAGGTCTCAATAGCATGGCCAAATGTATGTCCTAAATTTAAAATCGCACGAACACCATTTTCGTGCTCGTCTTTTTCAACAATCTTGGCTTTATTGGCGCATGATTTCTCTATTGCAAAACATAGGGCATCGGGATCGCGCGCTAAAAGCTTAGATATATTTTTTTCTATCCAGTGAAAAAATTCTACATCTGCAATCAGCCCATATTTAATTACCTCCGCCAAGCCCGCTCGAAATTCCCTATCTGGTAAAGTACCTAATAAGGAGGTATCAATTATGACGCACTGAGGCTGATAGAACGCTCCTATCATGTTTTTGCCTAGCCTGTGATTAACTGCAGTTTTTCCGCCTACAGATGAGTCTACTTGGGCAAGCAATGTTGTTGGAATTTGGCAAAAATTTATACCTCTCTGATAACAAGCGGCAGCAAATCCTGTCATATCGCCAATAACACCGCCGCCAAGAGCGATTAGAGTGGCTGCTCGGTTATATTTTTTAGCGAGCAATGTATCAAAAATTGTATTAAGCACTTCTATATTTTTGTGTATTTCTCCATCCGGCAAGATCAATGTTTCTATGCTATATGCGGACAATCCATCCACAAGGGAGCTCAAATAGAGTGGAGCAATAGTCTCGTTAGTGACCACCAACACTTGCTTTCCATGAATATGTGATGCGAGCAACTCCGACGACTGCAGTAATCCGTCACCAATAAAAATAGGGTAACTCCTATCGCCAAGTTCCACACAAAGCTTGCTAAATTTTTCCACAATAAATCATTCTTTATATAATTATGTTGAGTTGGAAATGTACCACATCAGCCTACAAATTGACGAACTTCATTGGCAATTTCATTCGCAACTAACCAAGGTTTGCGCTTACTGGTAACAAAAACTAGGTCGGCTATTTCTTGGTATAGTAGTTCTCGATCCAATACTAACTGCTTTAATACTTCGCGCGGATTACTAACATTCAATAAAGGCCTGCTGCGATCATGCGAAGTTCTCTCTAATAATTGCCCAACAGGGGCGCTAAGATACACAACATAGCCACTATTTTTTAAGACATTACGATTCTCCTCAAAGATAACAGCTCCGCCTCCTGTAGCAAGAACCATACCAGTCCCGGAGGCCAGCTCAGTAAGCATACGAGATTCACGCTTTCGAAACCCATCTTCGCCTTCCATGTCGAAAATCCATGATATGTTCGCACCACATCTCTCTTCAATTTCACAGTCAAGATCGATAAATTTAAGATCCAAAATTTCTGCCAAAATACGGCCAATGGTGCTCTTCCCAGAACCCATGGGGCCGACAAGAAAAATATTGCTATGTGTATTTATCAACTTAATGGCGCTTCTCAAATAATTTTAAATTGAAGGATCAATGAGCTATTTTTATTAAATAATACAGCAAAATGGCTATGTCGTAATTTTTTGGCTTTATACTACCCTTGTATTATAAAGCTGGTCTTATGATGAATAAAACCCATTACAAAATTATTAGCAAGGGATGTTGGTGTTTGTTTGCAATGTTTGGTTGCATGCTTATCATAGTTAGTAGTTTATACCTGTATCTAAGTCCAAAATTGCCTTCCGTTGAAAACCTTCGTCAAATAAATCTCCAGACGCCCTTAAGGATTTACTCAGAGGATTTGCAGTTAATCGGTGAATTCGGCGAAAAACACCGTAATCCAATAGACTTTCAAGATATACCCCTTTTCTACATACAGGCATTAATATCTGCAGAAGATGACCAGTTTTATAGTCATTCTGGAGTCGATATTGGAGCTTTATTGCGCGCAGCAGTAGAGCTCGTCTCTTCTGGCGGTATCAAGACTGGTGGCAGCACTATCACTATGCAAGTTGCCCGAAATTACCTTCTAACCAGAGAACGAACATTTATCCGAAAGTTTAATGAAATCTTGCTGGCGTTCAGGATTGAAGGGGAGTTATCTAAGGATGAGATATTAACTCTTTATGCTAATAAAATTTACCAAGGAAACAGGGCTTATGGTGTAAGTGCGGCATCCCATGTTTACTATGGGCAGCCTATTCAGAAGCTGACTCTCTCTCAGCTAGCTATGCTTGCCGGGCTCCCAAAAGCTCCTTCGGCCTATAATCCTATAGTTAACCCTAAGCGAGCCCTAATAAGGCGCAACTGGATTCTACATCGTATGCATGACTTGGGTTATATTGATTTAAAAACCCTCATCTTGGCAAAAAGGGAGCCTACTAACGCAATCTATCATGGGTACAAAGTCTCGATAGATTCTCCTTATGTATCTGAAATGGTGCGAAAAAAAGTGTTTGCTATGGTCGGAAAATCTGCCTACACAGACGGGTTGCGTGTTTACACAACCATTAATAGTCATTTGCAGCAAAGTGCACAAAAATCTATTCGGAAAGGGCTGATTGCCTATGACAAGAGGCATGGGTATAGAGGCCCTGAATTCAACACTCCTAATCCAGAGCTATGGAATAACATCCTGCAGTCAACGCTCACTTACGGCGGTTTAGTCCCAGCTATAGTAAAAGAAGTTCATGACCAGCATCTCAGTGTGTTGCTTGCAGACAAGCATGAAATCTTCATTTCCTGGGAGCGTGGGCTAAAAAACCTGCGTAAATACAATACCCCTGACAGCCGGTCACGTTCAATTAAGACAGCAAGCGAACTATTTTCAACTGGCGATTTAGTAAGGGTTAGCCAACATAATGGTCGCTGGGAGCTTGCTCAGCTGCCAAAAGTTCAGGCAGCAATAGTAGCTCTAAATCCTAAAAATGGAGGAATCAAGGCACTGGTCGGTGGATTTGATTTTCGACAAAATAACTTCAATAGAGCCACCCAAGCAACGCGGCAATCGGGTTCAAACTTTAAACCTTTTATCTATGCGATTGCCTTAGAGAATGGTTTCACTGCTGCCAGCATTGTAAATGACGCGCCATTAGTTTTTGAAGACAAGCGCCTTAAAAACTCCTGGCGGCCAGAAAATGACGGCGGAACATTTTATGGGCCAACTCGTTTACGGAAGGCTTTGTATCTTTCAAGAAATTTAGTATCCATTCGGATCCTGCAAAGTATTGGCATAAAAACTGCGATCTCAGGTTTAGGCCGATTTGGTTTTGATAGCTCCAAATTGCCCAGAAATCTCTCGCTGGCTCTTGGTAGTCACGCTACAACGCCACTAAAAATTGCAACAGGTTATGCCATGTTAGCCAACGAAGGATATCAGGTTGAGCCCCATCTAATAAATCGCATTGAGGATGCTAGTGGCAATTTACTTTATCAAGCAAACCCTTTGACTGCATGTAATGGCTGTAATGAAATTTTTCAGGAGTCATCGCAAAAGCAAGCATATGTTCATGAAAAAATCAGTCCTTACGCTTTGCTAGATTTAACCCTAGAGCCTAAATTAACTTCAGCACCAAGAGTGATTGACCCTCAGACAGTATATATTATTGACTCTATACTCAGAGATGTTATTAAAATAGGCACAGGACGGCGCGCAAAAGTGCTTAATCGTTCTGATATTGCAGGAAAAACTGGTACAACCAATGGCCCAAAAGATGCGTGGTTTTCTGGCTACAATCCAGATATTGTTGCTACCGCATGGCTGGGATTTGATGATAACTTATTGCTTGGAAGGAATGAATATGGCGGGTCAGCCGCTTTGCCTATTTGGATAGATTTTATGCGGGATGCATTAGCCGAGAAGGTTGACAATAGAAGGCGGCAACCAAAAGGGTTAATCACTGTCAGAATTGACCCAGACACAGGACTTAGGGTTGGGCCAGAACAAAAAAATGCGCTATTTGAAGTTTTTAAAAAGAAAAATATTCCGTCACTGGCTGAGAAAAGCACAGAGACCAATACTGTAATAAAGTATAAAAGCTCCATGAATCCAGAAGATCTATTTTAGCAACTCCGTTGAGTTTTCTGTTCTCCAGAAAAATAGACTATTGTTCACTCACAATATAATGTTAGCTAAAGAATATGCGAATTAACTGGAATAATATTGATACAGTCTTGCTTGATATGGATGGAACCCTGCTAGACCTGCATTTTGATAATTTTTTTTGGCTTAACTATCTACCTAAACGTTATGCAGAGATCCATAATATTCCTTTTAAGACAGCTAACGATCAAATACATAACCTATCTATCAAGACTACGGGTACACTGAATTGGTACTCTACAACATACTGGTCGAAAGAGCTTTCTGTGGACATCTATCGGTTAAAAAAAGAAATAAGCGGCCTAATAAAAATGCGGCCTTTTGCGCAAGAATTTCTTGAGCAACTAGGCCTGCACAAGAAAAAACGTGTGCTTGTTACGAATGCCCATCCTCAAAGCCTGGAGTTGAAAATTTCTGTTACCCAAATCAATAGTCTCCTAGATAACATCTATACGTCTCATCAATTTCACCATCCGAAAGAAAGTCAAAAATTCTGGTATGCGCTTGCCTGTCAGGAAAAATTTGACCCTGAAAAAACATTATTCATTGATGACTCTGTAAATATTTTACAGGCAGCAAGCCATTATGGGATCAAGGAACTATTGGGAATAAAAAAACCTGACAGCAGCCAAAATTCTGTCGAGATAGAGGGTTTTGCATCTATCGCCAGCTTTAATGAGATCCTTCCACTTGCTTAAAGAAAATAAAGTAGGAAAAAAAGTTCGCCTGGATAAATGGCTATGGGCTGCACGTTTTTTTAAGACGCGAGGTTTTGCAAAAGCAGCTATCCTAGGGGGAAAGATCCATATTGATGGGAAGCGTGCAAAAGCTAGCAAAGATCTGACGCTAGGAATAACTCTTAGTATCAAACAAGGGGTTGATGAAAAAATAGTGGTAGTGAAAAGTCTTTCTGCACAGAGAAGTAGTGCAACTAAAACGCTAGCAATGTATTGTGAAACACAAGAAAGCATCTTATTGAGGATCAAAAATAGCGCTGAAAGAAAAGCGTCTAATAACGGCATTTTGTTTGATGCTAAGCGACCAAACAAAAAACAACGTCGGCAGATACATAGGTTTAATGCAAATAATCAGCATGATGTAGGAAATTAAGCAAAAGAAGTAAGCTTTATGAGCTTAATATGAGTGGCTTTAATGCATAAAACCATTTTTTTTTCAAATTCACCACCAATGCTCCACTAGTGAGTATTTTTCTGGCATAATTCCCATACTTTTTTTTGCTTTGCTTCACTTTGCGATCGGTTGAAAAGATGCATGGTGTTAAATACAGTCAAAGCGTGCGACTAGAATTCCTCAACAGGACCAACACTAATGACATCAATAGAAAATTCTTCTGTTACCATATTTAAAGATTTGTGCTCTGCTGAGCTAATAGAGTTAGCTCTTAAAAATGGAGAGGGGCACCTTACAGATACTGGAGCATTTCTATCGATCACTGGCAATAGAACTGGGCGATCGCCAGCCGACCGCTTTATCGTAGAAGAACCTTCCAGCAAAAATGCCATTGGATGGGGGCCGGTCAATCGTCCCTTTAGCCAAGAAAAATTCAATGAATTATGGAGCCGTGTAGAGGATTATATAGCTCAAAAAAACCGCTATATTTCTCGTCTGCATGTAGGGCAAGATGTTAGCCACTACCTGCCTGTTGAGGTGACTACTGAGACCGCTTGGCATAATTTATTTGCTCGTAACATGTTTATTCGTCCAGAAAAATACAACCCTTCAAATAAAGAGCCTTGGAAAATCTTACATTCTGCTAACTTCACGTGTGATCCAGTTCGCGACGGGACTAATAGTGAAGCAGTGGGGATTATCAACTTCGGCCAACGAAAAGTTTTAATTGCTGGGCTTAGGTATGCAGGTGAAATGAAAAAAGCTATGTTTTCAGTGCAAAATTTCTTACTACCTGAAAAAGATGTTATGCCAATGCATTGCGCTGCAAATGTCGGACAAGCTGATGACGTATGTCTATTTTTTGGCCTCTCTGGTACAGGGAAAACAACTCTTTCTGCAGATCCTGAGCGATACCTAATTGGCGATGATGAGCATGGTTGGAGCAAGGGTGCTGTATTCAATATGGAAGGTGGCTGTTACGCCAAAACAATTAATCTTAGCAAAAAAAATGAGCCTGTCATTTGGGATGCTATTCGCTTTGGCGCCATAGTAGAAAATATTGCAGTAACCAAGCATCGGACTGCCGACTATGATGACACGTCAATCTCTGAAAATGGTCGCTGCAGCTACCCGCTAGAGCACGTAGATTTACGCAGCAAGGACAACAGAGCCGGCGAACCCAAGAATGTTATCTTTTTAACGTGTGATGTCTCAGGTGTATTACCTCCGGTATCAATACTATCAAAAGAAGCTGCTGCTTATCACTTTCTTAGCGGATATACTGCACGTGTAGGTTCGACTGAAATGGGTGGAGAAAAAGGGATTCAGCTTACTTTCTCGACCTGCTTTGGTGCACCATTTATGCCTAGGCCTGCTAAGGTTTATGCAGAATTGCTAATGAAGCAGATAGAGAACTTTGGGAGCAAGGTATACCTAGTGAACACTGGCTGGACTGGGGGCTCTGGAGCATCTGATGGTGCTGGATCGCGCTTTCCGATTCCAGTGACCCGAAGCATTGTCGCCGCAATACAAAGTGGTGCTTTAGAAAGTTCTGATACCGTCAAATTACCAGTACTAAATTTAGAAATACCAACGAGTGTTCCGGGGGTTAGCAGTAATCTTCTTAATCCTCGAGACACCTGGGTCAACAAAGAGGCCTACGATGCGCAGGCACTTAAATTAGCCAAGCTATTTATTGACAATATTCAAAAATACAACGTATCTCGAAAAATTATTAAAGCGGGTCCGCAGATATAAATTATTAAATTTTTAGAGTGTTCTTGGTGATATAAAAGAGTGTCCATGCAGGTCGCTCTTTTATTCGTTTCGAGCACCTAGGGATAACCCTTTTTGGTAGCACTTTAAACTTTCTTCATGCTTGCAAAAATGCTCCATAATTCTTGCCAGATCTACATAAGCTTGAGATTGCGGCTTAATGGCTATTGAGCTCTCCAGATAATCCCGAGCCTTTCCCCATAACTGACATCTCCAGCTAAGACGGCCGAGAGTGAGCATTAGTTCAGCGCTATCTGGGTTACTGAAAAGCCAAGACTCAGCAAAGATCAATTGCTTCCGAGCATCCTCCCCCTCAACAACCCCATAGAGTTTAACCAAACGATCATCCCAGCACGTCTTCAAAAAAGCACGAAGCAATACTTCAGCATGAGAGCTCTCGTCGAGCTCATGCAAGCCAGCAGCATATTCTAGCAAGACTCTTTTTTCTTTTCTTAAATTTTTGGGAATTTTATGCCAAAAATTAATCAGATCTTCGCTCATACTAGCTTTCTGTGTAGAAATAGCAGTTAGCGAATAGGCATACACATCTCCTTCGATCTCCTGAAGCTCAATTTTACTAAATACTTTATAGCGGCTAAGTTCTGCTAATAATCTTCTTAAACTCTCCCAATCTTTCAAGCCTCTATAGGCCAAATAAAGCAAACGCAGGACAATGGGATGAGATGGAAATTTAACATAGAAGGGCTGAAGAATAGCTAATGCTTCTGCGTAAAGTTGCTCCCGCACACACATTTTTGCTCTAGCTAAGCCAGTAATTAAGTTATTGCCAGGGATTGACTTTTCGACATAACTCAGTAATTTATTAGCCCCCTTCTGATCTCCATCCTCATACGCTGCAATTGCTGCAACCAAGTAACTCAATAAAGGCAAGGTAGAGTTTTTCGCAGATTTCTCTAGAATTTTTCTAGCACTACCCCAGCGACCTTCGAAATACTGAAGCAGGCCCTGATTAACTAATAGCTGGTTACTTCTTATCTTTAAAGCAGCGCGCTCTTTAAAATATTTCTGGCCAGGCTCCATAATTAATCTAATCAAATTTTTTAACACCACAAAAAATACCGACAATATGCCTATGATTAGAAAAAAAGCCCAAAGCGTCATATCAATGGAGTAATTTCCATAGGCAATCAAAATATAGCCTCTATTCTGCGTCATTTGCCATGCGAGCATACCGCCAAGTAGAGTAACAATAATAACTATCAAGAGCGCCTTTCTCACTATTGAGACTCCACAGCGGCTGATTTTGGTTGCCCAGAAAATAACTGGCCATCTATATAATCCTTTAATATTTTTAATTCTGGGGAGATGTCAGGAAATTTTTGGATTATATTTTCCCCCTCAAGTCGAGACAGTTGTTCTAGATATGGCAAAGCCAATTGATTCAACTTAGCGTACTGGCTGAGCTGCTTGCTCGCTTTTTGCAAACTTTCCCTATAAATCGTTTCCTCCTCACGCAATAAGGCTACCTGGGCGTGCTCCAACAAAATAGCCAAACTGTACCTGAGGTAACGACTTTCGTCTGCCGACGGCATTGGAGAGAGAGGAACATCCAATTCTTGAATACGCACTAAGCCTGCCAGGCTAGCAAGTGCTGAATCAAAGCTATAAATAAGCATCTCTTGCCATCCTTCAGGTGCTGATGTAGTACTAATATTTATGGTACTGGCTTGCGTTACTTCTATAGGGTAATTAATCATAGGTAACTCAACCAGTTGGTCTGATAGCGCACCTAACTGGGTATATAAGCCCTCTCTATCTATTGTCGGAAATGAACGTAGTTTGGCAATGCTTTTAGCGATAGCTTCTCGAACTTCTGTCAGACCCAAGCTTTCCAAATCCCTTAAGACAAGATCTGCTGAAACTAGCAATTCAACTGCATTTTTCGAATTTTTTTCAGTGTCCAAGCGATGTCTGGCAAGTCGGGTTAAATACTCAGCTTCTGTTAATAATCCCATGTATCTTGGCGCGAAAGACGTCTCATTCAAGCGGCGAGCGTAGGCAGCGACCTGTGACTCTATATCTTCAAGAGCACTGGTAAACCTGATACTTTTTTCTTGATACTTGCGCTGCTCATCTTTAATTTCGCCTCCCAGACCTTTAATATAGATTTGATTATTTTTTAAGGTGGTCTGAATTTCTGCCTGCTGCTGTTGGAGCTGATAGATGAACCACCCTCCTACACTAAGAACTGAAAGAAATAAAAGGAGACACGCTATAAAAAATATCCACAGGCGCCACTTTCGGATCGAAACTCTTTTACCTGAAGGGAAATTTTTCGGCTGAGGTTTAATAGTCGACTTATCAGCCACTTCAGATTGACCAGAAGAGGTCTGTGTATTACTTGGTGTATTATCTTTATTATCCAATTAACTAGTCCCCACATATTTGATATGGCTGCTCGATTCACTTGCGCCAGAAGTTAGGCGTGACAGTAAAATAACAACTACATGCACCATCTTAATCCTTAACGCTGATTGCTGCACCATCCACTTAAAACCGAAATTATGTCTTCAGCAAGGGCGGAAGGAGCGCAAATTATATACTGGAACCCCATATTTTTTGCTAGCAAAGAAACTCTTTCACTTGGGACCAATAAAGGCAGCTTTTTTAGCTTATTCAGCCCTTCTCCTGGAATTTGAGATACAAGATGAGCTAATAATTCACCGCTATGAATAATGACGACACCCAATTTATTAGAGTAGAGCAGATCATTGATATTTCGAGTATAGTCTGTTGATATCTTTCGATGATATAGCTCACATTGGCTAACAACAGCACCACGAGAACGCAGCTGATCAGGCAACAATTGGCGTCCGCCAACACCAGAAAAAATTAATATTTTTTCACCAGCCAGTCTTTGCAGTGAAGTCAGTCCTAGCAACCCCTCGCTGCTAAATTCGCACTCTGGAAGCTCTGCATCAACATTATACTTTTTCAGTTCAGTTGCAGTAGTTTTGCCAACGGCATAGTATCGGGGGCCAACAGGTAAAACCTGAGGCATCAAATCGCTATTACGTTTCAACCAATCAACAACGAAAAATGTAGCGGCGCGACTCACAAAAATTGCTCGATCATACAAAAAAAGATTAAGTATGTAATGACTGATGAGGTCTTGATTCAAAGAGCTTTCTAGGGGGGTTATCTTCATAACAGGAAAATGATGGAGCAAGGCACCCTCTGCGATTAACTTGGCTGAAAGTATCTCGTCGCCATGCCCATCAGGCTGAATAGGCCTTACAAGCAATGCCTGCAATCCCTTTAAATGTTCCACCTACCAGTTATCTCCATAAACTTTTTTCAAAATATCTTCAGCCCCTTGGGCCAGCAATTTTTTGGCTAAATCTAAACCTAGTGCCTCTGCGTCTTTAGCTACACCTCTAACATCATTGCGAACAACCTGGCTTCCATCGGGGGACCCCACTAATCCTCGCAGCCAAATCTGGTCAGAATCCAAGCCTGTCAGGACTGCATATGCAGCAATAGGGGTTTGGCATCCGCCACGAAGATGGCGATTCATTGCCCTTTCAGCCATGATGCATTGGGCTGAAGGTAAATGGTGCAATTGGCACAGTAGCGCCCCTATCCTCTCATCATCGAGCCTAGACTCAATAGCAATGGTGCCTTGCCCTCCTGCTGGTAAAGATTTTTCTGGCGCTATACGCTGACTGATGCGTTCTGATAAACCTAATCTCACCAATCCTGCTGTAGCGAGAATAATCGCGTCGTACTCTCCGTTATCAAGCTTGCTCAGGCGGGTATTAACATTTCCTCTCAGTTCTTGAATATTAAGCCCTGGGAGGCGCTCCAAGAGCTGAGTCTTTCTGCGCAAGCTGGATGTTCCAACGCGGCTTCCTTTTGGCAAATCTTCTAAAGACACATAATGATTGGACACAAAAGCATCTGTTGGGTCTTCGCGCTCACAGATAGTTTGCAGTCCAAGGCCTAAAGGAAACTCCATTGGAACATCCTTCATAGAATGCACTGCAATATCAGCAAGCCCCTCAAGAAGCGCAACCTCAAGCTCCTTCACAAATAAACCTTTCCCTCCAATTTTTGATAGGGTTGTGTCAAGAATTTTGTCGCCACGAGTGGTAATGCCAACCAACTCAACCGAAAGATTAGGATGAATGCACTGTAGTTGAGATTTGATGTGATTGGACTGCCAAAGCGCCAAGGGGCTTTGTCGAGTTGCAATACGAACCATGGCAGTATCAGGTAGTGATGAAATCATGAGATATGGCAACCAAAACTATAAATAGAAAATTATATCAGATTGACCTAATAGCAGACATGTCTATCCAAAACTTAGCCAAAAAAAAGCATCTCGGCCATAAGATTTTCTTATAACGGCCAATCAATTTGGGTCCATAAAGCTAAATATAATAGCTTTGTTTGCACACAGAAACTCTTGCTTTGCTATAATCAAAAAAAGAGTATATAAAAATAACCGTCAGCAATCACAGAAGAGCCCGTTTATCCATGAGCAATAAAAAAGATACAAATCAGGCCTGGGGTGGTCGTTTCAACGAAGCAACGGACGACTTTGTAGCCAAATTTACTGCGTCCGTTGAATTTGACCAAAAACTTGCCCTTCATGATATACAAGGGTCCCTCGCTCATGCGGAAATGCTAACCAGTATAGATCTCTTGTCGCCAGAGGAGTTAGCAGCCATCAAGAAAGGTTTCAGTGACATACGAATGGAAATCGAAGCAGGAACATTCGAATGGCATCTGGCCTTAGAAGATGTCCATATGAATCTAGAGGCTGCTCTTACAGAAAAAATTGGTGGTATTGGGAAAAAATTACATACTGGCAGGTCAAGAAATGATCAGGTTGCCACTGATCTTCGGCTTTGGCTGCGTGATGAAATAGACCTTATCAGCAAAGAACTAAGTCGCCTCCAGCGCGCCCTAGTAGATCTGGCCGAAAAAGAATCGGCAACTATTATGCCTGGATTTACACATCTTCAAACCGCACAACCTATTACTTTTGGGCATCACCTCATGGCATGGTTTGAAATGCTTGACAGAGACCATGGTCGCCTCATAGATTGCCGAAGACGAACCAATCATTCTCCATTAGGGGCGGCAGCTTTAGCAGGAACAACATATCCTATAAATCGTAAAATGACGGCTACATTGTTAGGCTTTGATGAACCAATGAATAACTCACTAGATGCTGTAAGTGATCGTGATTTTGCTATTGAATTCTGCTCATTTGCTAGCATATTAATGACTCACCTTTCTCGCGCGTCAGAAGAATTGATACTGTGGAATTCTGCACAATTTAACTTCATAGATCTTCCGGACCGTTTTTGCACTGGCTCATCTATTATGCCGCAGAAAAAAAACCCTGATGTTCCGGAACTAGTGAGAGGAAAAACTGGGAGAGTGAATGGCAACCTGATAGCTTTGCTGACTCTCATGAAATCACAACCATTGGCTTACAATAAAGATAATCAAGAAGATAAAGAGCCATTGTTTGATACCGTCGCGACGGTCAAAGATTGTTTGCGAGCACTTGCTAACATGGTGCCTGCCATTAAGTCCAACCAAAAATCTATGACTGAGTCTGCTCGACGCGGATTTGCCACAGCCACAGATCTGGCCGACTACTTAGTAAGAAAAAATATAGCTTTTCGAGATTCTCATGAAATAGTTGGAAAAGCTGTTGCATATGGGCTTTCAATAAACAAGGATCTATCAGAAATGTCCCTAAGTGAGCTTCAACAGTTCTCTACTGTAATTGAAGCCGATGTGTTTAACGTGCTTACACTCGAAGGCTCTGTTGCTGCCAGAAATCATATTGGTGGCACAGCGCCAAAACAAGTGAGACTGGCAACAAAAGCAGCAAGAAAGAAAATGGGTGCAATCTAAAATACCTCTGATTAAAATAAATACTGGACATCACTAAATATCAAACACTATTTCTCCACCATGCTGTTCAAAACAAACACGATGCAGCAATAGACCCAAAGTTTCGCTAGTTGTCGTGCAAATCCAAGAGCCACTAACATGGTTGCAGTAATAACCACCCGACTTTGCAGCTATCCAAATTTGAGCTTGAGTAGGCTGTCTAGAAACAATCACTTTAGACCCATTGATTTCAATAGTAAGAGTTAAAACTCCAGCTGAAGTTTCGTAATCTATATCCTCAGGACTGCTGTCAACAGCCTCCTCAATGGCTAGCATTATCTCGTCGCAATGATTGTTAAATTCCATTTCATTCATGTTTATAGGCCATTTTTAATATATTTATCAATTGTCAGCGGTATATCCGATTGAGTGTAGTAGGCATCAGCCGGTATACTCAAGAATAACTTAATAAAAAAAATACAGGTTTCTCTATATGCAGCGCTATTTTGTATCGATATTATTAACATTAGTGGCCACTATGTGTCTGACTGGTTGTGGCATTAAAGGTCCATTATACCTTCCCTCGGAACCCATCCAAGTAATCATATCTAATTCAGAGGACCCTGCAGAAAAGGCAAGGACCAAAGGGTTGGAAGACACTGAAAAAAACGGCAACTAATCTATGGCACATTTCTATTACAATCATGGCGAAATGTTTGCTGAAAATGTAGCCTTGGAAACAATTGCTGAGAACTACGGTACTCCAACCTACGTTTACAGTCGTTCGGCTTTAACAGAACATTTTTTAGCTTATCAAGCAGCTCTGGCTAACCGGTCTCATCTAATTTGCTATGCTGTAAAAGCCAACTCTAATATCGCAGTTCTTAACGTCCTGGCACAACTCGGAGCAGGCTTCGATGTTGTCTCAGGGGGTGAGCTGGAACGTGTTATAGCTGCAGGCGGTGACCCCAAAAAAATAATTTTTTCTGGGGTTGGCAAGAAGCCTAGTGAAATGGAAAAGGCGCTAGCCATAGATATACATTGTTTTAATGTCGAATCTGAAGCTGAGCTCGATGTACTTAATGCTGTTGCAAGAGCATGCGGAAAAATAGCTCCGATTTCTTTGCGAGTAAATCCAGATGTGGATGCTAACACTCATCCATATATTTCGACCGGGCTGCGTGAAAATAAATTTGGTATAGATATACATGAAGCATTAGAGGTCTATTTAAAAGCAGCACAAATGGAATCTCTGAACATTATTGGTGTGGACTGCCATATAGGCTCACAATTGACAGAAACAGAACCTTTCATAGATGCTCTAAGTCGAGTACTAACACTAGTAGACAGGCTGCAAGATCATGGGGTCAATCTAAAGCATTTAGACCTAGGAGGCGGACTTGGCGTTTGCTATAAAGATGAAATTCCCCCTCGCACTGATGATTATATCAAAGAAATACTCCTCCATTTGGATAAAAGAGACCTAACCCTAATATTAGAACCAGGTAGATCTATTACTGCAAATGCAGGCATACTACTAACTACTGTTGAATACCTAAAGCCAGGGCAAGAAAAGAATTTCGCCATTGTTGATGCAGCAATGAACGATATGATTCGACCAGCCCTTTACCAAGCCTGGCTAGCCATTGATCCTGTAACCCCTAGAGTGGGGATTGCAAGAAAATGGGACGTCGTAGGTCCCATCTGCGAGACTGGTGATTTTATAGGCAAGGATAGAACACTGACAATAGCGCAAGGAGATTTACTCTGCATTAAATCTGCAGGAGCCTATGGCTTTTCTATGAGCTCAAATTACAATAGTAGAGGCAAGGCAGCAGAAATAATGGTCGATGGTGACAACATCCATGAAATTAGACAGAGAGAGAATTTTAAGGACCTAATGCGCGGGGAATCATTAATATCCGATTATAAAGAATAAGCCTGATGCAAACCGATAAAAATGAAAAGATGTGAAGTGGAACAAACATAATGCCGGACTAAATATGTTGCTTAAATTTACAAAAATGCACGGCCTTGGTAATGATTTTGTGGTGATTGATGCTATATCTCAACACATAACCATCACACCAGAAATAGCTAAAAAATTAGGTGACAGGCATTTTGGTGTAGGTTGTGACCAAATTCTGGTGGTAGAGCCTCCAAGCCAACCAAATATAGATTTTCGTTATCGCATCTTCAATAATGATGGCACAGAAGTAGGGCAGTGTGGTAATGGCGCACGCTGCTTTGCCAAATTTGTTCACGGGCGAAAACTCACAGGGAAAAATAACATTCTGGTTGAAACCGCAAGTGGTGTCATCGAGCTAAAACTACAAAGCGACCAGACGGTAGAGGTGAACATGGGCTTACCTTTACTTGACCCCAAGGATATCCCTTTCATAGCTGAGCAGCACAAAATCCTTTATGAGATTTCTACTGAAAACTTAAAGTTATCAATCAGTGCTGTCTCCATAGGCAATCCCCATGCTGTGTTAAGGGTCGATGATGTCTGCTCGGCCTCAGTGCAATCCTTGGGTCATACTATTGGGAACCATAGTCTATTCCCAAAGCAAGCGAATGTAGGATTCATGCAGGTAGTCAATTCTCATGAAATTAACTTGAGAGTTTATGAGCGAGGAGTGGGAGAAACTTTGGCTTGCGGGTCTGGAGCATGTGCAGCAGTTGTAGCAGGTCAGCTACAAGGCCTGTTGGAATCTCCTGTCACAGTAAACCTAACCGGTGGCAGCCTGACTATTGAATGGCTGGGTGATGGCCATCCAGTCATTATGACTGGTCCAGCAAGCTCGGTGTACCAAGGGCAGATAAACGTATGACCAAATCTTCCGATAAACCGAAAAATAATAGAATTCTAAGTCCTGCAATAATCAAAGATTATCTCCAAGCTAATCCAACTTTCTTTGATGATAACCCAGATATATTAGAGTTTATCTCTCTCCCACACAAAAATGGAGGAGCAATTTCACTCATTGAACGCCAGATTTCTCTATTAAGAAAGCGCGACCTTGAGCTATCAAATCATATTTCTGGTTTGTTGGGCAGAGCTCAAGATAATGAACAGTTATTTAAAAAAACCTCGCGATTAATAGTCTCACTTATTTTTGCTACTAACTTAACTGCGGTTATTGATGCTCTATCTAAAAGTCTTAGCACTGATTTTCAAGTTGAATTTCATCAACTTGTCTTATTTGGCGAGTACAGCTTAACGCCAACCCCTCATGCAAGAATTATTGCCATGAAAGCGGCAAAACTTCAGATAGGCTCTTTGATAGAGAGAAAAGCGCCTCTTTCTGGGATATTAACCAATAAGGAGCTTCATTTTATTTTTGAGGGCAGAAGCAAAGAAATACAATCTACAGCCACAGTAATCCTCTCCAATGGACCAGTGTTTGGAATCCTTGCGATCGGGAACTCTGACCCAAACTATTACAATAACGCTATAGATACCTTATTTTTTAGCCAAATAGCTGAAGTTCTGAGTCAGCTCATTCCTGTTATGTTAAACAAACCTTAGTCATCCTAAACAATGAATCTCTCTCTGAACCAGCGGATCAAAGAATTCGAACAACATCTCCGAACAGAGCGCCGCTTATCGCCTCATACTACCAGTAATTACTCACGCGACCTCAAAAAACTTACCCTTTGGTGCTCCAAGAAATCTCTGATAGAGCCCGAACAGCTAGATAGCCAAAATATAAGAGAATGCCTAATGACTTTACACAGAGAGGGTCTGGGTGGTCGAAGCATTCAAAGATGGTTATCCTCACTTCGTACGTTTTTTAACTATGGGCTAAAAAATCAATGGATTTCATTTAATCCTGCAGATGGGATTGTTGCGCCGAAGTCGCCAAAAAAATTACCAAAAACTTTAGATGTAGACCAGGTGAATCAATTTTTATCGCTTAGTGCGACCAGCTGGATCGACTATAGAGATCACGCCATAATTGAATTGCTATACTCTTCAGGATTAAGGCTCGCCGAGCTGGCGGACCTGAACCTCACAGATATCGACTTAAAGGAAGCAACTATTACCGTAACCGGCAAAGGAAGAAAAACTCGGCAACTACCTGTTGGCAGTCAAGCCTTGAAAGCAGTAAAATACTGGCTAAAACACCGTCAAGAGTTAAAATCAACCGGCCTGCAGGCGATGTTTCTCAGTTTACAGGGGAGACGTCTTTCCCCAAGAAGCATTCAAGATAGGCTGAAAAAAATTAGTGTGCGGCAAGGAATGCAAGGAAAAGTTCATCCGCATATGCTGCGTCACTCGTTTGCCAGTCACTTGCTTGAGTCAAGTGGTGACTTGCGCGCAGTGCAAGAACTATTGGGCCACCAAAATATATCGACAACTCAGGTCTACACTCATCTAGACTTCCAGCATCTTGCAAAGGTCTATGATAAAGCCCATCCGAGGGCTGGAAGAAAGAAGAGTAGCTAAATCTTTAAAAATAAAACTCTTCTTTTATATCGCCTCGCTACCAGTTTCACCTGTCCGAATACGGATCACCTGCTCAAGCGAAGTAACAAATATTTTCCCATCACCTATTTTTCCTGTATGAGCTGACTTAGAAATAGATTCGATGACAGAGTCTACTTGATCATCATCTACGGCAATTTCTAGTTTCATCTTGGGCAAAAAATCAACTATATACTCTGCGCCTCGATAAAGTTCTGTATGGCCCTTCTGGCGACCGAATCCCTTAACTTCAGAGACCGTTATACCCTGTACCCCAAGATCAGCAAGCGCTTGACGCACATCATCTAATTTAAAAGGTTTAACAACTGCGGTAATAAGCTTCATATGGCCATCCTAGTAATCTTGGTGTGGTTTTTACGTACATAATAAAAAGATACTTTTTTCATTAAAACGTTGCACTCTCGATTCACGTAATTTTTTAAACGATCTAAACTAACTAAATACTGTCATATAACCCTAGTTTATTGCAAATAAAAAAAGAGAAGATGCATAACATCTCCCCCTTTCTGTTTTTAACTACTTAAAGTGCGTAGCTAAAAATTTACTTCACAAATTCTGGGTAAGCTGCTAAGCCACACTCACTTGCATCTATACCATCAACTTCTTCCTGTTCAGTTACACGTATACCGATTACTGCCTTGATAATGGCCCAAACGATAAAGCTTGTAACAAAAGTCCAAGCAAAAATGACAACTATGCCGGTCAACTGACCCATTAGCGTAGCGCTATCATTGGCGGACAAACAGACTGCTAAAAGACCCCAGATACCCACCACACCATGGACAGAGATGGCTCCGACAGGATCGTCAATTTTGATTTTATCCATGAATAGCACTGAGAACACAACGATGATTCCACCGATAGCACCAATAAGTGTTGCATAACCAGCAGTCCAAGCGAGTGGTTCTGCTGTGATCGAAACCAGACCAGCTAAAGCACCGTTAATAGCCATCGTTAGATCTGCCTTACCAAACAATAATTGGGAGGCAATCAGAGCAGCTATTAATCCACCAGCAGCAGCAGCATTAGTGTTTACAAAGATATCAGCTACAGCATTAGCTTCACCGATATCAGAAACTTTTAGCTCCGATCCACCGTTGAAACCAAACCAGCCCATCCATAAGATAAACATACCAATAGCAGCTAAGGGTAAATTAGATCCGGGGATAGCGTTTACTTTACCATCTGACGTGTATTTTCCTTTACGTGCCCCAAGCAGCATGACGCCAGCAATAGCAGCTGTTGCGCCACAAAGATGCACTACTCCGGAACCTGCAAAATCTTGAAAACCGGCTGCATCAAGAAATCCGCCACCCCATTTCCACATACCTTGCATTGGATAAATAAACCCAGTCAACACTACAGCGAACAACAAAAATGACCAAAGCTTCATGCGCTCAGCAACAGCACCCGAGACGATCGACATTGCAGTTGCAACAAAAACCACCTGGAAGAAGAAGTCTGACGCACCAGAATAGTAAATGTCACCATTGCTAGCTAATACTTCTTCAGCTGTAGAGTTTGAAATGATATTTCCAAACCAGACATCCGGAAGATATCCGCCTGCACTTCCGCCATACATGATTGCATAGCCCATCACTAAATACATAACACATGAAATAGAATACAGCGCTATGTTTTTGGTTAAGATTTCAGTAGTGCTTTTAGCACGAACCAAACCAGCTTCTAGCATAGTAAAGCCCGCAGCCATCCACATAACTAACGCACCGCATATTAGGAAGTAGAATGTATCCAGCGCATATTTTACTTCAATTAATTCAGGACTCATTTTATCTCTCCTGTTAGTTAAAGTGCTTCCGCACCAGTTTCACCAGTACGGATACGTATTGCCTGTTCTATACTGGTAATAAATATTTTTCCATCGCCAATTTTTCCGGTATGAGATGCAGTAGTAATAGCTTCCACTGCCCCATCCACCATCTCATCAGAAACAGCCACTTCGATTTTCACCTTCGGCAAAAAATCAACAACATATTCAGCACCGCGATAAAGCTCTGTATGGCCTTTTTGACGACCAAAGCCCTTCACTTCAGATACTGTAACCCCTTGTGCGCCTAGGGCAGACAGCGCCTCTCGCACATCGTCTAGCTTGAAGGGTTTAACAATTGCTGTAATCATCTTCATCATATTTCTCCTTCATTAAGAAAGATGGCGTTTTCTGTAACCACAGAAAACGCCATTCGTTTAATTACATGCTTTTGCTCACTGAAAAGATTGCTGAGCTATCACACCAATCACTACCCCAACATTCCTTGGAGCCAATATCTGTATCAACGAAGCTAAGCGCGAAGTCTAGACCAAACATAGATTTACCGATTGTGACAGAAAAGTCTGTATAGCTATCTTCCCCGTCACCCAAAAATGCTTCCATTGAATCAGAAAGGTCAGAGTCATCACTAGCAGTTTCGAAGTCATTGAATCCCACGTGGAGGTCTAAGCTGAAGTCTGAGGGAAGACTGTAGCTATAATCAACATAGACATAATTAAACTCACCTGTTTCTTGCCAGTAGTCGTCAGAGTAAGCGTAGCCTAAGGTAAAATCTTTATATCCAAGACTTCCGTATATTTCTACATAATCAAGGTCACGATCTTTGTTATAGGTGCCAGAAGAAAAATTTGTAGGACTAGAGCCTGGATAATCATAGTAGATGACACCCACGTCATAAGAAATTTCTTCTGTGAGATTGCCGCCATAACCACCGTAGTAGTCTAGTTCCATCTCAGGATCTGCATTTCCAGCTAGCTCAAAATTAACTGTTGAAGCCCAGGTACCTAAATAAAGGCCATTATCAAAAGCAAGGTCAAATCCGCCCTGTAATGCTGGTCCTGTATCATTTTGCGAAATACCGCGAAATTTATAGTCAGTAGCTAGTGTGACATTTGCCGATGTCTCATAAGCTTGTGCTGCCATTGGCACAGCTAACGCTAACGCGGTTAAAGTAAGTGTTTTTTTGAATAGTTTCATGCTTTATTTCCCCAATTAAAGTTTTTGTTAGTAATTTACTGAATGGTACATAATGAATAATGCATATAACGTGCCAACTTTTTAAAACATAGGAAAAATAAGTAAAAATCAAGGAGCTCGCCAGTCAATTGCACTAAATTAGGGCGCTATTAGGTAGCCTAATAAGAAAATTGCACCGAAACACAGATTTTCCTATACGGCACCTCATCAGCATAGTTTTTGCACATAAAGTAAATTTAAGATTAAACTAGTGCAACGCATTACCATCTAGGGGAATAGATATGAAGCCAAATGAATTGCTCGATCAGTTTTTACATCAATTTAATAATGTTTTAGCGCCAGGTGCTGAAACATTAAGCAAAGAAGTCCAACAAAAAATGCGCGCAACTGCGCAAGCCACTTTTGATAAACTGGACCTAGTGACACGGGATGAATTTGATGCGCAGCGAGCGGTACTGCATCGCACTCGGGAGCAGCTCGAAAACATAGAAGTGCAGCTCGCAGAAATAGAATCACGCCTAGACATCAAGTATAAATAGAATTTATTAAGGCTGAGCTACAGTATAAAAGGTAAGCGTTTTTCTACTGCAATTTCCTCTGGCGACAGCCTACAACTATAAGCAATCACCTCTACACCTGCAGAAAGAGCCTGTTGCATTACCTGAGCGTAATAAGGATCTATCTCATCAGCTAACCCTACGGTTTTAGCGCCAGTATGCTGAACACAAAACACCAGTATCGAGCGATGACCTTGATCTACCATCTTGATTAACTCTCGCAGATGCTTGACGCCTCTTTTAGTGACAGCATCAGGAAATAGGATGCGTCCGCCCCCAATACTAAACGTCACATTTTTGACCTCCACATAGCACTCTTGGCCCGCTTTACTGAGAAGAAAATCAATACGACTTTTTTCACTTCCGTACTTTACTTCCGCACAAATGTCTTCATAGCCCTGCAGTTCCTTAATTATTCCGCATTCGATGCCTTCTCTTACTAAATAATTAGAGCGCTGCGTGTTAACCCCGCACAAAAACCCCTCTGGAGTAACTGTTAGCTCCAAAGTACCGAGCAGCTTTCGATGCGGTTTATCGGTTCGAGAAAACCAACATAGCCCACCCTCAGCCCAGCAATTCCTCATGGATCCAGTATTAGGGCAATGAACTGTCATCTCTTCTCCATTAGCCAGCCTTATATCAACCATAAATCTCTTATAGCGCTTTAATATAAAAGCCTGCTCGAAATAAGGATAAATTTTCACCTACAGAGCCTTTTTTCTATTAAATGTTTCGTAAGCATCTTTTTTAATAAAAGTTAGCATTTTTATGCGCCAAATATCTTTTAACTAAATTCCAAATACTCCTTCATCGTAATGAAAATATAAAGTGGGGGAAAGGGATGCTCAATGCAACTAGCAGCTCTATTTCTCGAAATAAATACCGCTCCATTTTAATTTCTAATACTCAACTAGGCATACGTAGATGCAAAGCATCCTCCCCTCTCCTAGAGTTTCTCATAGAGAGCACACGTGATCACCTATATTTGGCTAGCGATATTATTGATGGACGACAGATAGCAAACAGGACTTATTAGCCTGATACCTAGTAATGGTGAATTTGAAATATTTGATTATTTCAATGAAAAAGCTGACCAAGCCAGCTCAAAAGATGGCCGAGATCACAGAGAAGTCTTTTTTCGGAAGACCGCAGCTTGGTGCGGAAATTACGATGACGTATTTAAAAAGATAACTGACCTGTCAAAAATTTTATATTTTTATAATACTTACCAGAACTCCCATTCATCAGATTATTACCTTATATTTATGATTTTAAACACTTTTCTGATATTTTATTGCTTTGATGATAAGATTTTTTTTGATTTCAAGTAAAAAAATTTCTTTTTTTACTTGAAAAAAATACCATCTAGCACTATAAACCACGGTCTTAAAATTTAACGAGCGCTTGAACTCATGCCAAAGAAAGCAGAAATAACCCCAGCTAGCTCACTTCATGGTTTTATGCCTTATGCTGAAGCCGAAGTTGAGGAATATATGAATGAAAAACAAGAGCTACATTTTAAAAATATTCTGCGCGCCTGGAAGCAGGAGTTAATGGAAGAAGTTGATCGCACCGTCAGTCATATGAAAGACGAGGCTGCTAATTTTCCAGACCCTGCTGATAGAGCCACCCAAGAAGAGGAATTTAGTTTAGAGCTAAGAACGCGAGATCGCGAAAGAAAGCTCATCAGAAAGATTGATACAACAATTGAGCGTATCAAGTGTCGAGATTATGGATTCTGCGGCCAATGCGGAGTAGAGATCGGTGTTCGCAGGCTAGAGGCGAGACCCACTGCAGACCTGTGCGTCGACTGCAAAACACTAGATGAGATCAAGGAAAGGCAGCTTACCGGTGGCTAACTATTGGCTAGCACTCAATTTAATTTTATGCCTGTGGCTATAAAACCAGGTAGTTCCGCTTGTCATTACGTAGGAAGGTTTGCTCCCTCCCCCACTGGCCCGCTTCATTTTGGATCACTAGTGAGCGCAGTGGCCAGCTACTTGGATGCAAAAGCAAATAAAGGTGAGTGGCTTGTCAGAATCGAAGATATAGATCCCCCAAGAGAATCCAGTGGATCATCTGACAAAATTTTACGACAACTTCAAGAACATGGACTGCAATGGGACAGAGAAGTTTTGTATCAAAGTCATCGCACAGAAGCATATCTATCCGCACTCAAGACACTGAAGCGGTCTGGTTTAATATTTTCTTGTCATTGCAGCAGGCAACAACTAAAAGAGTACGCTGCTACTCACAGCTACCCTTGCCCCCCTACTAGTTCTTCTACGCTGTCTTCTCTGCGGCTGCTTGCAGAAGATAATAAAATAATTATATTTGATGACATATTTCAAGGCCAACAAAGACAATCCATAAAAGAAGAGGTCGGCGACATGGTGCTTTGTCGCAAAGATGGATTATATGCGTACCAGCTTGCTGTAGTGATTGATGATTGCTTCCAGAAGATAACTCATGTTATTCGTGGCAGTGACCTGCTGGAGTCAACACCAAGGCAAATTTATCTACAAAATCTACTAAAATTCCCAACACCGACCTATGGTCATGTTCCGATAGCTGTCGATAAAGAAGGCAGGAAGCTCAGCAAACAAAATTTAGCGCCTTCTTTAGGCTGTCAGGCAGCCACAAAAAATCTAACCAACGCTATTAGCTGGCTTGGTTTATCTTTACCTGATAAATTGTCTAAAACTAACCATTGTGACGAATTATTAGCGTGGGCAACAGCCCACTGGAATCACGACAAAGTTCCTCGGATGCAACAGAGCCAAAATCCTGATAACCTGAAGTAACAATCAGATTCAAAATCATATAGACCAACATAAACCTGCAGTCCAGATTGTATTAGATTGTATTAGGCGATATTCTATTGTGGCGCCTTGATATAGTGTGATTTTCTAGTCAACTTAAGGTTGCTGAGGCCTGAAATACCAGAACACAAAAAACTTCAAACATGACTCATATGAAATGCTAAAAAAACTTTCAAATATTTTCAGATCCAACCCTTCACGAGTCAAGACTAAGCCTCATATGTTGAAATCAGGGCAGCATAACCTTTCTTCTAAAAAAATAAACTCTGGTGCTGTAAAAGTTGTGGAGCAACTCCAATTAAGTGGCTATGAGGCCTATCTAGTTGGCGGTTGCATTCGCGACCTAATGATGGACATCAAGCCGAAAGATTTTGATGTAGCGACTAATGCAACACCAGAGCAAGCCAAGCAGTTATTTCATCGCTCCCGTATCATAGGCCGTCGATTTCAAATTGTGCATGTACGAGCAGGCTCTGAAATCATAGAGGTGACGACATTTCGTGCTCAGCATACAGGCACAAAAAATCAGCCAGGAAAATCCCAACACTCCTCCAAAGGAATGCTGCTTCGAGACAATATCTTCGGCTCTGTTGGAGAAGATGCTATTCGGCGAGACTTTACAATGAACGCTCTCTACTATTGCCCTCAAAATAATAACATATTTGACTACACTGACGGGCTGTCAGATATCAATAATCGACTTATACGCATCATTGGAAATGCCTCTGAACGATATAGAGAGGATCCAGTCAGAATGCTTAGAGCGCTCCGTTTTTCGGCCAAACTTGGCTTTTCAATTGAGGAAGGCTCTTCTGCAGCCATACACAAGTTACGCCTATTGTTGGCCGACATACCTCCTGCAAGGCAGTTTGATGAAGTTCTTAAGCTGTTTATGCATGGGTATGCCTTAGCAGGCTTTCATTTATTGCGAGAATATAAAATATTTGGCATTTTATTTCCTGCGACAGAAGCTGCCTTGGAGGGTGAATCAAACTATTACTTGAAATTTATTGAGCAAGCTTTAATCAATACCGATAAACGCATTCGAACAAACCAACGGGTTACTCCTGCATTTTTATTTGCAGCATTACTCTGGCCTGCACTAAAAGAGCGAGAGGGGAAAGATCATCAAACAGAAAAAGTTAATATTTTCTCTTTGCATTCAGCTGCAGGGAATATCATCACTGAACAATGCCAGCGATTAGCAATACCTCGTCGATTTACTCTACCCATGAAGGAAATTTGGGAGCTCCAGCTTCGACTGCCACGTCGTGCAGGTAACCAGGCTTTCAAGTTATTGACCAATAAGCGTTTTCGCGCAGGCTACGACTTCCTATTGCTACGAGAAGACGCCGGGGAAATTCAACCTGAGTTAGGCCACTGGTGGACAGTTTTTCAAGATGCAGAGGAGGCGGATCAGAAAGAAATGGTTGGTGCAGTCCAATCACTGAAAAATAAGCCTTCCAAAAAATCAATCCACAAAAAGCCTTCCTCCCATCAGAAAACCTAAGCTATGAGCCAAACTGCATATATTTCTATTGGCAGTAATCTGGGCAACCCGCATCAACAAGTTTTAGCGGGGCTGGCTAAGCTGGGGCTAATTGAGGCCACTCGAGTAGTTGTCTCATCCCCCTGGTATCTTAGTCTGCCTATGGGACCAAAAGATCAACCAAACTATATCAATGGCGTTGCGAAAATTTTCACTCAGTTAAATCCAGGACAACTTTTAGCAGCACTACAGAAAATTGAAGATACGCATGGAAGAGTTAGAAGTCAGCGCTGGGGGCCGCGCACACTCGATTTGGACATCTTGCTCTATGGATGTCAAGTCATCGACAAAGAACACCTAAAGATACCTCACCATGGCCTGAAAACAAGAAATTTTGTATTAATACCACTAGCAGATATTGCACCGAAGTTAGTTCTACCAGATGGAATCAGTTTAGATTCACTATTGGAAGTTTGCTCGCCAGAAGGTATCGTTCCTCTTGCATCAGGAGATATTAGTGACACAATTGGACAATAACCCAGCTTCATCAGTTACTGAAAAAGATCAATCACCTCGCTTTATAGCTGTAGAGGGGGCCATTGGGGTAGGGAAAACAACTCTAGCTAGAAGATTAGCTAATAGTTTTAACTGCAAAACTCTTTTAGAGCAGCCTGAAGAAAATCCTTTTTTGGAACGCTTTTATCAGGACCAAAAGACAGGGGCTTTGCCTGCTCAGTTATACTTTCTATTTCAGCGTGTACGAAAAATTCAAGAAATACGTCAAAGCGATATGTTTCAGCAGGTCCAAGTGGCAGACTTCCTAATGGAAAAAGATCAACTATTTGCCCAGATAACCCTCGACAGCGAAGAGCTAAAACTTTACCAGACCGTTTACAAGCAACTAACTATTGACGCACCTACACCTGATTTGGTTATCTACCTGCAAGCCCCAACAGATACACTACTAAGTCGCATCCAGCATCGTGGCATTCAGTATGAAAAGCCTATTAATAGGGATTATTTGCGTCGATTGAACGAGGCTTACACACACTTTTTCTATTACTACGATAATGCGCCCTTATTAATTGTAAACGCTGCCGAAATAGATCTCGCTAATAGCAAGCAAGACTATCAAGGCTTGCTTGATTATATGCTCAATATTCGATCTGGACGTCATTATTATAATTCTCGACCCTTTTTATAACGGCTACTATTAAGCCAAAAATAGGATAAAACCATGGTTGCAGTTACCATAAATGCTCTACATGAGCTAAAAAAGCATGATAAAAAATTTCCTGTTATTACGGCTTACGATGCATCGTTTTCTAGGCTAGCTCATAATGCAGGCATTGATGTTATTTTGGTGGGAGATTCACTAGGAAATGTAGTGCAAGGTCACGATAGTACTATTCCTGTAACTATGGGTAATATGATTTATCACACTGAAGCTGTACGTCGTGGAAGTGCAAAATCGTTTGTTATTGCTGACCTCCCGTTTATGGCCTTTTCTAGCGAAGCGCAAACACTAGATCATTCAGCATTACTCATACAGGCTGGCGCCAATATGGTAAAACTAGAAGGTGGGGCCTGGCTTTGCAACACAGTACAGATGCTTAGTGAACGAGGAATACCTATTTGTGGACACTTGGGGCTGACACCACAATCAGTACACAAGCTCAGCGGCAACAAAGTGCAGGGACGAGGGGAAGAGGCTACAGAAAAAATTATACAGGATGCCTTGCGCCTAGAAGAAGCAGGGGTAGACTTATTGGTTCTTGAGTGTGTGCCTTCTACGCTAGGCAGTAAGCTAACCGCGGCACTGAATATACCGATTATTGGAATAGGTGCGGGAGCTGACACTGATGCACAGGTTCTAGTTGTCTATGATATGCTTGGGCTGTCTCCAAGCATACCCACATTTTGTAAAAATTTCTTAGAAGATACTGATAACATAGAGGCTGCTCTAAAATCATACGCGGAAGATGTTAGATCAGGTAGATTTCCTGGCCCAGAACATACTTTCTCATAACTACTCTTTCTGTGTTATGGTTTTTTTGAGCAGATTTATTTTCCATTAAAAGTTCCATAAATTTACTATTATCCTGAATTAAAAATATTGAATATAATCACTTTTTATGAGGCCAAACCGGGTGTTTTTGCATCACTGCAAGAAAAAATTCTACACTTAAAAAATAGGCTAGCCAGCGACGTAATTTCGGGTATGGACTGGCATCAAACCATACTTTATCTACAAGAGAAAACTGCCTGACAAAAGGAAAGATTGCTACATCAGCTAGGCTAATTCTGGGCCCCAACAAATATTGTGTTGCCGTCAATTTTTGCTCCAAAGAGGTCAGAAAAATCTCTGCCTGTGCTCGATAGTATTCTATAGTATGTTCGGGATACCGATCTGAATACTTATAACGGTCTAAAGATTCTTTAAATAAACTATCATTGTTTTGAATAATCTCATCTAATTCAGCAGACTTGGCTGAAAAATACCACTGATCTGGATCACTTTGATCTAACGCCCAATGCATAATTACACAGCTTTCGTCTAACACATTGCCATCTGGAAGAACTAATACAGGAACAGTACCTTTCTGCGATACTCTCAGCATATCCATGGGCTTGTCTCGTAGCAGAACCTCCCTTAGCTCTACTTCAATACCTGCATAAAATAGCGCCATTCTGGCTCGGATTGCATAAGGACAACGACGAAAAGAATACAATATAGGCAACATGGCAACATAAACTCACTAAAAAATTAACTTATAATAACCTCTAACTGATTATACTTTTTTACATACAAAATATTATAAAATAACATAATGAATATTCTTCCTCATATTGAAATTAATCCTGAAAAAAAAGCTGACTCCACTATTATCTGGCTGCATGGCTTAGGTTCTAATGGGCACGACTTTAAAGCTATTATTCCAGAGCTAGAACTTCCTACTCACAACCGAATAAGGTTCATCTTTCCTCACGCACCAACAATACCAGTAACCATTAACAGCGGCCATATGATGCCTGCTTGGTACGATATTTTAGAGATGACCTTTGATCGAAAAATAGATAAAAAACAATTAAAAAAATCAGTCAAAGCGGTGCATGCGATAATAGACAGAGAGATACAGAGAGGCATTAATAGTCAAAGAATCATTATTGCGGGATTTTCTCAAGGTGGAGCTGTCGCGCTAGATGCTGCGCTCACTTATACCCGAAGTTTAGCTGGTCTTCTAGGAATGTCTACCTACTTTCCTACTGCCAATTCCATCGATATAGCTCCAGCCAACCAAGATCTGCCTATTCAGTTATTTCACGGTGTTTATGATGCTATTGTTCCAGAAACTCACGGCCAAAAAAGTATTAAGACCCTATCGGCTTTAGGCCTCAAGCCGGGCTATCAAACCTTTATGATGGAGCACAGCCTATGTATGGAAGAAATAATAGCTATATCGAAGTGGGTGCAAGCCTTAATAGGTACTGTTAATCGCCCCAGCGGGGAATAATATCTTGCTTTATATCCAAATGATCAAGGATTCTAGCAACAACAAAATCTATTAAGTCGTTAATGGTTTTTGGGTTCTGATAGAAACCAGGCATAGCAGGCAATATAGTTACCCCTAACCGCGCTAATTTCAGCATATTTTCTAAATGAATTTCCGATAAAGGTGTTTCTCTTGGCACAACGATTAATTGGCATTTTTCTTTAATCACAACATCTGCGGCTCGCTCAATTAGATTATTGCTGGCGCCAGAAGCAATAGCAGATAGAGTACCACCACTAGCAGGGCAGATAACCATCGATTCTGGCGCAGAAGAGCCGGAAGCGACAGATGAAAACCAATCTTTGGCAGTGTTTACTATAATTTGCCCAGGCTCTGCATCAAAATTTAAGGCAAGGAATTCCTCCAGATTAATGTCTGCAGGCAAATCTAAGTCAGTTTCTGTTTCAACAACCACGCGTGCTGCATCAGACATCAGGAACTGAACTCGGCATTCCGCTTGAACTAAACACTCAAGTAGCCTGAAACCATACTGGGCACCAGATGCACCAGTCATAGCCAGTGTGACAGACCGTTTAAATATAGACATTGAGTTCTCCCATCAATTACTCCTGCTTATTGTCAGTTTTTTCTTTTAGGGCATTCACTAATTGACTATGGAATCCGGAAAAACCGCCATTGCTCATTATAACAATATGAGTTAATCCATCCGCACTATTCAATGTTTGCTGTATAAGTTCGTCGATATTATCAATAATATCGACTGAGTTAGAGCTCTTGTGAGCCACTTCGGTTAACGACCAATCTGCACTCTCGGGCTGATACCATAAAACTTGGTCTGCCAATCTAGTAGCTTCTGCGAGTCTGTCCTTATGAACACCCAGCTTCATAGTGTTTGAGCGTGGCTCTATAACAGCAACAATTTTTTCGTGGCCAACTTTATTCCGAATGCCTTCCAGTGTAGTAAAAATAGCCGTTGGATGATGAGCGAAGTCGTCATATACGGTTACGCCAGACACTGTAGCGATCTTCTCCATTCGACGTTTTACGCCCAAAAACTGGCATAATGCCTCACAAGCTACGTGAGGCTTCACTCCCGCATGATTCGCAGCTGCGATTGCAGCTAATCCATTTTTCGCATTATGGATGCCAACTTGTCCCCAACGAACAGTGCCCTGAATGTCCCCCTTGAAGATAACCGAAAAAGCAGAGCTATCTTTCTCTGCCAGCAATATATTCCAGTCGCCGCCCTCACCTAAAGATTGCACTTCAGACCAGCATCCATGATCGATTGTCACCTGTATATTAGCATCATCTGATGGTGTAATAATCAAGCCCTCGCTGGGTACTGTTCTGACAAAATGATGGAACTGGGCTTGAATGGCACCAATATCATCAAAAATATCTGCATGATCAAACTCTAGATTATTAAGAATAGCAGTGCGAGGTCGATAATGAAGAAACTTGGAACGCTTATCAAAAAAAGCTGTGTCGTATTCATCTGCTTCTACAACAAAAAATTGAGAGTCGCCCAAGCGAGCTGATACGTTAAAATTAGCCGGCACTCCTCCAATGAGAAATCCAGGCCCCATATCGGCATACTCTAAAATCCAAGCTAACATACTTGAGGTGGTCGTTTTACCATGAGTTCCAGCCACCGCAAGAACCCATTTATCTTTAAGGAGGTGCTCGCATAACCACTGGGGGCCAGAAGTATAATCAAGCTTATTATTTAGAATGTATTCCACAGCAGGGTTACCTCGAGACAAGGCATTTCCTATAACCACAAGATCAGGGGAAGAAATAAACTGCGAGGTATCATACCCCTCGGTTAATTCTATGCCTGCCTTTTCTAACTGCGTACTCATGGGAGGATAGACATTCGTATCACTACCCGAGACTTGATGTCCTGATGCTTTGGCTAGTTGAGCCAAAGAGCCCATAAAAGTGCCGCAGATCCCCAGAATATGAATATGCATTCGCCAACGACTGCCTGTTAGATAATTTAGAAAACCTAGGAAATCTCTAGGCCACCAAAAATAACCTAAAAAACCCCATGGCTCAACATAACTGAATTTGAACATCATGCAAGCCTCCGTAGTCAAAAAATTATCGCTATATCGCGAAAGATCCTTACAATTGAAAACTAAACACATATAAAAATATAATAAGCTTTAACTTTGCAGTATGATTGCCCGCTTCTAAAAATGACTCCTTTGATGAGCAAAGCTATGTCCAGCGACAATAAACAAAAGAAAAATGCTTTTTATGCGCAATCTGGAGGAGTAACTGCCGTTATTAACGCCAGTGCCTGCGGATTAATTGAAGCGGCTCGAAAGCACTCGGATAAGATTGGTCATGTATATGCGGGTCGCAATGGAATTATTGGTGCTCTACGCGAAGATTTAATCGATACCAGCAAAGAAACACCAGATGCAATCGCAGGTCTTCGTTACACGCCTTCTGGAGCATTTGGCTCTTGTCGCTATAAACTTAAGGATTTTGAAGAGAGCAAAGCCGAATATGAGAGACTCATCGAAGTCTTTAAAGCACATAATATTGGCTACTTTTTTTACAATGGTGGGGGAGACTCCGCTGATACTTGCCTTAAAATATCTCAAATAGCAAAGCAAATGAATTACCCAATTCAAGCCATCCACATACCAAAAACGGTGGACAATGACCTACCTTTTACGGATTGCTGTCCAGGTTTTGGGTCTGTCGCTAAATACGTTGCCATATCTACCAAAGAAGCTAGTTTAGATGTTGCCTCTATGTGTGAATCCTCTACTAAAGTGTTTATTCTTGAGGTCATGGGGCGGCATGCAGGTTGGATTGCTGCTGCAAGTGCGCTCGCAGCAGTAGAAGCTGGCGATCCGCCACATATAATTTTATTTCCAGAAATTCCTTTTTCCCGAAAAGATTTTCTCGGCCGAGTAGAAGAAGCTGTATCACAACATGGCTACTGTGTGGTCGTTGCGTCAGAAGGGGCCAAATACTCAGATGGCTCATTAATTTCAGGATCCTCAAACCAAGATGCATTTGGACATCATCAACTTGGCGGTGTAGCGCCTACACTTGCTAGCATGATTAAAAGCTCTCTGAATTATAAGTACCACTGGGCTTTAGCTGATTATCTTCAAAGATCTGCTCGTCATATTGCTTCTGCTACTGACGTAGAGCAGGCTTATGCCGTAGGTCGGGCTGCAGTGGAGTACGCTCTAGCAGGAAAAAATTCGGTTATGGTGACCATTGAACGCAATAAAAGTGCTGATTATTCATGGAGCTTAGGTGAGGCACCTTTAGTAAATATAGCCAATCAAGAAAAAAAGATGCCAAAAAATTATATTACCAAAGATGGGTATGGTGTCACACAAGAAGGAAAGGACTATCTTTCTCCGCTTATTCAAGGGGAAGATTACCCGCCCTACAAAAATGGAGTACCTCAGTATACAAAGCTAGCAAACATACCCGTGAAGAAAAAAATTGGGGGTGACTTCAAGGTTTAGATCTATTAAACGGCTTGCACATCACCCTAAAAACTGACTTTTTTCTAACGGTTATGAGTATTTGTGCAATTTAAAACATATCCCAATTATCAGTATGGTGCTGTCATCACCTCTTCTGTCATAATGCACAATCTAATAATAAATACCTGAGGGATAACCAGATGTCTAAACGGTTGCTGGCAGTCTATGAAAGTTTAATTTTACGTCGCCCTGTGGCCTCGATAATATTTGTCATATTGGTCGCTATAGGAATGGCTTTTGGTCTACCAAATTTCAAACTAGATGCTTCGGCAGATTCTCTGACTCTGGAAAATGATACTTCTCTTGCTTATTATCGAGAAGCCCTACAGCGCTACGGCAGTAGCGATTTTCTAGTAGTAACATACACTCCCTATGAAGGTGATTTGTTTGATGACGACTCACTCGACACCCTGTACGAAATGCACAAAGAACTAGAAAAAATTGATGGTGTCGCTAACGTCATATCGATGATGAACGTGCCATTATTGTATAGCCCTAAAATCACCGTATCACAACTGAAAGACCCGCCACGCACGCTGTTGCTGCCAGATATTGATAAAACTATGGTTCGTAAAGAGTTTCTAGAAAGCCCCATCTATAAAGAGATGATTCTAAGCCAAGATGGTCAAACTACCGCAATACTTGCCACGATGAAACTAGATGAAAAATACCTATCGCTGGTTGGTGCTCGAGACACCCTGAGAATTAAACGCGACACTGAAGGATTGAATCCTGAAGAGGTAATCGAGCTAGACAATGTCAGTAAAGAATTTCTCGATTACCGAACTCTTCGTGCCACAGAAGAACATAAAAGAGTTGCAGAGATACGTGAAAAAATGTCTAGATTTAAAGGAAAAGCCCAAGTATTTTTAGGCGGTCCCAGCATGATAACAGCCGATATGGTTGACTTCATCAGGAGCGATTTAAATATTTTTGGTACCGGTATTCTATTATTTATCATCGCAACTTTAGCTATTATTTTTCGACAAATTCGCTGGGTTGTGCTTCCGCTCATAACTTGTGTTCTATCTGTAGAGATAATACTCGGCTACCTAAGCTGGATTGATTGGCGCCTTACTGTTATCTCTTCAAACTTTGTAGCACTACTATTAATCATAACCTTGGCGATCACTATCCATTTGATTGTACGCTACAGAGAATTACTAAAAGATGGACCAAATCGCGATCAAATTGACCTCGTGCGCGACACAGTTACGCATATGATTCTCCCATGCGTCTATACTGTATTGACTACGGCAGTAGCTTTTATTTCCTTGGTGGTCAGTGATATTCGACCAGTTATTGATTTCGGTTGGATGATGACAATGGGGATTGTTTTAGCTCTTATTCTTGCATTCATAATAATCCCAGCAGGAATGATAATACTGGGTAAGGGAAAAAACACGGATTCGGGTGACAATTCTGCGACCTTTACGCTCTATTTCTCACGCTTTACAGAAAAACATGGCAACTTAGTGCTAGGGCTTGCATTAACTGCAGGCTTAATAAGTGCTTGGGGTATGTCTCAATTGCAAGTGGAAAATCGTTTCATAGATTATTTTCGTGCCCATACAGAAATACACCAAGGATTGTCTGTAATTGACGCCAAGTTAGGTGGTACCACCCCTCTAGAAATTATTTTAGATGCACCACCGCCGATAGATGACGGCTCTCTGAGTTTTGATGAAATAATGGCCTCAAGTGGAGAAAGCAAAACTGCTCCCACTGATGACCCATATGGTGATCCATTTGCTGGAGCCTATGAAAATAGCGCTGAAGATGTTACATCTAACGTTGCCGAGGCATATGATCCTTTTGCTGGGATGTATGAAGATGAAGCACCAGCAGAATCAGCTGATGATCCTTTTGCTGGGATGTATGAAGACGAAACACCAGCAGAAGTCGATGTTGTTGAGGATAGCTACTGGCTGACAAGTGCAGGAATAGAGGATATCCGGAAGATACATCTTTATCTAGAATCCCTGCCAGAAATTGGTAAAGTTAGCTCGCTAGTAACGGTTACAGATGTTGCTTCTGACCTATCTGGCCATAAGCTTAACGATCTTGAGCTTGCTTTTATGTCCTTAATGCTATCAAAAGAAAACGCTGAGCTTCTTCTTAATCCTTACATAGATGAGAAAAATAATCAGGCACGCATCACTATGCGCGTTAACGAAACACAAGGGGATTTAAATCGACAGCAACTATTAAATAAAATTCGTTTATTTGCTGTTTCTGAAGCTGGTTTTAAAGAAGAGCAGGTTCACTTCACTGGTATATTGGTTCTTTATAATAATATGCTACAGAGCCTATTTCACTCTCAAATTATGACCATGGGCACAGTGTTCATTGGCATAATGACAATGTTTCTGATCTTGTTTCGCTCGATCTCTATATCCTTTATTGCTATTGTCCCCAATTTTTTAGCTGCAGGTGTAGTTCTTGGAGGCATGGGAATTGCTGGCATCCCTCTTGATATGATGACAATCACAATAGCAGCCATCACGGTAGGTATCGGGGTTGATCATGCAATTCACTATATAACTCGGTTTAAGCGAGAATTTGAGGTCGATGGTGACTATGTTGCATCGATGCATAGGGCTCATGCCAGCATTGGTCGTGCACTGTTCTATACAGCGATCACTATTATTATGGGCTTCTCCATCCTAGCCTTATCTAACTTTATTCCATCTGTATATTTTGGACTACTGACAGCCCTAGCAATGTTAGCAGCATTGCTAGGCTCAATGACGTTGCTACCTAAGTTGATTTTGACATTCAAGCCACTAGGCAAGTAATACCAACTAGCAACACCAGAGCTTGTTTGAAGTCCTGGTGTTGCTGCATTGATTCTGCCTATAAATCATTACTAAGCTGCGAAAGATTTATGATGCAGGCAGGGCTATAATAAGCGGTACTGAAAATATCAACATATAGGATTTTATGGATATCAAATCTTACATAAGACAGCTAGGCAGACAGGCTCGGGTTGCTTCAAAAGTAATCTCTTCCGCTAGCGCAGATACAAAAAAATTGGCGCTATTATCTATTGCAGAAGCTCTTAATGAGAATCGTCAAAACATCTTAGTCGCGAATGCTATCGATTTAGATAAGGCCCAAGCTAATGGTCTAGATTCGGCTTTAATGGATCGATTAGAACTTAACGACGCAAGAATAGGCAGTATGATTGAAGGTATTAATCAAGTGTCCGAACTGCCAGACCCAATTGGAGAAATCACAGATTTAACCAGCAGACCTAGCGGTATCAAGTTAGGAAAAATGCGGGTGCCTCTCGGTGTAATTGGAATTATTTATGAATCGCGCCCCAATGTAACTGTTGATGCTGCTAGCCTATGCCTGAAATCAGGGAATGCCACTATTTTACGTGGTGGCAGTGAAGCCATCAAATCGAATCAAGCAATTGCAACCTGTATCAAGCAAGGTCTATCTGCCGTAGGACTCCCAGAATCTATTGTGCAGATAATTGAAACTGCTGACAGAGAAGCGGTAGGCGAACTCATCACAATGTCAGACTATGTTGATGTCATTGTTCCTCGCGGAGGAAAAGGGCTGATTAAGCGCATCAGCCAAGATGCAAAAATTCCCGTCATCAAGCATCTAGATGGTATTTGCCATGTATATATCGACGATAAAGCCAACCTGGATATGGCTTTTAATATTGCATTAAACTCCAAAACTCATCGTTACGGTGTCTGCAATGCCATGGAGACCTTGCTAGTTGCAGAAAATATTGCTGCAGATATTCTCCCCCGATTGGCTAGCGCCTACGAAGAAAAAAATGTTGAGCTAAGAGGGTGTGAAATTACTCAGCAGCTAATTAGATGCAGCGCAGCAAGGGAAGAGGACTGGAGTACAGAGTTTTTAGCGCCGATCCTCTCCATCAAAGTAGTGAAAAATATCGAGGTAGCCATCGCCCATATCACCCATTATGGCTCACAACACACTGACTCTATTGTCACAGAAGATGACTCAAGAGCACTTCATTTTATCAAAGCAGTGGATTCAAGCTCTGTGATGCACAATACCTCAACTCGATTTGCCGATGGTTTTGAATACGGTCTTGGTGCAGAAATTGGTATTTCTACTGACAAAATTCACGTCAGAGGCCCAGTAGGACTAGAAGGCTTAACTTCACAAAAGTGGGTTGTATTTGGTCATGGTGAAATTCGTCAATAAACTTGCTATTCGAGCAAACAATATATGCCCTTAAGACCCCATGGTATAGGTCTATTTGGTGGGACTTTTGACCCTATTCATGTAGGGCATTTAAGGACTGCCCTGGAGTTGAAGCAAGCATTCAACCTTGAAGAAATGCGCATGATACCTAGCGCTTGGCCCCCTCATAGACTGACTCCTTTTGGTAGCGTAAACCACCGACTCAAAATGCTTCAACTTGCTTTAAGTGAGCAAGTGGAGCAAGGGTTGATTGCTGATGATATAGAGCTTGGTAGGAGTGGACCTTCTTATACTTTAGATACTCTTTCAGAAATTCGCGCACGGGTTGGAATAGAGGCGTCGATCTGCCTTTGTTTGGGAATAGACTCTTTTGCAGATATAAATACCTGGGATAAATGGCGTAGCCTTCTTGATATTGCACATATCGTAGTGGCCAAACGTCCAGGCTGGGGTGAACCAAAAAATCAAGAAGTACTAGAATTCATGAAAAAGTGGAGGGCTACTAGCATAAAGCAATTTCATGAAGCTCCGGCAGGAAAGATTTTTATTATGAAGACGACTCCATTGCGTATCTCATCAACAGAAATTCGCAGCGCACTTCTGAAAAAAGAACCTACTTCCTGTCTGCTGCCAGATACAGTAGCTAACTACATAAAAGAAAATGAACTTTATCAGAAAACACGGGATATTCTATGAAAAAAAAACTAATCAATATCGTACTTGATGCTCTTGAAGAGGTGAAAGGTAAAGATATCATCACACTTGATGTTACCCGTTTAACAGACGTTATGGATACCATGATTGTCGCCAGCGGTAGTTCAAATCGTCAGGTGAAAGCGCTCGCAAATACTGTCATCGAAGATGCCAAAAAAGCAGGATTTCAACCAATGGGCGTAGAAGGTATGGAAAGTGGTGAGTGGGTTCTGGTCGACCTAGGTGATATAGTTGTGCATCTCATGCATCCGACCACAAGAGAGTTTTATGAATTAGAAAAATTATGGTCAATCCGTCCAAACGATCCTATCCTTGCAAGTGAATAACCTTAGAAACACAATAATATGCGTATAAAAATCATAGCCATAGGTGCCAAGATGTCCGACTGGATTGAAGCTGGCTGCAATGAGTACTTAAAGCGTATGCCCTCTGAGCTAAATCTTGAAATTATTGAACTACCCATGGGTCACCGTGGAAAAGGTGCTGACGTCCAGCGTGCTATTGCGCGAGAAGGAGAGGTCATGCTGAAGGCAATAGGAGTGAGCGATCAAGTTATCGCTTTAGACATACACGGAAAATACTGGAGCACTGAGCAGCTTGCAATAAATCTAGATCAATGGCAGCTCTCAGGTGACAATTTCAGCCTGTTGGTTGGCGGTCCAGACGGGCTGGCACAAGATTGCATCAAGCGAGCAAACAGCCAATGGTCGCTTTCGCCGCTCACCCTTCCTCACCCGTTAGTGCGTATCTTGCTAGTCGAACAATTCTATCGTGCAGCAACCATTAATGCCGGACACCCCTATCATCGTTAGTGAAAATATTTATATTAAGTCGGTTGTGCCTGCTTCTTAAGTTTAAAATCAAGCTCGCGTTTCTCTTTTCGATTTAACTCTTCTTCCTGGAATGCATGATTAAGTTTTGTTAGAGCAGTGGCTACGGACTGATCAATAAGCATGCCGTCATATTCTCCAGAAACAATATTACTTTTTCCTGATTTATCGCCATCAGAGGTGACTAATACTTCGGCATAATGGCCGCAGAGGGATTTAAGAACTAACTCTACATGAGCGTATTTTGGATGTTCTTTTTCTGACATAACCTTGCATTCTGAATATTTAAACTCTATATCATCTACTACGAAAATAAGATCATCAAAAGAAGTGCATTTAAACTTTGTCATTATATTAATTACCTTTTGTCCACTTAAAGTTCACATCAAATCATCAATTGTTGACTTGAAAGAATCTGCCGCTATTAGTTTTAATTATGGCGTAATAATGGAACTGAATTTTATATCTATTCAATAGTGTGTGCTAGCCCTATAAGTAAACCATAAAAGTTTTTCTAACTTTACTCTGCACTGGACAGCGGCTTTGCGACACTAAATTGTCTATGTTTATGTACAGGCATTTTATTACGAAGATCATTTAGGTAGCTTAAATCAATATCAGCCACAACCACTCCAGAGCCGCCTTCCAGCTGGCCAACTATTGTACCCCATGGGTCAATAATTGCTGATCCCCCCCAAGTTGGCTGTTTAGGGTGGTCTCTGTCGCCCATGTTGGCACCGACAACATACGCAAGGTTTTCAACTGCCCGTGCTCTTAACAGCAGACTCCAGTGAGCTTTGCCAGTTTTTGTAGTGAATGCAGACGGTATAACGATTATTTCAGCGCCTTGCCCCACAATATAACGAAACAATTCTGGGAAGCGTAAGTCATAACAAACAGCTATTCCCACCCTGCCGATTGGGGTATCCACTACAACTGGTGAGCTTCCCGGGCTATATTCGGAAGATTCACAATAATTACCTTTAGCATCATCGATCTGCGCATCAAAAAGATGCATCTTCCGATAGCAAGATACCTCAATCCCCTTGCTGTCAACTACAAAGCAGCTCGCGGATGTGAGGCTACTGTCATTAAGGTCTGAGAGAGAGGGCTCTTTTACTGGAATTGTGCCGCCCACAATCCAAACTTTATACTTACTTGCCTGCTCTGCTAAAAATTTTCGTGCAGGGCCTATAGATTTTTCTATTTCGGCAATATTTTGAATTTCTTTACAGCCAAGATAAGCGAAATTTTCAGGAAGTACTAACAATTCGGCTCCTCTGCTAACTGCTGATTGAATTAATAACTCAGCCTGATCTAAATTGGCACCAAGATCTGCACCGCTAGTCATTTGAATAGAGGCCACTTTTCGCAATAAAGCTGTATTACTCACTATCTATCACTCTCTAAAGTGCTAATAGGCTCAATTTCCTCACTTTTAGGTGCTGTTTTGCCAGAAGTATCTATATTAAAAATTTTCTCCATCTTTATCTTTGGATCACTCAACGATCCTTTAATGCTGTAGCTGATACTAGACAAGCTTTCTACTTGTTTCTCGAATAACTTGCTAGTGACAAAGACACCTGCAGCAACCGGCAAGCCTCCAACTGCCGCGGCCACCCAAGGAAGATTGTTGCTCACGGGCAGTTTTGTTAGCAGCCGGGCATCAATTTTCTCGGAAATCAAACTTGCTTTCCCTTCCAATTCGATGTCTCCAGAAGTGAGATTGACAACCATGACGGGATCAAAAGTCACCTCGCCCTCATCAAGCAACAAGCCTCCATCCATTTTATTGTAACTCATGCCCTTTTCATAAAGGTCTGAAAAATCCAACTGTAGCCGACGAATCCAATTATCAAAATTAAATAAGCTCACCAAGCGAATTAAAGCGTTAGTAGCGCCAGAAGACTCTTGATAAAAATGTCCATCTTCAAGATGCATGGAGACTGAGCCCTTCATAGAGACCGGTGATGCTTCCCAAGGCCTTCCATACCAGCTTAGCTGGGATAGAAATTGAGCCTTCTTACTATCCATTATTACAGGGAAACCCCAAGATTTAAGCGTTTCACCAATATCATTTACGCCCAGTGAGCCCTGAAATTTTGTATGATGTTGTCCGTTATTTTCTGTCCATTCGATACTAGTGTCATTCTCCTGCCCCCCAACCCTTAACCCCAAAAAATTCGCATCTATATCGGTAATCTTTATTCCCATGCTCTGAGGCTCCATCAATAACTTCACCTTACCAAATTGCTTATCTCCCACGCTGAAATTTCTAACTGACAGCTGAAGATGGGGCAAGTTTGCTGGATTTACTATATCTGCTACCCCGCCAGATTTAGAGAGTGCTGGCAGAAAAAGTTTCTCTAGATCGATCAACATGGGGACAGAGGTGTCTTGAGGAACCCAAAGATGACCATCCATAAGATTACTTTTAATCCCTAGCATCCAGTCGCCAGCCTGATAACCTCCATTAACTTCTACCTGCTCAACATTCAGTCCGGCAGCATTAAGCTGATCAATTGAGATTTCAAAAAGTGGAGTCAAGCTACTTTTTCTTTCACCGCTCAAATTTAATATTTTTGGATATGCTTCATTCCATTGCGACAAAGAAAACGATTTCAAGTGCCCAACTGTCAAGATCTGGCCTTTTCCAGGCAACTCCAAGCGATCACTCTCAATAGCTAATACTCCCCGAACTACAGAGCCTTTTTTTAATTCTAAGTGCGACCTGATCAGCTCACCCATGTCAACTCGTAAGTCCATTGCATCGGCAAAAATAATATTTACTTCTACATTTTCTTTAACATTAGCCTTCTTGCCAAACGGTTCAGGCAAATTAATTGCAGCACCCTTCATATCGGTCTTAACATTCAGCCGAATTGGGAGTGACGGGTCTTCAAGCGGAATAAGCAGAGTGGCCATAAAATCTGTATTGCCCTTAAGGGCCTTGTCTGATGGCAGCTCAAGCAGTTTTACCAATGACGACATATCCAAACCGCCATACATCTCAATTGAAAAGTCCTTCTCTAGTGTTTCCAAGCTGGCTGCGAAGGGGGCGCCAAAAATATCACCCTTAAGGGATGGCGAAAATAAGCCTCTCTCGTCGCGATAACTTAAAACTCCCTGCAAGTTTTTCAGTGACACTTTCGTATCAGGCAGGGACATTAGCCCTTGATCGATTATCGTATCTACACTGTAGTAGCTAGATGAATTGTGTTCCGTAAGCGGTGTCTTTGCGTCCAAAGAAATAGTGGTTTCTCCGGATATATCCCAATCAGCCAGACCTATCACTCTTGACTTTAAAGGGGATCGCGCCAACACATCCACAGCTTCACCCAGATCTGACTTAATAGAAGCAAGGATGTGCACATAAGGCAGCCCTTTGTCTTTCTCGGGGTTAATACTCAAATTTGCCTTACTAATCTCTGCTTTCCCTATGCGAGCACTAAAAATTTCAGCATCAATTTTGGATGCATCCGCTGTGATGATTGAGTTGAGGTTGATCAAAGATGGCCAATTTTTATGGAACTTTAGCTCGCCATCGATTATTTTCAAATAAACCTGTGTGGACGCCTTTCGGTTAATTTTTACTTTATTATTTTTTTTCGTACCTACAGGTCCCTGCCATACAAATCCAGCCTCATGAATCTTTATATCAACCATTGCTTGATTCAGCCACTTACTTAAATTTTTATTGAGGTTATCGGGGATATAAAATTCCTTGTATCGAGAATCAAGATCTTTTGTCCCCATAATAAAATACATTTCTGGACTCAGGCCTTCTTCTCCTACAGGGATGTCTAGATAGAAGTAAGCGCGTGACTCGCCCTCGTCTCCATGCATGTCAAGAGGGCCGCTAAAGACCCTTATAGCTTCGCTTATGGGGTCATGGCGCCAAGATACCTGCCCCCTGATAGAGCTACGCTGAAGGAAATCATCAAAAGTGCCGGGCAGATACAGAGCAAAGCCATTGGGGCTATCTAGCTCTAAAAATCCGCTTTCGTTACTTACCTCTAAATAGCCATTAACTTTCCTAACTCCTGGATTTCCACCCCATGACTTTAAAGAGACATTATCAAGATTAGCTTTTAGCCGAATATCAGAATTTGTACTTTTTCCATCCACAACTAAATGCAAGTTGCGGATGTTGCCCGCAGGTTGAAATCTTTGAAGCGTATCAGAAAAATCTTTAAATGTTGTAGGAATTTTCTTCAGTATCTCACTCAGCAATGTCAAATCAATTTGGTCCATAGATAAAACGACAGACTCTAATCCGTCAGGAGTATTTTGGGCAATATTGACCACCAAAGACTTAGCCTGTAAATCATCCCAATCCCAACTTAAATCATGAAGATTTATACCCCAACCTTGATCAAGGTTGTACCAGCCATTCACACCTGTATTAAGCTTGGTAATGGGCCCAGCACCTTTAAATAGACTGTGGTAGATGCCATCAGAATAAAGGTTGCCAGACAATGTAATTGTTTTATCTTTTTTGGCCTGAATCCAAAAGACTGCATCAATATTGGCATTCAAATCAATAGTATGTTCAGATATATCAGGAAAAGTATTTTTTACTAAATTATTGATATTATTGTTAAAATTAAAATTATCAAGCTTCAAGTAAGCTGAAAAATCTAAATCTCTTACGTCTTGACCTCTGGCCTCGACGATGACGTCTACAGGATGCTCGACTCCAGGCAGACTTACTGTACTCAACAGTCGATGAAAATCATCCTGATTTTCTAGGCGAAGATTGTGTGCTTTTACTATTGATTCAGCCCCAGACAGAAACTTCAACCTAAGGCTAATCGATTCAATCTCTAAATAACGGCTATCGAGCAAGCCGCCCAAAAGACCAGACTCGTTACCACCAAGACTTTTTCCAGCAATGGTCCATGAACCTAAAGAAGACTCTTCCATGGAAATATCTATATGATCAACATTTAACTCTCGTAATATCAGCTGTTGAGACAAGATAGTTTGTATTAGATTAATTTTAAAACGTACTTTGTTGATCGTAACAGCGGGTTGATCTCCTTGGCCGGCATAAACTGATACATTTGTAACAGAAAATTGAGGTGCAAACTGATGCCACCCCCCTTCTAGTTTATCGCTCTCTAGTTTCATCCCCAGCGTTCTGGACACATAGGTATTAATTTTGAGCCGATAAGTGTCAACATCCCGAATGAAATCTTTATTCACATACAGGTATAGAGCACTCACGATTATAAATACTGATACCAGTAGCAAAATACCGCAGGCAATTTTCTTTAATACAACAGCTCGATCCAAAGAACACTCCCAATCTGGATATTGCGACTTAAACTAAAAAGCTGATATCTCTCTAGTGAATTTTACTCCAAACAATTTATACTCAGCAACATCAGTATAAACTTAGTCACTGAATCTTGAGCTTAGCTTTTCCTGATCACCTGTTGTAACAAATTGGCCCGAATAATAGCCTGTCATTGGCAACTATCCCTGATTTTCAAATAAATTATCTTGATTCAACCTGCCACCCTTGGGTAACCTATTCATCAGCAAAGATAAAGGCGGCCAAATCAGAGCAGATGTTATTGCTGGGGCAATTAGCATAACAATACTCCAGTCAGTTCGATAAAGCAGAGAAATGCTGGCTAACAATAGCTGATTGAGTAGCACTAGAAGAAAGACTAAAAAAGCTTGAGGCAACAACCCAAAGTGATAAAACCGCTTGTTTAGAAGGATTAAAATATAAGCGCAAAATGAAAAAGTTATCGCATAGCGACCAAGCATTTGCCCTGAAAATATGTCAAGGAGCATACCAGCGAGCCACGCAAAAGCAATACCATATTGGCGTTGCTTTTTAAGTAGCCAGTAAGATACAACCAATAATAAAAACTGAGGTCTCCAATATACCGTGGAGCCAAATACAGGGGTAATTTGCAATAATAATGCCATGAATAATGAAATAGTACTGTAAAAATATAAAGAGTAATTCTTATCGGGCATTCTTGCTTGCTCCAAATTTTTCTACAGTTTGGGACACGAGCAATAAATAACGACTTTGATCTATTTGAGCTGAGGGTTTAATATCTACAGCAAGATACGGATTACCGCTTATTGTATCAACAGAAGCAACTATCCCAACAGGATATCCAGCGGGGTATCGCCCACCAAGACCAGAACTAACCAACTGGTCACCTACTTTTATGTCTGCAATAGTAGAAACATAACGCAGAGCTAAATGCCTAAAATCACCATACCCCTCTGCAATAGAGCGCATCCCATTTCTCAAAACTTGCACGGGCAACGCATGAGAACTATCACTAATCAACAGCACCTTACTGCTAGTACTGTATACTTCTATAACTTGCCCCATTAACCCATCAGCATCAAGCACAGCCTGACCCTCAAACACTTTATAATCTTTCCCGCGATTGATTATAATAGTATGACTCAAGGGATCAGGAGAAACACCTGTCAGCTCTGCGACTAAAACGCTGTGTTGTAGTATTTCTGTGGCATTCAGCAAAGTTCGTAGTCGGGAATTTTCAGCGCTAAGATCTGCCATCCGTTGCAAGCGGCCCTTGAGAATCAATAATTCTACTTCTTGAAGCTTGCTCTTCTCTTTGAGATTTGCGGCGTCTGCAAACTCGTTTACGGTTTCATTTACCCATCTTGGAAGCAATGCTACCGAAAAAATAGGTATAGTGAGTTCAGCAATCCACGAGCGTGCAGGCTTTAACCACTGTGTGGTGGTATCAACTAGCAGAAGAACTCCAGCGATAACAGACAGAAATAACATTCGGCGAGCATATGAGGGGCTACTAGAAAAAAGGTTTCTCATACCGCCTTGCTCTCCACAACAGTCAAACCTTAAGCCAAAGAAACTTATTGGACCAATAATAACTATTTACTAATACGTCATCACATCCATATGTCGTTGATCCATGGTTTCTAGGGCTTTTCCCCCACCTCTAGCAACACAAGTCAAAGGATCTTCAGCTATAATAACTGGCAAGCCAGTCTCATGAGTAAGCAGGCGGTTTAGATCACGCAATAAGGCGCCACCTCCAGTTAAAACAATTCCAGTTTCTGCTATATCAGAGGCTAATTCAGGTGGAGATTGCTCCAACACTCGTTTTACTGCTTGCACTATCCCCGACAATGGTTCTTGTAGAGACTCTAATACCTCATCGCTATTTAATGTTATGCTCTTTGGGACCCCCTCAGCTAAGTTTCGACCCCTTATTTCAATCTCTCGAATCTCTTTTGCCGGATAGGCGCTTCCAATTTCAAATTTGATACGCTCAGCTGTTGTTTCGCCGATCACGCAACCGTATTTACGTCGCACGTAACTGCTAATAGCCTCATCAAAGCGATCGCCGCCAATACGTGCCGAATCAGAGAAAACAACTCCATTGAGAGACAAAATAGCAATTTCTGTCGTACCTCCTCCAATATCGACCACCATAGACCCACAAGCCTCACCTACAGGCATACCAGCCCCCAAAGCAGCAGCCATAGGCTCTTCTATTAGGAATACCTCTCTAGCTCCAGCACTATAGGCTGACTCGCGAATAGCTCTTTTCTCAACTTCTGTGGCTGCGCAGGGCACACAAATAAGCACTCTAGGGCTCGGTGGAATGAAGCTATGTGCATGTACTTTTTTAATGAAGTACTGAAGCATTTTTTCGGTAACTTGAAAATCCGCTATAACACCATCTTTTAGGGGTCTAATAGCAGTAATATTTCCGGGGGTACGACCCAGCATTCTCTTCGCTTCCACACCGACAGCATCAACAACTTTCTGGCCATTTTGATGTCGAATAGCGACCACAGAGGGCTCGTTAAGAACTATACCTTTTTCTTTGACATAAATAAGTGTATTTGCTGTTCCCAAATCAATAGAAAGGTCATTCGAAAACATTCCACGCAATCTCTTTAACATCCACATCTTCCTTGGCTTGCTGGTTCAGTATATAAGGTTGTTTTGGCGCTTCTTAGAGTCGCCCTTAACTCTAACAATCACTCAGATCTAGAGCAAGTTCTATAGTTGTTTTTTCAAGAATAATTTCATACAGTAGCATAAAGCATAAAAACATCGATGGTCCTCATGGTCTCTGCCCTTCCATAGAGTACCGTTAAAGCGAGGAATGTGGTACCTTAGCGCCTGCTTTCAACCCAAACAAAAATCATCGAAGGCTGTCATTTGGTTAGATCTAAATGTCAGCTGCACAACGCGCAGAAACTATATCATGGCTATTAATTATACAGATATTGAAAAACTCGCCGAATTGGCGCGCATACAGCTCAATGATGCGACCATTGCCGAAACTACGCAAAGTATTGCAGATGTGCTCTCCCTAGTTGATCGACTAAATGCTATAGATACTAAGAATGTTGATCCTATGGCTCATCCAACAGATGCAATTCAGTGCTTACGTTCTGACAACGTAACCGAGGTCAACCAGCGAGAAGCCTTTCAGGTTATTGCGCCATGTACAAAAAACGGGCTATATCTTGTCCCTAAAGTGATTGATTAAGGAACTAACGCAGTTGACAAACGATCATACCATTCATATAAAAACTATTGCTAGTATCATTTCTGGCTTAAATTCACGCGAGTTTTCCAGCGTAGAAGTTACCCAGTATTACCTGAATCGCATACAACAGCTAGACGGCATATATAACTGCTATATAACCGTCAACGAAGAATTCGCGCTAGCGCAAGCAAAAGCCTCAGACAAGCAACGCGCCTCAGGGGATTTTCCCCTGTTTTGTGGTGTCCCTATTGCACATAAAGACATTTTTTGCACTAAAGGCATACGCACCAGCTGCGGTTCGAAAATGCTAGACAACTTCATCCCCCCTTACGATGCAACAGTAGTAGAAAAATTCTATCACTCTGGAGCTGTAGTTTTAGGAAAAACCAATATGGATGAATTTGCAATGGGCTCATCCAATGAAACTAGCTTTTATGGATCTGTAAAAAATCCTTGGGATACCAACACGGTCCCTGGAGGTTCATCTGGGGGTTCGGCAGCGGCTATTGCGAGTCATCTTACGCCAGGAGCGACCGGAACTGATACCGGCGGATCAATTCGGCAGCCTGCTGCTCTTTGTGGAATTACTGGCCTAAAGCCGACATATGGACGAGTATCTCGCTGGGGCATGATTGCCTTTGCCTCAAGTCTAGATCAGGCTGGACCGATGGCGCGGACAGCGGAGGACTGCGCATTAATGCTTAATGTAATGGCTGGATTTGACCCTAAAGATTCAACGTCAATAAACAAATCTGTTCCAGACTATACGCTAGATCTTTCACACACAGTAGAGGGCTTAAAAATAGGAGTTCCAAAAGAATATTTCCAAAAAGGACTAAATCCTGAGACTGAAAAAGCTATACTGGAAGCGCTAAGTCAGTTAGAAAAACAGGGTGCATCGTTGGTCAGCATCGATCTTCCGCACACCAATCTTGCAGTTCCTGCCTATTATGTAATTGCGCCAGCAGAAGCATCAGCTAACCTCTCACGATTTGACGGGGTGCGCTATGGACATAGGTGTGAAAATCCCATCGACCTTCGTGATATGTACATGCGTAGTCGTGCTGAAGGGTTTGGTGATGAAGTCAAACGTCGAATTTTAGTTGGGACCTACTGTCTTTCTGCTGGCTACTACGACGCATACTACCGAAAAGCACAACAAGTTAGGCGGCTTATTAAACAAGATTTTGTATCTGCATTTGAAAGTGTTGATGTCATCATGGGTCCGACTTCGCCCACTCCGGCCTTTGAGTTTGGCTCAAAAAGCAATGATCCAATAGCTATGTATCTAGAGGATATTTTTACCATTGCAACTAATTTAGCAGGGCTTCCAGGTATGTCTGTTCCTTGTGGTTTTGTAGACAAGAAACCTGTCGGTCTTCAGATTATAGGCAACTATTTTGAAGAGGCGCGCATGCTAAATGTGGCTCATCAATTTCAATGCGTCACTGGCTGGCACCAACAAATCCCAGAGGGTGTAAAGCTTTCTAGTGAAAATGAGGAAGGTGTCAACTAATGGAATGGGAGACTGTTATAGGGCTAGAAGTTCATGCTCAACTTGCCACCAAATCCAAAATTTTTTCTGGATCAAGTACTACTTTTGGTGCAGAGCCTAATATTCAAGCATCTGCTCTAGATTTAGCAATGCCAGGAACATTGCCCACGCCCAATGAAGAGGCATTCCGCTATGCAATCATGTTTGGTTTGGCCATTGGCGCCAAGATTGCAAAAACTTCGGTATTTGAGCGCAAGAACTATTTTTATCCAGACCTTCCTAAGGGCTACCAGACTACTCAACTGGAAAAACCAATAGTAGGCTCAGGAAAAATAGAAATTGAGCTATCCAGTGGCGCCAAGAAAACGATCCGAATACATCACGCCCATTTAGAAGAAGATGCTGGTAAGTCGCTCCATGAGGACTTTGAAGATATGACTGGAGTGGACCTTAATCGCGCAGGCACTCCATTAATAGAAATTGTCTCAGAACCAGATATCAGTAACGCAGAAGAGGCGATAGCATTCGCTAAAAAACTTCACAGCATTGTCACGTCCCTAGGTATTTGTGATGGAGAGATGTCGCAAGGCTCAATGCGTTTTGACGTTAATATTTCAATTAGAAGACCTGGGGAAGATTTAGGCACTAGAACAGAAACCAAAAACTTGAATTCTTTCAAATTTATGGAGGACGCCATAAGCATGGAGGTTGAGCGGCAAATTTACCTTATAGAGGATGGCGAAAAAATAATTCAAGAAACCAGATTATACAATGGAGATACCAAAGAGTCTCGATCTCTTCGCAGCAAAGAAGAGGCTAATGATTATCGCTATTTTCCTTGCCCCGATCTACTTCCTGTAGTCATAGAAGATGACTACATTGAAAAAATCCGCAAATCTCTACCCGAACTACCAGATGCTCGATATCACCGCTTTATACAGCAATACGAATTATCAGCCTATGACGCAAGCATTTTAAGTAGTGATCGCGCGATAGGGCAGTATTTTGAAACAGCTGTCAAAACTAGTGGAGATATTAAGCTAACTGTAAATTGGATATTAGGTGGGCTTTCAGCGCGTCTTAATGACGCCAATCTACTCATCAATCTTTCTCCGGTAAAAGCCGAACAGCTCGCTGGGATGATTTTCCGTATCCATGATGGCACCATTTCAGGAAAAATGGCAAAGCAAGTATTTGATGCTATGTGGAGTGGTGACGGCGATGCGGATACTATTATCAAAGCTCGTGGCTTAAAACAGGTTTCAGATGACAAGGCGATTGAAGTACTAGTAAATGAGGTATTAGCAGGAAATCCTACGCAGGTATCTGAATTTTGCAAAGCCGAGGAAACAAAACGATCAAAAATGTTAGGGTATTTTGTCGGGCAGATAATGAAAGCTTCGAAAGGCCAGGCTAATCCAAAACAAGTGAACGATATTTTATTGCAAAAACTTAATGGGCTACCTTGATATAAAAAAACCTGCCTTAAACATAGACTTAAAAATAGTAGCTAAAGCTCATGACATTCGTAAAAGACAAGCAAAAAATTCTCGGTGAAACATTTGATGACGAAAGAATAAAAACATTTTTACATTTTAAAGCCCCTCAAAATGTAAACCCAAGTTTCCATCTACTAGAAAAATCCTACCGGGGCATGAATATAGGAAATTTTGATACCTTTGTGAATTTTTTTCTTGATAGCGGTCACAATATAAATGCAAAAAACCCTGAAGGTAAAACTTTGCTAAGTATAATCCAAGAGCATGGGCATGGGAAAGTGTACGCTGTTGTATTGAAAAAATATGGCGGAATCTAGCACACCCCAAATACGGAATAATATGGATAAAAAAGAAGCTAAAATAGCTGCACTAAGAGCCAGTCTAGTAGGGACTTGGCGACTAACCGGATGGAAGAAAGCGTCATCAAATTCCAATGGTGAATCTGATGTATTTGGCTCCAACCCCACAGGTTACTTAAATTACGATCAAGATGGTCGTATCTTAGTCCTCGCCCTACATGGTGATAGGCCTAGCCCGTCTCAAAGTCCTCCTTCAGAGGAAGAAAAAATTAAGCTTTTTGATTCCATGCTTGCTTATGCTGGCACCTATACAGTTCAAGAAGATCGAGTTTTACATAAGTTAGATGCGAGCTGGAATGATATTTGGACAAATACAGTGCAGACACGCCTCATATCCCTTAAAAAAAATCGACTGACCTACACAACGCCTGTAATGATCGACCCTGTTGATGGGAAGCCATGCATATTTAAGGTGATGTTCGTTCGAGCTTAGATATGCTGACTAAATCTTGGCATAAACAATGAAAAATCCTACATCATCATGTTGTTGTTATGGTATAAATAAGAAACAAATTGGAGATCACTCATGATTGATAAAATGAATTTTGATGGTGTTGCTGTCTGTAACTGGCAGGATATTGAGCCCGTAGAAGGGGCTCCAGGAATTACAGTCCGAAATCTTTGGCGGGGAGAAAACAATAAACGTATAGACGTATATGAATTTGAACCTGGTGCTGTTTATGGCGCCCTTGACATCCATGAGACAGGCCCTGAACAAGTATATGTAATCTCAGGAGTATTCAGTGATGGCAGGAGCGATCATAAGGCGGGCACCTTTTTGCATCACCCGGTAGGTTCAGCTCATGTGCCCCAGTCAAAAACTGGCTGCGTACTTCTGGTGATTTTCCCAGAGGGCTAAGGGAAAATTTTATTGCAAGTCTTTGGTAACTAAGTTAAAAGAAATTTTTTAGCCACTATGTCAATCCTTTGACTGTAGAAAAAACTGGTATATAATCAATTTAGCTTGAAAGTACGTTTTATATTTATGCACACCATCTCGATGCCTCACCTTTAGTAGCTCGTCCGGTTCTTCATAAGTAATAGCAACACATTTTCAGCAAAAATTGTCTTCTTTTTTAAGGCTAAAAAATTACTATTGAATTGAAAGGATAAGATTATGTCTACTACTACTGGTACTGTTAAATGGTTTAATGAAGCAAAAGGTTTTGGTTTCATCGAACAAGAGTCTGGCCCAGATGTTTTTGCCCATTTCAGCGCTATTGCTGCTGAAGGGTTCAAAACTTTACTTGAAGGCCAAAAAGTTGAATTCACAGTTACTGAAGGTCAAAAAGGACCTCAAGCTGAGAATATTACTGTAATCAGTTAAGAGCGATGCGAAAATCTAAGCTGTATTTAGTAAAATAAAAAAGGCGAGATAAAATTCTCGCCTTTTTTATTCAATACTCATCCGAATGAGATCACCTATTTTTGTTGCCACGGGCTCCCCAAACATTCTTGTCTGGCCCTCGAGCATTACCTGCGTGTCTTGGCTTTCCCCTCCCTCTGTTCTGTCTACCATTCTCTATAGGTTCAGCCTTGATTGAAGGGTCTGGAGAAAATCCATCAATAACTTTTTTAGGCAGATTTAATTTTAGAAGGCGCTCTATGTCGCGCAATAATTTATGTTCATCCACGCATACTAATGATATAGCCTCGCCTTCTTTACCTGCACGACCAGTACGGCCAATACGATGAACGTAATCTTCCGACACGTTAGGTAGTTCGAAATTTACAACGTGAGGCAGCTGATCAATGTCAAGGCCGCGGGCTGCAATATCTGTCGCTACTAGTACGCGTATCTTGCCTTGCTTAAAATCAGCCAATGCTTTTGTTCGGGCACCCTGACTTTTGTTACCATGAATAGCAGCAGCAGTCAGTCCATCTTCTTCTAACTGCTTAGCCAGTCTGTTTGCACCATGCTTTGTGCGAGTAAAAACCAATACTTGCCTCCAATTTTCAGAGCCAATCAGAAATGAAAGTAATTCGCGCTTTCGACCCTTATCCACAAAATGAATCGTTTGTTCAATTCTTTCAGATGCAGTATTTCTTTGAGCTACCTCTATTAATGTCGGTGAATTCAATAAGCCATCAGCAAGTCTTTTAATATCGTCAGAGAAGGTTGCCGAAAATAAAAGATTTTGGCGTTTCTTGGGCAGCAACGCTAGTAACTTACGGATATCGGGAAGAAATCCCATGTCCAGCATCCGATCTGCTTCATCTAGCACTAGGATTTCTACTTGAGACAAATCTAATGTTTTTTGATGAGCATGATCAAGAAGACGCCCCGGTGTAGCTACAAGAATATCAACACCTGATCGCAATATAGCTATTTGAGGATTTATTTTGACGCCCCCAAAAATTACCGTAGAGCGAACTGATAAGTACTTACTATAGGTTTTAACGCTCTCTGCAACTTGTGCAGCTAGCTCTCGGGTAGGGGTTAACACTAAAGCCCTAATAGGCCGGGAGGATTTTTTTATACTATTTGCGCTTAATATCTGCAGCATAGGTAATGTGAAGCCAGCTGTTTTGCCAGTTCCTGTTTGGGCGCCAGCCAATATATCAAGCCCTTGGAGCACCAAAGGAATAGCTTTAATTTGGATGGGTGTTGGTTTGTTATATCCGCGTTCAGAGACAGCACGAAGTATATCAGCCGATAGGCCGAGTTCATTAAATAGCATGTTAAAGGGGACTCCGGTATCAGCATATCTATGATATTATCAAAAGATCGGTCTTGCGCTGAAAACCATTTATAAGGTGTCTGGAAATATTTAAAAAAAACGCTAAGATCACTGCTTAGAGAATAAGGTACTGACCGAAAGACACCGAGATGCGCGACTATAGCAAGTGCCGCCTAACGAGTCTATCTGTTACTAGTTAAATCTTGTGCCAAATATATAAATATTTTTTTATATTGGCATCAACAGCTTATCCGGCAGCTGAGACAGGAGCTTTGTTCCTAATAGCTTTTCTATTGGCTCCAATAAAAATGCATCGTCTTCGCAGGCAAAACTTATAGACGTACCGGTCTTGCCAGCTCTTCCGGTACGACCAATGCGGTGTACGTAATCTTCAGGCTCTTCAGGTAATGTATAGTTTACTACATGACTAATACCGTCTATATGAATACCTCGACCAGCAACATCTGTAGCGACCAAAATTTTCAATTTTCCAGACTTAAAATCTGCTAGAGTCTTTACTCGCTTGCCTTGAGGCACCTCACCAGAAAGAAGCCCGACACTAAATCCCTTGCTTTTTAATTTTTCCTGAAGCCTGCGACATTGATCGCGTCGATTAGCAAAAACAATCACGCTTTCGACTTCATCCTGATCAATGATGTTGCTCAGCAGTTCAAATTTTTCAAGCGTCGAGGTTATGTAAACCTTTTGAGTCACAGTATCTGTGGCAACACTCTCGGGTTCAATTTCAACAGTGGTTGGATTAACCGTCCATTGTTCGGCGAGATTCATCACCTCAGAAGTAAAGGTTGCAGAAAAAAACATTGTTTGTCGACTTTCTTGATGAGGGGCTAAGCGGATAATACGTCTTACTTGAGGGATGAATCCCATATCAAGCATTCTGTCTGCTTCATCAAGTACCAAGATCTCAGTTCTATCAAGATAGACATCATTGCTTCCTGCAAAATCCAATAAACGCCCCGGTGTGGCCACCAAGATATCACATAAACTCTCATGCAGGCGGCGCTTCTGTTTGTCGTAATCCATACCTCCAACCAAGCTATGGACCTTTAAGTCAGTGTACTTACAAAGATCTTGAGCATCCCCTGCTATCTGCATCACGAGCTCTCGAGTGGGAGCAATAATCAGTGACCTAGCCTCGCCTGCAAAGTAATCGTCCTCAACGGGATTACCAAGGAGTTCAGTAATAATTGTAGTTAAAAAAGCGGCAGTTTTTCCAGTGCCAGTTTGGGCTTTGCCCACAATATCATGGCCACGTAACGTATAAGGCAGCGTTCTTGCCTGGATCGGGGAACAATACTTGAATCCTAGATCTGCTATTGCATGCATCAGAGAAAGGGGTAGATCGAGATCATGAAAACGTGTCTTACCGGCTTCTTGGCCCACTTTAAACTTAGATAAATCCCAGTCCGTCAAAAGATTATTACTCGCTTTGTTTTTGCGCTGAAGTTCACTATTTTTCGGTTGACTTGGAACGCCTGTTTGCTGATTTTTCTCAAAAACTGAACTATCCCTGTTTGTCATAATATTGCCAATTTAAATAAATCTTTCACCTTCGCGTATCTCTAAAAAACCGAAGGGAGTGAAAACGTTCCGGATTGTAGCATGAGATCCCCACACTAAGCTTATTTGACGAATTTGTTTCAAATATTTAAATGATGCAACACAAATCGTTATTTGATGCTTTTAAATCCGCGTCTTATTGGGTTACCCTGACGCACACACCAAGATAACTACATTTACTTTAGGGTTAATAGCATGACAGCTCAAGAAAACCACGAATTACGCAATGCCTTTGGTAGTTTTGCAACAGGTATTACTGTAATCACTGCTCTAGATGGAGAAAAGACCCCCCAAGGAATGACGGCCAATAGTTTTTCAACCGTATCATTAGAGCCTCCTCTTGTTTCTTGGTGTGTAGGTCAAGAATCAAGACTATTTGACTTATTCCAACAAGCCGGTCATTTCGCAGTAAATATTCTAAGTGGTAACCAAAAATCAACTTCTGAATTATTTGCTAGCTCACATAACGATAAATTTTCACAAGCATCTTGGCATTCTGGTGCGCATGGCTTGCCACTGCTAGATGGCTGCGCATCTCAGTTTACATGCGCTACAGAGCACCTTTACTCTGGGGGAGATCACATTATCATAGTAGGTCGAGTACTAGATTTTTCTAACAACAACATATCGCCATTAATTTTTCATGGCGGGAAATATCAAAAATTAAAATAAAAATATGGTACCTATAATTCAGCCTTAAAACATACACTGACTCGATCAAGGCCAGACAGGTCAATGAAAGTTTCTGTACCACTAAAACCAGCCTGGATCATTTTTTGACGAACCTCTTTTCCTTGACTGTGTCCGTGCTCCAGTAACAACCAGCCCCCAGGCTTAAGATGTAAATAAGAGTCAAAAACAACTGTATGGATATCAGCCAAGCCAGAATCGTTGGCCACAAGGGCTGATAACGGCTCAAATCTAACGTCACCTTCTTGGAGGTGTTTATCTTTAAGGCACAAATATGGCGGATTACTTACAATAAGGTCAAATTGTATTTCTTTTAAGTTAGAAAACCAGTTACTTTGACAAATCTTTACATTATCAAAACCAAATTGCTGTCGATTCTCCTCGGCAAGGGCAACGGCACCGAATTCTAAATCAACAGCTATAATTTCCCAGAATGGTTTTTCGCTCGCAAGAGCTAGTGCAATAGCCCCGGTTCCTGTTCCTAAATCTAATACTGAAATCTGTTGATCCAAAGGTAGAGAAAGGGCTTTTTCTATAAGCAGTTCTGTCTCTGGCCTAGGTATGATAGTGACAGGAGAAACTTTAAGCGGCAACGACCAGAATTCACGTCTTTTTATGATATAAGCGACAGGTTCTCCGTTAACTCGGCATCTCAAAAGTTCATTAAAGCGTGTCTGTTCTAAGCTGCTCAGGATTTGATTAGGCCATGTATATAAATGGGCGCGATCTTTTCCCAGAACATAACTAAGTATTATCTCTACATCTAGCCTTGGACTGTCACTTACATCAGCTAGCTCAACACTGAGTTTCAGCAAATTTGAAATAGCCATGCAATTCATAGAAGCATCAGTAGGCATCCGCTAATCCTAGCGATAAAATTCTTCTGTTCAAAGAGTGAACTTTTTTAGACATGAAACGTGCATCTACCTTTTAAGAGGAAATTGTAGCCAGTAGATCCGCCTGATGTTCATTCACTAAAGGTTGAATGACCTCATCTAACTGCCCTTCCATTACCTCTCCTAGCTTGTATAGCGTCAGGTTGATTCGGTGATCTGTGATACGACCCTGAGAGTAATTATAAGTGCGGATGCGTTCTGAGCGATCCCCGCTACCAACCAATGAACGGCGCTCTTCTGCCAAATTTTCCGCAGCAACAACTTCTTGAGCGTTTTTTAAGCGGGATGACAACAGGGCCATAGCCCTCGCCTTGTTTTTATGTTGGGAGCGCTCGTCTTGACACTCAACAACCAGTCCTGTTGGAAGATGGGTTATACGGATAGCCGAATCTGTCTTATTGACATGTTGGCCGCCGGCGCCTGAAGCGCGAAAAGTGTCAACACGAAGATCTCCTTTTTTAATATCAATATCATCTAGTGCATCTACTTCTGGCATAACTGCCACAGTACAGGCAGACGTATGTACACGGCCTTGAGATTCAGTATCCGGGACTCTTTGTACGCGATGAGCACCGGATTCAAATTTCAATTTAGAGTAAACACCCTGTCCTATGATCAAGCTAATAATCTCCTTATAGCCACCATGATCGCCTAAATTCTCACTGATAATCTCCACCTTCCATTTTTTGCTCTCAGCATATTTACAGTACATACGAAACAGATCACCAGAAAAAATAGCTGCTTCATCGCCACCAGTGCCTGCACGAATCTCCAGAAATACATTTTTCTCATCATTGGTATCTTTGGGTAATAAAAGTTTCTGTATTGCAATCACAATACTAGAAAGTTTTTCTGTTTCTAGGGTTATCTCTTCTTCAGCCATGCCTCTAATATCTAGATCAGAATCCCGAAGTAGCAGCCTTGCTTCAGATATTTTTTCTTCGACCAAGATATAGTCTTTATGAGCTTCGACAATTGGCTCCTGTTCGGCATACTCCTTAGAAAGCGCACGAAAATAATTTTGATTACCTATTACACTAGGATCGCCCAAAAGCGCTCGCACTTCTTCATGGCGATCAGTCATCAATTGTAGCTTTTCTAAAATAGATTCTTTCATTAGCGCACTTTATTATTTAATTAGCCAACAGTAAGCTTACTTGTTTAATGATTTGACTCATTTTTATCTGATTTCTGTAATCCAAATAAATCACCAGCCAAGCGAATATGATCTTTGCGCCCCCGCTCTCCAACTTGCTTGAGTTTTCTTGATGGAGCGTGCAAAAGCTTATTAGTTAAATTTCGCGCCAAACTTCTTACTATATCCTCAGGATCTTGACCTGCTCGCAAGGCAAGCAAAGCTTTTTCAGCCTCAATATCACGAGTTTCTTCTAAATTTTTACGAAAGGCTCGAATCATATCTACCACATCAAGACCCTGAAGCTGACTTTTCCATTCACTCACACCCTCTTCTATGATTTTCTCAGCTTTATTTGCAGCATTTTCACGCGAACGCATATTCTCAAGAATAACCTCTTGAAGATCATCTACGGTAAAAAGATAAATATCATCCAAGCCTGCAACTTCTGGTTCAATATCTCTAGGTACCGCTAAATCCAACATAAACATAGGTTTATGTTTACGTTTTTTAATTGCTGACTCTACAGCACCTTTTCCAAGTATGGGCAACTGACTACCTGTTGATGAGATCAAGATGTCTGCTTTTTGAAGGAATTCAGGAATATCTGAAAATAATATTGCATGGGCGCCAAATTCTTGAGCCAACTCTTCGGCTCTACGCAGTGTTCGGTTAGAAACCGTAATGCTGCCCACCTGTTTCTCTATTAAATGTTTTGCTACCAATTCAATAGTTTCTCCAGCGCCAATCAAAAGTACGTGAGCATCTTTCAGATTTGAGAAAATTTGCTGCGAAAGGCTCACAGCAGCATATGCAACAGAGACAGGATTTTGACCAATAGCTGTTTCGGTGCGAACTCGTTTTGCGATAGAAAATGCTTGCTGAAATAACTGATTAAGTTTTGTAGAAACTGTTTCTGCTTCCTGCGCTACAGCATAAGCTGACTTGAGCTGACCTAATATTTGCGGCTCACCCAGTATCATTGAATCTAAGCCACTAGCGACTTTCATCATATGTTTAACAGCATCTTCATTTCTGTAAGTATAGCAACAGGTAGATAATTCGCTTGCTGACAACTGATGGTAATCTGCTAGCCAGTCCAAGATCTTCTCAGCACTTCCATGAGAATCATTAGGGTCAACAAAATATATCTCTGTGCGATTACAGGTAGACAGGATGGCCACCTCGCCAATGCCGGTAACTTCGATCGCATTGCGTAAGGCCCTAATCATATTCTCTGGAGCAAAAGCTACCTTCTCTCGAAGATCGAGAGCGGCAGTGCGGTAATTGATTCCAAATGTGAAAATAGTCATTAACTCAATGCTTGATAAGGCTAATCTGCAATTGTCCGGCTCTAAGCCTTTAAAGACAAGTAATATTCGGTCAATATTTAACTAGCGTTAAAGCTTTTGTTGTTGTTAAAGTATCTAACTTCAATGCACAAACAATCAAAAATTTTATACGCAAATATATGAGCAGCTACAACCTTTCCATCCTAATAATAGCGCTATGTGGCTTTATAATGAACGGCTGCACTAGCCAAATTACCAACAAAAGTATCAGTGCTCAGCCATATCAAACACCTCATACCAAGTTAGCCCCAGTGCCCATTAAAAATATCCAAACACTTTCTGAGCAAAGAAAAATATTACGTGAACGTAAATATGAGGTTCGCCCATTCACTGAAGATACCCTATATGACTTAATAATAGCAGAGCTCGCAGGCCTGAGAGGTAAGACAGCTATTTTTCAAGAAAAATATATCACTCAAGCAAGATTAACTCATGATCCAGAAATAGTTGCGAGAGTTGCGAGAGTTGCGCTCTATTACAATAATTCATCTCTATTGCTGGAAATGGCTAAATTATGGATGGAAGTAGAACCCGATAGAATTGAGGCAAGCAGTATATATGCCAAAGCTCTTCTAAAATACGGCCGAATCGATGAGGCAATTCCCTATATAATATTTTCTCTTGAGCGTGATGATACAGGGCCACTTCTAGACTTACTTGTCTCTGCACGCAAGATAGAAAGAGCAGAGCTGCTCGGATTTTATAAAAAAATAGAAGCGCAGGTCCCTAACAATTTTGTTCTAAAAATTACCAAGGCAAGAATTTTATATGAACAAGGTCTCAGTACAGAACCACTAGAAATTATTGATCGGTTGCTACTAGTAACCGCCAACAAAAGATTTATGGATACAGCTTTCGAGCTCAAAGCTGAAATACTTTTCATGCAAGGAAAAGAAAAGGAAGCGTATACTGCTATAAACCAATTGTCTGACACCAGTCTAAAGCGAGATTTGGAGCTCGAATTTGCGGAAGAAGCACTAGAAAAAAGCCCCGAAAACGGGCATCAAAAATTGACTGCACTGCTCAAACAATACCCTAATGATAAAAATATCACTTATTCATTAGCTTGTGCCGCTAGATTGCTTGGCCTTCAAGAAGAATCAATCAAGCTTTTCACCAGAGTAATCCAAGCCCCAGCTAATAAGTGGCATTATTACCATGCTCATTACGAGCTAGGCGTCCTGTACAAGAAGGATAATTCTGTAGCATCTTCTACTCATCTTACAAAATTTATAGAAGGCGCCAACACAGGCTTTATAGACGGAAAGGAAAACGCTTATAGGCTCATAGATGCGATATCTGCTCTGAAAGAAGTCATGGCAACACAGGGAGGGGTAGCCAAACTGCGACTCATACTGCATGATCTTCGCACCAAGAGACCTACGTTCGCCCCCATAACATACTTTATTGAAGCTGAAATGTTGCGTGAGCAGAAACTTCTAGATGAGGGGTACGATCTTCTTAGTACTGCTCTGCTTGAGTATCCAGAAAACCAAGACTTTCTTTATATGCGATCCACGGTCAGTGGTCTTCAAAAAAATATTCTGCAATCTGAGAAAGATCTAAGGTCTATTCTAGCAATAAATCCGAATCATGCTGAGGCACTTAATGCTCTAGGATATTCCATGACACTGAATAGTGATCGCTATAGTGAAGCACGCGAATTAATACTCAGGTCTCTTAAATTAAATCCTAAGTCGCCAGAAGCCCTAGATAGCTTAGGGTGGGTCTGTTATCGACTGGGGGACCACGCGGAGGCTATTAAACATCTAACTCGGGCACTATCAAGTTTATTGATACCTGAGCCGGAAATTGTGGCTCACCTAGGTGAAGTGCTTTGGATTACAGGGCAAAAAAAAGAGGCTAGGCTGGTGTGGGGTCAAATTTTACAGAACGACCCAAGTAACGCTATTATCCAGGAAACCCTCGAGCGTCTTGAGGTAGAATGAGCTTATGCAAAGAATTATTTTTTTACTATTTACGATTCTAGTCAGCTCGTGCGCTATCAATAAAAATTATTCGCCTTTAAATACCATTGGCTGGGAGCAACACCTCAACAAAATAACACAGTTAGATCACTGGATTCTTCAGGGGAAAATAGGCTATAGGGACTCAAAAGAAGGCGGTGCTGCCTGGATATCATGGGATCAACGAGGGGATGTCTTTGATGTAAAATTAAACGGTCCTCTTGGGATCGGCACAACTAGGATAACAGGCAATCAATATCATGCTCAATTACAGCGCGGGGCCAGGCAACCTGATACTGCAAGCTCAGCTGAAGATCTTACTGAGCTGCTGTTTGGGTGGCAGTGGCCAGTAAAACAACTTAGATTTTGGATTAGAGGCATCGCCGCCCCGTCCTCATCAAAGATGATGTCTATTTATAACAGTGACGGAACCTTGAGCTCACTGAAGCAATCGGGCTGGGCATTGCAATTTTCTGACTATCAAAACATAAAAGGCTGGAGGCTTCCAGGAAATATACAGGGCAAGAAAGGTACCTACCAATTTAATTTAAAAATAAAAACGTGGCTACCAAACTAAGGATTTCAATGAGACTATCACTTCCTTCTCCAGCAAAAATTAACTTATTTCTCCATATAACTGGACGCCAAGAGAACGGTTATCATAACTTACAAACATTATTCCAGTTACTTGATTATGGTGATCGTCTCGACATTGAATCTAATCAGAGTGGCGAAATTCAACTATCGTCGCCTATGAAAGATATTTCCGATAAGGACAATCTTATTTTACTTGCTGCTCAGGCTATCCAAAAATACACAAGATGCGCCTTAGGGGCAAAAATATCTCTAGACAAGCGGCTACCTATTGGAGGCGGATTGGGTGGCGGGAGCAGTAATGCTGCGACAACATTACTAGGATTGAATGCCGCCTGGAAGCTAAATTTATCGAATGATGAGCTTTTAAAGATAGGCGCTAATATGGGTGCAGACATCCCAGTTTTCGTTTTCGGTTATACTGCTTGGGCTGAAGGGATTGGAGGAAAGCTTACCCTTACAGAAAGACCAACTGAATGGTTTTTAGTTTTAATGCCAAATACACACATCTCTACAGCAGAAATATTTGCTCATCAGGGTTTGACAAGAAACACGCATCCGATCAAAATAGCCGACTTTGTTGAGAAGAGTGGAAAAAACGACTGTCAATCAGTAGTTGAAGCACTGTATCCTGAGGTGAAAAAAGCGCGCCAATGGCTAGATCAGTTCGCTTATGCTAGGTTAACGGGAACAGGTGCATGTTTATTTTCATCTTTTGCCTCAGAAGCTGAAGCAAAATTAGTGCTTAAACAAATACCAGCGCCATGGCAGGGTTTTGTTGCTAAAGGGGTCAATAAGTCTCCTTTGTTAAAATTTCTACCTCCTAGATAAAAATTATTGGGGTGTCGCCAAGCGGTAAGGCAGGGGCTTTTGATGCCCCCATGCGGAGGTTCGATCCCTCCCACCCCAGCCATATCTCTCTAAAATTATAGCTAGGGAGCGCAAACTACAACTACCAGGGAAGATTTTGTGGCAAACTTAATGGTATTTTCTGGAAATGCAAATCCAGAGCTAGCAAAAGAAATCACACGATTTCTCGGAATTCCTTTAAGTGATGCTGTTGTTTCACAGTTTTCTGACGGTGAAATTAACATCGAAATTTGCGAAAATGTTCGCGGACGGGATGTTTTTATTGTGCAACCGACATGTCCGCCAACCCATAAATATCTAATGGAATTAATTTTAATGGTAGACGCGCTGCGTCGAGCCTCTGCTGCACGTATCACTGCGGTAATTCCCTACTTTGGCTATGGACGTCAAGACCGACGAGTTCGTTCTATTCGCGTGCCAATTAGTGCCAAGGTTGTTGCTGATATGATTGCTAACGTTGGTGTAGATCGTGTAATGACAGTTGATCTGCATGCCGAACAAATACAGGGTTTCTTCAACTGTGCAGTGGAAAATGTTTACGGTTTACCACTGATGACAGAAGATGTAGAGCGCCAAAATTACCAAAAACCGACTGTTGTTTCGCCTGATATTGGGGGTGTAGTTCGAGCTCGAGCGATGGCAAAAATACTAAACACAGAACTAGCTATAATCGATAAACGTCGGCCAGAAGCAAACCAAATAGAAGTGATGAATATTATCGGAGAGGTAACGGGCCGTACCTGCATATTAATTGATGACATTGTCGATACAGCCGGTACTTTATGCAAAGCCGCTGAAGCCTTAAAAGAACGCGGAGCAAGCAAAGTAGTGGCTTACTGTACTCATGCTGTTTTGTCTGGGAAGGCTCTTGCAAATATCGAAAAATCAGCGCTGGACACCATGGTTGTTACAAATAGCATTCCGACAAGTCCTGCTGCATTAAAAAGTGATCGCATCAGAGTTTTAACTATAGGAAAAATGCTGGCAGAAGCCATGCGTCGTGTAAGCAACGAAGAATCCATCAGTGCTATGTTTGATTAACACCTGGCTTTTCAGATAACAATCGAACACAGCAACTGATAAATTACCGCCCAATTTAGGGCTATCAGGAATATCCCTCTTCAATTCTGGTCGCGGATTACTGGGGATTAAATTAGGAGACAACATAATGTCAAATGACTTTCAGCTAGATGCAACTGTACGAAACGACATGGGGAAAGGTGCGAGCCGCCGCCTGCGTCGTTTATCTAACGAAATACCTGCCATCGTTTATGGCGGAAAAACTCCATCACAAAGCATATCTCTATCTCATAAAGAGCTAGATCGTTCGCTTCAAAATGAAGCATTCTATTCGCACATCATCACCTTGAATGTAGAGGGAAAGGCTGAAGAGGTAATTCTGAAGGATCTTCAACGTCACCCTGCAAAACCAGTTATCCTTCATGCTGACTTTTTGCGTGTTAGTAAAACACAGAAGTTTAATACGAAAGTTCCACTTCATTTTATCAATGAAGATATTTGTGCAGGTGTTAAGTTGGGTGGAGGAAATATAACGCATAGCATGACAGAAATTGATATTTCATGCCTACCTGGTGATCTCCCTGAATACATTGAGGTGGATGTAGCTGAAGTAGAAATCGGGCAAATCCTACATATTTCTGATGTTAAGCTGCCCAAAGGGGTGGAAAGTATTGCCTTAAATTATGGAGAAGAGCGCGACTCGCCTATTTTCACTATCAACAAACCCAAAGAAGAAGTTGAAGAAGAAGTTATAGCTGATGAGGCTACTGAGCAGCAGTCTGGAGGAGAAGCCCAAGAGGCTGATTCAGCTGATGATAAAAGCGACTAAGCTTCTTTTATCATCTTGACACAAACAACGAGGCTTCAGTATTGGGTACATCTGTTCAGTTAATTGTAGGGCTGGGAAATCCAGGTTCTGAATACGAACAAACCCGTCATAATGCTGGGGCCAATTTTGTTTTGGCTCTCTCAGAGCATTACCAAGCTACATTACAGACTGAAAGTAAATTCTTTGGCTCCACTGCCCGCATCACAATAGAAGAGCAGGACATACGCCTGCTAATACCCAATACATATATGAATCTAAGCGGAAAATCTATAGTAACCATGGCTAGATTTTATCAAATTAATCCAGAAAAAATTTTGGTGATTCATGACGATCTTGATCTAAATCCAGGGATCTCTAGATTTAAAATAGGCGGCGGCCATGGAGGGCATAATGGATTAAAGGATACTATTAAGGCGCTAGGCAACAACGCTAATTTTTCGCGTCTTCGAATAGGTATTGGACATCCAGGGCATGCAAGCGAGGTTGTAAATTTTGTTCTGAAAAAGGCCCCTCAATCTGAACAACAGTTAATCAATGAGGCAATCGTTGATGCCGTACGGGTAATTCCCTTGGCTGTTTCGGGAGACTGGGGCAAAGCAATGAAGGAACTGCATACGCAACAAGACAGCTAATTTTTTAGTCTTATATAAAAATCATCTATATTTGAGAGTACATCTAATGGGTTTTAACTGTGGAATCGTAGGCCTACCTAATGTCGGCAAATCTACCCTTTTTAATGCATTAACTAAAGCCGGCATAGATGCAGAAAATTTTCCATTCTGCACCATTGAGCCAAACACAGGGATTGTTCCCGTTCCTGATGTTCGCCAAGAAAATTTAGCATCTATTGTTAAGCCCGAACGAATTCTTCCAGCTGCCATGGAATTTGTCGATATTGCAGGGCTTGTTGCAGGCGCATCGAAAGGTGAAGGTCTAGGTAATAAATTTCTTACTAATATCCGCGAAACAGAGGCTATTGCACATGTCGTGAGGTGTTTTGACGATGAAAATATTATTCATGTTGACGGGAAGATTAATCCGAGTGCCGATATCGAGGTCATCAATACAGAATTAGCTCTTGCCGATTTAGAAACTGTAGAAAAATCGTTGCAGCGAGCAACAAGGGCCATTAAAGGTGGTCAAGACAAAGAAGCTGTAATTCTCAAGGTAGTGCTTGAAAAAATTCAACCTCATCTTGATCAAGCAAAACCCTTGCGCTCACTCAATCTTGATCCAGATGAACGAAAAGCTATTAAGTCATTATCCCTCTTAACCCTTAAACCAACTATGTACATTGCCAATGTAGGCGAAGACGGTTTCGAAGATAACCCTTACCTAGAGACAGTTAAGGTTATTGCTGCATCAGAAAATGCTATCGTGGTTCCTATATGCAATAAACTTGAATCTGAAATTGCAGAATTAGACGAGGATGAAAAGCTAGAATTTCTTCAAGAAATGGGCATGGAAGAACCCGGCCTTAATCGTGTCATTCTTGCCGGATATCAGCTTTTAGGGCTTCACACTTTTTTTACAGCTGGCCCCAAAGAGGTCAGAGCTTGGACTATTCCCGTTGGAGCTACAGCACCGCAATCTGCGGGAAAAATTCATACAGACTTTGAGAAAGGTTTTATACGTGCAGAGGTAACTGCATACGAAGATTTTATTGCAGGGAAAGGCGAGCAAGGCGCTAAAGAGGCAGGCAAGTGGCGGCTGGAGGGTAAAGACTACATCGTTCAAGATGGTGATGTTGTACACTTTAGATTTAATGTATAAAGAATATTTTTTGTTTTTTGACTCGTTTGGGCAGACTAAGAACTAGCGCATGGAGGCTAAAAATCAGAAAATATCTTGACAAGCCTATGTGAAATCGACAAAATTCGCGCCCCTTTTTTGCTAAGGAGATATCGCAAATAATGCGGATTATATGGCTACGTAGCTCAGCTGGTTAGAGCACAGCATTCATAATGCTGGGGTCGGTGGTTCAAGTCCACCCGTAGCCACCACCTTGCAACAACAAGACTCCTATCAAAAATATTTTGCCAAGACGTTTCCATCGAGCCGGCTGTATGTCAAAAAATATCGCATACTTTGATGGATAAATTTCTTAGAATTTCTGGCTTTTGTTTTGTGGTTTAATGAGCTCCCTTTATAACGTATTATATAGGCTAGCACGACAATCGGCTCTAGAGCCATGATCGCTCTAATAGGAATGATCAATCAGGCTTTGAATAAAGGTAGGGAATCTTGTCTTCATACGACCGAACAAAAGAAGAACTTACAAAAAATCCCAAGATCTGGTTGATCACTGGTGTTGCAGGTTTTATTGGCTCTAGTTTGCTGGAAGCTTTGCTAGAACTTGGTCAAACCGTTATCGGAATCGACAACTTCTCAAATGGTCGCGCACAAAACTTAACGGCCGTGAGAAATGCTGCAGGAAAATATTGGTCGAACTTTACCTTCCGTGAAGCTGATATCCGTAATCTAGACGACTGCTTGGAAGGCTGCAAAAATGTAGACTATGTGTTGCATCAGGCTGCTTTAGGTAGTATTCCTAGGTCTATCGCAAATCCTATTCTGACCAATGATTCTAATATCAATGGTTTTTTGAATATGCTCGTTGCATCAAAAGATTCTAAGATCAAGCGTTTTGTTTATGCTGCCTCATCTTCTACCTATGGTGATCATCCTGGTCTTCCGAAGGTTGAAGACATAATAGGCAGACCGCTCTCTCCTTACGCTATCACAAAGTATGTCAATGAACTTTATGCAGAAGTATTTGGTAAGACCTATGGAATGGAGACCATAGGATTAAGATACTTTAATGTTTTTGGCCCCAGGCAATCTCCTAGTGGAGCTTATGCTGCTGTAGTACCCAAATGGACAAATTCCCTATTGTCAGGTGCATCCTGCTCCATAAACGGAGACGGCAGCACCTCACGTGATTTTTGTTATATTGAAAATGTAATCCAAGCAAATATCTTAGCTGCCACCTCTACACATAAGAATGCCATCAATCAAATTTATAACATAGCCTACGGCGACAGTACCTCACTTAATGAGTTGTTTGCTTTTCTTGTCAAAGCTATTATCGAAAAAGATATCAATGTGGTAGAAAAAAATCCCACTTATCAGGATTTCCGTACCGGAGACGTCTTGCATTCTTTAGCAGATATCTCCAAAGCTAAGAAATATCTTGGCTACAATCCTAGCCATAATGCTCAAGAGGGCCTGAAAGAAACTGTAAAGTGGTTTATCGAAAATTAAAAAGATAACGGGAGTGTAAGTTGTACATTGATCAAATGGGCCGTGAAGAGCTAGAGCATTGGCATCAAATATTTTGTGAAAAACATAAAGCATTTAGAGCAAGCTCGTTAAATCTAGACTTAACTAGAGGGAAACCTTCTACCAGGCAGCTTGATTTGTCTAATATTTTAGATGGAGCTACAAAAGGCAGCTATATTACAAGTGAAGGCATAGACTCTCGAAATTATGGGCATTTGGCTGGACTGCCAGAAATGCGTTCACTAGGGGCAGAGCTACTTGGTGTCGCAAAAAATGAAGTCATTGTGGGAGGTAGCAGTAGTCTTAGCATGATGTATCTTGCAATGCTTTTTGCATGGCAGTTTGGTGTTAGCGGCAAAGGTTCTAGTTGGCGCGATCAAGGCAAGGTTAAGTTTCTATGTCCTGTTCCTGGATATGATCGACATTTCTCTATTTGTGAAGAATTCGGTATAGAAATGATCAGGGTTTCTATGGATGAAGATGGTCCTAATATGGATCAAGTAGAAGCTTTCATCGCAAATGACAAAAGTATTAAAGGTATATGGTGTGTCCCTAAATATTCCAATCCTACCGGTTGTATTTATAGCCAAAACACCATCGAGAGACTGGCAAAATTAGGAAAAATTAGCTCGCCCGATTTCAGAATATTTTACGATAATGCCTATGCTGTTCACGACTTATCAGAAGATGGGATAGATTTACCAAAAATAATGGACTATTGCAGGGAGCACAACACCCAGAATAATGTATTGCAGTTTACCTCTACATCAAAGATAACTTTTGCAGGCTCAGGTGTTTCTTTTTTGGCAGCGTCAGAAGAAAATTTGAACGTTATCCAGCAACACTTAGGTGTTTTTTGTATTGGCCCAGACAAAGTTAACCAGTTAAGGCATTTGAACTTCATACAAGATCGTAGTGGCCTTAAGCTCCACATGAAAAAGCACGCGAAACTACTGCAGCCAAAATTTTCTTCTGTCCTAGAACATCTAAAAAATAACTTTGAGGGCTCCGATCTAGCGCAATGGACCACGCCAAAAGGAGGGTATTTTATTTCTTTTGATACTCGTCCTGGTCTCGCTGACTCAGTGATAGAGCTTGCCGCAGAGGCAGGTGTAAAATTAACCCCTGCAGGGGCTACATTTCCTTATGGGCTGGACCCGGACAACAAAAATATTCGACTAGCCCCGTCTTTTCCATCCCTGGATGACATAGATAGGGCTATGAGAGTCTTTTGTAACTCAGTAAAATTAGCTTCGATAAAACAAAAAATAGGCGTGTAGAAGAATTTTGTATTTTACAGGGGCCAAGGAAACAGGAGGCAGCACGACTATCAGGATTTTGGTTTTGGCGCAGCTCCTGGGTATGGAAATTGTGCAATATTGCTACCCGTTTTGGCATCAGTGATCTTGCAAGTCCCCTCTTTCTCAACCTCATCAATACGTATAACTGAGTGCATGGGAATAAAGCTACGCTTAATTGCAGAAAATTCACTTTTAAGTTTTTCTTCTGCTGGATCAACAATCATTTGGCTGCGCTCGCCAAAAACAAATTCTTCGACCTCCAGAAAACCCCAAAGATCACTTTGATACACTTGTTTTGCATACATCTCATATACTTCACCCTGATTTAAAAAAATCACTTTATAGACTGCATTTAGAGACATATTTTTGGCCTAGAGCTAAGTTAATAATTGGTTTAAATAAACCAAACTATTATACCACAAACTACCAGATATTTATCAACTTGGGCTCTCGGAGAATAGGTTTTCTCTGGGACTGGGACTATAATGTGTAGCCAATAAACTAAAATTATACGTCTCAGATCGAACCAGCATATGACAAGAAATAACACCAAAAAAATTCATATCGTCACACACGGATGTCAAATGAATGAGTACGATTCGGCCAGAATGCGTGACCTGTTGGGTGACAGTCATCAAATGGTAGCAACCGAAAATCCAGACGAGGCTGACGTCTTGCTACTGAATACTTGCTCTATTAGAGAAAAAGCACAAGATAAGGTATATCATCAACTTGGACGCTGGAGAAAATTAAAAGAAAAAAACCCCAATCTAATAATTGGTGTAGGCGGTTGCGTTGCCAGCCAAGAAGGTGAAGCAATTGCACAACGAGCTCCTTTTGTGGATCTCATTTTTGGGCCTCAAACGCTGCATCGTTTACCAGAAATGATGGATGAAAAAAAAAGGCGTGCTGTACCTACTATCGTAGACATCAGCTTTCCTGAAATTGAAAAATTTGATCGCTTGCCACAACCAGATGCCGAAGGAGTTTCTGCTTTTGTATCAATCATGGAGGGTTGCTCGAAATACTGTACATTTTGCGTGGTACCTTATACTAGAGGGGAAGAAATAAGTCGCCCTGTGTCTGATGTATTGGCAGAAATAGCTCACTTAGCCAGCCAAAAAGTAAGAGAAATTAATTTGTTAGGGCAAAATGTTAATGCCTATAGGGGCGAGACGCCAGATAATAACTTATGCGATCTTGCTGAACTCATTGCTTATGTTGCAAAAATTGATGGCATCGATCGTATTCGTTACACAACTTCACATCCCGTAGAGTTCTCTGAAAATTTAATTGCAGTTTATGCAGAAGTGCCTGAATTGGTAAGCCACCTGCATCTTCCTGTTCAAAGTGGTTCCGACCGAATCCTTTCCGCTATGAAGCGAGGCCATACGGCACTTGAATATAAGTCTAAAATACGAAAATTACGAAAATTACGTCCTGACATTAGCATTTCGTCTGATTTTATTGTGGGTTTTCCAGGTGAGACAGAGGCTGACTTCGAGCAAACAATGCGTCTTATCCATGAAATAGGCTTTGATCAGAGTTTCAGCTTTACATATAGCCGGCGACCCGGTACACCTGCTGCAGAACTTCCTGACGAGACCCCAGAAAAAATAAAAAAACAAAGACTGGCAATTTTACAGGATAGAATCAACCAGAATGTTATGGCTATAAGTGAAAGCATGGTTGGCAAAATAGTGACTATCTTAGTTACCGGAATATCAAAGAAAGATCCCGGACAATTGCAGGGTCGCACAGAAAATAATCGTGTGGTAAATTTCACCTATAATAATCAGAACCTTATCGGTAATTTTATAGAAGTAGAAATAACTAAGGCTTTCCGTAACTCGCTCCTCGGAAAAGTGGTCACAGAAAACACTCTTGAAGAGAAGTGTAAAAGTGAATCCACTATAAAATAACTACTATCTGTTATAATTTATACATACAAACCATGTTTAGATGTCTGTGGTGAGTTACACAAATAATATGCTGTTGGTTATAGCAGAATAGGGGTCGTCTATTGGGAAATGTAGAGACACAACCTGTTGTTCGCTCTATCAGTGTTGAGCCAAACGATACCAAACGATTAGCCTCTCTTTGCGGCCAATTTAACGAACATCTCCGACAAATTGAACAACGATTAAGAATCAAAATTCATAATCGTGGTAATATTTTTACGCTTTACGGAGATAGTCAGGCCACAGATACTGCAAGTAAAATTCTCATGATGCTCTACCAGAATAGCATCTTAACGCCAGACCAAATTCATCTGGCTATACAGCAATTCAGTTTCGAGTCTTTTATGGGTACGTCAACTAATACCATGCTAAATTCAGCTATAGATGATATAGAAAATTTTCCAGCAATACGCACGAAAACAGGCACAATAAAGCCACGCGGCATCAATCAGCAGCAATATGTTCAGGCAATAAAAACGCATACTATTAATTTCGGTATAGGTCCTGCTGGTACAGGAAAAACTTATCTTGCTGTAGCGTGCGCGGTCGAATCATTACTAAAAAATGAGGCGGAAAGAATCGTATTGGTTCGTCCAGCGGTCGAAGCTGGAGAAAAATTAGGTTTTCTACCTGGAGACATTAGCCAAAAGGTAGACCCTTATTTGCGGCCACTATACGATGCTTTATATGAAATGCTTGGGGTGGAGACAGTAGCTAAGTTAATTGATCGTAATGTTATTGAGGTTGCCCCCCTTGCTTTTATGCGTGGGCGAACTCTTAAAAATTCATACATTATTTTAGATGAAAGTCAAAATACCACCCGCGAACAAATGAAAATGTTTCTAACTCGCATAGGTTTTAACGCTACTGCTATCATCACTGGTGATGCGTCTCAGGTTGATCTACCCAAAGGAAACCAATCAGGGCTTCTTCATGCTTGTGATGTACTCAAAAATGTCGAGGGTATAAGCTTCTCTATTTTTGGGTCTAAGGATACAATTCGACATCCTTTAGTAGCTAGGATTGTTGACGCATATGAGGCACATGAAAAAGAAAGGCCATGAAACCATTAGGCACCCAGAGCATCAGGGTGGACGGACAGCATCATGATAATTGATGTACGCATGGAAAATGTCTCCGGCTGTGAGCATATTCCAGATGAAAGTGCGATTCATCAGTGGGTGACGGCGACGTTATCTGGGCACAAAAAGCCGATGGAGCTAAACATTCGCATCATTGATGAAGATGAGAGTGCCACATTAAATCATCAATATCGAAAAAAAAATAATCCAACCAATGTATTATCATTTCCAGCAAATTTACCAGAATCTCTAATGTTACCTCTACTTGGGGACTTGGCAATTTGTGCACAAGTTATTGAGCGTGAAGCGATCGAGCAAAATAAGCCTCTCTATGCGCACTGGGCACACATTGTAATACATGGTAGCTTACACCTTATTGGTTTTGACCATGAAGACGATGCGGAGGCTGAAAAAATGGAACTTCTGGAAACAAAAATACTTGCCAGCCTGAATTTTCCGCCACCTTATGAATAAAAATTTGGAGATATTGACAACCCATGATGGATGATGAACCGAGTGGCCCACAAAATAGATCTTGGTTGGAAAGGCTGGCTAACGTATTCTCTTCGGCCCCCAAATCTAAGAAAGATTTCACAGACTTATTAAATTCGGCTCGCGAAAATAACATCATTGATCATGATGCTCTGGAAATTATCGAAGGAGCCCTGAATGTTTGCGACAAACAGGTTCGTGAAATCATGATACCTCGCTCACAAATGGCAGTAATACCTCGGCATCTTGAATTAAACGACACCCTTAAGCTTGTGATAGAAAGCAGGCACTCACGGTATCCTGTACTGGATGAAACAGCCGACCACATAGTCGGTATTCTGCTGGCAAAAGAATTGTTACCGCTTCTGCTTGAGAACCAAGATGGCTTCAATATAAAGAACATAATCCGACCTGCTGCCATTGTTCCAGAAAGCAAACGCCTAAATGTGCTTCTAAAGGAGTTCCGAGAGCAGCGCTACCATATGGCAATTGTGGTAGATGAATATGGCGGTATTGCTGGGCTAATCACTATTGAGGACATCCTAGAAGAAATTGTAGGTGAAATCCAAGATGAAACGGATGATGCCGAAAAAGAAATGATAATCCCTCGAGACGAAATGGGCTATTTTATTCACGCATTAACACCCATTGAAGACTTTAACGAATACTTTAATGTCAATATGAATGCTGATGAATTGGACACTGTTGGAGGTGTCATTGTTCAAGCATTCGGTCGAATGCCGAAAGTAGGCGAAAATATAGACATAGATATCTTTAAATTTAGAATCTCCGAAGGAAACGATCGACAAGTAAAGTTATTGGAAATGCAGGTCATGCCCAATAAGATTACTTCCTGAAAGCTCCGTTATCAGCTAAGTCTAAATCCGCAGGAATACTTGCTAAACCAAGGAAATATCAATCTTGAGCTCTTTTTCAAGTAAATATGATACCAAAGTCTGCCTCATATTGATCCTATTTGGGGCTCTTTTGCCCTTTTCTATGGCTCCTTTTGATGTCTGGCCAGCAGGAATTTTATCCATAGCTGGCTTCTCAGTATTTGTCTGCGGGCACTCGGAGAAAGTGGCTTCTTTCAAATTAATTTTTCTGCGAAGTCTTAGCTACGGTCTAGGACTTTATTCTGTCGGGGCATCTTGGATTTTTGTAAGTATACGTGATTACGGTCAAGCTAATATCGGGCTGTCTTTGTTGCTCATAATCCCCTTTATAATTTTACTGTCTCTATTGGTTGCGATTCCGTTTGCTCAGGGCAGAAAAGCGTTACACATATCTAGTTCTTCCTGCAACACATCTTATGCCCTAGCCACTACTATGCTGCTAATATTTCCCAGTCTTTGGACGCTGGGTGAATGGTTTCGAGGCTGGGTATTTACTGGGTTTCCATGGCTTTATCTAGGCTATGCTCATACTGATTCATGGATATCTGGATGGGCGCCAATTACTGGGGTGTTAGGATTAAGCTGGATAACTGCTTTCTGCGGCGGACTGCTAGGACTTTTCTTTAAGCTAAGACTGCAACTTATAGCTAAAAGTACTCAAATCCAAAGTGTATTTATATCGCTAACTGGCGCACTAATACTAACTTTTTCTTTTTGGCTTGGAGGCCTTTATCTGCAGTCAGTCAAATGGACTGAGCCATCAAATAAAGTTATTTCCATAGGCTTAATGCAACCAGCCATTTCTTTGTGGAGCTCTTGGGACTCCAGTCAGCTAGATAAAATTCTTTTTCAATACCGTGAAGATACTGCAAGTCTTCTGGATAACGACCTGGTGGTGTGGCCGGAAGCTGCAATCCCAAGATTCCGACACGAGGTGCCAGATTACTTAAACTCTATTGCAAAAGAAGCGGCTAATACGAATACTGCTCTAATTATCGGCATTCCCACAATGTCCGATCCTAAGGATAATCCAAGTAATCTACATGAAACTTATTATTACAATTCAGCACTAGCTGTCGGGCAAGGTGCCGGGATCTATCATAAGCAAAATTTAGTGCCTTTTGGTGAATATGTCCCTTTCGAAAAATGGTTGCGCGGGATCATTAAATTTTTTAATTTACCTATGTCGGTATTTAGCTCGGGGGGGGCAAACCAACAAAATATTATTGTAGGTAATGATGTAGTTATCAGCACATCTATTTGTTATGAAATTGCCTATTCCGAACTAGTCAGAGAATCTGCAGAAAATGCCAGCCTACTTCTCACCATAAGTAACGACAGTTGGTTTGGAAATACGATAGGACCAAAACAGCATTTTCAGATCGCTCGAATGCGAGCTATAGAAAACAGAAAGCCGTTGATTCGAGCAACAAACAACGGAATAAGTGCGTTGGTTAATGCTGATGGGAAAACAGCTGCGGTTATTCCATCATTTTATCGAGACACTCTCGAAGGCACACTGGAACCAAGGATTGGTCTTACCCCCTTTGGACGGCTTGGCTCCAATCCAATAATTTTTCTATCTCTCTTATTGGTTCTATTAGGGCTGCTTAAAAAACCTCTAACTAAAAATTATCAACCTAAAGCCCACTATAGGTAATATCAAGAAATAAATTATTCTCATCAACAAGGAAATCTGTCTGGGTCTATAGAAAGCTTTAGCCTATAATTAAAACCTGATGTATCACAGACAAAATCAACTATAAGCCTCAACCTGGCCAAGAAAGCTAATGCAAGAACAATATCATCCCAAGGAGATCGAAACTGCTGTTCAAAAGCTCTGGGCAGAGACTTGCGCTTTCGAAGTAAAAGAGGATCTTGATAGAGAAAAATACTACTGTCTTGCAATGTTCCCCTACCCCAGCGGAAAGCTTCATATGGGGCATGTACGAAACTATACTATCGCAGATGTCATATCTCGCTACCAAAGAATGCTAGGTAAGAATGTCCTGCAGCCCATGGGCTGGGATGCCTTTGGTTTACCTGCAGAAAATGCAGCCATCAAGCACCGCACAGCTCCAGCAAAATGGACCTATGAAAACATTCAGTATATGAAAAACCAGCTCAAGAAGCTTGGTTTCGGATACGATTGGTCCAGAGAAATGACTACTTGCGATTCCAGTTACTACAAGTGGGAACAATGGTTCTTCACGCGACTTTATAAAAAAGGATTAGTATACAAAAAAACTGCAGCTGTTAATTGGTGCCCTGAAGACCAGACGGTGCTGGCTAACGAACAAGTAATTGACGGTTGTTGTTGGCGCTGCGATTCAGTAGTAGAGCGAAAAGATATACCGCAATGGTTTATTAAAATTACGGCATATGCCGAAGAATTGCTAGACAGCCTGGATACACTTAGCGACTGGCCCGAGCAAGTTCGCACAATGCAGAAAAACTGGATTGGAAAAAGCCGTGGCGTTGAATTAACTTTTAAGTTAAATCAAGCTATCAATGGCATTGACAACCTCTCTGTGTACACCACCCGCCCTGATACATTGATGGGAGCTACCTATGTCTGTATTGCAGCAGAGCATCCTATTGCTATAGCTCTCTCAAAAAATAATCCAAAGTTATTAAAATTTATTCAAGACTGCAAAGAGCAGTCTGTTTCTGAAGCAAGCATGGCAACAATGAAAAAAATCGGGGTATCCTCAGAGCTTGAGGCTATCCACCCCCTTACCGGAGAAAAAATACCAGTGTGGGTGGCAAACTACGTACTAATGGGGTACGGAACTGGTGCAATAATGGCAGTTCCAGCTCATGATGAACGCGATTTTGAATTTGCTAACAACTATCATCTGCCAATTAAGCAGGTCTTTCAACATGTCGCCGTGTCCACAGAAAAATTGCGCCGAAAAAATGCAGCTGATGCTGACAAATGCGCTGCCTACTACTTTAGTAAAAGTCGCTGGGAAAAATGGTATGCATCTAAATCACCAGATGAAGTTGTATCTATAAATTCCGGAGAATTTGATAGCCTAGGTCCCGAAGAAGCTTTTAATGCTATAGCAAAGAAACTAGAACAGCTTCGGTGCGGAAAGATAAAAACCCATTACAGGCTTCGCGACTGGGGCGTGTCTCGTCAACGATACTGGGGGTCTCCAATCCCCATGTTCAATCTTCCTGATGGTGGAGAAATTCCCGTCCCTATCGATCGCCTTCCGGTACTGCTGCCAGAAGAAGTAGAAATGGATGGAATCAGATCACCCATTAAGGCTAACCTTGACTGGAAAAAAACTACACTAAACGGTCACCCAGTTGAGCATGAGACTGACACTTTTGATACATTTATGGAGTCAAGCTGGTATTACGCAAGATACACCTGCCCTAATTATTCAGAAGGAATGATTGACAGTGTCGCCGCAAATTATTGGTTGCCAGTGGATCAATACGTAGGGGGCATTGAGCACGCCATTTTACATCTGCTATATGCACGTTTTTTCCACAAACTAATGCGTGATGAGGGGTTACTAATCTCTGATGAGCCTTTTATTAAGCTTCTCTGCCAAGGGATGGTATTGAAAGATGGGGTGAAGATGTCGAAATCAAAAGGCAATACAGTAGATCCTCAAAATCTAATAGAGCAGTATGGTGCTGATACAGTAAGATTATTCACAATGTTTGCCGCACCTCCTGAGCAATCGCTAGAATGGAATGATAGCGCTGTTGAAGGCGCGCACCGTTTTCTTCGGAAACTATGGAAAACAGTGCACACTCATCTTGCTGCGGGAGACGGGGCCGCATCTATTCTCTCTAGTCTAGATCAGAAGCAGCAGGACTTAAGACGGAAAACTCATACCACCATCATCAAAGTAAGTAATGACTTTGGAGGCCGGCAAACGTTTAACACCGCTATTGCGGCCGTGATGGAGTTATTAAATGATATAGGAAAAATGACTGCCAGAGATACTGCAGTTGGTTTGGCTGTTGAACGGGAGGCGCTTGAAACGATTGTGCTAGTTTTATCGCCAATTGCACCCCATATATGTGCTCAGCTTTGGAATGAACTAGGCCATAGAGATAGCTTGCTCGATATGAAATGGCCAGTTGCAGACAAATCAGCATTAACAAAAAATATTCTTCAGATTGCTGTGCAAGTAAACGGTAAATTACGAGCTCAAATTGATGTGCCATCTGAAACAACTGTTGAAGCTATAAAAAACATGGCCAAACAGCATGAAAATGTTCGACGCTTCACTGAGGGGCTAGCTATCCAAAAAATAATAGTGATCCCTAATAAATTAGTTAACATTGTTGCCATTTAAATGTAGTACGCTGATGAAAAAACATACTTATAGTTAGGGCCCCTAACCAAAACTCTTTTCAAGAAGAAAGGAACTACAATGAAAAAATTAATCCCCGTTATTATCTCAGGATTTCTTGTATCCCTTATGATTACTAGCTGTGGCTGGCACCTAAGGAGCAGCGGTCATACTGCAGCTTTAGCTGCTATCAATCAAATTCATATAGATGGAGATCAAAAAAATCAGCTTTATCGTTTTGTTTCCAGATCTCTCAAATCTAGCAATATCGCTATTACAGAGAACCCCAAAGAAGCTGAAATTACGATCAGGTTAATAAATCAAAGGTCCATTAGTCGTTCGGCAAGCGTTAATTCCTCTGCAAGAGTATCTGAACTACACATAACCGAGCTAGTTGATGTCGAAATTGTAACTGCTGACGGCAAGGTATTGCTGCCAAAAACAACTCTCAGTAGAGAAAAATTCTTTAATTACAACGAAGGTAATGTATCAACAAATGCTGAAGAACAAAAAATATTGAAGCGTGAAATGATGAATGATCTAGCTCGTAAAATAATAAATATTTTAAATTCAATGCTTACAAAGACAAGCCAGTATGCGACTGAAAGCTGAGCAACTTAGTGCGCACTTAGCCTCGAAAGGCCTCGCTTCTGTATATATCATTAGCGGAGATGAGCCACTCTTGGTTCAAGAATCTGCTGATATTATTCGCACAGCAGCAAAATTACATGGTTATAACGAACGAAGATTATTTTATGCAGACAGCAAATTTGATTGGAATAGCGTTCTAATCGAAGCTAGCCACATTTCACTTTTTTCGGAAAAGAAATTTCTAGAAATTCGTATCATTTCAGGCAAGCCTGGAGACAAGGGATCCAAGACACTTCAAGAATATTTATCAAAAATTAACACAGAAACTCTAACACTTATTATCACACCAAAACTAGACAGCTCGTCAACTAGGGGCAAATGGTTTACTGCTATAGAAAATCAGGGTATTTCTATACAAATATGGCCAGTCTCCACACCCCAATTACCGCAATGGCTAAATCGGAGGCTCAATCAATCTGGTATTAAGGCTAACCAAGAGGCAATAAGGGTGCTTGCTGACAGAGTTGAAGGTAACTTGCTTTCAGCTATCCAAGAAATAGAAAAACTTAAACTGCTGGCACCAGAGAGAGAGCTAACTGGACAAGCTATGTCTGATATTGTCGTTGATAGCTCACGATTTAATGTGTTTGTACTGTTAGGCAAAATTATGGAGAGTGAAGCGAAAAAGGCCTGTCACGTTCTTCAAGGCCTTCGCAGCGAAGGTACTGATGCCACTATTATTCTTTGGGCAATCACTCGAGATCTACGAATTCTAATCAAGGGAAGCGAGGCCGTTCAGTCAGGCGAGGGTATTGACTCAGTGCTTCAAAAGCTAGGGGTTTGGGAAAGTCGTAGGCCCCTTGTAAAGAAAACTATTAGCCGAATCCCTATTGAGAGATTACGACAAATGTTAAAGTTGTCAGGAGCCATTGATCGTGGAATCAAGGGCACGAGGCAAGGGTCTCCATGGGATGACCTTACTACACTGATACTTGTTCTTTGTGGTATTCAATCATTTAACTCTAGAAGTCTGAGGCTGGCTATTCAATAAGTGGAATCTTTTTCCCGAAAAAAATAATTACGCCGAAAACCCCATTTTTTAACTTCCACCACATCATCTTTTCATTAGGTATTCATCTAGCTCATGGAGACGCATCAGTGTTCCAATATCTCGCCATACCCCAGTATATATTTCGCCTTCTATGCGGCCAGAGGAGATACTTTCGCACAATACATCACGCAAGGGGAACTTTTCGGTAGTCGAGGCATGTACGTTAAATATTTTTGGCCTTAAGATAGATATCCCGCTGTACGTGTAGGTGTTATTTCTAGCATTTGGTGTGCTGACTATGCTCTCAGGCGTTAATATGAAATCTCCATCCATATGATGAGATGCATTTGGGACCAAAATTAGATGGGCATCAATTTCCGATGGTAAAAGTTTTTCGACTAAATTTTTCAATGGAAAGTCAGTCCAGACATCAGCATTAACAAGCAAGAATGGTTCGCTCCCTAGCAACGGAAGAGCTCTACGAATGCCCCCTCCTGTTTCAAGCGGTCTATGCTCTCTTGACCATTGAACATTAATCCCGAAAGCAGATCCATTGCCAATAAATGATTCTACCTTATCACCCAACCAAGATATATTTATCACCACATCTTTTACTCCAGCTGATGCTAGATTCTCAATGTGATACTGAATTAAGGGCTTTTCTCCCGCCTGCACTAATGCCTTAGGAGTCGTGTCGGTAAGGGGACGTAATCTTTCTCCACGCCCTGCAGCAAGAATCATTGCTTTCATATTTAATCTCCTGAGCTGCTTGTTGCTGAAATCTCTCCAGCTGCCTCCAAAGACTGAAACCAGGGTTGTCGAGATACTTCTGGAAGCACATATTGTTCAAACCAAAGTGTGAAATTTTTTAGCTCTGGGTATGGCCTCAACTGCTCCAAGATATAGCGAATTACAAGCGACAAGTCATCAAGATAATCGTGCTTGTCGTCTCTTAAGTGAAGTCTAGAAAAAATGCCAAGCACCTTAATATGTCGCTGCAAGCCCATCAAATCAAACCATCTAATCACCTGATTATCAGAAATTTTTGGAGCAATACCAGCATCTACGGCCTGTTGATAGCAATTTAATGCTCGCTGTACAACATACTCTTTAGGCAGCCGTATATAACAATCTCTGAATAAGGAAACCATGTCATAGGTAATAGGTCCTATGACTGCATCCTGAAAATCAATGACACCGATAGAGCCATCAGGTAACTGCATCAAATTACGCGAATGGAAATCGCGATGCACTACCACTTGCGGCTGCTCCAATGCGCTCTCTGCAATAATTGAGAAAGCATCATCAAGCAGTCTCAAATCAGCAGGGCTCAGCTCGATATTAAGCAATTTTCTGACAAACCATTCAATAAAAATAGTCATTTCTTTGAGCAGTTCCTGTCGGCTATACTCTGGAAATATTGTCTTATTTTTGGAAATTTTTTGGATTTTTATGAGCTCTATTTCAGCAAAATCATAGAGCTGACTTTGATTCTTTCCGGCTAGAAGAGGCAACAACAAATGATCGCCAAGATCTTCAAGTAGTAAAAATCCTGACTGATAATCTACTGCATGAACTAATGGCGCATGGAGAGCGCCTTCTCGAAAACAAGAGGATATGTTTACAAAATTAAAGTTATTTTCAAGCAATGGTGGGGCCAATACAGCTATTAGGGATGGATTAGAATTAACCCTAAAATATTGCCTAAAACCCGCATCGCCATTAAGTGGGTCAAGAAATATTGGCTCACTCAAAACAACACCTCGAGGCAAATACTTCTCAACCCAATCTCGTAAATAAAATAAATTTGTCATATTTGTCATTCAATTAAAAAAAAGACTACAGATTCTACCTCAAACCCTCGCATGATGCTTCAGAATGAGTAAAATGTAGGATCGGCATACTGATGACAATTTTTATTTATAGATTACGGGTAATCATGATACTAAAAAGTGCAAGTTACATCTGCGTAAAAATCAATAGAATGCTATGTTCATTGTATTCGCAGACAATACTGGTCTTCTTTAGCATGATACTGGTATGCGGTCTCTCGTTAGCAGAAACAAGTAATACTTACCTGCAGTGGGAGTGCGATACAGGAAAAAATGGCGGATGGGTGTGTGGGCAGCAGTCGATAGCAGGAAAATCCTACCCAAGACCAGTCAAAGATGAAGTTCTTGATGTCCCTCAGGACGAAGAAAATCAAACTGAATTAGTACCAAAAGTAAAACTAGCCAAGAATCTCGACTGGATAGATGAAGAAGATCTCTCTATAGATCAGCTAACGAAAAGATCTTCTGGTTGCTGTGGTGCCTATATAGAACCAGAGCGTAGCTATCCAGACTCAGAGCTCAACCCTGAAGATGCATCATTAAGAGTTGCCTCCTCGTCCACAGAGTTAATCCAGGATAATGTTGCCTACCTCAAAGGTGATGTGCATCTAACACAAGGATACCGTCAAGCGCGTAGTGATGCTGCTACACTCAATCAAGATGATCGTACGGTCGACATGGATGGTCACATAGAACTTCGAGAGCCAGGCCTCCTGCTCAGAGGTGATGCCGCGCATGTGAACATGAACTCACTAGATGTAGAAATAAATAATGCCTCCTACCTACTCCATGAATCTGGAGCTCGTGGGTCAGCTAGCATGCTCAGGCGCCCAGGTGGAGATATTTTTTATATTGATAATGGCACTTACACCACATGCGAGCCAGGCAATAACGCTTGGCGACTAGTCAGTTCCAAGCTTCGAATTAACCCTGGAACAGGAATTGCTACAGCTAAGCATGTGCGTTTAGAGATAAAAGATCTTCCCGTCATATATCTTCCATGGGTTCGATTTTCGATAGATGAGAGGAGAACCAGTGGTCTTTTATTTCCTAGCTGGGAAAGTAGCGAAGAAAACGGGTTAGACTTCTCGCAGCCAATATACCTTAACTTGGCTCCCAATTATGATGCTACCTTTACCCCACGTTATGTGCAGGAACGAGGGGCTATGGCCGAACTCGAAATGAGGCATCTGTCTGAATTATCTGAAACTATTTTTAGTGGTGCATTTTTAGCAAGTGATGACGGCGGAGATGACGATGATGAAACAATCAATGCGGTTACAGGAAAAAGAGAGAATGAAGGAGAGGATCGATGGCTAGCAGATATACAGCATAGAGGAGACTTCGGCCATCTCAGATCTACTCTCAATTATACAAGGGCAAGCGATGAAGATTATTTTCAAAATCTTGATACAACAACACTGCAGGTCAATAGCCAATCGTACCTTCGCCAGCACGGTCATCTGGGTTTTTCTATAAAAAACTGGGGTGTCTCAATTGAAGGTTCTGGGTATCAAACACTTATTAAAGACGGGGCTGACCAATACAAGTTATTGCCAAGAGTTCAAGCCAACAAAAGCTTTAGCGTTGGTGATTTTGATTTTGATTTAGAGAACCAGTATAGCGACTATGATCATAACGATAGCACCAAAACTACTGGACGCAGGCTTAACTTAGCTTATGCGGCAAGCTGGAATAAATGGTGGGACTGGGGATACTTTCGTCCTACTGTTAAGGTGAAACATATGGCATATGACCTTGATTCTCCAGTTTCTGGACAAAATGATGATAGTCCGTCAGTCACGGTGCCTATAGGAATTATAGATACTGGAATATACTTAGAAAGAAAAACCACTTGGCTCAATGGGTACACGCATACATTTGAGCCGAGACTCTACATAGTCTATGCCAAAAAAGAAAATCAAGACGATCTTCCATTGTTTGACACAGCATTATCAACTTTTGGATACAGCTCACTATTTAGAGATGAGCACTTTAGCGGTGGAGATCGTGTGACTGATTCGAAGCAAGTTTCTGTTGGATTTACTACACGACTAATTGATGATAGTTCTGGCATTGAAAAAATGCGTGCGAGCGCTGGTCAAATATTTTATCTAGATGATCGAACTGTATCTCTAGATTCATCTATAAACAAGGAAATGCGAAGGGACGAATCTCCTTATGCTGCAGAATTTGAAATGAGACTTGGGGACAACTGGCAAGCCCTTGCTAGCGCCCAATACGATTCAGATGACAACGAGCTAGATCGGGCAAGCACTAGTTTGCGCTATAATGGAGACGATAATAGGCTTCTTAACATCAGCTATCGTTTCAATAATCAGACCCCGGTCACACTTAATGGAAAAAAATATAACAACGATATTGAACAAAGTGATTTCTCTACTGCAGTGCCGATAACAAGAAGCTTGAACATTGTGGGTCGCTATAACTATGATGTTACTAACAGCAGAACCCTAGAAACATTTTTTGGAGTTCAATATGAGAGCTGCTGTGTACGCCTAAGTCTGCTTGCCCGAAAGTGGATTGATAGAGACGACAATATTGTATTACCAATGGACGACTTAGCGGAAGACAAAGGTGTATTCCTTTCGCTCCAGATCAAAGGCATTGCAGGCTTTGGGTCCAAAATGGAGTCCATATTAACAGATGGTGTGTATGGCTACGAAGCACCAAATAACTAATTCATGAAGACACAGCAATGATATCAAAAAATATCTTTTTTCAGCACTTATGTGGCGCAATACTAGCAGTCTCATTTGCTTCATTGGTACCCGCAAAAGAAGTCCTTTTGGATGAAGTTGTCGCATCAATAAATGATGAAGTGATCATGAGCAGCGAGCTAGAAGATAGGACGCTTGAAGTTCTTGATCGAATAAGAGAAAGTGATCGAGCAGGTCCACCCCAAGATGAAGTTATAGCCGAAGTTTTAGAGCGCTTGATTATTGAGCGTATCCAGCTACTTAAGGCGAAGCAAGCCGGGGTCAGATTTAGTGATACGGAAGTAAATCAAGCTATAGAACAAGCAGCTCAACGGCAAAATAAAACTATGCAGGACCTGCTCGATGAAGGACAGCAATCAGGCGTAACGGCTGCAACTTTTCGTCAAAAAGTAAGAGAGCAGATGCTCATAGGTCGAGTTCAGGAAGGCAACCTTAATAAGCGCATATCTATTAGCGAACAAGCGATCGACAACTTTCTCAATACCGAAGAGGGGCGTTCATGGGCGACCCCTGATTTCCAAATTGGACACATTTTACTACCTGTAGCTTCCGAATCCTCCGATGAAAAAGTAGCTAAAATTCAGGAAGAAATCTTGAACATTTATTTTCAAATCAAAAATGGAGAAGACTTTAAGAGTCTTGCTATTGTCAAATCTAAAGGAAATAAAGCTTCTCAGGGTGGCGACCTAGGCTGGAAAAAAGCCTCTCAGTTGCCTGAAATATTCAGTGCGACAATTGAAAATCTATCTCCAGGACAAATTAGCGAACCCATACGTAGTGCTGCTGGATTTCACCTGTTAAAGCTATACAATCGAAGAGGTATAGCCTCATCAAATCTTGTACAGCAGCACAATATCAGACATATACTGCTAGTGCCAAATGAAATCCGAGATGACGAAAAAACTCTAGAGATAGCCAATAAAATTCGCAATAAAATATTAAATGGCAAGAATTTTGATGACGTTGCTAGAACCCACTCCGAAGATATCGGTACAGCAATGTCTGGCGGGAGCCTGGGTTGGTCGGTTCCTGGTAAATTTGCGGCTGAATTTGAAAAAACAATGAATGCACTTAATATAAACGAAATCAGCGAAGTTATTAAAACTCAATTTGGATGGCATATTTTACAGGTCACAGAACGCCGCGATCAAGATTTCACTGATACAATAAAGCGCTCTCAGGCCAAAAATACTCTAAAACAAAAAAGATACCGAGAAGAGTTAGAGGTCTGGCTTAAAGAGATTAGAGATGAGGCTTTTGTAGACATCAAATTGTGATAAGAATAGCTGTAACCCCAGGTGAACCTTCTGGCATAGGACCAGATTTACTTATTCAACTCATCCAGCAACCGCTTGATTTTGAGCTGATAGCTTATGCGGATCCAAATCTATTGGAATTGCGAGCCAAGCAACTAAATTTACCTATTAAACTTCGTGCGGCAGCTCCAGGGCGCCCTAAAGCACTCAAGGGTGGAGAGATTGCAATACAGCCCATCTCTTTAGGCTGCAAAGTAGTACCAGGAGTCCTTAATCCAGATAACTCGAAATATGTGCTAGATGCACTCTCCCAAGCATTGATTGCATGCCAAAATAACTATTGTCATGCAATGGTTACCGGGCCTATTCATAAGGGTGTGATTAACGCTGCGGGGTTTAGTTTCACCGGCCATACAGAATTTTTAGCAGAAAAAACTTCCACTAAAAAAGTAGTCATGATGCTTGCTACCGAGGGCCTCAAGGTAGCTCTTGTAACAACACATATACCTCTCTCTGATGTGTCAAAAACCATTACACAGGATCTATTAAAAAAGACTATTTGCATTCTTAATAGCGAATTAAAACAAAAATTTGGGATTGAATGCCCCAAAATATTGGTTTGCGGTCTCAACCCTCATGCAGGAGAAGACGGCTATCTGGGAATGGAAGAAATAAATATTATTACGCCTTGTTTGGATCAGCTGCGAAATCAAGGATTTCGTCTTGAGGGGCCCCTGTCTGCCGATACACTGTTTACGCCAAAATATTTAAAAAATTGTGACGTAGTATTAGCAATGTACCATGACCAAGGGTTACCAGTGCTCAAATACAAAGGATTTGGAAGCGCAGTTAACGTCACACTAGGGTTGCCGATTATACGAACATCTGTTGACCACGGCACAGCTCTTGATTTGGCTGGAACTGGCAAAGGAAACAAAGGAAGCTTGGTTGCCGCCATTGAATATGCCAGAAGAATGGTCATGCTAAACCAATGAAATATTCCCATAAAAAAAACGAGCATCAGGCACGTAAGCGTTTCGGTCAGAACTTCTTAGTTGATCGGGGTGTTATCGAACTAATAGTTGAGGCCATCAAGCCAGAAAAAAATGACAACTTGATTGAAATCGGAGCCGGGCAAGGTGCAATAACAGGCCCGCTATTAACAAAATGCCCGAGGCTTAGCATCATTGAGTTAGATCGGGATTTGATTCCAGTTCTTAAGGACAAGTTCCAGCAATATGCTAATCTTGAGATCCACCAAGGAGACGCGCTAAAAATAAATTTTCGAAAATTTTGCACTGATGGGCGCCCACTACGAATTGTCGGTAACCTGCCATACAATATTACCACGCCGCTCTTATTTCATTTGCTAGGCTTCAATGAATGTATTTCTGATATGTATTTTATGCTTCAGAAAGAAGTGGTGGATCGACTTGGCTCATTGCCTGGACAAAAAAGTTATGGCAGGCTGAGCGTAATGATTCAATATTATTGTAAAGTGCATCCCTTATTCTTAGTGCCACCTTCTGCTTTTAATCCAATACCTAAAGTCGATTCAGCCATGGTATTGTTGCAGCCATATTCAAGTCCACCATACAAGGCAACTGATCTAGCCCTCCTGTCTGAACTAGTAAGAACATGCTTTCAGCAACGTCGAAAAACTATACGAAATTCGTTAAAATTAATTCTTCCTGATAGGCGCCTCAAACAACTTGATGTTGATTTAACTCTTCGCCCAGAAAATCTCAGCGTTGAGCAGTTTGTGCAGCTTAGCAACCAAATGAGCTCCCTGTTATGAATGATATCATTGTGGGCGTGACCCCCCACTATTCTTCGGAATATTCAGATCCAATGAATAAGAAATTTTCTTTTATTTATCATGTTAGCATTAAAAATAATGGAGGCCGCTCGGTACAACTGATTAGCCGGCATTGGATTATCACTGATGGAGATGCGCAAGCCAAAGAAGTTAAAGGTCTTGGCGTTGTAGGAGAGCAGCCAACTATTGCGCCAGGGGAAGCATACCAATACACAAGCAGTGTCACGCTTAACACTCAAGTTGGCACCATGGAGGGATACTATCAAATGTCTTGTAACTCGGAAACAGCATTCGATGTCTCTATCCCAGTATTTTTATTGTCTGTGCCAGGAGCAGTGCATTGAGCACCTATGCCGTAGGCGATATTCAGGGTTGCCTTGAACCACTGATATCTTTACTAGAAGAAGTATCATTTGATCCGGATAAAGACTTTTTGTGGTCTGTTGGCGACATAGTGAACAGAGGCCCCTCCTCCCTTGAAACACTTCGATTTTGCTACAAACTAGGCAACAGTTTTAGGATGGTTCTAGGCAATCACGACCTGCACTTACTGGCTACGGCTTATGGGTCAAGAAAAATTAGCTCTAGCGATACATTTCAAGCAATACTTGATGCTCCCGATAGAGAAAAGCTCCTACATTGGCTTCAACAGCAACCAATGATGATTAATGAAAAAGGTTACATTTTAGTTCATGCGGGAATCCCTCCTCAATGGTCCTTAGCAAAAGCTATGCAGTTAGCGGAAGAATTGAATACTGTTTTACGTTGTGGCACCCAATCAGGTGAATTTTTTAACGCCATGTATGGAGACCAACCAGATATTTGGGATGATAGTCTGACTGGAGTAAAACGATGGAGGGTTATCGCTAACTACCTTACACGAATGCGTTTTTGCACTCTATTGGGACAACTCGATTTTACATCTAATAATACCTCTGCAATTCCGCCAGATGGATTTTTGCCTTGGTTTAGGCATGAAAAAAGGTTATCAAAAAATGCTAAGATTATCTTTGGACACTGGGCTGCACTGGAAGGGCGTATCGAAAAAGAAAACATTTTTCCTTTAGATACCGGATATGTTTGGGGTGGGCGCATGCGATTAATGGACATCGACACAAAAGAATTTTTCCATCGCAACCATACATCAGTTAATCTTTAGCCCCCTTTGAGCAGAAGTAGTCTTACTTTCATGGACCAAGCATAAGGATACGCTCCCATAATGATCAGACGCACCTCCAAGTTTTTTGCTCACATCATGGAGCGGTGGCTACCTGATGCGTTCGTTATCGCCATCATAATAACTTTTATAGTTTTAATTACCGGTGTAATTACACAAGACTATTCACCTACGCATATGGTTCGATTATGGGGTGATGGGGTGTGGGATCTTTTAGTGTTCTCCATGCAGGTAACCATTACCCTGTTCACCGGAAGTGTTCTGGCGCAAACAGAAGCGGTAAGAGGGGGTTTGAAAAAAATCGCCTCCATAGCCAAAACTCCAGAACAGGCAATTGTATTAATGACTATGATTGCCTTAATTTGTTGCTGGATTAGCTGGGGCTTCGGGTTGATTGCCAGCGCATTAATGGCGCGTCAGATCGCTCTCCAAGTAAAAGGGGTGCACTATCCCCTCCTAGTTGCCTCGGCTTACTCTGGCATGCTTGTCTGGCATGCAGGGCTATCAGCCTCTATACCATTAAAGATTGCCGCAACCGATGGTGATGAATTAAGCGCCCTGCTAGAGGGAAACACCATTCCCTTGTCTGAAACAATTTTCAGCTGGGAATCTCTAACTATATGTCTCATTCTTTTTGTCACGCTGCCCCTGGTTAATAGGCTGATGCTACCTCCACCGGCAGAAACTATTGAAGTAGAGCCCTACAAAATAAATATTAACACAAACCCCGATATAAAGATCAGCACCCCTGCTAATTACGTCGAAAATCACCGATTGCCCACTTTTTTGCTAGGATTGCTCGGCGCATACTATTTAGTAGACTATATTACGTATGATGGCGCTATTGGTCTAAATACCATTAACTTTATTTTTCTGGTAGCAGGGCTTTTGCTTCATCAGTCGCCAGCATCCTATCTGGCTGCGCTTAGCGAGGCAGTAAAAGGGCTCTGCGGGGTTGTGCTTCAGTTCCCTTTATATGCTGGGATTATGGGCATGATGGTAGGTTCTGGATTAGCCGCATCTATGTCGGGATGGTTTGTCAGCATCTCAAATGCTGACAATTTTACACTACTGACCTTCCTTAGTGCTGGCCTAGTGAATATTTTTGTGCCTTCAGGTGGAGGGCAGTGGGCCATCCAGGCTCCCATTGTAATTCCTGCAGCGCAATCATTAGGTGTTCCGCTACATCAAGCTGCTATGGCTGTTGCCTTTGGCGATGCATGGACCAACATGATTCAACCGTTATGGGCTCTTCCATTGCTAGGTATCGCAAGACTCAAAATCAGGGATATAATGGGCTATTGCACAGTGACGCTAATCTGGTCAGGATTCGTGTTTGCGCTAGGCATGATATTCTTATTTTAGAATAACCTTTTGTGAGAGTGGCGTTCAGATATGAAAAAATATTTGTATTATTTGTGTATATTAACCCCGATTTTCCCTGTAAATGCAGGCATGATAACCTTCCTAAACAATGAAGACGGTCATACCAACTGGCAACATCTGGCCAATTGGTCCGGCGGGATCTTCATTATCCTTTTATCAACCACCGCCATAATGCTTTTTTTTAGTCGAAGGCAAGCTCATCAATCGAACAGAGCCCTCGAGGAAATACGAAATCAACTTGAGCAGCGCGTATTAGAAAGAACTGCTACTTTGGATCAATACAACCAACTACTAAAAGACTCAAATAGACTTTTAGAGGGCGAAATAACACAACATAAAACAACAACAGAGCGACTTCGTTCGTCGGAGTCATATATAGCTGGTATTTTAAGCTCCATGCCCCTCATGCTAATAAGTTTAGATCAGCATGGGAAAATAACTCGATGGAATCAAAAAACTGAGTCTATTACAGGGATCAGCTCTGCACAGGCCTTAGGTAAGGATCTTTGGCAAACTTATCCAGCCATAACTATTACCCCAGCACAAATTAGCTATGCTCAAACTCAGAGTCAAGCCACAACAATTAAGCATAGCCAGCGAGGTCAGTATCACTTCGACATAACTATTTACCCACTTAGAGACCAAAAAGCAACCGGCGTAGTTGTTTTGATAGATGACGTAACAGAGACCATTCTTACTGCAAACATGCTTATACAAAGAGACAAGATGTCTTCTATGGGAGAACTAGCCTCAACTATGGCGCACGATATCAATTTCCCTCTACAGTGTATATTGAAAAATTTAAACCAAGGACTGTCCAACATAGAAAAACTAGACTCCTTAAAAAATAAAGATGGAGAAAGGCTAAAATTGCCACTGTTAGATGCCAGCCAACGAGGCCAACAAGTTCTAGCTATTATTGACAATCTTGTAGATTTTTCTGTTAGCAGGGGAGGCAAAAAACAACTCGGCGCCATTCCTTCTCTCGTTAGTGACACTCTTGAACTAGCTTGCAAGGTAATCACCTCTCCCTCTGGTCTAAAATTTAGTGATATTAAGGTTGAAATTGACTTTGAAGAAAATCTTCCCCAAATACCTTTTTTTTCCTCAGAAATGAAACAAGTATTATTAAGCCTATTTCGTCATGCTTGTTATGCAATCAGTGAAGTCACACCTGAAAAATCAAAACCCCTAATAAAGATTAAAGTTATGGAGTGCTATGAAGCACTATGGGTCAAGATACAACATAACGGCTTAGGTGTTAGCAAAGAAGAACAGCAATTTATTTTTGAGCCTTTTTTTACCAACCAATCAGTAAGCTGTAACTATGACTCAGCAAAACGCCTATCTTTTTCATATTTTATTATTACAGAACAACACAAAGGTCAGCTGGCAATCACTTCTGATTTAGATGTGGGGACCACCTTCCATATACAACTCCCGCTATCATAGCGAGCTCCTCAAAATTCCATCAAATAAGGTTGGGCTCAAGAAAAAATCAGCAACCATTAAAAAGCCGGAATAATATCCGGCTGTTTAATGGTCAAGAAGATTTATAAAAAAATTAACTATCTTCTGTTTCCGCATCAATTTCTACAGCTTCAACCTCTGGCCGATCCATTAGTCCAACATAAGCCATTGGTGCTGCGTCGCCTGATCGGAAGCCACATTTTAAAATGCTAATATAGCCCCCAGGACGATCTTGGTATCTAAGGCCCAATTCAGAAAATAATTTTCCTACAGCAGCCTTATCTTGAAGTCGACTATATGCCAACCTCCGATTAGCTACACTGTCTACTTTAGCTAAAGTAATTAAAGGCTCGGCGATCTTACGCAGCTCTTTTGCTTTCGGTAAGGTAGTTTTTATTAGCTCGTGCTCAACTAAAGACGTAGCCATATTACGAAACATGATTCTACGATGTGCACCTGTGCGGCCTAATTTTCGACCACTCTTACGATGACGCATGGTTCTATTTCCTTAAAAAATTTTGCTATCTCAGCAATAAAATTTTGAATTCCTGGCTTGCTTAAGCTGGAAATGATAAAAAACTAAACTACTTCAGCTTCAGTTTCTGTGCGTATACTTGCTGGCGGCCAATTCTCAAGACGAAGACCTAAAGATAAACCTCTAGAAGCTAACACATCTTTAATTTCGGTTAGAGATTTTTTTCCCAAATTTGGGGTTTTCAGCAAGTCAACTTCCGCACGCTGAACCAAATCACCAATATAGTAAATATTTTCAGCCTTGAGACAATTTGCAGAGCGCACCGTTAACTCCAGATCATCAACCGGACGCAAGAGAACAGGATCAACCAGATCTTCTTCTTCTTCGGGCAACGCAGCACTTTCACTCTGAAGATCTACGAAAACAGCCAGCTGTTGCTGCAGGATAGTTGCAGCGCGGCGAATAGACTCTTCTGGATCGATTGTCCCATCGGTTTCTATGTCTAACACTAATTTATCTAAATCAGTGCGTTGTTCAACACGAGCACTCTCGACCACATAAGAAACACGCCTAACAGGTGTAAAGGTAGCGTCCAGCTGCAGTCGACCTATAGTACGATCCTCATCAGAGGCATCTATGCGAAGATTAGAAGGCTGATAACCTCTTCCTTTTACCACATGAAGTTTTATATTAAGCTTTGCGCTGGCTGCTGTAATATTTGCAATCACATGCTCAGGATTGGTAATTTCACATGTGCTGTCAACAGTTATATCCCCGGCAGTAACAGCGCCTTTACCTTTCTTGGTAAGCGTCAAGGTTACTTCATCTTTTTCATGCAGAATAATAGCTACGCCCTTAAGATTAAGTAAAATTTCAATTACGTCTTCTTGGACACCCTGCAAGCTACTATACTCATGTAACACGCCATCCATCTCTACCTCGACTATAGCTGATCCAGCCATTGAGGATAATAAAATTCGGCGCAAAGCATTCCCTAAGGTGTGCCCAAAACCACGCTCAAGAGGCTCAAGAACGACCCTGGATCGGGTGGAACTTAATTCGGTTACATCAATAGTACGTGGTGTCAAAAACTCATTTGCTGATGTATGCATATTCCTAACTGCCTCTTATCGATTAATTGGCTTTTAAATCTTAAAAATTTTATTTAGAGTAAAGCTCTACAATAAGGTTCTCATTGATTTCGGACGGAAGCTCAGCACGATCTGGATAACGCTTAAATGTCCCAATCATCTTACTTGAATCCACTTCAATCCAATCAACAGCGCTTCGTTGTCCAGAAATTTGTAGTGCTGCCTGTATGCGTAATTGTTTTTTTGATTTTTCACGAATACTTACAACATCATTCTCGCTAACTCGATAGGAAGCAATATTAACCTTTATGCCGTTCACTAGAATTGCATTATGAGCAACCAGTTGTCGTGATTCAGAGCGCGTTGAACCAAACCCCATGCGATATACAACGTTATCTAAGCGCTGCTCAAGAAGCCTCAACAAGGTCTCACCTGTTGCCCCTTTAATGACAGCTGCTTCTTTGTAGTAGTTACGGAATTGCTTTTCAAGAACCCCATACGTACGTTTCACTTTTTGTTTCTCACGCAACTGAACCCCGTAATCAGAAAGGCGTCCGCGGCGAGCACCATGTTGCCCAGGAACACTATCTGCATGGCATTTAGACTCCAAGGGTCGGATTCCACTTTTCAGAAATAGATCTGTACCTTCGCGGCGAGAAAGTTTACATGTCGGTCCTAGATATCTTGCCATTTGCTTACTACCCTCTTTATACGCGACGTTTTTTCGGCGGACGACATCCGTTGTGTGGAATAGGCGTGACGTCAGTAATATTAGTAATTTTGTACCCTGCATTGTTAAGAGCACGTACAGCGGACTCGCGACCTGGGCCTGGACCCTTAACCTCTACATCAAGGTTTTTTAACCCAAACTCTTGGGCAGCCTCGCTAGCACGTTCAGCTGCAACCTGCGCAGCAAACGGAGTGCTTTTCCGAGATCCTCTAAATCCAGAACCACCAGAGGTGGCCCAACTTAGAGTGTTACCTTGGCGATCTGTAATAGTCACAATAGTATTATTAAAAGAGGCGTGAATATGTGCCACGCCGTCAATTACGGTCTTTTTTACTTTCTTTCGCGTGATTTTTTTGTCAGGCTTTGCCATACGTATCCTTTTCTATCGCTTAATGGGCTTGCGTGGCCCTTTTCGAGTTCGCGCATTAGTTTTGGTGCGTTGCCCGCGTAAAGGCAAGCCTCGACGATGACGAAGACCGCGATAACAACCAAGATCCATCAGTCTTTTAATGTTCATGCTAACTTCACGACGCAGGTCGCCCTCAACGGTCTGCTCAGTAACAGCACCCCGAATGGCATCAATTTGCACTTCGCTTAAATTAGATATTTTTATATTTTCAGCAATACCCGCGCGAGCACAAATTGCCTTAGCAGTACTACGGCCTACTCCAAAAACATACGTGAGAGAAATCACTGCATGCTTGTTATCAGGTATGTTGACACCGGCAATACGGGCCATCTGTTCACTCCACTTTAATATTTATTTGCAATCCTACTATCTAAAATAACTCCCGCAACAGGAGTAACCCAAAAAGGCGCAAGAGAATAGCTTTGCTTGTAGTAAAAATCAATAACTCTATTCAATTAACCCTGACGTTGTTTGTGACGGGGTTCAGTACTGCAGATAACACGCAAGACACTTTTTCGCTTAATTATCTTACAGTTACGACACATTTTTTTTACAGATGCGCGTACTTTCATAATAAATCCTCTATTCTAATTAACGGCTTCGACCGCTATATCCTTTAAGGTTAGACTTCTTCATCAAAGAAGAATATTGATGCGACATCAAATGTGACTGCACTTGAGACATAAAATCCATTGTTACCACCACCGCAATAAGCAGCGAAGTACCACCGAGATAAAAAGGAACATTTAAGTACACATTTAAAAATTGCGGCAAAAGGCATACTGCAGTCATGTAAAGGCCTCCGACTAAGGTTAATCTTGTCATCACACCGTCTATGTATTTTGCAGTTTGCTCTCCGGGTCTTATCCCTGGCAAAAAAGCATTGCCTCGTTTTAAATTGTCTGACATCTCACGAGGATTAAACATTAATGCTGAATAGAAGAAGCAGAAGAAAATAATCAATCCAGCAAACATTAGGATGTGCAAGGGCTGTCCTGGACCGATAAAAAGTGCTACCTCTTGAAGCCAGTCTGCTGAGCCGGCGCCCTGTCCAAACCACTGGGCAATAGATGCAGGAAATAATAGCAGGCTACTGGCAAAAATTGCTGGAATAACGCCGGCCATGTTTACTTTCAGTGGAAGATGGCTTGCCTGGGCTGGCCCTCGACCTGGTTGACGTTGAGCATAATTAACTGTTATTCGCCGCTGGCCGCGCTCAATAAATACAACAAAATAAACGACTGCAACCGCCAGAATTCCAACTAGCAATAAAGCTAGGATATGCAGTTCGCCTTGACGTGATGATTCCAATGCTTGCCCAATAGCCGAAGGAATGCCTGCAACAATACCTGCAAAAATAAGCATTGATATGCCGTTGCCAATTCCTCTTTCGGTAATCTGCTCTCCTAACCACATTAAAAACACAGCACCAGTAACCAGCGAAATGACTGCGATAAAATGGAAACTAAAATCTACCGCATAAGCCAAACCTTGGCCCGCCAATCCTACAGACATACCGATTGCCTGAAGTGTAGCCAATAGAACTGTTCCGTAGCGAGTATACTGGTTTATCGTGCGACGTCCAGAATCACCTTCTTTCTTAAGCTGCTCGAGCGAAGGAATCACTGCTGACATTAGCTGCATGATAATAGAGGCAGATATATATGGCATGATTCCTAAGGCTAAAATACTCATACGCTCCAGCGCGCCACCAGAAAACATGTTGAACATTCCAACAATTGTCCCCTGATTTTGTCCAAACAATTCAGATAAACGGTCAGGATCAATACCAGGCACTGGTATGTGGGTGCCAATGCGATAAATAACAAGAGCTATAAACAAAAAACGCAAGCGAGTCCAAAGCTCACCTAAACCTTTTGAATCACCTTGTTTTTGTATGCCGGCTTTCGTCATTAAATTCTACTCTTCTACCTTGCCGCCGACAGCTTCAATTGCAATCTTAGCTCCCTTTGTCACACGAAGACCTTTAAGAACAACAGCTTTGGAAAGCTCACCAGAAAGAAACACTTTTGCTCGAGTAATGTGACTATTAATCAATCCTGCGGCACGCAGAGATTGAATATCAACAATATCACCATCTATTTGGTTTAGTTCGCTCAAACGAATTTCAGACGTCACGCGCGATATGCGAGATGTAAAGCCGTATTTAGGTAGGCGTTTTTGCAAAGGCATTTGACCACCCTCGAAACCCGGACGAACACTTCCGCCTGAACGAGATTTTTGGCCTTTATGCCCCCGTCCAGCAGTTTTTCCTAAGCCGCTGCCTATGCCTCGACCGACACGCTTAGCTTCTTTGGTTCTCCCTGGTGCCGGACTTAGCGTATTAAGACGCATACTATTCCCCCTCAACCTTAACTAGATAGTGGACCTTGTTAATCATGCCGCGCACTGAAGGTGTATCTTCCACCTCAACGGTATGTCTAATACGGCGTAAACCCAATCCAGCAATAGACGCTTTATGCGATGCCGACCGACCATTAGTGCTGCGCACCTGGGTAACTTTAATTTTTTTAATCTTCGTCATGGTGATAATTAACCTTAATTCAGAATTTCTTCGACAGTCTTGTCACGCTTAGCTGCAACTGTCACAGGAGAATTCATACACTGCAGCGCTTTAAAAGTAGCGCGAACAACATTAACTGGATTGGTGGAACCGTAACATTTAGCTAAAACATTATGCACCCCAGCAATCTCAAGAACTGCACGCATGGCACCCCCAGCAATTACTCCAGTACCATCTGAAGCAGGTTGCATATAAACTTTTGAAGCTCCATGATTTGCTTTTATTGCATACTGTATAGTTGTGCCATTTAAATCAATATTAATCATATTGCGTCGAGCCGCTTCCATGGCTTTCTGAATCGCCATAGGAACTTCACGAGCTTTTCCTCGGCCAAATCCTACTTTTCCATTACCGTCACCTACAACAGTAAGTGCTGTAAAACCGAAAATACGACCACCTTTAACAGTCTTGGCAACTCGATTTACCTGAACAAGCTTTTCTTGTAAGCCTTCGTCAGACGCTTCGCTTCCTTTTTGATTTCTTGACATATCGCTAAAACCTTTAGAATTTAAGACCAGCTTCACGTGCAGCATCGGCAAGAGCTTTAACACGACCATGGTATTTATATCCACTGCGATCAAACGCTACCACAGAGATACCCGCTTCTTTTGCACGCTCCGCCACCAAAAGCCCTACGCCCTTAGCTGCATCAACATTTCCAGTACTTCCGCTACGCAAAGCAGCATCTAAAGTAGAGGCTGAAGCCAGCACATGCCCACCATCTGGCGAAATAACCTGGGCATAAATATGCTTGGGCGTCCTATTGACGCACAGTCTGTTGGCTCCTAGATCACTAATCTTGCTACGAGTACGTCTCGCTCGACGCATGCGTGATTCTTTTTTATTGCTCATACTTCTAACCTACTTTTTCTTAGCTTCTTTACGATGCACTTGCTCATCAGCATAGCGTACACCTTTACCCTTATAGGGCTCTGGGGGCCTAAAGGCGCGAATCTTTGCCGCCACCAAACCAAGCAATTGCTTATTTGCTGACGTAAGGACAATTTCTGTTTGGCTTGGAATTTCAGCTGTAACACCGTCAGGTAAAGCAAACTCAACGGGATGAGAAAAACCTAACGACAGGTTAAGCTTGTTATTTTGAAGTTGAGCACGATAACCAACTCCAACTAATTGTAATTTTTTCTGAAAACCTTGACTGACACCGACAACCATATTGCTCACCAAAGAACGTGTTGTTCCAGCCATAGCATCAGCACCTTTGCTCTCGTCTTTGGGAGCGAATGTTAGGATGCTATCCGCCTGTTTAATTTCAACAGCGGCATGAATAGGCATAGATAACGCGGTTTTCGATCCTTTTACAAAAATTTCATCGGCATTGATTTGCACTTCAACACCAGATGGTATGTTTACAGGATTACTTGCAATTCTAGACATTTCTATTATCTCTTAGAATACTGTACAAAGGACTTCACCACCGATACCAGCAGCACGAGCAGCACGATCGGTCATCACCCCTTTACTTGTAGATACGATAGCCACTCCCAAACCACCACGAATAGAGGGTAGTTCAGAAGCGCCGCAGTACTTCCGTAGGCCGGGCCGACTGTAGCGATCAATCTCCTCTATAACAGGCTTGCCTTCAAAATATTTTAACTCTATTGAAAGTTGAGGCTTGATGGCTTCTTCAACGCCAAAACCTTTAATGTACCCTTCATTTTTCAACACTTCTGCAACTGCCGACTTAAGTGCAGAAGAAGGCATAGAAACAATTTTCTTTTCTGCCATCTGTGCATTACGTATGCGGGTCAGCATATCTGCTATTGGGTCTTGCATGCTCATCAGTTCAATTCCTCAATTCGAGACGTTTTACCAGCTAGCCTTAACTAGGCCAGGCACATCACCACGCATCGCAGCTTCACGTAGCTTCATGCGACACAAACCAAATTTACTATAAACACCATGAGGTCGACCTGTTTGGCGACAACGGTTTCTCTGACGGCTAGGGCTAGCATTGCGAGGAAGTTTCTGCAAGCTAACTTGTGCTTCCCAGCGCTCCTCATCAGAAAGCTGCAGATTAACGATAGCGATCTTTAATGCTTTTCGTTTCTCGGCAAACTTTTTTACAATTTTTGCACGCTTCTTTTCACGCTCAATCATTGATATTTTAGCCATTTTAACCTCAATCCTTCAGTGGAAAGTTGAAAGCGCGCAAAAGAGCCCGTCCTTCATCATTATTGCGAGCACTGGTAGTTATAGTAATGTCCATGCCGCGCATTGCGTCTACTTTATCAAAATCTATCTCAGGGAAAATAATTTGCTCGGTAACACCCATAGAAAAATTTCCATGCCCATCAAAAGATTTGGGGCTAAATCCACGAAAATCCCTTATGCGGGGAATAGCAATAGAAATCAAACGCTCCAAAAATTCATACATGCGCTCACTGCGAAGAGTTACTTTGCAGCCTATCGGCCAACCTTCACGAACTTTAAACCCAGCAATGGATTTTCGAGCTAAACAAACTACAGGCTTTTGCCCTGCGATTAAAGTCATTTCAGCTACCGCGTTTTCTAGCACCTTCTTATCGCCTAATGCTTCACCTACACCCATATTAAGCGTGATCTTGGTGATCTTGGGAACTTCCATTGTGTTGGTTAAGCCAAGATCTTCTTTTAGCTTGCCAGCAATTTCATTTTTATATACTTCGTTCAGCCTTGCCATGTCATTTTCCGATCTAATTTAAACACCAACGGCTTCGCCGCTAGATTTGAAGACACGAATTTTTTTATTGTCTTCAAGAATTTTAAAGCCTACCCGATCAGCTTTCTCTGAGGTCGGATTGAAAATAGCTACATTAGAAGCTTGAATAGCTGCTTCCTTTTCTATAATGCCGCCAGTAACATTTTTTTGCGGATTAGGTTTTTGGTGTTTTTTTACAATATTAATACCAGAAACTATAAGGCGGCCATCAGTTTTAACTTTTAGCACCTTTCCACGCTTGCCTTTATCTTTTCCGGCAGTGACGATTATCTCATCATCACGCTTAATTTTAGACATAATCCTTTCCTCTTCCCCGGCTAAAGCACTTCAGGCGCAAGGGAAATAATTTTCATAAAACGCTCAGTTCTTAATTCTCTAGTCACAGGACCAAAAATTCTTGTTCCTATAGGTGCCAATTGGGCATTCAGCAAAACTGCTGCGTTATCGTCAAACTTAATCACGCTGCCATCTGACCGACGAGTACCCTTTCTAGTTCTCACAACTACCGCGCTCATCACCTGGCCTTTTTTAACCTTACCACGAGGGATTGCTTCTTTAACGGTAATTTTAATAATATCGCCGATGCGCGCATAACGTCTGTGAGAGCCACCTAAAACTTTAATGCACATCACGCGGCGTGCACCGCTGTTGTCTGCTACGTCCAGATAACTTTCTGTTTGAATCATCCTATGTCTCCTAACCAGTTATTGCTGGTTATCAACTAAATCTCAGCACCACGCTCGTCGATTTTAACCAGAGCCCAAGATTTGGTCTTGGACATAGGTCTCGTTTCTATAATTGTTATAACATCACCAATACGGCATTCATTCTTTTCATCATGGGCATGAATTTTAGAAGACTTATTTAGAATCTTCCCATACAACGGATGTTTCACGCGACGTTCAACTACAACCGTCACTGTTTTATCCATTTTGTCGCTGACCACACGACCTGACAAAGTACTAGATCTAGAAGCTGCCTCAGTCATTTGAATTACCCACTTTCTCATTTAATATTGTTTCAATACGCGCAATATCTTTGCGTGCATCTTTAATTTGATGGGTCTGACCTAGTTGCGAAGTTGCCAGCTGCATGCGCAATTTAAATTGACGCTCCAATTGGACTCCTAACTCTGCGTTCAACTCATCAACAGACTTTTCTCTTAATTCGCTAGCTTTCATCACATCACCGATCTTATAACAAAGGTTGTTTGAATCGGCAATTTAGCCGCCGCCAAGGCAAATGCTTCTCTAGCTAATGCCTCAGAAACACCATCCATTTCATAGAGCACTCTACCAGGCTGAATCTGGGCGACCCAGTATTCTACGTTGCCCTTACCTTTACCCATCCTAACCTCAAGAGGCTTATTGGTAATTGGCTTATCAGGAAAAACTCTAATCCAAATTTTACCGCCTCGCTTAATATGGCGAGTCATTGCACGACGCGCTGCTTCAATTTGACGCGCGGTCAGACGACCCCGGCCAACAGCCTTTAATCCAAACTCGCCAAAGCTTATTTTACTACCACGCAATGCAAGACCACGGTTACGACCGGTATGTTGCTTGCGGAATTTTGTACGTTTTGGTTGCAGCATCTCGCTTTACCCTTAACTCGCCATCTTAATTCTTATTTTAGTGGTTGATTTTTAGTAGGCACTTGCGCAGCCTCTTCAACCCCAAACACTTCACCCTTGAAAATCCAAACCTTAACACCAATAATACCGTAAGTGGTTGCTGCTTCAGCGGTATTGTAATCAATGTCTGCTCTAAACGTATGCAGAGGTACACGACCTTCGCGGATCCATTCTGATCGAGCAATTTCTGCACCACCAAGACGACCACCCACCTGAATCTTTATACCTTTTGCTCCTTGACGCATAGCATTCTGAACAGCTCTTTTTGTGGCACGACGAAACATCACACGTCGCTCTAATTGCTGCGCAACACTTTGTGCTACCAGCAATGCATCGAGATCAGGTTTACGCACTTCTTCAATGTTAACGTGCACCGGTACACCGACTATCACAGACAACTGATTACGTAAACGTTCGACACCTTCTCCTTTTTTCCCTATCACAATACCTGGACGGGCTGTATGGATAGTGATACGAGCACTCTGTGCGGGACGCTCTATATCAATCCGGCTAACAGAAGCGCTAGACAGCTCTTTTCTGAGGAATTCTCGCACAGAAAGATCTGAATTTAATTTATCTGCATAGTCTTTTTGACCTGCATACCAAACCGAGGTGTGTGTTTTAACAATCCCCAGACGCATACCATTTGGATGTACTTTCTGACCCATTAAACGGTCTCCCCATCAGCAACTTTCACAGTAATGTGACAGTGGCGTTTTAATATACGATCAGCTCTACCTTTTGCACGAGGGCTAACACGTTTTAATGTCTTACCCGCATCAACATAAATTGTTGATACAGAAAGTTCATCTACATCTGCGCCTTCATTGTGCTCAGCATTAGCGATTGCAGAGAGCAGTATTTTTTTAATTATGTCGGCACCTTTCTTTTCGCTAAAAGTTAGGACATCTAAAGCCGCCTCTACAGGCATTCCTCGTACCTGGTCGGCAACAAGTCTAGCCTTTTGGGGCGATAATTTAGTACCACGCAATATAGCTGCTACTTCCACAGTCATTTACCTCTCAAGCTTTCTATCGCTTAGCTTTTTTGTCCGCAACGTGCCCACGAAAGGTACGTGTTGGAGCGAATTCACCGAGTTTATGTCCAACCATCTCTTCATTAATCATGACGGGCACATGCTGTCTACCGTTATGAACTGCAATAGTTAAGCCCACCATATCGGGGCTGACCATTGAGCGACGAGACCAAGTTTTAATTGGACGCCTATCATTTTTTTCCTTTGCCTCATCAACTTTCTTTACTAAATGTAAATCAAGGAATGGACCTTTTTTGAGAGAGCGTGACACTATTGTTTCCTCATTCTCTACTAATTATTTTTTAGTACGCCGACGAACAATCATATTGTCCGTGCGCTTGTTTTTGCGTGTTTTGTAACCTTTGGTAGGCATACCCCAAGGAGACACTGGATGACGACCACCTGATGTGCGACCCTCACCGCCACCATGTGGATGATCAACCGGATTCATAACAACACCACGAACAGTGGGCCTAACACCTCGCCAACGCGAAGCTCCAGCTTTACCTAGAGAGCGCAAGCTATGCTCACTGTTTGATACTTCACCTATAGTTGCACGACAAGCTACAGGAATTTTTCTCATCTCCCCACTACGAAGTCGAAGAGTTGCATACTGCCCTTCTCTCGCAATTAATTGTGCTGAGGTTCCAGCACTACGAGCAATTTGAGCACCTTTGCCTGGTTTCATCTCAACACAATGAACAATGCCACCTACCGGTATGTTGGCAAGAGGGAGCGTATTGCCCGCCTTAATTGCCGAACCAGCACCTGATTCAATTACATCTCCAACAGCTAAACCCTTGGGAGCGATTATATAACGACGCTCTCCATCTCTATAACATACAAGCGCTATATAGGGGGTTCTGTTTGGATCATATTCTAAGCGCTCAACTTTAGCCGGAATGCCATCCTTGTTTCGCTTAAAATCAATTAATCGGTAGTGCTGCTTATGTCCACCACCAATATGACGAGTAGTGATTCTGCCATTATTGTTGCGGCCGCCCGACTTTGATTGACTCTCAAGCAAAGGAGCATGCGGGGCGCCTTTATGTAGGTCAGGGTTTACAACACTAACCACATGGCGACGGCCTGGGGATGTTGGTTTTCTCTTTATAACTGGCATGTCAACAACTCCCTTTTACTCTGCAGACGCAAAGTCAATTTCTTGACCCTGCTCTAAACGGATGTATGCTTTTTTCCAAGTAGAGCGTCTACCCAACCCGTACTTAGTTTGCTTTGTCTTTCCTTTCATCACGGCAACAGAAACACCTAAAACCTTAACATCAAAAAGTTGCTCAACTGCTGACTTTATCTCAGGCTTTGTCGCATCTTTAACGACTTTAAATACCACTTGATTAGCAGATCCAACAGCAGAAGTAGCTTTTTCTGTAAAATGCGGCCCTAACAAGACTTTGAAAATGCGTCCTTGGTTCATCCTAGCATCTCCTCAATTCTTTTAAGTGCAGGAACAGTCACTACTACTTTTTCAAAACGAATCAAACTAACAGGATCAATACCTATAGCATCGCTAACATCTACTTTGTGCAAATTTCTTGAAGATAGATAAAGGTTCTCGCTAACTTCTTCAGTTACGATTAGTACATCTCTGTCTAAATTGTAGTCGCCTAATTTTTGAATTAGGGATTTAGTTTTTGGGGCCTCGAGATCAAATTCTTTCACTATAACTAGACGTTCTTGGCGAGCTAGTTCTGACAAAATAGAACGCATTGCAGAACGGTACATCTTACGATTTAATTTTTGCGAATGATCTTGCGGTTGAGCAGCGAATGTTACGCCCCCAGAACGCCATATAGGGCTTCTGATAGTTCCAGCTCTAGCTCGACCAGAGCCTTTCTGTTTCCAAGGTTTGCGGCCTCCACCAGATACAGCGGCTCGATTTTTTTGAGCACGAGTGCCTTGACGAGCACCTGCCAAGTAAGCAGTAACTGTCTGATGCACTAGATCTTCATTAAATTCTTTACCAAAAGCTAAGTCAGAAACTTCAATAGTTTCAGTCTTACCTTTAGTTTTTGAAATATTTAGTTCCATCAACGATCCCCTCAGCTCTTCTCAGCCGCACGAACGATCACATCGCTACCCGGCGCACCCGGCACCGCCCCTTTAATAAGAAGCAGGTTGCGCTCGATATCAATACGTACAATTTCTAGGTTTTGAGTGGTAACTTTCTCGCTACCCATATGACCCGACATCTTCTTACCTTTCCATACTCTCCCAGGAGTTTGACATTGACCAATCGAGCCATGAGCACGATGAGATAGTGAGTTACCATGAGTGGCATCCTGCATAGCAAAGTTCCAACGCTTAATAACACCAGCGTAGCCCTTTCCTTTTGATGTGCCTGTAACATCTACCTTCTGGCCCACTGCAAACTGGTCAACAGCAATACTTTCACCGACTTGAACTTCAACAGATTTATCAGTTCTCAGCTCCCAAATACCACGTCCAGCCTCGACACCGGCTTTAGAAAAATGTCCGGCCTCTGATTTACTGACACGCGAAGAGCGACGAGCACCAACAGTTACCTGAACAGCAGAATAGCCGTCTATCTCATCGGTTTTAATTTGAGTGATACGATTAGGTTCGACTTCAACCACTGTAACAGGGATTGAAGCACCGCTATCATTGAAAACACGAGTCATACCACTTTTGCGGCCGACAATACCAATAACCATCTGTATAACCTCATAGTGTACGGGGCTTTTACCCGCTATGGCCGCCCATTTCAGAGCGTTACACCCACTCAGCGTTGGCTGAGCATGGGCTTATTTATTGAAAAATAATTTATATCTTATTGTCTAACTCAACCTAGACTAATTTGAACTTCAACTCCTGCTGCTAAATCTAGCTTCATCAGAGCATCTACTGTTTTCTCGGTCGGCTCTACAATATCTAGCAATCTTTTATGAGTACGAATTTCATACTGATCACGCGCATCTTTGTTCACATGCGGGGAAGTCAAAATAGTGAAGCGTTCTTTGCGGGTAGGCAAAGGAATCGGTCCACGAATTTGCGCACCAGTACGCTTGGCCGTTTCAACAATTTCTTGTGTCGAAGCATCAATCAGCTTGTGATCAAATGCCTTGAGACGAATACGTATACGTTGATCCTTCATGGAACCAAACTCCAACTATCTATCTAAAAAAAGAGCCTACAGATTCTGCATGTTCATCAGAACCCTGAAAAAAGGAGGCGAGATCTTAAGGCTGAGCGCAATGCCTGTCAAGCACATTGGCTGCCTTTATTTTATTTTCTTGATATTAAGCAAAATGATTCTGCAACTCACAAGCATTTACACTTAATTATCATAGATGCGCAGTCTATACTCGAAAAAAATTAAATCCATATTTATTATAGCTTTTGCAAAAAAAAAAAATTCTGCTTTAATTTGTTCGAAAAATAGCTAAATCTTAGCTATTTCGGACAGTATTGCCCTTTTTATTACTTAAATTACAGTTTATTGCTAAATATTTATCAATAAACTAGAAAAATTCTTGTATAATTACGCGCATTTTTTAGCCCTTGTAACTTATCGAGTATCATAATGACTGACCTATCAAACTACAGAAACATTGGTATTTTCGCCCACGTTGATGCGGGGAAAACAACTACGACTGAACGCATCCTAAAGCTTACCGGAAAGATTCATAAAACTGGCGAGGTGCATGACGGAGCAGCAACTACAGATTTTATGACACAAGAACAGGAGCGAGGAATTACTATTCAGTCTGCCGCTACTACCTGCTTCTGGAGAGATCATCGCCTTAATATTATTGATACGCCTGGTCACGTTGACTTTACAGTTGAAGTCTATCGTTCACTAAAAGTGTTAGATGGTGGCGTTGGTGTGTTTTGCGGTTCAGGTGGGGTAGAGCCGCAATCTGAAACAAATTGGCGCTACGCTAACGATTCTAAAGTTGCCAGGATCATATTCATTAATAAATTAGACCGAACAGGCGCAGACTTTCTTCGCGTCGTGGGACAAATCAAAAAAGTCCTAGGGGCAAATCCTTTAGTTATGACTCTCCCTATTGGTCGAGAGGATGGCTTTAAAGGCGTTGTTGATATCCTGACTCAAAAATCTTACATATGGGACGACTCCGGACTGCCAGAAAACTTTAAAATAGAAGATGTACCTAGCGATATGTTAGATCTTGTTGCCGAATACCGCGAGCAGTTAATTGAAACAGCTGTCGAGCAAGATGATGATTTAATGGAAAAGTATCTTGAAGGCGAAGAAATTTCAATCACAGACTTAAAGCGCTGTATCCGCAAAGGAACTATAGCATTGGATTTCTTTCCCACCCTATGTGGTTCAGCATTTAAGAATAAAGGTGTTCAGTTGGTTTTAGATGCAGTAATTGACTATTTGCCATGTCCTACTGATGTCATTCCTCAGCCGCTTACAGATGAGCTGGGCGAGCCAAACGGAGAGCTGGCGATTGTTTCTACCGAAGAGCCTTTCCGAGCACTAGCCTTCAAAATTATGGATGATCGTTTCGGTGCTTTAACATTCATACGCATTTATTCAGGTGTTCTCCGAAAAGGCTCATCTATTCTGAATTCTTTTACAGGAAAATCTGAACGTATTGGCCGTATGGTTGAAATGCATGCAGATGACCGCAAGGAGCTGGAAGTTGCACAAGCAGGTGATATTATTGCTCTCGTAGGGTTAAAAAATGTTAAGACTGGGCAAACTTTATGCGACCCCAAACATCCATGCACGCTTGAACCAATGATATTTCCAGAGCCTGTAATTTCTATATCTGTTAAACCTAAAGATAAGGGCGGCTCCGAAAAAATGGGTATTGCTATCGGAAAAATGGTTGCAGAAGACCCTACTTTTTGTGTTGAAACAGATGAAGACTCGGGAGAAACAATCCTTAAGGGTATGGGTGAACTACATTTAGACATTAAGGTAGACATACTCAAGCGCACCTATGCAGTTGAACTTGAGGTAGGCCAGCCACAAGTTGCATACCGAGAAACAATTACGCAGCCAATAGAAGATAGCTATACTCATAAAAAACAATCTGGTGGTTCAGGTCAATTCGGAAAAATTGACTACCGAATTAAGCCTGGGGAAGTAGCTTCTGGCTTCACATTCACATCCTCCGTAGTAGGCGGCAATGTTCCAAAAGAATTCTTTCCTGCTATTGAAAAGGGTTTCAGGGGTATGATGGAGCAGGGACCGTTAGCAGGGTTTCCTGTCTTGGATGTCGAAATTGAGCTTTATGACGGCGGATTCCATGCGGTCGACTCTTCAGCAATTGCATTTGAAATTGCTGCAAAAGGGGCATTTCGCCAATCTATGCCAAAAGCAAAACCGCAGCTACTAGAACCTATCATGAAAGTCGATGTCTTCAGCCCAGACGATCACGTGGGTGACGTAATTGGTGATCTTAACCGCCGTCGAGGAATGATAAAAGATCAAGAAAAAGGGGTTACAGGTGTCCGGATCAAGGCAGATGTTCCGTTAGCCGAAATGTTTGGGTACATAGGGACTCTTCGTACAATGACATCAGGACGAGGTCAGTTCTCAATGGAATTTGCGCATTATTTACCTTGCCCCAATAGTGTTTCTGAGAAAGTCATTCTGGAAACGAAAGAAAGGAAAGAAAAAGAGGATAAAGCTAAAAAGTAACAATTGTCTTAAAAAAATCTAAAAGCCGCCTTCAGTTGGGGCGGTTTTTTATACTTAAAGAAAATGACTAAAATTGATTTTTAGCCGTCACATGATCAACGATATTTTGGGGTGCCTCGGAATATTTATCAAATTCCATTGTAAACGTCGCACGCCCCTGTGTAGCAGAGCGAAGGTGGGTAGCATAACCAAACATCTCCCCAAGAGGGACTTCAGCGCTTATAACCTTACCCATAGCTCCGTCATCCATGCCGTGAATGACACCTCGACGTCTATTAAGATCACCAACAACATCTCCCATATTGGCTTCCGGGGTGATCACCTCAACTGTCATTGTCGGCTCAAGCAAAACTGCTCCGGCATCCTCGGCAAGTTTTTTGGTCGCCATAGACCCCGCTATCTTAAAAGCCAGCTCATTCGAGTCTACATCATGATAGGAGCCATCAAACAAGGTTGCTTTTAATCCAAGGAGAGGGTAACCCGCCAGTACTCCGTTTTGCATTTGCTCGGTTATGCCTTTTTCAATAGCAGGGATGTATTCTTTCGGTACTGTTCCACCAACTATTTCATTAACAAAATCTAACCCTTCTGCAGCAGGATCATCTGCTGGCTCAAATTTAATACAAACATGCCCGTATTGGCCGCGACCACCAGATTGACGAATAAACTTACCTTCTGTATTTACAGTATTCCGAATTGCTTCACGGTAAGCGACCTGTGGTTTCCCTATATTAGCCTGAACACTAAACTCACGGCGCATACGCTCCACTAGAATATCTAAATGTAGTTCGCCCATACCAGATATAATTGTTTGTCCTGTCTCCGCATCAACACTTATACGAAAAGAAGGGTCTTCCTGGGCAAGCTTACCTAATGCAATTCCCATTTTTTCCTGATCTGGCTGAGACCTTGGTTCAACAGCCACAGAAATTACTGGCTCTGGAAAATCCATGCGTTCCAGAATAATTTTAAACTTCTCTTCACAAAGAGTGTCGCCTGTAGTGACATCTTTCAAACCAATAGCAGCGGCTATATCTCCCGCGCGGACTTCACGTATATCCTCTCGACTATTAGCATGCATTTGAACCATTCTACCTACACGCTCTCTTTTCATCTTTACAGAGTTGTACACAGCGTCACCACTTTTAAGCTTTCCAGAATATACTCGGAAAAAAGTTAAAGTGCCTACAAAAGGGTCAGTGGCAACCTTAAAAGCTAGAGCGGAAAAAGGGGCGCTATCATCTACCTCAAAAGCACCCACAGCATCTTCATCTCCAGGAACACTCTCAATAGGCTTGGCATCAAGCGGGGAGGGCAAATATTCAATCACTGCATCCAAAACTGCCTGAACACCCTTATTCTTAAATGCAGATCCCCCAAAAACAGGGAAAATTTCGTTTGCCAGTGTTCGCTGCCGAATCGCAGATTTTATCTCACACTCCGACAGCTCTATTCCTTCAATGTATTTTTCCATCAAGTCATCACTTGCTTCGACTGCCGCTTCTATAATGTATTCACGCATGAGCTCACATTCTTCGCGAAGGTCGCTTGGTATTTCTTGATAGTCAAATGTTAAACCCTGATCGTCTTCATTCCAAAGAACTGCCTTCATTTTAATCAAGTCAACAACACCAGTGAATTCACCCTCAGCGCCAATAGTCATCTGCATTGGAACTGCCGTAGCCCCTAAGCGAGCTTCGATCTGACTGATCACCATTCTAAAATCAGCACCAGAACGATCCATCTTGTTAATAAATATTAAACGAGGAACTTGATATTTATTCGCCTGTCGCCAAACAGTTTCCGTTTGCGGTTGCACGCCAGAAGAGCCGCAAAGAACAACGACAGCACCGTCTAGCACCCTTAAGCAACGTTCTACCTCTATCGTAAAATCAACATGTCCCGGGGTATCGATAATATTTATACGATGCTGTTCTAGTTGCTGCTCCATTCCCATCCAAAAACATGTCGTTGCTGCAGAAGTGATAGTAATCCCGCGCTCTTGTTCTTGTTCCATCCAGTCCATAACTGAGGCGCCATCATGTACTTCGCCGATCTTATGTGATCTCCCGGTGTAAAAAAGAACTCGCTCGGTAGTAGTGGTTTTGCCTGCATCTACATGAGCGCAAATACCAATATTGCGGTAACACACGATAGGAGTTTTACGAGACACTATAATTTCCTCAACACAATGAAGCTAAAACAGGAAGTTGAAATTTATTCATCTTATAAAAACCACAAAAGGCAGCTGAAACCAGCTACCTTTTGATATAAGACACAACTTTGGACATCATTATCAGAAGCGGAAATGAGAAAACGCTTTGTTGGCATCAGCCATACGATGAACATCTTCACGCTTCTTGACTGCCCCGCCTTTGCTTTGCTGAGCATCAATAATCTCTCCAGCTAAGCGTTGAGCCATTGATTTCTCTCCGCGCTTTCGGGCAAAATCTACCATCCAACGCATTGCCAAGGCCATACGACGGGAAGGGCGGACCTCGACAGGCACTTGATATGTGGCCCCACCAACACGACGTGCTTTAACCTCTACAGAAGGAGCAATTTTTTCCAGCGCTGCTTCAAAAGCGACAAGAGGATCTTCTTTAAGGCGATCTTGCACAATATCCAATGCGCCATAAATAATACTTTCAGCAACAGCCTTTTTGCCGCTGACCATTACATGGTTCATAAACTTAGCCAATATTATATTTCCAAATTTTGGGTCTGGCAATATTTCACGTTTGGCAACAACTCTTCTTCTAGGCATACAATTTTACTCTTTTTTCAGGGTTTTCCGGAATTAAAAAATATTACTTATCCGGCCTTACTTAACTTTTTTAATCTAAAACAAAGACGTCTTTATTTTTTAGGACGCTTGGTTCCATATTTTGATCGACTTTGCGTTCGTTTAGCTACACCTGACGTGTCAAGAGCGCCCCTAATAGTATGGTAGCGTACACCTGGTAAATCCTTAACACGACCACCACGAATCAATACAACACTATGTTCTTGTAAGTTATGGCCTTCGCCACCTATGTATGAACTTACCTCGAAACCATTTGTTAGTCGAACACGACATACCTTACGTAAAGCAGAGTTAGGCTTTTTAGGTGTAGTCGTATATACCCTAGTGCAAACACCTCTACGCTGAGGGCAAGCCTGCAGTGCGGGCACGCCAGACTTAACTACTTTGCTTTTCCTCGGCTTACGAACCAACTGGTTGATCGTTGCCATTCAATTAACTCCAGATAAAAGCCTTCCTTTGAAAGCTGTATTTTTAAATTAAACCCGAACAACAGGCTCCTATTTAGGGAGGCGGCATTTTAAAGATACGCGCGCTTCTAGTCAAGAGAGGTGACCAATTAAGGTCATTTTTTACTTAACTCTGTTCCAGGCTCTCACCCGTGCTTAAAGCCTCGCTTAATGCTGCTTCGATATCACTTGCGCTAACTTTCGTCTCCGCTTCTTTCTCTCTAGCCTCACGACGTTTCCGATGGTAAGTTAATCCTGTACCAGCAGGAATCAAGCGACCAACTACTACATTTTCTTTTAATCCACGAAGACGATCCGCTTTTCCTGTGACCGAAGCCTCGGTAAGAACTCGAGTGGTCTCTTGAAAAGAAGCAGCAGAAATAAAGCTTTCTGTTGCAAGAGAGGCTTTAGTAATACCAAGAAGAAGTCGCTCATACTTGGCAGGAACTTTTCCTTCAAGTGCTAGTTTTTCATTTTCTTCAAGTATTCTGGTGAACTCAACCTGTTCTCCTTTCACAAAAGACGAATCACCCATGGCGGTGACCTCAGCCTTGCGCAACATCTGGCGGCATATAACTTCGATATGCTTATCGTTTATTTTAACACCTTGCAATCGATAAACTTCTTGAATCTCATTGACAATGTACTCCGCCAGGGAGTCTACACCCTGTAAGCGCAGAATATCATGAGAGTTCTCAGGGCCATCAGCAATCATTTCGCCCTTAGTGACATTCTCGCCTTCGAACACACCCAATTGGTGCCACTTAGGTATCAATAACTCATAATGGTCACTTCCGTCAGGAAGTAATTTTCCATTGGGGGGTGTAATAACTAATCTTCGCTTACCTTTGGTCTCTTTACCAAAAGTTACGGTACCAGAAATTTCAGCTAATATAGCTGGATCTTTTGGCCTGCGAGCTTCAAACAAATCAGCTACACGGGGTAATCCGCCAGTAATGTCCCGAGTTTTAGACCCCTCTTGTGGGATACGAGCAATAATATCACCAACCCCTACATGATTATTGTCGCGAATACTAAGAATGGCATTGGGCGGCAACATATAGTGTGCGGGCACAGTAGAGTTGACAAAGGTTAATTCTTTTCCTTTGTCATCAAGCAAGGTAACCATCGGTTTAATGTCTTTACCAGCAGATGGGCGCTCATTAGGATCAATTACTGCAATATTTGAAAGGCCCGTCATCTCATCAGTTTGAGTTCGTATGCTAAGCCCCTCCTCCATACCAGAAAAAGTCACCTGTCCAGCAACCTCAGTAATAATTGGGTGTGTGTGCGGATCCCAACTAGCTACCACATCGCCAGCAGCAACAATAGAGCCTTCTTTCACTCTAATCACAGCCCCATAAGGCAACCTATAGCGTTCACGCTCTCTACCATTTTCATCAGCTAGAGCCAAGCCACCAGATCGCGATACAGCTACAAGCTCTCCATTTTCACGCTCTACTACCTTAATGTTAATTAAGCGGACTTTTCCGCCTGTTTTCACCTGAACGCTATCAGCAGCAGAGGCACGAGACGCTGCGCCACCAATGTGGAATGTACGCATAGTAAGTTGTGTGCCAGGCTCTCCAATAGATTGGGCGGCAACAACTCCAACTGCTTCACCAGAATTAATCCTGTGGCCTCGGGCTAGGTCTCGTCCATAACATTGCGAACATATGCCATGACGAGTCTCACAGGTAATTGGGGAGCGGACTTTAAGCTCGTCTATACCTAGTAGCTCGATACTTTCTACGCATTTCTCATCAATCATATAGCCAGCTTGCAGTATAACTTTCTTCGAGCCAGGCTTAACTACATCGACTGCAACTACACGCCCCAGAATCCGGTCACCCAGAGATTCAATGATATCTCCACCTTCAATAACTGGAGTCATTAGTAGCCCCTCTGATGTTCCGCAATCTTCCTCAACAACTACTAAGTCTTGCGATACATCAACTAGTCGGCGAGTCAAATAACCAGAATTGGCTGTCTTTAGAGCAGTATCCGCCAAACCTTTTCGAGCTCCATGCGTTGATATAAAATATTGCAGCACGTTCAAACCTTCACGGAAATTAGCGGTAATTGGTGTTTCAATAATAGATCCATCGGGACGAGCCATCAATCCACGCATACCTGCTAGCTGTCGAATCTGTGCAGGAGAGCCTCTGGCTCCAGAATCTGCCATAATAAATACTGAATTAAAAGAGGCTTGTAACTCTATATCACCAGCTTTGTTGACAACCTCTTCCGTGCTAATCACTTCCATCATTGCCTTGGCAACCAGATCATTAGCGCGAGACCAGATATCAACTACTTTATTATACTTTTCCCCCTGCGTTACAAGGCCTGAGGCAAACTGACTTTCTATCTCTTTCACTTCGTTCTCAGCCTGAGCAATGATATCTCCCTTGGATAAAGGAATGGTAAAATCATTTACTCCAATAGAGGCGCCAGACTTAGTAGAGAAATCAAACCCGGTATACATAAGCTGATCTGCAAAAATTACCGTTGCCTTCAATCCAACATCACGATAGCAACGATTAATAATTTTTGAGATTGCTTTTTTAGTCATAGGCTGGTTAACCATGTCGTAGCTTAAACCATCCGGAACAATGTCCCAGAGTAGAGCACGACCCACTGTTGTCTCTACAATATATCTTTTGGATTGAGCATCACCTTGTTCGTCAAAAAGGACCTGATTAATGCGTACTTTTACTCGAGCCTGAAGATGAACCTGCTTTCCATAGTAAGCCCCGGATACTTCTTTCAGGTCGCCAAAAATACGACCTTCACCCAATGCATTAACTCTTTCCCGGGTCATCCAATACAACCCTAGAACAACATCCTGAGAAGGAACAATAATTGGCTCCCCGCTTGCAGGAGACAAGATATTGTTGGTTGACATCATCAAGGCGCGGGACTCGAGCTGGGCCTCCAAAGTTAACGGCACATGAACCGCCATCTGGTCGCCATCGAAGTCTGCGTTATATGCTGCACAAACTAGTGGGTGTAATTGAATTGCTTTCCCTTCAATAAGAACTGGCTCAAAAGCCTGAATGCCTAGCCTGTGAAGTGTTGGGGCGCGATTGAGCAACACTGGGTGCTCGCGAATCACCTCGTCAAGAATATCCCAAACTATAAGCTCTTCACGTTCAACCATTTTTTTAGCAGCTTTTATTGTGGTAGCCAGCCCTCGAAGCTCAAGTTTTGAAAAAATAAATGGCTTAAATAGCTCTAATGCCATACGTTTAGGTAGTCCACACTGATGTAACCGTAGAGTTGGACCAACTACAATTACAGAACGCCCAGAGTAATCTACACGCTTACCCAATAAATTCTGACGGAAACGACCCTGTTTACCTTTAATCATGTCTGCAAGCGATTTCAAAGGTCGCTTATTAGACCCAGTGATAGCTCGACCGCGACGTCCATTATCTAAAAGAGCATCGACTGATTCTTGGAGCATGCGTTTTTCGTTTCTTACAATTATATCTGGCGCATTTAGCTCTAATAAGCGTTTTAGACGATTATTGCGATTAATTACTCGACGGTATAAGTCATTCAAATCAGATGTAGCAAAACGGCCTCCATCAAGAGGGACCAATGGTCTTAAATCTGGCGGTAATACTGGCAATGCCTCAAGGATCATCCATTCAGGCTTGTTGCCAGAACCAAGGAAGGCCTCTAGTAATTTGAGTCGTTTAGATAATTTTTTTATTTTTGTTTCTGAGCGAGTATTTGGTATCTCCTCGCGGATGATTGCAATTTCTTGATTCATGTCAAGATCTTTCATTAGGCTCTGAATACCTTCTGCACCCATTGTTGCCTCAAACTCATCACCAAATTCTTCCATAGCTTGAAAGTATTCATCGTCTGTCAGCAATTGACCGCGATCAAGTGTAGTCATGCCAGGATCAGTCACAATGAATGACTCAAAATACAGCACTCTTTCTATTTCACGAAGAGTCATGTCTAAAATCAGACCAATACGAGATGGTAAAGATTTAAGGAACCATATATGGGCAACTGGGCACGCTAGCTCAATATGAGCCATTCTGTCCCGACGTACCTTGGCAAGAGTCACCTCTACACCACACTTTTCGCAGACAATGCCGCGATGCTTCATGCGTTTGTATTTCCCACAAAGGCACTCATAATCCTTTACTGGACCAAAAATTTTAGCACAAAACAAACCTTCTCGCTCTGGCTTAAAGGTCCGATAATTAATGGTTTCCGGCTTCTTAACTTCACCATAAGACCATGACCGAATCATATCCGGTGATGCTAGGCCAATACGAATTGCATCAAATTCGTCTGTTTGATCTTGTGATTTGAGCAGATTTAGTAAGTCTTTCAACGCCTTTCTCCAAGATGGGTACTATATTTTAATAGCGGGCAAATGATCCGCCCCAATTTATATTTTTCTTCGACTTTTAGCTGTGGTTATTTGTCTACTTCTAGCTCGATGTTTATAGCCAGCGAGCGTATTTCCTTAACCAACACATTAAAGGATTCCGGCATACCTGGATCCATACGATGATCGCCATCAACAATGTTTTTATACATTTTAGTGCGGCCACTCACGTCATCAGATTTAACTGTCAGCATCTCTTGTAGAGTATAAGAGGCGCCGTAGGCCTCTAGAGCCCACACCTCCATCTCACCAAAGCGTTGGCCGCCAAACTGAGCTTTACCCCCCAAGGGTTGCTGGGTAACCAGACTATAAGATCCTGTAGATCGAGCATGCATTTTGTCATCTACTAGGTGATTTAATTTCAACATATACATATAGCCAACAGTAACCGGACGCTCAAACATATCACCTGTTCGGCCGTCATATAGCTGCATTTGACCACTTTCAGGGAGATCTGCCAGCTTCAGCAATTGCTTTATTTCAACCTCATCTGCACCATCAAAAACAGGGGTTGCCATGGGTACACCGGCCCGAAGATTTTGCGCAAGTTCATCAAATTCCTGGCTTGACAGCTTGTCAAGATCAACTTTTTGGGTCCCTATACCAACGTCATACACTTCTTGCAAAAATTTACGAATTTCAGCAGTCTTTATTTGCTCTTGGAGCATCTTGTCTATCTTCTCACCTAGAGTTTTTGCTGCAAGCCCCATATGTGTTTCAAGCACCTGCCCTACATTCATTCGAGAAGGTACACCCAAAGGGTTTAATACAATATCAACAGGTACGCCATGCTCGTCATGCGGCATATCCTCAACTGGCATGATTACTGAAATTACCCCTTTGTTGCCGTGACGGCCAGCCATCTTGTCTCCTGGCTGCACTCGACGCTTAACAGCAAGGTACACCTTAACTGTTTTCAAAACACCAGGGGCAAGATCATCGCCACTTTGAAGTTTATTCTTCTTATCTTCATATCGCTCATCTAAGATAGAGCGACGTTCTTTAAGCATTTCGTCGGCGCGACTTAATTGCTCATTAAGAGCTTCATCAGACATACGAACACCAAACCATTCTGAGCTAGCAAATGCAGCCGCAACCTCAGTTGTTAATTTGTCTCCTTTTTTGAGTCCAGGGGCCTTGATTATCTCGCTTCCAGAAAAAGCAGTCGTTAAACGTTCAAATGTAGCATTTTCCATGATGCGAAATTCATCATTAAGATCAAGCCTAAATTGAGTAAGCGCAGTAGTTTCAATCTCTAATGACCGCTGATCTTTTTCTAGGCCTTCACGTGTAAATACTTGCACGTCAATAACCGTGCCTTTAGTTCCAGACGGTACGCGCAAAGAAGTATCTTTTACATCAGAAGCCTTCTCACCAAAAATGGCGCGTAAAAGTTTTTCTTCCGGAGTCAGCTGCGTTTCACCTTTTGGTGTTACCTTACCTACGAGGATATCGCCAGCAACTACCTCGGCACCAATATAAACAATGCCAGACTCATCTAATCGAGAAAGAGCAGCCTCTCCAACATTAGGAATGTCAGCAGTAATTTCCTCAGAGCCCAGCTTAGTGTCACGCGCTGTGGCGGTAAGTTCTTGAATGTGAATTGTTGTAAAACGATCCTCTTCGACAACACGCTCGGAAATGAGGATAGAGTCTTCAAAGTTGTAGCCATTCCATGGCATAAAGGCAATACGCATATTTTGACCTAAGGCTAACTCACCCATATCAATAGATGGCCCATCCCCAAGAATATCACCCTTAGCTATAGCATCCCCCAGACAAACTATGGGGCGCTGATTAATGCATGTATTTTGATTTGATCGTGTATATTTGGTCAAATTATAGATATCAACACCGGCATCGCCAGTCTCAACCTCTGAATCATTGACTCGAACGACAATCCTGCTAGCGTCTACACTTTCAATCTCGCCGCCTCGACGTGCAACCACACAGACCCCGGAGTCAGAGGCCACAAAGCGCTCAAATCCTGTACCCACTAGTGGCTTTTGAGCCTTCAATGTAGGCACCGCTTGTCGTTGCATGTTTGAACCCATCAGCGCACGGTTTGCATCATCATGCTCTAGAAATGGTATCAATGCTGCAGCTACAGAAACAACTTGCTGTGGAGAAACATCCATATAATGAACTTCATCAGGCGACTTAAGGTTAAATTCTCCCTGATAGCGAACACTCACAAGTTCTTCCGATAAGAGCCCTTTCTTATTTACGGATGCAGATGCTTGGGCAATAACATATTCAGCTTCATTGATGGCTGACATGTACTCTATGTCATCAGTGACTTTGCCGCCAACAACCTTGCGATAAGGAGTTTCTAAAAATCCATAATCATTAGTTCTGGCATAGGCCGACAATGAGTTAATCAGTCCAATATTTGGACCCTCTGGGGTCTCAATGGGGCAGACTCTACCATAGTGGGTCGGATGAACATCACGCACCTCAAAACCTGCACGCTCGCGAGTCAACCCGCCTGGCCCAAGGGCTGAAATGCGACGCTTATGCGTGACTTCTGACAGCGGATTGTTCTGATCCATAAACTGAGACAGCTGACTTGATCCAAAAAATTCTTTCATAGCAGCAGCAACAGGCTTGGCATTCACCAAATCTTGGGGCATTAAACCATCGGCCTCAGCAACAGAAAGGCGTTCTTTGACGGCACGTTCAACTCGAACAAGACCAATGCGGAACTGATTTTCAGCCATTTCACCCACAGATCGTATGCGTCGGTTACCAAGATGGTCAATATCATCGACGATCCCTTTTCCATCGCGGATACCAATCAGTACCCTTAGAACACCAACAATGTCTTCTTTGCTTAAAATTCCTTCGCCACTTTCTTCTTTGCGGCCAAGACGACGATTAAACTTCATTCGACCAACAGTTGACAGGTCATACCGATCTAAACTGAAGAATAAGTTATTAAATAGATTCTCGGCAGATTCTTTTGTAGGGGGTTCACCTGGGCGCATCATGCGATAGATTTCCACCAATGCTTCTAGCTGCGTGCGCGTACTATCTGATCTTAATGTATCCGCAATAAATGAGCCACGATCAAGATCATTTGTATAGATAGACTCAATCGAAGAAAGTCCTGCAGCGCGTAATTGCGCTAATATTTCCTCAGTAATCTCTGTATTACAATCCAGTAAAACCTCACCAGTCTCTGGATTAATCACATCTTTAGCTAGCGGACGTCCATAGAGATACTCTGCTGGAACAGCCAATTTGGTAATTTTTTGTTTTTCCAGATCCCTCACATGGCGCGCTGTTATGCGACGTCCATCTGGAACAATCACGTTACCTTTTTTGTCTGTAATGTCAAAATTTGCGATATCCCCACGCAATCTTGAGGGTACGAGATCTAGGGTATAAGTGTCATCCTTGCACAGATTAAAAGTACTAGTTTCAAAAAACTCAGCCAACATTTCTTCGGCACTAAAGCCAAGTGCGCGCAATAGCATTGTCGCTGGTAACTTACGTCGACGGTCAATACGCACAAAAACTAAGTCTTTTGGGTCAAATTCAAAATCAAGCCATGAGCCACGATAAGGAATTATTCGGGCAGAGTACAACAGCTTACCTGAAGAGTGCGTTTTCCCTTTATCGTGATCGAAAAATACCCCTGGAGAGCGATGCAATTGAGATACAACAACTCTCTCAGTGCCGTTAATGATAAAAGTTCCATTGTTAGTCATCAATGGGATTTCACCCATGTAAACTTCTTGTTCTTTGATATCTTTAATAGTTTTATATGAAGAATCTTTATCGTAAATCATTAGGCGGACACGAACTCTAAGCGCGCATCCAAAAGTGACACTTCGAAGCTTGCACTCCTCTTCATCAAAGACCGGCTTACCCAACCTATAATCTACATATTCAAGTCCCGCATTCCCCGAATAACTTACAATTGGAAACACAGACTTAAATGCTGCATGCAAACCGGCTTCCATTCTGTCTTCGGTTGGAACACCCATTTGCGTAAAATTTCGATAGGAGTCCATCTGAATTGCAAGCAAATAAGGTAAGTCCATAACCTGCGGAAGCTTCCCAAAATCCTTACGGATGCGTTTTTTCTCAGTATACGAGTAGGCCATCATATTCCCCATCAAGATCGTTTAGCCTTTGGGCTTTACGAGCTGTTTAGTACCTTATGTAAGGCTACTAACCTTTTGCAGAAAAGGATTTTTTCTTAACGCCAACTACCTGTTCAGCATAAAAGCGCTAAAGGGCCAGAAGGTTTTACCCCTCCAGCCCAAGTCCAGCTAATCATAAGACAACCGGCCGTCTCAAGCTTATTTAAGCTCGCAAGTAGCGCCGGCTTCTTCGAGCTGCTTCTTGGCCTCTTCCGCATCCGCTGGAGAAGCGCCTTCTTTGATAAGCGAAGGGGCACTATCTACAAGATCTTTCGCTTCTTTTAAGCCTAACCCAGTGATAGCACGAACAGCTTTAATAACGTTTACTTTCTTCTCACCCATTGAAGTGAGCATCACATCAAACGAATCTTTAACTTCCGGGGCATCCCCAGAATCTCCACCGGCTACTGGAGCAGCAACAGCAACAGCAGCTTGCGCAGATACTCCAAATTTTTCTTCCATTGCAGCTACAAGTTCCACAACTTCCATTACGCTCATTGAAGCAATCGCTTCTAAAATGTCATCTTTGGACAGAGCCATGACCTATCTCCTAATTAAATAAATTTATTAAACTGTTCTATGATTTATGCAGCTTTCTGCTTTTGATCACTGACAGCTCCTACAACACGAGTTACTTTGGTGGGCACTTCATTAAGAGTACGAACCAATTTAATAACTGGCGCAAGCGTTACATTTGCCAACTGTCCTAGAGCTTGCTCTAAGGTTGGTAGCTTAGCTAGCACGTCGATCTGCTCTTTGCCCAACAACTGACCACTGACAGAAAGAGCTTTTACTTCAAATTTATCATTTGCCTTCGCAAAATCTTTAAATAAGCGAGCTGCAGCGCCTGGGTCTTCCATAGAAAAACCAAAGAGCGACGGACCCGTCAACACTTCATTTACACACTCAAACTCTGTACCTTCAAACGCGCGTTTCGCAAGTGTATTGCGAATAACACGAATATCGATATTTTGTTCGCGTGCTTTTTCACGAAAAGTTGTCATGTCAGTCACACTAACACCGCGAGCATCAGCAATTACCAATGACAACGCATTGGAAGCGGTCGCGCTAACTTCAACTACAATCGCTTTCTTGCCTTCGAGATTTAATGCCACAAGACTATCTCCTCGACTTAATTGGTCCACCCAAAGCAGGCTTCTCAATTGGTTAGGCATCAACATAAAATACTATTGATGCAATTTCGGCGAAAAAATCCAGTCATACAAATACTGAATCGGGTTACACCATTTGCGTAGGCGTTTCTTCAGCCAGAAAAATAGCTGGAGATTTCATTAAACCTTATAAAAGGCACCTACGGTCTTTAACAGCCTAAGCAGAAAAAATGCTCAGACCCCAAAGTTAAACCTGGCCTCACAACTTAAAGGCCATTGCGTCTTATGCTTCTAGAGACGCCTGATCAATTAGTAATCCAGGGCCCATTGTCGTTGAAAGTACTATTTTTTTAAGAAATACGCCCTTTGCTGATGCTGGCTTAGCCTTCTTTAAATCTACAATCAACGCTTCAAGATTTTCTTTTAACGACACAACATCAAAATCAAGACTGCCAATTGCGCCATGAATTATGCCGTTCTTGTCTATACGGTAACGAACCTGTCCAGCCTTAGCATTTTTAACAGCTGTGACTACATCCGGAGTTACAGTACCAGTTTTAGGGTTTGGCATCAGGCCACGAGGCCCAAGAACTTGACCCAAAAGACCAACTACTCGCATAGCAGCAGGTTCAGCAATAACTACATCAAAATTCATATTTCCAGCTTTGATATCTTCTGCTAGATCTTCCATTCCAACTAGATCGGCCCCAGCCGCTTTGGCTGCCTCTGCAGCATCACCTTGAGCAAAGACTGCGACTCTAACATTTTTACCGGTACCATGAGGGAGTGTTGTAGCTCCACGTACTGCTTGGTCTGATTTACGAGGATCAATACCCAAATTCACTGCAACGTCAACCACTTCAGAAAATTTGACAGTAGAAACTTCCTTCAGCAAAGATACCGCTTCGCTAATTGAGTATTGCTTACCAATTTGAATTTTTTCACGAATAGCGCGTATGCGCTTAGATAGCTTAGCCATTTATACGCCCTCCACATCAAGACCAATAGACCGAGCAGAACCAGCGATAGTTCTAACAGCTGCATCAATGTCAGAAGCAGTCAGGTCGGCTTTTTTGATTTTTACAATTTCCTCTAATTGCGCTCGAGTAACTGCTCCAACTTTACTTGTATTAGGAGTAGCGCTTCCTTTTTCAACTCCCGCAGCTTTCTTTAATAAGTATGATGCAGGCGAGGTTTTCATAGCAAATGTAAAACTTTTATCCGCATAGACACTAATCACAACAGGTACAGGAGAGCCAGACTCTAAATCCTGCGTCTGGGCATTAAACGCCTTGCAAAATTCCATAATATTGACGCCTTTTTGACCTAAGGCAGGACCCACAGGGGGGCTTGGATTAGCCTTTCCTGCCGGTACTTGAAGCTTTATATACGAATCTACTTTCTTAGCCATTTATTTTCTCCAAAAGTGGGTGTAACGCCTCAAAGCTTCCATAAAAACAGCTCATCTCAGGCTTCCCAGCTATAGCCCAACACAGACATTAGCAATAAAAAAATTTAGATCTTCTCTACTTGAACAAATTCGAGCTCGACAGGTGTATTGCGCCCAAAAATTGATACGGACACTCGCACTCTGCTTTTCTCATAGTTAACTTCTTCTACTACACCATTAAAATCATTAAATGGCCCGTCAATGACGCGGACCACTTCGCCTGCCTCAAAAATAGTCTTAGGCCTAGGCTTATCTTCAGAATCTTGCACTCGTTGTAAAATCGCATCTGCTTCTTTGTCTGTAATTGGGGCAGGCATATCTGCCTTGCCTCCAATAAACCCTAATACCCTGGGGGTTGCCTTGACCATATGCCAAGAATCATCATTCAGTTCCATCTGCACAAGAACATAGCCAGGAAAAAACTTACGTTCGCTTTTGCGTCTTTGGCCGCCTTTGATTTCCACCACCTCTTCTGTAGGCACAAGAATATCACCAAAACTGTCCTCCATACCATTAAGGATAACGCGGTCTTTAATCGCTGCAGCAACTTTCTTTTCATAGCCCGAATAGGCATGTACAACGTACCAGCGCATGTGAACCCCTTAACCTATAACCATGGAAGCAATCCAGCCAAAAAATGTGTCTAAACCCCACAAAATCAAAGACATAATTAGCACCACAGCTACTACCATCAACGTTGTCTGGTTGCGTTCTTGTCGCGTAGGCCAAACAACTCTGCAAGCTTCGTTATATGCTCCGTGCATTAACGCTATCAAGCTGTCGCCTTTTTTCGTCTTTGAGCCAATAAAAGCAACACAAACTGCAATGAAAATCCAAGCTACCGCACGATAAAGCAGCGACTCCTCGGAGAAGTAGTGATTACCATAAATTGCTCCGGCGGTTAACGAAACAACAATCGACCATTTCAGGCTGTCCAACCTATACTGCTTTTCTTCCGTAGTCGCATTCATATTGCATTGCGCCCCTACTTGTCTTGTTTAATGAATAAAGGCCAGCTTCAAGCATGTTATTGGCAGGCCAGGAGGGACTCGAACCCCCAACACCCGGTTTTGGAGACCGGTGCTCTACCAATTGAACTACTGGCCTATCGTATAAACCTAAAAAACACGACAACAATAAAGTCGAGACCTCAAAGAAGCCTCGACTTTGCATCAACGTAGCCTACTTGTTACTCAATAATCTTTGCTACAACACCAGCCCCTACCGTGCGTCCGCCTTCACGGATCGCAAAACGTAGACCTTCTTCCATAGCAATTGGATTAATTAGTGTAACTACCATCTTGATATTATCACCAGGCATCACCATCTCAACACCGTCCGGCAACTCACAAGCACCCGTAACATCTGTAGTTCGGAAATAAAATTGAGGACGATAGCCTTTAAAGAAAGGTGTATGACGGCCACCTTCATCTTTTGACAAAACATACACTTCAGCTTCAAATTTAGTGTGCGGATTAACAGAACCTGGTTTAGCTAGCACTTGGCCACGCTCTATTTCTTCACGCTTAGTGCCGCGCAACAAAATACCACAATTCTCACCAGCGCGACCTTCATCAAGCAACTTGCGGAACATTTCTACGCCCGTACAAGTAGTTTTCGTAGTATCGTTAATGCCGATAATTTCGATCTCTTCGCCAACTTTAACAACCCCACGTTCAATACGGCCAGTTACAACAGTACCACGGCCGGCAATAGAAAATACGTCTTCAATGGGCATCAGGAACGGCTGATCAACTGCTCGAACTGGGTCTGGAATGAAAGAATCTAGCGTCTCAACAAGAGTTTTTACAGCTGTAGTGCCCAGCTCGTTATCATCTTCTCCATTAAGTGCCATTAATGCAGAACCTGCAATAATTGGGGTGTCATCTCCAGGGAACTCGTAAGTATCAAGCAGTTCACGAAGCTCCATTTCTACCAATTCGATCATTTCGTTGTATTCATCGGAGCCAACTCCACCACAATCCGCGGCAAGCAAGTCAGCCTTGTTCAAAAAAACCACAACATAAGGAACACCAACTTGACGAGCAAGAAGGATATGCTCACGCGTCTGAGGCATAGGACCGTCAGTGGCACCACAAACTAAGATCGCACCATCCATTTGGGCTGCACCTGTAATCATGTTTTTTACATAATCCGCGTGACCCGGGCAATCAACATGGGCGTAGTGACGATTAGGGGTATCGTACTCTACGTGAGACGTAGCAATAGTGATACCGCGAGCACGCTCTTCTGGTGCATTATCAATACCATCAAACGCAACTGCCGCTCCTCCCCATACTTCTGCACATACGCGAGTCAGCGCTGCGGTTAGTGTGGTTTTACCATGGTCTACGTGACCAATTGTGCCCACATTGACGTGGGTCTTATTACGCTCAAATTTTTCTTTTGCCATGACAAAAACTCCTCAATCAATACTTGCACTACATTTATAGTTAAAATTAACGGTATACCGTATCTTATTAAACACTGGAGCTCATAACCGGATTTGAACCGGTGACCTCTTCCTTACCAAGGAAGTGCTCTACCGACTGAGCTATATGAGCATTAACTTTCGCTGTCGGTAGTATCTGGAGCGGGTAGCGGGAATCGAACCCGCACCATCAGCTTGGAAGGCTGAGGTTCTACCATTGAACCATACCCGCCTATAACCGCGACTCAACAGAACAACTTTTCTGCTGGGACCAAATCTATTTTTTGTTGCAAAAATAACCTACCCATATACTCATCATCGAAAATAACCAATCAATGACGCCACAATCTCTAGCCTCTAAGCCAAAAAAACACTTAGTCGCATAACGTACATAGTACCAAATTAGTACCAAATCTAAAAATTTGGTGCAGGGGGGTGGATTCGAACCACCGAAGCTTTCGCGTCAGAGTTACAGTCTGATCCCTTTGACCGCTCGGGAACCCCTGCGTAAAAGGCTGCACATCGTCCACATCCATAGTACGGCTTCCCTATTGCAACTACCCCAAGACTCCGGTCATGCTAAATATTGGAGCTGGCGAGAGGAGTCGAACCCCCGACCGGCTGATTACAAGTCAGCTGCTCTACCAACTGAGCTACGCCAGCCCAAACCCTATACACAAATAGGGAGCGCGATTTTAGTGAATGTTGACACTATAATCAACAGCTGATGTGGCATAAAATGAATTTTTCATGTTTTTTATGAATAAGTTGCTCTATCGCAACAAATAATAATCAAATTACTAGTCAATAAATCTAGGTTACGGAAAATTTTAACCCATCTAAAACTAGTTCTGGTTCAAAATATACCAAATCATCGAATATAGTCGCCAGCTGCTCTCCATTTCCACCAGTCAATATAATCTGGGTTGCCATTTTTTGATCTTGCATGCTTTCAGCAATCGATTCAACCATCGATTTTAACATCAGCAGTTGCCCTCTAATTACACACTGCTGGGTTGACTGGCCGGGCAATAAACACGCTGAATGTCTCATGTCTAGCAATTTTATACTTACATTCTTGGTACCAGCCAATAAGGCTTTTTGCACCATTTCAAGGCCAGGCATTATATAGCCCCCTAGATGCTGCCCACTACCATCTACAACATCCAAAGTGATTGCGCTACCAGCATCAACAATGACACATGGTAATCGAAATCTATTATAGGCGGCCACAATGGCCATCCAGCGATCGACCCCCATAGTCGATGGGTCGGCATAGCCACAAAAAACCCCGGCAGTCTCTTTTTCAGACTTAGCTTCGAAAAATAAACACTTTCTCTGGGATGAATACAGGGCTATTCTTTTTACAATGCTCCTGTCACTGACAGAAGACATCCTGATTTTGTCTAGCAAGGGAGTTTGATCTAATTTCCGTAACCACGATTCAATATCTTCGTTAGCAACAACGCCTCGAGATTGAACAATGTCGTCCAAAAATACTCGCCACTTAATTCTGGTATTACCCGCATCGACCTCGAGAATCATTCGAATCCTCGCAAGCTAATTTCTCCACCGCTGAATATTTTTACCGCTCCATCCACTTCTAGTATTAAGGCTCCACTATTATCTATACCGCGAACAATGCCTTCGACAGAATTATTCATCATAAGCAATTTTACCTTTTTATTCATAAATGCATCATGCTGCAACCATTCTTCTTTGTAGCCCACAAAGCCTGTTTTTTTATATTTACTTAACAGCAACAAAAGTTGATCTATAATAATCCCGGCAAGTTGGTTTCTTCCCACCCTGGAGTCCGATAACTCACTAACATTTGCCCATGCCTGAGCAATCGATCCAGAAAACTGTCCCGACATATTTATGTTAACCCCTACGCCAATCACAACCTGGCAGTACCCAGAAGGATCGCCAACAACTTCCAGTAAAATTCCACCAATTTTTTTATTCTGATATAACAGGTCATTTGGCCACTTAAGGCTTAAGCCTTCGACACCCAGCAATCTAAGCCCGCGAAGCACTACAACAGCCACAGCAAGACTTAAACCTTCTATTTCCTTCACGCCGCCGTCAAAACCCCAGACTAAAGAAAGATAAAGGTTGCACCCATAAGGACTGACCCAAGATTTACCACGACGACCGCGACCGCTTGTTTGCTCTTCAGCTAAAACTACCCAGCCAGACGCATTGTCTTGCTCGGCACGCTGTCTAGCAAGTATGTTAGTAGAAGACACTGTCGATAAAAGTTGTATCTTTAACAATAGGGGCTTGACAGCTGCAGACAACTGGCGATGAATTAGGTTTATGTCTAGCAACTCGAGACCACCAGATATTCGATATCCACAACCTTTTTTGGATTCAAGCAGTATGCCCAATAAGCTAATTTTTTGTGCTTGCTTCCAGACAGCTGACCTAGAAATCCCTAGCTCTTTGCCTAAATTCTCACCAGAGTGATATCTTCCATCACTGAGAATAGTTAACAATCTATCCATTTGAATTCAACAAGAAAAGCATGGTGTTCTTCCATATAAAGTGTATCCCAATCAATAACAGCAGCAATGAAAAATACCTTTTTAGTATTTCAGAAGGTAACTGGTATGCTAACTTCGCCCCCACTTTTGCAAAAAATATACTTGCAATGATGATGCCAAAAAAAGCTGGGGCATACACAAAACCAATAGTTTTTTCTGGTAATTCTTGACTACCCAATCCTTGAACTGCGTATACAATGGCCCCACTAAAGGCTATAGGTAAGCCACAAGCTGCTGATGTTGCAACAGCATTCTTCATTGGCATTTGAGTCCAAGAAAAATAGGGTACCGATAATGAACCGCCCCCAATACCAAATACGCTAGAGAAAAATCCAATAACTGAACCAATAAACGACTTCCCAATATAGCCTGGCATAGCCACCACCAGGGAAGACTTACTCGGTATCGCCATAGCGAGGGCCACGCAACAAAGAAAAATACCAAAGGTGAGTTGCAAAAAAAGCCCTGTAATACTGATAGCAAAGCTGGCACCTAAAGCAGCTCCAACAAGTATGCCTGGCGATAACCATAAGGCTACAGGCCAGACTACCAAACCGTGCTTATGGTGAGAAGCAACAGAACTAATAGAGGTCACCGCTATGGTGGCTAAAGAAGTGCCTATAGCCATATGTGTCAATACTTCAGAAGAAAAATTTTGGGCAGAAAAAGTGAAAATTAGTATTGGCACAATCACCACGCCTCCGCCAAGACCAAATAATCCGCTAACCATCCCTGCGGCAGCACCAAGACAAAGATAGAGAATAAAAATATCCATATTTTGCTCATGAAAAAAATAATGAGCAAGTATTATGCCCGATTTTTGAATATGTTAAATCCAGAGATCGCATCCATTTCAAAAATAAAAAAAAACGCCCTGATTCGTCTGAATCAGGGCGTTTGAATTAAAAACCTGGCGATGACCTACTCTCACATGGGGAAACCCCACACTACCATCGGCGATACATCGTTTCACTTCTGAGTTCGGGATGGGATCAGGTGGTACCAAAGCTCTATGGTCGCCAGGAAAACTGTTATGAGTCAAAATCAATTAATTATATTAATTGGTCTAGTCTCAAATAGGGTGCAGAAATGTTAAAACAACAAATTTTTATTTTATATAGGTTCTTAATGCAGTCATTTCTATTATATGGTCAAGCCTCACGGGCAATTAGTACTGGTTAGCTCAACACTTCACAGTGCTTACACATCCAGCCTATCAACGTCCTAGTCTTGAACGGCCCTTCAGGGGACTTAAAGTCCCAGGGAGATCTAATCTTGGAGGGGGCTTCCCGCTTAGATGCTTTCAGCGGTTATCCTGTCCAAACATAGCTACCGGGCAATGCCATTGGCATGACAACCCGAACACCAGAGGTCTGTCCACTTCGGTCCTCTCGTACTAGAAGCAGCTCTCCTCAAATCTCCAACGCCCACACCAGATAGGGACCGAACTGTCTCACGACGTTCTAAACCCAGCTCGCGTACCACTTTAAATGGCGAACAGCCATACCCTTGGGACCGGCTTCAGCCCCAGGATGTGATGAGCCGACATCGAGGTGCCAAACACCGCCGTCGATGTGAACTCTTGGGCGGTATCAGCCTGTTATCCCCGGAGTACCTTTTATCCGTTGAGCGATGGCCCTTCCATACAGAACCACCGGATCACTATGACCTACTTTCGTACCTGCTCGACTTGTCAGTCTCACAGTCAAGCACCCTTATGCCATTGCACTCATAGCATGATTTCCGACCATGCCGAGGGTACCTTCGTGCTCCTCCGTTACTCTTTGGGAGGAGACCGCCCCAGTCAAACTACCCACCAGACACTGTCCCCGATCCGGATAACGGACCTGGGTTAGAACCCCGAACATACCAGGGTGGTATTTCAAGGATGGCTCCACGCAATCTAGCGATCACGCTTCAAAGCCTCCCACCTATCCTACACAGATAGGTTCAAAGTTCAGTGCCAAGCTATAGTAAAGGTTCACGGGGTCTTTCCGTCTAGGTGCGGGTATACGGCATCTTAACCGCAAATTCAATTTCACTGAGCCTCTGGTGGAGACAGCGCCGCCGTCGTTACGCCATTCGTGCAGGTCGGAACTTACCCGACAAGGAATTTCGCTACCTTAGGACCGTTATAGTTACGGCCGCCGTTTACCGGGGCTTCGATCAAGAGCTTCGTCCGAAGACTAACCCCATCAATTAACCTTCCGGCACCGGGCAGGCGTCACACCTTATACGTCCACTTACGTGTTTGCAAAGTGCTGTGTTTTTAATAAACAGTCGCAGCGGCCTGGTCACTTCGGCTGTCGACAGCTTACGGAGCAAGTCCGATCACCGCCAACAGCGCACCTTCTCCCGAAGTTACGGTGCCATTTTGCCTAGTTCCTTCACCAGAGTTGTCTCAAGCGCCTTGGTATTCTCTACCTGACCACCTGTGTCGGTTTGGAGTACGGTTTCTTATTACCTGAAGCTTAGAAGCTTTTCTTGGAAGCATGGCATCGACCACTCGGCTCAAAAGAGAGCCTCGCCATCACGTCTCAGAGTAATGTTCTCCCGGATTTACCTAAGAGAACCCCCTACACGCTTAGATCGGGACAACCAACGCCCGTCTGATCTAGCCTACTCCGTCCCTCCATCGCAATAATAAGAAGTAAAGGAATATTAACCTTTTTTCCATCGACTACGCATTTCTGCCTCGCCTTAGGGGCCGACTAACCCTACCCTGATTAGCATGGGATAGGAAACCTTGGTCTTTCGGCGAGGGGGTTTTTCACCCCCTTTATCGTTACTCATGTCAGCATTCGCACTTCTGATACCTCCAGCAGACTTCTCAATCTACCTTCAACGGCTTACAGAACGCTCCTCTACCATGCGTGTAAACACGCATCCACAGCTTCGGTTACCAGTTTAGCCCCGTTATATCTTCCGCGCAGGCCGACTCGACTAGTGAGCTATTACGCTTTCTTTAAAGGATGGCTGCTTCTAAGCCAACCTCCTAGCTGTCTTAGCCTTCCCACTTCGTTTCCCACTTAACTGGTATTTGGGACCTTAGCTGGTGGTCTGGGTTGTTTCCCTTTTCACGACGGACGTTAGCACCCGCCGTGTGTCTCCCGTGATTGCACTCACCGGTATTCGTAGTTTGCATGGGGTTGGTACCTCGGGATGAGGCCCTAGCCCAAACAGTGCTCTACCCCCGGTGGTGAGACACGAGGCGCTACCTAAATAGCTTTCGAGGAGAACCAGCTATCTCCGGGCTTGATTAGCCTTTCACTCCGATCCACAAGTCATCTCCGCATTTTTCAACATACGTGAGTTCGGTCCTCCAGTTGATGTTACTCAACCTTCAACCTGCCCATGGATAGATCGCCCGGTTTCGGGTCTACTCCTAGCAACTAAACGCCCTATTAAGACTCGATTTCTCTACGGCTCCCCTAAATGGTTAACCTTGCTACTAAAAGTAAGTCGCTGACCCATTATACAAAAGGTACGCAGTCACAGAACAAGTCTGCTCCTACTGCTTGTACGCATACGGTTTCAGGATCTATTTCACTCCCCTCTACGGGGTTCTTTTCGCCTTTCCCTCACGGTACTGGTTCACTATCGGTCAGTTAGTAGTATTTAGCCTTGGAGGATGGTCCCCCCATGTTCAGTCAAGATAACTCGTGTCCCGACCTACTCGATTTCACTTAGAACGTCTTTTCGTGTACGGGGCTATCACCCTGTATCGCGGAACTTTCCAGAACCTTCCACTAAAACGTTAAAAACTTAAGGGCTAATCCCCGTTCGCTCGCCGCTACTTAGGGAATCTCAATTGATTTCTTTTCCTCTGGGTACTTAGATGTTTCAGTTCCCCAGGTTCGCCTCATACACCTATGTATTCAGTGCATGATACCCGCTTTATAGCAGGTGGGTTTCCCCATTCGGAAATCTCCGGATCAAAGTTTGTTTGCCAACTCCCCGAAGCTTATCGCAGGCTCCTACGTCCTTCATCGCCTCTAACTGCCAAGGCATCCACCGTATGCGCTTAGTCGCTTGACCATATAAGACAAACGACTGCATTTACGACAATTATCTTTCGATAATTTTTTGCCGAACTTGTGTATTCATAAGAATACACTTGTATAAAAATTACTATATATAATTAATACAGCTTTAACATTTCTACTTTTTTAAAGAACGTCTGGCATAAAAACCAGAATTAAATCATCAAAAATAATTTAATTCTGACATCTATAAGCAGTATTTTTAGAGAAAGTGGTGGAGCTAAGCGGGATCGAACCGCTGACCTCCTGCGTGCAAGGCAGGCGCTCTCCCAGCTGAGCTATAGCCCCAATGCAACCTTTCATGCATATGAAATGGTGGGTCTGGGTGGATTTGAACCACCGACCTCACCCTTATCAGGGGTGCGCTCTAACCAACTGAGCTACAGACCCACTGTCTATAGGTGTGCGTATAAAAACATACACGCGTACTGCTTTAGCCAATAATCAGATAATGAGAGTGGGCACTTAACTGAAATGTCAGTGCATCGATTAAGGAGGTGATCCAGCCCCAGGTTCCCCTAGGGCTACCTTGTTACGACTTCACCCCAGTCATGAATCACAAAGTGGTGAGCGTCCCCCCGAAGGTTAGACTACCCACTTCTTTTGCAACCCACTCCCGTGGTGTGACGGGCGGTGTGTACAAGGCCCGGGAACGTATTCACCGCAACATTCTGATTTGCGATTACTAGCGATTCCGACTTCACGCAGTCGAGTTGCAGACTGCGATCCGGACTACGACCGGTTTTGTGGGATTAGCGCCCCCTCGCGGGTTAGCAGCCCTCTGTACCGGCCATTGTAGCACGTGTGTAGCCCAGGTCGTAAGGGCCATGATGACTTGACGTCGTCCCCACCTTCCTCCGGTTTGTCACCGGCAGTCTCCTATGAGTTCCCACCATTACGTGCTGGCAACATAGGACAAGGGTTGCGCTCGTTACGGGACTTAACCCAACATCTCACGACACGAGCTGACGACAGCCATGCAGCACCTGTCACCGAGTTCCCGAAGGCACGAAGCTATCTCTAGCGACTTCTCGGGATGTCAAGACCTGGTAAGGTTCTTCGCGTTGCATCGAATTAAACCACATGCTCCACCGCTTGTGCGGGCCCCCGTCAATTCATTTGAGTTTTAACCTTGCGGCCGTACTCCCCAGGCGGTCTACTTATTGCGTTAGCTGCGCCACTAAGACCTCAAGGATCCCAACGGCTAGTAGACATCGTTTACGGCGTGGACTACCAGGGTATCTAATCCTGTTCGCTCCCCACGCTTTCGCACCTCAGCGTCAATATCAATCCAGTGAGTCGCCTTCGCCACTGATGTTCCTTCCTATATCTACGCATTTCACCGCTACACAGGAAATTCCACTCACCTCTATTGTATTCTAGTCAGACAGTTCTGGATGCAGTTCCCAGGTTGAGCCCGGGGCTTTCACATCCAGCTTATCAAACCGCCTACGCGCGCTTTACGCCCAGTAATTCCGATTAACGCTCGCACCCTCCGTATTACCGCGGCTGCTGGCACGGAGTTTGCCGGTGCTTCTTCTGTAGGTAACGTCAGGGTTAGCAGTTATTAACTACTAACTTTTCCTCCCTACTGAAAGTGCTTTACAACCCTAGAGCCTTCTTCACACACGCGGCATGGCTGGATCAGGCTTCCGCCCATTGTCCAATATTCCCCACTGCTGCCTCCCGTAGGAGTCTGGGCCGTGTCTCAGTCCCAGTGTGGCTGATCATCCTCTCAGACCAGCTACGGATCGTAGTCTTGGTAGGCCATTACCCTACCAACAAACTAATCCGACGCAGGCTCATCTAATAGCGCAAGGTCCGAAGATCCCCTGCTTTCCCCCATAGGGCGTATGCGGTATTAGCATGCGTTTCCACATGTTGTCCCCCACTACTAGGTAGATTCCTACGCGTTACTCACCCGTCCGCCGCTGTACTTTCTCCCGAAGGAAATTTCTCGCTCGACTTGCATGTGTTAGGCCTGCCGCCAGCGTTCAATCTGAGCCATGATCAAACTCTTCAGTTTAAAATTCTTTAACCTCTTTCATATCTTAGAAAGATTAGATTAAGAGGGAGCAGTTTCACAAAAACCTGCGACACTACTCAAAAACTTGGCCAAACACTTTGGCTTACCAAATTACTTATTTTGGTGAGTTACTTGTATTTGATGATTCGTTGTCACATGAATCATCTCAGCAAGCACCCACACTCATTATCTGATTAATTGTTAAAGAACGTTGCTCACGTATGGAGCGGGTTGCGTATTCTACGGATCGCCTCCTTAAAGTCAACAGTATCGATGGTTTTTTTACTAAAAAATTCACGACTTGTGGCTGTTAATTTTTCGTTTCCAATCAACCTTGAAACGGACGCGCATTCTAGCCTTTCACGCCTAGCTGTCAAACTATTTCTTTATAAAAGTAGTTCTTTTTTTCGATTTGATTAATATGTTCACAAGAACTGGGGATTTTAGCTTTATTTCTGAGCAGAGAACTTTGCTTCTGAACAAAAAGAAACGTTATTTTGGGCGTTTATTTTTATAATTTTTTTGCTTAAACGGTCAGCTCAAATAAATGATATTTTTTCTTCCCGAGCTTAACTATAAAAAATCTCCCGAAAAGTGCATGATCCAAGGAAAAACATCTTGCTATCTTCATGTTATCTTCGTAACACTTAGTGACCCCATTAATAGATAGGGCATTGCGCAAAAGTGCATCCTTAACCTCTTTGCCGGAAAGGGCTAGGCCGCACTCTGAAAAAAGCCCTGTCATAGTTTGCCCATCTAGTTCCGACAGTTCTAGGCTACTTGACGGCAAGCCATCTTGCTTAAGTTGAACTAAGTCGTCTTCGCTCAAAGATGCCAGCTCACCTGAGAAAAGCTCGCGAGTTATCCGTTGTGCCGCAGCAAGACTAACCGGTCCATGCACAAGCTCCGTTACTTCTCTCGCAAGTACGTCTTGAGCAGACTTTCTACCCTGAATCAGGGCATCAACTTTTTCTATCTCATCAATAGCACTGAGTGATAAAAAAGTGAAATACCGCAAAAAGGTATACACATCTGCATCTGCAGTATTCAACCAGAATTGATAAAATGCATAAGGCGACGTTTTTTTAGGATCAAGCCATATGGTGCCAGCTTCAGTTTTACCGAACTTAGTGCCATCTGATTTTGTTACTAATGGTAGCGTCATACCGAAAACCTGACTACCATTTAAGCGTCGTGAAAGATCAACGCCGCCGGTTATATTCCCCCACTGGTCTGATCCGCCAATTTGCACAGTGCAATCATGCAGTCGATTCAGTTGAGCGAAATCATAGGACTGGAGCAACATATAAGTAAACTCGGTATAAGATATACCCTCGCCATCTCTATCGAGTCTTTGTTGTACAGACTCCTTATTAACCATGTTGTTGACAGAGAAATGCTTGCCTACATCTCGCAAGAAGGACAACAGATCTATTTTTTCGATCCAATCCATATTGTTCACCATCTCAGCAGAACGGTCGCCAATATTAAAATCTACAAATTTAGATATCTGCTCTCTAATCAAAATGACCCAGTCTGCAACTACATCAGGTGTATTAAGTTTTCGTTCTTGAGCTTTAAAGCTTGGATCTCCAATTAATCCTGTCGCACCTCCGAGTAGAGCAATGGGTTTATGTCCTGCCTGTTGAAAGCGTCTTAAAACTAACAAGGGCACCAAGCTGCCAATGTGAAGGCTATCTGCTGTTGGGTCAAACCCACAATAGAGAGTGCGAGAACCAGTTGACAGGTGCTCAACTAGCTTCTCAGCTGCGGTCATTTGGGCAATCAAGCCTCGTGCTTGAAGGTCGTCTATTAACTGCTCACTGTTCTTGTCCATCTTTAAAGTCTCTACCTTGAACAAACCACGAAGGATGCAAACGATACATTATCTCTCTACAAAAACAAACATTTCTGAGACTGGACTTAAAAATCCCAACTGTGGACTTAAGATGATTTCTGTTAATATGCAGTTCTGGTATTAACATCAATATAAAGTAGTATATAAGCTATTATGCCCCAAAATAGATATCACAATGCCAAGCAGGCTTATTCGATATTATCCTATAAGATATTCACATCTAAGGTCTGCGCTACCGTATCATTGATTTATTTCAAGGCATATGCAGCAGCATTGGTTTACCTCAAGGCATATGCAGCAGCATTGACTTATGCAGTTGCTATACTAGCAATGATCTTTTATTTTTCAGCCGAAAGAACACCCATAAAGCGTATCGAAAAAGATATAGTCGTCAGTTTTGATAATGGAGAAAAAATAAAAGCAGCATCGGATGTTTCGGCATTCAGCTCTTCCAGTCTAGAGTCGTCTTCTGACAGTAGTGTCGAACATCTAATATGGAAAGATCAGATCATTAAGCATGGCGACAATCTCAGCATCATTTTCCAAAGATCTTCTTTGAGCGCAAAAGACGTTCTTGACTTAACATCTATCCCTCTATCCGAGCCTTTATTGGCAGTACAGCCTGGACAAAAGATACAATTTGCCCTATCTCCTGAAGGAGAGCTCATACAACTTAGATACATTAAATCCAAACTAGAATCTTATCTCTATGTCAAGACCGATCAAATAGAAGGAGTTAAATTTACTGGGAAGCATATTATTTTAAGTCCTGAGATAATTTCTACTTATCGCGATGCAATAATTGAAGGCTCGCTATTCCTCAGCGGTGAGCGCGCTCGGCTGCCTTATGGTGTAATTATGGAGCTCGCTAATATCTTTGGTTGGGATATCGACTTTGCGTTAGATATACGAAAGGGGGATAGTTTTTCTGTTCTATATGAAGAAAAATTTTTAAATGGAGAAAAAATAGATGAAGGCCATATTTTAGCTGCTGAATTCGTCAATCAAGGTAGATCGTTTAGGGCTGTTCGTTACCTAAGCGTCGATGGAAGCGCAAAATACTACACCCCTGAAGGCTATGATATGCGAAAAACGTTCCTTCGCGCGCCGCTTGATTTTACTCGTATAAGTTCTAGTTTTAATTTAAAACGCCAGCATCCCATACACAAAAAAATAATCGCTCATCGGGGTGTAGACTATGCTGCCCCGCGAGGTACTCCAATTCTTGCGGCGGGTGACGGCAAAATTATTGCTAGCAGCTACAATAAAGCCAATGGAAATTATATATTTATACAGCATGGCCAAGAGGTAATCACCAAGTACCTTCATCTTCAGAAACGAAAAGTGAAAAAAGGGCAAAAAGTCTCGCAGAGGCAAATAATTGGAACATTGGGCTCTACGGGTTACTCTACAGGCCCTCACTTACACTATGAATTTTTAATCAATGGTGTTCACAAAAATCCTCGCACGGTCGCTCTTCCACAGGCTAACCCGATCAAAAATTCTGAGAGAGTCCGATTCGAGCAGCTCACAAAACCTTTAGTTGCACAGCTTAAAAGCCACCAAAAAACATCAAAACTAGCTATGATATTATCATCCAAAAAACAAAAATCTAATAATTAGATACTCAAGACTATGAGCGAGAAGCAACTTTATATAGGTCTTATGTCTGGAACAAGTGCAGATAGTATTGACGCTGTCTTGGTAGACCTCGGACCTCAGAAACCTGAAGTGCTGCTCACACATTCACTTAAATTAGAGAGCAGGATAAAAGAACAAATCAATTCACTCAGCGCCTCAGGAGTAGATGAAATACATCGAATGAGTCTGCTAGACAGATCTCTTGGGAAACTATTCGCGCAAGCCGTCAATGAATTAGTCTATTTATCAAGATCGATAAAAGGAACAAAAGATATTTTAGCAATCGGTAGCCACGGACAAACTATTCGGCATTATCCGCCAGGAAAAATTTCTAACAACGACGAAGGCTATAGCTTGCAAATAGGCGATCCAAACACTATTGCAGAGTTAACTGGTATCACTACAGTTGCTGATTTTCGTCGTCGTGATATCGCATTAGGCGGGCAAGGGGCTCCTCTTGTCCCAAGATTTCATCTAGAGTTCTTTGAAAAAATTGGCTCTATACGTGCCATTATCAACATAGGGGGTATCTCTAATATTACCCTATTGCTCGGTGATGGAATGACCTCATCAGTTCTTGGTTATGATATAGGTCCAGGTAATGGGCTAATGGACAAGTGGATCAAGGAAAATCTTGGAAAAGATTATGATGAAAGCGGTGCCTGGGCCTCCGAAGGGAGCGCTGTTAAGGCGTTACTTTCTAGTCTAATGAGTACTTCTTATATTATAGAGCCGGCCCCCAAGAGCACGGGTCCAGAATTATTTAATATGTGCTGGTTACAAGAACACCTAAGAAAAATTCCACCTTGCAGGCCAGCAGACGTTCAAGCGACATTGTTGGAGTTTACAGCTAAAACTATCACTCAAGCGCTGCATTCTCACAAATTAAAAGTAGATGAAGTATATATCTGTGGTGGTGGTGCGCACAATATTGCTTTAGTTCGTCGTCTTGGAGAATTGCTGCATCCAACCCTAGTTGAAAACACATCAGCACTAGGTGTTGCTCCAGGATGGGTTGAAGCTGTTGCCTTTGCTTGGCTAGCAAAGCAAACTATCGAAGGGGCACCTGGCAATATACCAGCTGTAACTGGGGCGAAAAAAGCCTCTATACTAGGAGCGATTTACACAAAGTAAAGCCAGCTCTAAAAGAATATGACTTACATTGAAAAAGAAGATCCACAACCACATGTAGCGGTAGCATTTGGATTAGAAATAGAGAACTTAGACCCTTGGAGGCCTTCCTCATAATCTACAGTGGAGCCCACTAAATATTGAATACTCAGGGAATCCGCAAGCACAGAAATACCTTCTTCTTCTATAATAGTATCATCTTCGGCTACCAACTCATCAAAACTGAATCCATACTGAAAGCCGGAACAGCCGCCACCAGTAACAAACACTCTTAATTTGAGCTCAGGGTTACCTTCTTCTTCAACTAAATTTTTTACCTTTGCTGCTGCGCGCTCTGACACATACAGAGGCATAGGCACAAACGTTTGAATACCTGACATTTATATTCCTGTAGATTACTGCAACCAAAAAAGATATAACCAAGCCATCATAGCATACACTAACAACTTACTCGTTGGATGTTGCTATATCGTCGTTTTCCAAAACTTTAATGTCGTCCGGATTGGGCTGATAGACAAAAGTTCCGTTTATCTGGGCACCTTTTTCTATTTCAATCAATACATAGTAGAGATTGCCTTCCACATAGGAATTAGCCACTAGGTGGACTTCTTCTGAGGAATAAATATTCCCCTCTACGCGTCCGTTAATTACAGCCATAGGGGAATGAATATCTCCTGTAACCACACCTGTAGGCAAAACTCTAACTCGATCACCTCCTTCGCTAGAGAGAACATTGCCAGTTACCTGGCCCTCTATTTCTAAATTTCCAGTAAAGTGTAGATCTCCAACAATACGAGTGCTTTCAGAAATCAGCGTTGTATTTCCTGATGAAAAATCTCTAGTCTTATTTGCAGACATGCCTTGCTCTCCTTTAATATTATTCGCTAGCTGTTTGACTTCAGTTCAAACGATACTAATTCTTATCAATCTTTCACTCACGCTCACGACGTATCTTGCTATCATCCTGTTACCATGTTTTTGCAGATACACTCTGCGAGGAAAAGCCTGCAGATAATCCTATAATACCTTTTAGAATATCAAAATACTTAAATTCTGATTTTCTAGCAACAGAATCAACCATGCTATCGAGCGGATCAGGTCTAGAACTTTTTCCTTTCCACCTGTGACACTTTTTACTGATAGCGTAAGGTCAACCTAGGGCAGCAAGGCGGGGCTTTCTAGAGCCGTACTTTCTGGCAAGCCAAATAATATATTCATATTCTGTATTGCCTGGCCAGAAGCACCTTTCACAAGGTTATCTTCAACAACAAGAACTACAATCTTATCTCCACCACCAGGACAAAATACGCTAATTCTACACTTATTGGTGCCTTTAACAGTGCGTGTCTGAGGATGACTGCCGGCTGGCAAAACATCAACAAAAGGTTCATCTCTAAAGCAATCTTCATAGATTTTCTGTATATCCACACCTTTTACTTTAAGTGTCGCATACAATGTAGAGTGTATTCCTCTGATAATTGGTAGCAAGTGAGGTACAAACGTCAATTTAACAGGCTCTCCTGCAATATCCTCCAGACCTTGCTTAATTTCCGGCAAATGCCTATGTCCAGCCACACTGTAGGCTTTAAAGCTATCGCTGGTCTCCGACAAAAGATTTTCTATGTTAGCCTCACGACCAGCACCGCTAACGCCAGATGCAGTATTAGCAATAAGATCATCAAGATTTACTAACCCTGACTCAAGTAGCGGCTTAAATCCAAGCAATACACTGGTAGGGTAACAGCCGGGGCAAGCAACTAGATCGGCATTCTTTATTTCCTGTCGATTAATTTCTGGTAATCCATACACAGCCTTATCAAGCAGTTCTGGACAACCATGGGCTTTTCCGTACCATTGTTCCCACGAAGTAGAACTTCTTAGTCTGAAATCAGCGGACAGGTCAATAACTTTGATGCCTCTTCTTAGCATGCCTGGTGCAGCTTCTTGAGCAACCCCATGAGGAGTAGCGAAAAATACGACATCACAATTATTTAATTGATCAGAGTTTGGGTCAACAAAGCTCTGATCATAATAGCCTCTAAGGCTGGGAAATAAATCGTCTACTCGACGACCAATCTCGGTGCGAGAAGTTATCACCAGCACTTGCGCATTAGGATGCATCGCCAAAAGCCTTAATAGCTCGACGCCAGTGTATCCTGTGGCACCCACAACACCGATTTTAATCACTATGCTATTCTTCATGTCATCAACCTTTGTAGGTGTTTATAATAACCCAAACAATCTAAGATTAAACGTAGTCTCACAGAATATAGGTGATGAGCGAATGGACTGGATAAAAGAATTTCTCATAGCGAATCATAGTTGGATAACTGCAATACACATTATTGCAATGGTTTGTTGGTTTGCTGCGCTGTTTTACCTGCCAAGGTTGTTTGTTTATCACTCCATGTCTGACGATCAGATAAGCAATGAACGATTTAAAATTATGGAACGGAAACTATACAGGGGCATTGCAAACCCATCTATGGTAATCACCATTTCTATGGGAATAGCTCTTTTTTGCATTTCTCCTGATTACTATAAAGGAGCCCTCTGGTTTCAAATAAAACTTTTCCTAGTTATTTTATTAGTTGTATATCACTGCATCTGTCAGCAGCTAATGAGTCAATTTCGAGATGACAATAATTCCTATAGCCATATTTTTTATAGATGGTTTAATGAGGCTCCAGTGATCATACTGGTGGGGGTTGTTATTTTGGTCGTAGTAAAGCCTTTTTCATAGCACCCTATTCTCAAAAAATAGAGGGCTTTGTTTTAAAATCTCTTTTTTATTACTTGGCACACAGGGTCATAATCAAGGATAATAAGCACTAAATATTTCACTCTAAAGTCGTTAGGCAGTCCAATCCATGCAACGATCTCAACAACTATTCAAAGCTGCGCAAGAACATATACCAGGTGGCGTTAATTCTCCCGTAAGAGCCTTTAAGGCTGTTGGCGGTTCTCCCATATTTTTCGAAAAGGCTGACAAAGCATATCTATATGATGCTGATGGCAAGCGTTATATAGATTTTATTCAATCCTGGGGGCCAATGATTTTAGGGCACGGCCACCCTAAGGTTATTTCGGCAGTAAAAACACAAATGGACAAAGGTATCACTTTTGGTGCGCCTACCGAACTAGAAACAAGATTAGCGGAAAAACTTTGTACTCTTGTGCCAGGAATGGACATGGTTCGTATGGTTAATTCTGGTACTGAGGCTACTATGAGTGCTATTCGCCTAGCTAGAGGCTTTACTGGTCGCGATAAAATTATAAAGTTTGAAGGCTGCTACCACGGACACTCTGATTCTCTTTTGGTTAAAGCCGGATCGGGAGCCTTAACCATGGGAGTACCTAGCTCTCCAGGGGTTCCATCTGTGTTAGCCGATTTAACCATAACGCTCACCTACAATAATATTGATGATATCAAAAATACCTTTGCTCAAATTGGCTCTGAAATCGCATGCGTGATCATAGAGCCAGTTGCAGGCAATATGAGCTGCATCCCACCAATTGAAGGTTTTTTGGAGGCTGTACGCGAAGAGTGCACTAACTCTGGTGCGTTATTAATTTTTGATGAGGTTATGACCGGATTTAGAGTAGACGTCCGGTGCGCCGTGGGACGCTTTGATATTGATGCTGATCTGATCACTCTTGGCAAAGTAATTGGTGGTGGCATGCCGGTTGGGGCCTTTGGAGGCAAGCGTCATATCATGAACCAAATTGCACCAGTTGGACCGATCTATCAAGCTGGAACACTTTCAGGAAACCCTGTAGCTATGACGGCGGGATTGGCAACTTTAGAGTTGATCACTCAACCTGGATTCCATGATTCATTGTTCGCCAAAACTACAAAATTTGTTAGGGGTCTGCAAGAACAAGCAACCAATGCCAATATTCCTATGACTACAAATCACGTAGGTAGCATGTTTGGCTTCTTTTTCACCGAAGAGCCCGCTGTAACAAATTATCAGCAGGTTATGGCATGCGATACTGCGCGTTTTGGTCACTTTTTCCGTGGTATGCTAGATGCTGGAGTCTATCTTGCTCCTGCAGCTTACGAAGGCTGCTTCATGTCCGCAGCGCATACAGACGAAGATATAGCATTTGCGTTAAATGCGGCAGCGAAGGTATTTAGGCATTTATAACCTGCAACTATTTGCTTTCTGTATGCTGAAAAATAATGATTTTTAGCCTGTAAAGAAAATTAAGGTCCGGAGAAATCATGAGCTTTAAACACATCCGAGGCGTATTCCCATATACGCGCATGCGTCGAAACCGAACTGATAATTTTTCACGCCGCCTCATCAGAGAATCTACGTTGACTCCTGATGATTTAATCTGCCCTTTATTCGTAATAGCGGGCAGTCGTCGTCGCGAAAAAATACTCTCTATGCCTGGAATAGAAAGGCTTTCTATTGACCTCTTGGTGAAAGAGGCTCAAACACTAGTAGATCTTGGCATCCCTGCAATCGCTTTATTTCCTGTTCCCGATCAACAACATAAAACTCTTTTGGCTGAAGAGGCATTCAATCCAGATGGGTTAGTGCAGCTAGCTACAAGGGCCATCAAGCAGGCAGTTCCAGGGTTAGGCATTATCACTGATGTAGCACTTGATCCTTTCACAACACACGGCCAGGATGGCATCGTTGATGATGACACCGACTATGTTTTGAACGACATAACTATCGAGACTCTAGTGAAGCAAGCTCTCTCGCATGCCGAGGCAGGCGCAGATATTGTTGCTCCATCAGATATGATGGATGGACGCATCAGACGCATTCGTGAAAATCTAGAAGAATCCGGGCATGTCAATACACGCATCATGGCGTATTCTGCCAAATACGCTTCTAGCTACTATGGACCTTTTCGGGAGGCTGTAGGCTCTGCCAAAAATATTAAAAATGCAGAAAAAAAAACCTATCAAATAGACCCATCCAACACAAATGAAGCACTGCATGAGTGCGCATTAGATCTGGAAGAAGGGGCAGATATGATTATGGTTAAGCCCGGCATGCCCTACTTGGACGTAGTGCGCAGAGTAAAAGAAGAACTTAAGGCACCTACATTTGTATATCAAGTGAGCGGGGAATACGCCATGCATGTAGCCGCGTTCGAGAACGGCTGGCTTCATCGAGAAAAGGTAATAATCGAATCTCTTTTATGTTTTAAGCGAGCCGGAGCTGACGGAGTTCTAACCTATTTTGCTAAAGAAGCCGCCAAGATACTCAACAGGTAAATTAAAAATGTTATCTTTAAAACAAATAGGCAAGGGTCTGTTTGTGTTTAAATATTAATCTTCCAGAATTTTCAAAAGAGCTTGGGCGTGCCCAGCTGCCACTATTCCTAGATCTGTTAAGTAGCCCCCGTCGAGATGATCGGTTAAACCCTTATGAAATAGTCTGGCTGCCGCGCTTACCGAGCCTGAAGAAGCGTCTTGTTCATGTATCTTTAGGCCATATGCTTTTGATTTCAAGTTAAACTGATTTAAGAGTCTGATCTCTTCCATTTTGTCGTTAAAGTTCATCTTATCTTCCATCCTACTGTAGTAGATAGCAGTCCTTCTGGACAGTACTTTTAGGCTGTCTTTGTAGTGCGAACTCTAATTAATCAGCAGCAGCTAAAGACTCGTACTCCTCAGTATCCATTAAATTATGTAATTCGGTCGGATCTGATATTTTTACCCTAAAAAACCAACCACTATCATATGGCGAACCATTAACAATTTCGGGCTCATCTTCTAGTAATGCGTTAACTGCAATTACCTCGCCAGAAATAGGCGCATAAATATCTGAAGCTGCTTTAACAGATTCTACAACTCCAGTTTCTTCTCCTGCAACAACGCTCATTCCGAGCTGTGGCAACTCAACATAGACAACATCCCCAAGACTTTCTTGCGCATGTTCACTTATGCCTATTGTTGCTGTGCCGTCCCCTTCATCACGAACCCATTCATGGCTAGCGGCGTATTTTAAACCGGATGGAGCTTTTTTCATTGAGGTTTCCTTATTCCACTTCTTGATTTCTAACCGTTTGACCAAAACGATATAACTTAAAAAATATCTAAGATTCTAACCTTGATTAACCCTAAACTAAAGTACAAGTATTGGGCTAGCTGTACTTAAAAATGCATACTATAAAATCCCCATCGCTTCTTTCACAATTTTATTTTTAATAAAGCCGAGTTTGTTTATAAGCCTCATGCCGTCATTGCGCAATAATCGCATAGGCAAGTGCTGATCTTCAAATAACCTTTTCAGACCCTCCATTACGGCCATCATGCCCAGATTATGAGGTTTTCTGCTGCGTTGATAACGACGAAGCGCCAAAAAATTACCCGGAGATAATTTTCGATATAATGCATTTTCTATTTCATTAACTAAAGCTATTGCATCTTGAATGCCTAAATTAACCCCCTGTCCGGCTAGCGGATGGATCGTATGTGCGGCATCTCCTATTAGTGCAATTCCTGGCATAACATAATCTATTGCATGCCTTTGCTTAAGTGAAAAACTAGAGCGCTTTTCAACTTTGGTTATTTTTCCTAAGCAGCTACTACCTGCCAACTCTAGAGCTTCACAAAAGGCAAAATCATCAAGTAACATCAATTTTTCTGCTACGGAATCTTTCTGAGACCAAACAATAGAGCAGTGATGAGAGTTCCCTGTCTCTGCCTGCAAGGGCAAAAAAGCTAGCGGTCCATCCGGCAAAAATCTCTGTCTGGCCGTAAAATTATGAGCTTTTTCGGTGACGACGCTAGTGACGATGGCATGATGCCCATAATTCCATTCTCGCAACTGGAAGCCGCATAAATCACGCACCTTGGATTCACCTCCATCAGCAGCGACCAGAAGCTTTGTCGTTATAGCGGTTCCATCACTTAAGATGATGGTTGTTACTTCTGAGTGCCCTGACGAAGACTTTTGGTCTACATCTACAACCATGGCAGGGCATAGTAGCTCAACATTTTCTAGCCCTTCCATTCGATGTAAAATACTTTTAATAATCAATCTGTTTTCTACAATATGGCCTAGGCTGGACTGGCGAATATCTTTACAATCGAACTCAATATTTCCAGTGCCGTCAGACTCCCATATCTCCATTCGCTGGTAAGGGCAAACACGCTGACTAGCAATATTACTCCATACCCCTATATCTTCGAGAAGGTGTCGAGAGGATTCAGTTAATGCCACCACTCTAGGATCAAATTTTGCCTTAATATCAGTATCCTTAAAAGGCTTTGCTTCAAGAATAGCTATTTTTAGATTCACGCAATCCGAGTGTTGGCGCGTTGCCAGCAATGAGGCAAAAATGAGTCCCACCATCCCAGCCCCAGCAACAACAATATCGTATTCTTTGTCACCCATCACTTCTTATTCCTGTATCAAACACAAGAGAATCTAGTGGTCTAAACTTAGCCAGCTCATGACCTCTCGTCTGAAGCCCCATACCTAATTGCGTAAAATTTCTCCTGAACAAGGGAAGTACATCTAATGCCAGTAGCCCAATATTTCTTGCTAGCACTATAGGAAGAGCTCTATTACCAAATGTTCTAGGCAATAAATCACTCAGTAAAATTGTTCTCTCCTGATCTAATTTTTGATTATCAAGATAGCGCTCTAGTACGCTATATTCCCCTAATGAAGAGCTGCCTTCTACTGCTGCCTTTGCTAGTTCATTAGCCAGCATAGCCACATCACGCAATGCTAAATTGAAACCTTGTCCTGCTACTGGGTGCAAAGAATGTGCAGCATTACCCACAACCACAACATTGCTGCGGACTTGTTCGTTGCTAGTGACTAACCTCACAGGGAAGCTGTAACGCGTACCGATTCGTTGAAGTTTTCCCAGCCTGTACCCAAAGCATAATTGTAACTCTTTCAGGAATGCATCTTCAGATTCTGATAATAGTTTTTCAGCCTGAATTAAAGAAACTGTCCAGACTAGCGAAGCACGATAATCTCCATCTATCGGCTCCAGTGGCAGCATAGCTATGGGTCCAGAATCAGAAAATCGTTCATAGGCAATGCCAGCATGATCTTGGGACAATGAAACATTCGCCACAATAGCCACTTGCCCGTAATCTTTTACAGTAAAATCAATACCTAGCATATTCCTAGTTTCCGACTTAGCACCATCTGCAATTACTAAAAGCTTTGAGTTCACTTCTCTACTTTTACCGACCCCAGCTGTGGAGACAGAGAATTTCATACCGCCTTTTACAGCTTTAAGTTCAGCTATTTTTGCTGAATCAACAATCTCAATATCCTCAGCTTCTATTAATGCCTCTGATAAAGCAGAGCTAATCCATCTGTTTTCAACAACATACCCCAGAGCGGGCAAATTTTGCTCTTCGGCACATAGTCTAGCACTACCCGGGTAACCTTTATCAGAAACATGCACCTCACTTATTTCGGTAAGTTTAGGGCTCAGATTCTCCCACAATCCAAGGATTTCAAAGATCTCACGGCTACTTTGCGAAAGAGCTGTAGAGCGGGCATCAAAATACGATTCCAAGCCATCAATAGACTGTGTGGTCTGCATTGGCTGAGCATCTACGATTTGAATGCGCCAGCCGCACTTACAAGAAGACAAAAGTAAAGCCAGACTAGCTCCAACCATGCCGCCGCCAATGATTGAAATATCAACATCTTGTCGAATTAGCGACTGATTAGTCATATTCTTATAGACTCTAATTTGCTATTTAGAAGCCATTAGCGCTTCAATTTCGAATGTGGTTTTGGGTGCATCGCTAGATAGCACTTTAGGGGCATTGTCTGTAACCAAGATATCATCCTCAATACGAATACCAATTCCACGCCAACGTTTATCAACATCTTTGTTGTCTGGGGAAATATAAATTCCTGGCTCCACTGTAGCCACCATACCTGGTTGAAGCACTCGCCATTCTTCATTTATTTTGTAATTGCCCACATCATGCACATCCATACCCAACCAATGACCAGCTCGATGCATATAGAAGTCGCTATACTTTTTAGTCTCGATTAGTTCGTTAATCTCGCCATCCAGAATACCTATATCACGCAATCCTTCGGTAATAATACTTACTGTGGTCTTGTGAGAATCATTCCAGAAATTATTGCTGGAACAAGCAGCTATCGCTGACATTTGAGCTTCTAAAACTATGTCATAAATTACTTTCTGTTCATCTGTATACTTTCCATTAACAGGAAAAGTTCGAGTTATATCTGCAGCATAACTATGTAGTTCGCAACCAGCATCAATTAATACCAAATCTCCATCTTTCAGTTTTGAATTGTTCTCTACATAATGAAGAATGCACCCATTGACGCCACCGCCAACGATAGTTCCGTAAGCAGGAGAGTTAGCTCCGGCCATAGCAAATTCATATTCGATTTCCGCTTGCAGTTGATACTCATAGACCCCCGGAGCACAGTTCCTCATTGCTCGGCAATGGGCTCGAGCAGAAATAGTTGCGGCTTTCTCCATGATCTTTTGCTCTTCTATACTCTTAAGCAAACGTAACTCATGGAGCGGTTGTTCCAGATTAATAAATAACTCTACAGATGAGCCTGTCGAGCCAGCATTACCTCTATTATTTTCCACTTTTTTTGTCAAAAAAGAATCAAAGTTAGCATCCTTGCCGGCGGTGTAATAAATCTTTCTTCGGCCTTCAAGCAACTTTGGTAAAATTTCATCGATATTTTCAATAGGAAAGGCATCATCAGCACCATACTTTAGGCGAGCACCTTCGGGTCCAGCTCGGCGTCCGTCCCATGTTTCTCTTTCCACATTTCTGTCCCGACAAAACATCAAGAATTGCTGCTGCTCTCGACCGGATATCAAAACTAGTACAGATTCTGGCTCTAGAAATCCAGTTAGGTAAAAAAAATCGCTATCCTGGCGATAAGGATAAAGCACATCCCTATTGCGAGATTTCTCAGGTGCTGCCGAAAGAATAGCGATGCTATTATTAGGCATCATCGACATTAATTGATGTCTTCGTCGATTAAACTCTTGATTCGTAATCATTGTGTATTTTAATTCTCAAAAAATATTATCTGGAAAAGTGTAACTTAAGAATAGCCATTATCTGACTAATGAATCACTTGTGAATCAGCCTTATCGGGGGCAATCATCTCTCCGCAAATAGTTGCTACTGCAACTCTAATATATTCAACTAGCTCAGTATAGCTGGCCTCGTCGTCATCTTCATCTCCAACATCTTTCTCATCTAAAAGCTGCACATTAGAAATAGATGCCAAATCATCCAAGGCCTCCGCTGTATTGCCAAGAGGCTCCTCTTTTAAGGATAGCTTTGAATTTCCCAACCCATAAAGGAATCCCTGACACCATTCGCTTAACGAGGTCAGTCGCTCGTTCAAAGAGAAGTCATCATCAGGAAGTAATGGTGAAAACTGAAAATCAGTGCTATTTATCTGGTCTACAGAAAATTGATATAAGTCGATGAGCATATCGCCCAAGTCTTCCACCCTTTCAGGATAGACATCAAGAAACTCTGCCACAGTCGTCACCAAGAAATCTTCAGAAAAAAACTCTTTACCACTGATTTCTCCACATAAAAAACCATGTAACTCCGACGGACTGCCTATTAAGTTTGCTCGAACAAAGGCATCAGCGATTTCATCATAATCCATTATTATCAGCACTTACATTATTGAATGGTATCTCATCCTATCATTCTTGAGGAAAGCAAGCACCTCAGATCAATCGACTAAAAAAAATCACTTCTATACATTTAGTTAGCTTCTTTTTAACGAATTAACTTTAAGTTTGTTGACCAATCCATAGCTGGGCAATTATAGTTAGCCACAGTAACTTAGCTGTGGGCGGGTAAATGTCAGAGGATCTAGGGAAGCTTGAGCAAAAAATAGATCGAATTATTGCTATATGCGCTCAACTGAAAAAAGAAAATATATCTCTTAAAAAAAGAGAGTCCGGCTTGCTACTGGAGCGAAGCAGGCTTCTGGAAAAAAGCGAAATGACTCGCAATCGCTTAAAACAGACGATCATGAGGCTAAAAAACCTCAACAAAGAGAACTAAAAATCGTGAGCCAACAAACAGTCGATATCCATATTTTAGACAAAGACTATCAGGTAAGCTGCCCTCTAGAAGAGCATAACGCGCTCATGGAGTCTGCGAAAAAACTTGATGAACAAATGCGAGTCATCCGTAATAGCGGCAGTGTTATTGGTGCTGAAAGAATTGCTGTAATGGCGGCATTGAATCTGACCTACGAGATTTCGAAACTCGAAATTAAACTTGCTGCAGAGAGCTCTCCCAGTAAACTTACGCTAGATCTCGATAAAAAAGTTTCTGCCGCCCTCCAAAGCTTCGAAGAATCGTCCACTTTATAATCTCTTCAGGGTATAATGTTTTTACGCCCTGGGGTACTCGCCAGTTGATGAGTCCTTGAGCCGATAATTTATAATCTGGGGGGTTTAAGCCGATACGGTGTGCATGTCCGCATGACGGAAAGCCTAATGTATCGCTGAACCTGCCACCTTGAACCTTTCGGTTCAAGGCGCAATCAATAGCGGTATCTTCGGGGACACCTATAAAAAAAGAACTTCTTATGGATACGATTGCCATACGCCAGCTAATGCGTGAAAAACGTCGCTTGCTTACGCCAAGGCAGCAAAAAATTGCTGGGGAAAATATTGCTAAGCAACTCTCCACGTTTCCTCCCTTTTGTAATAGCAAACGCATTGCATTTTATATTGCCCATGATGGAGAAATAGACCCAGGATTTGCTATGGGTATAGCTGAGGCTGCCGGAAAAGAATGCTATTTACCCATACTGCATCCACTCAAACAAAATCGTTTGTATTTTGCTCGACATAGCAACGCTGACTTTTTATCAATTAATCGATATGGAATAAAAGAACCCCTCCTTCGAAAGGCAAAAGTTATACCCGCATTTGCCATTGATCTAATTCTGTTGCCATTGGTTGCATTTGATCGTTCTTGCAATAGGATAGGTATGGGTGGGGGGTTTTATGACAGAACACTGCAGTTTCAGCAACACCTTACTAGGCTTGTAGGGCTCGCACAAAGTTGCCAAGAAACTGGTAGTATTAATAAGCAGCCTTGGGATATCCAGCTGCAAGCTGTTGTAACCGAAAAAAGTGTCATTTATCCTAGTTAAAGTTGCTCAGTAAAAATGCACTCACAGAATAAACTACTGCCACTAGAATCAATAAAAAATAAGAAAATTTACCATGAGAAAAACTAAGATTATCTGCACCATCGGGCCAGCTTCAGAGTCGTTTTCTATGCTACAGCAGCTGGCTGAAGCCGGTATGAATATTGTTCGCCTGAACATGTCTCATGGAGACCATGAATCTCATACACGGGTTATAAAATCAGTCCGCACCCTAAATAAAAAACTCCCCAACCCTATTGCTATTCTTATGGACACCCAGGGTCCAGAAATTCGTACAGGGGACATAAAACAAGAACTTAACCTGAAAAAAAATGATGTAATCTCTATTGTAGCTCGCGGGGAAGAAGATGTTGAATCGACTTCAATAAGCGTCAATTACGAGGATTTAATAAACGATGTAACCATCGGAGATATGATTACGGTTGATAACGGTCTCATCAATCTAGAGGTGCTAAGCAAAGAGGACCGAATCATGCAATGCAAAGTTATTGATGGTGGTATTTTAAAAAGTAAGCGCCATGTCAATCTGCCCGGTATTCGAGTCAACTTGCCAGCAATTACTGAAAAAGATAAGCGTGACATTTTATTCTCCATAGAACAAGAAGTGGACTTCATCGCGCTCTCATTTGTTAGAAATACAGAGGATGTCGAACAATTAAGAGTGCTACTGGGTGACAAGGTTGATAAAATTAAGATTATCTCAAAAATAGAAGACCAAGAAGGCGTAAAGAATCTTAGCGATATTGTTAACATATCAGATGGCGTAATGGTGGCGCGTGGAGATCTTGGTGTTGAAATTGCAATCGAAAAACTACCAAGGGTTCAGCGTCGAATTATTCGACTTTGTGCACAACGAGGGAAACGTGTAATTGTTGCAACACACATGCTGGAATCCATGATAGAAAATCCAATACCTACTAGAGCTGAAGTTACGGATGTGGCTAATGCTGTCTACGAAGAGGCCGATGCTATAATGTTGTCAGGCGAGAGCGCCATGGGAAAATATCCTGTGAAGTGTGTCGAAATACTCTCTCGAATCACTCAATCAATAGAACAGAGTCCAGGTCTACAGTTTGTTAAAGATTTGGAGCTAGAAAATGATCATGCAGAGATTGCATCTGCTGCAGTAAAATTAGCTGAATCTATTAAAGCAAAAGCTATTATTGTTCCTACAAGACGCGGGAAAATGGCTAACTATGTGACCAATTGCCATCCGCAGACTCCTATTATTTGCGCTTTTACTAATGATAGCCGCACTCGTCGTCAGCTAGTACTCAACCGAAATGTGCTTAGTTTTCGAATAACTTTCAGCGAGGACCCAGAAAAAACTCTAGCAACTGCTGCCAAAATTCTTATGACCCGCACAGAATTCTTGCCCGAAGATAGGGTTGTAGTAATATCGGATGCTTTAGCTGGTTCAGGCATTGATGCAATACAAATTCGCCAACTGTCAGATCTGTTGGTCATCGATACAGAGTGATCGCCCCTACCAGGAGGCGATCTTAGCTCAAAAAGAATTGATAAGCCGGATTTTCTGTTTCCTCGGCCCAGCTATACTCCAGATCATCCAGGAATACATGCGCCTTCTTTCTGTCTTTTCTTGGAATCTGGAGTCCTGCAAGCACTTTTCCGTCAGCCGAGCCATGATTACGATAATGAAACATAGAAATATTCCAACGGTCGCCCAGTCTTGTCAAAAACTTCATTAATGCCCCCGGACGTTCTGGGAATTCAAACGTAAATATCATTTCATCAGTAGCTTCTTTGGCTCTTCCTCCGACCATATGACGAATATGCAATTTAGCAATTTCATTATCTGTCATATCTACCACCGGATATCCTTTGTCACCAAGATCTGCAACTAGATTATACCGATCATCGTCTGAAACGACTTGGACGCCAACAAAAATATGCGCCTGAGACGCGCCGCCCATCCGATAATTAAATTCTGTGATATTGCGCTTGTTTAAAGAAGCACAGAATGCCTTAAAACTACCTGGCTCTTCAGGAATAGTGACAGCTAAAATAGCCTCTCTTTTCTCTCCTATTTCAGTACGCTCAGAGATATAGCGGAGGCGATCAAAATTAATATTTGCGCCGCACTCCACAGCTAGCAATGTCTGTTCTTTTGCCCCGGTCCGTCCTACATACTTTTTTAATCCAGCTAACCCTAAGGCTCCAGCTGGTTCACAAATAGAGCGGGTATCGTCAAAAGTATCTTTAATGCTGGCACAAATTTCATCAACAGAAACTGTTATAACCTCATCAACAGTATCCTTTAAAATACGAAAAGTCTCTTTTCCAATTTGCGCTACCGCCGTACCATCCGCAAAAATTCCAACATTCTTTAAGCGAACCCTGCGCCCCGCTTTCATGGCTGCATCTAAACAAGCAGAATCTTCAGCCTCAACAGCAATCACCTTAATCTCAGGACGAACAGTCTTGATGTAAGCGGCCATACCTGCGCAAAGGCCTCCGCCGCCTACAGCTATAAAAACAGCATCTAAACGTTCAGGGACTTGCTGTAATATCTCCATAGCAATAGTGCCCTGGCCCGCTATTACCTCCGGATCATCAAAAGGATGGATGTAGGTCATCTCTTTTTCAATTACTAGTCTTTGAGCATAATCCGAAGCCTCGTCATAACTATCACCTTGTAATATGACTTTAGCTCCAAGAGCTTTTACTGCATTTACTTTAATTTGTGGCGTAGTGGTTGGCATGACAATAGTTGCCTTAGCGCCTATTTTTTGTGCTGCCATAGCCAAGCCTTGAGCATGATTGCCTGCTGAGGCTGCAATAACCCCTTTGGCTAGCTCAGCCTTGCCAAGAGACAACATCTTGTTGTATGCCCCGCGCAATTTGAAAGAAAATATTGGCTGCAAGTCTTCTCGTTTTAATAGAACGCGGTTGCCAAGCCTCAAGGACAGTTGCGGAGCCTCGTCTATAGGGGTTCTTACAACTAGGTCATAGATCTGAGCATCCAGAATTCGTTTTACGTAACTTGTAGGCATTTTTGCTCTTTATTTAATTTAAAATTTATAGATTAAGCCGTCTAGGACTAATAGTAAATTTTCACTACATGCAAAGCCAGCACTGATGGACATTTTCTATCATTTCGTACCCTGATCCGTATAATAATGAACAAGTGCATCATTTGCGGCCCAACAATAAAGACCTCAACTATGACTTTAGATATCGACTTAACCACACAAGACGCTCTCAAAAAAACTGTTGCGCAAGCAGCGGTTGACTACACTCTAGGCAAAATAAACATAGACAGTATTGTTGGAATCGGTACCGGCTCTACTGCTAATTTTTTTATTGATTTGCTAGCGTCGCATAAAAATAAATTTAGAGGTGCAGTTGCTAGCTCTGAAGCTTCAGAGCGAATACTCAAACACCACGGCATAGAGGTTTATGATTTAAATTCCGCCAATGAAGTGGCTATTTACATAGATGGCGCCGATGAAACAAATCAATACTTAGAGCTTATGAAGGGTGGTGGTGGTGCCTTAACAAGGGAAAAAATCACTGCTGCTGTAGCGCAAGAATTTTTATGTATAGCTGATGAATCCAAGTGGGTGGAGCACTTAGGAAACTTTCCATTACCGATTGAAGTCATTCCTATGGCCAGAAGTCATGTTGCAAGGGAAGTTGTCAAGCTAGGAGGAGATCCGGTTTATCGTCAAGGAATTATAACCGATAATGGAAATGTCATTCTAGACATTCATCATCTGCATCCAATAGCTTCAGCGTGTGCCATGGAAGAAAAAATTAATCATATTACTGGTGTTGTAACTAATGGCATTTTTGCAATAAGGCCTGCAGATATTTTGCTGCTAGGCACTAAAGATGGCGTAAAAACTCTTTATCCTGCAAAAAGATAGCCGTGTTATATCATAACTATGGCTTAAAAATTTATTAGCGCACCTGCAATGTTGGCTCATTTAGAGCTGCAAACTGCTCTCGTAATTCCAAGATATGCTCACTCCAAAAACGAATAGTATTAAACCAAGGAAAAGCCATAGGAAAAGCAGGATCACTCCACCGTCTAGCTATCCAGGCAGTATAATTAATCATTCTCAGTGTTCTCAGCGCATCAATTAACTGAAGCTCTCGCGGATGAAAGTCAAAAAATTCATTATAGCCATCTATAATTTCTGATAACTGCGCAGCCTGTCGATCTCTATCTCCTGATAGCAGCATCCATATATCCTGAATGGCAGGAGCCATAAGCGTGTCATCAAGATCTACGAAATGGGCATTACCATCCCTCCATAAAATATTGCCTGCATGGCAATCACCATGGACACGTATATGCTGAATAGTGCCCGCATTACTGATGCTTTCATCTACCGCTTGCATAAGATCTTTGATGAGCGAATCATAAGATGCTTTTAATTCTTTTGGAATAAATTGCTCGCTCACCAACATGGATGGCTCATGTCCAAAGGTATGGCTATTTAACATATGACGAAAACTGAAAGGTCTCACGGCACCTATTGCATGTATTCTGCCTAGTAGCTTGCCAAGCAAATATAAATTATCAAGATTGTCTAGTTCGGGGCCATGTCCACCCTTTCTAGGGAAAAGTGCAAAACTAAACCCTTCATGTTGAAATAAACTTTGTCCTTTATCGTTCAATATGGGGGCAACCACTGGTAGTTCTTGTTCTACCAACTCAAAGCAAAACTGGTGTTCTTCAAGAATCTGTTCTGTGGTCCATCGATTTGGACGATAAAATTTTCCAATCAATGGAGCTTCGTCTTCGATGCCAATTTGATACACGCGATTTTCATAGCTATTCAAGGGAAATAGTCGGCCATCACTGAGATAGCCGCAACTTTCCATGGCATCAAGAATAAAATTAGGCGTCAGGCTATCAAATGGATGCGACAAGGGATCACTGCTATCAACTGCATCCTCTTCTGGTTCTTGCACATTACCATTAATCATTTACACAGCTCGCTGCTCTTGGGTCTTGCTAACAGAAAAATAATAACAATAATAGCTAACGCCCAAGCGAAACAGGTAGCAATATAAGGCTTTCCGACGTCAAGCAATCCAATAATAGTTAAACCAGCAACATTACCTATAATCTGCATCGTAACTATTAGCGGCGCATATTGATGACTACAGTCCAGTTTGGCTGTCAGCCCCATCGCATAGGCAGCAGAAAAATTCCACGCCCCTCCAACAAAACAAAAGGCAACGAACATGAGTGGTTGTGGCAAATTCCCAGACAATCCTATCACCAGAATAACAATAGCAAGCCCTAAAGCTATTATTGCGGGCTTAGCATAACTAGGTCGAATATCCATTAATGCTGCAATCAAAGCCCCCAGACTGCTAGCCAATGCCAAAAATATCATATGGGGGCCGGCACCATAAGCTATGGGCTCTATGGTGCCGCGCACCACATTGCCGCCAAAAAATATTAACAATACTGCAAGCAACGCAAAGAGAACAGGGGCCTTCTTCTCATCGTCAACAAAAAAATTTATTCTCTCTTTTTTTAATCCTACGGGCATCATTCGACTTAATATCACTGACACCAAACATATACATGAAGCAGCGATCAGTGCGTCATTAAAGCTAATTGTCTCAGCGATCGATGGAGGTAACAGGTAGGCTGCAAGTGCAACTACACCGGCCTGAAGGCTCAAAACTAACGCATAACTACGGATAGGGTTAAGGCTTGCCCCAAGGCAGGTAACGGCTGCTGCGCAACTAGTACCAACAAAAATCCCCGCTAATCCCTGGCAGATCAATAAAAAAGTAAAGCCCGACACAAATATAGGCAGCGCAAAACTCATTAAGCCCATCATCCCGCTTATGAATATCAGTGATCTCCAGCTCACCAGCAAAATAAATAAAGTCGACAGCGTCATAGCCAGAGCAACGCCGCCCAAAAAAACCCCTCCAAGCCATAAAGGCGTTGTCTGAGTAAGGCCTAAATCTTTAGCTGCTAGCGCCAAGATTAGAGGCATATTAATCAAATATGCCGTAGCACTTAATGTGACCATTATTGCGGTCAAGCGTGCGCCAATGCTGTTTATATCCACATATTTTTTTTCAAATAAAAGTGACGACATCCACCAGCCTTTAGGTTCTACTACAAAATCATCGACGTTGTTTTTTGAATTACATTCTTATTGCTAGCCAGCGGAATGTCCAGTTCAGTTGAAATAAATGCAATAATCAGCTTGGATGCTGAAAAACTCTACGCACTCAATCAAGACACCTAAAAACGCTACTCCTTAGCAAGGGAGCCTCGTTTACCATATGGTGCTGTGCGCTATGTATGAGTTCAATCTTTATATTACAGAACTTCTTTCTTAGTACTTTTAAATTATATTGCCAGTCAACAGTCTTATCATGGTCTCCCTGAACAACTCTTAAGGGGTAATCGCTCGATGGATAATCTAGAAATTCCTCGATCCAAAATCTCATAGCCCCAATCCATTCTATCAGAATAAATTTGGACTGAAGCGGGTCATGGTTTTCTACGAATTCATTAAATTTCTCATTGGCTGTATTTGGCTTATATTTTCTTTTTATTTTTTTCAAAAATAAACGTAGTAAATAATACACATACAAATTTTTCTTCCAATTCATAGGATGAATTAATGGGGCAAGCACTATTATCTCAGAAAAATTATTTCCATAATGATGCGCCTTAGGGCTCAAAAGATACTTAATCAGAATGGCCCCTCCTGTGCTCTGACCAACTGCTTTCCACGGTTTAGGGAAGCGAGCCTCACAACTACACAACAAGTCAGAAAAAGCGTCCGCATAGCGATCAAAGTTCTTAATTGTTGCTCTGTCTCCGCTTGACAACCCATGTCCCGGCAAGTCGAATGCAACTACCGCATAACCTAGTTTGACAAGATATTTGATTAGATGTCCATAAAGACCCACATGATCCAGATAGCCATGGATAATAAAATAGGTGCCTTTGGGATTATCGGGGAGCCAATATTGGGCGGCAAGCTTAAAATCGCCAGATGTATATAAACCCAAACAATGACTTATTGCAGAGTGCTCAGAGGAAAAAGATAATCCATAATGATCGATATAGCTAAGTTCAGATGTCGTTTTGGCTGTCCGATCAAAGTCTACATCAAAACTTAAGATTTGAAGGTCTTTGCGAATCATCTCTAATAATTCAAACGTGAATATCATGTTCTCTTGCTGCCGAACCTGTATTATTTTAAATTAACATAGGGTGGCGGCCAAATACTGCCATTTTTTATCTTATGGCATCATGGACAAAAAATATCTAACTAGGATACCGCTCCACTAGAATAATTCTGATGCATTTTATCTAGACTAGATACTCTTATTTTTCTCGCATTGCCGGCTGTACCAAACGATTTATATCTATCAATACAAACATTCTTCATGGCTAGGGTTGTCTCCGCAAGGTATTTTCGAGGATCAAACTCTGACTTATTTTCAGCCATAAAGCGTCTAACAGCTCCGGTAGAAGCTAACCGAAGATCCGTATCTATGTTTATTTTCCGAACTCCATGCTTTATGCCTTCTACGATTTCCTCTACTGGTACGCCGTAAGTCTCAGGTATATCACCACCAAATTGATTAATAACTGTTAACCATTCTTGCGGCACCGATGATGAGCCATGCATAACCAGATGTGTATTAGGAATACGGGAGTGAATAGCCTTTATCCGGTCAATATCTAAAATATCTCCTGTGGGCGGACGGGAAAATTTATAGGCGCCATGAGATGTTCCGATGGCAATAGCAAGGGCATCTACGCGCGTTTTCGACACAAAATCTGCAGCCTCTTCTGGATCAGTTAGCATTTGATCATGAGACAAAGTTCCTTCAGCTCCAACGCCGTCTTCTTCTCCAGCTTGGCCAGTCTCCAGAGATCCCAAGCAACCCAGCTCGCCCTCTACAGACACCCCACATGCATGGGCCATTTCAACTACTTTTTTTGTAACTGCTACGTTATATTCATAAGATGCTGGAGTTTTTCCGTCTTCCATCAAAGATCCGTCCATCATCACTGAACTAAAGCCCAGCTGGATAGAGCGTTGACAGATATCAGGGCTCGTACCATGATCTTGATGCATGCACACTGGAATATGAGGAAATTCCTCTATAGCTGCTAAGATTAAATGCCTCAGAAAAGGCGCTCCAGCGTATTTTCTGGCGCCCGCCGAGGCTTGAACAATTACTGGCGAGCTAGTGATATCTGCAGCCTCCATAATCGCACGCATTTGCTCCAAATTATTTACGTTAAATGCAGGAACACCGTATCCATTTTCGGCAGCGTGATCCAATAATTGTCGCATTGAAATAAGAGCCATGAGTTTATTCCCCAATAATTCTGCTAGTCGCCCAGCCTTTAAGGTAGCTGATAAACAGCTACAGTTTTTTATATTTTAACTTACTTAAGCCTGTATTTTAAATCGGCTCTCAAGAATCTCTACAGCAGGAAGAACTTTTCCCTCTACGTATTCGAGAAAAGCGCCCCCACCTGTGGACACATAAGAAATTTTATCGGCAATACCATATTTATCTGCTGCTGCCAGAGTATCTCCGCCTCCAGCAATAGAAAATCCTTTGCTGTCGGCAATTGCTTCTGCAATTGCTCGAGTGCCTTCTCCAAATTGATCGAATTCAAACACACCGACAGGTCCATTCCATAAAATGGTCCCGGCTTGCTTTAGCATGTTAGCTAATTTTTTTGCTGAGACGGGACCAATATCCAAAATCATATCCTCGTTGGAAATTTCTTCCGTTGCCTTTAAAGTGGCTGTAGCAAACTCTGAAAATTCTTGACCTACTATGACATCCGTTGGGAGAAGTACATTGGTTTTCAGCATAATCCTTTGCGCATCAGCAATGAAGTCATGCTCGCACAGTGAATTACCTATCGGTAGTCCTTGTGCTGCCAAGAAAGTATTAGCGATACCGCCGCCTACCACGAGCTGATCAACTTTATCTGACATTTTCTCTAGCACAGCAAGCTTTGTAGACACTTTTGATCCTCCCACAATCGCCACCATAGGGCGCGCTGGGTTTTCCAAGACCCTCTCAAGCATTTTTAATTCACGAACCAACAAAGGTCCGGCGCAAGCAACTGGAGCATATTTTGCTACGCCATGGGTAGAAGCCTGAGATCGATGTGCGGCCCCAAAAGCATCCATGACAAAAATATCACAAATAGAAGCATAAGCCTTTGCCAAGCTTTCACTATTCGTTTTTTCTCCTTGATTAAAACGAACGTTCTCTAGTAATACTATTTCGCCATCATGACAAGAAAGCCGTTCTGTCCAATCTGAAGCCACCCTTACTGTCATCCCAAGTAGTGCGCTTAAGTGTCTGGCAACTGGCTGGATAGAATACTGATGGTCAAACTTATTTTCGGTGGGCCGCCCCAGATGAGACATTAATATTACGTTAGCGCCAGACTCCAGAGCACACTGAATAGTTGGTAATGCGGCACGGATACGGGCATCTGAAGAAATAACTCCATTTTTGATTGGAACGTTAAAATCCTCACGAATCAGGACACGTTTTCCTTTCAAGCATAAGTCTGTCATTTTAACTACATTCAAAATCACACTATCCTTATTTTCTCAAATCTATCCAATGCCTAGCTAACTCAAGCATGCGATTTGCATATCCCCACTCATTATCAAACCAAATCAAGACTTTCACTAGTCGCTGCTGGCTAACACGCGTTTGGCTAGCATCGACAATACCGCTCCGCATGTCATGATTGAAATCGCAAGAGGCAAGAGGTTCTTCTGTATATCCAATAATACCAGATAAGATGCCATGAGACGCTTCCTTCAAAACCCTATTCACAGAAGAAACATCTACATCTTTTTTAAGCAAAATAGACAGATCAATGACCGATACATTAATCGTAGGCACACGCATAGCTTGAGCTTCAAAACGTCCAGCTAGCTCGGGCAACATTCTATCAATACCCAAAGCTAAACCGGTATCCACAGGAATAATAGAATGAATTGCAGCACGTGTTTTTCGCAAGTCAGTATGGTGGTAGGCATCAATAACTGGCTGATCATTCATGGCGGAATGAATAGTTGTAATTACACCCCCTTCGACCATAAAGGCTTCATGAAGAGTCTTGATAACTGGCACCACACAGTTAGTCGAACAAGATGCATTAGAAATAATAGTTTCATTGCCATTCAGGCTATCTTCATTAACACCAATGACAATGGTGGCATCTACATTTGGCTCAGCTGGCTGCGAGAAGAGTACTTTTTTAGCTCCAGCCAGTATATGTTGTTCTGCCGTCAAGCGATCAGTAAAAGCACCGCTACACTCCAAGACTAGATCAATGTTTAAGGTGACCCAAGGCAACTGACTTATATCTTTGAACTGAAATATGGAAATATTGTCTCCATTGACCAGTAAGGTGCTATCTGCAAGTTGCACACTACCAGGAAAGTGCCCATGGGTTGAATCGTATTTAGTCAGGTGTGCTATGGTTTTACAATCAGCAAGCTCGTTAATGGCGACCACTTGTATATACTCACGATGCTTAGATTCATATAATGCGCGCAATACAGAGCGTCCAATGCGACCATAGCCATTAATAGCCACACGAATCACAACATGTCCTCCTGATTGCCACCCATAGTCTGCTCCAGAATCAATTACAGCTGTACTAAGACAGCATTAACTACATTGTCCACCGTGAATCCAAAGTGCTCCATTACCTTTCCACCTGGGGCTGATTCACCAAAGGTTGTCATACCAATCACTCTGCCATCAAGTCCAACATATTTATACCAATAATCTGCATGGCCTGCCTCTACCGCTACCCGAGCTCTTAGGGTAGGAGGCAAGACTGCGTCACGGTAAGTAGATTCTTGTGCAGAAAAAATTTCAGCGCAAGGCATTGATACCACTCGGGCATTAATACCCTTCTCAGACAATAGATTTGCAGAATCAAGCGCCAAGCCTACTTCCGAACCAGTTGCAATAATGATAGCGTCTAAATCTCCTGAGGCCTCATATAATATATAGCCCCCTCTAGATATGTCAGCCACTTGCTGCTTGCTGCGTAGCTGTGCAGTTAAATTTTGCCTGCTAAACACCAGTGCACTGGGGCCATCGTGTCTCTCGAGGGCTCTCTTCCAGCATGCTGCCGATTCTATGGTATCGCAGGGACGCCAAGTTTCTAAGTTAGGGGTTGATCGTAGGGTAGTTAATTGTTCTACCGGCTGATGTGTCGGACCGTCCTCGCCCAATCCCACAGAGTCGTGAGTGTAGACGAAGATACTTTTCTGCTTCATGAGTGCCGCCATGCGTACTGCATTCCTAGCGTATTCCATAAATATTAGGAACGTAGCACCATAGGCAATAAATCCACCATGCAGTGTAATGCCGTTCATCATGCCGCTCATGCCAAACTCACGGACACCATAAAACAAATAATTTCCCGACGCGTCGTTGCTACTAATACCTTTTGATCCAGACCAAAGGGTCAAATTTGAACCTGCCAAATCAGCAGAGCCTCCCAATAATTCCGGCAGCAAGGGTCCATAGACATTCAAACAATTCTGTGATGCCTTTCGAGATGCAATCTTTTCCATCTTTTCTTGGCACTGACTAATGTAAGTATTCGCCTTCTCATTAAAATCTTTAGGTAGATCTCCACTCAAACGACGCTCAAGCTCTATAGCAAGTTCAGGGTGGGCATTACGGTAACTACTTAATTTTTTATTCCATTCCGATTGAGAGTTCATACCTTTTTTAACTGCATTCCATCGTGTGTACATATCTGATGGAATCTCAAACGGACCAAGCTTCCAACCCAGCTGCTTACGAGCTAGCTCGATTTCTTCAGTGCCCAATGGTGCCCCATGGCAGTCTTCCTTGCCTTGCTTGTTGGGAGAACCAAAACCAATAATAGTCTTACAGCATATTAAGGTAGGTTGATTTTTTTGCATGCGAGCTTCCTCAATAGCCGCCTTTATCGCATCAGCATCATGCCCGTCAACATGAGGAATTACCTGCCAACCATACGCCTCAAAGCGAACCGGCGTGTCATCTGTAAACCATCCTTCAACTTCGCCATCAATGGATATGCCATTATCGTCATAAAAAGCAATCAACTTACCCAATTTTTGGGTGCCAGCCAAAGAAGAGACTTCATGTGAAATTCCCTCCATAAGACAACCATCGCCCAAGAAGCAATATGTGTAATGATCTACAATCTCATGCCCTTCTCTATTAAACTGTGCGGCTAGGACTTTCTCGGCTAATGCCATCCCTACAGCATTACTCAACCCTTGTCCCAACGGACCTGTTGTTGTTTCTATACCTGGCGTATATCCATACTCCGGATGTCCGGGTGTTTTTGAATGTAGCTGACGAAAATTCTTTAGATCTTCTATGGATAGATCGTAGCCGCTTAAATGCAGCAATGAATATAACAACATAGACCCATGGCCATTAGATAACACAAAGCGATCACGATCGGCCCAAGACGGATCCGCAGGATTATGATTCAAATAGTCATTCCATAGCACCTCAGCGATATCTGCCATCCCCATGGGTGCCCCAGGATGGCCACTATTAGCCTTCTGAACAGCATCCATACTCAGTGAGCGAATTGCATTGGCAAGATCACGTCTAGAAAGCATTTAAAGACTCCTACTTAAATAAATCATTGAGACATTCAAAAAAACGGGGTGACATTCTCTCTTACTAAGAGACTCTCGTAAACACTCTAATTATACACTTTAATCTATATCAATATTTTTTGATATAGATATAGAGTTGTGATAAAATTGTTACAAATGATAAATACCGCTCAACAAATAAACGCTTCTTATCTCAACCAAACAGCTTTGAATACAACTGCCTTAGCAGTTTTCTTCAAAGCTGCTGGAGAACCACTTCGTTTAGATATTCTCAGAGTCCTGCAACATAACGCCTATGGCGTCCTTGAGCTCAGCGAACTCTTTGAGGTAAAGCAATCTGGCATGAGCCATCATTTAAAAGTGCTTGCTAATGCCGGACTTGTTGTTACACGCAGAGAAGGTAACACAATATTTTATAGGCGCTCTCCGCTACCTGCAAAACCAGCTATGCAAGATCTGCATCGTGGTCTTTTTGCAACTATTGATTTGATTGAGATTTGTTCTGATCTAGCACAGCGAATTCAACTTATAAACCTTGAGCGCACTCGAGCTTCACGAGAATTTTTTGAACAAAATGTTAGCCAGTTTCATGCAAATCAGGACCTAATCGCTAGCTATGCCCAATACGGGCAAACAGTAACTGAGTTTTTGGATGCGACGTCTACAAAAAAGGGTCGAGTTCTTGAGGTGGGGCCAGGAGAAGGGGCTTTTCTTTTAGAGCTTTCAAGACGATTTGATCGGGTAATTGCTCTCGACACATCAAAAGAAATGCTTGCTCTGTCTCAAAAAAAAATCCAAGATCAAAAATTAGCTAACGTAGAGCTAATTCATGGCGATACTCGGCTAGCCTTAGAAGAGGAACTGGTAGTTGATTGTATCACCTTGAATATGGTGCTTCATCATGCGCCAGATCCAGCAGCTATTTTGAGTGACCTGGCTAGATTGCTTAAAAAAAATGGTGTCTTGCTCATTACAGAACTCTGCCATCACGACCAAACTTGGGCGTATGAATCATGTGGCGATCTATGGCTCGGCTTTGAACCCAACGACTTAAGCAGTTGGGCTGACGCTGCAGGGCTAGATGAAGGAGAAAGTCTTTATCTTGCTCAACGCAATGGTTTTCAAATACAACTGCGGCAATTTTTTAAAAAAACTAAGTGACTATTTATCACAACAGGAAAAAATCTATATGTCTAATTACAGTCTTTTTACTTCAGAATCTGTTTCCGAAGGACACCCAGACAAAATGGCTGATCAAATTTCTGATGCGATCTTAGATGCTATTCTTAAAGATGATCCTCATTCTCGGGTTGCCGCAGAAACAATGGTCAAAACAGGCATGGTTGTCATTGCTGGTGAAGTAAGGACAAATACTTATGTCGATTTGGAGGATATTGTCCGTAATGTCATTACAGGCATTGGCTACACAAGCTCTGATATAGGTTTTGATGGTGCCTCATGTGCCGTAATTAATGCCATCGGCAAACAGTCCAATGATATTGCTATAGGCGTAGATGAAGGTGAAGGAAAAGAACTAGGGGCTGGAGATCAAGGTTTGATGTTTGGCTATGCAACCAATGAAACAAAAGTCCTGATGCCAGCGCCTATTTACTATGCGCACCGGCTAGTAGAACGACAAGCCCAGTTGCGGAAAAATAGTGAGTTAGCGTGGTTGCGTCCTGATGCCAAAAGCCAACTAACCTTGCGCTATGATAATGGTGTGCCTGTTGCAGTAGATGCCGTCGTGCTTTCCACTCAACATACCCCTAATGTCTCGCTGTCGGATCTTCGAGAAGCTGTACTTGAAGAAATCATTAAACCGGTGATTCCGGAAGAATGGCTTCACAAAGATACCCAATATCACATCAACCCCACGGGACAGTTCATTATTGGCGGCCCTATGGGGGACTGTGGACTCACTGGTCGAAAAATTATTGTTGATACCTATGGCGGAATGGCACGCCATGGTGGTGGAGCATTTTCAGGGAAAGATCCATCTAAGGTTGATAGATCTGCAGCCTATGCTGCGCGCTATGTGGCAAAAAATATTGTGGCAGCAGGCATTGCTAATCGTTGCGAAATACAAGTTTCTTATGCAATTGGTGTTGCGGAGCCAACCTCCATCAGCATCAATACCTTTAATACAGGAAAACTTGGTGATGACGAAATTGTGCGCTTGGTGCGAGAGAATTTTGATCTTCGTCCACAAGGCGTCATTGATATGCTGGATCTAAAACGACCTATTTACCAAGCTACCTCAGCCTATGGGCACTTTGGCAGAGAGGAAGAGAACTTCACGTGGGAGCGAACCAATAAAGCTAGTGTTCTAAAAGCCTCTTTATAAGAGATTATTTTACTAAAATTCAAATTAATATCGAAAGGAACAGAAAATGAACAATATGATTATTAATAACGACTATAAGGTCGCAGACATTACTCTAGCAGATTATGGCCGCAAAGAAATTGCCATAGCAGAAACAGAAATGCCTGCATTAATAGCTCTCAGGAAAAAGTATCATGCAGCGCAACCCCTCCAGGGAGCAAAGATTCTCGGCTGTATTCATATGACCATCCAAACAGCTGTATTAATCGAAACGCTCGAAGCTTTAGGAGCTGAAGTGCGTTGGACGTCTTGTAACATTTTCTCAACACAAGATCATGCAGCAGCGGCAATTGCTGCAAATGGCACGGCTGTCTTTGCCTGGAAAGGTGAAACTGAAGAAGAATACGAGTGGTGTCTTGAACAGCAAATCCTGAAAGATGGAGAACTTTGGGATGCAAATATGATTCTTGATGACGGCGGTGATTTAACAGGGCTGCTTCATGAAAAATATCCGCAAGTGTTAGAACATGTTCATGGGGTCACGGAGGAAACAACAACTGGCGTGCATCGTCTTTATGAAATGCTCAACAATGGCGAACTAAAGATACCGGCCATTAACGTAAATGATTCTGTTACAAAATCCAAGAACGACAATAAATATGGTTGTCGCCACAGCCTCAGTGATGCTCTCAAGCGTGCAACTGATCATTTGCTTTCAGGGAAAAAGGCCCTCGTTATTGGCTATGGTGATGTTGGCAAGGGTTCTGCGCAATCGTTACGCCAAGAAGGCATGATTGTAAAAGTCACTGAGATAGACCCAATCTGTGCGATGCAGGCATGCATGGATGGATTTGAAGTGGTGTCTCCCTATGTCGACGGTGACCCGTCTAAGGCTGTAGACAGTGCCTTGTTGAGAACAACAGACCTACTAGTGACTGCCACTGGCAACTACAATGTGTGTGATGCAGATATCCTAAATAACCTAAAAGCAGGTTGTGTTGTATGTAACATTGGTCATTTTGATAATGAAATTGATACTGCTTATATGCGAAAAAATTGGAAATGGGTTGAAGTAAAAGCACAAGTCCATCAAGTTTTTAGAGACTCTGCAACAAATGACTACTTATTGCTGCTCTCCGAAGGAAGGCTAGTTAACCTAGGAAATGCTACGGGACATCCCAGCCGAATAATGGATGGATCGTTTGCAAACCAAGTGTTAGCTCAAATGCATATTTACAAGCAAGCTTTTGCGCATCAAGATAATGCTACTAAAGTAGATTTATTGCGTGTAGAGGTGCTACCGAAAAAACTAGACGAAGAAGTAGCTATTGAGATGGTGAAAGGGTTTAGCGGCACACTCACTCGCCTCAAAGCCTCGCAAGCTAAGTACATCAACGTACCTATCGATGGTCCTTTTAAGGACGATAGCTACAAATACTAATTAATTAACCTAGCAACTAGCACTGCTATTGAAAATCCCTGGTAAACTATGAATACTCGCCATTTGAGTTTTGAGTTCTTCCCGCCTAAGACTCCCGAAGGAAAGGAGAAACTTATTCATGTGCATCGCAAACTGAGTGAGCTCCAGCCAGAGTTTTTCTCGGTCACCTATGGTGCAGGCGGTTCAACCAGAGAATTTACTAGGGATTTTGTATTAGCGATTCAGGCTGCAGGTTCCAGTGCAGTCCCTCACCTCTCTGTGTGTGCAGACGAAAAATCATCGTTACTCACACTACTTCATGAATACAAAGATGCAGGAATCAAAAAAATTGTAGCGCTCCGAGGTGACTTGCCCTCTGGTATGGGTGGGCCCAAGCAGCTTATTTATGCAAATGAACTTGTTTCTTTTATCCGTGAGCACTTTGGTGACAGCTTTGAGCTTTTAGTTGCTGCTTACCCGGAGATTCACCCCGAAGCTGAGAGCTATGAAAAAGATATTTATTGGCTGAAGAAAAAATTTGAAGCTGGCGCCAGTCGTGGAATCACCCAGTACTTCTACAATCCTGACAGCTATGCTTATTTTATAGAACAGTGCCAAAAAGTAGGCATTGAAGCTCCAATCATTCCTGGCATTATGCCCATTACCAATTACCATAATTTGATTCGATTCTCAGATAGTTGTGGTGCTGACATTCCACGCTGGATCAAGAAAAGGCTTCATCAGTATGGTGATGATATCGATAGCATCAGAGATTTTGGGTTAGACATTGTAACTAGTCTCTGCGAGAACCTGCTTTCAAATGGCGCGCCCGGTTTGCACTTCTATACAATGAACCAAGCAGACGTGAGTCTCTCTTTATGCAAAAGGCTGGGTTTTCTTGACGCTGATGCGAAACACTAGAATTTTCACAAACCAAACTCTCTCGCCCGGACTAGAGATAACACTTGATGACGTGGTCTCCAAACACCTGGGAACCGTTTTAAGGTTAACTACGGGAGATCCGGTCATATTATTTGATGGTCAGGGCGGAGAATTTAAAGCAACCATCAGAGGATCTAGCAAGAAAAAAGTGACTGTGCTTATTGGTGACTACCTGGAGACCAACCGAGAGTCGCCATTACATATTCATTTGGGTATTGGTCTTTCGCGTGGCGATCGCATGGACTGGGTCATACAAAAAGCCACTGAAGTTGGAGTTACTGAAATAACGCCACTGATTACTCAAAGAACAGAAGTAAAGTTGGTCGAAAATAGAATACAAAACAAGTTATCCCACTGGCAAAAAATCTGCATTAGCGCTTGCGAGCAATCCTATAGAACTGAAATTCCTCAAATACACTTACCCATCAAAATGAACCAGTGGATTACTGACGTCAAATCAGAAAAAAAACTGGTGCTCCATCATCGTGGAGACAAGACCCTCTCGGCCATCAAAGAAAAAAATATTTCGAGTGTTTCTCTTTTGGTGGGTCCTGAAGGCGGCCTTACCGAGGAAGAAATACAAGCATCTATACATAAGAACTTTGAGCAACTGACGCTTGGACCAAGGGTTCTACGTACAGAAACGGCCCCGGTTGCTGCGATCAGCATCATTCAATCCATATGGGGCGACTTTGTTTAGAAGTCAGACTACGAGGACATAAAAAAAGAGTCGAAGATATACTCTTGACCCTTTTTCTACAAAAATTTTATCTAACCAAAAATATTAATGCTTCTTTTCTTTTTCTAGCGCTTCTTTAGCTTTTTTGGCTTCCTGCTTTTCTTTGTACATCGCATCAAAGTTGATGGGTGCAAGCATCATCGGAGGATACCCAGCCTTAAGTAGCACATTGTCTAATGTCTCCCTAAGATAAGGGAACATAATTAAAGGGCAAGCAGAGTGAAGCGCTTCATCCAAACGTTCGTCTGAAAAACCGCTAATCAAAAACAGTGCCGCCTGATCAATTTCATGAGTAAAAGCTACAATATTTTCATTTGTTGCTGTCACTTTAACAGTGATGATGACCTCATAGCGACCATCGCTATCAATAGCTGTATTCGTAATATTAAGATCTAACGTAGTTTCCGGCTTCCAGTCAGTGCCAAAAACACCTGCTGAGTTAGGAGACGTAAATAGATTTTTTTTCAAATAAATTTTTTGCATCGAAAAATGCGGTTGATTAGTCTCTTCTGACATTTCTTTTTCCTTGATTTTTTTGTGGTCTGATTGCGACCCAAACGATTGTCCAGAGATGAGGTGGAAGTTCGTACTTAGCCATCAAAAAGTCGCTGAAAATACAACTCAGTTGCCTTATGAGTATTTGGAAACTATTGCATCCATGACTGAATAGATTTTTATAAGCTTCAGACTCACATTGAGATAAAGTATTTTAAACCGAAAATAAATAAGTCCCAGCCAAAGGCTGGGACTTATTTGGAACTATCAACAACTTATATCTTAGCTGGTGCTTTGATTCCTACCCACTCAAAGAAAACCTTCAAGTCTGGTTTGACATCATGCATCACTGGATACCAAGGAGTTGGCGCTTCAATGTCAAGCATAGTGCCACAATCTGGGCATGAATACTCACGGTATACTTGCCAGCTAGTGTCTGGAGACATTAAACGTGGATACACTTGATCCATTTTTTCAGCTGTGTCACGAACATAAATGTTTGCGTTAAGCTTCCAGTTTTCTTTGTAGTGTCCAAAATCCTTACCGCAATCACAGAAAGCGTGGATTTCTTCGTCACTATCTCTTATAGCTAAGTTCAGGTGTGGTCCTAATGCCATAATAACTTTATGTTTGTATGTCATTTTTTCCTGAATTACTTCCATGTAAAGCTTATAACGATCTTCATCTTTAGGCATGGAAAGCATTTGATGCACTGTATCCCAGGCTAACGTGCCATCGACCAGCTGCCCAACTTCTTTTTTTGTATATGTAGACATATCTATACTCTCTTATATCTAATTGATCATTGATTGAGTGCCCCAAGGGACACTCGGTTCAATTTCTCAGTTAACGATTATTCCTCAGTCATAATGACGGGCTTACAGTCCGGCATTTCACTGATATCCATAGTCTTAGTAGATCCAAACGTGGGGATTCCCAGGCTTGACTCTAGCAAGTTGTAATCTGCTGGTAAGTCCCAGAATGTTTTAAATTCATTTAGGAACGGCTCAGACAAAGCAAAACTTGAAGCAAACATCTGCTTAACTTGTGGAGAGGCTATATTGTCAACAATATTTTTACGTTCACCTTTCATCCACTCTCGGACAGGAGTACTACGCTTGATACGGTCTTGCTTAATTTTAGCTTGAGCCGCAGTAGTCTTAGCTGAATCTACAGTGTAGACACCCTCATGATCTTGAGTGTATACAACGCCATAAATTTTCTTGGCGTATTCAGGAAGAATGTAGTTTTCGTTAAGATCTTCTTCGATACTTTGTGCGCCTGAGTGTAAACGATCCAAAGGATCACCGAAACCAGGACCACCACGTAGGTAGTTCAAGTATAGGTCACCATTATCGAAGATTGCTTCGGTAGTGATACATTGCTTGTCACGCTTAACTACAGCATCTGGTCCAAGATGTTTTTCCCACTCGCAATCATCTGGGTTCAAATCTTCACCCAAAGGAATTGATAGACCTTTTGCGATTCTTCCATCTTCACCGATAAGACCAGTGTTGTGAGCTTCAAAACGGTAACCAGTTGCTGAAGGATAACCACCCATCAAGCCCCAATCACTGTTCATGTAGCCATTGCCCATGAAGAACATAGTCCAGTCACATGATGCGTGAACCATACGCAAAGTTTCAAATCCATTACCACCACGCCATTTGCCGTAGCCGCCTGAGTTGGTTTTTTGAGTACGACCCATGTATAAGAGTGGCTCTGCAAGTTCCCAAATCTCAATATCACCCATATCACCTTCAGGGTTCCAAATTGCAGCAGCATTATTAAGGCCGTCTTTCATAGCACATGCACCCGTACCACAAGCAGCAGTTTCGAAACTGTTAACAGCGTGAATATCGCCGTCTTGGTTGATACCGCCACCTTGTAGCCAGTTACAAGGGTTAGAGTTACCAGAGTTAACTTCTTCTAGATAACCACGACCAAAGTATGTGCGACTAATACCGCGCCACAAAGAGCTCCAAGAAGAAACCAAGAAGTGCCATGCATCAGCGTGAGCTGTACGACGGTCATCTGGGTTAGTCCAAGTACCTTTAGGTAGACGGAACTGAGTTGCATAACGACACCCGTCATTAATACGCTCTGTAGGTACAAGACTTTGAGTCATCATTACCCAAATACCAGAGGTAAACGCTGTGGGGTTTGCGTTATACGTATGCCAGCCCCAACGACTACATCCTTCAAAGTCTAAACGCCAGCTAGCGTCGGCCTTAACAGTAATGAGGCATGGTGCATGCATAATTGAGTCAAGTTTAGCGAAGGGAGAAGGTACAGCTACATCTGGATGAGTGTAAGGTACGTCAACAAATGCAACAGTCCTAACTTCACCAGGAATACACATAGCCTTAATACGACTAGTTAGACCACGGCGACCATCTTCAATAACTTCGTTTGCAAAGATATCCCATGCTTCAACGCCTTCGTCAGCAATAGTTTCTTGAACCATTTCGCGAATCATTGACGTACCAGCAATACGTGTCTTCTCATCAAGAATCCAGTATTTTACAGTACGTACGTTACGCTGGCTTTCATGCAACCAATCCCGTAGCGGGGTATCGTTGACGCCAGTTTTACGGCAAGTGATCTGCAAACCGTCACCGAAGCGCTGGATTTGACCGTTTGACATAGAACCTGGTCCAACAGCACCAGTATCAATTACGTGTGTTACGCCACCTACCCATGCACACAAGTATCCTTCGAAGAATACAGGAATGATAGTTGCAATATCGCAAGGGTGAACGTTACCAGTCTGACAATCATTGTTAGTGAACATGTCACCTTCATTGATTCCAGGGTTGATTTCCCAGTTGTTCTGGATCATATACTTGATCGCAGCACCCATGGTACCAACGTGAATGATAATACCAGTAGATGTAGCAATACAGTCACCAGCTACGTTGTAAAGGGTGAAACACAACTCACCTTCTTGCTCAACGATTGGAGACGCTGCAATCTTCTTAGCAACTTCACGAGAGTTAACCAATCCCGCACGTACTTTAGAAAAAATACGCTCGTATTTGATTGGATCTTTTTCTTTCAATGTTAAGGTTTTGATACCGTCGTAGTGCCCGGTTTCTGACGCACGCGCCAGAATACCATTACGGTTCTCATCCAAAGACATACCATTTCTCAATAGTTTGCCTAATTCTGCACCTTTTAAGGTTTGTAAAATAGTCATTTTAATTTCCCTCTATTATCCTATTGATCTAGATCGCATCGACAGTGTTGAAAGCTACTTTCTGTATTGCGTCGGTTTCAACCAAGTGGAAAAGACGATGGTTATCCAGGAACGTTTCGAAGCCGGTTGGCACTACAAAAGTAGTTGCATCGGATTCAATAACACACGGACCCTTAACGTGGTTACCAGGCATCAAGCTTTCCATATGATAAAGATCAGCTTCAACCCACTTACGTTGGTCGTAGAACTTACGAGTGCCTGTTTTAGCTCCAGCAGGTGGTTGTTTTCCGTGATCTTTCTCATTAGGAATAGCAGGTTTGCTAGTCTCAACCGAACCACGAAGAATCGCACCAGTAATGCCAAAACCAAGCTCAGGAGAACGAGCCGCATCAGCATATACGCGAGCGTATTCTGCATCAAAAGCTGCAACCAATGCTGGCCAATCTTTTTTGTCTTTCACAGATTTCAATGGCGAATCAATTTCCAAGTCATTCAGCTGACCTAGGTACTGCATGCTATATCCTGGTGTGAAAGTAATGTCTTTCTCAGAGAAACCATTAATTTCAAATTCTTCCAGAATCTTAACCTTTAGTGTATCCCAAGCTGTTTGTAGCTGTTTAACCGAAACATCTAGATCTTCATCTGTAGACTCTTCAGTGATACCAACATTCACACTCATATCATAACGATATTCGAAGTCTGCTGAAGCACAACCAAATGCTGAGAATCCAGCAGCCCAAGCAGGAACGATAGTTTCTTTAAAGCCTAGACCTTTAGTGTAACCATAAGCATGAACTGGACCGCCGCCGCCGTATGAGAAACATACGAAGTCGCGTGGGCTATAGCCTTTACCAGAGATCATTGCACGCAGATGTTGACGTAAAGAAAGGTCAAGTAGCTCGATCACACCCGCAGCAGCGTCTTCCAAAGAAAGACCCATAGGGGTAGCGATTTGCTCTTGTACACATTTTCTTCCGCGCTCAACATCAAGCTTCAAGATTCCACCAAGGAAGTTATCTGGGTTCAAGTAACCAAGAATAATATGACAGTCAGTTACAGAAACTGTATCTAGACCGCCTTCTGGCCAGCAAGTACCAACACGATAACCAGCGCTATCAGGACCTAGCTTTAGAGAGTTTGAATAAGGATCAATACGTACGAAACTACCCGCACCTGCACCGATACTGTCCATAGCTACCATAGGTAGAGAAAGCACCAAGCGAGCCATATCACTATCTTTATGGATAGAGTAGTTGCCGCCAGTGATCAAAGCCATATCAAAGCTAGTACCACCAATGTCGGAACAAGCAATGTTTTCATAGCCAAGCTGTTCACCTAGATATTTAGCACCAATTACACCACCGATTGGCCCAGACACTAATGAGCGAGCCAATTCTTTTGCTTTCCAGCCAATGGTACCGCCATGGGTAGCCATTACGCGTAGATCAAAAGTAGCACCATAAGACTTCATTTTGTCGCTTAGTGCGCCAAGAATCTTACGAGAAGGCTCAGCAGCATAGGCTTCTAGGATTGTTGTATTAGTACGATGACTTTCCTTACGTGCTGGATAGTAGTCAACAGAAGCAAATACAGGAATATTAGAACCTTTGTCTTTAATTACTTTAAGGACCGCATCACGAACAGCATGCTCGTGTGCTGGGTTTAGGTAAGAGCTTAGCAAGCTAATTGCAATCGCCTTGACGCCCTGATCAACTAGTTCGCCAGCAGCAACAATAGCTTCTTCTACGCGAACAGGTATTACAACATGTCCTTTTGAGTCAATACGCTCAGTTACACCACGAGTGTCGTGGATGTGAACCAAAGATTCATCGTACTTATGCGTATTCAAATGTAGACGATCTTCGAACGCATAGCCTAGGTAGCACTGAAGTGCACGGCCCATACGATGGAAATCCTCAAAACCTTTACTTACGATAAGTCCGGTACGTAGTCCTTTACGGCCTACAACACGGTTCAGCATCGCAGTTCCAGAAAAAACACAAGTGACCATTTCTGGATATGTGTCTTCAACTGTACGTCCCCAATGAGCTAAAGCGTCCACACTAGAAGTTAGCACTGCTTTGGATTCATCAGCATCACTCTGTGCTTTACCGACAACAAAAGAGCCGTCTGCGCGCACAAAGAACGTATCTGTCATAGTTCCGCCTGCATCGATCCCCAGGACCTCGACGGGATTAGTTAATTCGTTCAAGTTTATATCCTCTTTCTTATATTCATGAGTTGTTAACTTCATATTTTTTGTAAAAAACCATTTAGATACTTAAGTCTTATAGTTTATATGTATCTAAATCAAACAAAAAATACCCTCAAAAAACCACTTCTTAATTAATGCAATTCAGTAGAAAAATACTTATAAAAATCACTGATTTACAAAAATTACCGACAAAAAACCACCGCTATTTGCTCCTTATCTGTTACCTATAAAGAGTATGCGGAGGCTTATATCGAATCGAATTAAAGCATGAGAAACTAAGTCTGTCCAACATATTTAACGATAAAATCTCTCCAAAAGAGCTATTTATAGTTATTGATTTTTCATAAGTCATTAATTTTATTTTAATTTTATTTAATCTGGAGCGAAACAAGCTGCCATATTAATTTTTAGGGATATTAATATTCTATGGCACCCAAGACTACTTCAAATATGTATATACTGAGCGCACTAAAACCTACTGCTATTTTCGTTGGTGTGCTACTTACCCCTCCGCCCAAGCAATCCAAAACAGGGAAGCTAAATTGCCTCTTTTAAGAAATCGTCTCAATTTACTTGCTGAAGATACTGCATCAAGAATACTTCTGGGCATCACAAGGGGTATCGAAAAAGAAAGTTTGCGTGTCACTCCAGCAGGAACAATAGCCCAGACACCCCATTCATCGTTGCTGGGTTCTGCCCTCACTCATCCACAGATTACTACTGATTTTTCAGAAGCATTGCTTGAATTCATCACCCCTCCGTCAACCAATGCAAATGAAATATTACAAACATTAGAAGATATCCACCGTTTTACCTATCAACAGATAGGCAATGAGATACTCTGGACTAGCAGTATGCCTTGCCAACTAAGTGGTGAAAGTGATATTCCCGTTGGGAAATATGGGTCATCAAACATTGGGGCAATGAAGCATACTTATAGGCTGGGGCTAGGCCATCGATACGGGCGACTCATGCAGACTATAGCCGGCATCCATTACAACTTCTCGGTCCCCGATGAGTTGATGGAGCTGCTAAGAAAGAACGAAAAATCTACGTTATCCCCACAAGATTTTAAAACCGAAAATTATTTTTCCCTAATACGAAATTTTCGTCGTCATTTTTGGCTACTACTATATCTATTTGGCGCTTCCTCGGGAATTTGTCGCAGCTTTGTTAAAGGAAGAGATCATCAGCTGATCCAATTTGATGCCGATGAACACAGTCTGTATCTTCCCTATGCCACATCCATAAGGATGAGTGATTTGGGCTACCAGAGCAAAGCCCAAGATAAACTGACAGTCTGTTATAACAGCCTACAAAGCTATATTCGTACTCTTGGGGAGACATTGGCTGAGCCTTATCCAGGTTATGAGTCAATCGGATTGAAAGATAGTGCCGGAGACTACAAGCAACTAAATCTCAACATATTGCAAATTGAAAATGAATTCTATAGCCCAATACGCCCAAAACGAACTGCTCGCCCAGGACAATCACCCCTTCGGGCTTTACAGGCAGCAGGGGTAGAATATATAGAAGTTCGCTGCATTGATCTTAATCCCTTTTTGCCGCTTGGCATAGATCGTGCGCAAGTAGACTTTATGGACATTTTTCTATTGACCTGTTTGCTCTCCAAAAGCGCTCCAACAGACCAGCATGAATATCATCATATACTGGAAAACCAACGATTGATGGTTCACAACGGCAGGAGCCCAGACTTCAAACTTCACAGTCGTGAGGGCATGCGATCTTTTTCAGATTGGGGTCATTCTATTTTTAAAGAAATGTATCCGGTTGCTCAACTCCTTGATCAACAACACCAAACAACTCGCTACCAAGAAGTTCTAGGTAAGCTAGAAAAACTTATTGATGACCCATCTCTCACTCCTTCTGCAAAAATTCTCGAGACAATGAGGGAAACTGGGCAAACCTATTTTAAGGTAGCAATGGGGCATGCACTAAAGAGTCGGGAATACTTTTTACAGGAGAAGCTTGCACCAGAAACCACTAGAAAATATGAACTAATGGCCGCGGAATCTTTACGACGTCAGAAAAATATTGAAGCATCGGATACCCTATCTTTTGATCAATTTCTTGCAGCACATCACCAACAATACGACTTTAAAGTATAGGTTCTCTTAATTAAGCTTTAGTATTGTCGAAAAGTCTGCAGGGTTATCATCCATGTCTGTCGAAGGGTTGGTGCTGGTATTGGTAGGCTGTACGTCGCCAGTTTGATAAAGGTCAGAACTAGAGCGCTCGGTGAGATACAACTTAAAGCGCTTATCTAGATAGTACACAATAGCTCGCATATGTTGCTTGCCTATAAATTCATAGGCCGTCTTTTCTGGGCGATCACAAATATAAAAACTGCCCACAAAGTGATCGGTTGTCACGCCCTTAAAGCGACCATAAGTCTTCCATAAATTGAATATATTTAATTTAACGAGCTGGCTATCCACTTTTAGACACCAAGACAACTTACCTAGCTTCGGATCAAACCCCTTATAGCGAGCCCTTCCTTGCTGAAATTTTGGATCCTTAGTCCCCATTGGTCTCGTATTTTCGTTTGATGCGCCCTGCAAGCCTGTACCTAAACCTGTGCCTAAGTCTCCATAAGAAGTAGATGTCATAAAAAGAGAGATGAACAGTGCCAACAAGAATTTTCTATACATTTATTACACTCTTAATTTTCTATAATGAGTTATATAGTGTTGCATTCTACACAGTCTAAAGATCTAATTCACCATGGTTGACCTGATTGCATTAAAAAATATTAGTGTTCAACATTTTCCCCCAACCCGAGGCTAAAAGTTGATAACAAACAGGCAAATAAATTTTTTCGCTTTTATATTTTGCATGGGGCTCATAGCGACTGCGCTTTATATGCAGCATGTAATGGAATTACGCCCTTGTTACCTTTGTGTAACACAAAGAGTTTTTGTGGTTACTACAGGGATGCTTACCTTGCTAGCGTTACTTCACAATAGAGGTCTTAAGATCTACGGATCACTAACTATAGTAAGCGCACTAGGTGGTGGCTACTTTTCCGCCAAACAGTTGTGGCTTCAAAATCTTCCTGTTGACCAAATTCCTGCCTGTGGGCCACCTGCCGAATATTTATTTAATGCCTTTAACTTTACCGAGGCTTTAAGCATGTTGCTACAAGGTGATGGGAACTGTGCAACAATACAGTGGACATTTCTGCACTTAAGTATTCCTGGATGGACACTGGTTAGCTTTCTGCTGCTGGCTATACTGGGGCTACTACCAATCATTCGCAAACGTTAGAGATGCTACGAGGATTTATTGCTTTATTGATTTTTCAGGGGATTGGAGAATCCATTGTTTATTTTGGACATTTACCAATACCTGGTCCAGTGATTGGCATGATGCTACTTTTTTTAACGTTACAGGCTAGAAATCAAGGCACCCCAGCCTCCCTTGAAAGCATTGCTCACCTCATGATCCGCTATCTTTATTTGTTCCTGATTCCAGCCTGTGTTGGATGCTTTTTTTTGATCAAAAATAACTTGGAAGGGTGGATCATAATAATCGCTAGTGTTGCTATATCCACTTTTGCAACCATGATCATTGGAGCACTGATGATGAAATATATGCTGACAAGACATCAAAAAAAGTCTAGGGAAAATTCATAATAATGGAAACGGCAAGCTTAGCTATTATGTTTACGCTAACCCTTTTGGGTTTTTGGGCGGCTACCTGGGTCTTGAGTGCCAGTCAGTCAGAGTCTGTTATTCATCTGTTCCTGCATCCGTTAGTCGTAGGTCCTTTTCTAGTGACAATTTTTCTCATATTGTTACGCATTGATTATCAGCAATATCGCTTGGCTAATGAACCATTCTTCTTTTTGCTCGATACCGCAATTGTCGCTTTAGCCGTACCTTTGTATCAGCAATTTTACAACTTCCGAATAGCAGTCAAACCCTTACTGATCACTTTAATATTTAGTGCCTTTTTTGCAAGCATTAGCGCGGCAGGGTGCGCCTTAATGTTCGGTGTCGATATCAGCAGTATAGCGTCTCTAGCGCCAAAATCAGTAACTACCCCCATAGCGCTTCGTATTGCAGAAAAGATTGGTGGAGACTTGTCTATGACTGCTGGAATAGTGGTGCTAACCGGGATAATAGGCGCAATTTTTGGACCCGTGCTATTTAATCGGCTAGGCATCAAAGATGACCGCATTAAGGGGTTTATTCTAGGGATTTGTGCTCACGGCATAGGCGCCGCAAAGGCACTTGAAATTAGTCGAAAGTGTGGTGCATTTGCTATACTGGGTCTTAGTGCAACTGGAATACTGACTGCTTTAATCTTGCCTTACATTGTTCTCTTTGCAGTAAAGTAATAAAAAGGCCCTAACGGGCCTTTTTATTACTAAGGTATATGGTGACTACTTATTCTGATGTTAGGACTTTCTCCAGCTCTACCTCAAAAACAAGGGTTGCCATAGGTCCAATTGTAGGCAATTGCCCCTGCGGTCCATAAGCAAGCTCTGGGTGAAGATAAAGCTCCCATTTGGCACCTTCTTTCATTTTTTGTAATGCTTCTGTCCAGCCAGGAATAACGTCAGCAAGACTAAGTTCTACCGAACCACCGTGCTTAGACGAAGTATCGAATTCACGACCATCAATAAATGTACCCCTGTAATGTACAAGAACGCGACTTGTTGCTGCTGGTGATGCGCCTGCGCCCGGGATAATAATTTTATATTGTAAGCCCGTTTCTGTCGTGACGACGCCATTTTTCGTGCTATTTTCTGATAAAAATTTCTTACCTTCTTGAATATTTTTTTCTGCTGTAGCATTCATTTCTTCTTGATACTTAGCAGTTTTTTCCTGCTGTGCGGCATAGTAGTTCTCTACCACCTTTACTGCATCTTCCTTAGAAATTCGAGGACGTTGATTATTCAATGCATCAGCCATACCTAATGCAAAAGCTTTTTGATCAATCTTTGTATCTGAAGTAAAAAATTGAAGGCCTACATCGCCGCCTACGATGTAACTAAACTTTTCAATTTCGGTTTCCATGGTTGATTCTTCTGCACCCACAACCGAAAGCAATTCTTTTTCTGCAGCAAAACCTAATTCAGGTGATTCATTATCATTGCAAGCGACTAAGCCAAGGGCTGCTGCAAGGATCAAAAATAAGTGTGTGAATTTCATATGACTATCCTTTTTAAGCCTATCTGTAATTGGAATTATTTAACAAGTAGCGCATCATAACTCATAAGTCCTGAAAACTTAATCAGAGTCTTGAGGAAGACTTGCATGAAACAGCAATGGATGACCGATTAAGATTTCAGGAGCGTTCAGCATGGTCAAATAATTATTAAGATTAATCATTTGCCATTCTGTGTTGACCGCATCATTAATAATAAAATGCTGTTCTTTTGCCCAGTGATACAGAATCTCTTGGACCACTTTTTCGGCAGTTACTTCCAATTCTTTCAGCACTCTAACACTGTTTTTAATTAATGCTGACACAGCCACAAATCGTCTCACTCGGCGCAATGGTTGCACAGCACAATGATCCCATTGTTTAATTTTCTCCCCTGCCGCGGTTAAATCCTTATTTGTGATCTCAATACCACAAGAGCCAAGCCAACAGCACAGAAGCAGCATGTTAACATTGGCGTCGTATTTATCTTGGTATTGAAGACAGTGCTCTGCCACACCTGATCGAGCGTAATGCGATAGCGAATAAATCCAAAAAGAATTTTCTGTATTGCTGCCTAGTTTTTTCAAAGCTTGCGGAATCTCATGTCTTGATCATAGCCAACACGGCCTGCACTAGCTTTTCGACACCGACTGCCGCTTCACTGATATTGCTCGCCAGCATGTATGCTGGGGTTGTCACTAAAAGATTCTTATCGTCAATGCATATATCGTTGACGCTGCAGACTTCGTGGATAGCTCCAGTAGCTTCGATAGCCTCAGCGGTCGACTTATCATCACCAATAGTGAAACGAACTCCTTCCCCAAACAGCTTACCTGCCATTGCCGGCGCAATACACATCGCACCCACTGGCTTTTTGGCCTGGTGCGCTGCTTGAACAAAACGCTTTAGTTCTTCATTTAACAAAAAGGCAGAGCCCTTGACAGCAAAATCACATAGATTTTTAGCGGCGCCAAATCCACCAGGTATAATAACTGCATCAAAATCTACCATGTTGGCCTGGGCTAAATCTTTTATGTCTCCGCGAACCAGTCGAGCAGCCTCCGCTAATACGTTTCGACTCTCATCTTCGACTACATCACCAGTAAAATGGTTAATAACATGCATCTGTTGAATGTCTGGGGCAAAGCATTGCACTTGTGCTCCCGCTTTATCTAAGCACAAAAGAGTGATGACAGATTCATAGATTTCTGATCCATCAAATACACCGCATCCTGACAAAATCACGGCTATTTTTTTACTCAAAACTTATCTCCTGTTGTCTTAGCTATAATATCTTACAATATGCGAGCGTACATAAGATCCCAAACTCCATGACCCAGTCGTTCGCCTCGTGCCTCAAATTTAGTGACTGGACGAAAGTCTGGCCTCAATGAGTACTTTCTTGCACCAGCGGTATTCTGATAACCTGTAGCCGATTCCATCACCTCCAACATCGACTCAGCATACGGTTCCCAATCAGTCGCTAAATGGACCGTACCCCCTATTTCCAATTTTTCTCTAAGCATTTGAATAAAACTTGGCTGTATTAGTCGGCGTTTATTATGTTTCTTTTTATGCCATGGGTCAGGAAAATATATTTGCACACGGTGGATGCTAGCATCAGGGATGCAGTCTTCAATAACATCTATGGCGTCAGCCATGTATACTCTGACATTTTGGAGGGACAGCTTGCCTGCATCACTAATTAAACGTCCAACGCCAGGAGCATGCACCTCGATACCCACGAAATCTTTATCTGGCTCAAGTTGAATCATGCTGAGCAACGATCCGCCCATACCAAACCCAATTTCTAGTACTTGAGGGGCATTGCGCCCAAATTCTGACTGAAAGTTTAGCAGCCCTTGATGCAAGCTTAAGCCATAATTTGGCCAATGATCATGAAAGCCTAGCTTTTGTCCATCGGTCATACGTCCAGAACGAACAACATAGCTTCGTATGGATTTTTTTTTGTACTCAGGCCTGACGTCTTCCACCTTTAATAACTCCGTACTATTTCAGGCTATAATTACCAAGAATACCATGACTAGGATTTTACTAAAGTCCTAGTCATGGCAAAAGAAAGGACCAACCAGCCAACCAAAAACATACTACCGCCGATAGGCGTAATCATGCCAAAGGCCTTGATGCCAGTAATAACTAATAAGTAAAGGCTGCCTGAAAAAATGATGGAGCCCATGACAAACAACCAGCCTACAACGCTCCATAAAACAGTATAATGGCGATTTGCAGCAACAATGACTGACAGCAACGCCAGGACATGGAACATTTGGTACTGCACCCCGGTTTGCCAAAGATTCAACATCTCTGGTGCCGTAGTGCCCTGAAGCAGATGAGCGCCAAAGGCGCCCAAGGCGACAGCAAAAAAACCTAACATTGCTGTCATGCCTGTTAGCATCTTCATTTTTCATCCTATTCTATCGAGTTGATAATTTATCATTTCATGCAGAAAAACAAATAAAAAAGCCGCATAAAACGCGGCTTTTGGAAACTTAAGCCCGCTAAGAGTTTACGCCTCCATGCTCATCCGGACTTTTTTCATTGCATTTTTTTCTAGCTGCCTCACACGTTCTGCAGAAATCTTATATCTAGCCGCTAAATCATGAAGTGTAGCTTTATTATCTGTTAGCCAGCGACTCTGAATAATGTCACGGCTACGCTCATCCAGCTCGGCCAATGCTTTCGTCATGCGATTGTGGCTATCGTTACCAGTTTCTGCTATCTCAGCCAATAATGCTGGATCAGCCGTCTTGTCCTCTAAATACAATGCTGGCGCTTGGTAAGGGCTCTCATCGTCATCTGATGAATAGTCAAAGCATTCATCATGACTTGCAAGACGCTTTTCCATCTCCATAACTTGGGAAACTTCAACACCCAAATCGTCTGCAATTGCTTTAGCCTCATCATTGCTTAACCATGCCAAACTTTTCTTGGCGCCACGCAGGTTAAAGAACAATTTTCTCTGAGCTTTAGTAGTAGCAACTTTAACTATACGCCAGTTTCTTAACACATATTCATGTATTTCAGCTCTAACCCAGTGCACGGCAAAAGACACTAAGCGAACACCTTTTTCAGGATTGAAACGCTTAACGGCTTTCATTAATCCAACATTACCTTCTTGAATTAGATCGCCCAAAGGCAATCCATAACCGTTATAAGAGCGTGCAATATAAACAACAAAACGAAGATGAGATAAAACTAAGCGCCGTGCGGCGTCTAAATCCTCATGGTAATAAAGATCTTCGGCGAGAGCACGCTCTTCCTCGGCGGAGAGAATGGCAATTGCATTAGCGCCCTGTATGTAAGCGGCAATATTTGCTCCAGGGGTCATCCAATCCAAAGGTTGTAAATTTTGACTCATATAAACCTCATATAAACCCCGAAAACTCGGGACAGATATTTTAACAGCTTAAAATTAGATTACCATACCAATATAAAATATCATAACTCGCTGTTTTGAATCAATAAAAATTATTTTGGTTCGATAGAGGCCAGCTGTCTTACAATCGCCAACCAAGCCCCCAAAAACCCCAAACCAGCACCAATAAGTAAAAGCCACATTAAACCAGAAGATCCCAAGCCTTCTAATTGGAATACACTCTGATAAAGATCAGCTAAGTGTGCCACAGGCGCAGACATCCAGTGTACAAACACAGTAACTAAAATCCATGCCAGAGCCCCACCTATAAAGCCATACCAAGCACCAGTATACAAAAATGGTCGCCGAACATAGCTGTCGGTTCCACCTACAAGCTTCACAACAATCACTTCATTGCGACGATTTTCAAGAGCAAGCCTAACAGTGTTTCCAATAATCAACAAAACACTAAAAGCTAGAATCACCCCAAGCATCAAGGCCAACTTCTCGCAAACCTCCAGCATTGCTTGCAACCTTTGCAGCCATTGCATGTCGACCTGAACACTATCAACAAGAGTCTCTTCCTGTAATTTTCTTACTAGGGTTCCGATAGCCTCAGAATCATGCTTGATGTCTTCCTTCGGTTGAATAAGAAGGACTGCTGGCAATGGGTTTTCATCCAGCATTTCTAAAACGCTTCCAAAATTTGACTCTAAACGAAATTCGTCAAGTCCTTGCTGGCTGGAAATATATTTCACAGCAGTTATATCGATATCTGACAATAAACTTTTCTTTAGTTTCTCGGCTTTCAGTTGAGAGGCTGTCATCTTTAAAAATACAGTGATTTGAGTTGTGGACTCCGCATGGCTGCCTAGTTCTTTAAGGTTAATAACACCGACATATAAAGTTAAAGGTAAACCCAAAGCTATTGCTACAACAAGGGACGTCATTAGCGTCTGGAGTGGTTCGGCGCACAATCGACGAATTGTGCTGGCGAACGACTGATAATGGCTCCGGAAATAACCTTTAAATTGATCTGAAAATCTCTGTTTTCGTTCTTTAGAAATCAATAAACCTGGGCGGTTTTTAGCTTCGGGCTTGCGACGGTAATTACGCTTCATTGAGACTTTCCGTCCTCTAATAGCTGTCCGTGATCCAGCTTCAATAAACGCAATCCCATAGAGGAAATTAGATCTACATCATGTGTAGCAATCAATACTGTGACGCCAACCTCACAAAAATTATGGAATAAGCGCATAATTTCCCTAGACAACCTTGGGTCAAGATTGCCAGTAGGCTCGTCAGCTAGCAAGATTCGTGGTTTATGCACAACAGCTCGAGCAATGCCTAGACGTTGTTGCTCCCCCCCAGATAAAATCATTGGATTCATTTTTTCTTTATCTAATAATCCAACTTTATCGAGAGCAGCTCTAACCCTTCGCCCAACTTCACGATGCTGTAATCCCGAGACTAAAAGAGGCAACGCAACATTATCAAACACACTACGATCAAAGAGCAGTTGATGATTTTGAAAAACAACCCCTATATTTCGCCGATAATATGGCATTTGGCTGTGATATATACGATTTAAATTTTGGCCATCGACAAGCAAGTCCCCGCTAGTCGGCCTCTCCATAAGCATAATAAGCTTCAAAAGAGTGCTTTTGCCTGCTCCAGAGTGGCCCGTCAAAAAAACCATCTCACCAAGATCTAGATCAAAACTCAAATTGCTTAAAGCTTCATATCCAGATGGATAAATTTTGCTTACTTTATTGAACTGAATCATATCTATCAGGCATTCTTATTGTCACTACTAAGTACCGCTTCCACATAATTGCGCGCATCAAAAGGCTGCAAATCTTCAAGATTTTCTCCCAGCCCCACAAAACGCACAGGAACACCAAAACGCTTATATAAAGAAAAGATCATTCCACCTTTAGCGGTACCGTCAAGTTTAGTTAACACCAAACCAGTCACAGCAACCGCATCGCTAAATTCTTGCATTTGATTCATAGCATTCTGTCCAGTACCAGCATCAATAACTAGCAGCACTTCATGGGGGGCAGAGTCATCGAGCTTGGCGATAACGCGTCTAATTTTTTTCAGCTCCTCCATTAGATAATTTTTTGTATGAAGTCGTCCTGCTGTATCGGCAATCAATATATCGATACTATTAGATTTAGCTGACTCTATAGCATCAAAAATGACAGAGGCGCTGTCTGCACCCTCTCCTTGGGCAATCACAGGTATGTCATTTCTGTTTCCCCAATCTTGCAGCTGCTCAACAGCAGCTGCCCTAAAGGTATCTCCAGCAGCAAGCATAACTATCTTATCCTGCTTGCCATAATATTTGGCAATTTTTCCAATAGTGGTTGTTTTGCCAACGCCATTAACGCCAACCACAAGTATGACAAACGGAGATTTCTGAGAACATATCTCTAACGACTTTTGACAACCAACGATTTTATTAATCAAAATATCCTGTAATGCCACCAACAACCCATGTCCGTCGATCAGCTTTTTACGTTTTAGCTGACTGGTTAATTCTTGCATTATTTCGACTGTTGTTTCTACGCCTACATCCGCCAATAACAAGCGCGTCTCCAAATCTTCCAAGAACTCAGCATCAATCTCCCGCCCAATAAGAAAGAGGTCACTAAAACTACGTCCTGTTTTCGATAGCGCACGACGAAATCGTTCCTGTATTCCAACACCTATATTAATTTTTTCAGGGTCATCGGAGGCTTGATCTAAAGATTTATTGTTATTTGGCTCATGAGTATTTGTTGTTTTTTCATTAGCTTGTAGCTCTCGTTCTATGCTAGATTCTACATTTTTCTGACGGCGCAAACGCTGGAGAAATGTCTGCTTTTTGGCAGACTTTAATACGCTATCTTTTTCTTTTGCAGAAATATTTGTTGTATCTGGTGAAGACATTATTCTAACTCTATGAAAACTGATTAATGCATGCTATCACTTTAGAACGAGAAAAACGCTTTGAAACATTCAGGTAATCAGAAATTTTTGTCAAAAAAATCTAACAATAAGGTTCGAATTATCGGAGGAAAACTGCGTGGCCAAAATCTAAATTTTGCTGATATTGAAGGGCTAAGGCCAACCGGAAGCCGTATAAAGGAAACTCTTTTTAACTGGCTCACTCCTTCTATTATTGTAGGCTCGAACTGTCTAGATCTGTTTGCTGGGTCAGGTTCTCTAGGAGTTGAATCTGTATCTCGAGGAGCTTTTAGTGTAACAATGATTGAAAAAAATCATTCTGCATTTACGGCTCTAAAAAGCAGTTGCTCCTTCTTGGATATGGAAAACGTAACCATCATTCAAGTCGATGCACTAAAATGGTTAACTGAAAAAAATGATTCAAGGCCTTTTGATGTGGTATTTCTGGACCCCCCCTTTGACTCTAATCTGTTAACAGCCTGCTGTAGCTTGCTAGAAGAAAATGGTCTTCTAGCAAAAAAATCATACATTTATGTCGAAACAGATCAAAACCGTTTAGCCCCAATCATTCCGACTGACTGGAAGCTGCTTAAAGAAAAAATATCAGGGCAAGTGGCCTATAAGTTATACTGCCGAGATTAAGGCTATAAGCTAAAGCATGTTGCTTATATAAATAATTCCAACTTTCGAGCAAAAAATGTGAAAACAATCGTCTACCCGGGAACATTTGATCCAATCACCAATGGCCATGCTGATCTCGTAGAGCGTGCTAGCAGGCTTTTTGATCATGTAATCGTTGCTATCGCGAGCAGCAAAAGAAAGGCGCCATTATTTGATATGGACGAACGCATTGATCTAGCTCGCAAGGCCCTATCGCATTTTAATAATGTAGAGGTTATTGGGTTCGACTATCTCCTGGTTAATTTTGTAAAAGATCAAAATGCAGATGCAATTCTTCGGGGTCTCCGTGCGGTATCAGACTTTGAATATGAGTTCCAGCTAGCTAATATGAACCGTGCACTGTCTCCTGAAATAGAAAGTATTTTCCTTACGCCTTCAGAAAAATTATCCTACATCTCATCTTCTTTAGTCAAAGAAATCGGCTTACTTGGTGGAGACATTAATGCTTTTGTTCCGCCATGTGTGCGGGATGCTTTAGCAGTAAAGTTTAATATTGCCTAATAGTACCCTTAAAGATAAATTATTTTTGGCAGCAAGAACAATACACCGAGGAACGCTGACCTAACCTTATTTCTTTTAGTATCGATTTACAGAGAACGCAAGCCTTTCCTCCTCGACCATAAACAAAAAGCTCTTGCTTAAAATAACCCGACTTACCCTCATTGCCTGAAAAATCTTTTAAGGTTGTTCCTCCCTGATCGATCGCTTTTAACAAGACCTCTCTGACGTTTTCAACTAAAATTTTATATCTATCAAGCGTAATTCGGCCAGCTGGTTTTTTTGGCCTGATCCCGCTAAGAAATAATGTCTCATTAGCATAAATATTACCCACCCCCACAACAATCTTGTTATCCATTAAAAACTGTTTTATCGAAGTGGTCTTGCCGCGAGACAAACAATACAAACGTTCCGCATCAAATTTTGGTTCAAATGGCTCGGGACCCAAATGCTTAAGTAGCCTATGCTGTTCGGGGTCTCCTTCTATCCATAAGATAGAACCAAATCTTCTAGGGTCTGTATAACGAAGTATAGTTCCATCATTAAAAACGATATCTACATGATCATGTCTTTCGGGAGGACTTTTCTCTAGCAAAACTTTGAGATTGCCAGACATGCCTAAATGCACCATCAGATGTCCGTTCAAAAACTCAAACAACATATATTTTGCACGCTGTCGTGCAGATTTTAGTAACTGCCCATTCAGCAATTCAAACAAGTTACCTGGAACTGGCCAACGAAGATTGGGGTTTCGAATGATAATACCAGCTACTTGTTTTCCTTCGATATGAGGCAACACTCCTTTTAAAGTAACAACAACCTCTGGCAATTCGGGCATATCGACTCCTTGCGAAGGTAAACTGAAAATTAATTCATTATGCTGTCATAAGCTTCATTATCAAAAATAATAAAAAAACCCCGATCTCTCAGGGTTTTTTTATTTTACAGCCTACAACAAAGCTTACTTAATTTTTGCTTCTTTGTAAGGAACATGCTTTCGAACCACTGGATCGTATTTACTAAACTCTAGCTTATCAGGCTTAGTGCGTTTGTTTTTATCCGTAGTGTAATAGTGTCCAGTGCCAGCACTGGAAACTAATTTAATTTTATCACGACCCGATTTAGCCATTATTCTTCCCCTTAAACCTTCTCGCCACGCTGGCGAATATCTGCAAGTACCTGCTGAATTCCCAACTTATCAATAACACGTATTCCCTTTGCAGAAAGACGCAGCTTCACAAAGCGCTTTTCTTCTTCAACCCAAAAACGATGAGAATGTAGATTCGGCTCAAATCGACGACGAGTCCTATTTTTTGCGTGTGAAACATTATTTCCCGACATCGGCCGCTTGCCGGTGACCTGACATACCTTAGACATTGTATCGCCTCTAATGATTATGCCGCCAGCTCAGCGGCCACTCAATCAAATTTGTTAGTAAATTTTTATTAAAAAATCTTCTGAAGGTGAGAACGCTTTCCAGCTGAGTTGTACGCCCACATAAAGAGCCGCATTTTATACCAGAAGCCGCCGCCCGAAGCAACAAAAATTCCATAGATTAACCTGAATGTAAGATTTCATGTCTGTTTTGTGATGGTATAGCAAGTACTGACTACGCAAATGACTTTCTCGATGGTATCTTATACACCTAAGATAAAAATTTCAGGTAAATTATTGATGTATTCCTTAGCCAACAAGCGTGTTTTGCTAGGCGTCTCTGGCGGCATAGCTGCATACAAAAGTGCCGAGGTTGTTCGGCGTCTGCAAGATTTGGGTGCCACAGTTAGAGTCGTAATGACTGCAGCAGCCACAGATTTTATTACCCCACTTACTTTGCAAGCGCTATCTGGAAATCCTGTCCATACAAAACTACTAGATACTAAAGCAGAAGCTGCTATGGGTCATATTGAATTAGCAAAATGGGCTGACGTAATACTAATTGCCCCTATATCAGCCAACTTCATGGCTAAACTTGCTAGCGGGGAAGCCAGCGATCTTCTTTCTACATTATGCCTGGCTAGTCGCTCCTTGCTGGCTGTTGCTCCAGCCATGAACCAAGGTATGTGGAAAAACCCAAGCACTCAAAAAAATATTGGGTATTTGCGAAGTCGCGGAATTCATATTTTTGGCCCAGCAGAAGGCTCTCAAGCATGCGGGGATACAGGCCCAGGACGAATGATAGAACCGAAAGATATCGCAGAGCTTACCGCTGATTTGTTTGAAACAGGCTCCCTAGCAGGGATTAAGGTAGTCATTACCGCAGGCCCTACGCGTGAAGCTATAGATCCCGTTCGCTATATTAGCAACAACAGCTCTGGGAAAATGGGCTATGCTTTAGCTGAAGCAGCTAGTGAGGCGGGCGCAGAAACTATATTAATAAGCGGTCCCGTAAATTTAAAGCCGCCTAGTCGAGCAAAGACCGTCTATGTCACAAGTGCTAGAGAAATGCATATTGCTGCACTCGAGGAGGCCGTTGATTGCCAGCTGTTTATTGCCTGTGCTGCGGTAGCAGATTATCGCCCAGTGAATCAATCAGAACAAAAAATTAAAAAATCTAAGGATGAGATAACTATTAATCTGATCAAGAATCCAGACATTGTGGCTGATATTGCTGCCCTTACTAATCGTCCCTTTACTGTAGGATTTGCCGCTGAAACCCCACAGACAAAAGACTGTCTAGAAATTTATGCGCGTGAAAAATTAGAAAGAAAAAATCTTGACCTTGTTATTGCAAACGATGTTTCAGGTCGAACTATGGGCTTTGATAGTGATGACAATGCTGTTCTGGTAGTCGAGACAAGCAGTTCAGAAGCGATACCAAAAACAAGCAAAACTATTTTGTCGCGGCAGTTAATTGCAAAAATTGCACAGATGCTAAAAATTACCAATAAAACGTTATAATGGCTCCTCGCTATAAATGATAGTTTTAAATCTTCAGCCCTTGATCAGGATCCAGACATGTCACTAACCATCGCAGAAGCAAAAAACGTAGCAAAGGTTCTGTCAGAATCGTTGCCCTATATTCAGCAATTTACCGGTAAAACTATTGTTATTAAGTTCGGGGGGAATGCGATGGTAGACGAAAAACTAAAAGCTAGTTTTGCGCGAGATGTAGTGATGATGAAGCTAGTTGGAATGAATCCAGTCATAGTTCATGGTGGAGGACCTCAAATCGGAAACTTATTATCAGAACTAGGCATTGATTCACATTTTGTAAACGGCATGAGAGTTACAGATAGCAAAACAATGGATGTGGTTGAGATGGTTTTGGGTGGAGCTGTTAACAAAGAAATAGTTCAACTTATTAATCAAGCTCGCGGAAAAGCTGTGGGGATTACCGGCAAAGATGGTCAGCTGATCAGGGCTCGCAAGTTAAAAGTGTCTAAAAAACCTTCGGGGCAAAAGACACCTGAGCTGCAAGAACCAGAAATTATTGACATAGGGCAAGTAGGCGAGGTGGTATCAATTAATACCGATGTTATCGACATGCTAACTGCCAGTAATTTTATCCCTGTTATTGCACCTATTGGTGTAGATAACGAAGGAAACTCGTATAACATTAATGCTGACTTAGTTGCTGGCAAAATTGCTGAGGTTCTTCAAGCAGAAAAATTAATGCTCCTAACTAACGTCGCCGGCCTGCAAGATAAAGATGGTGTGGTGCTAACCGGCCTATCCATAAAACAGGTGGATGCATTGATTGCTGACGGCACTATTTACGGAGGCATGCTTCCCAAGATCCAGTGCGCACTGAATGCAGTGAAAGGTGGCACAAAAAGTGCCCATATCATTGATGGTCGAGTGAATCATGCATCTTTATTGGAGGTTTTCACCGATCAGGGTGTTGGTACAAAAATTACAGACCAAAGAAGCAGAGACTGAGGTCCCTATGGCCGCTGAAAAAAATTCAAGAAAACAACAAATTCTGCAATCCTTGGCTCTAATGCTGGAGGAAACACCAGGCGGAAAAATAACTACTGCCAAATTAGCATCAAAGGTTGGTGTCTCAGAAGCGGCTCTTTATCGTCATTTTGCTAGTAAAACTAAAATGTACGAGAGCTTAATTGACTTTATTGAGGACACTTTGTTTAGTCGAATACGCATAATTCTGACAGAAGAGTCCGATGCCGCGGATCGTTGTTACAGAATTCTTACACTAATGCTGACCTTTTCTGAACGTAATCCAGGAATCACCAGGCTGTTAACTGGCGATGTCTTGACTGGCGAAACAGATAAGCTTCATGTGCGCATAAAACAACTCTTTGATCGACTAGAGATTCAATTAAAACAAATTTTGCGAGAAGCAGAGATTGCTGAAAATGTTCGCACAACCTGCACTATAGGAGCATCAGTCAATATGATTTTAGCTCTAGCAGAAGGGCGCATGAGTCAGTTTGTGCGCAGTGGATTCAGTCGTTTGCCTACCGAGAACTGGCAAGAACAATGGTCAATCGCTATGGTTGGTTTTTTCCGAGATCCGACATAGCTACAAGCTTAATGCAAAGAAGATTTTAGAGTTCTGATGTACCATGCCAAGATATTTGATTAAAGTTTGAAGATTCGCAGCCAAAATAAAGCAAAGCCATCAGAAGCAGAAGCCCTGCGCTAAATATTAGCTCTTAAGCTCCGCATTAAACCAGTTTTTATGGAGAAACTTAAACACCAATGCCAGATATTATTCCAGAAAATTCTATAGGGATTATAGTCCCAGAAACAATAAATTTTGATGAGCCTTTAGAGTTAGCATGCGGGCGGGCGCTAGTCAGTTATCAGCTTGTCATAGAAACCTATGGGGAGCTTAATAGCGACAAGAGTAACGCTATTTTGATATGCCATGCCCTTAGTGGGTACCACCATGCTGCTGGCTATCATTCTGAAGATGACCAAAAACCAGGCTGGTGGAATAACCATATTGGCCCAGGAAAACCAATTGATACAAATCAATTCTTTGTGGTATGTCCAAACAATCTAGGAGGATGCCATGGCAGTACAGGTCCAAGCTCGATCAATCCAGAAACAAATGAAGCCTGGGGTGTCAATTTTCCTCCGCTAAGGGCTCGGGATTGGGTCAATAGTCAAGCAAGGCTTGCAGATAAACTAGGCATTAATCAATGGGCTGCTGTTATCGGCGGAAGCTTGGGAGGCATGCAGGCTATGCGTTGGGCTCTTGAGTTTCCAGATCGTGTCAGACATGTAGTAGTCATTGCTGCAGCAATGAAACTCAGTGCGCAAAATATTGCCTTCAATGAAATGGCTAGAAATGCTATCAAGTCAGACCCTGATTTTAAAAATGGAAGTTTTATCAAAGAGAACACCCAACCACGAAACGGGCTAGCATTAGCAAGAATGATTGGTCACATCACCTATCTTTCTGATGAAGAAATGGGAAATAAATTTGGCCGCACACTCAGTGCCGGCTCCTTTCAACAGGGACAATATACGCCTGTTGAATTTCAAGTAGAAAGTTACTTGCGCCACAAAGGTGATACTTTTTCTGAGAATTTTGACGCTAATACTTATATTTTGATGACAAAAGTCTTAGACTATTTTGATTTGGCTCGCGAGTATGACAATGATCCCGTCAAAGCGTTTAGTCACGCTAAATGCGATTTTTTAATAGTGTCTTTTTTGTCCGATTGGCGGTTTTCCTCAGAGCGTTCAGAGGAAATTGTTAGTGCGCTAATAGACGCAAAAAAGAACGTTTCATATGCTGCCATTACCTCCGATCTTGGACATGATGCGTTTTTGCTGCGAAATGAACGTTATGAAAAAATTCTTGCAGCCTATATGAGTCGCCTGCTCAAGGATCCAGAAAAACCCAAACACAGCGTCAATACGCCAGAGGCAGTGCTATGAGCCTACGCACCGATCTTGAATTTATTCAAACCTGGATTGCGCCGAACAGCAGGATTTTAGATCTAGCCTGCGGTGACGGAACATTGCTTCAAAGTCTAAAAGCATCCAGTCAAATTGAAGGCTATGGGCTAGAGATTGATCCAGAAAAAATTACTGAAGCAATATCAAACAATGTAAATGTAATCGAAGCTGATCTCGATTCAGGGTTATCACAATTTTCAGATAACAGTTTTGACACTGTGGTAATGACCGAAGCCCTTCAGGCTATGCGGAATCCAGATCTTGTCCTAGATGAAATGCTGAGGATCGGAGAAAATTGTATTGTAACTTTTCCAAATTTTGGAAATTGGCAAACAAGGATTTTTCTGGCGACTCAGGGGCAAATGCCTGTAACCAAAAAGCTAAGCTACCAGTGGTATAACACCCCAAATATTCACTTCTGCACTGTCTCAGACTTTGAAGCTCTCTGCGCTGATAAAGGTATCCATATAGATAACAAGAAGTTTACTGCTGACCGTTTTCCTGGTGCCTGGTTAAAAACTTTGTGGCCTAATTTATTTTCTGACACTGCTATTTATATGCTAAGCAAACATATCGGACCTAACAATGACTAATTTTAAACATTTATTGATTTTTTTTCTAATAGCGTTATCGACGTTTAGTGCCTCTGCGGAAGAAAAGCCCTATAAAGATATTGGGGAATATAGGGTTTTTTATAGCTCCTTCAACAGCAGCTTTATTCTTCCGGAAATCGCTAGTATTTACAGTATTGCGCGAGGCAAGGACAAAGGATTGGTAACCATTGCCATCACAAAATCTGACCAAATAGGAGGCAAGAAAGCCTTTGTTTCTGGAACTGCTACCAATATGCTCCAGCAGCAGCAAAAATTAAGCTTTATTGAAATTAAGGAAGGTGAGGCCACCTACTATTTGGCTCCATTTGAGTACTACAACGAAGATTTTTTGACATTTAAAATTGAAATTATGACGGAGCCTAATAAACCAAGCCTCTTAGTGTCATTTCAAAATAAATTTTACTATGAAAAATAGTGCCTGCTCCTTACATTTTTACAACCAAAGAATCCTGCAGCATGAAAGTAATACTCGCAACTAGCAACGAAGGTAAACTAAAGGAATTTAAAAGATTATTTTTAAATTTGGATTTTGACGTAGAGCCACAATCAAAATTTAATGTTCCTGATGCTGTCGAAGATGGTCTAAGTTTTATTGAAAATGCGTTAATCAAGGCTCGTCATGCATCGAAACTTACCGGTTTGCCTGCAATAGCAGACGATTCTGGTCTTGAAGTAGACTGCTTAAACGGGGCTCCTGGAATTTACTCCTCTCGTTTTTCTGGAAAAAATTCAACAGATGAGAAAAATATTTCGAAATTGTTATCGGCCTTGGTAAGTACACCCTTGTCTGAGCGTATTGCTCGATTCCAGTGCGTTATAGTTTACATGCGACACCCCGAAGACCCCACCCCAGTTATTGCCCAAGGGGCTTGGAAAGGGCTGGTTGCTCTAAACCCACAAGGAGATCATGGTTTTGGTTATGACCCTGTATTTTATCTTCCAGAGCTTAAATGTACCTCAGCCGAATTGGGGCAAGAAGAAAAAAATAAGATAAGCCATCGAGGCATAGCAATGACAAAATTGATACAACAATTATCCCCATAATTTAAAAAATCAACTGAATACATACTATTGTATAACGTACATAATTAAGCGTACTGAAAGGAGAAGCTGTGAAGAAAACTGCAACATTACTGGTTAGCTGTCCGGACAAAAAAGGTATCGTGTCCTCAATTTCTAGTTTTCTTTTAACTCATAATGCCAATATCTTACATGCCAACCAGCATCTAGATACAGAAAACAATCTGTTTCTGATGAGGCTGGAATGGGATGTGACCGATTTCCAGTTATGTGAAAAAGAATTTCAACAGCATTTTCAATCAATTGCCAGCCAATATGGCATGACATGGAAGTTACGATCAAGCCAAATTAAAACCAAGTTGGCCATTATGGTCTCTAAATACGACCATTGTTTGGCTGATCTATTGTATAAACATAAAAATGGAGAATTAAATTGTGAAATTTCTGTAGTGATTAGCAACCATAAAGACACTGAAGCATTGGTAGGTTTTTATGAGATCCCTTTTCATCATATTGAGCTCAATCAATCTAATAAACAAGAAGCTGAGCAGGAACAATTTACACTATTTAAAAAATTCGATGTTGATCTAATAATTTTAGCTAGGTATATGCAAATTCTATCGCCAAAATTTATAGAAAAATATCCACAACAAATTATTAATATTCATCATTCGTTTTTACCTGCATTTGTTGGAGCAAAGCCCTATCATCGAGCCTATGAACGCGGAGTCAAACTAATTGGAGCTACCAGCCATTATGTTACGCAAGAGCTCGATGGAGGCCCAATTATTGAGCAAGATATTGCTCGTGTTTCTCATCGCGACCAAGTGGATGACCTAGTTCGAAGGGGGAAAGATTTAGAGCGAATTGTTCTTTCTAGAGCCGTGAGATGGCATATTGAAAATAGAGTATTATTATATAAGAACAAAACAGTCATTTTTAATTAATTTAAGGTAATAGGGTCCAGAACATTGGACTAAAATCCATGCAGTTTGCCGAACTATCTCTTCCACCTCTTTCGCTTTATGTCCATATTCCATGGTGCATACGAAAATGTCCATACTGCGATTTTAACTCACATACTACCGACAAAAAAATCCCTGAAGAAGAATATCTGATAGCGCTAATCAAAGACCTTGACACAACATTAGACCACGTCCAAGGAAGGCAGCTTAGCTCAATTTTTTTTGGTGGAGGAACTCCCAGTTTATTTTCAGCCGACACTATTGGAAAAATTATTCAAGCAGCCAAGCTTCGTATTGGTTTTCATGCGGAGATAGAAATTACCTTAGAGGCCAATCCAGGGACATTTGAGCAAGAGAAATTTTCTGCCTATAGGAACCAAGGAGTTAATCGTTTGTCCATTGGAATACAAAGTTTTAATGATAACCAGCTAAAATCCCTTGGGCGCATTCATTCCTCTGAGCAAGCTATCGAGGCTGTTAAAAATGCAAGAATTGCTGGTTTTGACAACATAAATCTCGATCTAATGCATGGATTGTCAGGCCAGAATACAGCTGAGGCGCTTAATGATTTAATTTGTGCCATTAAGTTGGATCCCACTCATATTTCTTGGTACCAACTTACCATTGAGCCCAACACTGTGTTCTTCAACAAGCCTCCTATATTACCAACAGATATCATTCTTGAGTCTATCCAAAATAAAGGGGGGCAACTTTTATTAGATGCTGGTTACGAGCAATATGAAGTATCTGCCTATTGCAAGAACAATAGAAAATCTGTACATAATATGAACTACTGGGAGTTCGGTGACTACCTCGCAATTGGCGCTGGCGCACATGGAAAAATTTCTTTACCAAAAGAGAATAGGGTTATACGAATACAGAAAACTAGGTCGCCAGAAGATTATTTACGCAGAGAAGGGTCCTATGTATCTGCCTCCAAAGATATTGATATAAAAGAAATGTCTTTAGAGTTTATGATGAATGCACTGCGCCTTAGTCAAGGCGTTGATATCCGCACTTATGAAGACCGAACAGGGCTATCTGTCAATCAAATAGAACCTGTTTTAAGAAAACTAAAAGAACAAAAACTAATAAAAAATTCACGCGAAAAAATTTGTCCCACCAAAAAAGGTCATATGTTTTTAAATTCTACACTTGAGGCATTCTTTGAAAAATAAAACTTTAGTGCCCGACTAGGTTTCCACAAGGGTAAGCATAAAATCTGCATTTATTAAATATTGTTGTTCGATCTGCAGTACTGTTGCCATTAAAGAATTTTCAGCCAACCAGCCTTGAGAAAAACGCAAGGCTGTTCCTTATTTTTCTGCTAATGGCATAAAGGGCAGATCGCCTTCGGCTGGAAGTATGTGTTTAAATAACACAGCTAACTTAATTAATACCATTAGAGTCTTTTAGTCGAAGTGAGTGCATACTACTAAAATTCTTAAACTCCCCCATAGGGAATTTTTGTCTGTGGCCACGAACTAACAATCCTAAGAACTTCTGTTCAGATCTATTAAAGCCTTGCAAGTCAGAATGCTCGACCAAGTACTGGTCATGTTTATTATATTGAGTATGCACAACACTTAACCCTGTCTCATGCAAACGTGTGGCCCCGCCCAAAAAATCCCTATCAGATGAATTAAGGCCCCAGTCACCAAAACAGAAATCAAATAACAATATGACTATTTCTTTGACTTGTTCAGCATTTTATTGGCCAACTTCACTTCTCAGCATCATGGCTGATATTGAGCACCCTCTAATGTGCTAAACGGTCCAGCAAATCATAGCTAACCTCTCTTAAGGCTCCAGCAGAAGTGCTCATATGCTTTATATCAAGAGAGTCAGATATTCCATAAAGAATAGTGAAACCAGGCGCAATCAAGAAACGACATCCTTGCTGCGGCTAAAGTTAACTCCTACTTATTTTTTATCTAAAATCAACTCATGTTGCATAATTATTTTTTGCAATCTTGTTGTTTGTGCCAAACAACCATAAAAACAGGCAATTGATGTTTGTTTGCTACCCAAGGCGAGTGTTATCATTAATGTGTTATTACCTTTGTATGTATGTATCTTTTGAAATTTAATCTACACACACTATATGGAGATTGCTAAATATGGACGATATCGTTCACGTTACTGATACCAGCTTTGAAGATGACGTTTTAAACGCTGAGTTGCCTGTATTGTTAGACTTTTGGGCTGCCTGGTGCGGACCATGTAAAATGATTGCACCAATGCTAGACGAATTAGCTACTGAGTATGCTGGCCGAATCAAAATCTGCAAAATGGATGTAGATGATAATTCTATTACGCCAAGCAAATTTAATGTTCGCGGTATCCCAACATTACTAATGTTTAAAGATGGAAATGTAGAAGCAACAAAAGTAGGCGCACTATCGAGGGCTCAGTTAGTTGAATTCATCGAAGGCAACTTATAATTAATTGTGCGAACAACAAATTTTATCCTACGTTAATGTATTGCGATTTAATATTATCAAGCCTATACTTCTGACTTGCTGCAGTGCAAGAACCCCAAGATTGAGACAATCGCTATATTTCAACTAACCTTACTTTCGTCGGCAGAGCAGTTGCTTCTGACCAATATACTATTCAAATTTCAATAACCTTGTATCCCTTTATTTATGAATCTAACAGAACTTAAAACCAAACCCATTGATGAGCTCATAAGAATTGCTTCAGAAAATGGACTTGATAACCTAGCTCGCTCAAGAAAGCAGGATGTGATTTTTAGTATCCTCAAGCGCCATGCAAAAAGCGGCGAAGACATTTATGGCGAAGGTGTCCTAGAAATCCTACCTGATGGATTCGGCTTCTTAAGGTCATCAGATGCTTCATACCTAGCAGGGCCGGACGATATTTACGTGTCGCCAAGCCAGATTCGTCGATTTAATCTAAGGACCGGTGACTCCATTGCTGGAAAGATCAGGCCTCCCAAAGAAGGCGAACGATATTTCGCCATGCTTAAACTAGATGAAATTAATTTTGATAAGCCTGAAGATGCACGGAATAAGATTTTATTTGAAAATCTCACCCCCTTATTTCCGGATGAGCGTTTGGTCCTAGAATCAGGCAATGGGTCTACAGAAGATCTTACTGGTCGTATTATTGATCTGGTCTCACCGATTGGCAAGGGTCAACGAGGGCTTATTGTAGCGCCGCCTAAAGTAGGCAAAACCATAATGATGCAGCACACAGCACAGGCTATTATTCGTAATAATCCGGAATGCCATATCATTGTGTTGCTTATCGATGAAAGACCGGAAGAAGTTACAGAAATGCAGCGGACTGTTCGAGGAGAAGTGGTTGCTTCAACCTTTGATGAGCCACCTTCTCGACATGTCCAAGTAGCTGAGATGGTAATAGAAAAAGCAAAAAGATTAGTAGAGCATAAGAAAGATGTTGTAATTCTGCTTGATTCTATTACTCGTCTTGCTAGAGCGTATAATACCGTCCAGCCCTCTTCTGGAAAAGTTCTAACAGGTGGTGTTGATGCTCATGCCCTAGAGCGTCCAAAGCGATTTTTTGGCGCAGCAAGAAATATCGAACAAGGCGGGAGTTTGACAATCATAGCTACTGCGTTAGTCGAAACTGGGTCAAAGATGGATGAGGTGATCTACGAAGAGTTCAAGGGAACAGGCAACCTTGAGCTTCACCTTGACCGAAAAGTATCTGAAAAACGAGTCTATCCTGCAATAAATATTCGCAGATCTGGCACACGTCGTGAGGACCTGCTAATGGTTGAAGACGATCTACAAAAAGTTTGGATTCTTCGCAAATTATTGCATAGCATGGAAGATTCAGATGCTATTGAATTTCTGATCGACAAGCTAAAAGGCTCAGAAACCAACGATAAGTTTTTCCTTTCCATGAAACGAAAATAGGAATTTTTGGATCATTATTTTAGTTTGAAATTTTAGGGAGAGAGCCGAGAAATTATCCATCCCTTCTCGCCCAGTAAGTACTGGAACCGGTCGTGAAGGCGCAATTCACCTCCTTGCCAGAATTCAATTTCAGCAGGAACCACTCTATAGCCGCCCCAAAAATCAGGGCAGGGTACCTCCATGTTGGTATACTTTTTTTCTATGCAGCTATATTCGTCCTCGAGAGCTGCCCGAGAAAATAGTTTACTACTTTGCTTTGAGGCCCATGCTCCTAGCTGGCTAGCTCTAGGGCGCTTTCTGAAATAAATAAGTGACTCATTTTCAGATATTTTCTCTACCTTTCCGCCCACAATGACTTGACGGTCAAGAGAAAACCAAGGAAATAGAAGACTGACATTTGGGTTGCCCTCCATCTCAAGAGCCTTGCGGCTCCCAAAGTTTGTATAAAATATAAAACCTTGTTTATTGACACCTTTCAGCAGAACCGTGCGCTGCCATGATTTCCCAACAGGATCGACCGTTGCCAGTGACATTGCAGTAGGATCAGGTAGCTGTGAATTTAGCGCCTGATCCATCCAATAAGAAAATTGATCTATAGGACACCCTTTCAAAGATTCCTTGGTCAAAGAATCGTATTGATATTCTCGACGAGTACCTTCAATCGACATTTAGACTCTCCAGGGCGTACAGCTATCTTCACCCAACATGAACGACGGGTAGGTTATTCAGACCAAGCGTACGCTAAAAATCCCCTCTACATTAGAGATTTTTTTCAGCAACTCTTGTGTTGGCTCTGACTCAACATCTATAATATTATAAGCCACATCATTCCTACTTTTATTCACCATATCAATCACATTGAGGCTGCAGTCAGCCAGCAAAGAAAGCACGCTACCTAAAATTTTAGGTACATTTTTATTACAAAATGTAATTCTATATCCGCTATTTTTAGGCATTTTTGTTGCCGGGAAGTTAACTGAATTGCGAACATTTCCTTGTTCCAGATAATCCATCAGTTGATCTGCAGCCATGATGGCGCAATTTTCTTCAGCCTCTTCTGTACTAGCGCCAATATGAGGCATCAATATGACATCTTTGCGCCCTAGCAGCTCAGGTGTAGGAAAGTCTGTAACATATTTGCTCAAATTTTTATGGTCTAAGGCATGTCGCACGGCACTGGAGTCAACTACCTCTTCACGGGCAAAATTAAGCAAAACTGCTGACGCCTTCATAAAAGTTAACGTCTCAGCATTAATTAAATGCTTCGTCACATCTAGTGCTGGCACATGCAACGTAATGAAATCTGCTTTAGCCAGCAAACTCTGCAAATTATCCATTTTTTCTACTTTGTGGGATAAACGCCAAGCCGCTTCAACAGACATTGCAGGATCAAAGCCAACAACATTCATGCCTAACTCTAGAGCCATATTGGCCACCATGGAGCCAATGGCACCAAGTCCAACTACACCTAGAGTTTTGCCCATAACCTCAGAACCTGCAAATTGACTTTTTTGCTTCTCAAGCAATTTCGACATCTCGCCGGCATCCTTGATGTCCGTCAGGCCTTGTACGTAATTCATTCCTCCAAAAATATCTCTTGATGAGATAAATAATGCAGAAGCAATCAGTTCTTTTACCGCGTTGGCGTTAGCGCCAGGAGTATTAAACACAACGATCCCTTTCTCGGTAAATTTTTCAATTGGGATGTTATTTACGCCGGCGCCGGCCCGAGCTACAGCTTTAACGCTCATAGGTATCTCTTCATCATGAAGTTTCTGGCTTCTAAGCATAAAAGCGTCTGGATCAACAGCATCACTAGAAACATCATAATTTTCAGAATTAAAACGATCTAATCCTTTGGATGAAAGTTTGTTATAAGTGCGAACTCTATACATATCTTTTGCTCTATGTCGGTGATGATTAAGGGGTTATGCTGCAACCTGATAATACGCCCATTTAAGCCAAGGCATAAGTGTCTCAAGATCTGAAGACTCTATAGTAGCTCCACCCCAAATACGCAATCCAGCCGGTGCGTCACGGTAAGCGCCTATATCGTAAGCAACTCCTTCCTGCTCTAGTAATTTTACCACCTGTTTTACTTTGTCAGCCTCTAAATCAAGGGTCAAGCAAATACTAGTATTTGATAAAGTTTCAGGCTCTTCGGCTAAAAAATTAATCCAGTCATTATGTGCAACAAATTGCTTAATAACACTAAGATTTTTTTCTGACCTAGCAATAGATGCTCGAACACCCCCTATAGATTTAATCCAACTAAGGGCATCGAGGTAATCTGCCACACACAACATTGAAGGGGTGTTGATGGTTTCTCCTCTGAAAATACCATCAATTAGCTTGCCGCCCTTAGTAAGTCTAAAAATTTTAGGCATAGGCCAAGGAGGGGTGTAGCTCTCCAGCCTTTGGACAGCACGAGGACTCAGTATAAGCATGCCGTGAGCTCCCTCACCACCTAAAACTTTTTGCCAGCTGTAGGTAACAACATCAAGTTTTTCCCATGGGAGGCTCATAGCAAAAACAGCTGATGTTGCATCACAAATAGTTAGCCCAGTTCTATCGGATGCAATCCAGTCGGCCTGTGGAACCTTTACTCCAGAGGTGGTGCCATTCCAAGTGAAAACTATATCATGATCAGCATTAGCCTGAGAAAGATCAGGAAGTCGCCCATAATCAGCGCCAAAATTATTAACATTTTCAAGTTTTAATTGTTTAATTATATCTGTAACCCAGCCTTGACCAAACGACTCCCATGAGAAAACATCGACGTCTTTGGCGCCAAGTAAAGACCACATTGCCATTTCAAAGGCGCCAGTATCTGAAGCTGGGACAACGCCAACGAGATAACCTTCAGGAAGCCCTAAAATCTCTGCTGTCTCAAGACAGGCTCGACTCAGAGCAGACTTGCCCACTACGGCTCGGTGAGAGCGGCCGAGCGACGAAAGATCTAAATTATTTACATCATAGCCAGGTCTTTTACTGCAAGGGCCAGAAGAAAAGTTAGGATTGGCTGGTTTTTTTGTCGGTTTCATATTTTATTGCCTAAGAATACGAGAAGTTTAAATATTTTTACAATGATAACACTAGGGGCATTCAGCTATCATCTCAAACTAGGCTGCTGGCATGCTTAATTATTTAATTCAGACCGCTCTTTATCAATTAAAAAAGTAGCGACTTTTAACATTTCTCTGGGGCTTCCTGCAGTGCGGCCCGAAATACGATATTTTCCGTTAACCACAATTTCTGGGGTGCCTCTTAGGCGATATTGTGCTTGCTTCTTCTCTGCGAAATCTACAGCCATTTCTATAGTTCCTGAATTAAATATCTTGGAAAACTTCTCCGCAGTGACACCGTGGGCTAAAAAGAGGCTGGCTATTTCAGATTCATTTTGTAATTTTTCTTTTTCTAAATTCATGGCATCAAAAATAACATCATGCATCACATCAAAAATTTTCAAGGCCTGCGCTGTATAATAGGCTTTAGCATGCAGGCGCATCTCGGTCTGCCAAACCGCAGGAATGCCAACAAAATAAATATCTTCTAATTGAGCTTTTTGCCATGACTCTAGTATTGGTTTAAAACTATAACAGTGCCCGCACCCGTACCAAAATAAGTCTACCACTTCTATTTTTGAAGAGTCCCGAGTTAACACCGGCTCCGGTAAAATTTCATATTGAACACCAGCCTGATAAGGGTCTTCAGATGCTTGGCATAACAATGCAGCCGGGAATATCAAAGCAAGCAAGAAATTAGCTAGCACGCGAGCCATCAATTTGTACCTCTATGGTCAATCATTTTAATCCAGCAATAAAATTGGCAACTGCATCAATTTCAACATCACTCATATGCTCGGCTACACCACGCATAATTTTTGAGTCTCCATCATTAATTCTAGCATCTTTATTCTGAGGATCGTGGGCGCCAGTACGCCAAGCTCTTAATTGCTTAGCCGTATACTGGGCATGCTGTCCGCCCAGCAATGGGTATCCGGCAGGACTATTACCCTGTCCAGCAGGAGAGTGGCATCCTGTACAAGCAGCAACACCAGTTTCAATATTGCCTCCTCGGTATATAGCCTCGCCTTTATCAAGATTATCTTCTTTAGCTCCAGATATCTGAATATTTTGCGAAGCATAGTAAGCAGCTATATCAGCTAAGTCCTGATCTGAAAAGGAGTCTAATATTCCAGTCATCGAGGCTATGTTGCGTCGGCCTGACTTAACATCTTTTAATTGTTTAGTAAGGTACTTTTCACCTTGCCCGGCCAATTTTGGAAAAGAAGCCACTGCGCTGTTACCATCAGAGCCATGGCAACCAGAACACATGGCTGTTTTTGGTTTACCCAAATCTGCATCACCAGCCGCAAAGCTCAAGGAGCAAGCTATCATGCAACCAAAAACCACAGAAAAATTTAAAATCATTTTTTTCATTAGTTAATCCGCTCTCTGTATTCCGCTACAATGTATAATTAATGTTGTCTTCGTAAAAACTAAGGCATTATATACCAACTCTTCTTGGATCTTAATAGTGAAATCAAGATACCTGCAGGTCGCCTATGACTAACAACCTTTTATTCAATAAAGCTGAGTTTTTGCTTAGTGCGCCCTCTATCAAGCAGGCTCCAGACGATACAGGAAAAGAGGTCGCTTTTGCAGGACGATCAAACGCTGGAAAATCAAGCGCCATTAACACTCTAACAAACAACAAAAAATTAGCTCGCACCAGCAAAACTCCGGGTCGAACACAGCTACTCAATTTCTTTTCCTTAAGCGAAGACTGTCGTTTAGTGGATCTACCAGGCTATGGATTTGCTAAAGTTCCCAAAGCAATAAAACAAGCATGGGACCGTAATCTTGCTGTCTATCTCCAAGAAAGACAATCCCTTAAAGGCTTGGTGATGTTAATGGATATTCGCCACCCACTTCAGCCATACGACTGGCAGATGGTTCGATGGGCTTCAGCATCCAGCATGCCAATACATCTATTATTAACAAAATCAGACAAATTAAAAACAGGGCCCGCCAAAAGTACCCTACTAAAAGTAAAGCAAGAGCTCGCGAAAGAGAGCTTGGTAGATAATCTCTCTTTGCAGACTTTTTCGTCTCTCAAAAAAGAGGGTCTTAGTGAACTCAACGAGCGACTAGGGGTATGGCTAGCATAATTTTATGGCATAAAAAAACCCAATCATCGGCAGTGACTGGGTTACGCTGTGAGAAGAAGTCTTTCTTGGGGGAAAGCAGAAGTATCTATTGCGTACTTAATTAGATACCTTTAAGCGTTAAAGTTCCGCAAAAAATAAATTATTTTAAAAATATCATCATTTAAGTTTTATTAATGCGCCTCATCCCAGTTGTCTCCTTTGCCCAAATCAACCAATAGCGGAACACTTAGGTCTGCAACAGCTGACATACGATTTCTCAGCCCATCAGTTATCATATCAACTTCGGACTCCGGAACTTCTAAAACAAGCTCATCATGCACCTGCATAATCATTTTAGATCTTAATCCAGCAGCAGCCAACCAAAAATCTACATCTATCATCGCCAGTTTTATAATATCTGCAGCCGTACCTTGCATAGGGGCGTTTATTGCTGTCCGTTCTGCTGCCTGTCTTCTCATTCCATTACTCGAGTTAATTTCTGGCAAATACAGCCGACGGCCAAACAAGGTTTCCACGAAACCTTTTTCAGCAGCAGCTCTACGAGTGTTGTCCATATACTCCTTGACACTCGGGTAGCGAGAAAAATACTTATCTATATATTCTTGGGCCTGATGTCGACCAATATGCAGTTGTCGCCCCAAACCAAAAGCTGACATGCCATATATTAAGCCAAAATTTATAGCTTTTGCGCTTCGTCGTTGGTCTGTGGTCACTTTGTCCAAAGCTACGCCAAATACTTCAGCAGCTGTTGCTTGGTGGACATCTAGTCCTTGCAAAAATGCATCAGTTAAACCTTTATCTCCAGACAAATGAGCCATTATTCGAAGCTCTATTTGAGAGTAATCTGCAGCTAATATTTGAGAGCCTGCGGGTGCAATGAATGCCTGACGAATTCTTCTTCCTTCTGCTGTCCGTATGGGGATATTTTGCAAATTGGGGTCTGATGATGACAGCCTACCCGTCGCAGTGACAGCCTGATGATAAGAGGTATGAATACGTCCAGTAACAGGGCTGATCATTTTTGGTAGCTTGTCCGCATAAGTGGACTTTAGTTTAGATAAGGTTCGATGTTCTAATAATATTTTTGGCAATGGATAATCTAGCGCTAGTTCCGTCAGCACCTCTTCCTTTGTAGATGGGGCGCCCTTCGCAGTCTTCTTTAAAATCGGAATATTAAGTTTTTCAAACAGAACTTCGCCCAACTGCTTTGGGGATGCCAAATTAAATTTTTCTCCCGCTAGTTGATATGCCTCTTCCTCTATTTCTTCAAGCCTAATCCCCAGTTCTTGGCTCTGATCATTGAGCAACTTGGCATCCACCAATGCTCCATTTCTTTCCATACGAGAAAGTACTGGTATCAAAGGGACTTCGATTGCGTTAAACACATGCAATAGGCCTTCTTGCTTTTTCAACACGGGGAAAATAGCTTGATGTAGGCGCAAGGTAACATCTGCATCCTCTGCGGCATAAGGTGCCGCAGTTTCGATCGGCACCTGATTAAAGGTCAATTGACCTGCACCTTTGCCCACAATGTCTTCGAAGTGAATCGTCGTTTCTTCCAAATATTTTAAAGCCAGACTATCCATGTCATGGCGGCTTCCTATCGAGTTGATCGTATAAGACTCAAGCATGGTGTCGAACTTAATTCCCGACAAAGTAATCCCATAATTACCAAGAACATTCATGTCATATTTGAGATTTTGGCCTACCTTGAAGGCGGAGGGATTCTCTAAAAGAGGCTTAATTTTTTGTAAAACTTGCTCTCGGTTCAGCTGCTCCGGAGCACCCAAGTAATCATGGGCCAAAGGAATATAAGCAGCCTCATAAGGCGCCACAGAAAACGATAGGCCAACAATTTTGGCCTGCATATAATCTAAACTTGTTGTTTCCGTATCAAAAGAAAAATATTCTGCTAGCTTTATTTTTTCTAACCAGCTATCCAGCTGGTCTTCCGAATAAATAATCTGGTAATTTTTTTCTTTAGGCTCAATAAGGGCTGTCGGGGTACCAAGCTGTTCCTTATTAATTGCTAATTCGTTAGCCCATGTTTTGAGCTCTAGTTTCTTGAACCAAAAAAGAAGTTTATCGTTGTCTGGCTCAACATTGACCAAGTCATCCAGTGTTTGCTCTAACTGGACATTTATTTTTATAGTTGCCAGCTTATATGAGAGATCTGCTAATTCTTTATGCTCTAGCATCTTGTCTGGTATATTTTTTGCGCCGCGAAATTCTAGGTCCGCTATTTTTTTAACATCCTTATAAATATCAGCAAACCCGCCAATACCTTGTAATATCGCTAATGCTGTTTTTTCACCCACACCAGGGACCCCTGGTATGTTGTCTGACTTATCGCCCACAAGCGCTAGGTAATCAATAATTAATTCTGGAGGGATTCCAAACTTATCAACTACGCCCTGTCTATCCATGTGCGTGTTGGTCATAGTGTTGATCAGGCTGACGTATGGTCCGACTAGCTGGGCCATATCTTTGTCGCCGGTAGAAATCACCACATTGCGTTGTTGAGAAGCTGCCTCTACCGCCAGTGTACCTATAACATCATCTGCTTCAACACCATCAATAATTAGCATAGGCAGACCCATAGCTTCTATGATTTTATGAATGGGTTCAATTTGAAGGCGTAGATCGTCTGGCATAGACGGCCTGTGCGACTTATATTCTACATAGAGATCATCTCTGAAAGTTTTTCCTTTGGCATCAAAAATCACGACGATTGGACTATCCGGAAAATCTTTCATCATCCGACGCATCATTGCAATCACACCCTTGACTGCACCAGTAGGATGCCCCGAAGATGTTACTAACGGCGGTAACGCATGAAATGCTCGATAAAGATAAGAAGATCCGTCCACCAGAATTAGTGGTGCTTTATTTTTCATGCGCTGCTCGACTGTGTCTAAAAATTTTATTCTACTCTAAACATGTTAGAACTGTTGCAGAAAAATCGTTGAAAAATTCTATATAGCTACCTTGCCCTAAAGAAACGTTACGACCCATTGCGTCTAATCCTCTAGAGTTTAATTCGAATTTTTCAGCCAACTGATCTGCAATTTTATTATTTCTCTGAGGGTAGGTAAAAATACAAGCAGCATTAACACTTAATGTCTCGAGTCTGGCTCTGTGTCGCGCAGTAATCGAGACGCCCTCCATTAAATCGATTATTCCTAGCTGGCGAAGCCCGTAATGCTCTATAAAATGCCCATATCCGTCATGTTCAACTATAAAACCTCTTTCTTTAACTTGTCTAAATTTTTCTTTTAGCTCTCCATCCATAGTCTTAAGCAATACAGAGAATATCTCGACATTTTTTTTGAAAACAGCCTTATATTCAGGATATCGATGGCTCAAAATGCGCTTAAGCTCGTTTACTACCTGTAGGCTATTTTCTGGATTTAACCATAAATGAGGATCCAAATTATATAGGTTGCTATCTTGTCCATCTATCACTAAAGAATGATGGTTTTTATAGTTATGTGTATCTTCTTGGTGCCCTAAAATGTTCGTTTCAGGCCACTGGATGTTTTTGAATGTCGTTAGCTGAATGACGTTGGCTGATGGATAGTTTTCAATTGCCTTAGACAGATGGCTTTCAAGTCCTGGGCCGACCCAAACAAAGAAATCTGCACTTCTAATTGCTCTGATATCTGAAAACTTAAGCTTATAGTCGTGGGGGGAGACATTGCCTGAGAGCAGCACTTCTACAGGAATCTCATCGCCTACAACTGCTTTTATTAGCATGGCGACAGGTTTGATTGAAGTCATTATGGTGGGGCCTGCTGAAGCCGCCAAAGGAATATATATCAGGGTAAATAGAATAGTGCTAAAAAATTTAATCATCTTATTTTTTTACCAAAAAATTAATTTGTTATAATATACTATTATTTTTTATAAACTGAAACTAATCTTATAAAAATGATATAAGATAACATCTTCTTTATATAATATTTAGGAATTCAAGCGTGCTAACATATTCTCGTCTTGCCTATCAACATCATGATCATCAGCGGTGTGTTGAAACTGCGTTAGAAAAGGCCAGAGTGTTATGCGAGGAGAGCCATATCAAGCTGACTCCTATTCGAGAAGCTGTACTTAAAACCATCTGGACCAGCCACCAACCATTGGGGGCTTATGATGTTGTAGACAACTTAGCTTTGAGTGTTCATACGGGTAAGCGCATCAAGGCTCCCACAGTATATCGCGCTATTGAATTTCTTCTTAATCTGGGACTTATTCATCGAATTGCTTCACTAAATGCTTATATTGGTCGCTCATTTCCTGAAAAAGATCATAATGATTTTTTTCTTATCTGTCGGATATGCCGTGCCACTGCGGAATGCAGCACTGAACAGATAGGTGATATTGTTTTACATGCAGCGGAGCGGGTTGGCTTTCAGGTAGAGCTATCAATAATTGAAGTAACTGGGCTTTGTCCAAGGTGTCAGCAGGAGAAAAAATCATGATTCCTCCCCTCATCAAGCTGAATAGCATTAGCAAATATTTTAACGGCAACAAGGTTTTATCTTCAGTAGATCTAACTATCAACCAAGGACAAATTATTACTTTAATTGGCCCAAACGGGGCCGGCAAAACAACTCTGGTCAAGATTGTACTAGGTCTCATACATGCTGACGAGGGCGTAATTTCTCGTTCGCCTGACCTGCGCATAGGATATATGCCGCAAAAGCTCCATATTGATCCCACCATGCCAATCACTCTTGAGAGATTCTTAAATCTAACCGAAAAAAACAAGAAACTATGCGCTGATGTTTTAGATGAAGTGGGGGTCATTCAGCTCTTAAGCTGCCCCTTGTCATCCTTATCGGGCGGGGAGATGCAAAGAGCCCTCTTGGCACGGGCCATTCTTCACAAGCCAAATTTTTTAGTGCTCGATGAGCCTGTCCAGGGTGTTGATGTAGTGGGGCAAGAGGCTCTATACAAGCTCATTAGCGAACTACATGGCAGGCTGAATTGCGCGGTACTTATGGTTTCTCATGATCTCCATCTGGTGATGTCCTCAACCAATGAAGTGATCTGCTTAAATCAACATGTCTGTTGCCATGGCCACCCTGATCAGGTTAGCAGAAATCCAGCATTTATTGAGATTTTTGGAACCAAAACGACCGCATACACAACATACACTCATCACCATGATCACCAGCATAGCCTACACGGGGAAGTAAAAAAATCCAAGGTGTCAGAAAAATATGTGCCTGGGCGCAGCCATGATTGATGTTCTTCTTTATGCGTTTCTAGCCGGAATAGGGGTTGCTATTATTACTGGGCCGCTTGGAGCATTTATTGTCTGGCGACGCATGGCTTATTTTGGTGATACATTGGCCCATTCTTCATTACTAGGGGTCGCACTTGGTCTGCTGCTTGCGGTCAATCCTACTATATCTGTAATTGTCACCTGCCTAATATTTGCATTAGTACTGGTCGTCTTGCAGCAACAAAAAAATCTTGCTTCTGACACCTTGCTAGGAATTCTTTCTCATACCTCTTTAGCTGTTGGGTTAATCGCAATAGCACTAATGCCAGATATCAGAGTTGATCTTTTAAGCCTACTGTTTGGAGACTTATTAACAGTTAATGCAAGTGACGTGATTACCATATATGTGGTCAGCGCTATTGCAATGTTTTTACTGGTCAAGCTGTGGAATCCGTTATTGGCTATCACTATTGATGAAGAGCTAGCGCAAGTTGAAGGAATACGCTTCAAGACAGTACGAATAGCCTTCATGCTTATCATTGCTTTAGAGATTGCAGTCGCCATGAAGGTAGTAGGAGTGCTGTTAATTACTGCCTTGCTCATTATACCTGCAGCTACAGCAAGAATTTTTTCTAAGACACCCGAACAAATGGCTTTTTTGGCCAGCCTAGTGGGTTGCTTAGCAGTGATTTTAGGCTTAGCCAGCTCATGGTACATAGACACGCCTGCAGGGCCATCTATAGTCCTTAGCGCAGGCCTTCTATTTTTAATCTCTCTCTTTAAGAAAAACAAATAGGCCTTTCGCTACTAGTCCAGCGTTGCCATTATCGACTTCAAGGAAACTTGCATTTTATCTACATTAAATGGTGGTCTGAAAAATCCATGGTAATCGCCGTAGGGATTGATGATCACAAAATTACCGCTATGGTCGATCGTATAGTCGTCTTCCTTCAAAGAAACTCTAGAGTAAGGAATGTTTAGCTGCACGCCCAGACTCATCAATACGTGCTTGTTCCCTGTTACTCCTATAAATTCTTTATTGAAATAGGGCACATATTGAAAAAGTTTTTCTGTAGTATCTCTTTCTGGATCTAAAGAAATCATAACGACTTGCAATTTGCCTTTATCTTCAAATGACAAGGATTCATAAAGTTTTGCTGCAGTAGCCATTGTGGTGGGGCAAATGTCCGGACAATGAGTGAAGCCAAAAAAAAGCAAGCTCCACTTGCCCTTCAACTGAGCTGAGGTAAATAACTCTCCATGATGGTCCGTTAATTCAAACTCACTAAATTTCCGCGGAGTATCAAGCAACACTGCCCCATAACTCATTAACTCTTGCGGGCTTAAAATACGCGGCTGATTGATTTTATTAAGGAATCCAAGCATCACTAATGCAATAAATACGGATATCCCCAACAAAGTAAATCGAATACCGCGGCTATTTTTTTGCCCAACCATAACAATTGCATCCTTATCTTTATAGCTCAACACTAAGACTTAAAAATACAAGCCTCTTCTCGAAATCAAAGTAAATTTTAAATAAAATAATGATCTATCAGCATAATAATAAATAGCGCCATTAGATAAACTATAGAGTATCTGAACGTATCCATACCTGCGTCAGGTTTTTTACCAATCATCATTGTGATCGCCCAATACAAAAATCCAGCACCCAAAGCTAGCGCCCCTAAAAGATAAAGCCAGCCACTCATCCCTGTTGCGAAAGGGAGCAAGGTAACAAGGAGCATGATAACGGTGTACAGCAAGATACTTTGTTTTGTATATTTTTCGCCATGGGTTACCGGCAACATAGGAATCTCTGCCTTAGCATATTCGTCTTTACGATGCACAGCAAGGGCCCAAAAATGCGGTGGAGTCCAAGCAAAAATAATCAACACCAAGAGCAAGGCATGGCCATGCACTTCTCCTGTTACGGCGGTCCAACCTAGTAGCGGCGGCACCGCTCCGGCTAAGCCGCCTATGACAATATTTTGAGGAGTGGCGCGCTTAAGATAAGAGGTGTAAACCACTGCATAACCAAACAACGAGGCTAGTGTAAGCCATGCTGTGAGCGCATTAATAAAAATTAATAAAATAGCCATGCCTGCCGAGCCCAAAATTGCAGAGAAAAACAGTGCTTGGCGGGGCTGCACTCTTCCTTTGGCAACAGGGCGGTTCAATGTTCTAGCCATTTTAAGATCAATTTTTCGATCTACTACATGATTGATAACGGCGGCGGACCCAGCACAAAGAGCAATACCAATATTACCCAAGATCAGCGCATTAAAAGGAACCATGCCGGGTACAGAAAGAAACATCCCTATGACTGATGTTAGGATCATTAGCGCAACAACCCTTGGTTTTGTCAGCTCCAGATAATCATCTAGGCTGGCTTTTTCTACCTCCGACATTGCTGTTTTCATTATCCCAAACCTCAATTAGTGTTATTTTTGCTTAGCGTGCGCCACTCTGCTTGCAAGACTTATCAGTATCAATAATATCAGCATACTTCCCAAATGATGCATTATTGTTGAAACAGCTGAGTCACGAACATACCCAGCGCCAATAACAAAAATTACCTGCCCAAACAAAACGGCGGCTAGAACATAGCCCATACGCTGCACGCGATAATCAAGTACTGCTAATAAGAAAGCCGACAAGCTCAATAAATAAACTGTTGTAATCAAAGCTCCCAGTCTGTGGACAACATTTACTGCCACACGAGCCTTGCTTTCTAAGGCCTCGATCCCAAGAGGTTGGACTAAATTAAAACCCTCTTGTAGGTTCATTTCTGGCCACCATGCATTTTGACAAGATGGAAAATCTGGGCATGCAAAGGCAGCAAACTTTACGCTTGTCCAGCCACCCAAGGCAATCTCTATTACAACTATTATAATGGCTAAAGTTATCCATGGTTTAATTTGATCTAATCTAGAGATAATTTCTTTTGACGCTAGCCAATACGTGCCATCAAGCCTTAAGGCTAGCAACCAAAGCAACGCGCAAATAACTATGCCGCCTAACAAGTGGATTAGTGCTGCCTGAGGCCAAAGAACCAAATCAACAGACCACATACCCAGCATAGATTGCCATACAGCTAAAAATAAAATAAACGTTGGCAGCCTAAAGGGGTAGCTGTCATCTTCGCGAAGACGCCATGAATTGACAGCCAACCAGATGACTAAGAGCGTCAACACAGCAGACAGCAACTGATGCGTTACCTCTGTCCAGCCGCCCGCACTAAAGTAGTGTTTGAATACCTCGAGTGTATTTTCGTGCATAACAGAAAAACCGCCATCACAATCCAACCATCCTGAGCAATCAAATCCGGTGTCTGTAAAACGACTATATACCCCGAGAGCCGCAACTATCAAAGCAAGGGCTGTAGACAAAAATGCTAATAAAAATCCCGGTTTGCGAGAGTTTTTGGCATAAAAAATTAACACTAGTTTTATACTCTCAGGCCATCAAAGGGTGTGTAGTTGGTAAGTTGCCAACCATAAGTTACTGGGCAGAATATTTCATTAGGTGTTCAATATCTTCTATGATTTCATTTCCTTTGTTGGCTAAGCTATAAGACATCATTACCAGCCCTTGCTGATCAACCAAGTATGCTCGAAGGAGCTCTGGATTTTTTGAACCAAAAGGAGTATTTGTATTCTTCAACAGCATCTCAAATTCTTCTCTACTGCCATATATAACTTTTAGAAAAGGGTGGTTCAGTTTTAAATATGCAGAAGTCTCATCGACGAGCTGTTGATCCAAGGCAAGGTACAATCGCTCGAATCGACGACTATATTTCCCTAGACTGATATGAATCTGTCGAGTTAAATAAATTAACTCTCTGCAGCGATCTACACATTCTCCATCGCCAGCAATAATCATTCTCCACTTAGGTTTTTGATCTGCTAAAGTCCACGCATCGTCTTCATCATTTTTAAAATTTAAGCCCGCTATTGGCGCTGGAGGCACCACAAAATCTCCATAATTAGTGGTCCCTAATTTTTCTAGCAATAGATTCCGCTGGTCTTCCGTCTTCGGGTATATCAAGAACCCTGCGATAATAACGCCTCCCAGCATTAGTATCATAAACCAAACCTGCCATTGATTTTTTGTATTCCTTTGCTTCACCATTTTTCCCCACTTGAACAATAATAATTATTTACGCCTAGAGCTGATAAAAAGCCCAAGGTTAGAATTAGCGAAAATTGCTAGGATTATTAGAGCCAGCGCCAAGGCTCCCCACTGGTAGGCGTAACCTGTATGTTTTCCTGGCTGAACATTTACCACAAACCACCCCGTCATCAACGCTCCTGTCTCTCCTGCATCCAATCTAAGGCTGTAGTCGTAAAATTCATTTCCTAGTTTGTTGGAGATAATTTCGGGATCCAGGCTTTGTATAACAATTCGACTTTCTCCTTTAACCCATGGGTCTTCGCCCAGCATAATCTGTTTTCCTGGAGAGCGGTACAAATAGCCAACTAGGCTGACATTCCCTGAAATACTTGGTATTTCAGGCAAAATTCTACGGTCTAAATCTGCAGGAATCCAGCCACGATTAACTAAAATGGAATAGCCTGCGGTTGTTTGAAAAGGGCTGATCACTTCATATCCTGGACGTCCGCCACGCACGCGATTATCCAACAACAAAGTGGAGCTGTGATTATACTGTCCATTCACCTCTACTCTCACATAACCCAAATGGTCTACTTCGGTGTTTTGATTAAAGTAGATCTTCTGTACAGAAGAAATTGGAACCGGCTGAGCCTCAGCACGATACTTGTACATATCTAGTAGCTGGCGCTTCTCATCAGCCCTATCAACCTGCCAGAATGCAAGGCTTATAGTGACTGGTAAAAAAAATGCTGTAAACAGCATGATTTTCCAATTCAACTCCCATTGAAAACGGAGCTTCATTTGATTTTTATCAGTTTGTAGCGTCATCACGTAGCCTTTTTGCTAACAACAAATTACTTTATAGTGGCTGCTAAGTTCTGGTGCTGCCGATTTTAGAATATAGGCGGAATAAGCTATAATCATATTCATTATTTTCACGTCCAAAAAGGAATGTCCGTGCTTCTAAAATTTATTATCGTCTTATTATTTATAGGTATTATCGTGAGCCTTAGTAGCGCATTAGTCTTCCTAATGAAAGATGTTGGAAACACCCGAAAGAGAACACTTTACGCTTTAGGGGTTCGTATTTTTCTCGCTGTAGCGTTAGTGGCAACAATTACCTGGGGAATCTATTCAGGACAGCTTGGCAGTAAGGCCCCGTGGGACAAACAACTACATCCGGAGCGTGTTCTCTCCCCAAAACCAAAACCCTAGACACATTAAATATACTTACTTTTCTTTAAACTAAAAACGGTCAGGAGATTCCTGACCGCTTTCTGTCGGTTTAGCGTCAACCTTATGCTAAGCCAGAATATACACGAATAAAAACAAGCCCACCCACACAACGTCAACGAAATGCCAATACCAAGATGCCGCCTCAAAACCAAATTGATCTTTATCGTTAAAGTGTCCTTTAAGGCCTCGCACCCATTGCACAAACAACATAATTGTCCCAAATGTCACATGCGCACCATGGAATCCTGTCAACATAAAAAAGGTGGTGCCATATATACCCGAAGACAGAGTCAGGCCCATATGGTTATATGCTTCAATATACTCTTCTGCCTGAAGGATCAGAAAAATTATACCCAAGAAAACTGTAATACCTAGCCACAAGTTAAACTTCTTGCGGTCATTATTTTTAATCCCTGTATGCGCAATATGTACAGTAACACTAGAGCTTAGTAGAATAATTGTGTTCCACAATGGGAGCCAATGTAAGATTTTATCCCAGCCAGGAAAACTCATATTCTGCTCTGGACCTAAAAATTGAGCAGCGTCACCATTTGCAGCCTGATCAGGTGTTACCATGAGAGGCCAAGTTGGCTCAAATCCAGCCCATAACAGTTCATTTTCTGTTGCCTCCCCGCCTAGCCAAGGTAGTACTAGCGCACGAATATAATATAGTGAGCCAAAAAATACGGCAAAAAACATTGCTTCAGAAAAAATAAACCAGCCCATGCCCCAAACATAAGAGCGCTTTAGCTGATCGCTGTTCATCCCTGCAATATTTTCTTTTATTACCAGGGCAAACCAAGCGTAAAGAGTAAATGCCAACACTAATGCGCCCGCCAAAAAAACCCAGGGGCTCTGGCCCTGCACCCAGGATCCTGCACCAAGCGCAATTAGCCCTAACCCTGTTGCTGCAAAAACAGGTAGTTTGCTGGACTCTGGAACGTAATAGCTGCCTTCAGTTGACATTATTTTTCTCCTTCTTCTGCGTTATAACGCAGCTAAATTCATCAATTTAGTTGTGCGACCGGTGGGTCTTCACGGTTAGTTATATCAAACAATGTGTATGACAATGTAATTGTGTTTACAGACTTTGGTATATCTTTATCTACAATAAACACTAAAGGCATATCTGTTTCACTCCACGCATCTAAGGGTTGCTCATTGAAACAAAAGCACTCCGTTTTATGGAAGTATTTCGTTGCGCTAAACGGAGACACATTTGGTACCGCTTGCGCCACCATATCCTTTGATGTTCGATTTCTTGCATAAAATGCAACCGCTGTAGGCTCTCCAGGGTGCACTACTATTTCAGTAACTTTAGGAGAGAAGTCCCACGGCATGGAGCCGTTGTTGGTCGTAATAAACTGCACCTTAATGCTACGGGTAATATCTACAGAAGCATCTTGAGCCTCATAACGACCGCCGGTCTTGCCGCCAATGCCGGTTAAATCACACAAGACATAATACAGTGGCGGCATGACAAAAATAGCAAATATAAACATGCCGGCTGCTCCAACTAGAAGCTTGACTAGGGTCTTTTTGACCGGGCTAGTCGACATATTTTCTCCTTTATAATTATTTTATTGTCGGCGGAGTTGAGAACGTGTGGTAAGGAACAGGTGTAGGTAAAGTCCACTCCAGTCCTTCCGCACCTTCCCAGGTTTTTGGCTCACTGACCGGCGTACCAGAACGAATAGTTCTGACCACGTTAAACAAAAATAGTAGTTGAGCTGCGCCATAAGTAAATGCACCAATACTGGAGATCATGTTCCAGTCGGAAAACTGCAGTGCATAATCTGAATAACGACGCGGCATCCCAGCTAATCCTATAAAGTGCTGAGGAAAAAATGTTATATTAAATCCTATGAACGAAATCCAAAATTGCACTTTTCCCATAGTTTCGTTGTACATTTTTCCAGTCCACTTTGGAAGCCAGTAATAAACTGCAGCGGTGCTTGAAAAGATTGCACCAGCAACCATTACATAATGAAAGTGAGCAACTACGAAGTAGGTATCGTGATACTGCACATCAGCAGGCGCGATAGCTAACATGATCCCAGTGAAGCCGCCTATCGTAAATAAGATCACAAAAGCTACGGCATACAGCATAGGTGTTTCAAAAGTTAATGACCCACGAAACATGGTCGAAATCCAGTTGAAAACTTTAGCTGCTGTCGGCACCGCGATCAGCATTGTGGCATACATGAAGTAGAGCTCTCCGCCAATAGGCATTCCTACTAAGAACATGTGGTGAGCCCACACAATAAAAGATAAGAACGCGATAGAAGCGGTGGCATATACCATAGAGCTATAACCAAACAAAGGCTTGCGGCTGAAGGTTGGAATAATATGAGATATCACACCAAATGCCGGCAGAATGATGATGTAAACTTCTGGGTGTCCGAAGAACCAAAAAACATGCTGGAATAATACGGGGTCACCCCCGCCAGCAGCGTTAAAGAAACTAGTCCCAAAGTTAATATCCATCAACATCATGGTGACTGCGCCAGCCAATACGGGCATTACTGCAATTAATAAGAATGCCGTGATTAGCCACGTCCAAACAAACATTGGCATTTTCATCAATGTCATGCCGGGTGCGCGCATATTCAACACAGTAGCAATAATGTTAATAGAACCCATGATAGAGGATGCGCCCATAAGGTGAACCCCAAAAATAAAGTAATTTACTGTAGGGGGGGCATAAGTTGTTGAGAGGGGGGCATAAAACGTCCAGCCAAAGTTAGGAGCCCCGCCTTCCATAAAGAATGTCGCTGTCAATAAAGTGAAAGCAAAAGGCAAAATCCAAAAGCTCAGATTGTTCATGCGAGGTAAAGCCATATCTGGCGCTCCGATCTGTAGCGGAATCATCCAGTTAGCTAGCCCAACAAATGCCGGCATAATGGCACCAAATACCATTACTAGGCCATGCATAGTTGTCATTTGATTAAAAAATTCTGGCTTTACAATTTGCATGCCGGGTTGAAATAACTCAGCACGAATAACCATTGCAAAGAAACCACCCATTAAAAACATAGCAAAACTGAACCAAAGATACATTGTTCCAATATCTTTATGATTCGTGGTAAATAGCCAGCGACCTATACCTTTAGCGGGACCATGTGCCATGACTAAACTCTCCCTTATTTACCTTTTTTCCAATTATAAACATCGATGGGTTGAGTTATATCTCCCACATCGTTACCCCAAGCGTTTCTTTCGTAAGTAATTATTGCTGCCTGATCTAATTCTGACAGTTGGTCTCCAAAAGCCTGCATCGCAGTTCCAGCTTGACCATTAACAATTATATCTATGTGTGCCTCTACCGGACCAACTGCAATCCCTTGACCAACTAGTGAGGGAAAGATACCAGGGATACCCTGACCGTTAACCTGGTGACAACCAGCACAACTGCGGTTATATGCTACTTCTCCCTTCTCCATCAGCTCATCCATGGTAAACGTTTTATTAGTTAGCTCACGAATGGCGGCCTGCTCAACTTTCTTTTCAGCCAACCAGGTCTTGTATTCTTCTTTTTCAAGCACATTGACCACAATCGGCATGAAAGCATGGCCTTTACCACACAGTTCTGTGCATTGCCCTCGATAAACACCAGGCTTTGTTACAGTTGCCGCTGCATCATTCACAAATCCAGGAATGGCGTCTCTTTTTACACCAAAGTCAGGAACCCACCAAGAATGAATAACATCATTGCCTGTAATTAAAAATCGTACTTTAGTGTTCACCGGTATCACGAGAGGCTCTGAGACCTCTTCATGGTAATATTGGCCTTTTGGGGCTCTGTTATAAATTTCAGATTCTGGGGTAGTCAGCTCGCTCAGAAACTTGATATCTTCCCCTAGGTATTCATACTGCCACTTCCACTGCAAACCAGTGACTTTAATGTCTATTTCGGCTTCTGACGTATCATAAACATCCAGCATTGTGGTGGTAGCAGGAATACACAACAGGATAAGAATAACTGCAGGAACAGCAGTCCAGACTATCTCGGCTGTGGTATTTTCATGAAAATTTGCCGCAACAGCCCCACGAGACTTGCGATGTGCGTACATGGAATAAAACATGACCGCGAAAACAAGCACGCCAGTGGCGGTGACTATCCAAAAAACAAGCATGTGAATATCGTAAATTGAATTGCTCACAGAGGTTACACCTCTGGGCATATTTGTTGCCCAACGCTTAGCTTCTTCTGCTACTGCCCCGCCTGATATGGCAAGTGCTATAACAGGGGCAAACAAAAGCGCGAAAAGCATTTTTGCTCTTCTTAACATCGCCCTATCTCCAATGAAAGTGATTGTTTAGATTCAGCTGTTGTTGGCACTCAAAACACTCATTGTGCTCAATGCCCTCAAAAACCAGCCAGTATTATACCAAATTTTGGTAGCGCTACTCTAGTGTTTATAGTCAGTGTTTATATAAATTTGCTCTAACTGAAGACAATATCGATTATAAATATCAAATATAATGACACTGCATGCCGCTTCAGCGGATCTTGAAAGTTCTGTTTATTATCGGCGTTAAGAGCATGCGTCTTTCTCGAAAATAATATCAATGCAGCTCCTTGGGGTCAACCAGCCTAACTGTTTGGGTCTCAGCCAGCTTCTCTTCTTTGCTGATATTAACTCTGGTTTCGACCTCTTTTGGGTCACTTTGCAAAAACATTTGATCTTTAAATCCACAGCTTACGCAGTGCCGATAGTCTCCTCCGCCTTCCTTAAAAATTGTTAACTTGTCCATTTCGCTACATCTTGGACATATAGCGCCAGCAATAAAACGTTTTGTAGCTTTAAACATAAAAAACCCTATCTCGGTAATATTTTTATCAGAGCGTAACGACATCACCCAACAAGCAAAAAATTTTATTTTATATATAATAAAATAATCTGCGTCCTCTGAAGAGAGGTCTATTATAACGCTATCCTTTAGTTATCATGGAATTTAAATGGCTAACAATATTCGATCTTATAAAGGAATGACTCCTGTTTTAGGAATAAAGGTGTATGTAGACCCCGCAGCTACTGTTATTGGAAACGTCACACTGGGTGATGATGCTTCTGTATGGCCAGGGGCAGTAATTCGCGGTGATATGCATAAAATAATTATAGGCAACCGATCTAACATTCAAGATAACGCTGTTCTACATATTACACATGTAAGCGCTTTCAACCCTAAAGGATGGCCCTTGACGGTGGGTGACGATGTTATCATTGGCCACGGGGCAATACTGCATGGCTGTACAATAGGAAGTCGAATTCTAGTCGGCAACGGTGCTATTGTGAACGATGGAGCCGTGATAGAAGACGAGGTTATTATCGGAGCAGGGACAGTGGTGCCTCCTGGGAAAAAACTAGAGAGCGGAAATATTTATGTCGGCAGTCCGTGCCGTTTGTTGCGCCAAACAACAGAAAAAGAACGCGCCTTTTTTGTTTACTCTCCGGCCAATTATGTGCTGCTCAAAGATCAGTATCTAAAAGAGATAAAACATGGTCTAAATAATAATGGCTAAGCTGGCACGCTGGCTATTCGCAAATATTTTTGCTGCAACGCATGACTACAGGTCATATTTGATTTCTTAGTTTGGCAATTACTGACTGAGTTTCCGGTCTGACCCCTCGCCATATATAAAAAGATTCTGCCGCTTGCTCCACCAGCATGCCTAGGCCATCCGAAATTTCTATCGCGCCATTTTTTTGGGCCCAATCCAAAAATATAGGCTGCTCTGAACCATACATCATGTCATAACAGGCTGCATCTTTTGCCAATAAAGCCTTAGGTAGCGGCGGGAGCTCCCCTGACAAGGTGGCACTTGTCCCGTTGACCACTAAATCAAACTGTTGGCCTTCCAGCATGTGAAAGTCACAGCCCAACAAATATCCCATCTCAGCAAAAGCTTTAGACAGCTGCAATGCTTTTTCAATAGTACGATTAGCAATTACTACGTGCTGCGGCAATAATTCAAGCAGCGGCTCAAGCATTCCCCTCACCGCACCTCCGGCACCAAGCACAAGGATTTTTTTACCCTTTATTTGCCATCCAAGATTGCTAATCAGGTCTCGGACTATGCCGGCGCCATCGGTTGTGTCCCCCAAAATTGTTCCATCACTCTGCATACTAAGCGTATTCACCGCACCGGCATGCCTAGCTCTAGCGGTTAGTCTCCCCGCATAGTCATATGCATCAAGCTTAAAAGGTACCGTGATATTGAGGCCTTTCCCTCCAGACGAAAAAAAAATATCTGCTGCCTTAGCAAAACAATCTATTTCCACTGTTTGTTTTTTATAGGAAATGTTTTCACCGGTCGCCACAGAAAAGGCAGCATGAATATCTGGGGACTTGCTATGTTCTACAGGGTTGCCAAAAACAGCGTAATTATCAAGCATAGGCTAGAGACCATTATGTTGCAGAGCTTTAAATACAGAATAAATTAATCAAAAAAAATTTCAACATACGTATATTTACAACAGCGCTCATATCCAATCACGGTGTTGCAGGTAAACATCATACAATTCTGCTTCTGGGGAGTTTTTTGGCGGATGCCAGTCATACTCCCATCGGACCATAGGCGGCAATGACATCAGGATGGATTCGACTCGACCGCCTGTTTGCAGACCAAACAGTGTGCCCCTGTCATAAACTAAATTAAATTCAACATACCGCCCTCGACGATAGAGCTGAAATTCCCTTTCTCTATCACCCCATGGTATCAATTTTCTACGCTGCACGATTGGCAAATAAGCATCTAAAAAACTATTGCCTATTGAAGACATCAATCCAAAGCTATCATCAAAACCATACTGGTTAAGGTCATCGAAAAAAAGGCCTCCTACGCCTCTCGGCTCGTTGCGATGTTTGAGAAAAAAGTAATCATCGCACCATTTTTTTAGTCGAGGATAGACATCCTCTCCAAAAGGCTGGCAGGCTTCCTTTGCAATTTGATGCCAATGCTGACAATCATCAGTATTTCCATAATAAGGCGTTAAATCGTAACCGCCGCCAAACCACCATACAGGTGTTTCTCCTGGCTTCTCGGCCACAAAGAAACGCACGTTTGCGTGCGCGGTAGGCACATATGGATTTTCTGGATGCATAACTACAGAAACCCCCATGGCCTCAAACGATCTGCCCTCTAATTCTGGGCGTGCTGACGTAGCTGAAGCAGGCAGTTTTGCGCCGCGGACATGAGAAAAGTTAACGCCGCCTTTCTCAAACACACCGCCATCAGTAATTGTCCGACTGCAGCCCCCGCCGCCTTCTTCTCTGCTCCATTTATCTTCTTGAAACAAGGCCCTAGAATCCTCGGCCTGCAGGGCGATACAAATACGACTCTGCAAATCTAACAAGTATTCTTTTACTGCTGTTTTGTTTGTCATACATTAATGCCAACTAAGAATTAAAAAAAATTTTGTATCGTCTCGACAGCGCGCCTGATAAAACTCCATTGGTTTTAACGTAAAACTGCACCCGTTTGTAAATGTTTAATTGACGTAGGGTTGGAGCTCTTTCCAAGCATGCCAGGTACCACGTAGTCTAGTTGTGTGCGAAAGTAGCTATTAAGTTTTAGCTTACTTTTTGCCGGAGGGAGCCCATGAGGATTTGCTGACGTTGAAACCAGCGGTCCATCAAACTCAGCACAAAGAGCTGCAGCAACTGGATGATCGGTTACACGCAGTGCTAGTGTTAGCCGACCCCCGGTTATCCATGGTGGGGCGACATTATTGTTAGGGACTAGCCATGTTTGTGGGCCCGGCCAGCTTTCTTGCAATTCGTCCAACTCTTGTGATGATATATCAGTCAGAAAGGGTTGAAATTGCTCAATGTCTTTGGCTATGAGAATGAGGCCCATTCCCCGTCGTCGTCGCTTCATGGTCAATATCTGCTCAACGGCGCTTTCAGAAAAAGGGCTGCACCCAAGCCCCCAAACAGCCTCAGTAGGGTAAGCAATAACACCATTGGCATTAAGAATGGTTGCGGCCTGCATGATTTGAAAAGAGTTACGATCAGGAGGAATCATCGCGAGTAATTGTTCAACGGTTTTTTAGTTTCTCTTGCAGAGCGGCATCTTTTGCAATGACTGCCTGAGCATTAGCCTCACGCTCGTTAATAAGGGCCTCGTGCAGCTTGGTGTTAGAAACTGCAATAATTTGTATTGCTAAATAAGCTGCATTTTTCGCTCCAGCCTTACCTATAGCAACGGTGGCAACAGGTATTCCGCCTGGCATCTGTACTGTGGAAAGCAGGGAATCAAGGCCATCCATGGAGGTGGCAATAGGGACTCCGATGACCGGACGAAGAGTATTTGCTGCCACAGCACCTGCTAGATGTGCAGCCATTCCTGCTGCACAAATGAAAGCTGCGCAGCCTCTTTTGTCTGCCTCTTTGACAAAACTGTGTGTTGCTTCAGGAGTGCGGTGGGCAGAAGCTATTTTAACCTCAAGGGGAATATCAAATTTTTGCAAAGTCTCGATACATGACTCCATCACGGGCAAATCGGAATCCGAACCCATAAGAATTGCAACAAATGGCTTACTCATTGTGTATAATTCCTTAATTATTTGTATAAAGCAGCATATGTTAGCAGTGGTTAACACCTAATGGCCAGAAACTCGTTAAAAACAATATGTCATTACTAAATATTCTTGAATTTCCCGACGCGCGCCTTCGCACAGTAGCCAAACCTGTTGCAAAGATAGACGAGGCTGCCAAAAAACTAATCGGTGATATGTTGGAAACAATGTATGCGGCTGATGGGGTTGGTCTAGCCGCCACACAAGTTAATGTTCATTTGCGTATAATAGTGATCGACTTACAGAGGGATGGCGGCGATCCGCTGATATTAGTTAATCCAGAAATTGAGGTATTAGATCAATCGACATGCCCAACTGAAGAGGGGTGTCTCTCTGTTCCTGGATTCACTGAAACTGTTAATCGTCCCGAAAATGTTCGCGTAAGGGCTCTGAACAAAGAAGGTCAGGCTTTTGAGCTTGAGCCCCAGGGGTTGCTAGCCGTATGTATACAACACGAAATTGATCATCTAAATGGAAGGTTGTTTGTAGACTACCTCTCCTCCTTCAAACAAGAGCGACTCAAAAAAAAAATGATAAAGCAGCGTCGTCAAGATAATCCGTCATCATAATGGTTAAGTATGAGAGCCGAGGGGGGGAGACCATTGCGCATTGTATTTGCTGGCACCCCTGAATTTGCCGTCCAACACCTCAAGGTGCTTTTAGGTAATGATAGCGCTCATGAGGTTGTTGCTGTTTATACGCAACCAGATCGTCCAGCGGGTCGAGGGAAAAAGCTCGCCTCTAGCCCAGTAAAGACCTTAGCCGAAATAATGGGGCTGCCGGTATACCAGCCCATAAGTCTCAAAGACCCTGAACAGCAACTGATCTTAACCAGCCTCAGGCCTGATTTAATAGTTGTTGTTGCCTATGGCTTGCTGCTACCACCAAAAATTTTGAATATACCTAAATATGGCTGCGTCAATGTGCACGCATCGCTTCTGCCTCGATGGAGAGGTGCGGCGCCAATACAAAGAGCCATAGAGGCAGGAGACACCAAAAGCGGCGTCACTATTATGCAAATGGATACAGGGCTCGACACGGGCGATATGCTAAATTTTGTAGAATGTAAAATAGCCTCTGATGAAACTGGGGGTTCTCTTCAGAACAAAATGTCAGCTATAGGGCCGTCCGCTTTACTGCATACACTAGAAAAAATAGCGCGGGGAGAGAGCGTTCCGGTCAAGCAAGATAGCGCCTTGAGTACTTACGCAGCAAAGCTTACTAAAGATGAAGCTTTTTTGGACTGGTCAATGCCAGCCGAAAGACTCTCTCGAAAAATTTTAGCGTTCAATCCTTCTCAGGTTGCTTGCACCACTCTAAACAACGAGCATGTTCGAATTTGGCACGCAGAACCCAGTATTGCCTGTGAAGCTGTTATTCCTGGAACCATAATAAGCACCAATAATGATGGCATCCAGGTAGGTACAGGACAAGGAAGCCTGCTGATAACGCAACTTCAATTGCCTGGAAAAAACCGCTTACAAGCATCAGAAGTACTACGATCCAAAGCAGTTTATTTCTCTCCTGGTAACATCTTTGGGCAAAAGGCTGATGATCAGTGAATCCTCGCGTCGCTGCAGTGCATATCATTACCAGCATACTTCACGATGAAGGATCTCTTAGTACGCTGGTTCCGCACTATGTCTCAAAAGTAGCCGAATCTGATCGCGCCCTGATGCAGCAGCTGTGTTATGGCACCCTTCGTTATTACCCTATGCTATTAACCTATCTGGATATTTTGCTAAAAAAACCTTTTAAAAACAAAGATCAAGATCTTGAAGCGGTGATCGCGTGCTCTATTTATCAACTATTAGAAACCCGTATTCCTCCCCATGCGGCCGTCAACGAGGCCGCTGATGCATGCAAAGCATTAAAAAAACCATGGGCGACAGGATTGGTAAACGCAGTATTACGTCGTTTTCTGCGTGAACGAACACAGTTAGATTCAAGTTTAGAGAAAAACTTAGTTTTTCAGACTGCGCACCCGGACTGGCTAGTTAAGCTCTGGCAAGAAGCGTGGCCTGAACATCTCGATGCAATTATTGAAGCAAGCAATTCACAGCCGCCCATGACCCTTAGGGTAAATCAGAACCAAACCAATCAAAATCAATATCTAAATCTACTCAAAAAGGCAGAGATTGCTGCTATTGCAACACTGGTTAGCTGTGATGGGATTTCTTTAGGGCGCCCTTTAGACGTAACACAGTTGCCTGGGTTTTTAGATGGCGCTGTTAGCGTTCAAGATGAAGCAGCACAATTGTCTGCTCATTTACTTAATTTAAGTGCTGGCCAAAGGATTCTTGATGCTTGCTGCGCTCCTGGTGGAAAAACCTGTCATATTTTAGAAGTGCTTGAAAAAAAATATGCACAAGGTAGTGCTGTAACAGCCGTTGATGTTTCAAAAAAACGACTGGAGCGCGTAAAAGCTAATTTAGACCGACTGGGATTGCAGGCTCAACTGATTGCCTGTGATGCCCTTGAAACACAGGACTGGTGGGACGGAAAACCCTTTGATCGTATTCTGCTTGACGCTCCTTGTTCGGCTACAGGAGTGATTCGTCGTCATCCTGATGTGAAACTACTGCGCAAACCGACAGATATTGATAAGCTAGCCATATTGCAATTGGCGCTACTAAAAGCACTCTGGCCCCTACTAAAGGAAGGCGGGATTCTGTTATACGCCACATGTTCTATATTGCCGCAGGAAAATGATATGGTAATTTTAAAGTTTGTTCATTCCACACCAGAGGCAGCTTTAGAAACAATAGATCTTGATATTGGCACGAAGACCTCAAGCGGGCGTCAGCTGCTTCCAAAGCTCGGGGGCCATGATGGTTTTTATTATGCTCGGCTGCGGAAAAACAAAAAACCCCTGAAGCTATAGTAAATAGTGTTTATGGATGCATTAAGTAGTGTTAAAAAGCCAATAACACAAATCACGCTATTGATGGGCGTTAAGGACTATCTGTTATGAAAATAGTAATCATTGGAGCTGGTCGAGTAGGTAACACTCTAGCCCAACACCTATCAGGGGAGTCAAACGATATTTCAGTGGTAGACCTAAATGAGAAAAAACTCCTGAAGTTGCAAGAGCGAGCTGACATAAGAATTGTGCATGGGATGGGCTCACATCCAGATGTTTTACTGAGAGCAGGTATCGAAGATGCAGACATGTTGGTCGCTGTAACAAAAAGCGATGAGGTGAACATTGTTGCCTGTCAGGTCGCCCAATCATTGTTCCGAACACCCACCAAAATAGCCCGAATAAGAAGCGCTAGTTATACATCCGAAAAATATCATGGTCGTCTATTTCATGAAAAAAACTTTCCAGTAGATTTTATTCTCTCGCCAGAGCAGGTAGTCACGGACTATATATGTCGTCTCGTTAAACAGCCCGGTGCTTTGCAAGTGCTAGATTATGCAAATGGGCTGGCCCAACTAGTTGCTGTTAAGGTAGAACAAGGCGGACCGTTGCTTGGAAAAGAACTGAGGGTACTGAAAGAGCACATGCCAAAAGCTGATGCTCGAGTCGCTGCAATCTTTCGAAAAGATCGACCCATCATCCCTCAGGGAGACACTGTCATTGAAGAAGATGACGAGGTTTTTTTTATTGCTGCAAAACAAAATATTCGCCAAGTTATGGGCGAGCTTGGCAGGCTGGATAACCCCTATCGTCGGCTGATTATTGCTGGCGGAGGCAACATCGGATATCAGGTTGCTAGAGCACTAGAAGACGACCATAGCATCAAAATTATCGAATATTCAAAAGAGCGCTGTCAGTACATATCTGAGCGTCTTAACGACACCCTCGTGCTTCATGGTTCTGCTGCTGATCAAGATTTGTTACTAGAAGAGAACATTGATAAAACAGATGTCTTTCTTGCTCTGACCAACGATGACGAGGTTAATATTATGGCCTCACTGTTAGCGAAACGGCTTGGTGTTCGCAGTGTTATGACGCTAATTAACAACCCAGTTTATGCCAACCTCATCCAAGGGGGCGAAATTGATATCGCCATTTCACCTCAGCAGGCAACAACCAGCGTTCTTCTGGCTCATGTCAGAAAAGGAGACACTGTCAGCGCTAATTCTTTACGAAGAGGTGCCGCTGAAGCCATGGAAATTATTGTGCATGGGGACAACAAATCATCAAAAGTGGTGGATCGAACTGTTGGGGAAATTAATGCTCCTTCAGGGGTTACAATAGCAGCCCTCGTTAGGGACGGAGAGGTTATAGTTGCACACCACGATACAGTAATACGCAACAACGATCATGTTATTTTGTTTGTAGTGGACAAAAAACAAACCCGAGAGGTTGAACGACTCTTTGCGGTTGGTTTTAATTTCTTCTAACTAGACATATACGTTTATATACAGAGCCAAACAACAATATAAAAAGCTAAGGGCGCTATAATAAAATAATGAATTTTTCGATGATTTCAAAAGTTCTTGGCATGTTGATGATGATATTCAGCCTAACTTTGTTGCCCCCCATTTTAGTTGCCAGCATCTATAACGAGACTACGCACCAAGATTTTTTCTTGTCTTTTGCAATTATTTTTTCTATCGGAATGCTCATGTGGCTTCCGTTTAGTCGCAAAACTGTTGTACTTCGTACTCGCGATGGATTCTTAATTACCGTAATGTTTTGGCTAGAATTAGGCATTGTTGGCGCTCTACCATTTTATCTCACTGATGTTATTAATTTATCTTTTACAGACGCTGTATTTGAATCGATGTCCGGGCTTACTACAACGGGGGCAACCGTGCTTTCAGGGCTAGATTTTCTTCCAAAATCTATTCTGTATTATCGCCAACAATTACAGTGGCTCGGAGGCATAGGCATAGTGGTGATAGCTATTGCTGTTATGCCAATGCTTGGTGTTGGCGTTGTACAGCTTTACCGAGTAGGGGCAACCGGAACAACAAGCGACAGCAAGCTTACCCCTCGCATAACAGAAACTGCAAAAGTGCTATTTATTCTTTATATATGCCTAACTCTGGCTTGCCTGACAGCTTATTGGGCGGCAGGTATGACTTTTTTTGATGCTCTCTCGCATAGTTTTTCTACCGTAGCTATAGGTGGTTTTTCGACTCATGATGCAAGTATGGGGTTTTTCGAGAACAACCCGGCTATCATCAGTATTTGTATTGTTTTCATGATTTTATCCGGGTTAAGTTTTGGCCTGCATTACTATGCGTGGATAAGACAATCTCTTTTTCACTATCTACACAACCAAGAAGCTAAGCTGTATTTAACGATGCTTTTAGCTGGCGCCATATTGGTATCTTTATGCCTCTATTTCAATGGAACATATAGCCAAAGCGAAAGCATGTACCATGGCGTCTTTCAGTTTGTATCCATTATGACCACCACTGGTTTTGTGACAGATAAGTTTACTAGCTGGCCAAGCTTTTTACCCTTCTTTTTAATATTCTTTTCATTTTTTGGCGCCTGCGCCGGGTCTACTGGAGGGGGCATCAAGGTGGGCAGGCTGCTAATAATTGCAAAACAGATTATGTCTCATGTCTATAAGCTTATTCATCCAAACGGAGTCTTTCCAGTAAAAATTAAGAACAGGCATGTGCCGCATTCTATTTCTGATGGTATTTGGGCTTTTTTCGGTATTTATCTTGCGGTATTTTATTTTATGCTTTTGCTGTTGATGGCTTCAGGGCTAGATTACGCTAGCTCATGGTCTGCTGCTGCGGCCTCTTTAAATAATTTGGGCCCTGGTCTTGGCGAGGTCTCTGAGCACTATGGAAATATTAATGCTTTTGCAAAATGGGTGCTTTGTTTCGGTATGATCTTGGGGCGGCTTGAAATATTTACATTACTAGTACTGCTTACACCTATGTTCTGGCGAAAATAAATCTCTGTCACGAAGTCGCACTCTAGCTACTTCGCCGTTTTTAGCTCACGCGCTCGATAATACGCTTGTTCCGAAATCTTATGATATTTTTGTATCTGTTTCTTAAACGCCTTTTGAGACTCGTAAGCTTTCTTAAATCTAGAGTCCTCCAATACCATTTTATTTAGCACCTCGTCAGTGATGCGATGTAACTCCACTAATACGTCATCAGGGAGCTGCCTTAGTTGCACATTATGCGTATCCACCAAAACATCTAATGCCGCCTGGTTCCGAGCGGTGTACTCATCTAACATATCTTGATTAATTGCTCGCGCAGCTCCTTCAATAATTGCGCGTAAGTCTTCAGGTAGGGAGTCGTAAGCCTGCTTATTAATGATTAACTCAAGGGTGGGGCCAGGCTCTTGCCATCCAGGATAATAATAATATTTAGCGACCTGATGGAATCCTAATGCAAGATCATTGTAGGGGCCCACCCACTCAGTGGCATCAATAACCCCCGTTTGCATTGCAGTGTAAAGTTCGCCACCTGGAATATTCACAGTCTCTACGCCTAAACGACTAATAACTTCACCGCCAATCCCAGGAATCCTCATTTTTAACCCTTTCAGGTCTCCCAGATTTTTAATTTCTCGATTGAACCATCCTGCCATTTGAACGCCTGTGTTTCCTGCAGCCAGCGGCACTAAATTAAACGGCTCGTATAGCTCTCTCCATAGCTCCATACCTCCACCATAATGCAGCCAACTGTTCATTTCTTGCGCATTGAGGCCAAAAGGCACCGTAGTAAACAGGGCGGCCGTTTGTGTTTTTCCCTTCCAGTAGTATGCGGAGCCGTGACCCATCTCCGCAGTCCCTTGAGAGACCGCATCAAAAGTTTCTAGGGCTGGCACCAGCTGCCCTGCACCATACACCTTAATTTGAAGGCGACCTCCACTCATCTTGCTCGCTAAAATAGAAAAATTTTCTGCTGCTAAGCCCAATCCAGGAAGGTTTTTTGGCCATGTAGTTACCATCTTCCACTTATAAATTTTTTCTGGGGGTCGCTGTGTAGCCTGATCAAATGGTTGATTTTTCTCAGAGCCGCTACAACCAATGAGCCCTGATATACAAATCAAGAATAAAGTGATCTTTCGGAAAAAAGTGTTTGTAGTCATAGGGGTGTATCGCTATTAAGCATCGTGTTTCTGTATAAATTTCATATGGGGGCCAGCTTGGCATAAGACTGTACTAACCACTTGCTGCCTGCATGAGAGAAATTCACCTGTATTCTGGCATTAGCGCCGTTGCCTTCAAAATTTAAAATAACGCCTTCGCCAAAAATCTTGTGTGACACTCTCTGTCCCAGAGCCAGGCCAGTATCTGTCCCTTGATCGCTAAACCTGCTTGCAGTTTTTTTTGCATAACTGGTAGGGCGAGCTACCTGTCTTCCTAGCCTCACCTCCTCAATATGTTCGGAAGGGATATCCCGCACAAAACGCGAAACACTATTATAGCTTTCGGTGCCGTATTGCTGCCGTGATTCTGCAAAGGTAAGGTATAATTTTTTCATGGCGCGAGTGATACCGACGTATGCTAGGCGCCGCTCTTCTTCTAATCGAGAGGGATCTTCTGCAGACATTCGATGGGGGAATAAATTTTCTTCCATTCCGGCCAAAAAAACCAAGGGAAACTCGAGCCCTTTTGACGAGTGGAGCGTCATAAGCTGAACTGCATCTTCATCTTCGTCTGCTTGTCTGTCCCCAGCATCCAATGCCGCCTGGTCAAGGAATTGCGGCAAGGAGGGCTGCTCTTTATCTTCGGGCTCAAAACTACGGCATGCAACTACCAGTTCTTGCAAATTTTCCACCCTAGATTGGCCCCGATCGCCTTTTTCTTGACGATGAAAGTCAATCAAGCCAGACCCAAGAATAGTGCTATCCACCTGCTCTGGTAAAGCCAGCCCTGTGGCGTCTTCGTCTAGCCTATGAACTAGGATCATGAAAGACTGGACAGCGCTACTAGCGCGGCTAGAGAACCTTTTTTCCATAACAGCTTTGTCTGCTGCGGCCCACATAGTTATACTTTTATCGCGAGCAAGCTGCCTCAGCGCTTGAACTGTCTTGTCTCCAATTCCCCGCGTGGGGGTATTAACTGCTCGCTCAAACGCAGCATCATCATTGCGGTTGATCACTAGTCGCAAATAAGCTAGGGCATTGCGTATTTCTTGTCGTTCATAGAATTTTTGGCCTCCATAAATTCTATATGGAATCTGTGAGCGTAATAAGGCTTCTTCTAATACTCTAGATTGTGCATTGGAGCGGTATAGAATAGCGGCTTCGCTTCGCAAGCCTCCGGTCTTAACCCAATCATTGAGACATTCGGCAATAAAACGGGCCTCATCATGTTCATTAAACGATGAATAAAGAGAAATAGGCTCCCCTTCAAGCTCTTCAGTCCAAAGACTTTTGCCCAATCGATCGGTGTTACGAGAAATAACTGCGTTAGCGGCGGATAAAATATTTTTGGTTGAACGATAGTTTTGCTCAAGCCTGACCGTAGCAGTTTCGGGATAGTCGCGATTGAAGTTTAAGATATTTTCTACTTTTGCTCCGCGCCAACCATAAATAGATTGGTCGTCGTCACCCACCGCGGTGAGCCTGACGGTCTGCCCTGCTAGCAGCCTGACCCAAGCATACTGAATCGCATTTGTATCTTGAAATTCATCCACTAAGATTTGACCAAAACGCTGTTGATAGTGGGCTAGCAGCTCGGGCTTGTTTAGCCAAAGTTCGTGTGCCCGCAAAAGCAGCTCCCCAAAGTCCACCATGCCTGATCTTGCGCACGCTTCCTCATAAGCCACATAGATTTGCAGCATAATTCTCTGGTAGGGGTCTTCGGCTGGCGACAAGTTTTTTGACCGTAACCCTTCGTCTTTTTGTTTGTTGATGAACCCCTGGGCTTGCCGGTATGGCCATTTGCTATCGTCTATTCCCAGCGCCTGATAAACACGCTTAACCAGTCTTAACTGGTCATCGCTATCTAGTATCTGAAAATGTTCGGGTAGGCCGGCATCTTGCCAATGCATTTTTAACAATCTATGCGCAAGACCATGAAAAGTACCTACCCACATGCCCGAAACAGAAGACCCCAGCATGTCTTCCAGGCGGGCTCGCATTTCTTTTGCAGCCTTATTAGTAAAAGTCACCGCCAAAATACTATAGGGCGAATGATTTTCAATCTGAATTAACCAGGCAATGCGGTGAACCAGTACACGCGTTTTGCCGCTGCCTGCGCCAGCTAATACCAACAAGTGTTTGTCGGTGCTAGTGACGGCTTCTCGCTGAGCAGCGTTTAGCGGGTTAAGAATTGTCGTTACATCCATAGCGTCAAATTTTAGCAGAACAATCCGCCGATAGGTTGGTATTAGCAATTTATAAAACAAATTTTTTGAGCAACAACTACAAAAGCTCCATTTGCTTGTAATTTATTTACAATAGGGTAATAAGCCAAAGAAAAACAGCCGTTACTGATGCTGGCTCTGTTGTCGAACACACCTTTAAGGTTTTTGCTTCTACTGTTGATGCACTGCTAAAAGTCAGAGACTCGATGGCTGTGGAGAGGCTAGGCCTTGCTATAAACGCCATGTGTGCCCCTAAGCGAGTAGATTTTTACGGCCTCGGCCCTCCGCAATCATCTCGGTTATTTTAAATGCCGCATATGACAGTTGTGTGTATCACACCCTGTTTCTTCTCGGCAAAAAATTACGTGGGGTTTGACTTGCTGCGATAGTCCTTAAGATAATCATACGCTGATTGAATTTCTTGTGCCCTTTCTGTGGCCACCTTAATCATATCTTCCGGTAAGCCTTGGCCTATTAGCTTATCTGGATGATGCTGGCTCATAAGTTTGCGGTAGGCTTTTTTGAGCTCTTGGTCAGTACATGTCTTGCTCACGCCTAAAGCTTTGTATGCATCCGCTATGCCTGATTCAGAGGTTGGGCTATTTTCAGAGAAGCGACCCTGATTAAGAGTCATTTCGAGAAGGTTCTTAAATTCAGCCTGGCTATAACCTAAACGCAAAGCAACTTTTTCCAAAAACTTCTCTTCAGCCAAATCTAAATTATTGTCAGCCAAAGCCATAACTATTAAATACATGAGCAACGCCTGCTTTAGCTGCGAGGTCTGCCCACAAGTCTCTAAAAATAGGACTAGTACGGCCTCAATCTCGGCTTCATTGGCGGCGCTGCCGCGCTTAAACTGCTGAATAGCTGCTTGCCGATGCGCTCCCTTCATCCCAATTTTTTGAATGAGCGCTTCAATATGGTTAACTTCATCTTTAGAAATGTGGCCATCAGCTTTAGCTAATTTTCCCATCATCACAAAAGTGGTTTCTAGAAAAACCGTTTGGCGGCGCGCATTTCCAAAAGGATTAACTCCCCCTATCCCATAATTTCTTGCGCGGTCAATACTGCTACCAATACAATAACCTAAGAACGCCCCAAACAGGCCTAACAGTTGATACCCAAGCAGGGCAACGATGTACTTATACATGAAAGTCCACTCTCTATGTTGTTTTCAAAAAATGCCTATTTATAAAACATCATACCAGTTGGGCGGTTTGCTAGAAAGACGGCTGGGCGATTATAACGGCTAGATATCTTCACAAAAACCTTAGCTGTGCGCAGTTTACGATCATCACTAAGCACAGGGACGATATCTGATATATCAATATATTTATCTCTGTAGATTGTATTTAAAGTCCTGCAGACAACACATGTGGCGGGCGGATCTGATAGGATAAACTATGGAAAGTAATTTATTTGTAATTCTTGGCAATCAGCTGTTTGAGCCTCAAGAATTAAAAAACCTAGGCTGCAAGGAAGTCTTCATGGCAGAAGACCATGGCTTGTGTTCTTATGAAAAACACCACAAATTAAAACTCTATTTGTTTCTCTGCTCTATGAGAGAGTACAAAGACGAGCTACAGCTAAATAATATTAAAGTACATTACTTTAAATTAGACGAACGCAAAGCAAACCAGCCTTATGTCGAGCTCTTAAAAAGCTTCATAAAAAAACATCAGCCACCTTCAGTCCATTTTTTTGAGATTGAAGACAAACCTTTTGAAACTATTATTTATGGAGAGCTGAAAAAAGAAAGTCTTTCTTATGTAACCCACCAATCGCCTATGTTTATGTTTTCAAGAGAAGAGTTCAAGCTGGCCGTAAAAGGAAAGAAAATTTTTAGAATGTCATCGTTTTATCAACAGGGTAGAAAAAAATTCAACATTTTATTAGATGCAAACAAAAAACCTCTTGGCGGAAAATGGTCTTTTGACGAAGAGAATAGAAAAAAAATACCCGCAAGCTCTGTCATCCCTCCGCCGCCCCAGCACAAAAAGTCAGCCCACCATGAAGAAGTTAGTTGTTTGATCAACAATTATTTTGGTAGTCATCCTGGCAGCCTTGAAAATGTCTGGTTTCCCGTTACAAGGAAAGCGGCGACTGAGCACCTTGAAGACTTTCTGAAAATGAAGGCAGGCAACTTTGGCGCATACGAAGATGCTATGGTCGAGGGCAAGAATTTTCTTTTTCATAGTTGTCTTAGCGCAGCCATGAACACTGGTCTTCTGTCTCCATCAGGGGTAATCCAGAAACTACTCAGCCATGCAGAAGAGTTTTCCATTCCCCTGAACTCACTAGAAGGCTTCATAAGACAAGTACTGGGTTGGCGAGAGTTCGTTCGGGGCGTTTATCAAGAGAAGGGGGATTACCAGTTGGCTCAAAATTACTGGGGTCACAAAAGAACGCTGTCTAAAAGCTGGTATTCAGGATCAACCGGATTGGTGCCGCTAGATGACTCTATTCAGGGCGCTCTTCAATATGGCTACAGCCATCATATTCCGAGACTAATGGTAATCAGCAATCTGATGAACCTTTGTGAGATAGATCCCAAAGAAATATATAGGTGGTTTATGGAAATGTATATTGACTCGTCGGAATGGGTCATGGTTCCAAATATTTTTGGAATGGCCACTTATGCAGACGGGGGGCTTATGTCGACAAAACCTTACACATGTGGATCAAATTATATTTTAAAAATGAGCAACTATAAAAAAGGTCCGTGGTGCGACGTGGTAGATGGACTGTATTGGCGATTCATGGAAAAAAATAAGCGGTTTTATGGGTCTAATCCTAGGCTGTCAATGCTAGTAAGGTCGCTAGACAAAATGGCCGATGAACGAAAAACTTTAATTTTTGAAAAAGCAGAGCAGTTTATTCAAGAAAATACTGGGTGAACCTAAAATTGATCTTTTTAGGAGCTTTACAGTCTCATCAACTTTTTTATCAAAATACTTGTCTTTGGGGCTCTCAGTGCCTATAGAGTGTTTATAAGTTAGAGAATAGTGTACATAAAAGATTGTTTCGTGTCGTCTGAAGAGACCATTATTGTTGCCCCCCTGAATACAAAATAGGCCTTGCTTCAATGTAAAGTGAGCACACTGCGAACATAAAGAACAAAACCTTTAATATAGTTCCGGTCAAGTAAAAACCGAAGGTCTGCGCTGAGGTTCCAACAAAATCATACAGGCTAGCTTTAAAACATGGAGGTTTGCTTATGATTAAGTCCTCAACATATTCTTTAAAATTATGCTTTACATAAATTACATGCTTGAATTTCATGGAAATGCTATCTATCATTACTGCAATATTTTCGATGCTGCAGTAATTAACATACAAGGAGCCTAAAATGGCAATGAAGTTTGATGGAACACAACTAACTGATGGTAACACTGTAGTCGCTAACGTGACTGGCAACAATGCCTCAAAAATGACTTTTGGTAGAGGAAAAAACAGCACTATTATTTATAACGGCGCCGATAACCTCGAACCCCTTTTAAACATTAGACGCTTTATTATGTATCAAGGTATCGGGACATTAACTCCTGTTGCAATAGTAAGAGACGACAAAATTTATAAGGGTCTAAGCCATGATGAGGTTTTAGGAACTATGCAGGATGTTGAGAAGGCTATCGAGGGGCCAGCAGACGGTATTGTTAAAGCTGCTCTGTGGGTAGCAAAGGGCCGGTAGTACTTTTTATCACAAGCCTTTCTTTAACTAAAACCTATGACCTAACGTCATAGGTTTTTTTGGTCCCACACAATAAACTATTTATTTGTAATGTTCTCGGCGATCAGAGAAGGTTCGCACTCTTTTCCTCCAGGCCTGGTAGGAGCGCTCTTTGAGGTTTTCTCGCATAAGTTTTTTTACGTCTTTTTCTAGCAAGCCATATAGGTTTCTTATATTTTGAAAGCTCGCGTGGTCTGAAAGAGCCATTGCAATAATTTCACTTTTTTCAGTTTCTGAAAGCATACTTGTCATCTTGAACTTTGTCCTGGTTCCTGAAGTGCAAGAAAAATCTTCACTTACTCAACCGTTACTGATTTAGCAAGGTTTCTTGGTTGGTCTATGTCGGTGCCTTTAAGCACCGCTACGTGGTAGGACAACAACTGAAGAGGCAGGGTATAAATAATTGCCTCTAGGCTTTTGGGGACGTGGGGGATGCTAATAACGGTCACTCCTGGTTCGTTTTTCAAACCAGCGTCGTGGTCCGCAAAAACAAACAACTGGCCGCCTCTGGCTTTTACTTCCTGTAAGTTAGATTTTAACTTTTCAAGTAAGGCGTTGTTTGGTGCCACAGCAATGACTGGCATCTTGCTGTCTATCAACGCAAGTGGTCCATGTTTTAGTTCTCCTGCGGGATAAGCCTCGGCATGAACATACGAGATCTCTTTTAATTTTAGAGCGCCCTCCAAAGCAACAGGGAATTGGACGCCCCGACCCAAAAACAAAGCGTGGTTCTTGTCAGCAAAGGGCTGAAATGTTTTTTCTATCGCGCCGCTCAGCTCTAATGTTTTTCGACAAAGCTCGGGCAATTGGTGCAGCGCCTCTACCAACTGCTGTTCCTTTTTATGGTCAAGCCCCTGGCTTCGACCCAGACCAATACAAAGCAACTGTAAGGCCGCCAGCTGGGTAGTAAAGGCCTTCGTGGAGGCTACGCCAATTTCTGGTCCGGCACATGTCATTAATACTAAATCAGAAGCACGAACCAAAGAACTGTTGGCCACATTGCAGATAACCAGGCTTGCTAAGTATCCAGCTTTTTTTGCTGCCTGCAGGGCGGCCAGAGTATCAGCTGTTTCGCCGGACTGTGAGATAGTCACAAATAACGTATTTTCGGGTATAACACATGTCCGGTAACGATATTCGCTGGCTACCTCTACTTGACAAAGTATCCCTGTCCATTCTTCCAGCCAATACTTCGCAATCAGCCCAGCATGATAGCTGGTCCCACATGCTACGATATGTACGGACTCGGTCTTCGAAAAAATAGCTGGCGCTGCTGTGCCAAAAGCTTCTGGCAAGACGTGTTTTTCGCTAATTCGCCCTTGCAGGGTGGCCTTAAGCACTTTGGGTTGCTCAAATATTTCTTTGAGCATGTAATGGTCATACTCACCCTTGTCAGCGATTTCGTCTGCACTAGAAATTGTTACTGTTTCTCTTTCTGCCGTCTCGCCCAAAATATCTATAAGGTGGTATGAGGAGTCGCGCAACTCAACAAGGTCGCCTTCTTCTAGGAAAATAAATCGGTCTGTTACTTGTCGCAACGCCATCTGATCTGATGCGATGAAGTTTTCTGCGACACCAAGGCCGAGAACTAGCGGGCTGCCGCTCCGAGCACCGATCAATGTTCCGGGTTCTCTTGCGCACATTACCCCTAATGCATAAGCGCCCTGTAAGCGAGTAATGGTTTTTTGCACGGCTCCCTTAAGGGAGCCCAAGCTAGAAAAATAATAGTGTATGAGGTGTGCCACCGCCTCGGTGTCGGTGTCAGAAACAAACACATATCCTTGTGCCTGCATCTCTTTGCGCAGTTCAGCATGGTTTTCGATAATTCCATTATGGACAACAGTCACCTCAGAGGATTGATGTGGGTGAGCGTTCACTTCTGATGGAACTCCGTGGGTTGCCCACCTGGTATGCGCTATTCCTGCAAATCCAGAAGCAGAAGAAGCCGCCAAGGAGTTAGCTAGATTTTTTACTTTTCCTGTATTTCTATAAACACAAGTGTCGCCTTTTTCGTCCAGAAAAGACAATCCAGAGGAATCATAGCCACGATACTCAAGGCGCCTTAACCCTTCTATTAGAACACCAACAATATTGCGTTGTGCTACAGCACCAACAATCCCACACATAAACTTATCCGATGATTATTGAAAACGAGCTCTTAACAATTTTTTACTGCCTATGCCCAATATTACTTTTTCTTTGTTGGGCGAACCCAATATGGTACGTTTTTCTGCGGCGCTCTAGCCAAGGTAAGCTGATCGTCTGGGACGTCTTTTATTATGATTGATCCGGCACCAATTGTGGCATTTTTCCCAATTTTAAGAGGGGCCACCAACGAAGAGTTGGAGCCTATAAAGCTGTTGTCCGCCATGATGGTCTTATGTTTGTTAGCACCGTCGTAGTTGCATGTAATCGTGCCTGCGCCAACATTCACATCCGCGCCTAGTTCAGCGTCGCCCACATAGCTCAGATGGCTAATTTTGCTTCCTATGCCTACTTGTGTATTTTTAACCTCTACAAAATTGCCTATTTTGGCGTTTTTACAGACCACTGTTCCTGGCCTCAGTCTAGCAAACGGGCCAATCACTGCATTGCTATATATTTCGCTTTTCTCTATCACGCTGTTGGCTTTAACTTGGACGCTGTCTCCAATCATACTGTCAGTAATTAAGCAGTTAGGGCCAATGCTGACGTTGTTTCCCAGCTTCACAACGCCCTCAAATACTACATTTATATCAATAAAATTATCGTTGCCGCTGCTTAGGGAGCCACGAATATCTATCCTGTTCGGGTCCGCTAAGGTCACTCCAGACATCATTAGTTTTTCAGCTTGTTGTTGTTGATAAAAGCGCTCAAGCTTGCTCAGCTGTATGCGCGTATTGACGCCTGCTACCTCTTGAGGGAAGCGGGGCATTTTTGTTACCACATTGATGCCGCTTCGTTTCGCAATAGCCACCAGGTCTGTTAAATAATATTCGCCTTGGGTGTTTTTGTTGTCGATTTGTGGCAGCCACTCTCTTAAGTGGCTTGTTTTTAATGCCAGAACACCGGTATTCACTTCTTGAATCTTTAGCGCCTCCGGCGGTGCATCTTTTTGCTCAATGATCCCGCACACGTCTCCCTGCTTGTCTCGCAGGATTCTGCCGTATCCTTCGGGATCTTCAAGGGTTACGGTGAGCAAGGCCATCGTATCGTTGTCGACTGTATCGATAACCGCTAAAACAGTCTCTTTGGAGATAAGCGGAACATCGCCATAAAGAACCAGTGTAATGTCTGAGGGGCCTGAGACAGACACAGCCGCCTGAACTGCGTGCGCTGTTCCTAGCTGCTCATCTTGCTGGGCGTAATGTATTTGTTCTCCTGATATCGAAGCTTTTACTTCCTCAGAGGCCCGCCCCGTAACAATAATTATTTTGGAATCAGGCACGCTAGACGCTGTATTCACAACACGCTGAAGGAGGGGCTCTCCCGCCAAGCAATGTAACACTTTAGGGAGGGCAGAGTGCATTCTCGTGCCTTGTCCTGCTGCAAGAATCACAATATCAATTGTCATAGCACCGCGTGTTCCGTAATTTTGCTATATTTAATCAGGAACAACCTCCAATTGCTACGCTCAAGCTTCAATATCGTATATCTAAGACAAATAAAAGTCGAAAAAAAAGGGCGGCAATTGCCGCCCTTTTCTTCCTATGTTTATTTTTTCCCGCCCAAATTCTTACGAATCTGATCAATCGTTCTAAGCTGAGCAGCAGCCACAGCGAGCTGTGATGCTGCTTTAGAGTAGTCAAATTCACCGCTTTGATTAGAAATATCTTTTTCTGCCTTGTTTTTCGCTTCTATCGCTGCGGCCTCGTCAAGATCGTCGGCACGAAGTGCGGTATCAGCAAGTATTGAAATAGAATTGGGCTGAACTTCTAAAAACCCACCCGAAAGATAATAAATTTCCTCTTCGCCTCCTTGCTTAATAATACGCACAGGCCCTGGTTTTAAATCAGTCAGCAGCGGGGCATGACCAAAAGCTATTCCTAGTTCGCCCTGTGAGCCAGCGGCAACCACAAGCTCAACCAGCCCTGAAAACAAAGACTGCTCGGCGCTTACAATTTCGCATTTGACTGTCATCATAGCCATATTATACTGCCTTTATCTCGCTTATTTAAGCTGCTTAGCTTTTTCTATGGCCTCTTCAATAGATCCAACCATATAGAATGCCTGCTCAGGCAAATCATCATGATCTCCATCAAGAATTCCCTTAAAGCCAGCAATGGTCTGCTTCAAAGAAACGTATTTTCCGGGCGAGCCAGTAAAAATTTCTGCTACGTGGAACGGCTGTGACAAAAATCTTTCTATCTTCCGAGCACGAGCAACTACCTGCTTGTCTTCTTCAGACAGTTCGTCCATGCCCAAAATAGCAATGATATCTTTTAGTTCTTTAAATCGCTGAAGAACAGACTGCACACCTCGGGTCACGTCGTAGTGTTCCTGACCTACTATGAGAGGATCAAGCTGACGAGACGTTGAATCAAGAGGGTCCACTGCTGGATAAATTCCTTTTGAAGCGATATCACGACTCAATACTACCGTGGAATCCAAATGAGCAAAAGTGGTTGCAGGGGACGGATCTGTTAGGTCGTCTGCCGGCACATATACTGCCTGAACCGAGGTGATAGATCCAGTTTTAGTAGAAGTAATGCGCTCCTGAAGCACGCCCATTTCTTCAGCCAACGTGGGCTGATAGCCCACAGCAGAAGGCATACGTCCAAGCAGCGCCGAAACCTCTGTTCCCGCCAAGGTGTAACGATAAATGTTATCGACAAACAACAACACATCTTTACCTTCATCGCGAAATTTTTCTGCCATGGTCAGGCCGCTCAAAGCGACCCGCAGCCTGTTGCCGGGGGGCTCATTCATCTGGCCGTACACCATAGCTACTTTTGATTTGCTGGGAGTTTCAATATTAACAACCTTGGACTCCTGCATTTCAAAATAAAAGTCGTTGCCTTCTCGTGTTCTTTCTCCAACGCCAGCAAAAACAGATAGTCCGGCATGCTCGGTCGCAATGTTGTTGATTAGCTCCATCATGTTTACAGTTTTACCTACACCAGCCCCACCAAAAAGACCAACTTTTCCGCCTTTGGCAAACGGACAAACCAAATCAATAACTTTAATCCCAGTTTCTAGCAACTCATCAGAGGCTGCGAGCTCGTCATAGGCCGGCGGCTTTCTATGAATGGCCGCTCTTTCTTTTTCGCCAATAGGGCCCCGCTCATCAATTGGGTTGCCCAGCACGTCCATGATGCGGCCCAAGGTCTCTATTCCTACTGGAACAGAAATTGGGGCTTTTGTGTTGCTCACGTTCAAGCCACGACTTATGCCCTCCGAAGACCCCATAGCAATAGTGCGTACAATGCCGTCACCTAGTTGCTGCTGAACTTCAAGAGTTAGCTCTTTGCCTTCAACCAACAATGCGTCATACACATTTGGTATTTGATCACGAGAAAACTCTACATCAATAACTGCGCCAATAATTTGAACAATACGTCCACTACTCATTTCCGGTTCCTCTTAAGCTAAACCTTAAAATATTTGGTTAAACTGCTGCTGCACCACTAACAATTTCTGACAACTCTTGGGTAATGGCTGCCTGACGTGCTTTGTTATAAAGCAATTGCAGTTCTTTCACTAAATCGCCTGCGTTATCAGTGGCACTTTTCATTGCTATCATTCGCGCCGCTTGTTCGCAGGCTTTGTTTTCTACAACCGCCTGATAAACCTGAGACTCAATATATCGAACCAACAAACCATCCAACAACTCCTTAGCGTCTGGCTCATACAAATAATCCCAGTGGTGGGTTAACTTTTCATCCTCTGCTGGCTTAAGCGGTAGCAACTGTTCAACTACTGGCGCTTGCGTCATCGTGTTAACAAATACATTTGACACCAATAAAAGCTGGTCTATTTTTCCTTCTTCATAGGCGTCTAGCATGACCTTGACCCCGCCGATTAGATCGTTAGCGGTGGGCGTATCGCCCAGATCTTTCGTGGTGGCAACAATGTTGCCCCCGAAACTACCAAAGAATGCTGCTGCCTTGTTTCCAATAACACAAAGGTCGTTGGAGACTTCTTTGTCAGACCATCCTTTCATCGACTTCATGGCTTGTTTAAACAGGTTGGTGTTTAAGCCACCGCACAAGCCACGATCTGTAGAGATGATGATATAACCAACACGCTTAACTTCGCGCTGCTCCATGTAGACATGCTTGTACTCGCTTACTGCTCGGGCAATTTGCCCCACTACAGAACGAATGCGGTCTGCATATGGTTTGCCAAGGGCCCGCCGCTCTTGAGCTCGACGCATCTTGCTCGCGGCCACCATTTCCATAGCACTCGTAATTTTTTGAGTGCTTTTAATGCTAGAAATTTTGGTTTTAACTTCCTTCCCAACAGCCATATTCTATGCCTTCATGCTAAAACAACAGACGCTTGCTTTAATCAGCGATTACCAGGTTTGCGTGCTAGAAAATTTCTTCAGTGCTGCCTCAAAACTAGCCTGAATATCATCATTCCAGTCGCCCGTTTTGTTGATTTGCTCCAACAGGTCGCCGTGCTCTGCCTTCATATAAGAAAGAAGAGCGGACTCAAAATCACCTATTTTACTAACTGGGACCTCTGAAAGAAATTTATTGTCAGCCGCATAAATCATTAGAGCCATTTCTGCGACGCTTTGGGGCGCGTATTGTTTCTGTTTCATAAGCTCAGTGACTCGCTCACCATGATCTAGTTGTGCTTTTGTGGCCTCATCAAGATCAGAAGCAAACTGTGAAAATGCGGCCAGCTCTCTATATTGAGCTAAAGCTGTACGAATGCCACCAGATAGTTTTTTCACGATCTTAGTTTGTGCTGCGCCACCAACTCGAGACACCGAAACACCGGCGTTCATGGCTGGGCGTACGCCAGCATTAAACATAGAAGCTTCGAGAAAGATTTGACCATCTGTAATAGATATCACATTGGTTGGTACAAATGCAGAAACGTCTCCCGCTTGTGTCTCAATAACAGGCAGCGCTGTCAAAGAACCAGTTTTACCCTTCACTTCACCTTTGGTAAACTTTTCAACATAGTCTGCATTTACACGAGCAGCCCTTTCAAGCAACCGAGCATGCAGATAAAACACGTCTCCAGGGTAAGCTTCTCGACCAGGGGGCCTTCTTAACAACAACGATATTTGACGATAAGCCCAAGCTTGCTTGGTTAGGTCATCATAGATAATTAGTGCGTCTTGCCCTCTGTCTCGATAATACTCGCCCATAGTGCACCCACCAAAAGGCGCCAAGAACTGCATGGCGGCAGGATCTGAAGCTGTGGCAGCAACAACAATGGTGTGCTCCATTGCCCCGTGCTCTTCAAGTTTTCTCACAACGGCGGCAATTGAAGAAGCCTTTTGTCCAATAGCGACGTAAATACACTTGATTCCGGAATCTTTTTGATTAATGATGGCGTCAACAGCAATTGCTGTTTTGCCGATCTGGCGATCTCCAATAATCAGCTCTCGCTGTCCGCGACCAATAGGCACCATAGCATCAATTGCTTTTAGGCCTATTTGTACTGGCTGGTCTACTGATTGTCGAGAAATGACGCCGGGAGCCACTTTTTCAAGCGCATCCGTCAATTTTGCGTTGACTGGCCCCTTTCCGTCAATAGGATTTCCTAGTGCGTCTACCACGCGGCCTTCTAGCTCTGGGCCTACTGGCACTTCCAGAATACGGCCAGTACATCTAGCTTTCTGTCCTTCGGCCAAAGACTGGTAATCGCCCAAAATGATTGCGCCGACAGAGTCGCGCTCTAAGTTAAGCGCCATGCCATATATGCCGCCATCAAATTCGATCATTTCCCCGTACATCACGTCGGCTAGACCATGAATACGAATGATGCCGTCTGATACGGACACAATGGTGCCCTCGTTACGTGCTTCAGAAGATACCTCAAGACTATCAATACGCTGCTTGATGATTTCACTGATTTCGGATGGATTCAATTGCTGCATGTCTTCGGTTCCTCGATCCTAGGAATGTAATACTTGAGCAAGTTTACTCAATTTGCCACGAATGGAGCCATCAATAACGGTGTCTCCCGCCCGAACAACAGCTCCACCAATAAGACCAACATCAACTGATGCTTGCATATTGACTTCTCGTTCGAGTTTTGCGCTGAGTGCACTTGCCAGCTTGTTTTTCTGTACATCGTTCAGTTGAACAGCAGACACCACAGTAATATCTATGGTTTTTTCTCTGTTCGCCTTTAACGCTTCAAATTGTTTTGAAATTTGCGGCAATAACCCTAAGCGCTTGTTTTCCGCTAAAACCCGCAGAAATCCTTGAGCTTTTTCATTAATCGCATCGCCACAAATTTCTATGGTGTTCGTTGCCTGCTGTTCTGACGTATAGCCAGGGGCACCAAGCAGCTGCACCACTTTTTCTTCCTGAGAAACGACAGAAGCGGCCTTTAAGCTATCTGACCAGCCCTTTAGGTCAGCCGCATCTACAGCATACTCAAATGCTGCTTTCGCATAAGGTCGGGCCAGCGTGCTTAATTCTGCCATTTTACACCTCTACCTACAGCTGTGCTGCTAAATCGTCAACTAAAGCGCTGTTTGCTTTTTCGTCAATATTTGCTTTCAGGATTTTTTCTGCGCCCGCTAAAGCCAAACCTGCGACCTTGCCGCGGAGCTCTTCCTTGGCCCGGTTCACTTCCATATCAATTTCTGCTTTAGCCCCGGCTTTCATACGATCGGCTTCTGTCTTTGCCTGCTCTTTAGCCTCATCCACTATCTGTCCGGCTCGCTTATTTGCTTGCTCTATAAGGACTGTGGCTTCTTTTTTTGCTTCCTTGAGTTGCGCTGAAACTTTTTCTTGCGCTATCTCAAGGTCGCGTGAAGCCTTATCTGCAGCATCCAGCCCAGCTGCTATTTTTTTCTGTCTTTCTTCCATCGAACTAATGATGGCGGTCCATACAAATTTCTTGCAGAACCAAATAAAGAACAAAAAAGAAATCATCTGTCCGAATAAGGTCAGGTTAATATTCACGCCAACACCTCGTTCTTTGGGTTATCTATTAAGGGTACGCGCATCAAAATTAACCCGCAACACCTGGTGCAACAGCAAAAATAAGGTACATACCAATACCAACACCAATCATTGGAATCGCATCAATCAGTCCTGCGAGCAAAAACATTTTACCCTGGAGCATTGGTCCCAATTCTGGCTGACGCGCTGTTCCTTCGAGCAGCTTGCCGCCCAACAAACCCATACCTACGGCGGCACCCAATGCGCCAAATCCAACCATAACTGCAGCTGCGATCATGATAAGTCCCATTTCGTTCTCCTAATAACTAAAGTAAGTTGTAAAATTTAGTGATTCTCGTGTGCCATACCTAGATACACAACGGTTAACACCATAAAAATAAACGCTTGCAGGGTAATAATTAAAATATGAAAAATTGCCCACCCTAGCTGCAATGTTCCACCAAAAGCGCCCAAAATCCAACTGCCGCTCATGTACATAATGGCGATTAAAATGAAGATCATTTCACCAGCATACATATTCCCAAATAACCTCAAGCCAAGCGAGAACGGTTTTGCTAGCAAACCAACCAACTCAAGCGCAAGGTTAATTGGCATAAACATAGCCTGAATGATTGGGCTTTTTGCCGCAAACGGCTGTAATGTTAGTTCGCCTAAAAATCCAGAGACGCCCTTAACTTTAATGCTGTAGTACAGGATCATACCAAAAACAGCTAAAGCCATGCCTAGCGTGATATTAGGATCGGTAGAAGGCACTATTTTTTGAAAGGGCACTCCGCCCACCTCAAACAAGTGAGGAATAAAATCAACTGGTATTAGATCCATTAGGTTCATGAAGAAGACCCAGACAAAAATGGTTAGTGCTATAGGGGCAATCCAAGGGTTGTTGCCATGGAAGCTGTCTTTTACAGTCCCGTCTACAAACTCAACCATCATTTCAATAAAATTTTGCATGCCTGTTGGTACACCGCTCGTTGCTCTATTAGCAGCGAAACGAAACAAAATACAAAAAACTAGCCCAAGAAAAATTGACCAACCAAGGCTGTCTACATTAACAGCCATGAAGCCCATTTCTGCTGCTTCTTGAGCATTGTGAGCAAAACCCCAACCATGGTCTGTTTGACCAAAAGTCAAATTAGTTAGGTGGTGCTGTATATAGCTTGTTGATGTTATCTCTACACCGCTTGCCATTCTTTTCTCTCAAACCAAATAAATTTTTTATTTACAATTCAGTGTTTTCGCAACACAAAACCACTGGACAATTATCATGGCGCCATAAGCAAGAAACAGCGCGGGTACATCTAATGGACTAATAAGGCCAAATGATAACCCAAACAGTAGAGCTGTAAGCAAAAGCTTTCCTGCTTCTCCCTTCTGTATAGCGCTCAATATTTTTGGCGCCTGCTTGGCCCCAACATATCGAAAGGCCAATAAAGAAAAATAAGCCTGTGGCACTATTTGTATTATTCCGCCAATCAACACTGAATAAGCGGTCTTTATATCTAATGGAGCCACTACTGCTACTACTACAAATAAAATTAATATTTGCGTTTTTGCTATACGGCCTACTGGTGGGGCCTCTATGGTGGTTCTCATTTATTACCAACTTCTTTCAATAACAACGCTTTGATTTTAAAAAGCGCGGCAATTATATGTAGTACCAACAACAGATTCAACACCTCTTTTGTATTAAACCTTGTTATCGCTCTATGCGTTTCTTAATACTCAGTATTTTTCTTGGTTATTTAATATGGCTTAAAATGCCGTCCAGCTCGTCCAAGCTGTTGTATTTTAAAATCAAGCGGCCCTTTCCTTTTGCGCTGTGCTGAATAGCCACCTCGGCGCCTAGTTGATCTGACAGCTTCTCCTGCAGTCGCTTTATATCTGGATTTAATTGATTCGCGTTTGGATCTTTTGGTTTATCTTGTAACAAAAACCTAACGTACGCTTCTGTTTGTCTGACCGTCATATTTTTAACAACTACCGCTCTGGCAGCGTCTAGTTGTACCTGTCCCTGCAAACCCAATAGGGCTCTACCATGCCCCATCTCTAAATCTCCATGCTCAAGTAGCCTTTGTACTTCTACCTTCAGTGTCATTAGGCGCATAAGATTAGCCACGGCACTCCGCGACTTGCTTACCGCATCAGCCACCTGTTGCTGAGTAAGCTCAAACTCTTGCTGTAGGCGAACCAAAGCTTGTGCTTCTTCGATAGCATTTAAGTCTTCTCGCTGAATGTTTTCAATAAGAGACATAGCTAACGCCGCATCATCAGAAACATTTTTTATCAAAGCAGGTATTGTATCCAACCCTGCTAACTGTGCTGCTCGCCATCGCCTTTCTCCGGCGATAATTTCATAGCTGTCCGGACCCGTCGGTCTAACAACCACGGGCTGCATAATGCCGTGTGTTTGTATGGACGAGGTGAGCTCTTCTAGGGCCTCGGGATGCATGTCGCGACGAGGCTGGTATTTTCCCCTAACTAAAAACTCTACCGGCAGCGACTTTAATAGCTCTTGGTCTGTTTTCTCATGCTTTTCGATTGCTTCTGTTTCGCGGCCAGCTGCCAGTAAAGCGTCAAGACCTCTACCCAAACCTTTTCTTTTGCTCATGGTTTAACCTACAATTTCTACGTTATGAGTTAATCTTTGTTTTGCCGCGTCTCAGAATTTCTCCAGCCAAACCAAGGTAAGCAACAGCGCCCTTGGAGCTTTTATCATAAACAAGGGCTGGCAGCCCATGGCTAGGGGCTTCTGCTAGGCGGACATTTCGGGGGATTGCTACCCGGTACATCAGGCCACCAAAATGGTGCGCCAATTGTGCTGTTACCTCGTTTGATAGACTGTTTCTTGGATCAAACATTGTTCGAACAATTCCTTCTATTTTTAACCCCGGGTTAAGGTGTTGGCTAATTTTTTTAATAGTGCCAATCAGGTCTGACAGGCCCTCTAAAGCAAAGTATTCACACTGCATGGGCACAATAACCCCATCACATGAGACCAAAGAATTTATTGTTAACATGCTTAGGGATGGAGGGCAGTCAACTATAATAAAATCATAGTTATTTTTTATACGTATGAGGGCGTACCGAAGACGACTTTCTTTGTTTTTTAGCTTTAATAGCTCAACCTCTGCTGCGGTGAGATCATCGTTTGCAGGCAAAACATCATAGCTTCCTGACAAGCTTCTCTGCACAACCTCTTCTGCCCCAATAGCCCCAACCAAAACATCAAGCGCAGTGACCTCAAGGTCGCTTTTGTTTACCCCACTGCCCATGGTTGCGTTGCCCTGGGGATCCATATCAACCAACAGCACTCGTTTGCCGTAACTAGCCAAAGAGGCAGCGAGATTTATGCTGGTGGTGGTTTTCCCCACACCACCTTTTTGGTTGGCGACGGTAAATATCCTAGTCACAAGGGTTTCCTCGGAAGCGTTGCTATGGTAGTTCTATTTCAACAAGGTGGCGTTTGTTGTTTACGCCAGGCACCACCAAACGGTGTGAAGCAACGACCTTATAATGTTTTGGTAACATACTCAACTCTTGGTCTGGAAGTTGGCCCTTCATAGCATAAAACCGACCCCCTTTCTCAAGTAAATGTTTGGTTTTCTCAATCATGTCACTTAGGTCTGAAAAAGCCCTGCTTGTAATGGCGTTAAAGCGTGCTTCTGTTTGATGTTTTTCTGCGCGGCCCTGTATCTCATTAACATTTTCTAGACCTAGTTGGTTTTTTGCTTGAAACAAAAATCTTATTTTTTTGCCGTTTGAATCTAACAGGGTAAAGCGGCGCTCTGGATATAATATAGCTAACGGGATTCCTGGTAACCCGGCCCCCGTACCCACATCCAAAATATTTTTTCCCTTAATAAACGGCGCTATGCTGAGACTATCAAGCAAATGCATGGCAACCATGTCTTCTGGGTTGCGGATAGCTGTTAAGTTATAAGCCTCATTCCATTTTTTTAAAATTTCTAGGTAGTCTAAAAACAGGTTTATTTGTTGGTTTGTGGTAGGCAAACAAAGCTCCATTGTTCCTGTCTCAAGGAGTTTTTTTAGTTTACTTCTCATGGCTTATGCGGTCTTTATTGTTTTTATAGCGGAACTCTTTTTAAGATGAACCAACAATACAGAAATAGCTGCTGATGTTACACCGGGTATTCGGGAGGCCCTTGCTAGTGTTGACGGTCTAAGGTCCGAAAGTTTTTGTTTTGCTTCGTTAGAAAGACCGCTGATTAAACTAAAATCAAAATCATCAGGAATTTTTGTGTTTTCTTGCCGACGAAGTTTGTCAATTTCACCCTGTTGTCGGTTTATGTATCCAGCATATTTGGCTTGAATTTCTACCTGCTCTGCAACCTCCTTCGACACGCTGGTGGTTTCATCAAACCCTTTAATGTCCCCATAACCCAGTTCTGGTCTTTTTAGTAAATCCAAAAGATTATACTCTCGGGTTAAAGAAGACCCGGTTTTGTTTTTGATTGCTTGCGCCAGCAATGAGTCTGGTTGAACCCAGGCGCGCCCCAAACGCTGCTGTTCAATTATAATTGCTTCTTTTTTTTCACAAAAAGATCTCCAGCGACTCTCGCCAATCAACCCAAACCCTCTTCCCAGCTCTGTTAATCGAAGGTCTGCATTATCCTGCCTTAACAACAACCTATACTCTGCTCTGCTTGTGAACATTCGGTAGGGCTCAACAGTCCCCATAGTGATTAAATCATCAACCAAAACACCCATGTAAGCCAGGTCCCGTTCAGGGCACCAGGGCTCTTTTTCTTGAGTCATAAGTGCTGCGTTTATACCTGCTAACAACCCTTGTGCTCCAGCCTCTTCATATCCTGTTGTTCCATTAATTTGACCCGCAAAAAACAAACCCTCTATACATTTGGTTTCTAGGGAATGCTTTAAATCCTGAGGATTAAAGAAATCGTATTCTATTGCATAACCAGGCCTGGTTATGTGTGCATCCTCAAAACCCTTAATCGATCTAACCATCTCCATTTGCACATCAAAAGGTAAACTGGTGGAGATGCCATTAGGATAAAGCTCGTGTGTTGTTAGCCCTTCTGGCTCTATGAAAATTTGATGTGATTCTTTGTCTGCAAATCGTACAACCTTGTCTTCAATAGAGGGGCAATAGCGAGGACCTACACCCTCGATGACCCCGGTGTACATTGGAGAGCGATCCATAGCCCCCTCGATGATTTCGTGTGTTGTTTTGTTGGTGTGTGTTATATAACAACAAATTTGTTCTGGGTGTTCGTTTGTGTTTCCCAAGAAAGACATAACTGGTTCAGGTTTATCGCCCCATTGCGGTTCTAACCCATCAAAACTCACAGACCGCGCGTCAATACGTGGTGGCGTCCCTGTCTTTAAACGACCAACCCTAAAGGGCAGCTCGCGCAACCTGTTTGCAAGACCTATAGATGGTTGGTCGCCGGCGCGACCCCCTGAATGATTTTCCAACCCTATGTGGATTTTTCCAGCCAAAAAAGTTCCGGCCGTTAGGACCACTGTTTTTCCAAAAAAAATCAAACCCATTTGAGTGACAACACCAGTAATACTATTTCCTTCGGTTATTAGGTCATCTACTGACTGCTGAAAAATAGAGAGGTTGGGTTGGTTTTCCAAGGTTTTGCGAATAAATGCTTTGTACAACAACCGGTCTGTTTGGGCCCGGGTGGCTCTTACAGCGGGACCCTTTCTTTCATTTAAAACACGAAATTGTATGCCGGCTGCATCGGTAGCGTGGGCCATAACGCCACCCAAAGCATCAATTTCTCTAACGAGATGACTTTTTCCTATTCCACCAATTGCAGGATTGCATGACATTTGCCCCAAGGTTTCTATGTTATGTGTAAGCAAAAGAGTCTTTCTTCCCATTCTCGCAGCAGCCAAGCACGCCTCTGTACCAGCATGTCCACCACCAATAACAATCACGTCAAATTTTTCTGGGTAATACATAAATACAACCAGTCAAGAAAATTCAGAAACAAGTCTCTTAGTATAATATAAATAGGGTGGCGGTTCTAAAAAACCCTTCATGTATTATTAATGGCACTAAGTTATATATGTGTTGTTATGTATATATATTTAAATTTATTATTATTATTATGTAGGTTTAATTCTGTGCAAAACACAAAAAATCCTTTTTTAATCAAAAAGATAAAACAATATAATCCCTCTTTATAAGCTAACCATAAACGGTTTTTTATAAACCCAAGGTTGTGGATAATATGGCTACTTATCCACAGATATAACCAGGGGGTCTTTATCCACAAAAAGATCCACAGAGTATTCCTTTGTTTCCCCTGGTGTAATCTACAGGTTATTTTTGTTTAATTTTTGAATTTTTAGCCAAACAATTAAAAAATTAGAAGTATGTAACCATATGATTCATTATTCCATTGCTCTATCGGAGTTTTTTCTTTAGAATCCATCGCCCTTAGAGGTGTTAGTTAGTTAACGGAAGTTTTGATCATGAAAAGAACATTTCAACCCAGCATAATAAAGCGTAAGCGTACACATGGATTTCGTGCTCGTATGGCTACAAAAGGCGGGCGTGCTGTAATTAACCGCCGTCGTGCTAAGGGCCGTCAACGCCTATCAGCTTAATTTTTCGCCTTATGGGGGTTTCTGCCTTAACTATAAGGTGGGTTGTTTGTCTTTAGGGGTGAACACCTAAACTACTATGTCTGAAGTTACCTTTGGTAGAGAAAAGCGACTATTGACAACACAGGCTTTTCAGGCCGTTTTTGGTGATACACATCATAAGGTCTCCCACCCAAATTTTTTATTATTAGCGCGCCCCAACCAACTATCAAACGCAAGATTAGGGATGGTTGTGGCTAAAAAAAACATCCGGTTTTCTGTCCACCGAAACAGAATTAAGCGTGTTGTAAGGGATTCTTTTCGTTTAATGCAGCATGATCTTGCTCCTGTGGATGTTATATTCCTTGTTCGTAGGGGTATGGATAAATTATCATCTAAAGATCAAACCGGCCTTATGTTAGGGGCGTGGAAAAAATTGCATAAAAAGCTGCGGATTACATCATGACAATTGGCACTACCACTGTAGTTCAAAAACTATGTATTTTTCCAATAAAATGCTATCGGTTTATATTGAGTCCTTGGCTGGGGGACAACTGTAGATTTTCGCCCAGTTGTTCTTGTTATGCAGAGGAAGCTATTGTGGCACACGGTGTCTTTAAGGGGGTTTTCTTTACATTTTATCGACTTATAAGGTGTCACCCCTTTCATCTAGGGGGTTACGACCCCGTTCCCCCAACAGACCAAAAAAATCGGAAGAAATAAATATGGATTGGCAACGCTCGTTTCTTATTGGCGCCATGTTGGTGGTGTTGTATATGCTTTTTTTGGAGTGGGACGGCTTTCAGGCACAATACAATCCCGTAACAAATAGTCCTGCTTTAAGTGAGTTGGTGGTTCCAGAAATCCCCTTGGTTGAACCAACCAACACCCCCACCCCCAAACCAATGACAAACGAGATCCCCTCTGTCGTTGTGGGTGGAGAAACAACAACAATTTTTCAAGACATACAAAACGAAAAGAGCGAGCGGGTTGTTACAGTTTCCACTGACGTATTGACAGTTCATATTGATACTCATGGGGGGGACATTGTTCGGGTAGAGCTACCAAAACACCTGGCTGATATTGACGACAAAGATACCCCATTTATTTTGCTGAATCGCACAGCAACAACAACCTATATAGCACAAAGCGGCTTGATCGGGGTTAACGGCACAGACACAAAAGCAGGAAGGCCTGTTTTTAAGGCCCAAGCCACCCACTACCAATTACAAGAAAACGACGACTCATTGCAAGTCCAGCTAATGTTGGAAGAAAACAACGTTACGATTACCAAGCAATATACTTTTACTCGTAGCGACTATCTTGTGGAGCTTGAATATAAAATAACAAATCAGAGCAACACAGCATGGAAGGCCGGCCTGTATGGTCAAATAAAGCGAGACAGTCACAACCCTACAGTTGTTAATGCTATGGGAATGAAGCCGTTTCTTGGAGCGGCCCTAACAAGCAATGAGAACAACTATCAAAAATTAGACTTTGAGGACATTACCGACAAGTCTTTTGAGGACAGTCTTTTGGGTGGCTGGGTTGCGATGGTTCAACACTATTTTGTAAGTGCTTGGGTGCCAAACAAAAGTACCAAAAATAACTTTAATGTTCGAAGGTTGGGCAGCCAAGACGTTTATATTTTAGGCTTCACCTCCCCAGAAATTACAGTCAACCCAGGGGAAAGTGGCAACATTAGCGCAGCCTTTTACTCTGGACCTAAAGACCAGTACCGCTTAGAGGAAATATCTCCATATCTCGATCTTACCATAGACTATGGTTGGTTGTGGATGATAGCAAAACCGTTATTTTGGGTGCTGTATCAGCTGCACCAATTTCTAGGAAACTGGGGCTGGTCAATTATTATGCTCACAATCTTGATTAAGGCAGCCTTTTTTCAGTTATCAGCTAAAAGCTACACATCTATGGCTAATATGCGTAGGCTTCAACCAGAAATGCTGCGCTTAAAAGAGCTCCACGGGGACGATCGTCAAAAAATGTCTCAAGAAACAATGAGCCTTTATAAGCGTGAAAAAGTAAATCCAATGGGGGGGTGTTTGCCCATTCTGGTTCAGATGCCGGTTTTTATAGCACTATACTGGGTGCTGCTTGAAAGTGTTGAGTTACGACACGCCCCTTGGTTGTTGTGGATTAACGACCTATCAGTGAAAGACCCATTCTTTGTGCTCCCTTTAATTATGGGGGCCAGTATGGTTATACAGCAAAAACTAAACCCCACGCCACCAGACCCGATGCAGGCCAAGGTGATGCAAATTATGCCTATAGCGTTTACTTTTTTCTTTCTATTTTTTCCGGCAGGCCTTGTTCTCTATTGGACGGTAAATAATTGCCTTTCAATTCTACAGCAGTGGATTATTACACGCAGAATAGAAGGGGCGGGAACAAAAAACTAAGACAATATGGGCTTAGCTGCCGGCGGGCAGCGGTTCGATGATTGCCTGAGTGTTAAAAATGTATTTATCTTCCGATCAGGACACAATAGCTGCGATAGCAACCCCGCCAGGAAGGGGTGGGGTTGCTGTGTTGCGCATTTCTGGCCCCAACCTTGATGTATTAATATCTGGCCTGTTATCAAAAGAACTGCAGCCTAGGCATGCTGTGCTCGCAGATTTTTTGGACGCCAGCGGAAGCGTCATAGACCAAGGGCTTGCAATATTTTTTCCTTCGCCCCACTCGTTCACTGGAGAGACAGTGTTAGAGCTTCAGGGGCACGGCGGCCCGGTTGTCATGGACATCTTATTGCGTCGCAGTCTTGAGCTGGGGGCCCGCTTGGCTAGGGCCGGAGAGTTTTCCGAACGAGCCTTTCTGAACGACAAAATAGACCTAACGCAAGCAGAGGCTACCGCTGACCTTATTAGCGCATCTTCAGAGCAAGCAGCCAGGTGCGCTGTTCGTTCTTTGCAGGGTGAGTTTTCTAAGCAAATAGTTGCGCTGGTGGGGGCGCTTACTGCCCTGCGCATTTATGTTGAAGCAGCGATTGATTTTCCAGAAGAAGAAATTGATTTTTTGGCTGACCCCAAGATAACCGCAGACCTTGATCGTTTGCTTGCAAAATTACGTGAAATCAAAACTAAGGCGCATCAAGGATCGTTAATTTCCGAAGGAATGACTGTTGTAATTGCAGGAAAACCCAATGCGGGCAAGTCTAGCCTCCTGAACGCCCTTTCTGGTCGAGATAGTGCGATCGTTACGCCTATGGCGGGCACAACTCGCGACATTCTTAAAGAACATATCCATGTTGATGGAATGCCACTGCACATAATAGATACTGCAGGCCTTAGGGAAACAGAGAACCTGATTGAGAAAGAAGGCATAAAAAGGGCCTGGGGCGAAATTGATCGCGCTGACAGGGTATTATTTGTTATTGACAGCGCTGATGAGTACTCACTAGACCTTCAAGCAAACTGGCCAGAGTTTTTTGATCGATATCCAGGCCGAAAAAACATTAGTTTTGTACTAAATAAGGTGGACCTCTCTTGTTTGCCGGCTGGAATATCAGAATACGACTATCCTGTAATTGGGCTTTCGGCAAAACAGGGTTTGGGTTTGGGGGTGCTGACTGAGCACCTTAAGGATTGCATGGGTTATACCGGTACCAACGAAGGTAGTTTTGTTGCGAGGCGCCGACACATAGAGGCGCTAATTAGCGCGGAAGAGTTTCTTTTACTAGGCCGTTCGCAGCTTCTTGGAGCTGGGGCTGGAGAGTTGTTAGCAGAAGACCTGCGGTTGGCCCAACAAGCGCTAGCCCTCATTACGGGAACGTTTACTAGTGATGACCTGTTGGGCCAAATTTTCGGCAGCTTTTGTGTTGGAAAGTGACTTTTTTAAGCAAACCGGTCACTAAAATAGTTAATGTTATTTTTTACAGTCTGACTATTGTAGTGACAAGAAATTCACAGGAAAAAATCAAGTTATCAATAACTTATCCACAAGAAAGCATACAAATATAGCCATAAAGACGCCTTTGAGCTGTTTATAAACACAGCGGCGCCTGTTTTCTTATCTTGTTGTTTTAAAAGGGTATTATTTATTATTGTCTGCCTGTTTTATTTGTCAAAAATTGTGGATAACCCGACTCTTTCTGGCTAGACTAGAGTCTCGGCAAAGAAGCTGGTTCCAGAATCGTAACTAGCAACAATAATTAGTATTTTTTGGGGTATTGCAACTTGGCTCAAGTGTTGTGGGATCAGTGTTTAGGTCGTCTTGAAGAGGAGCTTCCTTCACAACAGTTTAATACCTGGATTAAACCCTTAAAGCTAGATCCGCTGCCTAGTAGCAGCATCGTCTTATTGGCGCCTAATCGTTTTATAAGAGACTGGGTGTTAGATAAATTTTTATCACGCATTACAGAAATTTATCAACAGCTTAGCAGTACGCGCTGCGAAATAAAGGTTGTTGCGTCAGAGAGCACAACCAGTGCGCCAAAGCAGGCAATACTACAGCCCCAAGTGCTAACCGGCAGGTCGCTGCCAGCGACCACGGCTATAGAGGTTCCTGCTACCCGCCCGCCCGTCAACGTTGAGGGCGGCTTAAATCATAAGACCTATCTCAACTCAACGTTCACGTTTAATTCTTTTGTGGAAGGAAAATCAAACCAGCTCGCTTTGGCCGCTTCGCGTCAAATCGCAGACAACCCGGGCGGGTCATATAACCCCTTGTTTATTTATGGTGCGGTTGGTCTGGGAAAAACCCACCTAATGCACGCGGTGGGCAACGAACTACGCCGACAAAAACCAAATGCAAAGATCGTTTATTTGCATTCAGAACGTTTTGTCGCAGATATGGTAAAAGCCTTACAGCTTAATGCAATTAACGATTTTAAGCGTTTTTATCGGTCTGTTGATGCTCTTTTGATCGATGATATGCAGTTTTTTGCTGGCAAAGAGAGATCACAAGAGGAGTTTTTTCATACATTTAACGCCCTGCTAGAGGGCGGCAAGCAGATGATATTAACTTGCGATCGGTATCCAAAGGAAATTGACGGTTTAGAGGAGCGACTTAAATCCCGTTTTGGTTGGGGTCTAACTGTTTCTGTAGAGCCACCAGAGCTTGAGACCAGGGTCGCCATCTTAATGAAAAAAGCAACGCAAGCAAAGGTGGCCCTGCCCACTGAAGCGGCTTTTTTCATTGCTCAGCGGGTTCGCTCCAACGTAAGGGAGCTAGAGGGCGCACTAAAAAGAGTGATAGCAAGCGCTCACTTTACTGGACGCCCAATCAATGTTGATTTAATACGTGAATCCTTAAAAGATTTGCTTGCGATACAGGACAGGTTGGTCACTATTGATAACATTCAACGGGTAGTTTCAGAATACTATAAATTAAAGATGTCCGAATTGTTATCCAAAAGACGCAGTCGATCGATTGCCCGCCCCAGGCAGGTTGCAATGGCTCTCGCCAAGACGCTAACGAACCATAGCTTACCAGAAATAGGAGAGGCCTTTGGTGGCAGAGATCACACAACCGTTATGCATGCCTGCAAGAAGGTTAAAGAGCTTCAAGAAGAAAGCCGTGACATGCAAGACGACATGAAGCACTTGTTGCGTACACTAACAACCTAATTTTTGTGTAGCCTGCAAACTATAGCGGGGAGCGCTTAACTAATTTGAATTGGAGCCGCCGATAAATGAAATTTAAAATATTGCGAGAAGAGCTTCTAAAGCCGTTACAACTAGTTGTCGGGGTTGTAGAGAGGCGCCAAACCCTACCGATACTTTCTAATGTATTAATCGTTCTTAAGGGCAACCGCCTGTCTCTCACTGGAACCGATTTGGAGGTTGAGATTGTTGGCCATGCCACCCTAAAGACGGCCGCAGAAGATGGCGAAATTACTGTCCCAGCCCGCAAGCTGATGGACATATGTCGGTCTCTGCCAGAGTCAACTGATATCACATTTAATGAAAAAGATGGCCGTATACAGATTGTTGGCGGCCGCAGCCGGTTTACATTGTCGTCTCTCCCCGCAAGTGAGTTTCCGAGCGTAGATACTGGCGATACCGGCCAGACCTTTGTTATCGGCCATCTAGAACTAAAGCAATTAATTGGTCGTACGTCATTTGCAATGGCTCAGCAAGATGTACGCTATTATCTAAACGGGATGCTCTTAGAGGTGAGCGACAATCGAGTTAGAGCGGTAGCAACAGATGGCCATCGCTTGGCCATGATGGATTCGAGCAAACTAGAGATTGAGGGTGAAAAGATCCAAGCAATTATCCCTCGAAAAGCAGTGATTGAGCTTTCCCGGCTTCTTCTTGATGACGGAGAGGTCACCATTGTTTTGGGCGACAATCACATGAAGGTGGTTGCTGAGGACTTTCGATTTATTTCTAAGCTAGTTGACGGGGCTTATCCAGATTATGATCGAGTGGTTCCCAAGGAGGGCGACAAGCAAATGGTAGGACTGCGTGAAGACCTGCGAAGCAGCTTTAGTCGTGCCTCTATACTGTCCAACGAAAAATATCGTGGAGTCAGACTTGTTTTAGCAACAGGCCTTTTAACGCTAGTGGCTAATAATCCAGAGCAAGAAGAGGCTAGAGAGGAGGTTGTTGTGACTTATGACGCCACAGAGCTAGATCTTGGTTTCAACGTTAGCTATATTATTGATATTCTTAATATTTTATCTGGACAAGATGTATGTTTTACTTTTTCTGATGCAAACAGCAGTGTTTTGATTGAAGATCCTGCAGACCAAAGCGCCGTGTACGTTGTTATGCCAATGCGGTTATAATTTTTAAAAAAAGATTTTCTTTTATGTTTCTAAAAAAGCTTGGTATACATGGCTTGCGAAATCTTTCTCATAATGAAGTATATTTGTCCCCAACCTCTAACTTTTTTTATGGGGTCAACGGCAGCGGAAAAACAAGCCTCTTAGAGGCAATTCACGTGCTAGGCCGAGGCCGCTCATTCCGCTCTCGAACCCTAGAGCCGATAATTAACGAAGAAGAACAAGCATGCACCGTGTATGGAGTGGTGCAAGCCGAGCGCTCTTCTGTATCCTTGGGCGTAACGCGATCTCGAGCAAAAGAGTTTGAGTTTAAGATGAATGGCCAAAAAGTGAACAGCGCATCCTTGCTTGCTGACACTATGCCACTTTTAGTTCTCAGCGCCGACACTTTTCGGCTTTTGGATGCTGGCCCGCAATATCGCAGGCAATACATAGACTGGGGTGTGTTTCACGTGGAACGTGCTTACAGGTCTCTGTTACAAAAGTTTAAGCGCGCTCTTAAGCAGCGGAATTCATTGCTGCGATGTGATAGAATAGATATGAGTTCTTTGAGCGTATGGGATATCGAGTTTGTTGAATTAGCAGATCAGATCAACCAGTACCGCAAACAATACTTAGAGAAATTAATTGAAAAAATTCAATGGGTTATAGGTGAAATTACTGAATTAGACGGCTTTGAGTTTAAGTATTTTCCTGGTTGGGACGCCGCAAAAAACTTGTCAGACGTATTGTATGCAGACCGCCAAAGAGACGTGCAGATGAAGGCCACAACTCACGGCCCCCAAAGAGCAGACCTGAGAGTAAGGTTTAATATGCGTCCGGCAAACGAAGTGTTATCCCGCGGGCAAACTAAGATAGTTGTTACCGCAATGCAGGTCGCACAAGGCTACTTGTATCACGAAATGACAGGACAGCAATGCCTTTATTTGTTAGACGACCTGCCTTCCGAGCTTGACCTGTCTCACAGGAAGCGAGTGGGGGGCTTGTTGTTTAGGCTGGGCGCACAAACTTTTGTTACCGGGGTCATCAAAGAAGACCTAATGAGCTCCTGGCCCATCGAGGATGAAAATGTAAGTATGTTTCACGTGGAACATGGCCATATTATCCAAGAATAAACCTCAATACTACATGACCTTAATTTAGGATGTTTGTATGACTGAAAATAAAACTTATGACTCAGACAGCATCAAGGTGCTCAAAGGCCTCGATGCGGTCAGAAAGCGCCCGGGCATGTATATCGGAGACACAGATGATGGTACGGGCCTCCACCACATGGTGTTTGAAATAGTTGATAACTCCATTGACGAGGCCTTGGAGGGGTTCTGCTCAGAAGTCGTCGTCGTGATCCATCAGGACGAGTCAGTAACAGTTTCTGATAATGGCCGAGGAGTACCAACAGAAATGCATGAAGAGGGCGTTTCTGGCGCTGAAGTGATCATGACAGTGCTTCATGCTGGCGGAAAATTTGATGAAGATAGCTATAAAATTTCTGGCGGGCTTCATGGTGTGGGCGTTTCTGTGGTCAACGCGCTATCAAAGGAGCTTACGCTGACCATTAAGCGGGGCGGCAAGATACATCAACAGCAGTATAGTCATGGCGTTCCTCTAGCCCCACTAAAAGTTGTTGGCGAAACAAAAGAAACCGGGACCGCTATTCATTTTGTGCCCTCAACTGAAACGTTTACTAATATTAAATTTCACTATGAAATCTTCGTAAAAAGGCTCCGGGAGCTTTCTTTTCTAAATTCGGGTGTTCGAATTATTCTAAAAGACGAAAGAACAGAAAAAGAAGACGTTTTTGAATATGAGGGGGGCTTAAGGGCCTTTGTTGAGTATCTCAACACTAATAAAACAACTATAAATAACATCATGCATTTTTCTGTGTTTCGGGATGACGGGGTCGGTGTAGAGGCTGCCTTACAGTGGAATGACACTTATCAAGAAAACATACTGTGTTATACCAACAATATTCCACAGAGAGACGGCGGGACGCATTTAGCCGGCTTTAGGTCGGCCCTCACAAGAAGCTTGAATACCTATATAGAAAAAGAAGGCATGGGAAAGACCAACAAGGTCAGCACGACAGGAGACGATGCCAGAGAGGGCCTAACCGCAATTGTTTCTGTCAAGGTTCCTGATCCTAAGTTTTCTTCTCAAACCAAAGAAAAATTAGTGAGCTCTGAAGTTAAATCAGCGGTTGAGCAAGAAATGGGAGGACACTTTACAGATTACTTGCTGGAAAGCCCCCAGGAGGCTAAAAGCATAGTTCTCAAAATGGTTGAAGCCGCAAGAGCGCGTGAAGCAGCGCGCAAGGCTAGAGATATGACTCGCAGGAAAGGGGCTCTTGACATTGCCGGGCTACCCGGGAAGCTTTCAGATTGTCAGGAAAAGGACCCCGCTCTATCAGAGTTATATCTTGTAGAGGGCGATTCAGCTGGCGGCTCGGCCAAACAAGGCAGAGACCGTAGAACTCAAGCTATCTTGCCGCTAAAAGGGAAAATTCTTAACGTTGAAAAAGCTAGATTTGATAAGATGCTTTCTAGTGTCGAGGTTGGAACGCTCATAACAGCTCTAGGTTGCGGCATAGGTGCCGCAGAGTTTAATCCGGAAAAGCTTCGTTACCATACGGTTTTGATAATGACAGATGCTGATGTCGATGGATCGCATATACGCACACTATTGTTGACTTTTTTCTTTAGACAGATGCGTGAGCTCGTAGAGCGCGGCCATATCTATATAGCGCAGCCACCTTTGTATAAGCTCAGCAAAGGAAAACAAGAACAGTACCTGAAGGACGATGAAGAGCTTACTAGGTTTTTGACTCAGTCAGCCCTAGAGGGCTCCAGCCTGCATGTTACTAATGGTGCGCCGGGAATTAGTGGGGGCGTTCTTGAGGCATTAGTGCAAGACTATCGTCATGTCATGGGGACTATAGAGGGTATGTCTCGAGTATACCCAGTAGAAATTTTAAAAGCATTGGTTTTTCTTCCCCCTCTAGATGCAGAAAAACTAAAAGATAGGCCTTCAGTAGAAGGCTGGAGCCAGCTACTGCTTACGGCACTAGAGAAAGACAGGATATCAGGCAGCAAGCTGTACAGCATAACTGTTGAGCCACAGGAAGAGAGCCAGAGTTTTGTCCCCAAAGTAGAAGTTACGGCTCATGGCGTGCCTTCAGGTTATTTTCTGGGGCAGGATTTTTTTGCCTCCAGGGAGTACGCAGCCATCGTCTCTCTTGGCGCCCAACTGCAGGGCCTGCTAGAAGAAGACGCTTATATAATGTCTGGTGACACGAAAAAAGCAATAGCCAGCTTTGGCGAAGGCCTTGACTGGTTGATGGGGGAATCGCGTCGTGGGTACAGTATTTCACGCTATAAGGGGCTGGGAGAAATGAATCCAATTCAGCTATGGGACACAACCATGAACCCAGAGACCAGGCGGATGCTTAAGGTTACCGTTGAAGACGCAATAGCCGCCGATCAAATGTTTACTACCCTCATGGGTGATTTGGTTGAGCCGCGCCGTGACTTTATTGAAAAAAATGCCTTATCAGTAACAAATTTAGATATTTAAGTTAAGCTGAAATGTCAATGTTTTAGGGTTTTCTGCGTAGCTTCGATCACGTTTTTTACATGCTCTGTTAGCAGCCGACTATCATCGTCGCTGTTTGTTTCTATTGCCTTGCCAATAGAAACATGTATTTGTCCAGGCCGCTTGATAAAAGCGTGCGGCGGCCAGCAGTGGCCAGCATTGTGGGAGACAGGAATAATTTGAGCTCCGGCCGCAATTGCTAGCGCTGCACCACTTCGTCCATAACGACCTATTTTTCCAAGCGGCATCCTTGTGCCCTCAGGATAAATCAGTACGTTGTTCCCAGAGGCCAGGCGCTGCAGGCCTTGGGATAAAATTTGCTTTAAGGCCCCCCTCGGACTGCTTCTGTTGATAGCAATGGGGTGCATAAAATATAAAGCCCAGCCAAAGAAAGGAATCCAAAATAACTCTTTCTTAAGGATGGTGCTTACAGGCCTTAGAAGCCGCTGGAGATAAAAGGTCTCCCAGCCAGACTGATGATTGCTTAGTATTACGCAAGGGGCCTCTGGGATGTTCTTTAGGCCATCAACTCGTAATGTTACCCCGCAGCTGACACCCAGCCACTTAATGATCAAGGCGTTAGCTAGAGTAACAATATTATGTCTTGCCCTGCAGGGGAGAAAAATACCAATAGTGCAGGTAAATGTGCCGAAAAATGCTAAAATTAAGGCATAAATAACGTAAAATAGTAGCGATCGTGTAAAAAGAATCAAGGTGTTCACAGGCGAGCTCTAGCGCAGAGATAGTCCGCTGCTTGTGCTAAATCGTCAAAAATATTGGCTTGCCGCAAAATAACCTCTTCTTGCTGGCGCAGTATTTTTTCAGTTTCTGCTCCTTTGCCCGTGCGCACCAAGATAGGCATACATTGGTGCGTTAGACCTGCTTGCAAATCACGAAGGCTGTCTCCAACTAGAGGAACCCCGGCTAAGCTTACGGCCCATTTTTTTGCTATTTGGTCCAGCAGACCAGAGGCTGGTTTTCTGCACCCGCACTGATCTTCGGGGCTGTGTGGACAATAAAAAATTCCAGCGACGCCGACATTGAAAGGCAGAAGCAGGTCGGCTAGTTTTGAGTGCATTGCATCAAGAGTGTTTGTGTCAAACAAGCCACGACCTAGCCCTGACTGATTGGTCGCGATAACCACGGTATAGCCAGCCCGGCAAAGCCGGACAATTGCATTAATGCTTCCCGGAAGGGGCACCCACTCTTCAGGCGTTTTAACATAAGCATCAGAATCCTGATTGATAACGCCATCTCGATCAAGAATAATGAGTTTGATCATAAGGGGGTAGTGCTCACTATGAAGGCTTTTATTTTGATGGCACCAACAATGAAATGTCAGCTACCTCAAGAAACAGGTTTCGCAGTTGGCGCAACAAAACAAGACGGTTGTTTCGTATTTCTTGATCGTCAACCATCACCATAACATTATCAAAAAAATTATCTACAGGCTGCTTGAGCTGCGACAAAAGCTTTAGTGCCTCAGCATAAGACCTTTTATTAAGGAGCGGGCGAATTTTTTCCTCAAGCGTTACCAGTAGTTCAGCAAGGGCCACTTCCGACGGCTCCACTAAGAGGTGCGCCTTCACCTCTTTTGATAGAGCTGCCCCTCCTTGCTTAGCAAGAATGTTTGAAACTCGTTTATTGGCAGCAGCTAGCGATACCGCTTCAGGCAGGGTGCTAAAAAAATGCACTGCGCTTACTCGAAGATGAATTTCAAGAGGGTTTCTAAGCTTTCTTGCGGCGACAGATAGAAAAACTTCAGTGGGAATTTTTTCATCCTCGTACCAAGATCTAAAACGGTCAGTAACGTAAGTAAGCACTTGCTTTATTACATCATCGTTAGCAGCCAGCTTGCCTGTTAGGCAGACATGCTGAGATGCCGCAACCGAAAGCGCCTCATAAAGATCTATATCAATTTTTCGCTCAATAATTATTTTTAACAAGCCAAGACTTGCGCGACGAAGAGCAAAGGGGTCCTTGGAGCCAGAAGGCGACTGCCCGATACCAAATATACCGACCAGCGTGTCTAGTCGATCAGCTAAAGCTAAAACAGCCCCTGTTGCTGTCAGCGGAAGCGTGTCGCCTGCAAAACGAGGCAGATATTGCTCTAATAATGCTTCAGCAACTTCGGGGTGCTCCCCGTCATTAATGGCGTAATAACGCCCCATGACGCCCTGTAGGTCTTCAAATTCACCAACCATTTCACTCACCAGGTCCGACTTGGATAGTTCGGCGGCTCTGACGGATAAGGCTGCTTTTGCCCCCACAATTGGCGCCAAAAACTGCGCAAGACCAGCTAAGCGCTCCGTCTTATCATAGACAGAGCCAAGTTTTTCTTGAAAGATAACAGGCTTAAGAAAATTGCGCTTCTCGGCAAGGGTGGTTTTTTTGTCAGCATCATAAAAAAAAGCAGCGTCTGCTAGACGCGGGCGGATGACTCTCTCGTTTCCGTTGATAATTTCTAGGGGGTTTGCGCTATTAATGTTCGAGACCGTAATAAACAAAGGAAGCAGTTCCCCAGTTTTATTTTTTACATGAAAATACTTTTGATGCTCAGCCATTGAGGAAATTAATGCCTCAGAGGGGACAACAAGAAAGTGTTCTTCAAACCGCCCCAGAAGCGGCACAGGCCATTCGGTTAGGGCGACCACTTCATCCAAAAGCGGCTCGTCAATAACAGCTATCCCGCCAGCCTGCGAAGCAGTGCAGGTTACACCAGATCGAATAAGCTCCTTTCGTTCAGAAAAATCAGCAATAACAAAAGCACTGCGAAGCACTTCTTTGTAGTTTTCGGGGGAAGAGACAACAACACTACCGCTGCTGTGAAAGCGATGCCCTTGAGTTGTGTTGCTTGAGGTTAGCCCCATAATTTTAGTTGTGATAACATTTTCACCGAACAAAACCAACACCCAGTGCACAGGGCGAACAAACTCATAAGGGTTTGCTCCCCAGCGCATTTTTTTTGGAATAGGTAGAGCGGAAAGAGCAGCCTCAATAATTGAGCCTGCTAGCTCGCTTGTTTTCTGCCCGGGCTTATTGGCGCGATGACACAACTTGTCTTGGGTGCCGTCACTTTCAACCTTGCCAGACAGGGCCTCTATGGGGATGTGGTTTTTGGCAGCAAAAGCTTGAGCTGCAGCAGTTGGGCGACCCTTGGCGTCAAATGCAATTTTTGCAGGAGGCCCCCATATAACTATATTTTTGTTTGGAGTCTGCTCATCAAGTTCTTTTAGAAGAACGGCTAGCCTGCGGGGCGTGGCGAAAATCTCTGCCTCTTTAAAGTGCAGAGAATACGAGCTAAATTGAGAAACCAGCTCGTCGCGAAATGCCCGCGACAACGACAACAGTGCTTTGGGGGGCAGCTCTTCTGTGCCAACCTCAACTAAAAAATCTGCGCTCATTTTTCAGCCCCTTTGGCTTGTTGGATAACTTTGTTTGCTAGTTTTGTAGGGGCTAGAGGGAAACCAAGGGCAAGCCTAGAATTAAAATAAGCCTTTGCTACGGCTTTAGCTAAAGCCCGAATTCGCAAAATATACCGTTGCCGCTCTGTGACAGATATTGCGTGACGGGCATCCAGAAGATTGAATGCATGAGAGGCCTTAATAACCATTTCGTAGCCAGGCAAAGGCAGGCCTTTTTCTACGAGTCTTTTGCATTCATGCTCCAGGGCATCAAAGCTTTTGAGCATAAAGTCTACATCAGCCTCCTCGTAGTTATAAGCTGACATTTCTACTTCATTCTGGTGAAATACGTCGCCATAAGTTACTTTTCCTGCCGGGCCGTCTGTCCAAACTAGGTCATAGACACTATCAACACCCTGCAGGTGCATGGCAATACGCTCAAGACCATAGGTGATTTCACCAGCAACAGGAAAACATTCGAGCCCGCCTACTTGCTGGAAGTAAGTAAACTGAGTGACCTCCATTCCGTTTAGCCAGACCTCCCAGCCGAGACCCCAGGCCCCCAGTGACGGCGACTCCCAGTTGTCTTCAACAAAACGAACATCATGAATGGTTGTATTGATGCCTAGCATTTGCAGCGAATCAAGATATAAGTCTTGGAGGTTGTCTGGCGAAGGCTTCAGGACTACTTGAAATTGGTAATAATGTTGCAGCCGGTTGGGGTTTTCACCATAGCGCCCGTCCGAAGGCCTTCTACACGGTTGTATATAGGCCCCGTTCCACGTTTCGGGGCCAATAGCGCGCAAAAAAGTAGCAGGATGGAACGTGCCTGCCCCAACCTCCATGTCTAGTGGTTGCAAGATAACGCAGCCGTGACGAGACCAAAATTGCTGTAAGGCTAAGATCAGCCCCTGGAAGGTGGAAATATCTTGTTCAGCTTGTGACACCTAGATCGTCCTTTAGAGTCGAAAGCATACGATTATAAGGCCGCAAACCACGAATAGTAAGAGGCTGGTTGCGCAAATATTAGAAGGGGTTATTGAGGTAAGCTATTGGAGGCATAAAAAAATAGAGTTTAACTCTTAATGATTAAAGCATTATAGTGATTTTTAATCATATTAGACGACCCAATAGGAGGCCGGCAAGGTGCATAAATTTACTGTTTTTGGCCATCAAGCATGTGGTTTTTGTCGCCAAGCAAAGTCTGTGCTGGAGGCTAAAAACTTAGAGTTTAAGTATGTGGACATTCACGAAGAAGGCATAAGCCCTGCGGCTTTAGAAAAAACAATAGGCCGTCCTGTGGGTACGGTGCCACAAATTTTTCATGGTGATTTTTATGTGGGCGGGTATCAAGAGCTAATGAAATATTTAGTTAAAGAGCAGTTGATGTAGAGACACCGCTGATTCTGCCCCAGCTAGTATTTTAAAGACGGCAGCCACGTGGCTACAGATGGCCAGAAACAAAGAAGAATCATTAAGAAAAGCTGTATGCCGATAAAAGGCACAACTCCTTGATAAATATCTTTTGTTTTTACGGTTTTTGGCGCAACACCGCGAAGGTAGAATAAGGCAAAACCAAAAGGGGGCGTTAAAAATGAAGTCTGTAAGTTAATAGCGATCATGACTCCCAGCCATATCGGGTCTAGTCCCATACCAAGAAGAGCTGGGCCTATAATTGGAACCACAATGTAAGTTATTTCTATAAAGTCGAGAATAAATCCGAGAAAGAATATCATCACCATTACCGCAAAAGTGGCACCAAACAACCCTCCGGGAATATTACTCAACAGGTCTTCAACCAGCGCTTCGCCGCCAAAGCCACGAAACACTAAAGAAAATACCGCGGCGCCAACTAAAATAAGAAAAACCATAGAGGTCACCTCAGTGGTAGTTTGTGCCACCTCTTTTAGTCGATCAATAGATAGCCGCCTCGAGCCGAGGGCCAACAAGGCTGCGCCAAACGCACCAACACCGGCAGCCTCAGTTGGTGTAGCTATGCCGGCCAAAATAGACCCCAAGACAGCAACAATTAAAACTATCGGCGCCAATAAGCCCTGCAGGAGCTGTAAAACAGCAACCTTGCTTTGCTCTCTTGGCGGAAGCCTTGGAGCAAGATGGGGCCTAAAGTGTGTGATGATTAGCAAGTAGATAATATACATTGCTACCAGCATGAGGCCCGGAATGACGGCCCCCAAAAAAAGATCCCCGACGGAAACTGTTTTGGGGGCAAAGATACCTAGAGCGAGCTGAGACTGTTGATAGGCGCTGGACAGAACGTCTCCTAGCAATACCAGGGCAATAGAAGGCGGGATGATCTGGCCCAGGGTGCCTGTAGCGCAAATAGAGCCCGCCGCTAAAGACGAAGAATAGCCTTGCTTCAGCATGGTCGGCAAAGACATGAGGCCTAGGGTGACCACTGTAGCGCCAACAATCCCCGTGCTTGCTGCTAGCAACATTCCAACTAGAACAACAGATATTCCTAAGCCGCCTTGCAGCCTACTGAATAATAAGGACATGCTGCTCAGCAGATTTTCTGCTAGGTTAGATTTTTCTAGCATGACGCCCATGAAGATAAATAACGGCACGGCTATCAAGGTGGTGTTGTCAATTATGCCATAGAGGCGATTAGGTAAGGCATACAAAAACGACATATCGAAGTTGCCGCTAAAATTACCAATTAGTGCAAATATCAGGGCAGTGCCAGCTAACGAAAAAGCCACAGGATAGCCAGCCATCAGAACCACACAGACCGCAATAAACATAATGATAGAAATATGTTCCACCACTACGCCTCTCCTTGTGGCGAGGCAGGCATTTTGCTATACAACAAGAATAAAATATTTTTTATGATTTCTGATAGGCCTTGCAGCATAATTGTTACAGGCATTAATAATAATAAAGTTTTTAGTAGATACAACCAAGGTAGGCCGCCCGCCTCCCGTGATGCCTCATTGATGGCCCAGCTGCTAGCAACATAGTCCCAGCTAACGATTAGAATCAAGAGACACACGGGCAGTAGAAAAAACAAGGCCCCTAATATTTCAATTACAGCCTGTGTTCGAGGGTTAAAGTTTTGATAAAAAATATCGACACTAACATGACCTTTTCGTTTAAGGGTAAAAGCAGCGCCAGCTAAGAATACAGCCGCATGCAGGTATGTTACCGCTTCTTGTAGGGCTATCGAGCCAGTTTCAAAAAAATATCGCATTAACACTATAGCGCACGTTAGCGCTACCATTGCCAGAGTTAGCCAAGCAACAATGCGGCCAGTCCACTCAGTAAAATGGTCAATACCGAGAGCTAGCAATTTAAAAGGATGGGCGAGCTTATAAGCCATGGAATGTCTTGCACCTGATGGGGGTTTGGTGAATTATACTTGCACAAGGAAAGCCAATCATCTGATATTAGTTATTTTAAAAAAATTGTTGTTTTTCTGACACCTCTAGAGAGCAATAATCTTGTCATAGTACTGTCATTAAAAACTTATAGTATGACCTCAGTAAATTAAACAGGCCTCGGAGGCAATAGTGAAAAAAACATTCAAAATAGCACTTACCGGCGCTGCGATGGCGCTACTCATGTCAAGTGGTTCGGTATTAGCGGGCGCGCGTGATTATGTTAGCGTTGTTGGCTCATCAACAGTGTATCCTTTTGCTACAGTTGTAGCAGAGCGTTTCGGAAAAAACACTGGTAGCCCAACACCGAAAATTGAATCTACAGGATCAGGCGGCGGCATGAAGCTTTTTTGTGCGGGCGTTGGAACAGCTCATCCAGATGTAACCAATTCTTCGCGTCGTATGAAGGCATCTGAGTTTGAAAAATGCCAAGGCAATGGTGTAACGGACATCATAGAGGTTCTTATTGGTTATGACGGTATCGTGGTAGCCAATTCCAAAAAAGCCAAACAAATGAGCCTGACTCGCAAAGACCTGTACTTAGCCTTGGCGGCTAAAATTCCTGGCCCTGATGGCAAGTTGATCACAAACCCAAATAAAACCTGGAAAGACGTTAACGCTGAGTTACCAGCAGTTAAAATTGAGGTTATTGGACCACCACCTACTTCTGGAACACGCGATGCTTTTTCTGAGCTAGCAATGGAAGGCGGCGCCAAAAAATTTGAAGCTTTAAGAGCCTTAAGAAAGGAGGAAAAGTCTGACAGCATCATGGAAATGATGGACAAGCTTGGAATCCCTCCAAGCGCCTACAACAAGAAGGGCAAAAAAGTATTCAAGGCTGTTACCCATGCGCTTCGTGAAGACGGCGTTTATATTGAAGCCGGTGAGAACGATAATCTGATTATTCAGAAACTTGAAGCTAATCCTGAGGCGTTGGGTATTTTTGGATTCTCTTTCTTGGATCAAAATAGCGACAAGGTTCAGGGCTCATTAGTCGAAGGCAACATGCCTTCATTCGATAATATTGCGGATAAGAGCTACCCAATCTCACGTCCGCTGTACTTCTACATTAAAAAGGCTCACATAGGGGTTGTTCCTGGTATTACGGAATATGCCGCAGAATTCAGCAGCGATCGCGCTTGGGGCCCAGAAGGATATCTTGCTGACAAAGGCATGATTTCTATGCCAGTAGAGCTGCGCGCTAAGTATGCAAGCGATATAAAAAACACAGTGCCAATATCTGGCCTATAAAAGTTTTCTCCCTATGGTGTTCATCTCTCTGGAATATCATAAAAGGATAAGGGCTTGGCAATTTGTCGGGCCCTTTTCTGTTTAAGGATGAATTTTTCAGTATAATGATTGCGTTGTGAAAAAGTAAAAATAGTGCCATTAACAGCAACTGGAACAGCAATGGGATTAACCTCTTTAGTTTTAATTTTACTGGTGTTGGCTTTTGTGGTTTATTCTACGGCCCGCTCTCGAGCCATCAGCCTAGCAAAACCGCTTGGTGGAATAAGCCACCTGCACTCTCTGCCATTTTTTTATGGCATGCGTTCTGCAATTTGGTGCGCAGTCCCAGCGCTTGGATTGTTGATCATATGGTCGTTGTTTGATGATCATATAATCAGCACCTTGGTGTTAAATAGTTTGCCAGAAAGCATGAGGCCCGCTTCAGCCACTGAGCACAGCTTGCTTATAAACAGTATAGAGAATATAGCGAGCGGCGCGCTAAGCTCTGTAGCGTCAGACCCACACCTGGTGTCTGCTGCAAAAGTATTAGACGACCTAAACGCTATGGCTGCAAATTTAGTCACGATAGTTGTATTATCAACGGCTATTTTTTGCAGCGCGTTGGCCTGGATCAAGCTTTCCCCTCAATTGCGAGCGCGCCAAGCAGTAGAGAAGGCGTTCAAAATAGCTCTGCTTGCAGCAGCTTGTGTGGCGATTTTTGCCACTCTTGGCATTGTTCTGTCGGTATTATTTGAATCTATAAGATTTTTTCAGATGGTGCCAGCCTCAGAATTTTTGTTGGGCACAGAGTGGAGCCCGCAAATGGCTATTCGTGCGGACCAGATAGGCTCATCTGGTAGTTTCGGCGCCATTCCGCTTTTTGTGGGAACGTTGTTAATTTCTTTCATAGCGATGGTGATAGCAGTGCCAGCAGGACTAATGTCAGCTATATATTTGGCTGAATATGCCGAACCTGGGGTACGTAACTTTGCTAAGCCAGTGCTAGAAATTTTGGCAGGAATTCCCACCGTTGTGTATGGCTTTTTTGCCGCACTAACGGTTACCCCCTTTCTTCGACAGGCTGGAGCAAATATAGGATTAGACGTATCATCAGAAAGCGCTTTGTCCGCAGGACTTGTGATGGGCGTAATGATCATACCGTTTGTGTCTTCGTTGGCAGACGATGTAATTACTGCAGTCCCTCAAAGTTTGCGGGATGGCTCCTTGGGGCTTGGTGCAACCAAATCAGAGACAATTAAAAAAGTTATTTTTCCTGCTGCGCTGCCTGGGATAGTTGGAGGGGTCATGCTGGCAGTCTCGCGCGCTGTTGGAGAAACCATGATTGTGGTTATGGCGGCCGGCCTAGCAGCAAAAATGACTATTAATCCATTAGAAACAGTAACTACAGTGACGGTGCAAATTGTTACTTTGCTTGTTGGAGACCAAGAGTTTGATAGCCCTAAAACGTTAGCAGCTTTTGCTTTGGGTTTAATGTTGTTTGTGGTTACGTTAGCGCTTAATTTCTTTGCGCTGCGTGTCGTGAACAAATATAGGGAGCAATATGATTAACCTAACTGCGGCCTCCCGAGAGCAAAGAATTAGACTGGGTCTAAAGAAACGACATAGAGCAGAAAGACAGTTTAAATTTTATGGTGCTCTGGCTATTGTATTTGGTTTGGCCTGCGTTTTTTTGTTGTTTGGCGACATCGTTAGCAAAGGACATAAAGCCTTTCAGCTAACCTATATTAATCTTGAAGTAACTTACGACCAGGACATTTTAGGTGTAAACGATCCAACTGATGCTAGGCAAGTGTCCCTAGGAAACTTTCATGGAGCGATTAAGGCTGGACTAAAAAACCGTTTTCCAGAAGCGACCGGACGAAAAAATAAACGGGAACTATACAGCTTAGTCAGCAATGGCGCAGGATATAATCTGCGTGATCGCCTAATTGAAAACCCAGTGTTATTGGGCAAGACAATAAAAATATGGGTGATCGCCGATGATGACGTTGACACTTACTATAAGTCTATAGGCGAAAGCGATGGACCGTTTACGGGGCGAACGAGCGAACAAAAAGAAGGTTGGTTGAAAGAGCTTATAAAGGCTGGAGATATAGAGAAACGATTTAATTTTAATTTTTTCACGGAAGGTGATTCTCGAGAACCAGAGCTGGCAGGCATACGAGGAGCGGCAATGGGCTCCTTCTACACGTTGATTATTACTATACTGCTTGCTTTTCCTTTGGGTGTTGCGGCGGCAGTATATTTAGAAGAGTTCGCTCCTCGCAATCGTTGGACGGGCTTTATTGAAGTTAATATTAATAACCTCGCTGCTGTACCGTCGATCATCTTTGGGCTACTAGGCTTGGCGGTTTTCATTAATTTTTTCCATGTGCCTCGATCAGTGCCACTGGTGGGAGGGTTGGTGTTAACCTTGATGACTTTGCCGACAATAATTATTTCAAGCAGGGCCGCCATCAAGTCTGTGCCTCCGTCAATTCGTGAGGCCGCTATTGGCGTTGGTGCGTCTCCGATGCAGGTGGTTTTGCATCACGTGCTTCCCCTTGCTATGCCCGGAATGCTGACCGGCGCCATTATTGGTATGGCGAGAGCGCTGGGCGAAACAGCGCCACTTTTAATGATAGGAATGGTGGCATTTATCGTGGACATCCCCAGCGGCTTTCATGATCCATCCACCGCGCTACCCGTTCAAATTTTTCTTTGGGCGGATAGCCCAGAAAGAGCTTTCGTAGAAAAAACATCGGCGGCAATTATGGTGTTGTTGGCCTTTTTGATAGTAATGAATACTTTCGCCGTAGTTCTGCGAAAACGTCTTGAACGAAGATGGTAGTAGAGGCCAAAAGGATAAATGATGAACACGATAGAAAAACACACTACAGGTATTACTGCTGGCCTACAGGAAGGCAGTAGCGTAAAAGACAGCGAAGAGCAGCATCCAGAGGAAACCGTAGGAAAACCACTGATAGATAGCCCAAAAATGTCTATCCGCAATGTCGATGTTTCCTATAGCGACAAGCAGGCCATATATAATGTCAATTTAGATGTTGGGAAACACGAAGTGATTGCTATGATTGGGCCGTCTGGCTGTGGCAAGTCTACGTTTCTTAGGTGTCTTAACCGAATGAACGATACGATTGACAGCTGTAAGGTGTCCGGTTTAATCACGCTAGATGATGAAGATATTTACGCTTCAGATATGGATCCTGTGGCGCTACGCGCAAAAGTGGGCATTGTTTTCCAGAAACCCAATCCTTTTCCTAAATCAATTTATGACAACGTGGCTTATGGTCCTCGACTGCACGGCCTTGCTGCCACGAGAGCCGAGATAGATGAAATTGTTGAGGTGAGCCTTACCCGAGCTGGGTTATGGAACGAAGTAAAAGATCGGCTTGATCAGCCCGGCACAGGGTTTTCAGGCGGCCAACAGCAAAGACTATGCATAGCAAGAGCCATTGCTATTAGTCCAGAGGTTATTTTGATGGACGAGCCGTGCTCTGCTCTAGACCCGATTGCTTCGGCTAAGATCGAAGAGCTCATTGCGGAATTGTCACAGAATTACACTATAGCGATTGTGACGCATTCAATGCAGCAAGCGGCACGAGTGTCTAACCGAACAGCGTATTTTCATTTGGGCCATTTGGTTGAGGTTAATGATACCGAAAAAGTGTTTACTGCGCCTACACATCAGCTCACAGAAGCTTATATTACTGGGCGTATTGGATAAAAAATAATAAATCGGTTAGTTTAATGGTAATAAATTGTATGTAGGGGTCACCAATGGACAAGTTACAGCTAGATCAGCATATATCAAGACAGTTTAATGAAGACCTTGAAGACATTAAAACGGCTATGCTGGCGATGGGAGGGCTGGTAGAGAAGCAGCTAGAGGATGCCATAACGGCGGTTACAGAAGCAGACAGTAAGCTAGCTGAGCATATTATAAATACCGAGGCGCAGATCGATGAGATGGAAAAAGACATTGACGAAACCTGCATTACGCTGATTGCTCGACGTCAACCTGCGGCCACCGACCTACGGCTAGTAATGGCGGTGAGTAAAACCATAAGAGATTTAGAGCGCATCGGAGACGAGGCTCAGAAGATCGCTAAGATGGCCATTCTTTTGACGGAAGACGGTAGTCATCCGCGCGGATACGTAGAGGTGCGTCATATTGGAAGCTGTGTTCGATCAATGTTGCGTGACTGTCTGGATGCATTTTCAAGATTTGATGCTGAATCTGCTATCGCCACTATGCTGCAAGATGAACAGGTAGACGTGGACTACAGGACAGCCCTTCGTGAAACAATTACTTTTATGATGGAGGATCCTCGCAGCATATCTCGTTCCATGAACGTTCTTTGGGTGCTTAAATCGTTAGAGCGTGTTGGCGACCATGCTAAAAATATCTGTGAACAGGTTGTGTATCTTGTTCAAGGAAGAGACATCCGCTGATTAGCATCAAATCATGCTGATCTTTGCATGTGGCATGTTCTTCAGGAACCGGATAAATTATCCGGTTTTTTTGTAACAGCATTTGTTGGTTTGAGCTAGCATGTGCGCGACATAATAAATTTATGGAGTTCTGATTTAGTGAAAGAATTATTTTTAAATAACCAAAAGTGGGCAGAAAAGGTTGAAGAAGACAATCCTGACTTTTTTCAGGACTTGTCTGAAGAGCATGCTCCAGAATATCTCTGGATTGGCTGTTCAGACAGCCGAGTTCCTGCAAATGAAATTATTGGCTTAATGCCAGGGGAGCTTTTTGTTCATCGAAATGTTGCTAATTTGGTAGTCCATAGTGACCTTAATTGCTTATCAGTGATTCAGCTGGCTGTTGAAAAGCTAAAAGTTAAGCATGTTATTATTTGTGGTCATTACGGCTGTGGCGGCGTAACAGCTTCGGTTTCAAACCAAAAGTTTGGCGGTTTGATTGATAACTGGCTACTTAATGTCCAAGATGTCGAGTATCTGCACAGGGCGGCTATAGATTATAGCGGCCAAGAAGAAAGGACCATTAACCAAGTCTGCGAGCTTAATGTGATAGAGCAGGCAGTCAACGTTTCCATGACTAGTATTGTTTTAGACGCCTGGGCTCGCGGGCAGAAGCTGGTGATTCATGGCTGGATTTACAGCATGACCGACGGGCTATTAAAAGACCTAGGGGTAAATATTTCAAATGCTGAGGAAATGAGATCTCAATATAACTCAGCAATTGAGGACATCAATAGGCGTTACTCTGGCGGTTGATTTCACAGGATCAATATTGAGGTGTTTTTATGTTAGTAGTTATTTCTCCTGCAAAAACATTAGACTACAGTACGCCGGCATCAACCGACAACTACAGCCTGCCAGGCTATCTTGACGATTCTGTGGAATTAATTCGACAACTTAGGCGCCTTTCTCCTTCCGAGGTGTCTAGCCTGATGCATATTAGCGACAAGCTGGGGAGCCTTAATTTTGGTCGGTACCTAGATTGGCGCCCAGAATTTAATACAGACAATGCTAAGCAATCTATTCTGGCCTTTAAGGGAGACGTTTATGCTGGGCTGGATGCTGCAAGCCTATCAAGTCTAGACCTGCAGTGGGCACAGAATCATTTAAGAATACTATCTGGCCTTTATGGATTGCTGCGTCCGTTAGACTTAATGCAGCCCTATCGGTTAGAAATGGGCACAAAATTTCCCACGAGTCGTGGTAGTAACTTATATGAGTTTTGGGGCAATAAAATTACAGAGGGGTTGAACCAAATTCTTGATGCTGAAAAATCTCAATTGATTATTAATTTGGCCTCTAATGAATATTTTAAGGTGATAAGAACACAGTCACTTAAAGCCAACATAATCACCCCTGTATTTAAGGACTGGAAGAACGACAATTACAAGATTATTAGTTTTTTTGCCAAAAAAGCTAGAGGAATGATGAGTCGATTCATTATTGAAAATCAAATTGATGACCCTGAGAAAATAAAATCTTTCATCTCAGGCGGATACCTCTTTGATCAGGCTATGTCGACACCAAACGAATGGGTGTTCACAAGAAAGACAATGGAATAGCGCCGAGTGTCGATACCAAAAATATTTTCTCAGGCTTGTGAAAATAATCGTCAGCCAATCTTAGACTTATTGTTGCGTTTTTTTGCTAAAACCAGATCTGTCTTGGAGATTGGTAGTGGCACCGGCCAGCATGCAGCTTTTTTTGCCCCTCGCCTCCCCCATCTTGTTTGGCAGACGTCAGATCTAGCGATAAACCACACAGCTATTAATGCCTGGATTAATGACTACCCATCAAGCAACATTCGTCGCCCATTAGTCTTTGATGCAAGCTCCTCAAGCTGGTCATGTCGTTTGATGGACGGGCTTTTTACAGCCAACACCTGTCATATTATGCCATGGCCTACTGTAGTCAGTTTATTTGCAGGACTGCCTTCGCTGCTTGCCTCGGAGGCCACCATAGTTATATATGGGCCCTTTAAGTACGGAGGGCGGTTTACTAGCGCAAGTAACGCAGACTTTGATTGTCGACTAAAGATGCATAACCCTCATCAGGGTATACGAGACTTTGAAGCGATTAATGGGCTAGCGTCTTCTGCTGGGCTAGTCTTGCAGGAAGACCTACCCATGCCTGCAAACAATCGATTATTAGTTTGGCAAAGAAAAAACACTTAGCCTGCTTATAGCGCTTTTTTGTAGGGCAGTCGTTTAGAAGCATGCGCTATGTAGTCTTTAGTGTGCTTGTCTTCCTGGTCTAAAAATTTCTGTATTGCTTCTGCAAAGCCAGAGTGTCTAATCCAGTGTGATGAATGCACCTCTACCGGCTTAAATCCTCTAGAAATTTTGTGCTCTCCTTGAGCCCCTGCATCAAAACAAAACAAATTTTTTTCAATAGCAAACTCTATACCTTGGTGATAACAGAGCTCAAAGTGCAGAAATTCGAATTCTTTTTGGCATCCCCAGTAGCGACCGTAGAGGTTGTTATTATCAAAAAAGAATAGTGCGGCAGCAACCTTCTCGCCTGCTTTTTCATCTCTCCCTTCTGCTACACACATCATTGCTTGATTTCCTATGGCATTACCCAAGTTTTGGAAAAAGTCTTTTGTTAAGTATCCGTTTGTTCCATTGCGTTTTGAGTATGTTTGTTGATACATGGCATGCATAAATTCCCACCAAATAGGAGTAATTTCTGCACCCACCAAGCGGGTGATATGTAGTTGTTCGTTTGCTAAGCGGCGCTCCTTAAGGAGATTTTTTCTTTTTCTTGAAGTCAGCGTGCCGATAAAATCGTCGAAATTAACATAATGGTCGTTATGCCAATGATACTGAACCCCAGTACGCTGCATTGCTAATTCTGGGACCAGCGTTTGGGCTAATTCGTGTTGTGGGAATAATAAATGCCATCCTGAGGCCCCGCACTCTTCTGCTAAGAGCCTGATTGAGGCCAGTATTTTTTTAGCCACTAGCTGGCTATCAATATTAGGCAGTATACCTATGCGCGGCCCAGTTGAAGGCGTAAAAGGTATTGCAGAGATAAGCTTAGGGTAATACGGGACTCCATGTTGAGCATAAGCATCAGCCCAAGAATGGTCAAACACATACTCTCCCCACGAATGATGTTTTAAGTACAGCGGCATAGCGGCTATTATTTTGTCATTAGATTCTAATAATAAATGCTTAGGAGTCCAGCCAGTTTCTGCGCATACACTACCAGAGGACTCCAACAGAGACAGAAAGCTATGCCTAAGAAAAGGATATTTTGATTCAAAAAGAGAGTCCCATAGCGATGGAGGACACTGATCAATAGATTCCAATATTCGAGTTTTCAAGCTTTAGCCTTTTAGGTGTCGATTTTGACTGAGCCCATAGGAAACCTGCACCTAAACGCGCTGCCTTTTCCTAGCGTGCTCTTTATTTCTAGTAAGCCAGAGTGGCGAATTAGAACATGCTTAACGATTGCAAGGCCCAGCCCAGTTCCGCCTGTTGCAGAGGAGCGGCTTGCGTCAACACGGTAAAACCTCTCTGTAAGCCGAGAAATGTGAGTGGAATCTATGCCGCTACCATTATCAGATACCTCAATAACTTGAAAATTATTTTCGATATAGGCTTTAACTTTAATTTTTGTTTCAGCTGGATTGTGTCTGAGGGCATTCAAAACTAAATTAGAAAAGGCGCTATATAGCTCTTTGTGGTCCCCCGACAGGCAGACTGCGTCAGCGTACTCTAAGCTTACTTTGTCCGGCTGACCCACAGAAATACTTTCACTGATAACAAGAGCATCTTTAACAATATCTTGTAGTAGTTGTTCTGTAGCTATTGGAGTTTTTGGTGCCGGCGCTGCTGTGGACTCTAACTGAGACAGCATAACTAAATCATTAGCCAGACAGGTCATCCGGCTAGTTTGTTCTTGCATTTGCCCCAGTGCTTTTTTCCAAGCCTGAGGCAGGCCCTCTTGAGCGGCTAGCAGTGTTTCGGTATAGCCGGATAGCACTGTCAATGGCGTACGTAGTTCGTGAGAAATATTCCCTAAGAAGTCTTGACGTACTTGTTCTAAATGCTTTAATCGAGAAATATCCCTAACTACCAAAAGGATTTCACCTTGACCAAACATAGCGGCACTGAAGAGAACAGTTCGGTTGGGGTTCTCTGATGCAGCTAGTTCTAGCTGTGTTAATTGTATGGGGTCTTCAATAAAAGCGACAAATCTTGGATCACGAACTATATTAACTATGGACTGCCCTCTATCGCTTTCTTTTAGGCCTAATATTTTTACTGCCGAGGGATTCCACCACTCTAATATTCTTTCAGCAGAAAGAGTAAGAACCGCATCTGGTAGAGCCGCGGTAACCTGACCCACGCGGCCCGATAGTTCTTTGCGACTTCGCTTAGCTCGTTCATTGCGCTGTTGCATACGATATAGATGATCTGCCATATCTGCCGGAATACCAGAAATATCAGGAGGATGGCCCACGCAGCCTCTTTCTAGCCACCGATATAGCTTTAGGATGCCTAAAGAGGCCCATATCAAATACAGGAGGACCGCTATTAGCCAGGTAAGAACCAGATGATCGTTTGTTAAGCCGACAATTGTCGACAAGAACAACAACAGGAGGATCAACTGTGCTTCTGATGCTAGGCCTCTATGCAAAATTTAAATCCTATTTAGTCAGAAATTTTAGCAGAGAACCGATAACCTGCCCCCCTAACAGTTTGTATCAAGCGATCATGACCTTCAAGCAATAATGCTTTCCGTAGACGTAGAATATGCACGTCAATTGTACGCTCGTCCATGTACACATTCCCACCCCAAACATAGTCTAATATTTGGTTCCGCGAGTACACTCTTTCTGGATGTGATAAAAAAAAATTTAAGAGCCTAAACTCAGTAGGCCCAAGATTAACAGGTGTACCAGAGATGCTGACACGATGGCTGACAGGATCAAATATTAGCTGATCTACCTTAAAGGGCTCTTGCGGCGCTTCCCCATCCGAACGCCTCAACACTGCTTTGATACGAGCGATCAAGTTTTTGGGAGAAAATGGTTTAGAGACGTAGTCGTCGGCTCCTGATTCCAAGCCCTGCACCATGTTGTCTTCTGCAACTTTAGCCGTCAACATAATAATAGGAAGAGAATTCGTTTGCTCATCACGCTTTAAGCGTCTCATTAATTCCACACCGCTAGTGCCTGGCATCATCCAGTCCAGCAACATTAAATCTGGCTCTTCGTCTATTATCAGGCTGTGAGCTTTGGAGGCGTTTTCGGCCTGTAAAATTTTGTAGCCAGCAGGCTCCAGAGCCGAAGCTATCATTTCGCGTATAGGGGCTTCGTCATCAACTATTAAAATAGTTTGTTTTTTCATAGCGCACACCAATCAAAAGTTGAAACCATTATTACATGACATTTACATAACAAAAATATGACAGCTGTGCTGTTCTCCATTAGATTGCGCAGTAGTCTAATGCTAGACCAATAAAAATTACTGCTCCCACGTAGTTGTTGTTTAAAAAAGCCTTAAAACACCCCCTTTTGTCACTATTGCGTATTATGTACTGCTGGTAAACAAATAGAGCCGCGGCAGCTATCAGCGAGCAATAAAACCATTCTCCTCGCTCAAAGAAAACACCAGTTATGGTTAGCAGCACCAAAACTGCTACCTGCAAGCATGCGGTAATAGCCCGATCCATTTTGCCAAACAAAATAGCCGTGGATTTAACGCCAATTTTTAAATCATCGGCCCTGTCAACCATGGCATAAAAAGTATCATATGCAATAGTCCACATGACTATGGCGCTATACAGCCACCACAACATACTATCGATTTGATTGGTTACGGCAGCAAAAACCATAGGAACGCTCCAGGCAAAAGCCGCGCCCAAAAATACTTGTGGTAGATGAGTGTACCTTTTCATAAAAGGGTAGCTGGCAGTTAAGGCAGCGCCTATGCAAGAAAGCTTAAGCGTCAAGTTGTTAGTAAACATGACCAAGGTAAGTGCGCCAGCGCACAGTATAAAAAAAATTATGAGTCCTTCTTGGGTGCTGATAGAGCCGCTAGGAATTGGTCGATCACGAGTCCTCTCTACATGACCATCAATTTTTCGGTCAGCAATGTCGTTAATAACGCAACCTGCGGCTCGCATCAACACTACACCAAAAGTAAAAATTATAAAGTTTTTCAGAGTTGGCGGACCTCCGCTAGATAGCCATAGGGCCCACAGGGTAGGCCAAAGCAACAACAAGGTTCCTGCTGGCCGATCAAAACGCATGAGTCTCAAGAAGACAGGCAGGCGTTGTTTTAGGTTCTTTATCTTAAAGCTATACATATGGTTGCTAACACGTGATTAATTTTAAATGAAATTTGGACTGAAAACTTTTCAATGAAAACTACTTGAAAGCAATTTTTTGTTAAATCCTGGTATAAATAGTTCACTCACAAGAAGCGGCTTTTTATCTAGATAAAACAATGAGCGGCGACCCCAAACAGCCGCGTCATAATTATTGGCAAACCCTTGATGCAGATAACCATTATTTTGCAGGCAGCCTATCTCAATATCACCGCGCTGCATGGCAATGTCTCTGAACAAAAGAGCCCCTAAAGGCTTATTATTTAGTTTTCGTAAATTTTTTAAGCGGCCAGTAAGAGTTTTGACAGGAATAACACTGCGCGCATACACTAATGGTATATTGCAACCATACAGAATGACTTGTCGGATCAATGCTTTCTGCCGCAAAGGCATTCCGAGCGCTCGAATTTCTGACAGCATTGGTGAAGCCATTTGTTGTGTTAGCACTTCGACTTTAAATTCTCCCCGACTTAGCTTCATGAGACGCTGCGTTAGAGACCCCCTGTCAAGAAGCCAGCTACGCAACCCCGTTGGCGTTGCAGTATAGGGTGCCCGCACATAGCTTTTCCAGTTGGGCTCGGAAAGAAATATTTGATTAGGGTTATGATAAGCGAACAAGTTTCTACCTGTAGGTCGTCTGATAGCGGTGTATTCTAACCTGTAAAGACATTAATGTTGCATCCTATACTTGGCCATAACGCTCGCCGTCCCCAAGCCATCTTCGGATAATTGCTTGGGCGTTTAATGGATGTTGGTCCAATAGTAACTCTGCTGATAGTTTGATTTCTGGCAACAAATGACCGTCTCTTTGTAAGTCTGCAATCCTGAATGCCATTTCACCCGTTTGCCTGGTCCCCAGAACTTCTCCGGCACCACGAAGCTTTAAGTCCATTTCAGCTATTTTAAATCCGTCGTTCGTCTGGCGCATAATTTTAAGTCGCTCAGCCCCTTGTTGTGATAAGGACGGGCCATACAACAACACGCAGTGACTTTCTTCTTTTCCTCGCCCCACTCTTCCTCGAAGTTGATGGAGCTGCGCTAGGCCAAGACGCTCAGGGTTTTCAATCACCATCAAGCTTGCATTTGGGACATCAACACCCACTTCAACCACAGTTGTGGCCACCAAAAGTTGAGTTTTCCCCGCCTTAAACTGAGCAATAGTAGCAGACTTTTCTCCTGTTTTTTGTTTGCCGTGCGCCAAGCCAATTTTTAGCTGTGGAAGCAAAAGATGCAGTTCTGCTGCAGTCGCTTCTGCGGCTTGCGCTTCCAGCAGATCAGATTCTTCAATAAGCGTGCATACCCAGTATGCTTGGCGACCATTAGTACAAGCTTTTTGTACCCGATCAATTACTTTCTGTCGATTGCAGTCCGCGATAACGACTGTATTAACAGGGGAGCGCCCAGGCGGGCTTTGGTCGATGACAGAGCAATCGAGGTCAGCATACGCGCTCATAGCCAGCGTTCTGGGAATCGGCGTCGCAGTCATTGTAAGCTGGTGGGGAATTTGGTCGTCATTCCTACCTTTTTCCTTCAAGGCTAGACGCTGATGAACCCCAAAGCGATGTTGCTCATCAATTATGGTTAACGCTAGATCTCGAAAAGAAACCTCTTCTTGAAATAAGGCGTGGGTCCCAATTACTATTTGCGCAGAACCATCTTTGATTGCGCCAAGTTGTTGTGTTCGAGCCTGTCCTTTTACTTTTCCTGTAATCCATCCAATTTGAATTCCTAGTGGATTGAGCCACGCCTCAAAAGACTGGCGATGCTGCTCTGCCAAAATTTCAGTTGGTGCCATGAGGGCGGCCTGTTTCCCCGCGGCTACACATTGAATCGCCGCTAACGCGGCAACGACAGTTTTTCCTGAGCCAACATCCCCTTGCACTAACCTCAGCATAGGATATGAATTATATAAATCTTTTTGAATCTCAAAACTTACTCGTTTCTGTGCACCTGTGAGCTCAAATGGCAAAGCATCTAAAAACCGCCCTCTCAGGTGATCTTTATTGCAAAGAGGTGGGGCCTTATGACTTTGAACTGCTTGTCTAAGCTTAAGCAGGCTTAAATTATGAGCTAGCAGTTCTTCAAAGGCCAGGCGCTGTTGGGAGGGATGCTCCCCTTTATTTAATTGTTCGATGGCCGCGGTGTTTGGTGGTTGATGAATAAATTTTAATACAGTAGTAAGAGACGATTTTTTTAATTTTTCTGGAAGAAGCTCTATTAACTGATGTTCGTTCATTAAGCTCAGAACTTGCAAGATAATGCCCCGCATCCTTTGTTGAGATATACCTTCAGTTGTGGGATATACCGCAGTCAGATATTGCTGGAGGGGCAAAGGATGGGCTGGATCCAAAAATTGACATTCTGGATGGTAAACCTCGAGCCCCGAGCTGCCGATTTTTACTTCACCATAACACCTAAGATGAGAGCCTACTTTTAGATTGTTTCGTAGGGCGCTACTAAAATGAAAAAAACGTAGACTGATAATCCCTGTGTTGTCCTGAAGCCGACATAGCAGACTGCGACGACGACCAAATACGACGTCACATCCACGGATTGTCCCCTCGATAACAACCTCTGTGTTTGGTTGCGCGCCTCCAATTGCCGATACACGTGTTCTGTCGATATAGCGTAGAGGCAAATGGAAAAGTAAATCTTGTGTTGTCTCTATCCCCAATTTGGACAACCTTAAGGCAAGCTGAGCCCCGACCCCATTGAGTTTTATTACAGAAATTTGATTAAGAGACTGACTAGTCATTTATATGAAGGACTTGTTGGGCCTGATCTACAGCCAGGCAAAGGATTGCGTTTAATGGCTTCTCGAAGCGCATCAATAGCTTTGTGTCTAGGAAAACTTGCTCTCCACGCTAATGCGGTTGATCTGCGAAGAGAAAGTTCTTCAAATGGGCGGGTAGTTAGAAAGCTGTCGCTATAGCCTGATCCTGTCGCAGCAGAAAACGGTAAAATCGTGATCCCAAGCCCTGAGGCCACCATATGGCGAAGCGTTTCTAGCGAGCTGCCTTCAGATTCTGTGCGAATTTTCCCTGGATGCTTGTTGAGATTTGGAAGGGCTAGTCGGACTTGATCCCCAAAGCAATGCCCTTCGCCTAGCAATAAAACATTTTCATTATCTAGGTCGGTTGATTTTATAGAAGCTTGTTTGGCAAGAGGGTGTGTTTTTGGAAGCAATAGCACAAACGGCTCAGAATATAGGGGCTGCACAACGACATCAGGGGCATCGAAGGGCAATGCAACAATGATAACATCTAGGACCCCGCATCTTAAGCGTTCTCTCAAGGTCGAAGTAAAGCCTTCTTCCACAATGAGTGGCATCTGTGGGACAAACTCTTGCAGGTTGGGAATAAAGTGAGGGAAAAGATAGGGGCCAATAGTAAAAATAGCACCCACATGAAGAGGGGTGGCAAGCTGATCTTTCCCTGCAGACGCTACATCCTTTATTTTTTCTACTTCTTCCAGCACAAGATGCGATTGAGCGATAATTTTTTCACCTAGAGGGGTGATAAAAACTCTATTTTTTGAACGCTCAAATAGTTCAACGCTAAGTTCTGTTTCTAATTTCTTGACAGCAATACTGAGCGTCGGTTGACTGACGTTGCATCGCTTAGCCGCTTCGCCAAAATGTCGTGATTCTGCAAGAGTGACGATATAGCGTAATTCAGTTAAAGTCATAATTGTTTCTCCGTTTATAATCATAGCTATAATAAATCACAAAGGGAAAGCTAATTGAAAATTTTATTTATAGGTTGTGGAGATATTGGTCTTCGAGCAATCCGAGCGCTACCAAGCGGCAGCCTAGAGTTTGCTTGGCAAGCGCAGGCTATGCGACGAAACCCTTTGGCTTTGCCGGCAGATATTGATGCAATAAGGGGGGATCTTTGCAACACAGGAGACCTTTTGGCTGTATTAGACAAGTCTAGTGTTGATGCAATAGTGATCACTTTGACCCCGGATCATATGAGTGATCAGGGCTACCTTGACAGCTATGTTGCTGGAGCAAGAGCTTTGAAATTAGCCTTGTCTAAAACAGAAAATCCTCCTCGCTTAGTAGTGTGGGCCTCAAGTTCAGGAGTATATAGTCAAACTAATGGTGAATGGGTCGACGAGCTTTCGGAGGTAATTCCAATATCGTTCCGAGGCAAGCGATTGCTGGAAGCAGAGAAGATAATAGGCTCTTTATCAACAGAGCCCCTATTATGTAACGGTCGACCGATTAAGCCTTTAGTGGTGAGATTTTCTGGAATATATGGCCCCGGTAGAAACAGACTAATTCATCAGATAAAACAGGGCAAAATCGCTGCCAAAGAACCCACCGTCTGGACCAACAGAATCCATTCAGAAGATTGCGCTAGAGTTATTGTTCATTTGCTAAAAAGATATGCGCAAAACAAACCCTTAGAAAGCTTATATCTGGCTACAGACGATGAGCCGGTTTCTGCACATGAGATGCAGCACTGGTTAGCAAAACAGATGGGGGTTTGTATTTTAGGTGACAGCGACAATAAGAAAAATAGACAGAGTGCTGGATTGTCAAATCGAAGATGTAGTAATAAATTGTTGACCAAAACTGGTTATAAATTGGCTTTTCCTAGCTTTAGGGAGGGCTATCTTTCTCTTTTAAAAAATGAATAGAGGCAGCTAAATCACCATGATGGCATCCATCTCAACAGCAGAATTTTTGGGTAAGGCGCTTACTCCAATTGCTGCTCTGGCCGGGTAAGGTTGGTCAAAATAGCGAGCCATAATGTTGTTCACCGCGGAGAAATCATTTAGGTTGGTGAGATAAATATTTAATTTTACAATATTTTTTAGAGACCCACCCGCTGCTTCACAAACGGCAGTAAGGTTTACAAAAACCTGTTCTATTTCAGCCTGTATGCCACCCTTGACAATAACCATAGTTTTAGGATCCAGTGGTATTTGCCCAGACAGGTAGACAGTATTGTTTACCTTGATCGCCTGTGAGTATGTGCCAATGGCTGCAGGGGCTTTTTCTGTGTTAATTGTGGCCTTATTGATCATCGGATTGCCTCTTCAATTTTTAGTGCGGTAGACCCGCTGTACTTGCTTCAATAGTCTTATACGCCTAATAACCTGAGCGAGATGTATTCGACCTTTAACCTCAATTAACAAATCGACAATACTAGAATCCCCGTCTCTTTCATCTGCTTGGATTTTAAGTATTACTGCTTCACATGCTGAAATGCGTGATGCGAGTGTGGCAATAACCCCCCTCTCAGAAACCAGTTGAACTTTAAATGCTACAGCAAAATCGCCTTTTACTTTAAGCGACCAATTGAGCGAAATGCATTTTTCAATGTTAGTACGAATTTCATTAAGATTTTTACAGCTATCAAGGTGGACTACAAGTCCTTTGCCGGGACTAAGGTGGCCTAAAATAGAATCTCCAGGTATAGGATGGCAACACCTCGCATAATTTATAATCAATCCTTCTCTAGTGTCAATCATAATTGGTGATTCGAATTCTTCAGGAATGCTGTCTTTTCGCATAGATGGCGGGGCCATAAGGTTAGCCAAAGCATAGGCCATGCGGTCTCCCAAACCAATTTGCTGCAGAATCTCTTCAAATGAAGCGCAACCTGTTTCCGCCAACGCTCTTTTTATCCAAGATTTACGAATACTTTTGTAGTTTGTGCCGAAACTGCCAAGTGCCCTATTGAGAAGATTTTTCCCCAAGACTATAGATTCTGCGTGCTGTTGGTGCTTAAGGAAATGACGAATAGCGCTTCTGGCCTTGGCTGTCATAACAAAATTGAGCCAAGATGGGTTAGGTTGCGCATCTTTAGTGGTGATGATTTGAAGCTTAGCCCCGCTGTCTAGTCGTGTCGAAAGTGGAATCAAGTCACCATTACTTTTGCAGGCAACACAAGTATTGCCTAAGCCCGTATGCACCGCATAGGCAAAATCGACCGGTGTTGCCCCATGAGGAAGGGAGATAATATCACCCTTGGTTGTGAATACATAAACCTCGTCTGGGAATAAATCAGTTTTTACATGCTCAATAAATTCTAGAGAATTACCAGCTTGTTTTTGTATTTCAAGCAGCCCTTGAATCCATCGATAAGCCCTTGGATTTCCTTCTTGCTGAGACTTGTAAAGCCAATGCGCAGCAACACCAAAATTTGCCATAGCATCCATGTCCCGTGTTCTTATTTGGATTTCAATAAGTACACCATGCGTTCCTATTAGAACGTTATGGAGAGACTGGTATCCATTGACCTTAGGAATGGCAATATAGTCCTTAAACTCACCTGCTACTGGTTTAAATAGATTGTGTATAACCCCTAACGTACGGTAACAATTATCTACAGAGTCAACCACAATGCGAAACGCAAAGACGTCCATGATGTCGCGAAAGGATTTTTTTTTGGATTTCATCTTTTGGTAGATGCTCCAGAGGTGCTTTTCACGACCGGTCACCTCTGCCCCAATAGACTCCTTATCTAGTCTCACCTCAATCCCATCTTGAATTTCTTTAACAATCTCTCGGCGAGGACCGCGCGCAGTTTTACGAGCCTCCAGCATCCGTTTGTACCTAACCGGATACATGGAGGAAAATCCTAGCTCTTCAAACTCAAGCCTGAGGTTGTTAATTCCTAATCGTTGAGCAATAGGAGCATAAATATCTAATGTTTCTCTGGCAATTCTGCGACGCTTTTCTGGACTTAAGCCATGAATAGTTCTCATATTATGCAGCCGATCAGCTAGCTTTATTAGCAATACGCGAATATCTTTCGACATAGCCAAGGTCATTTTTTGAAAACTTTCGGCTTGTCTTTCGGCCTTCGAGGTAAATTCAATTTCACTTAGTTTGCTGACACCATCTACTAGCTCGGCAACAGTGCTTCCAAAATGACCTATGAGTTCTTTTTTGTTGATATGGGTATCTTCAAGTACATCATGCAATAAGGCCGCCATAAGCCCTTCGTGGTCAAGATGCATGTCTGCGAGAATTATAGCTACAGCAAGAGGATGAGTAATGTATGGCTCACCACTTTGCCTTAGCTGGCCTTTATGGCACTGCTCAGCAAACTCGTAAGCTTTCAGAACACTTTGGACTTGATTTTCTGCGAGATAAGAGGAAAGTTTATTGCCTAGCGCCTCGGCGACCAAAAAGGCTACCAAGATTTCTCCTCCCGTATGAAGCTATTCTTCTGCTGCACTTTGTAAAATTGCAGCAGGGTCTTCTAGTGAAGGCGACACTCCAACCTCAGAGATACTTTCGCCTTCAGTTATTATTTCTGCTTCTTCTGTATCTACAGGTTCTATTATAAAATCATCAGGCTTCTTTCTTTCTATTAGAATGTCTGCTGTTATAAAACCTTCTTCAATTTCTCGCAAAGCCACTACGGTAGGCTTGTCGTTTTCCCAGGGAACTAGGGCTTCTTTAGAGCCCAGAGCTAACTGACGGGCCCGTTTAGAGCTAACCATAACAAGCTCAAAGCGGTTGTCTACATTCTTCAGGCAGTCTTCTACAGTAATTCTGGCCATGTGCGGTTCCGTTTGGTTGGTTACTTCTTGAGCAACCAAGAAGTTCTGTATTGCATACAGGGCCGCCTAGTGTACAAAATTGCTGGTTTCAGGACAACAAATCCTTGAGCAACGAGAGATATTTTTGTTCTTGACGCGGAAGTTTCAGTCGTTTGCTTAAAATAATAGAGCCAATGTCATCAAGCGCCTCACTAAAACCATCATTAATGATTAAATAATCAGCTTCTTTGAAATGAGAAATTTCTTCCTTAGCAGCCGATAAACGTCGTTTTATGACAGCTGAGGCATCTTGCCCACGACTTGTTAGTCTTTCCTCAAGCGCATTCAGTGATGGAGGTAAAACGAAAATACTGATGCAGTCAGACAGAAGCCGACGAATCTGTGCAGCCCCTTGCCAGTCAATCTCGAGAATAACATCTGCTCCGCTCAAGAGGGTCTGTTGTACCCACTTTTGAGAGGTGCCATAAAAATGATTGAACACTTGAGCGTGCTCAAGAAAAGCTTGCTCATCAACTAGGGAAAGAAAAGCCGCTTGATTGACAAAATAATAGTCTACACCCTCTTTTTCTCCGGGCCTCATTGCACGAGTTGTATGAGAAACGGAAGCATGCAAACCAGAAGTCTTTTTCAACAAGGCGTTTACCAGGCTTGTTTTTCCAGCCCCAGAAGGGGCAGAAACTGTATAGAGGGTCCCTTTTTTAGGCATTGAGTGTATTTCCTTTTATTCTTTAATTTTTATAAATTAGGCTATTCAATATTTTGAATTTGCTCTCGCATTTGCTCTATTAGAACTTTTAGCTCTACCGAAGACTGTGTTGTATCGCTTCCAATAGATTTTGAGCCAAGCGTATTGGCTTCGCGGTTCAACTCTTGCATCAAAAAATCCAGCCTTCTTCCAATAGGCTCTTGGCGTTTAAAAATATGATCTATCTCTATCAGATGTGTATCGAGCCTATCGAGCTCTTCCTCTACATCAGCTTTTTGCGCAAGCAGCACTAATTCTTGCTCAAGACGTTCTTTGTCAAGATTTAGCGACATATCATGAAATTTGTCTATAATTTTTTGTCTTCGTGTCTCTAATAGGAGCGGAAGTTTTTGACGCACACTGCTAATCTCACCTGCAATAGCCCTAAGGCGTTGTTCAATAAGAAGCTGGAGCCTGCTCCCCTCTCTCCGTCGACCCTCTTTGAGTTCTATTAAAGTCTCTTCAAAAAGAGCCACCAATGTTTTATTTATACCGCTGTTGTCTGCCTCTATTTTTTTGATTACCCCCGGCCACCGCAGAATATCAAAAGGGGAAATTTTTGCAGGGCTATTTATTTGGGTTGCTAGGGCCTCGCATACAGATATGCATTCTTCTACTATTGGTTGATTTATAGCTAGCTTATCAGGCGTTTGGGTGGTGTTTATTTGTAGTATGCAATCTATTTTTCCTCTCTCAAGATGTTTTTTGCAAAGTGCTCGCAATGTCATTTCAAGCTCTCGGACTGAGTCAGGTGTATGGAAATGTGCGTCTAAATAGCGGTGGTTAACAGAGCGTAATTCCCAAACAGCTGTCCCCCATTCGCATTGGATGGACTTGCGTGCAAAAGCAGTCATGCTGTTTGTCATATTTGGCGCCCATAAAAATAAAATATTGGTATATATATTAACATGCTGTCACATAAGCTGAATAAATCAGCTAAAATGACATCCTATTTTCTCAGGAAGCAAACAATATGTCTCGACCTAGTGGCCGCTCTACAGATCAACTACGCAATGTAACTATTACTCGTAACTATACTAAGCACGCTGAAGGGTCTGTGTTGGTTGAGTTTGGCGACACTAAAGTCATTTGTACGGCTAGTGTTGAGAATTCTGTTCCACACTTCCTTCGAGGAAAAGGCCAAGGCTGGATTACAGCAGAGTATGGCATGCTTCCTCGCTCAACAAATTCAAGAATGAGTAGAGAGTCCAGTCGAGGCAAGCAGTCCGGAAGAACCCAAGAAATTCAAAGGTTGATTGGCCGCTCATTAAGAGCAGTTGTTGATCTCAAAATTTTGGGCGAAAATACCATTAAGATAGATTGTGATGTTATTCAGGCTGATGGTGGCACACGAACAGCCTCGATTACTGGCGCCTGTGTTGCATTAATGGATGCCGTTAATTACCTAAAAAAGACAGGAAAGATTCAAGAAAGCCCTTTGATTGGGATGATTGCATCTGTATCAGTTGGTGTTTACAACGGAACGCCCGTATTGGACTTAGACTATGCTGAAGACTCTACGGCTGAAACTGACATGAATGTTGTGATGAACAGTGATGGAGGGTTTATTGAGATTCAGGGAACTGCAGAAGGCGCTCCCTTTGCTCAAGACCAGCTTGATAAAATGCTAGCTTTGGCTAAAAGTGGCATCAATGAGTTGCTGGAGCTACAACAAGCCGCACTATCTGAAGGCTAATCAATGGTTATATGCCGGCAACTACTCGTGTGTCGAGCAGGAGCGAGCCAGCTATCCCATGAAGAAAAAACTCTAGCATATTAAGGACTAAAAATAAAAGCATCGGCGACAAGTCTATAGCCCCAAAAGATGGAAGAATGCGCCTAAATGGCTCCATTACTGGGGAAATAATTTGCTGAATTAGCACTATAGCCGGATGCTGACTCTGTGGGGCTATCCAGCTGATAATAATCGTGGCCAGCAACCCGTAGAGGTAAATATTTAGAAATACAGACAGCGTGCCCACTAAACCCCAAGCAAGAGCCATAAAGATACTGACCATGCCGGCACCATTAATTGTAAATGTTAGCTGTATGATTAACCACTGAACCAGTAAAGCCAGTACTAGGCTGGCAAGGTCACATGAGCGAAATGGTGGCAAAAAGACGCGTATCGCACTACTTGGTAGTCGAGTGGCTTTAATGATAAATAAAGAAATAGGGTTATAAAAATCTGCCTTAACCAGCTGCAGCAAAAAACGAAATATTATTAAAGTTAAATAAAAACTACCTAGGGTTTGGACTAAATATGTTGCGTATGGGGTCAGTGTGGTCATGGCCTGCTTATCCGTTAGTTATATTGATAGATTTTTAGTGCTTATCGATTTAGTCTCATGCTTCTTTTGCCAGCTCTTTTGCTCGTTTAACGCAGCTAGTCATTGCTTTGTTGAATAATCCTAAAATATCCCCTTCAAGAAATGTGTTAATAGCTGCTTCAGTAGTACCAGCTGGAGAAGTAACACGTCTACGCAACTCTGCTGGTTCTATGTCATTCTCCATTGCCATTTTTGCCGCACCTAAAGCAGTTTGCAAGATTAATTTTCGAGCAACTTTCTGACTTAGGCCGAGCTCTATACCGGTTTTCTCCATAGCCTCCATAAAAAGAAAGAAATAAGCGGGGGCGCTTCCAGAAACTGCCGTAACCGCATCAATATCTTCTTCCTTTTCGAGCCAACAGCAGACTCCAACAGCATTAAAAATTTCAGTGGCTAAGCCACACTGTTCACGGCTGACAACCGTATTAGCAAATAATCCCGTTGCACCAGCTTGAACCAGCGCTGGAGTATTAGGCATGCATCTAACGATAGGAGCGTCCTTCCCTAGCCATTTTTGTAAGGAGGACAAGGGGATACCTGCAGCAACGGAAATTACCAGTGGTCGATGTTTTAAAGAGGCAGATAGTTCTAGAGAGACTGATTTTACCATTTTAGGTTTGACTGAAAGCAGTATTACTTCTGCGCCGGTAGCTGCAATAGAGTTATCTTTCGTCGTACTGATTCCAAATTTTTGGTTTAGGCGAAAAAGCTTCTCTTCTGTGGGACCGCTAACAGTAATATGGCTTGAGGGATGTCCTTTGTCTAAGATCCCACCTATTAAGCTAGTTGCCATATTGCCACCACCTATAAATGCTATTTTTGGCTTGCTCACAAGAACCTCCTTAATAATTAAATCCGTTGTATGTTGCTATAATAACTACCTGGGACCAAAAATAGCTGAGCCCACCCTGATAATTGTTGCACCTTCTTGGAGTGCAGCTTCAAGGTCAGACGACATCCCCATGGAAAGCGTATCTAGTGTTGTCAGTTGAGGGGAGCTATCCCTGACTCTCAGGAGTAGTTTTGACATAGCCTTGAATGTTTTCCTTTGCTCTATCTCTGTTGCATTGTGTTGAGGTATTGTCATTAAGCCTCTAAGGTTTAAACGAGGAAGGGCCTTAACTGCAGTAGAAACTTCAGAACACTCTTGAACCGATAGTCCTGATTTGCTTTCTTCTTCACTAATGTTTACCTGTATGCAGACATTTAGTGGCGGCTGATTATCTTGTCGTGATATATTTAGTTTTTTGGCGATTTTTGCTTTATCAATTGTGTGCACCCAGTCAAAATTTTCTGCTATTTTTCGTGCTTTATTGGATTGCAAGGGACCAATAAAGTGCCAGCATATATCCGATAGGTCGGAAAGTTCCTGTTGTTTTTTAAGAGCCTCTTGTAAATAATTTTCTCCAAAGTGTTTTTGTCCTAATGCGTATGCAATTCTTATAGCCTCTGAAGGCTGGCCTTTGCTGGCCGCGACAAGGATTATATCTTTTATGCAGCGATCTGTAGTTGCCAGAGCTTGCTGAATGCGGCAGTTAATATTGTTCAAATTGATAGGTATATTAATCATATAAGGCCGACTAAAAATTAAGATTTATTGTAGGGGCAAGTATAGCATTACGGTAAAACTGCTATGGTTGGGTCTGATAGCCAAGTTTGTAAGATAAGTACAGCTGCAAGATCATCCACAGGATTGTCGCGATAGTTTGTTGAACTATGTTTTTTGTTTTTTTCATGCTTAAGCTGATTTTGATGCTTTGCTTCAAATGTAGAAAGTCGTTCATCGACCATCTCTACTTTTATTCCAAATTTACCATGTATTCTGCGAGCAAATTTACGCGCTCTGATACAAAAATCACTCTCACTTCCATCCATATTCAGAGGCAACCCCACAATTACTTGATTTGGTTTCCAGTCATCTAGTAGTAGTTTGATCTTGTCCCAATCAGGCATTCCGTTTTTTGCCTGTAACACAGCTAGTGTGTTTGCTGTCCCTAAAAAGTTTTGGCCAATAGCAACTCCAATTTGGCGTGTACCAAAATCAAAAGCTAGGACAGTGAGGATTTCTTTAGTGATAATTTTATTCCTATTCTAGTTCTAGGCATAACAAATTTTTTAGTAGCATCTTAGTCTCTACCTGCACAAAACTAAAACTATAGGTTTTTTTCAATGGCGGCCAGTAGTTGTGCTCCAATATCTGTGTGTTGTTCGCGATCAATTTCTCTGGCACATGTGGGGCTAGTAATGTTGATCTCCGTTAAGTGGCAGCCAATGACATCTAGCCCGGCAAACAGGATGCCTTTTTCTTTTAATACTGGCCCTACTTGGCTGGCGATCCAAAGATCATTCTTGCTTAGCGGTTGCACAATACCTTTGCCGCCCGCCGCCAGATTTCCTCGAATGTCTCCCTCCGGCGGAATCCTTGCCAAGCAATAGGGAACGGGCTCTCCTTCAATCATCAAAATACGCTTATCCCCTAATTTTATTTCTGGGATAAATTTTTGCGCCATGATGGTTCTCCGCCCATTATCGGTCAGTGTTTCTATGATGACATTTAAGTTGAGATCATTTTTCCCAATTTTAAAGATAGATGCTCCTCCCATTCCATCAAGAGGCTTAAGGACAATGTCATGATGTTTTTTGTAAAAATTTTTAATTTGACCGACATCCCTACTAACCAAGAGGGGTGGCGTACATTGAGGAAAAGAAGCTGCAAAAATTTTTTCATTGCAGCCCCTAAGGCTTTGAGGCTTGTTAAGAACCATTACACCTAGCTTCTCTGCTGCTTCAAGTATGTAGGTTGTATATATGTATTCAGTATCAAAAGGAGGGTCTTTGCGCATAAGAATGACATTCAGGTCTGACAGTGATGTAAGTTTTGGCTGCCCTAAAGAAAACCAGTCTGTCTGATGATCCTTGACTCGTAGCTGAGACATACTAGCGACTGGATTTTCATTCTCAAGAGATAGGTCATGTTGCTGCATATACATAATCTCCCAGCCTCTGTTTTGCGCGGCAAGAAGTAATAGCAGTGTGGTGTCTTTGTATGGATTAATTGATTCAATTGAGTCCATTACAACGCCCAGAGTTCTGGTCATGCGTGCATCCTATAAGATAGCCGGCTGTATTTGTTATTTTTTAACGCTTGAAACATGTTTGTTACTATAAATCATTCCTTAGTTTTTAAAACCATGTAGATCCGCTTAATGTTTGCAGTTTATTTTTTGAATGACTTTTATACTGTGATTAAGCTCATTTTTGCGAGCAGTTTTAAAGAATCATCTACTAGACATGTAGTCGTAATCGGTCAATCAGATTGCCGGACGGGTTAATTTTCAGAATTACAGCCTCAAGTAGAATAATAAGATAAAATAAGCTAGCTTTGGTTGCTTGGAGACGCATCAACATGAATAGAAAACTATATCAGTCACATAAGAATCCAGCTCTTTTCTTGATTACACTGGCCTTAATAGCTGCACTAGGGTTTATTGGCTACATAGTGTGGTTAGTTGCTTCATTGCCCTTAATCCAGGAAGAGCTAAGACAGCTATACTTCGTTATTCTGTTATTAGATGAATATCAAAAATTTTCTTATCCTGTGTTCTGTGCTGGAGCACTATGCGTTGTTTTATTGATGCTTGTTAGCGTAGAGATATATCGAAGATCACGCGAAAGATTTGCTATAGAGAACAATAATCAGCAGGCTATTTTTTTGCTATTAGATCAAATATCCTCGCTCAATGACGTTGATTTGCACGGCGATACTGAGGAAATTCAAGATTTTAACGGCACTATTTCGGAAGCAATAAAGTTTTCTATTGAGCAACTGCAGACCCTCGCTGATCAAATACAGGGGTCATCAGAAAATTTGTCAGCAACAGTAAATGAGACCCGAGTAATTTCATCCCAGTTAGCCGAAGTGTCCGAACACCAATCAGATGAAATAGCTGCTGCAACTAAAGTTATTAAAGAATTAGAGGGGGCCATCGATGGACTGTCTGTTCAACTGAAGGGAACTGTTGCTGAGACAGAGAAAATATCTTCCCTTGCCAAAAAAGGGACTACAATTATCAAAAATACTGCTTTTGATATTGACAGCACACAAGATCAAATCAACGAAACCTCCAAACATGTTAATCGGTTGAGTGAAAATTTTAAGGAAATTGGAAGCTTGGTTTTAGCTCTCAATGATATGGCGGATCAAGCACATATTTTTGGTCTTAATGCAGCTATTCAAGCTTCCACGGCTGGAGATGCAGGAAAAGGATTTGGCGTAATTGCTGAAGAGATTCAAAGACTAGCAGAACGTTCTGGGGTTGCCACCAAACAAATAACTGCATTGATCCGTATTGTTCATGTGGGCACCAATGAAACTATTAGCTCTATGGATAAGGCTGTACTCACGGCAACCAAGGGCAAAAAGGTGTCAGACGATGCAAATCATGTCGTGACAGATATTGAGGGGGTTGTGTTGGGTTTGGCCAAACAGATCAACGATGCAGCTATAGCCTTAACAGCCCAGAGGACGCTGACTATTAAGTGTTCAAAAACGATGGATGTGATACAGGATATATCATCCCAGCTGCTCTTCGGTACAAATAATACGGCTGAAATTATGAATGAGCTTGCTGATGTATCTTTGGGTCTGAGTAATGCTGTGTCTGGATTTAGGCGGCCTGCTGTTTGTGAAGATCTGACCGATGACCAATCGCAATCAATTTCAACCCCAGATTTTAGTTTTAGCGCCAGAGAAAATCAGATTGATTTAGGCAAATAATAACTGTGCCAATCATTGATTCTAGGTCCAAGATAGGAGGTATGCAACCACCATTTAAATTCATAAGAGTATTGATATGGCAGAGCAGATAAGCGGACAATCAGAATGGATTAAAATTTCTCAAGAATAGATCAATCAATTTGCAAATGTGACAGGAGACCATCAATACATACATGTTAGCCCAGAGCGCGCAGCAAAAAAATTTGGTGGTCCGACAGTACACGGATTTCTATCGCTTTCGCTGATACCTCATCTGATGATGGAGGCACTAGTTGATCAGATTGGGCCGTCTACGGTGCTAAATTATGGGGTGAATCGATTGCGATTTATTTTGCTTATTCGTCCATGTAACTTTATTCGCCTTAATTGGAATATTGCATGTACTGGGCAGAAAAAATGGCCTGTTGCTGACTGTTGACGCAGTCATCGAGGCTAAAGGTGAGGAAAAACCAGCACTAGCAGCCGAATGGCTTGTATATCATCGACTAAATATTCCCTCTTTAGGGTTGACCTCCATCGAACATGTTTAATGTGCACTAAATAATTTAGCTCGTACAGTTTCCCTATATTTTGTTGGCGAAGCACCAAAGTGCTGACTAAAAATTTTACTGAATGAAGCAGTGTCCTGATACCCACTATGGAGGGCTACTTCGAAAATAGGAAGATTGGATTTTTGTAGTAACTCTCCTGCGTTGTTCAACCGGATAGACTGTAAATATTCTAGAGGTGTTTTTCCTAAGGCGCTCTTGAATCGTCGGTTGAAGTTTCTAGTGCTAAATTCAAATTTTTTTGCCACCTCACTTATCAAGATAGTCCTATTGTAATTATCTTCCAGCCAAATCTGCGCTTGAACCACTTGTTCGTCTGGATGCCGCTGTACATCATCAGAAAAATAACTAGTAGGCTTAAAAGAGCTGCGAATTTCATGGAAAAAGTTCCTTTCCACTTGCTTTGCAGCATTTCGGCCATAGAGCCTAGCTGAAAGATGAACCATTAGTTCAGCCATAGAATTAACGCTTGCAGCACAATAAAGGTTCCCTGCCTGAGTAATAAAGTACTGTCGTTTTAATAGAACGTTTGGATAATCTTTTTGGAATTGATCGAAATAGTGCCAATGTGTTGTTGCCGGCTGTTTGTCGAGGAGACCAGATTTGGCAAGAAAACAGACACCAGTTCCTACTGCTATCACTATGGCCCCTTGAGCAACTTGTTGTTGCAGCCAAGGTATGTAATCTTTGTATTTTATTAGAGCTGGTCTTGGATTTCGCCATAACGCAGGTAAGTTAATAATGTCAAAATTTTGTGAGTCATCAATAGTTGCGGATGGCCGAATATCAAAACCAGACGGCGATGTAATGGAACATTCATCAATAGACAGAGTAAGTGCTTCAATTCTTCTAGTGTTTGGGTATTTAGGCCGAACGGTGGCCTCTGCTGTTCGTAGCATTTCCACTGGAAGTGTAGCGCTAGTGCCAAGGATATTATCATAGAGCAGCGTTGCTATCCGTAGAGGGGGTTCTTTTGATGTTACTTCTATGGCCATAATGACAAAATATATGGCTATAAATGACAAAAGTCAATGAACTGTAGCCTGATAAACTTACTTATATCTATATAAACAAGAGTGTCAGCCGATGCAAGCTTTGCCAATTATAGTAGGTTTTGGTGGTTATAATGCTGCTGGAAGAAGTTCGTCTCATCAGGCTTTTCGCCGCATAGTTATTGAGTCTCTTTCGGAGTATCAGCAAGAGCAAACCATAGTTGGCTTGGCTTGCCTGATGAAGCTGGTCTCATGGGACGGGGAGCTTTATGTCGATGCAGAAAACAAACAGTGTACCCCGAAGCAGGTGGTAGAGGCCTTTGGTAATTTAGTGCTTAAAGGCACCTTAATCCGTCGTCTGGAGGATTCTTTATTTGATCCCAAAAAAATATACGGCCACAAACGAATAAAAATAGAGCCTCAAAATGGAGAAGCTGTAGTTTTCAGGCTAGCCAAAAAAGATATACCTGCATCGATTCCTGAGCACTGGAATATTACATATTTGGATGAAGCTTTTTGCGAGGTCAGCATTAAAGGCGCTGCAGATTTTTTAGTACCGACATATTCTGAACAGGCAGCCAAAGCTGCAGGACAGCTCCCCTCAGGCTTTGATCCTGCTGCGCAATATAGCTCGCGTTTTCATCCCAGAGGACTTCAGTTGGCGCTACTGGGGGCCAGTGATGCGCTAGCTTCTATCGGGATTCCATGGGACAAAATAGCAGCCAGCATTCGCCCTGATGAAGTTGGTGTTTATTGCACTAGCATTATGGGACAAGTCACTAAAGAGGGGCTGGGCGGGTTACTACAGGCAAGACTTTTGGGAGAGCGGGCGACCTCAAAGCATTATGCCATGGGCCTGAATACAATGCCTGCAGATTTTGTGAACGCTTACGTAATAGGCAGTGTGGGCCACACGGCTGCAATAACAGGAGCTTGCGCATCTTTTCTTTATGTTTTGCAGGCAGCAATTCAAGATATCAGAAGCGGGCGAAGAAGGGTGGCGATAGTTGGCAGCGCTGAGGCCGGGTTGACTCCAGAAATCATGGAGGGTTTTACCAGTATGGGCGCTCTAGGCACTGATATTAATCTTTGTAAGTTGGATTCATCGAAAACACCAAATTGGCGAAAAGCTAGCAGACCATTTGGAGAAAATTGTGGATTTACAATTGGTGAGGCTACCCAATACATAGTTCTTATGGATGACGCCCTTGCTATAGATCTTGCGGCAGACGTACATGGTGCTGTTTCTGATGTGTTTATCAATGCAGACGGCATCAAGAGATCTATATCAGCGCCTGGTGCTGGCAATTATGTTTCTTTTTCTAAAGCGGTAGCATCAGCAATTGCAATTGTAGGTGAATCAACCGTTCGCAAACACAGTTTCATTCATGCACACGGCTCTAGTACCCCTGCAAATAGAGTTACAGAATCTAGAATATTTGATCGTGTAGCAGAAGCTTTTTCTATCAAGGATTGGCCTATTACGGCTGCAAAAGCTTTCGTAGGGCACTCTTTGGCAGCAGCTAGTGGCGATCAACTCGCCTTTGCACTGGGGACATTTAAGTACGACATACTTCCTGGCATTAAAACAGTCGATAAGATTGCTGACGATGTTGCTCAAAAACGCTTGTTTTTCCCTTTACAGGACATGGATCTTGTTAATCGAAAAATGGATGTAGCATTTGTAAATTCAAAAGGATTTGGTGGTAATAATGCTACAGCAGTAGTCCTTTCTCCGCGCAAAGTGGAGAATATGCTGTCTGCTAGGTATGGATCAGTGATGGCAGATTACCAAAGCCGTCGAGAAGAAACTCGTCAAGCAGCAAAAAATTATGCCGAAAAAGCAGATAAAGGCAATATTCCAGTTGTCTATCGCTTCGGGGAAGCTCTAGTTCAAGAACAAGATATTGATATTTCTTGTGATGGCATACATATGCCTGGGCATAAACAGGACGTAATATTTGATAAATTAAATCCATGGGCGGACATGGATTGAAAGGCATGCAAAGCTAAATCAGTCTATTTTGCGCAGAGAATAAGTTTATTTTTCGATGCCTAAGGATTCCCACAGCCTGTCAATTTTTTCTTTTATTTTGGTATCCATTTCGATTGGTTTCCCCCACTCTCTATCTGTTTCACTCGGCCATTTATTAGTGGCGTCAAACCCTACCTTTGAGCCCAATCCAGAGACAGGAGAAGCAAAGTCTAAATAATCAATGGGGGTGTTATCAATTATCACCATATCTCGCTTAGGGTCCATTCGAGTTGTAATGGCCCATATTACATCACTCCACTCGCGAGGATTCACATCGTCATCTACAACAACTACAAATTTCGTGTACATGAATTGTCGTAAAAAAGACCAAACTCCCATCATCACTCGCTTGGCGTGGCCAGGATACTTTTTCTTCATCGAAACAACAGCCATGCGATAGGAGCAACCTTCAGGTGGAAGATAAAAATCAATAATTTCTGGAAATTGTTTTTGTAGAATAGGAACGAATATTTCGTTCAGTGCTACCCCCAGAATGGCTGGCTCGTCAGGAGGTCTGCCAGTATAAGTACTATGATAGATCGGGTTTTTGCGATGAGTGATTCTTTCCACCGTAAAAACTGGAAATTGATCCACTTCATTATAGTAGCCAGTATGGTCTCCAAAAGGGCCTTCAGTCGCCATTTCGTCTGGATAAAGAAAGCCTTCTAGGATAAATTCAGCGCTTGCTGGCACTTGAAGGTCGCTGCCCAAACAGCCCACCACCTTTGTTTTTTCACCCCTTAGTAGTCCTGCAAAAGCATATTCTGAGAGAGTATCTGGCACAGGTGTGACTGCACCTAGTATAGTTGCGGGGTCAGCACCTAAAGCTACAGCAATTGGGAATGGTTCTCCAGGATGGGCTAGTTGCCAGTCTTGAAAATCAAGCGCCCCTCCTCGATGAGACAACCATCGCATGATTAGTTTATTTTTCCCTATTACCTGCTGGCGATAAATACCTAGATTTTGTCTTTCTTTCTCTGGACCTCGGGTGATAACTAGCGGCCAAGTAATCAGTGGCCCCGCATCACCTGGCCAGCAGGTCTGAATTGGTAGTTTGTTTAAATCAACATCTGCACCTTCAATGATAAAATCTTGGCAGGCAGCTTTTTTTACAACCTGTGCTGGCATGTTTAGAATTTGTTTAAACTTATCACGATTTCCCCAGAGGTCTTTTATTCCTTTCGGCGGTTCTGGCTCTTTTAGAAAAGCGAGCAACTCTCCTACTTCTCGCAGGGCAAGAAGAGTTTCTTTTCCCATGCCCATCGCAACTCTTTCTGGCGTACCAAAAAGATTGCCTAACACAGGAATATCGAATCCTTTGGGATTTTCAAATAATAGAGCTGGGCCGCCAGCGCGAAGGGTACGGTCACAAATTTCCGTCATCTCTAGAACAGGATCAACTTCGACTTTAATGCGCTTTAATTCGCCGCGCTTTTCTAGGAATTTAATAAACTCCCTAAGATCTGAGTGTTTTATTGTCATGTTAGATAATAGTTAGAAATAGGTATACTCCAAGTGTTACGATAAAAACTTGTAATTGCAACTTCTTACAAGTTGTTAAGTAAGCTAAAATTGTATCTGAAATTCTAGATCGTAGCGCTAAATAATCGATTTATAAGTATATTCTGAGCTCCAAAAAGAGAAATACATGAATAATTTTCTTATAGCACCATCAATCCTGTCCGCAGACTTTGCTCGATTGGGAGAGGAGGTAGAGGCTGTTATTGATGCAGGTGCTAACCTAGTCCATTTCGATGTAATGGATAATCATTATGTGCCTAATTTGACTATTGGCCCCATGGTTTGCAAGGCGTTGCGTGACCATGGGATAGTAGCCTCTATTGATGTGCACCTCATGGTTGACCCCGTAGACCAGCTTATTAACAGTTTTTCTGCTGCCGGCGCTAACTGGATAACCTTTCATCCGGAGGCTTCTCAGGATGTTGATCGCTCCCTGCAACTGATAAGAGATGCAGGATGTAAAGGTGGTTTAGCGTTAAATCCCGAAACGGGGCTTGATGAGATAAAACACTTTTTAAAAAAAGTGGATATAATTCTACTAATGTCTGTAAACCCTGGCTTTGGGGGACAAAAATTTATTCCAGCGACATTAGGTAAGTTGCGTGAAGCTCGTACCCTTATTGATAACAGTGGGCTAGACATTCGCCTGGAGATCGATGGGGGTGTTACCACTAAAAATATTAGAGCAATTGCTGAAGCAGGGGCAGATACTTTTGTTGCCGGTTCAGCCATCTATGGTTCTGATGATTATCGTCAAGCCATTAATTGTATGCGTGCAGAATTATCCAAATTGGAGTTTGAGCAGTCATGACCCCTGAGCATTTTGCCGAGCTAGCTAAGCAAAATTACAGTCGAATCCCAGTGATACGAGAAGTTCTGGCCGATCTAGAAACACCATTGTCTTGTTATTTAAAGCTAGCAAGAGGGCCATACTCGTATTTATTTGAATCTGTTCATGGTGGCGAAAAATGGGGGCGTTATTCCCTCATAGGCCTGCCATCAAGTACCATTATAAAGGTCTTCGGCGATCAATTGGTGATAGAAAAAAATAATCAAATTATAGAATCTAAGACTACGATAGATCCTCTAAGTGATATTGAAGCTTTTCAGTCCAGATACCAGATACCTGAGTTACCTGAGTTGCCTCGCTTCACAGGAGGACTTGTAGGTTATTTTAGCTACGATACCGTACGTTATGTTGAGGAAAGATTAAAGCAATCGGCACCCAAAGATGATTTAGGCAATCCAGATATCTTATTGATGGTGTCTGATGAAGTGGTAATTTTTGATAATCTGCTGGGAAAACTAATTTTTGTTGTTCACCAGGATGCTTGTGATATAAACGCCTGGGGTAAGGCCCAGCAACGACTAGATGAGCTTGAAGCTAAACTCAAAAATTCTGTTCCGGATCTGCCATCATTGAACTTAGATAGTAAAGAACAAAGTGAATCTGCTTTTGTGTCTAGTTTTGGCGAAGAGAATTTTCTGGAAGCAGTCAGCAAGATAAAAGACTACGTGTTAGCCGGCGATGCAATGCAGGTTGTTCCATCGCAGCGGTTATCTCTAGACTTTAATGCCGAACCCTTGAATCTTTATAGGGCATTACGCTGCCTTAATCCATCCCCTTATATGTACTTTCTGGATCTAGACTCCTTTCATATAGCAGGGTCATCGCCAGAAATTTTAGCTCGTCTAGAGGATGGAGCGGTAACAGTGAGACCTATCGCCGGAACTCGTCGTCGCGGACACACCTCCGAGGAAGACCTATCCCTAGAAAAAGAGCTGCTAAGTGACCCCAAAGAAATTGCAGAGCATTTGATGCTCATTGATTTGGGTCGCAACGATGTGGGAAGAGTTGCCCAAATAGGAACAGTAGAAGTCACTGATCAGATGCTAGTAGAGCGTTATTCGCATGTTATGCACATTACATCTAATGTGACTGGTCAGGTGAAGCCAGGCACTACGGCTATGGACGTGCTGCGAGCAACGTTACCGGCTGGTACTTTGAGCGGAGCTCCAAAAATTCGTGCTATGGAAATAATTGACGAGCTTGAGCCAGTGAAGCGCGGGGTGTATGGGGGAGCTGTAGGCTATATTGGCTGGAATGGCAATATGGATACTGCTATTGCCATCAGAACCGCAGTAATTAAAGACGGTAAGCTTTATGTGCAAGCTGGCGCCGGAGTAGTAGCAGATTCGGTTCCAGAACTGGAATGGAAAGAAACTATAAATAAAGCACGCGCTATTTTTCGTGCTGTTGATTTAGTCGTCTAAGGCACCCTGGCTATGATTTTAATGATTGACAATTATGATTCGTTTACCTATAACGTAGTGCAGTACTTGGGAGAACTCAAGGCTGAGGTGCGCGTCATCCGTAATGATGAGCTGACATTAGACCAAATCCAATCAATAGCCCCAGAAAAAATTGTTATCTCCCCTGGACCATGTACCCCTAACGAAGCAGGCATTTCTGTTGCGGCGATTGAACATTTTTCTGGAAAAATCCCTATCCTAGGCATTTGTCTGGGCCATCAAAGTATTGGCCAAGCTTTTGGTGGAAAAATTATACGAGCCAGAAATGTAATGCATGGGAAAACGTCCTTTATTTATCATAACAACAAGGGAGTATTTAAAGGCTTGCCCAATCCTTTTGAGGCAACTCGCTATCATTCCTTAATTGTCGAAAGGGAAAGTTTGCCGCGTTGTCTTGAAGAGACTGCCTGGACTAAAAAATCGACAGGAGAGATTGATGAAATTATGGGTTTTCGTCACCGCGATTTTGCAGTAGAAGGCGTACAATTCCATCCAGAATCGATTCTTACTGAAAATGGGCACGACTTGCTCGAAAATTTTTTGAAAAACTAAAAAAGGCTATGATGGACATTCAGCAGGCAATTAACAAAATTTTGAATGGCCATAATCTTTCGATCAGTGACATGCGTGAAGCAATGATGCAGATTATGACGGGAAAAGCTACCGATGCTCAGATAGGTGGATTTTTGATCGGACTGCGCATGAAGGGTGAAACGGTCGAAGAGATTACTGGTGCGGCCCAAATAATGCGTGAACTATCAGTGCCATTACACTTAACAAATGAGCATTTGGTGGATATCGTTGGAACAGGTGGCGATAGCGCAGGGATCTTTAATGTGTCTACAGCAAGTATTTTTGTTGCGGCAGCAGCAGGTGCGAACATTGCCAAACATGGCAATAGAGGGGTTAGTAGCAGCAGTGGTAGCGCAGATTTGCTAGAGTATGCGGGGGTAAATTTAGATTTATCAGCAGAACAGATAGGCCTTTGCGTAGAAGAGGTTGGGGTTGGTTTTATGTTTGCCATTAATCATCATGGCGCAATGAAGCATGCTGTTGGTGCACGCAAAGAGCTTGGCGTACGTACTATTTTTAATCTGCTGGGTCCGCTCACCAATCCAGCCAAAGTTCCCAATATGCTGCTGGGCGTTTATGATCGCAAATGGTTAATCCCGCTTGCAGAAGTAATGAGGGCACTAGGCTGCGAACATGTACTTGTTGTTCATTCTCAGGATGGATTGGACGAGATTAGTATTTCGTCTGATACCTGGATTGTAGAACTCAAAGACGGCGAAATTAGCGAATACACTTTAATGCCAGAAGATTTTGGAATGAGCAAAGGTAATCTTGACGACCTGAAGATTTCTGATGCAAAAGAAAGCTTGGATTTGATAAAGTTAGCGCTGTCTAAGCAGCGCGTCTTTTCTTCTAAGGTTGAGTCTGCATCTGATATAATTGCGTTAAATGCTGGAGCAGCACTTTATGTTTCCGGCGTCGCGAATAATTTAGCAGAAGGTGTTATTTTAGCGCAAGACGCTATTGGTAGTGGCTTAGCTAAGGAAAAAATTTCTGAGCTTGCTGCGTTTACTCGTTGTTTTTAGGCAAGAAAAATATTACAAATCGTAGTCAAAATATCATGGATGCAGCATTGGATACTCCAACAGTTTTAAAAAAAATTCTAACTAAAAAGATAGCAGAGGTCGCTAGTCGACGGCGAAATGTGTCGCTGGCCGAGTTAGAGCAGCAATGTTGCGGAGAGCTAAAAAACAGAGAAGTAAGAAGTTTTTCAGGCGCCCTTTCTGCAAAAATAAATACAGGAGTATCTGCAGTTATTGCCGAAATTAAAAAGGCATCACCTAGCAAAGGGGTGATCAGAGAAAATTTTGACCCTGAAAAAATTGCTATAAGTTATCAGAAAGGCGGCGCAGCTTGCTTGTCTGTTTTGACGGAAAGTGCTTTTTTCCAAGGCTCAGATGATTATTTAAAAATAGCCAGAAACGCCACCTGTTTGCCAGTTTTAAGAAAGGATTTCATAGTTGATCCTTATCAAGTCTATGAGTCTTATGCGCTAGGCGCAGATTGTATTTTATTGATTGTTGCAGCTTTGAGCCAGATAGACATAGAGGAGCTGCATGGAGTTGCCCGACAGCTTGGCCTGGATGTGTTGATGGAGGTTCACAATGAAGAAGAGCTTGATAGAGCCCTGTTGATTGATAATCCAATGATTGGAATCAATAATCGTAATCTGCATACTTTTGAAACAAGTCTTGATACAACTATTCAGCTCTTGAATAAGATTCCAAAAAATAGAATTATTATTACTGAAAGCGGCATACTCAATTCAGACGATGTTGCCACCATGAAAGATCATGATGTAAATGCTTTTTTGGTGGGTGAAACATTTATGCGTGCAGATGATCCAGGATTAAAATTATCTGAAATGTTTATGTAGACTAGGATTTTTAGCTTAGCTATAAGTACATGAATTTTTTAAATTTCTTGAGGCCTTTTATTTTTATGAAAGCAAAGATTACATGGGGTGGAGAGGTTAAATTTATAGCCGAGTCTGAGTCTGGACACAGGATTATCATGGATGGTCCTCCAGATTATGGCGGTGGAAATGCAGGACCTCGACCTATGGAGATGATGCTGATGGGGATGGGAGGTTGCTCAGCTTTTGATGTGGTTCATATTTTGCAGAAAAGCCATCAAAGCGTAGCGACTTGCGTGGCAGAAATTACTGCAGTCAGAGCCAAAGAGGTTCCTGCAGTATTTACTAAAATACATCTACATTTTCTGGTGTCAGGCGACAATCTAAAAGAAAGCATAGTGCGTAACGCAGTTAAGCTGTCCGCTGAAAAATATTGCTCCGCTTCTATTATGCTCACCAAGGGTGGCGTCGAGGTTACTCACACATTCGAGATTAATAGCCCTAAAGTCTGATTGTCAAAAATTAGCAATTAAAAAAAGGCAGCTTATGCCGCCTATAAAAGAATACTGAGGGAGAAGAACAAACAAGATTTTCAATTTGGTGGAATCGGTCCTGGAAAGCGATTCAATAATCTACTCATCAACAAAATAAATATACAGCACTTGACACACATTCTTAAAATGTATATATATTATGTTATCTATAATTTTTAGGAATAACAATTAATGGGTTACTCTATAGATATAGAGTGCGCCTACCATGCTTATATAATGCTGTTGCCAGCATTCATCTGCTGCTATCTAAGATGGCAGTTTACCTCTTTAGTGCTATCTAGTTTGGAGTATGATCTTGGATGCAAAACTGTTATCTCGCGTAGACCTTAATTTATTAGTAGCACTACAGCGACTCTTAGAGGAAGAGAGTGTGACTAAGGCTGCCGAAAGGCTGTTTATCACACAACCGGCTATGAGCAAAACATTACAACGTTTGCGAGAAACATTTAATGATCCCTTGTTTGTCAGATGTGGGCGAGGATTGTCTCCTACCCCAAGAGCGATCGAGCTAAAAAAACAATTGCCAGCAGTTTTAGCAGCTATAGCAACCATGATGCTAAAAGAAGAGTTTGATCCCCTAACCTTTGAGGGAGAGATATTTATTATGGCTGCTGAATTTATTGCCGTTCAAGTGATGCCAGCCTTAACTCAAAAGCTAGTTAAGGAGGCACCGTTAATGACCATCCGGCTGGTGGGTGAAGACTCTAACACCAAGGTATCAGGCCTAGAAAAAGGTGATTTGGATTTTGCTATTGAAATTGCACGCCCATACACTGAAGACTACCACGAGACCTCGCTAGGGAGTTTTACGCCGGCTGTATGGATGAACACTGGGCACCCTTTGGCAGAGAAAAGGCAGCTTAAACTGAATGAAATGCTAAATTACCCCTTTGTTCAGTATGCCCTGCTTCGGTCACCATCTGGCGATACGGCCCAACAAACACGCTTTGACTCACAATTAAAAGAGAAAGGTCTGAAGCGAAAAAAAGCAATGGTAACCGATCAGCTGATGACCGCCTTAAATGTTTTGCGGGTAACAGATTGCTTGATGATGGGGACTATGCATGATTTAAAAAGCGATGGCGCTACTTATGGAATTGTCCGTAAGGCCTATCCAAAAGAATTAGACTTTGATAACTCTGTACCAATAGTGTTAGTACAGCATTCTAGGAGCGTTAAGTCTGCAGCACATGACTGGATTAAACAGAAAATTATAGAAGTGGTTTGCCCACTATTAACCGCTAAATAACGTAAAGATAAATCTAGACTCTTAGATAAAATAACTAATTTTTGTCATCGCTTTAGACGCAGTAGTCATAAGTGATTTGGCTGGTGAGGGGAATGCTACCCCTCCAGCC